>Ga0310834_100054_pt1 | contig 261825 bp, 250 predicted proteins | sample SM_ome_2_FD_201314 | JGI IMG/M metagenome (GOLD analysis project Ga0310834, IMG submission 201314) | Sorghum-adapted microbial communities enriched on stacked mutant (SM) sorghum from Joint BioEnergy Institute, Emeryville, California... ... | reverse complement strand
GCATGAAAGTCAGACCAACTCTGGCCGACAGCGACGCTACGAGTCAGCTCACCGCCAGCCGAGGACCCTTCACCGCCGGTCGGACACCACCGTCCGCGACACCAACGCTCTCACTGAGCCGACGCTAGATCCGCTCGACGACGCGGTCATCACCTGCTTCGGATGATGCCGGCGGCTGGAGTGCGCGGCGCCAGGCGACGAGCACGCGATGCACCGCGGCAGCGCCCACGATCGGCCCGCCCGGTGCGGGAAGCGAGGGCGGGGCGAGGATGAACGCGCGGGTCTGCGGGCCGCCCAGGCCGCCGTGGAACGAGATCAACTCCTCGAAGGCGCAGGCCTCGTCGAGCGCAGGGTCGTAGAAGCTGCCGACGAGGAGGTCGGGGCAGTGCTCGAACCCGTCCGTCCGCCGCAGATGGCGCTCGGCCGACGGCGCGAACGGCGCGAGCGGATCCTCGCCGTCGACCGATCCGTCCCGCAGGCGACGCTCGCCCCGGGAGCCGAGGATCACCGGCCCGTCGCGCCGCGAGCGGACGAGGACCCACCCGATGTGCGGGTGCTCGCGCAGGGCGCCGAGCAGCTGCGGGTGGCGCTCGTCGATCTCCTCCCGCGTCAGCCGCCGGGGCGCCTCCATGAGGTAGACGAGCCCCAGGTTGCCCGACCCGAGGACGACGACGTCGCGATCCGCGACCCGGTTGCGCCGGCGTTCGCGGCCAGGCCGCCCGCTCGCCTCGCGGACGGCCTGCCCGAGCCTTGCCCGCTGCTCGTCGCCCTCGCCCAGGCCGGCCACGTGCGGATGGCCCATCGAGCGGGCGACGAGGTCGTCCAGGCCGTAGCCGTGCCGCTGGCGGAACGTCGCGCCCTGGGTCTGGCCGTGATCGGACAGCACGACGATCTCGTACGGGCGCGGCGCGTACCGCCGGGCGCGGGCGATGCGCGCGAACTGCCGGTCGAGCTTGCGCAGCGCCTCCATGGTGTCGGGACGCTCGAGACCGGAGTGGTGCGCGACCTCGTCGTAGCTGGCGAACGTCGCGTACACCGCGGGGCGCCCGTGCATCATGTCGCTCAGCACGCCGAACACGACGAGGTCGCGGATGAGCACGCACATCGCGGCGCGCACGAGGGGATAGGTCCCGCCGCGGTGCCCGCGCGGACGGACGTCACGGCGTCTGGCGCGCGTGGCCGCGCTCAGCTCGAGCGCGACCTCCCACGCCATGAGCGCGAGCGCGCGCGTGACGTTGAACCCGTTGGCCAGGAACGCGCGGTAGCCCGGGTTGGGCCCCTTCTCGGCGTCGGCCCTGCTCACCGTCAGGATCGACTCGTCCGCGTCGCCGGAGAGCAGGTTGCCGCGGCTGGCGCCGCCGCCGGCCAGCAGCCCGGCGCCGGTGCTGCGGCGGCGCTCGATCTCGCGGCAGTCGGCGGGCGACGAGCACACGAACATCCGGCCGGTCTCCTTCTCCACCCACCGGAACGCCGGGATGTCCTCGTTGGAGCCCAGGAGGATCCCCGCCTGGCTTGCGCCGGTCTGCGACGAGAGATCGGTCTCCCACTCGTAGAGGCGGTAGCCCTCGTCGGCGACCCAGCCCGCCAACGCGGGAGCGCTGCCGTCGCGCATGGCGTCGCGCAGCACCGGTAGCGCGAGGCCGTCGACCTCCAGGAACACGATCCCGGGGAGGTCGGTGCGCGCGCCGCCGCCCTGTCGCCGGGCGATGCGCCGCGTGACGCGCAGCGTGTACGCGTCGTCGTCGTCGGTGCCGAGGATCGTCTGCAGTACGACGCTGACGCCGGCCATCGCGAGCGCGGCGAGCAGCGCGTCGCCGAACGAGTCGACGCGGATCTCGCCGGACAGCACCTCGGCCGCGAGCAGGAGGAGCAGCGCGTCGGCGACGAGCACCCCGGCGGCCCCCGCGAGCAGCGTCAGCGGCAGGCGGAGCGCCGCGACGAGCGGTGGGACCACGGCGTTGAGCGCGGCGAGCGTCGCGGCCACGGCAAACGCGGCGCCGGTCTGCTCGAGCTCGACGCCGGGGAGCACCTCGGCCGCCCCCCACAGGGCGGCAGCCGCCACCACCCACCCCACGAGCAGGCTCGCGACGCGGAGGCGGGGTGTCGTCGGCTCCCAGCGCACCGGCTGTCCGTACGCGCCCGCGCTCATGGACGACACGGTCGCCGACCGGCCGCCGGCCGGCATCACCCCGATCGGGCGATGCATACGCGGTGACCGGGGTGGAGCGTTCGTGCCGGAACGACTGCCCGAGGAGGAATCGATGTCGGCCACCCACAGCACCGCAGGTCCCGCCGCCGTCCGGTCGGCCGCCCGCGCCGAGGAGAAGCACGGTGGAGGCTGGATCGCGTTCGCGGGGATCGTGCTCGCGATCGTCGGGACCCTGAACATGATCTACGGCATCGCCGCGATCGACGATGCGCACGTCTTCGTCGGCGAGACCGAGTACGTCTTCGGTGACCTGAACACCTGGGGCTGGTTCCTGCTCGTCCTCGGCGGCGTGCAGTTCGTGACCGCCTTCGGGATCTGGAGCGGCGCCCAGTGGGCGCGGTGGTTCGGCGTCGTCTCTGCAAGCGCCAACGCGATCCTCCAGCTGCTCTTCCTGCCCGCCCTGCCGTTCCTGTCGCTGTCGCTGCTGGCGATGGACCTGCTCGTCATCTACGGGCTGATCCAGTACGGCGGGCGGCGTCAGGCCGCCTGAACCATGGCCGCGGACGGCTCAGCAACGCTCCCGGCCGGTCGCCGCTGGCTCGTCCGCGGTCTCCTGGCCCTCGCGACGGTGGTCGCGATCGCGGCGATCTTCGCCGTGTGGGCGAACCGCCAGGTCCTCGATGCCGAGAACTGGTCGGAGACCAGCTCCGAGCTCCTGGCGAACGACGCGATCCGAACGCAGGTCGCCGCCTACCTCGTCGACCAGCTCTACGAGCAGGTCGACGTGCAGGCGGAGGTCGCGGCGGCGCTGCCCGCGCGGCTCGAGCCGCTGGCAGGGCCGGCCGCGAACGGGCTCCGGCAGCTCGCCGAGCGGAGAACCGAACGGCTGCTCGGCCGTCCGCTCGTACAGCGGGCGTGGGAGGAGGCCAACCGCCTCACCGCCCAGCAGTTCATCGACATCGCCGAGGGCGACTCGCGGGCCGTCACGCTCGCCGGCAACGCGGTCGTGTTGAACCTCCGCGAGGTCCTGCGCGATCTCGTCACGCGGCTCGGCGGGCCGGGCCGGCTCGTGAACCGGATCCCCGACGACGCCGCGCGCGTGACGATCATGACCGCCGACGAGGTGGGGACCCTCCAGAACGCGTTCAACGCGGTGAAGGGCATGTCGGCGTTCCTGCCTGGCCTGTCCGTCGCGCTCTTCGTCCTCGCCGTGTTCCTCGCCCCGGGGCGCCGCCGCCGGACCATCGCGTTCGCCGGCGGCGGGTTCGTGTTCGCAGGCGCTGTGGTGCTCGTCGGGCGCGGGATCACCGGCGACGCAGTGGTCGACGCGCTCGCCGGGACGGAGGCCGGCCACGCCCCGGCCGAAGCGGTGTGGTCGATCGGCACCGAGATGCTGCGCGACGTCGCGCAGGCCGCGATCGTCATGGGGCTGCCGGTCGTCGCGGCCGCGTGGCTCGCCGGGCCCACCCGGCCCGCCGTCGCGCTGCGCCGTACGGCCGCGCCGTGGCTGCGGACCCGGCCCGACCTCGCCTACGCCGCGGTCGCCGCCCTCATCCTGCTCGTGGTCGCCTGGGGGCCGATCCCGGCGACGCGGATGGTCCTGCCGGTCCTGCTGTTCACCCTCCTCGCCGTCAGCGGCGTCGCGGTGCTGCGCCGGCAGATCGCGGAGGAGTTCCCGGAGGCGACAACGACCCGGCTGCGCCTGCCGACCGTCGACGGCGTCAAGCGGGCGGTGCGGACGACGACGACGCCCCTGCGGCCGCGAGGCGGCCCGGCGATCACGCGGCTGGACGAGCTCGAACGGCTCGCCGCCCTGCACGACCGCGGCGTCCTCAGCGACGACGAGTTCGCCGCAGAGAAGCGCCTGGTCGTCGCCGGGCATCCCGAGGAGGTCATGTGATGAAGAGACGCGTGTTGACGGTGCTCGCCGGCGTGGCCGCGGTGGTCTTCGCCGCATGGCTGCTGGCCGGCGCGTTCGGCAAGTCCGACGCGGAGCGCGCGCAGGAGGAGGTGTGCGACGCACGGGCCGGGATCCGGACCGAGGTCGACAAGCTCGCCGGGCTTACCCCCACGACCGTGACGGTCGACGCCGTCCGCGGGAGCCTCGAGTCGATCCGGGCGGACCTCGACGCGATCGCGGCCGCGCGGGACGATCTCAGCAGAGACCGCCGCGCGGACCTGAGCGCAGCGAACGACGCGTTCGCCGCGGAGGTCCGCGACATCGCCCAGAACGTGCTCGCCTCGGCGTCGCTCGCCGAGGCCCGCACCCAGCTGACGACCGCCACCGAAGAGCTGGTGGCGTCCTACCGCGCGACGGCCGACACGTTCGACTGCGGCTGACACGCCGCCACGGACCGCACGCAGGGCGAAGGCGTGCCCGCCTCCCCAAGAAGGCGGGCACGCGCCCTTGTCCGGCAGGGGCACACGGCGGGATCGTCGGATGACGATGAGCGCCCGGACCGCCCTCCGACCCGAGCCGGGGCGCGTGGGTGTGCCGCATCTTCCGCGGCTGCGCCTCGCGCCGGAGCCGGGCCCGCGCCGCCCCCAGCAGCGCGGGCCTCGCCGCGAGGCCATCGCCCGCCTGCGGCTCGTCCGGGCGCTCATCGGCGACCCTCGCCCGATCGCAGTCCTCGTCGGCCCCGCGGGCTACGGCAAGACCGCGCTGCTCGCCGAGTGGGAGACGCACGACCCGCGGCCGTTCGCCTGGGTCGCGGTCGGCCCGGTCGCCGATGACGCAGGCGCGCTCGTGGTGTCGGTCGCCACCGCGCTGTCGGAGATCGACCCGCCGGCGGGCGGGGCGGCGACGCTCGACGACCTCCTCCTCGCGATCGGCGCCGCCTCCCCGTCGGTGGTCGTTCTCGACGGGACCGACGCGCTGTGCTCGCCGAGTGCGCGGGACGTCGTCGCGGCGATCGCCGGCCGGCTGCCCCCCGGCACGACGCTTGCGCTGGCATCACGCGCCGAGCCGCCGCTGCCGCTCGCGCGCCTGCGGGCCGCCGGCGACGTCGCCGAGCTGCGCGCCGACCGGCTCGCGATGACGCGCGCGGAGGCCGCGGAGCTCGTCCATCGTGCCGGCCTGCGCCTCGCCCCGGCGCAGATGGAGCACCTGCTCGCACTCGCCGCCGGCTGGCCCGCCGCGCTGTCGCTCACCGCCCACGCCCTGCGCGGCGAGGACGACGTCGCCGGCGCGCTCGCCGCGTTCGGCGGCCACGACCCCGTCGTCGCGGCGTACGTCCGCGACGAGCTGCTCGCGCACGCGACCGCCGCCGAGCGAGCATTCCTGCGCCGCTCCTCGGTGCTCGACGAGCTCTCCGGCGACGCCTGCGACGCCGTGCTCGAGCGCCAAGGCTCCGCACTGCTCCTGCGGCGGCTGGCGGGCACGCTCGTGCCGCTCACCCCCCTCGACCGCACCCGGCAGGCGTTCCGGCAGCATCCGCTCGTCCGGCAGGCGCTCCGGGCCGAGCTGCACGCAACCGAGCCGCAGCTCGAGGCCGAGCTGCACCGCCGCGCCAGCGAGCTCCACGAGCGCGCGGGCGACGCCGGCCGGGCCGTCGGCCACGCGATCGCCGGCCGGGACACCACGCGCGTCGCACGCCTGCTCGCCGTCCACGCCCCGGGCGCGGTCGCGTCGGGCGGCGCGGCGACGGTCGACGGTTGGCTCGCAGGTCTGCCGGCCGGTGACGTCGCCGCGGACCCCGCGCTCGCGACCGCCAAGGCGCTCGGCCGCCTCGTCGCAGGCGAGCGCGATGCGGCCGAGCGCTGGCTCGCCGCGGCGGGGCGCCACCCGCGCGCCCACGACGACAGCGGCGCGGGCATGGCCGTGATCGCGGCCGCCGTCGCGCGCGACGGCGTGGCACAGATGGCCGCCGACGCCGAGCGCGCGCACGCTCTGGCCGCCGGAGACGTGCTGCGCGCGTTCGCCGCCTTCCTGCTCGGCACGGCCCGACTGCTCGGCGGCGACGCCGAGGGGGCCGGCGACGCCCTCGCCGAGGGTGCCCGGCTGGCGGTGCTCGAGGCGCCGCTCGTCCGTGCCCTCTGCCTCGCCGTGCAGGCGCTGCCGGCCGCCGATCGCGACCGGCACGAGGCCGCCGAGCTGTCCGATGCGGCGGAGGCGACGCTGGCGCGGCACGGACTCGCCGACCAGCCGTTCACGGCGCTGTCGAGCGCGGTCGCGGCGGTCTGCCTCGCCCAGCGCGGGCGGCTCGACGCCGCGCGCGGCAGCGCCAGCGCGGCCGCCCGGCACCTCGCTCGGCTGCCCGATGCACCGCCGTGGTACGGCGCGCTGACGCGGCTTGCGCTCGCGCGCTGCGAGCTCCTGCTGAGCGACGTCCGCGCGGCACGGACGATTCTCGGCGAGGCCTCGCGCCTGGCTGCCCGCACCGACGGCGCGGCGGGGCTCCGGACCCTGCTGGACGAGGCGTGGGCGCGCGCGGACGACTACTCCGCGGGGGCGGCGGCGTGCCCGACGGCGCTGACGATCGCCGAGCTGCGCGTTGTGCGCTTCCTGCCGAGCCACCTGAGCTTCCGCGAGATCGCCGCGCGGCTGCACGTGTCGGCGAACACGGTCAAGACCCAGGCGCACGCCGCCTATCGCAAGCTCGACGCGACGTCGCGGTCCGAGGCGGTCGCGCGCGCCCGGGCGCTCGGGCTCGTCGAGGGATGACCGCGGTTCGCACGTCACCCGAAGGGGATGACGACAGCCGTGCCGGGACGCAGGAGATTGTCGGCATGAGCAACCTCATCGCCATCGCCTACCCCGACGAAGCGACCGCCCGAGACGTCGCCTCGACGCTCCGGGAGCTCCAGAAGGAGCAGAACATCCAGCTCGATGATCTTGTCGTCGCCGTCCGCCAGGACAGCGGCAAGATGAAGCTCAGGCAGTCGTTCAGCCCGGCGGGCGCCGGCGCTGCCGGCGGCATGCTGTGGGGCGGGCTGATCGGTCTGATCTTCCTCGCGCCGCTGCTCGGCATGGCGATCGGCGGCGCGACCGGCGCGGCCGGCGGCGCGATGGCCGACTACGGCATCGACGACAAGTTCATGAAGGGCCTCGGCGAGCGCGTCGCCGCCGGGGGTGCGGTGCTGTTCGTGCTCGTCCGCCAGTCCACGCCCGACAAGGTGCTCCCGCGGATCTCGCAGTACGGCGGCGACGTCGTCCACACGTCGCTCGACACGGAGACCGAGGAGCTGCTGCAGGACGCGCTGCGCCAGGGCGCCCCTGCCCCGGCCTGAGCCTCTCCGAGCGCGCTCACGATGGTGGAGCGGCTGACCTGGCTCGGCCACTCCACCGTCCTGGTCGAGGCCGGTGGCGCGCGCCTGCTGACCGACCCGGTGCTGCGCCTGCACGTGGTGCACCTGCGCCGGCACGCGCCGGTCCCGCCCGTCCCGGACCGGCTCGACGCCGTCCTCATCTCCCACCTGCACCACGACCACCTCGACGTCCCGACCCTCCTGGCGATCGACCCGGCCACCCCGCTCGTCGTGCCGCGGGGAGCGCGCCCGCCGCGCGGGCTGCGCGCGCTGGACCGTGACGTCCGCGAGGTCGAGGCGGGCGACACGCTGCAGTTCGGCGGCGTCCGCGTCCGGGCGGTGCCCGCCGTCCACGACGGCCGCCGAGCGGTGTTCGGTGCCCCGACGCCGGCGCTCGGGTTCGAGGTCGAGGGACGCAGGCGCGTCTACTTCGCGGGCGACACAGAGCTGTTCGCCGGGATGGCCAACCTGGCCGGCGACGTGGCGGTCGCGCTGCTGCCGGTCTGGGGCTGGGGCCTGCGGCTCGGCCCCGGGCACATGGATCCCGACGAGGCGGCATGCGCCGCCGCGCTCGTCGACCCCGAGATCGCCGTCCCGATCCACTGGGGCACGTACCTGCCGCGCTGGACGCGCCGGCGCCACCACGGGCTGCTGCGCACGCCGGGCCGGGAGTTCGCCGACCGCGTCGCGGAGCGGGCCCCCGGGGTGCGGTCCGTCGTGCTCGCCCCCGGGGCGTCGCTCGTGTTCGACGGCGCGGCGGGACCGGCATGACCGGACCGCCCCGGCAAACCTTTTCCCACCGAGCGCGAGCGCGCCTGTACGGTCGGCCGATGAGGCGGCCGTCACCTGCGCTCGTCGTGGCCGTGATCGCGCTGATCGTCGCGCTCGGCGGGTCGTCGTGGGCCGCGCCGGTGCGTCAGCTCATCACCGGCAAGGACGTGCGCAACTCGTCGCTCACCGGCGCCGACGTCCGGAACTCGACGCTCACCGGCCGCGACGTGCGCAACGGCTCGCTGACCGAGGACGACATCCGCCCGCGCTCGCTCAGCGGCGCGGTGTTCCGCGGGACGCTCGGCACGCGCGGGCCGGCCGGCGCGGACGGCGAGCAGGGCCCGCGCGGGCTGCGCGGCATCCCCGGCGCGACCGGCCCACAGGGCCCGGCCGGGCCGCAGGGCCCCACCGGCACCGTCGACACGTCGGCCTTCTACGACAAGGCCGCCAGCGACGGCCGCTTCCAGCCGCGGTACACGCAGACGGTCGTCGTGCGCTCGGACACCAGCGCGGTCGCCAACGGCCAGCGGCTGCGCGACGCGATCGCCGCGATTCCGACGGCGGCGGGCGTCGCCGACGCGACGCTGGTCCTGCTCGAGGCGGGCCGCTACGACATCGGCGGCGACGCGCTGGCGCTGAAGCCGTTCATCCACCTCGCCGGCGCGGGCGCGGGCGTGACGGAGATCAGCGGCCAGCCGGGCGAGCCCAGCGACAACGCCGTCGTCCTCGTGAACACCGACGACGTGGAGATCAGCGCCGTGACGATCCGCGCGGCGGGCGCGACGATGGCGGCAGCGCTTCGCCTGCAGGACGCCGAGCGGATCGACATCCACGACGTGCGCCTGCTCGCGATCGGCAACGCGCTCGGCGCCTGGGGACTGGACCAGAACGGCGGCTCGGCGCGGCTGGCCGACGCGGTCGTCGAGGCGGGGGAAGCGCAGGACAACATCGGTGCGAACGCGACGAACGGCACGCTGGAGATCCTGCGCAGCGATCTGCTCGCGCGCGACGGCGGCATCTCGCAGCGCGCGGTGTTCGCGGGCGGCACCGCGACGGTCCGCCTGGAGCACAGCCGCGCCCGGGCGACCGCCGGCGGCGTCAGCCAGTCGGTCGGAGTCGGCGCGGGCGCCACGCTCCACGTCGTCGCCTCGGGGCTCAGTCCGGTCCCGGGCGCGGTCCCCGGCGCGCTGGAGTGCATCGGCGCGTACGACGCCGACACCCTCGCCTCCGTGACCTGCTAGCGCAGCCCGGCGAGGCGCAGGGCGCGGCGCAGCTCGCGCGCGTCCTTGCCGACCCTGCCGCTGACGACCGCCGTCCAGCGCACGCGCCCCTTGCGCACGCCCCAGACGAAGCGGTTGCCACCCGCCAGCCGCCGCACCAGCACGTCGCGGCGGCCGAACGTGCGCACGCCCTTCTTGCGCTTCAGCCGGCTCGCGCGGTCGCCGATCCCGATCCCGCTCGCGCGGTGGATCCGGTTGCGGCTGCCGACGAGCACGACGCGCCCGGTCTCGCTCAGGACCGCCGTGACCTTGCCGTGCTTGCCGCCGCCGAGCTGGGCGCAGTACTCGAACGCCCGCCCCGGCCGCGCGTCGGGCTGGCCGGCCTGGCGCAGCAGGTCGCCGACCGAGCGCCCGACCTGGACGTCCTCCAGCCCGCGGCGGGTCAGCCGCCGGCGCACGGGCATGCACGTCCGCGGGCGGGCGCCCTCGACGCGCTCCCACATCTGCAGGTACGCCTCGGCGCCGCGCGCGAGGTCCTCGACGATCGCGTCGCCGGCGAGCTTGCGCAGGTCCTCGATCCAGTCGGCGTACAGGCCGTAGTGCGCGACGCCGTCGCGGTTGATGTCCCACGTGCGCGAGCCGGTCCGGTTCTGGTGCACCGTGACGTTCGGGTCGAGCGCCTTGAACGGGTACGTGACCGGGTTCTTCGCGTCGGCGCCGCGCGGGCGACCCTGCTTGCCCAGGCCGTTCATGTCGGCGCCGTAGCCCAGGCCCCAGAACCAGCGCGGGTCGCGCATCGGCTTGAGCTGCTTCCACGCGTTGACGAAGCTCTGCGAGCTGCCCGCGTACGGCGTGACGATCCCGCCGAGCTTGTAGATCCGCGGGTACGTGTCGACCGTGCTCCACGAGTGGCTCGACATCACGCCGGGGTAGTTCTTGGCCTCGACGATCGGCATGAGCTCCTTGCGGGCCTTCACGCTGAGGTGGTCGGGGTCGATCATGATCCCGCGCGCCATCGCCTGCTCGACCGCGAAGCGCCCGAGCGCGGTCAGCCCGCGGCGGTTGCAGTGCGGCCCGGGTCCGTAGACCGGCGCGACGCCCGACTGCGCGAAGGTCGTCAGCACGGCGGCGGTGAGGTCGTCGTGGTTGTGCTCGACCGGCAGGCCCGTCGGCTGCTCGCGGTCGGACTCCTCGGGCGGGCCGGTGCAGGTCTCCATCGCCCAGAAGCTGCCGGTCTCGAGCTTGTTGCCGGTGTTGACGATCAGGCCGGTCGTGCCGTTGTCGCCGGCCACGCCCGCGAGCGCGTTGTCGAACTTGTTGATGAGCTCCATCTGTCGGACGCCGAGCTTGTGCACCTCGTCCAGGCCGCGGCGGATGTCGTCCTGGTCGCACAGCGGGCGGTCGGCGTAGACCTGGCAGCCGAACGGCTCGGAGAGCTCCATCCCGAGCACGACCGCGAGCTTGCCGTCGTTGACGACGCGGCGCGCCTCGGCGGGGGTCTCGACGATCCGGAACCAGCCCTTGCCCGGGCCGCCCTCCTGCGCGTCGACGTAGTCCTCGAGCTCGCGGATCCGCCGCGCCTGCAGCCGCAGCGACGCCATCTCGTCGCAGTCGTTCTGCTTGAGCGGATAGAGCTGGCAGAGGACCTTGTTCTCGACGAGCAGGTTCACGTACACGCGCAGGCCCGCGCGGTACGCCCGCTCGACCCACTTGTAGTAGCTCTGCTCGTGGGTGAGCGAGCCCCAGCTCGGCCAGCCCTGGAACTCCGGCCAGCCGGAGGAGTGGTGGGTGAGCGGCTCGTCGCGCGTGGAGACAGCGTTCTCCAGCACCGCGCCGGCGCCCTGGGCGGGCTCGTGGTCGGGGCAGTCGCGCAGCGCCTCGGTGATCCCGTACGGGCTCCACGGCCGGCCGCAGTGCGCCTTCCCGCCGAGGAACTCGAAGGCCATCATGTGCATGTGCGCGTCGACGGTCCCGCGCACCTGGCTGAACGGCGAGACGCCCTTGCTCGGCTCGCCGGTGACGTTCAGCTCCGCCTCGGGGAACGTCGCGCAGCCCTCGGCCTTCTCGAACGTGAACGGCGTGCCGGACCCGATCGTCGTGACGAGCCGGCCGTTCTGGTCGGTCGCCAGCGCGCGGTTCGTGCCGTTGAGCGTCAGGCGGAACGCGCCGCCGCCCGGGGCGACCTTCCAGTCGGCGTGCGCGCCGGGCCCGCCGACGACCTCGACCGCGTCGCCGCTGCCGGCGGCGAGGAAGTCGCCGGCCTTGCCGTAGAGCATGTAGCGGCCGAGCGCGGTGGCCTGCATGCGGAACGGCTCGGCCCCGCCGACCGTGTCGGCCGTCAGCGCGTAGCCGCCGGACGCCTGCTTGGCGACGAACTTCTGCGCGTCGACCGAGCGCAGGCCGTAGCACCCGTGCACGAGGCCGTAGACCGCCTCGTCGCCGGGGGCCGCGGAGGCCGGCGCCGGGAGCGCGAGCACGGCGAGGGACAGGACCAGGGTGGCGATCCGGCAGCGCATGCCGGAAAGTAGATCAGCCGTCCAAGTTCGGCGCGCCGGTTCAGCCGGCTTCGCGCTGGTACGGCACGCCGTCGGCGGCGGGCGGGCGCGAGCGGCCGACGAGGCCGGCGACCGCGATGAGCGTCAGGACGTACGGCAGAGCGAGGAACAGCGTCGCCGCCTGCTCGGAGAACTCGGGCAGGCGCTGGGCCAGCGCGGTCGAGAACCCGAACAGCAGCGTCGCGCCGAGCAGGCCCAGCGGCGTCCAGCGGCCGAAGATGAGCGCGGCCAGGGCGATGAACCCGCGCCCGGCGATCATGTCCTCGCTGAACGAGTGGACGAAGCCGATCGAGAGGAACGCCCCGCCCAGCGCGGCGAGCGCGCCCGACGTGATGACCGCGCCGTAGCGCATGCGGATGACGTTCACGCCGACGGTCTCGGCGGCGCGCGGGTTCTCGCCGACCGACCGCAGGCGCAGGCCGAGCGGCGTGCGGAACACGACGACCCACACGAGGAAGACCGCGAGCAGGCCGCCCCACACCAGGAGGTTCTGGTTGGCGATCGCGCGCCCGATGAACCCGAGCGACTCGGTCGGCAGCGAGATCTCCGGCACCTGCGGCAGGCCGTCGGGCGTGCCCTCGGCGCCGTAGATGTCGACGTACAGGTAGCCGCAGATGCCGGCGGCGATGAAGTTCAGCGCGGTGCCCGAGACGATCTGGTCGGCGCGCAGCGACACCGCCCAGATCGCGTGGATGGTGGCGAGCGCGGCGCCGGCGGCGACGCCGATGAGGATGCCGAGCAGCCACGAGCCGGTCTTGTCGGCGCCGAACGCCGCGAAGAACGCGCCCATGATGAGCATGCCCTCCAGCGCGATGTTCACGACGCCAGCGCGCTCGGACACCAGGCCGCCGAGGCCGGCGAAGATGAGCGGCGTGGCGAAGCGCAGCATCGCCGCGGTCAGCGCGCCCCAGCTCGCGACGACCTCGAGCTCGCCGAGCTCCGCAGTCGTCGCCGCCCAGCCCAGGACGCCGAACAGCACCGCGGCGACGATCGCCGTCCAGCCCGGGCGCCGCGCCTCCTGCCGCACGGCGGCGACGCCCATGCCCGCGGCGACGAGCGCCAGCAGGATCGAGACGACGGGGGTGCGGACCGCGATCGGCGGGACCGCGACGAAGAACGCGAGGAGCGCGACGATGCCGCCGCCCCAGCCGAGGCGCTCGGGCGTCAGCTTCATGCCGCCGCCTCCGGGGTCGCCGAGCCGGATCCGGATCCCCGCCGCCGGCGGCGGCCGTCGCGCGACAGCCGCTTCCAGATCGCGATGACGAGCACGTCGGAGACGACGAACAGGACGACGAGGCCCTGGATGATCCCGGTGAGGTTGGAGGCCAGCGCGGGCTCGAAGATCGCCGGGTCGAGGTTGCGCACCGAGGTGCCGCTGACCAGCGCGCCGAACAGCAGGCCGGCCAGGACCGTGCCGATCGCGGTGTTGCGCCCCAGCAGCGCGACCGCGATCCCCAGGAAGCCGAGCTCGAACGCCTGGATGTCGTTCGTCGCGATCCGGAACTGCCAGCCGAGGATGTCGAGCGACCCGGCCAGGCCCGCGAGCAGCCCGCACGTCGCCATGACGAAGACGTAGGTGCGCCCGACGTGGATGCCGCTCGCCCGCGCCGCGTCGGGGTTGAAGCCGACCGCGCGCGCCTCGAAGCCCTTCGTCGAGCGGTTGAGCAGCAGCCAGAAGAAGACCGCCGCGACGAGCGCGAAGAAGATGCCGATGTGCAGGCCCTGCAGCTCGGGGTCGCCCCAGAACACCGGCAGCCGCGCCTCGGGCACGACGTCGTTCGAGACCGGGATGTCGGGCTGGCTGTCGTTCTGCAGCGGCCCGCCGAGCCCGAACAGGTAGAAGCTCACCCACAGCGCGGTGTAGTTGAGCATGATCGTCGTGATCACCTCGTTCGCGCCGGTGGTCGCGCGCAGCAGGCCGGCGATGCCGCCCCACACGCCGCCCGCGATCGCCGCGCCGAGCATCGCGAGCACGATCTGCAGCCAGCCGGGCACGCCCATGTCCGACGAGCCGATCCACACCGCGACGACCGAGCCGGCGATGTACTGGCCCTGGCCGCCGATGTTGAACAGGCCGGTGCGGAACGCGAACGCGACCGCGAAGCCGAGCAGGATCAGCGGCCCGGTGATGAGCAGCGTCTGCTGGAGGTTGATCGCGGCGATGTCGCGGTCCGCGCCGCCGACCCACGGCAGCAGCCAGTTCAGCCCGCTGCCCTCGAAGATCGCCTGGTAGGTCGAGAACGGGTTCTTGCCGGTGGCGAGGACGACGAGGCCGCCGATGAGGAACGCGAAGAGCGTCGTGACAACCGGCAGCAGCACGCCGCCGACCGCGAGCTGGTCGCTGATGCGGGCGGCGACGGTCGCGCCGGCGCCCTTCTCCTCCGGCGCGCTGCCGGGCTGGGGGTCGGGGACGGTGCTCACGAGGCGCCGGTGCTCGGGGTTCCGCCGGTCATCAGCAGGCCGAGCTCCTCGTCGGAGGCGGTCGGCGGGACCTCGCCGACGATCCGGCCCTCGTAGATGACGAGCACGCGGTCGGCGAGCGCGCGGACCTCCTCGAGCTCGAGCGAGACGAGCAGGATCGCGCGGCCGGCCTCGCGCTCGGCCAGCAGGCGGCGGTGGACGAACTCGATCGCGCCGACGTCGAGGCCGCGCGTCGGCTGGGCGGCGACGAGGACCTGCGGGTCGCCGGCGATCTCGCGCGCGACGACGACCTTCTGCTGGTTGCCGCCCGACAGCGACCGGCACGGGGTCCGGCAGTCGCCGCCGCGGATGTCGAACTCGTCGATGAGCCTGCGCGCCGCCTCGTCGAGCCGCCGCGGCGACATGAGCGTCGCGGTCGTCCCCTCGCGGTAGCGGTCGAGCGCGAGGTTCTCGGAGATCGAGAAGTCGAGGACGAGGCCCTGGCGGTGGCGGTCCTGGGCGATGTGGCCGACGCCGGCGGCGCGCGCCTCGCGCGGGTCGGCGCCGGTGATGTCGCGCCCGGCGACGGTGATCGTGCCGGCGGACGGGGCGCGCAGCCCGGTGATCGCCTCGATGAGCTCGGCCTGCCCGTTGCCGTCGATGCCCGCGACCGCGACGATCTCGCCGCCACGGACCGTGAGGTCGATCCCCTTCACCGCCTCGAGCCCGCGGTCGTCCTCGACGTGCAGGCCGGAGACCTCGAGGATCGGCGCCTCGGGCTCGCGCGGCTCCTTCTCGACGCGCAGCACGACGTCGCGCCCGACCATGAGGCGGGCGAGCGTCGCCTCGTCGGCGCCCGCGGTGTCGAGCGTCTCGACCGATCTGCCGCGCCGCAGGACGGTGACGCGGTCGGCGATCTCGAGGACCTCGTGGAGCTTGTGGGAGATGAAGACGATCGACGTGCCGCGGTCGCGCAGCTCGCGCAGCACGCGGAACAGGTCGGCGGTCTCCTGGGCGGTGAGGACGGCGGTCGGCTCGTCGAGGACGAGGATGTCCGCGCCGCGGTCCAGCGCCCGCAGGATCTCGAGCCGCTGCTGCTGGCCGACCGACAGCTCCTCGACGCGCGCGTCGGGGTCGACGTCGAGGCCGAAGCGCTCGGACAGCTCGCGCACCCGCCGCCGCGCGGCGCGGCGGTCGAGCAGCCCGCGCCGGCGCGGCTCGTCGCCGAGCACGAGGTTCTCGGCGGCGGTCATGACCGGGATGAGCATGAAGTGCTGGAACACCATCCCGATCCCGTGCGCCATCGCGTCGCGCGGCGAGGTGATCTCCACGCGCCGCCCGCCGACGAGGATCTCGCCCTCGTCGGCGCTGAGCATCCCGTAGACGACGTTCATGAGCGTCGACTTGCCGGCGCCGTTCTCGCCGAGCAGCGCGTGGATCTCGCCACGGCGGAGCTGCAGATCGATCCCGTCGTTCGCGACGACGGGACCGAACCGCTTGGTGATGCCGCGGAGCTCGAGCGCCAGCTCCGCGGCGCCTGCGTCAGGGGGCGTGGTGCCCACCGCGTCCTAGTCCAGCGTGCTGGGGACTTCGATCTCGCCCGCGGCGATCTGCTCGCGGATCTTGTCGACCTCGCCGCTGTACTGCTCGCCGTCGGCGCTGATCTCGCCCAGTCCGACGCCCTCGGACTTGATGTCGAAGACGCGGTCGGTGCCGCCCTCGAACGCGCCGTCCTGGACGGACTTGATCGCCTCGAACACGGCCTGGTCGACGCGCTTCATCGCGCTCGTCAGGATGTGGTCGCCCAGGAACGCCTGGTCAGCGTCGACGCCGATGCCCAGCTTGCCCTCCTGCTTGGCGGCGTCGAGCGCGCCGAGGCCGCACTGGCCCGCGACCTGGAAGACCACGCCGGACCCGCGCTCGATCTGGCTCAGCGCGATCTCCTTGCACTTCGCCTGGTCGACGAAGTCCTGCGAGTAGCCGTTGAGCGTCTTGATCGACGGGTCGGCCTTCTTCGCGCCCGCCTGGTAGCCGGCGATGTAGGCGTCGACCGGCGGGATCTTCTGGCCGCCGACGCTGGAGATCGTGTCGATGTCGTTGTCCTTGGCGTACAGCGCGGCCAGGTAGCCCGCGAGGTAGCCGGCCTCACCCTCCTTGAAGATCAGGCCCTGCACGTTGGCGGGCTTGCTCTTCATCGAGGCCTGGGCCACGTCGACGATCGCGAAGTTCGTGTTCGGGAACTTCTTGGCGACGGTCTCGGTCGCCTCGGCCATGAGGAAGCCGACGGCGATGACGAGGTCGTAGCGCTGCTGGGCGAGCGTCGACAGGTTCGGCACGTAGTCGGCGTTCGACTTGGACGTGATGACGCGCGCCTCGATCCCGAGCTCCTTCTTGCCCTGCTCGAGGCCGGCGTTCGCCAGCGAGTTGAACGAGCGGTCGTTGAGGCCGCCGATGTCGGTGACGAGACCGACCTTGATCGACTTCTTCGCCTGCTCCTGGGTGGACGCCGACTCGCCGGAGTCGTCGTCGTCACCGCAGGCCGCGGCGGTCAGCATGAGTGCGGTCAGGGCGATCAGCGCGATCGTCCGGACACGGTGAAGTGAGAACAACTGGGGGCTCCTCCTCAGAAGCACGAAACCGGCCTGCCGGAACGACGTGGGACGGCGGCCGGCCCTGTCGGCGATGCGCCACCCTACCCGCCCGTCAGGCGCCGTCGTACCCCTGCGATCACCTCCCGGGGGGAAAAGGCCGCATCGAGGGCATTTTCGGTGAAGCCGCGGAGGGTGTCGAGGTCGAGCCCGAACCTCTCGTGGGCGACCTCGTACTCGTGCCCGATGCTCGTCGCGAAGTAGGGCGGGTCGTCCGAGCCCAGCGTGATCGTGACGCCCGCCTCGTGCAGGCGGGCCAGCGGGTGGGCCTCGTAGCTCGGGAACACGCCGAGCGCGACGTTCGAGGTCGGGCAGACCTCGAGCACGATCCCGCGGCCGGCCAGCTCGGCGACGAGCGCCGGGTCCTCGATCGCGCGCACGCCGTGCGAGATCCGCGTCAGGCCCGGGAGCCCGAGCGCCTGGCGGACCGACTCGGCGCCCGCGTGCTCGCCCGCGTGGACGCTGCAGCCCAGGCCGGCCTCGGCGGCCATCGCGAACGCCCGCGCGTACGGGCCGGGCGGATAGCCGGCCTCGTCGCCGGCCATGTTGAAGCCGACGACGTACGGATGGTCGAGCGCGAGCGTGCGCTCGGCGACCGCCTCGGCCGCCTCGACGCCGAAGTTGCGCACGCACGAGGAGATGATCCGCCCCACGATCCCTGTCTCGGCGTGCGCGTCGTCGATGCCCTGCGCGATGCCCGCCAGGTGCTCGTCGTCGGGCAGGCCGACCGCCGCGCCGTGGTCGAGCGAGGCGATGAGCTCGACGTACGCCGCGCCCTCGCGCGCGCAGTCACGCAGGTACTCGTAGGTGATGTCGCGGTAGTCCTCGCCGGTGCGGATGACGCTGGCGGCGAGGTCGTAGCTGCGCAGGAAGTCCAGGAAGTCGCGCCACGCGAACGTGTCGTCGTCGGCGAACAGCCCGGCGGGCAGCGCGACCCCGTTGCGCTCGGCGATGCGGCGCACGAGCGCGGGGCGGGCGGTGCCCTCGAGGTGGACGTGCAGCTCGGCCTTCGGGATGCCGGCGGTGGCGCTCACCGGACCTCCTCGGTGACGACGGGCGGGGCGGGCGGGGCGCTGTCGCCGACGGTGATCGCGGCGCGCACGGCGGCCGCGGCGGCGTCCGCGCCCGCCTCGTCGCGCGCGTGCACGACCGCGAGCGGCCGCCCGCCCGGGCCGACCCGGTCGCCGGGCCCGGCGATCGCGTCGAGCCCGACGGCGTGGTCGATCGCGTCGGCCTCGGTGTGGCGGTTGCCGCCGAGCTCGGTGACGACGAGCCCGAGGTCGCGGGTGGCGTGGGCGACGACGACGCCGTCGCGCCCGGCCTCGACGGCGCGCACGACCGGCGCGGCGCGCAGGTGGCGGCCGGGGTGCTCGACGAGGTCGGCCGGCCCGCCGAGCGCGGCGACCATCGCCCCGAACCGCTCGGCCGCGGCGCCGCCGCGCAGCGCCGCCTCGGGGTCGGCGCCGTCCAGGCCGCCGAGCGCGAGCGCCGCGCGCGCGAGCGCGAGCGTCACCTCGACGAGCCGCGCGTCGGCGCCGTCCGGGTCGGTGAGCGCCTCGATCGACTCGCGCACCTCCAGCGCGTTCCCGGCGGTCCGCCCCAGCACGCGGTCCATGTCGGTCAGCAGCGCGGTCGTCGCCAGGCCGGCCGCGTTGCCGACGCCGACGAGCGCGCGCGCGAGCGCGCGGGCGTCGTCGAGCGCGGCCATGAACGCGCCGCTGCCGTGCTTGACGTCGAGCACGAGGCCCTGCAGGCCGGCGGCGAGCTTCTTGGAGAGGATCGACGAGACGATGAGCGGGATCGACTCGACGCTGCCGGTCGCGTCGCGGATCGCGTACAGGCGCCCGTCGGCAGGCGCCAGCTCGCCGGTCTGGCCGACGATCGCGCACCCGGCCCGCTCGACGACCGCGCGCAGGCTCGCCGGGTCCGGGCGGGTGTCGTAGCCGGGGATCGCCTCGAGCTTGTCGAGCGTGCCGCCGGTGTGGCCCAGGCCGCGGCCGGAGATCATCGGCACGGCGGCGCCGCAGGCGGCGAGGATCGGCGCGAGGATCAGAGAGACCTTGTCGCCGACGCCGCCCGTCGAGTGCTTGTCGAGCACCGGCCGGTCCAGGCCCGACCAGTCCAGGACCGTGCCCGAGTCGCGCATCGCGAGCGTGAACGCCGGCAGCTCGCGCTCGTCCAGGCCGCGGAAGAACACGGCCATCGCGAACGCGGCGGCCTGCGCGTCGGTGACGGTCCCGTCGCCGATGCCGAGCGCGATCGCGCGCAGCTCGTCCGCGGTCAGCGCGCGGCCGTCGCGCTTGGCCCGGATGAGCTCCTTGACCGGCGCGGTCACGCGGCCCGGAGGAGGTCGTCGAGAAGCGCGCTGGCGCCGAGGCGGAACGTGTCGGGGCCGATCCAGCCCGCGCCCATGACCTCCTCGGCGAGCGCGAGGTACTCGCGCGCCTGCTCGGCGGTCCGCACGCCACCGGAGACCTTCACGCCGCCCGAGCCGAAGTCGCGCACGGCCTCGAGCAGGATCCGCGCGGCCTCGGGCGTCGCGCCCGGCCCGACCTTGCCGGTCGACGTCTTCAGCCAGCCCGCGCCGTTGGCGAGCGCCTGGTCGGCGATCTCGCGCGTCAGCTCGGCGCTGGGGTGCGATCCGGTCTCGAGGATCGCCTTCAGCCCGCCGGGCGGCACGGCCGCGGCGCAGGCGGCGACGAGCGTCCCGACCGCCTCGAGGTCGCCGTCGACCGCCGCCCGCCACGGGACGACGACCTCGACCTCGTCGGCGCCCGCGTCGACCTCGAACTGCGCCTCGTCGGCGGCGCCGAACGGGTCGTCGTCGCCGTCGGGGAAGTTCGCGACCGCGGCGACCTTCACGCCGGTGCCGGCGAGCGCCTTCTTCGCCACGCCGACGAACGCGGGAAGCACGCAGACGGCGGCGACCGGGCCGCGGGGCGTGACCGCCCGCGCGCAGAGGTCGCGGATGCGCTCGGGCGTGTCGTCGTCCTCCAGCGACGTCAGGTCGAGCAGGGCTATCGGGTCGATCACGGTCACAGCTCCTCGGCGAAGCGCAGCAGGACGCGCTGGAGGTCGGCCGCCGCGGAGGCGGCGCCGGCGAGCGTCTGCTCGTGGCTGAGCGGCTCGTCCCCCAGGCCCTCTGCGAGGTTGGTGATGGCGGACACGGCGGCGACCCGCAGGCCGACGTGGTTGGCCGCGATGACCTCGGGCACGGTCGACATCCCGACCGCGTCCGCGCCGAGGATCTTGAACGCGCGGATCTCGGCCGGCGTCTCGAAGCTCGGCCCCGCGACCTGCAGGTAGACGCCCTCGTGGAGCGTGATGCCGAGCGCGTCGGCGGCGCGGTGCAGGCGGGCGGTCAGCTCGCGGTCGTACGCGCGGCCGAGCGGGACGAACCGCGGGCCGAGCGCGTCGTCGTTCGGGCCGATGAGCGGGTTGGCGCCGCTGAAGTTGATGTGGTCGGTGATCGCCATGAGGCTGCCGGGCCCGACCTCGTGGCGCAGCGAGCCGGCCGCGTTCGTCAGCACGATCATCTCCGCGCCGAGCGCCTTCGCGGTCCGTGTCGGCACCGCGAGCTGCGGCGCGGGGATCCCCTCGTACAGGTGCGCGCGGCCCTGGAACACCGCGGCCTGCGTGCCGCCGAGCCGGCCGAGCACGAGCCGCCCGGCGTGGCCGGCGACCGTGCCGACCGGGAAGCCCGGCAGGTCGGCGTACGGGATCGCGACGGCGTCCTCGACGGCGTCGGCGACCGGCCCCAGGCCCGAGCCGAGGACGAGCGCCAGCCGCGGCGGCGGATGGCCGGGCGCGCGCTCGCGGATGACGTCGGCGGCGGCGCGTGCGCTCACAGGTCCTCCTTGCCGAACGCGAGCGGCAGCAGCTCGCCGAGCGTCGTGGTGCGCCGGACGCCCTCTGGCCCGCACAGGTGCACGGGGACGCCGGGGCCGGCGAGCTCGGCCAGGCGCTGGCGGCAGCCGCCGCATGGGGTGATGAGCGCGGTGTCGGCCATGACCGCGACCTCCTCGATCCTCGTCCCGCCGGCGGCGACGAGCCTGCCGATCGCCGACGCCTCGGCGCACTGGCCCTGCGGGTACGCGGCGTTCTCGACGTTCGCGCCCGCGTGCAGCGCGCCGGTCTCGTCGCGCAGCGCCGCGCCGACCGGGAAGCGCGAGTACGGCACGTGGGCGCGGTCCATCGCGCGCCGGGCGAGCTCGACGAGCCGCTCGGTCGCCGCGCCCTGCTCGAGCAGCATGGCCGCGTAGCCGCGCGAGACGATCCGGTCGTCGCGGATGCCGAGCACCTCGCGCAGCTCGGCGACCTTGGCGTGCTCGGCCGACAGGTCGCTGCCGGGCGGCGCGACCGCCTCCAGCTCGACCCACCGGCCGAGCCCCTCGACGTCGTCGAGGTGGATACGCACGTCGCGCCACAGCAGCAGGCGCCGGCGCTTGGAGACCACGACGGTGCGCCCGAGCGCGGCGTCGAGCGCGGCGGCCATCGCCTGCGGGTCGGGCACGTCGACGAGGTGGTAGGCGGACAGGCGCGCGGCCGCCTCGTCGGCGCGCGCGTAGGCGATGAGCGTGGCCCGGTCGCCCTCCTCGCGGAGCTTGAGCCGGCCCTCCGGCGCGGCGAAGTACGTGTCGCGCTGGACGAGCTCCCCCTCGTCGCTCGCGCCGTGGGCCAGTGCGGCGGCGAGCGTCGCCTCAGGATCGAGGTCGCGCGCCTTGAGCTCGACGTTGCGGCGGGGATCCATGCGGCGAGGCACGCTACCGCCCGCGCGCGGCGTGGATAGGCTCGGCGACCGCATGGAGGGCCTTCGCATCGTCGAGCACCCCGTCCTGGCGCGCGCCGTGACCGTGCTGCGCGCCGCGGAGACGACCCGGGAGGAGTTCCGGGTCGCGCTCGAGGAGGCGTCGTGGACCCTGGCCTACGAGGCGCTGCGCGACATCCCGGTCGAGGAGGTCGAGGTCGAGACGCCGCTCGAGCGGACGACCGGCGCACGGCTGGCGCGGCCGGTGATGGTCGTCGCGATCCTCCGCGCCGGCCTGGGCATGGTCAACGGCTTCCTGCGCCACGTGCCCGACGCGGCGATCGCCCACATCGGCATGCGCCGCAACGAGGAGACCCTCCAGCCCGAGGGCTACTACGAGTCGCTGCCGGCCGGCGTCGCCGAGTCGGCCGTGTTCGTCGTCGACCCGATGCTCGCGACCGGCGGCAGCGCGATCGCGGCGCTGCGCCGCCTGCGCGCGGCGGGCGCGGAGGACCTGCGGCTCGTCTGCCTCGTCGCCGCGCCCGAGGGCGTGCGCGCCGTCCGCGAGGCCGAGCCCGAGGTCCCGATCCTCGCCGCCGCGCTCGACCGGCAGCTCGACGAGCGCGGCTACATCCGCCCGGGCCTGGGCGACGCCGGCGACCGGATCTTCGGCACCGAGTAGCGCTCAGCGTTCCTCGCGCCGGATCGCGCGGGCGACGAGCCCGCGGCTCGTGCGCGCGCGCCTCGCGCAGCAGGCGCCGGACCCGGTGGACCGAGACGCCCAGGCGCCTCGGCGATCTCGGCGTGCGCCTGAGGCGGACGGCCCCGCGGCCGGCGGGCCACGGGGCCGTGCGGGTCAGGCCGGCCCGGCGCCGGCGACCGGCGTCGCCGCCGGCGAGGGCTGGTCGGCGGGCTCGATGTCGGCCGCACCGATGAGCTCGACGCCGCGGCCACGGGTCGCGTACCAGGTGGCCACGCCGGCGAGCGCGGCGACCGGCACGAGCCACGGCAGCAGCGGCACGAGCCCCGACGTCGCCCCGGTCAGCACGTCGAAGTTGCCGAGGACGAGCACGATCGCGGTCGCCAGCCCGGCGAGGCCGAGGAGCGGGGCGATCCGCGTGTGCCACAGGCGCGTGTCGGCGCGCGTCCGCGCGAAGAACGCCATCACCGCGATCGACGCGGTCGCCTGCAGGACCAGGACCCCGAGCGTGCCGAGCCCGACGAGCCACGCGAAGAGGTTGGCGAACGGGTCGGCGCCGGAGATCGCGAACACCCCGACGACGAGCGTCGTGACGCAGGACTGCACGACGCTCGCCACGTGCGGCGCCCGGTCGGTCGCGCGCGTCCGGCCGAGCGCCGCCGGCAGCACGCCCGCGCGGCCGAGCGAGAACAGGTACCGCGCCAGCGTGTTGTGGAAGGCCAGCACGACCGCGAACAGGCTCGTGAGGACGAGCAGGTTCATGAGGTCGGTCGAGAACGCGCCGACGAACCGCGTGCTGAGGTCGGTGACGAACCCGACCGGGTTCTCCTGCGCCGCGCCCGCGACGGCGGAGGAGCCGTACCCGATCCCGATCGACCACGTGGTCAGCGTGTAGAACAGCCCGATGACGAGGATCGCCGCGTAGGTCGCGCGCGGAACGGTCCGGCGGGGGTTGCGCGCCTCCTCCCCGTAGATCGTCGTCGCCTCGAACCCGACGAAGCACGAGAACGCGAACACGATCGCGACGCCCACCGCGCCGCTGAACACCTCGCCGGGCGCGAACGCCGTCGCCGAGAGCCCGGAGGCGCCGCCGTCGGCGACGACGACGAGGTCGAGCACGAGCAGGATGAGCATCTCGGCGACGAGCAGGATGCCGAGCACCCGCGCGCTGAGCTGCACGTCGCGGTAGCCCAGCAGCGCGACGCCCGCCAGGCCGATCGCCACCCACGCCTGCCACGGCAGGTCGATGCCGACCTGCCGGTCGAGGATGTCGGCGGCGAACGCCCCGAACTGGCCGAAGATCCCGGCGAGCATGCAGTTGTAGGCGAGCAGCGCGACGAACGCGGCGGCGAAGCCCGCGGCGCCGCCGAGCCCGCGGCTGATGTACGCAGCGAAGCCGCCGGCGCTCGTGACGTGGCGGCTCATCGTCGCGTAGCCGACCGCGAACAGCAGCAGCACGACCGTCGCCGACAGGTAGGCGCCGGGGCCGCCCGGACCGGTCGCGCCGAACACCATCGGCGACGCGCCGAGCGTCGCGGCGAGCGGCGCCGCTGCGGCGACGACGAAGAACACGATGCCCGGCGCGCCGATCGCGTCGCGCTTGAGCTCGTGGCTGTGGGTCTGTCCTGCCGTCATCTCCGATCTCTCCTCATCCCTTGCGTCTGCGGGTCAGAACGGCAGCGCCGGCGGCTCCCCCGTCACCGTCAGCCACTGCCACTGCGTGAACGCCTCCCAGTTGGCCTCGCCGCCGAACCGGCTCCCGTTGCCGGACGCGCCCCGGCCGCCGAACGGCGCATGCGGGACGTCGTTGACGGTCTGGTCGTTGACGTGCGCCATCCCGACGCCGAGCCGCGCGGCGAGCGCCAGCCCCCGCTCGGCCGAGCGCGTGTGGACCGCGGCGGCGAGGCCGTACTCGGTCATCCGCGCGAGCTCGACCGCCTCGTCGTCGTCCCGGAACACCGTGACCGGCGCGACCGGCCCGAAGATCTCCTCGGCGAACGCCGGCATCGACGGCGTGACCTCGGTGAGCACGGTCGGCTCGAAGAACGGACCGCGGTCGGCGCCGCCCGCCAGGATCCGGGCGCCGGCGGCGACGCTCTCGTCGACGATGCGCCGCACCCGGGCGAGCTGGCGCGCGTCGATGATCGGCCCCAGGTCGACGCCGGGGTCGGCCGCCGGATCGCCCAGCCGGAGCCGCCGCGCACGCTCGACGAGCCGCTCCACGTACTCGCCGGCGACCGCGGCGTGCACGAGGTGCCGCGACGCGGCCATGCAGATCTGCCCCTGGTGCTGGAACGAGCTCGCGGCGCCGGCCGCGGCGGCCCGCTCCAGGTCGGCGTCCTCGAGGACGACGAACGGGCTGTTGCCGCCCAGCTCCAGCGCGAGCTTCTTCAGCGCGCCGCCCGCGATCTGCCCGATGCGGCGGCCGGTCGCGGTCGACCCGGTGAACGAGATCATCTGCACGCCGGGATCGCGGACGAGCGCCTCACCGGTCTCCGCGCCGCCGAGCACGAGCGAGAAGACCCCGTCGGGCAGGCCGGCGCCGGCGAAGACCTCGGCCAGGACCGCGCCGCCGCAGACCGGCGTGTGCGGATCCGGCTTGAGCACGACCGTGTTGCCGAGCGCCAAGGCCGGCGCGACGCTGCGCAGCGCCAGGAGCAGCGGGACGTTCCAGGGGGCGATCACGCCGACGACGCCCAGCGGCACGCGCCGCGCGATGCTCGTGTGCCCCGGCCGCGCGGGCGGCAGGACCCGCCCCTGGGGCTGCTGGGCGAGGGCGGCCGCGGCACGCAGCTCGGCGATCGCGCTGTCGACCTCGGCCTGCGCCTTGCCGTGCACCGAGCCGGACTCGCGCACGAGCATGCCGACGATGTCGGCGCGGCGCGCCTCGACGCCGTCGGCGGCCGCGAGCAGCAGGCCCGCCCGCTCGTCCGGCCCGGCCGCCTCCCAGGCCGGCTGCGCGGCGGCCGCGGCACAAGCTGCCGCCCGCACGACCTCGGCGCTCGCGGCGGTGAACGACGCGAGGACCTCGCCGGTGGCCGGGGCGAGGACGTCGATCTGCTCGCCGCCGCCGTCGCGCCAGCCGCCGATCCACGCGCCGCGCCGCCGGCCCGGGTCGGACATGGGCGCCGCCGGGCGCTCGCGCTCGAGCTGCGTCATCGCCGCACCCTCCCGTCGTCCAGCCGTCCGATCACGTCGTGGAACGCCTCGACGATCCGGTCGGCGTCCGCGTCCTCGACCACGAGCGGGGGCGAGACGGACAGCACGCTCTCGTGGGCGCGGACGATCATGCCGTGGTCTGCGCGCAGCGCGCGCGAGGCGTTCGCGCCGATGCCCGCGCCGGCGGCGGTGTCGCGGCGCAGCTCGACGGCGAGCATCAGCCCGGCGCCGCGCACGTCGGCGACCGCCGGCAGGCCGGCGAGCGGGGCCAGGCCCTCGAGCATCCGCGCGCCGAGCGACGCCGCCCGTTCGACGAGCCCCTCGCGCTCGATGATGTCGAGGTTCGCCATCGCGACCGCGCACGCGGTCGCGTGGCCGGTGTACGTGAACCCGATCGGGAACCCGTCGGGTCCGAGGTCGAGCGTCTCGGCGACGTCCCCGGTCACGAGCACCGCGCCGAGCGGGACGTAGCCCGAGGTGATGCCCTTGGCGGTGACGAGGATGTCCGGCTCGATCCCGTAGCGCTCGCAGGCGAACCAGCGCCCGGTCCGGCCGAAGCCGCACACGACCTCGTCGGCGATGAGCAGGATCCCCGCGCGCCGCAGGACCTCGGCGATCCGCGGCCAGTAGTCGTCGGGCGGGATCACCATCCCGGCGACGCCCATGATCGGCTCGGCGACCATCGCCGCGATGCGGTCTGGGCCGTGGCGCGCGATCGTCTCCTCGAGCTCGCGGACGCAGAAGTCGGTCGGGTCCTCGCCGCCGTACAGCTCGGGCCGGCACGGCCAGGGCGGCGTGAGGTGCTCGACGTCGGGCAGCATCGGGGTGAAGCCGTGGTGGAACTCGTCGAACCCGGTGAGCGAGCCGGAGCCGTACCCGACGCCGTGGTAGCCGCTGCGGCGGGCGAGCAGGATCGTGCGTCCGCGCTCGCCGCGCTCGTGGTGGTGCAGGCGGGCCATCCGGGCGGCGGTCTCGATGCCCTCCGAGCCCCCGCTCGTGAAGAAGACCTTCTGCAGACGGCCGGGCGCGAGCCCGGCGAGGCGGGCAGCGAGCGCGATCGCGCGCGGGTTGGAGAACTCCCAGAACGTCGGGTAGTACTCGAGCTCGCGGATCTGCGCGGCGGCTGCCTCGGCGAGCTCGGCGCGCCCGTGTCCGACGTTCGTGAGCGCCAGGCCCGCCGCCGTGTCGAGGTACTCGCGCCCGTCGGCGTCCCACACGCGGGCGCCCGCGCCGCGGACGAGGACGAGCGAGTCGCCCGAGCCCGCCGGGCGGTGCGGGTGGATCAGGTGTGCGCGGTCCAGGTCCGCCAGGCTCGCGGCGGCGGCCGCGCCGGGGTGGGTGAGGGTCATGTCATGCTCCCGAGGGGTTGGGCGGCGCGGTCGGGTCCCGCGCCGTTGTTGCCTGCGGTCTGCGGCGCCGCTCCGGCCGGCCCGCCGAGCCGGCTCCATGCGGCGAGGAACGCCTGCTCGTGCCGCGGCACGAACGCGCCGAGGACGAAGCGGTCGGGACGGACGACGAGCACCAGCCCGCCGCAGTCGGCGAGGGCGGGGGCGAGCAGCCCGTCGTCGTCGGCCACCGTCACCGGCCCCGACGGGTCGGGCGCCGGCGGGAAGCGCTGGTCGACGAGGACCCGGACGCGCCGCGCCCCGAGGCGCGACCACGCCGGGTCGGCGAGGCTCCGCAGCAGGTCGGCCGGGCCGGTCGTCACGAGCGCGAAGCCGGGGCCGAGCACCTCGTCGAGCCGGACGAGGCGCCCGTCGGCGCCGAGCACGCGCGGCTGCGGCAGCATCGCCCCGACGATGCCCGGCGCGTCGTCGCCGAGGCGCACGAGGAGTCCGTCGCCGAACCGCGCCGGGGGCTTGATCGGCAGCCGCTCGAGCCGCCGGCGCAGCGGAGGCACCCGGCGAGCGAGCAGGGCCGCGGCGTCGCGCGCGCGGGCCTTGACGGGGCTCGTGGTCATGACGACGCGGCCGCGCCGGACGGACATCGCCACCATCGCCTCGGCGTGGGGGCGGCGCTCGCGCTCGTAGGTCTCGAGGACCTGCTCGCCGAGGTCGCCGCGGATCACGGCGGCGAGCTTCCAGGCGAGGTTCGCGGCGTCGCGCAGCCCGGTGTTCAGGCCCTGGCCGGCGAACGGCGGCATCATGTGGGCGGCGTCGCCGAGGAGGAACGCGGGGCCGCGGCGCCACGCCGCGGCGACGAGCGCGTGGAAGACGTAGACCCGCTGGCGGACGATGTGCTCGGGCCGCAGGTCGGGACGGTACGGCGCGAGCAGCCGCCGGGCGAGCTCGAACGACGCCGCGTCCGCCTCCTCGCCGGGCCGGAGGCGGAACTCGTAGCGGCACCGCCCGCCCCCGCCGGGGAGGATCACGTGCGGGCGCGCCGGGTCGCCGTGGTGCATGGCGTACCGCTCGGCGTGGGGGTCGTCGCGCGTGTCGACGATGAGCCACGGCTCGTCGACGCTGCGCCCGCGCATCTCGATCCCGAGCAGCTTGCGCGTCGTGCTGCGCCCGCCGTCGCAGCCGAGCACCCACCGCGCCGTGACCGTCAGCTCGCGGCCGTCCGGCCCGCGCACGCCGGCGGTGGCGCCCTCGTCGCCCACCGCGAGCCGCACGAGCTCGTGGCCGAGCCGCACGTCGGCCCCGTCCTCGGCCGCCGCGTCCAGCAGCAGCCGGGTGAAGCCGGCGTGGTCGATCGGGTTCTTGATCGGGAAGCCATAGGCCGGCAGCGCCGGCGGCGACGCGGCGGCCAGCAGGCGGCCGCCGATGCCGTAGTAGCGCGTGCCGGTGCCGGGCATGACGGTCGGCGCGGCGCGCCCGGCGAGGCCGACCGACTGCAGGAGCCGCATCGCCTCGTCGTCGATGCTGACCGCGCGCGGCTCGGCGGCGACCTCTGCCTCGCGCTCGACGACGAGGGTCGCGACGCCGCTGCGCGCGAGGACCTTCGCGGCGGCGAGCCCGACCGGCCCGGCGCCGACGACGAGCACGGTCGTGGCGATCGTGGACGCGGCGGTCACGGCTCGGGCACCGCCTCGGCGACGACGCGGTTCTCGATCCGCCCGACGCGGCTGATCTCCACGCTCACGCGGTCGCCGGGCTCGAGGAAGACCTGCGGCTCGCGGCGGTACCCGACGCCGCCGGGCGTGCCGGTGAGGATCACGTCCCCCGGCTCGAGCGGCGTGAACTCCGACACGCACGCGACCAGCGTGGGGATGTCGAACAGCAGCGCCGAGGTCGTCGCGCGCTGCAGCTCGACCCCGTTGCGCCGGAGCGAGATCTCGAGCTCGCGCGGGTCGCCGGCCTCGTCGGGCGTGACGAGGAACGGCCCGAGCGGGGTGCTCGACGGCCACGTCTTGCCCTGCAGCCACTGGTGGCTGCGGTACTGGTAGTCGCGCATGGTCACGTCGTTGGCGATCGCGTAGCCGGCGATCGCCGTCATGACATCGGCGGCGGACGCGCGCCGCAGCCTGCGCCCGATGACGACGGCGAGCTCGGCCTCGTAGTCGACCTGCGACGACTCGGGCGGCTTGACGATGTCGTCGTACGGCCCGACGAGGCTGTCGGCGAACTTCGCGAACAGGACCGGGTACCCGGGCAGGTCGCGGCGGGTCTCGTCGACGTGGGTCCGGTAGTTGAGCCCGACGCAGACGATCTTCGACGGGCGCGGCACGACCGGCCGCAGGCGGACGTCGCGCAGCGCGATCGCGTCCGCCGTCCGGACCGGCGGGTCGGCGAGCAGCGTCACGTCGGTCCGCGACCCGAGCTCGGCGACGCCGTCGAGCGGGACGACACGGTCGCCGTCGACGAGCGCCGCGAACCGCTCCCCGCCGGCTTCGCAGCTCGCGAACCTCATGCCGCGACGCGCGCCCGCCAGGCCGGCGCCGGCCCCCAGAGGTTGATCGTCTTCGCAGCGGGCGCCCACTCGCGCGGGACGTACTCGGCGACGTCGTCCCGGTAGCGCTCCATCTCGCACGACAGCTCGATGTGGTTGCCGGCCGGGTCGTCGAACATGACGAAGAGGTTGTTGCCGGGCCCGTGCCGTCCCGGCCCCCAGGTGAGCGGGACGTCGCGGGCGGCGAGCTCGTCGCACCACGTCTTCAGCGACGCCCAGGAGTCGATCTCGAAGCAGAAGTGGTCCAGGCCGTCGTCGTCGGCCTCGACGACGGCGACGGTGTGGTGCTCCTCGTTGCAGCGCAGCCACACGAACGCGTCGCCCATGCGGTCGGAGACGCGCATCCCGACGACGTGCTCGTAGAACGCCGCCTGCTCGGGCACCGATCGGCTGGCCAGCGTGCAGTGATGGATGCGCACCGGCCTGCGCCCGGGGTCGGCGGCGTGCTCGCCGCTGCGGTCGACGGGGCCGTGGACCTCGACGCGATGCCCGTCGTGGTCGGTGAAGACGAGCACCTCCGGGTGGTCGCCGGGCCGGCGCTCGCGCGACACGGCGACGCCGTGCGCCTCCAGGCGGCGTCCGAAGGCCTCGAGCTCGGCCGGCCCGGGAAGCTCGAGCGCGAGGTGGCCGAAGCCGTCGCCGGGCGCGAGCTCGAGCGCGTGCGCGCCGCGCCCCCAGCCGAGGCGGACCGTGCCGTCGGGGAGCGTCTCGTGCACCACCAGGCCGACGGTGCGGGCGTACCAGCCGGCGACGGCCGGCGGGTCGGCGACGAGGAGACCCACGTGCGACAGGGCCGCCTTCGGCATCGGTGCGCGGGACAAAGGCTCTCTCCCTCCCTCGAACTGCTTCTGTCATGCAGAAACGACTTTCTGCGACAGCGCGCACCGTACAAGACGGCCCGCGCCCTGGCAAGCCACCAGTAGAATCCGTTTTCCGCATGCCAGAAAACACGGCCACGAAGCGCCCGCGGTACCCGATCGAGTCGGTCGACAGCGCGCTGCGGCTGCTCGCGCTCGTGGCCGACCGGCGGGCGGTCAGCCTGTCGGAGGCCGCACGCCACCTCGACGTCGCCCCGTCGACCGCGCACCGGCTGCTCGCGATGCTCGAGCACCACCGGCTCGTCGAGCGCGACCCCGACACGAAGGCCTACGGGCTCGGGCCGTGGCTGTCGGAGCTCGGCCGCGCGAGCATGGCCGAGGTCGACATCCGCCCGCTCGCCCGGCCGGAGCTCGAGCGGCTCGTCGCGCACGCCGGCGAGACCGCGCACCTCGTCGCGCTCGAAGGACGCGACACGGTGTTCCTGGACTGCGTCGAGTGCAGCGCGACGGTCCGGGCCACCGCGCGCACCGGGCACCGGCTCCTCGCGCACTGCACGGCGGCGGGCAAGGCGCAGCTGGCCCGCCTGCCCCGCGAGCGCGTGCTCGAGCTGTTCCCCGGCGAGGAGCTCGAGGGCCTGACGCCGGAGTCCACCCGCTCGCGCGCCGAGCTGCTGCGCGAGCTCAGCCGCATCCGCGCCGCGGGCTACGCCACGAACCGCCGTGAGAGCGAGGAGCACGTCCACGCCGTCGCCGCGGCGATCCTCGACGCACGCGGCGCCGTCCGGGGCGCGGTGACGATCGCCGGGCCGCCCGACCGGATGAAGCCCGCCCGGATGCGCGAGCTCGGCGAGGCGGTCATGCAGACGGCCGACACGATCGGCCGCGCGCTCGCGTCCGTGGGCTGAGCCGGCGCCCGCGTCCGCGCGGCGCCGCTCCCTCGCCCGAACCCGCCGGTACATTGCCCGCCCCATGAGCGCGGCAGACGTCATCGTGGTGGGAGCCGGCCTGGCCGGCCTGGTCGCGACCGCCGAGCTGGCCGACGCCGGCCGGCGCGTGATCCTCGTCGACCAGGAGGGCGAGCAGTCGCTCGGCGGTCAGGCGTGGTGGTCGTTCGGCGGGCTGTTCTTCGTCGACAGCCCCGAGCAGCGGCGGTGGCGGATCAAGGACTCGTTCGAGCTGGCCTGGCAGGACTGGCTCGGCGCCGCCGGCTTCGACCGGCCCGAGGACGAGTGGCCGCGCCGCTGGGCGGAGGCGTACGTGCACTTCGCGGCGACCGAGAAGCGGCGCTGGCTGCACGACATGGGCGTGCGCTGGCTCCCCTACCCGGGCTGGGCCGAGCGCGGCGGCTACACCGCGACCGGCCACGGCAACAGCGTGCCGCGCTTCCACGTGACGTGGGGCACCGGGCCGGGCATCGTCGCGCCGTTCGAGCGCCGCGTCCGCGAGGGCGTCGCGCGCGGCCTGGTGACGTTCGCCTTCCGCCACCGCGTCGACGCGCTGCTCACCGAGGCGGGCGCGGTCTGTGGCGTGGCCGGCAAGGTGCTCGAGCCGACGTCGGTCCCGCGCGGCGCGCCGAGCTCACGCACCGAGGTCGGCGACTTCGAGCTGCGCGCGCCGGTCGTGATCGTCACGTCCGGCGGGATCGGCGGCAACCACGACCTCGTGCGCCGCAACTGGCCCGAGCGGCTCGGCAAGCCGCCCAGGCACATGCTCTCCGGCGTGCCCGACCACGTCGACGGCCGGATGATCGGCATCGCGCAGCAGGCGGGCGCGAACGTCGTCAACCCCGACCGGATGTGGCACTACACCGAGGGGATCGCGTACTACGAGCCGATCTGGACGCGCCACGGCATCCGGATCCTCCCCGGCCCGTCGCCGCTGTGGCTCGACGCGCGCGGCAACCGGCTGCCGGTCCCGCTCTTCCCCGGCTTCGACACGCTCGGGACGCTCGAGCACATCATGAGGACGGGGTTCGAGCACACCTGGTTCATCGTCTCCCAGAAGATCATCGAGAAGGAGTTCGCGCTCTCCGGCTCGGACCAGAACCCCGACATCACCGGCAAGAGCGTCCCGGACCTGCTGCGCTCGCGCCTGGCGTCCGGCGCGCCCGCGCCCGTCGAGGCGTTCAAGCAGCGCGGCGGGGACTTCGTCGTCGAGCGCGACCTGCGCCGGCTGGTCGAGCGGATGAACGAGCTGACCGACGAGCCACTGCTCGACTACGGGACCGTCGAGCGCGAGGTCCTCGCCCGCGACCGCGAGATGGCCAACCCGTACACGAAGGACCTGCAGGTCACCGCGATCCGCGGCGCGCGCCGCTACCTGGCCGACCGGATCACGCGCGTCGCCGCGCCACACCGGCTGCTCGACCCGGACGCGGGCCCGCTCATCGGCGTCAAGCTCTCGATCCTCACCCGCAAGACGCTCGGCGGCCTGGAGACCGACCTGTCGGCGCGGGCGCTCACGACGTCCGGCGAGCCGCTGCCCGGCCTGTACGCCGCCGGCGAGGTCGCCGGGTTCGGCGGCGGCGGCATGCACGGCTACCGGTCGCTCGAGGGGACGTTCCTCGGCGGCTGCCTGTTCTCCGGCCGCATCGCGGGACGCGCCGCCGCGGCCGAGGTGGCCTGACGTCAGAGCCGGCGCTCGTCGTAGAGCAGATCGAACACCCGCCGCAGCGCGGTGCGGAACACGAGCCCGTCGCCGCGCCGCGGGACCTGCATCGTGTTGGCGAGCACGTCGACGTCGGTCGGCAGCCGCGTGACCAGGCCGCGGCCGGTGACCGACTGCCACAGCAGCCAGTCGTTGTGCACGTCGCCGAGCACGTAGCCGTCGCGCAGGTCCTCGAGCGGGACGAGGACGACCTGCACGTCGCGCCGCCACAGGCTCGGCAGACCGCCCGCGCGAGCCGCGAAGGCCACCGGCTGACGTGCGATGATCGTCGGCAACAGGTCCTCGGGCGTGGCGGACCAGATCAGGTTCCCGCGTGAGGCCACGCGCCGAGGCTAGTAGGAGGGTTTCGACCGGCGCCTTCGCGCGCAGACTCGGGACATGGCGCACATCTCCGCGTCGTTCAGCGCAATCCTGCGGGTGCGGCTCGCCGACGAGCCCGGCACCTTCGCCCGCGTCGCCACCGCGATCGGGGAGGCAGGCGCCCAGCTCGGCGCGATCGACCTCGTCCGGGTGGAGCCGGGCCACAAGGTCCGCGACATCACGATCCTCGCCGGCGACGAGGACCACATCGAGCGGGTCGCCGACGCCGTCCGCGCGGTGCCCGGCGCCGATGTCGAGGCGGTGTCGGACCGCACGTTCCTCAGCCACCTCGGCGGCAAGCTCGAGGTCATCTCCAGGGTGCCCCTGAAGACCCGCGACGACCTGTCGATGGCCTACACGCCCGGCGTCGCGCGGGTGTCGTCGAAGATCGCCTCCGACCCGGAGTCGATCTGGAACCTGACGATCAAGCGCAACACGGTCGCGGTGATCTCCGACGGGACCGCGGTGCTCGGCCTCGGGGACATCGGCCCCGGCGGCGCGCTGCCGGTCATGGAGGGCAAGGCGGTCCTGTTCAAGGAGTTCGCCGGCGTCGACGCGTTCCCGCTCTGCCTCGACACGAAGGACGTCGACGAGATCGTGCTCATCGCGCAGGCGGTCGCGCCGGTGTTCGGCGGGATCAACCTCGAGGACATCTCGGCGCCGCGCTGCTTCGAGATCGAGAACCGGCTGCGCGAGTCGCTCGACATCCCGGTGTTCCACGACGACCAGCACGGCACGGCGATCGTCGCGCTCGCCGCGCTCATGAACGCCTCGCGCGTCGTCGGCAAGGACCTCGCGTCGCTGCGGGTCGTCGTCGCCGGCGTCGGCGCGGCCGGGGTGGCGGTGACGAAGATCCTGCTCGCCGCGGGCGTGACCGACATCGTCGGCTGCGACTCGCGCGGGGCGATCCACGCCGGCCGCGACGACCTGGGCGACGTCAAGCGCGAGTACGCCGAGCTGACGAACCCGCGCGGGGTGCGCGGCTCGGCCGACGATGCGCTCGAGGGCGCCGACGTCTTCATCGGCGTCGCCACGCCCGGCGCGGTCAGCGTCGAGGGCATCAAGCGGATGAACGAGCGCTCGATCGTCTTCGCGCTCGCCAACCCGACGCCCGAGGTGCCGCCCGAGCAGATCTTCGGCATCGCCGAGGTCGTCGCGACCGGCCGCTCGGACTACCCGAACCAGATCAACAACGTGCTGGCGTTCCCCGGCGTGTTCCGCGGCGCGCTCGACGTGCGCGCGAGCGACATCAACGAGGAGATGAAGGTCGCCGCGGCGGAGGCGATCGCGGGCACGATCGCCCCCGACGAGATCACGGCCGACTACATCGTCCCGAGCGTCTTCGACCGGGCGGTGGCGCCCGCGGTCGCGGCGGCCGTCGCCGAGGCGGCCGAGCGCACCGGGGTCGCGCGGCGGCGCCGGTCGGTCGCCGACGCCTGACGATTTCGGTCCGCCCGGCCGGCCGGAACGCTGGCCGGCCGGCCGGGCCGTCGCTTGCGTACGCCGCATGACCGACCAGCAAGCGCCGGCTGCCGCCGGCACGCCCAGCCCACCCACGCAGGCCGCGCTCGCCGAGGCGCGCGAGCGCTACCACCACGGCCGCTGGAGCGAGGGGCACGCGGTGCTCGCGGCCCGACTCGCCGACGAGCAGGACGAGATCGACGCCGCCCGGCTCCGGCTCGCCTATGTCGCGGGCTGCTGCGAGGAGGACTGGTGCCGCGGCCTGCGCGACCCCGTCCGCAAGCACGCGGTCCTGGACGCGGTCGAGCCGGTGTTCGACGACCTGCCCGTGCAGCTCCGCGCGGACGCGACCTACCTGCGCGGGATGACGCTCCACATCGACTTCGTCATGGCCCGGGGCGACCTCCCGCGCGAGGAGCGGTGCTTCACCGACGCGATCGGGCTCTACGAGGAGGCGGGCGACCCGGAGGGCGCCGCCCAGGCGACGGCGATGCTCGGGATCTTCCACCACGTCGACCGGCTCGACCGGCCGACCGCCCAGCCGATCCTCGAGCGCGCCTACGCGATGGCGCCGAGCGACCGCCCGAGCTACGCGCGCGCGGAGGCGACGCGGCACCTGGGCCAGATCCGCCAGGAGCTCGGCGACCCGCGCGGAGCGCTGCCGCTGCTCGAGGAGTCGCTGCGCGAGCGCGAGCGGCTGGGTCGCGAGCCGGCGCTCCCCGCCGCGTTGCACGCGCTGGCGTTCGCGAAGCTCGAGGCCGACGACCCCGAGGGCGCCGAACGCGACCTGGCGCGCGCGCGAGAGGTCGCCGAGCGCTACGACGCCCGGCTCCCCCTCGCGCTCATCGGCAAGACCGAGGCCGACCTCGAGATGTCCCGGGTCACCGGCCCGGGCCTCTGGCGGCGCACGCACCCCTGACCGGCCGCGGGCCCCCGGGCCCGCGGCACCGCCCCGTCACCGGAGCGCCGGCACGGCCTCGAGCAGCGCCTGCGTGTAGCTGTCGGCGGGGTGCTCGAACACGGCGCTCGTGGCACCCGACTCGACGATCCTCCCCTGGTACATGACCGCGACCCGGTCGCTGAAGTGCTCGACCACCGAGAGGTCGTGGGCGATGAACAGGATCGCGAGCCCGAGGTCCCGCTGGATCTCGTGCAGCAGGTTGAGCACCTGCGCCTGCACGCTGACGTCGAGCGCGGTCACCGGCTCGTCGGCGACCAGGAGGTCCGGGCGCGGGGCGAGGGCCGCCGCGATCCCGACCCGCTGACGCTGCCCGCCGGAGAGCTCGTGCGGCCGGCGGTCGGCGAACCGGGCCGGGAGCCCCACGCGCTCGAGCACCTCGCGCACGCGGGCGGCGCGCTCGGCCGGCGTCCCGATCCGGTGGACGTCGAGCGCCTCGCGGACCGACCGGTCGACCGTCCAGCGCGGATCGAGCGAGCTGTACGGGTCCTGGAACACCGGCTGCATCCGGCGGCGTACGGCGGCGAGCGCCCGCCTGCCGGCCCGGTGCACGTCGACCCCGTCGAAGCGGATCGTGCCCGCCGTCGGGCGCTCGAGCGCCAGCACGCAGCGCGCCAGCGTCGTCTTGCCCGACCCGGACTCGCCGACGACGGCCACGATCTCGCCGGGCGCGACCGTGAGGTCCACGCCCCGGACGGCCTCCACGATCCGGCGCCGCCCGACGCCCGAGCGGGCCACGAAGCGCTTGACCAGGCCGCTCACCTCCAGCAGCGGCGTGCTCACGATCCGTCCTCCTCCACCGGCGACGCGGCGGCCCGCGCGGGCCCGCCGTCGAGCAGCCAGCAGGCGCCGTGGTGGCCGTCGCCGAGCGCGGTCATCGCCGGCACGTCCGAGCACCGCTCGTGCGCGACCGGGCAGCGCGGCGCGAACCGGCAGCCGGGCGGAGGCGTCACGAGGTCGGGGATCTCGCCGGCGATCACCTCGAGCGCACCGCGCTGCCGCGTCCGGGCCGGCAGCGCGGCGAGCAGCGCCTTGGTGTACGGATGCGCGGGCGAGGAGAGCACGGCGGCGGCGGGGCCGGTCTCGACCACGCGCCCCGCGTACATGACCGCGACCCGGTCGCACACCTCGGCGACGACGCCGAGGTCGTGGGTGACCAGCAGCACGGCGGTGCCGTGCTCGTCGCACCGGCGACGCAGGAGCGCGAGGATCTGGGCCTGGACGCGGACGTCGAGCGCGGTCGTCGGCTCGTCCGCGAGCACGAGCGCCGGCTCGTTGGCGAGCGCGATGGCGATCACGACACGCTGGCGCATGCCGCCGCTGAAGCGGTGCGGCGGATCCCGGTAGCGCGACGCGGCATCGGGGATCCCGACGGACTCGAGCAGCTCGATCGCCCGCCTGCGCGCCCCGTCGCGGGTGACGTCACGGTGGACGAGGATCGCCTCGGCGATCTGCGCGCCGACCGGGAACGTCGGGTCGAGCGAGGTGAGCGGGTCCTGGAAGATCATGCTGATCCGGTCGCCGCGCAGGCGGCGCAGCTCCTCGTCGTCGAGCGCGAGCAGATCGCGCCCGTCGAACACGACGCGGCCGGAGGTCTCCGCGTCCGCGGGAAGCAGCCCCATGGCCGCCAGCGCGAACGTCGTCTTCCCGCATCCCGACTCGCCGACGAGCCCGAAGATCTCACCCGGGGCGATCGACAGGTCGACCCGGTCGACGACCGAGGCGGGGCCCGCGGGCGTCCGGTACCGCACCGAGAGGCCTTCGGCGGACAGCAGCGCGCTCATCGGCTCACCCCGTACGGATCCAGCCGGCCGCGCAGCCCGTCGGCCAGCAGGATGAACCCCAGCACCGACACGGCGATCGCGCAGCCCGGGACGATCTCGAGCCACGGGGCCTGGCTGAGGAAGTTCCGGCCGTCGGCGAGCATCACGCCGAGCGACGGCGTCGGCGGCTGGACACCGAGCCCGACGAAGGAGATCGCCGCCTCGATCTGGATCGCGATGCCGGCGAGGATGCTCGCCTGGACGAGAGCGGGCCCGATCGCGTTCGGCAGGACGTGGCGGAGCATGATCGAGAGGTTCGACGCGCCGCGCGCCCGGGCCGCGTCCACGTACGCGAGCGAGCTGACCGTCAGCGCCGCGGTGCGGACGACCCGCGCGAACACCGGGATGAAGATCGCGGCGATCGCGATGATCGCGGCGCGCACGCCGGTCCCGATCACCGCGATGAGCACGAACGACAGCAGCAGCGCCGGGAACGCGAGCATCATGTCGATCGGCCGCATGAGCAGCAGGTCGATCCACCGTCCGTAGAACCCGGCGACGAGGCCGATCGGCACGCCGACGAGCAGCGCGACACCGACCGAGCCGAGGGCGACGCCGAGCGACACGCGGTAGGCGTACAGCAGGCGGCTGAGCACGTCCCGGCCGGCCTCGTCGAAGCCCAGCGGGTGGCTCGGCGTCGGCGCGCCCAGCACGTCGGTCGCCGAGATCGCGTCGCGGTCATGGGGCGCCAGCACCGACGCGCACACCGCGACGAGGACCAGGGCGACGACGATGCCCGCCCCGACCCGCAGCGACCACGTGCCGCCCTCCCGCCGTCGCGCGAGGCGCCGCGGCGCGGCCGCCGGCGTCGCCGCACCGGCCGCGCTCATGCCGCGCCTCCGTCCGCGACGCGCGGATCGAGCCAGGCCACGAGCACGTCGGTGACGAGGTTGACCGTGATGAACGTGGCCGCGATGACGAGCACCGCGCCCTGGACGACCGTGTAGTTGCGCTGCTCGATGGCCGTGATCAGCACGCGGCCGAGGCCCGGCAGCCCGAAGATCGTCTCGATCACGATCGCGCCGCCGAGCAGGACGCCGGTGAGGATCCCCACGACCGTGACGATCTGCGGCGCCGCGTTCCGCAGCGCGTGCCGCCAGAGGATCACGGGCTCGGGCACGCCCTTGGCGCGGAGGAACAGCACGAACGGCGCCCGCAGCACGTCCTCGACCGCGGCGCGTGTGGTGCGGGCGATGAACGCCGCCTGCCCCAGGCCGAGCGCGAGCGCGGGCATCACGAAGTACCGCAGGTTGCCGATCGGGTCGTCGGCGAACGGCACGTAGCCGGACGGCGGCAGCAGCGCGAGCGCCGTCGAGAAGAGCGTGATGAGCATGATCCCGAGCCAGAAGTCCGGGATCGAGGTCCCGAGGATGACGAAGCCCTCCGTCGCGCGGCGGACGCGTCCCGGTCGCCGTGCCGCGAGGATGCCGGCCGGCAGCCCGACGCCGAGCGCGACGAGCATCGACAGGAACGCCAGCTCGAACGTCACCGGGAGCGCGCCTCCGATGATCTCCCCCACCGGCTGCCCGGCGAGGTGATCGCGCCCGAGGTCGCCCTGCACCACCCCTCCGATCCAGTGCAGGTACTGGCTCGGCAGGCTCTCGTCCAGGCGCATGGACGCGCGGACCTCCTCGACCAGCTCGGGCGTCGCCCGCAGGCCGAGCATCGTCCGGGCCGGGTCCCCCGGCACGAGGTGCAGCACGAGGAAGACCACGACGCTCATCGCCCCGAGCACCGGGATCGTGAGGACGAGTCGGCGCAGGAGGAACAGCCAGGGGATGCGCATCTGCGACGGACGCGGCGCTGGACGCGGACGTTACCGCACCTACTGGAGCGACCCGACGTACTGGAGGCCGAGCTCGAGGTTCGGCCGGACCTCCGAGCCGCCGATCTCGCTGCGCATGAGGTAGTGCATCGTGTCGTAGTGGACGAACAGCACCGGCACGTCGGCGAACACCCGCTGCCGGGCCTGCGCGTAGAGCTCCCTGCGGCGCGCCTCGTCCTGCTCGGCGCGGGCCCGGTCGATGAGCCGGTCGAACTCGCGGTTCTCGTAGCCGGTCACGTTCTGCGCGGAGCCGGACCGCAGGATCAGGCTGTAGAAGTTGTCCGGGTCGATCGTGCGCTCGTTGAAGCCGATCGTCAGCTCGTACTTCTTCGCGAACAGCTCCTCCAGCCAGACCGAGATCTCCACGCGCCTGACCTCGAGCTCGACCCCGATCTGCTTGAGCTGCTCGCGCATCACCTCGCCGACCTTGGCCGGGTAGGGCGCCGCCGTCCAGGCGGAGAACGTGATCCTGACGTCCCGCAGCCCCGAGCGGCGCATGAGCTCACGTGCGCGCTCGAGGTCGGGCCCGCGCCGGTACGGGTCGCGCCCGTCGTACCACGGGGATCCGGTCGGCACCTCCTCCGACCCGGTCTCGCCGGCTCCGAGGAACGCGACCTTCCGGATCTGCTCGCGATCGATCGTCCACGCGATCGCCTGGCGGAGCGCCGTGTTGTCGAGCGGCGGCCTGGTCGTGTTGAACATGAGGAACTGCGGCAGCCCTCCGGTGTTCGCCGTCACGAGCCGCAGCGCCGGGTCGTCGCGCACCGACACCAGCGACTCCGGCGGCACCGCGTCGATCCAGTCGAGCTCGCCGGCGCGGACCGCCTCGACCCGCTGCGGGCTGGACGGCTGGATCCGGAACGTGAGCTCGTCGGCGTACGGGACGCGGCGCTCGAAGTAGTCGGGGTTGCGCCTGAGGCGGATGTGGTCGCCGCGGGCCCACTCCACGAAGACGAACGGGCCCGTGCCGACCGGGCGGCGGCCGGAGCCGCGCTGCTCGATGGCCTTGCGGTTGACGATCTGGCCGTTGTTGGCGAGGACGGTCAGGAACGGCGCGAACGGCTCCGACAGGTGGAACGCGACCCGGTCGGGCGCGAGGACCTCGACCTCGTCGAGGGTGGCGAAGTTCTGGGCGTACGACGACGCGGTCGACTTCGCCAGCAGGCGCTCGAACGTGTACCTGACGTCGTCGGCGGTGAACCGTTCGCCGTTGTGGAACGTGACGTCGTCGCGCAGGTCGAAGACCCACGTCCGCTCGTCCTCGAGCCGCCACCTCGTGGCGAGCCGCGGGACGAACCCGCCCCGCGCGTCCATCGTGAGCAGCTTGCTGAAGACGTGGTCGTAGACCTGCGAGGCGGCGTAGAGCGACGACTTCTGCGGGTCGAGCAGATCGGGCTCCCCCGTGATCGCGGCGCTCAGGCGCGCGATCCTGGTCAGCGATCGCGCGGCCCCGTCCGTGCGGGCGCCCGTGCCGTCCGCGCCGCAGGCGGAGAGCAGGCCGGCGAGCGCGGACGAGCTCACGAGCGTGCCGGCCAGCGCGCCGCCGCGCGTGAGCAGCGTCCTCCGCGAGATGCGCCGGTCCCCTGCGCCGGCGCGGACGTCCTCGACGTTCAGATCCACGGGGTTCTCCTCCTCCACGGTTGCCTGCCGCCGCCCAGTCGCCCACCGGCGGCCCAAGCCGTGCGGCGTGGCGGCGACCCTAGGTCCGCTCGCCCGCACCGGACAAGCCTTGCGGTCCCGCCGACGGTTCGAAACCGCTGCGATCGTCGGCCTGCGGGCCGACGACCACGCGGACGTTGGCGCCGCCGGCGCGTGAGCCGGCGGCGAGCAGCTCGTACTCGGTACAGGCGATCTCGTACAGGAACGGCGCGCCGAGCTCTCGCGCCACCGCACGGCCGCGCCGGAGCGCCGACAGGGCCTGGCTCCGCTCGCCGCGCACGCGGTGGATCTCGGCGAGCGCGATCAGCGCCGGAGCCGTTCCGGCGTACCAGCCGGCCTCCTCGCGCAGCCGCAGCGACGCGCTGAGCCGCTCGAGCGCGCCGTCGAGATCGCCGCGCTCCTGCTCGATCTGGCCGAGGTGGCGCTCGGCGTAGGACTGCACGACGGCGTCCTCCAGCTCCGCCCCCATCCGCAGCACCGTCCGGAACCAGCGCTCGCCCGACGCGCTGTCGGCGTGGATCACGTGGTCGACGCACCCGCGATAGAAGGTCGACATCGCCTCGCCCCTGCGGTCGCCCGCGGCGCGCCGGACCTCGATCGCCTCGTCGAGGAGCTCGCGCTCGCGCTCGGGATCGCCGCCGTCGGTGAAGTAGCGCAGGTGCAGGTGCACGGCGCGCTCGTGGAGCACGGCGCCGCGCAGGCGCGGGTCGGCGGTCGCGTCCGCCGCGGCGTCGAGCTCGCCGAGCAGCGTCCGGACCTCGGCGCCGTTGCGGTACCCCTGCAGGAAGTCCTGGGCGTTGAGCACGCGCACGAGCTCCACGAGCACCTCGGGCTCGCGGTCGGGCGCGCGCTCGCGGACGAGCGGGCGGATCGCCCGCAGCAGCGCCGCCGCGTCGTCCCACCGGCCCCGGTCGCGCCATCGGTCCGCGACCGCGAGGGCCGCGGTGATCGAGGTCTCGTCGCTGCGCGTGTCGCCGCCCGCCGGCTTCAGCATCGGCATGGCGCCACGCTACGCCCGGGACCTCCGCGCATCACCCCTTCTGGTCCGGGCTGACGGCCGCAACCTGCGCGCGGCGGGGGAACGAGACGGTCACGCTCGTCCCCTCCTTGAGGGGACGGACCGTGATCGTCCCCTGGGCGCGCGCCACGGCGTCGGCGACGAGGTAGAGCCCGACCCCGCGATGCTCCCCCTTGCCGCTGACGCCGCGGTCGAAGATGGCCTCGCGCTCCTCGGCCGGGATCCCGGGGCCGTGGTCGCGCACCCGCCAGATCATCTTCCGCCCGTTCGACGAGAACGTCACGATCACCCGGCGGCGCGGGGCCGGCATGCCCGCGGCGGCGTCGACGGCGTTGTCGACGAGGTTGCCGAGGATCGTCACCGCGGTCGCCTCGTCGACGCCCGGCGGCAGGCCGTCGAGCCTGCTGCGCTCGGCGACCCGCAGCGTGACGCCCCGCTGCTCGGCGATCGCCGCCTGGGCGACGAGCAGCCCGCGCAGCGTCGGGTCGTGCACGCGCTCGCCGATGCGGCGCCTGACCTCGTCCTGTCCCGCGGCGACGCTGTCGACGAAGCGGCGCGCCTTCTCGGGCTCGCCGATCGCGATGAGCCCGGCGATCGTGTGCAACCGGTTGGCGTGCTCGTGGCGCTGCTCCTCGAGCGTCGCGACGAGGCGGCGCAGCGCGTGCACCTGCTGGCGCTGGTGGTCGATGAGGCGCGCGGTCTGGATCGCCGTCGCCGCGTGCCGGGCGAACAGCGCGAGCATCTGCAGCTGGTCGGGAGGCCAGGGCCCGGGCTCGGCCCGGTACACGTCCAGCGTCCCGATCGCCCGCGCCTGCCGGTCGCGCAGAGGCGTGGAGACGAAGCCGCGGTAGCCCTCGGCGCGCGCGACCCGCCGCCACGGCCGGTACCGCGTGTCGGTGCGCACGTCCTCGACGACGACCTGCGTGTCGTGTTCGATCGCCAGCCACGACGGCCCGGGCTGGCGGGTCGCGCTGTGCGTGGGGCGCTCGATCGCGATCTGGTACGCCTCGCCGAGGCGGTAGGCGCCGGCGACGTCGAACGGCTGGTCGCGGGCCCGCTGGATGAGGATGCTGGCGGCCCGCGCCCCGGCGACGTGCGCGGCCTCGCACGCGATCCGGTCGAGCGTCGCACGCAGGTCGCGGCCCTCCGCGACCGCGCGGCTGACGGCGAGCAGCGTCTCGAGCTCCGACGACATCCGCGTGCCGGGACGGTACCGGCCCGTGCGGCCCCCTCCTAGCCGCTGCCGGCGGCCATGTCCACCGGCGCCGCGGGCGAGCCGGCGTAGTCGACGCCGAACGTCCGGGCGATCCAGTCGAACATGTAGTCGGTGCCCATGGTCACGTTGTCGAGCTGGCAGTGCTCGGCGCCGCCTTCCGCCTTGGTCAGGACGCGCAGCTCACGCGCCGCGCTGTTGACCGCGCCGGCATGGGTGTGCTCGGCGGTCCACAGCGGCGCCTGGCGGTCGTTCTCGCCGTGGACGACGAGGAGCGGGCACCGCACGCGATCGATGATCGGCTCGAGCGTGAGCTCCGCGAGCCGGCGCTCGAGCTCCTCCTGGCCGCCGTCGACGCCCATCACCTGGGAGAAGGTGCTCTCCAGGTCGACCGACCGCGCGAACCCGGGCTGCTTGGTCAGCTCGTAGAGACGGCCCATGTCCCAGATCGCGCCCCAGACCACGCAGGCCTTCAGCCGCGGCTCGAACGCGGCGGCGCGGGGCGCGTAGTAGCCGCCGAGGCTGAGCGCCATGATCCCGATCCGGTCGGGGTCGACGTCGCCTCGCTCCTCGAGCCAGTCGATGCACGCCGCGGCGGGGCGCTCGACGTCGGGGGTCATCCGCAGGTCTCGCAGGCGGAGCGCCTCGCCGACGCCCGGGTGGTCGCAGATGAGCACCGAGACGCCGTAGCGCGGCAGCTCGCTGACGTGCATGAGGTAGATGATCTCCTTCATGACGTCGAGCCCGTCGAAGTGGATCATGCACGGGGGGCGCGTGCCGGGCGCGACATCCGCGGCCGGCAGGAAGAGCGCGGGCAGCGCCGCGCCGTCGTACGGGACGTCCACGAACTCGACCGGGCGGTCGTCGAGCTCGACGCCGCGGCGGAAGCACTCCAGGCCCTGGCGGTAGACCTCGAGCGTGCGCTCCGACTTGACGCTGGTCTGCCGCTCGGCGAGCAGGAGGTAGGTCGCGGCGCGCAGGTACTTGCGGGCCGCCGCCCAGCGCCGGCCGGCGTCGTGGTCGGCGTCCGCGAGCGCCCGCACGCGCGTGCCCTCCGCGGCCCAGGCGTCGAACCACGCCAGGTCGGCTTCCGCGTCGCGCGCCGCGGCGCGGCTGCGCAGCCCTCGGCACGCGCGATCGATCTCGTCGATCTCGCCGCCCATGGCGAGGGCGATCATCACCGAGAGCGACCAGGAGTAGTTGTCAGGGAAGTACTCGAACACCGGGCGGGTCTCCTCCGGGTCGGGGTGCGTCGTCGTCTCCGGCACGGGTCCGGCCGGGCGGCGGCACCGTACGGCGGCGCGGGGGGCCGGTCCGAGGGTTCTGTCCCGGGTCGCGGACCACAAGCTCGCGCGGGAGCCGGTCACGCGACGGGCTGCTCCATCCGCAGGCGGGCGGTCAGCGCGTGCCCGGCCATCGACTCGGCGTCGCAGATCGTCGCGGTGTGGTGGGCGATCGTCGCGGCGGCGGACGGGTCGACGCGCTGGTAGGTCACCGTCTTGAGGAACTTGCCGACCCAGAGCCCGCCCGTGTACCGCGCGGCGCGACGCGTCGGCAGGACGTGGTTGGTCCCGATCGCCTTGTCCGAGTACGCGACGGTCGAGCCCGCTCCCACGAAGATCGTCCCGTAGTTGCGCAGCCGGGCGAGGAACCAGTCGTCGTCGGCCGTCTGCAGCTCGAGGTGCTCGGGGGCGTAGCGGTCCGCCGTCGCGGCCATCTCCTCGCGGTCGTCGCACACGACGACCTCGCCGTGGTCGCGCCATGCCCTGCCGGCGACGTCGGCGGTGGGCCACGTGCCGAGCCACTGCTCGACGGCGTCGATCACGGCCCTCCCGAACCGCTCCGAGTCGGTCACGAGCACGGCCGGGCTGGTCGGCCCGTGCTCGGCCTGGCCGAGCAGGTCCGCGGCGACGAGCCGGGGGTCGGCGCTCTCGTCGGCGAGCACGAGGATCTCGGTCGGCCCGGCGAGCAGGTCGATCCCGACGTCCCCGAAGAGCCGGCGCTTGGCCTCGGCGACGTAGGCGTTGCCGGCCCCGACGATGAGATCGACGGGCTCGAGGTCGGCCAGCCCGTAGGCGAGGGCGGCGAGGGCCTGGACGCCGCCGAGGCAGACGATCTCGTCGGCGCCGGCGGTGAGCATCGCGTAGAGCTGGGCGGGATGGATGCCGCCGACGCCGGGGCGCGGCGGAGCGACGGCGACGATCCGCTCGACGCCGGCGACCCGCGGCGTGACGACCGTCATGAGGGCCGACGCGATCAGCGGGTAGCGGCCCCCGGGCGAGTACGAGCCGACCGCCTGGACCGGGATGTGGCGATGGCCCAGGTGGACACCGGGCAGCGGCTCGCAGTCCAGGTCGGTCAGCGTGGCGCGCTGGTCCTCGGCGAACCGGGAGATCTGCTCGCGGGCGAAGTCCACCGACGCGCGGAGCTCCGGATCGATCGATGCCGCCTGGCGGCGCGCCTCGTCGAGCTCGATCCGGAACGACGGCGGGTTCCACCCGTCCAGGCGCTCGGACCACCGGCGGACGGCGCGCTCGCCGTCGCGCTCGATCTCGTGCAGGATCTCCGCCACCGTCTCGCCGACGGCGCGGTCGACCGTGGCGCCGGCGGCCGGGGCCTTGAGCTGCTTCATGGAGCCTCCTTCAGGTCGCGGTCCAGCCCCCGTCGACGACGAGGCTGGTCCCGGTGATCAGCGCCGCGGCAGGCGACGCGAGGAAGACGACGGCGGCGACCACGTCCGCGACGTCGCCGAGGCGGCCGAGCGGGATCCGGCCGACCACGTCGCGCGCGAACGCCGCGTCGGCCAGGAACGGCTCGGTCATCGGGGTGCGGACGAAGGTCGGCGCGACCGAGGCGACGCGGATCCCGCTCGGCCCGAGCTCGGCGGCCAGCGCCTTGACGAGCCCTTCGATCGCGTGTTTGGTCGCGCAGTACACCGACCGGCTGGAGGCGCCGACGTGCCCCATCTGCGACGACATGAACAGCAGCGCCCCCGGCCGGCCCTCGGCGAGCATGCGGCGCGCGGCGGCCTGGGCGACGAGGAACGCCGCCCTGACGTTCAGCGTGAGCATCCGGTCGAGGCTCTCCTCGGTGACGTCGACGAACGGGCCGGGCTCGTTCGTCCCCGCGTTGACGAGGACCACGTCGACGGCGTGCTCGCCGAGCAGCGCGGCGACCTGCCTGGCGTCGCGGACGTCCGCGGGGCGGACGACGGCGCGCCCGCCGGCGGCGCCGATCTCGGCCGCGACCTCCTCGAGCTCGCGGCGGGTCCTGCTCGTGAGGACGACCTCGGCGCCCGCGGCCGCGAGGCCGATCGCGCAGGCGCGCCCGAGGCCGCGCCCGGCGCCGGTGACCAGCGCGCGCCGGCCCGTGAGCGTGAAGTCCGGCGTGGCGTGCGCGGGGGTGGGCGTCACTCGAGCGGCCAGAGGGCGACGGCGCGCGCGGGCGAGCCGGTCCCGCCGACGAGGCGCAGCGGGAAGAACGCGACCCAGAACCCGTCGTGGCGAGGGATGCGGTCGATGTTCGCGACGACCTCGGTGTGGATGACCAGGCGCTCGCCGTGCGCGGCGTGGTTGGGGTAGTCGGGGTCGGCGGGCGTGTCGGTGCTGACCGCGTCGGTCCCGAGGTTGACGATGCCCTGGTCGAGCAGCCACTCGCTCGCCTCGCGGTCGAGCCCCGGGTACTCGGCGAGGTACCGGAACGGCTCGTGCCACAGGCGGTCGGCGCCGGTGCGGTACAGCAGCGTCATGCCCGGGCGCAGCCGCACGCCCGCCTCGTCGAGCGCACGCCGGACGCGGTCGAGCGTGATGTGCTCGCGCGGCGGGACGTCGCTGACGTCGATCCACGCCCCGGGGGTGATGAGGTGCTCCCACGGCGTGCGGTCGATCGTCAGGTCCGGGCGGTCGGGCTGGAAGTGCCAGACCGCGTCCACGTGCGTGGAGACGTGCTCGGAGGCCACCAGACCGCGGACCGCGTACCCGGGGAACGAGGACGTCGGCGGCAGCCGCTGGCGCCGGACCTGCTCGTGGGTGAGGTGGTCCCAGAAGGCGACGCCGACGTGGCCCGGGTAGACGGGGATGTCCGGGCCGACCTCCCGCGAGAGCTCGAGCAGCCGCACGCGACGGCCGAGGAGCTCGAGCTCCACCTCGTCGCGATAGCCGCCCGGATCGATCTGGTCGCTCATGGCCGCGACGCTAGATCCCGCCCGGCGTCAGGCGAACCGTTCTGGTCGGCGGCGCGGGTCAGAACGGCGAGGGCCGCAGGGCGGTCGCGCGGTAGGTCTTGCGCGGCCGGCCGGGGCCGTGCGGGACGCTCGTCACCGTCGCCTGCTGGGTCGTCACGAGGTACTCGAGGTAGCGGCGGGTCGTCACGCGCGCCATCCCCAGCCTGCGTGCCAGCTCGTCCGCGGTCACGGGCGCCTCGCAGGCCTGCAGCGCCGAGCGGACGCGCTCGACGCTCTCGCTGCTGAGCCCCTTCGGGATCCAGCGCCGGGGCGTGCGCCCGCTCGCGGTCACCTCGTCCACCTGCTGCTGGGTCAGCTCGCCGCCGGAGATCGCCGCCATCCGCTCGCGGAACAGCACGAGCGCCTGCTGCAGCCGCTCGGGCGGGAACGGCTTGACGAGGTAGTCGACGGCGCCCAGATGCACGAGCGACCGGACCACCGACGCCGACCGGGAGGCGGTCACCGCGATGAACTCGATCGTGTTCCCGGCGGCGCGCAGCCGCCGCATCAGGTCGACCCCGTTCATGCCGCGGAGCGTGAGGTCGAGCAGCAGGAGGTCGGGCGCGGACCGGGCGAGCTCGGCGGCAGCATCCTCCGCGCTCGACACGACCCCGCTGACCTCGAACCCGGGGGTCCGCGCGATCAGCGCGCGGTGCACGTACGCGACCGCCGGATCGTCCTCGACGACGAGCACCTGCCAGGGAGCGGACGGTGTGCCGGCCCCACGCATCGGCGACAGCCTAGGCGCCCACGGCGACCGCGGCGCCGCGTGTGGTGTCCACGAGCGCGCGGACGTCGTCGTCGGTCGTCCGGTAGTTCACGAAGCAGGGCCGGATCGCGACCGCGCCGTCGATGACCGCGGACGTCACCCACACGTGGCCCTCCTCCTGCAGCCGCCGGACGAGCGCGGCGTTGTGCGCGTCGACGTCTCCGCCGCCTGCCGGCAGGTGCTGGAACGGCATGACCGAGAGCTTCGGCGGTCCGGCGACCGGCCGGAGGTCGGGCTCTGCGGATACGAGGCGGTACAGCAACCGGGCCTGGGCGAGGTTGCGCTCGATCGCCGCGCGGAACGCGGCGGCGCCGTGGACGCGGAACGCCATCCAGAGCTTCAGGGCCCGGAACGGCCGCGAGTACTCGAGGGTCCGGTCCACGGCGTGCGGCTCGTCGTCGGCCTCGGCCATGTAGGGCTTGGCGTGCGCGAAGCAGGAGGGCAGCGCGCCCGCGTCGCGCACGAGCAGCGCGCCGCACGCCTTCGGGACGAACAGCCACTTGTGCGCGTCGACCGAGACCGAGTCGGCGCGCTCGAGCCCGGCGAACAGCGGGCCCGCGGCGGCGGTGCTCGCCGCCGGTGCGCCGTAGGCGCCGTCGACGTGCAGCCAGATCCCGTGCTCGGCCGCGAGGTCGGCGAGGCGGTCGAGCGGGTCGATCGCGCCGGTCAGCGTCGTGCCGGCGGTGGCGACGACGGCGAGCGGGACCACGCCCGCGGCGCGGTCGGCGGCGATCGCGTCCGCGACCGCGCCGGGGTCCACGCCGCGGTCGGGTCGCTGCGGGAGGAGGCGCAGGGCGTCCGCGCCCGCCCCCAGGAGCTCGGTGGCCCGCACGACCGAGCCGTGCGCCTCGGCCGACGCGTACACGGCGACGCGGGCGCCTGCGAGCCCGGCTCTGCGGCTGCCGGGCAGCGCGCGCTCCCTGGCGGCGGCGAGCGCGGTGAGGGTCGAGACGGTGCCCCCGCTCGTGAAGTGGCCGTCGCTCGCGGGGAAGCCGATGAAGTCGCCGAGCCAGCGGATCGCCTGGCGCTCGAGCTCGCTCGCGGCGGCGGACCACGAGGCGAGGTTGATGTCGAACGAGGCGGCAAGGGCCTCGGCCAGGACCGCGGTCTCCAGGCCGGACCCGCCGACGAAGCCGAAGAACCGCGGCCGTGCCTGGGCGATGCTCCGGTCCAGGACCTGAATGGCGTCGTCGAGCGCAGCCGCGAGCTGCACGCCGTGCTCCGGCAGCGGCCGCGCGACCAGCGAGCGGAGCGCGTCGTCGAGCGCCGGCTGGCCCGGCCGCGCGCGCCGGAACCCGCGCCAGGCGCCGGCCAGCTCGCGCGTCAGCCGGTCGAGCGCGACCGCCTCCTGCCCGGCGAGCCCGAGCTGGGCGGTGGCGCCGCTGCCGTCGTCGGTCATCGGCGGGGATCGTCCTCACCGGGCCCGCCCGCGGCGAGGGTTGTGGTCGCGCGCCGGCAGCCGATACCGGCGGGCCGCCGGCGCCGCTCAGCGGACGAGCGCGGCGACCGCCATGTCGTCGCCGTCGTCCTCGCTGACGAGCTCGGCGATCAGGACGGCCGCGCCGAACACGAACGCGACCGCGAGGATCGCGCCGACGACGCGCGGCGACGGGCCGCCGTGGATGCCGGTCTGGTGGAGCACCGCGTGGCCGCGGCCGCGGGTGATGAGCCACCGGTTGACCGGCAGCGCCGCGACGAACGCGACGGCGAGCGCGAACGCCAGCGCGCCCCAGAACAGGACGTCGCCCAGGCCGGCCTCCATCGCCCCGGGGATCGCGAGGACGACCGCGTTGTCGACGATCTCCATGACCGCGATCGAGACGGTGTCGGTCGCGAGCGCGATCGGGATGACGGCGGCCAGCGCGAGGCCGGCGCGCAGCAGCGGCAGGCTCGTCAGCGTGTAGCCGAAGACGAACGCGAGGGCGACGGCGAGCGCGACCGTCCCCCAGTCGGAGAACCCGAGCGCGGTCCCGATCGCCATGCCCGCGATCTCGCCGATCGCACAGCCGGTGAGGCAGTGCAGCGTCGCGTTGATCGACATGAGCGTCAGCGGACGCCCGGAGGCCGGCATCTCGTGATGGCCGTGATGGTCGTGGCTGCCGTGTCCGTGGCCGTGGTGGTGCTCGTGCGCGGGGTGGGCGGCGGGGGGCATGCACCGGGACACTACTTACCCCCTAGGGGTATTTCAAGCCCAATCGCCGGGACGCCCACTCGAGGGCGACGCAGGCACGCAACGCGCTTCGGGGCGGGAGCGCTTCCGCGGAAGCGCTCCCGCCCGGTCACCTCCCGGCGCGCGCTCCCCCGCGGTCCGCGAGACGGGCGTGCCGGAGTCCGCGTCCTGCGGCAGGATCTCGACCGCGGCGAGCGAGAGCCTGCGGTCGTGCTCGACGTCACCGCAGCCCCCAGCGCCGGGCCGGCGCCGGCCGAGTGTGTCGGGGCCTTCGACGGTGCCCCGGAACGACGAAAGGCCCGGCGGACCGGACCTTTCTCTCAGTAGCGGGGGCGGGATTCGAACCCGCGACCTTCGGGTTATGAGCCCGACGAGCTACCAGACTGCTCCACCCCGCGGCGTTGGCGAGAAATATAGCACCGGATCTCGTCCGGTGAAGGTGCTAGGCGCGTCTGTGATCTACGGCACGCGAGGGGTGGTCAGCCGCCCCGGAGACGGTCGAGATCGGTGCTGTCCTTCTCGGTCTCGGAGGCCGTCGACGGGTCGTCCTCGACCTCGCGCTTGAAGTCCTCGACGGACTGGTCCTCGGGCCGGGGCTCGACGCCCTCCTGCTGCTGGTCGTCCATACTCCGGCGCTACCCGTGGCTCGCGTCTTCATCACGAGATCGCTGCCGTTCCCGGCCGTCGCGGAGCTGGCCGAGCGCCACGACGTCGACGTCTGGGAGGGCGAGCTGCCGCCGCCGCCCGACCAGCTGCGCGCGCGGGCGGCGGACGCGGACGCGCTGCTGACGATGGTTACCGACCGCGTCGACGCGGCGCTCTTCGACGCCGCGCCGAACCTCAGGGTCGTCGCGAACCTCGCCGTCGGCAGCGACAACATCGACCTCGACGAGGCGCGCCGGCGCGGGATCCCCGTCGGCGTGACGCCGGGCGTGCTGACCGAGGCGACCGCGGACCTGGCGTTCGCGCTCATCCTCGCCGCCGCGCGGCGGCTCCCCCAGGCGGCCGAGGCCGTCAGGCGGGGCGAGTGGCGGACGTGGGAGCCCGCGGGGTTCCTCGGGCTCGAGCTCCACGGCGCCACGCTCGCGGTCGTCGGCGCGGGCCGGATCGGGCAGGCGGTCGCGCGGCGCGCCCGCGCGTTCGGGATGGAGGTCATCGAGGTCCGCAGCGCCGACCCGCTCGAGCCCGCGCTCGAGCGCGCCGACGTCGTCTCGCTCCACACCCCGCTCACGCCGCAGACCCGCCACCTCATCGACGCCGCGGCGCTCCGGCGCATGAAGCCGACCGCGATCCTCGTCAACACCGCCCGCGGCGGCGTGGTCGACCAGGACGCGCTCATCGAGGCGCTGCACGCCGGCACGATCGCCGCGGCAGCGCTCGACGTCACCGACCCCGAGCCGCTCCCCGCCGACCACCCGCTCCTGCGGGCGCCGAACGTCCTCGTCGTCCCGCACATCGGATCGGCCACCGGGAGGACGCGCGCACGCATGGCCGAGATGGCGGTCGCGAACATCGAGGCCGGCCTGGCCGGCGAGCCGCTCCCCCACCCGGTCTGAGCCGGCCGGCGCCGGCCGGCCCTGCCGTGGAGCGCAGGCCGGCGCGGCTAGGCTCCGGCGCCGTGCGCATCGGCGTCGTCGACATCGGGACGAACTCCACCCGCCTGCTCATCGCGGAGATCGAGGGCGAGCGGGTCACCGCCGAGCTCGCGCGCGAGTCGCGGGTCACGCGGCTCGGGCAGGGCGTCGACGCGACCGGCGCGCTCGCCGACGAGGCGATGGAGCGCGTCTTCGCCGTCCTCGCCGACTACCGGGGGCTCATCGACGCGCACGGCGTGACCGACACCGTCGCCGTGCTGACGAGCGCGGTCCGCGACGCGTCGAACGGCGCCGCCTTCACCGAGGCCGTCCGCGAGCGCTTCGGCCTCGAGGCGCGCGTGATCCCCGGCGACGAGGAGGCCAGGCTCACGTTCCTCGGCGCCACCAGCGAGCGCGCGCCCGATCCGGACGCCGGGGAGCTCCTCGTCGTCGACATCGGCGGCGGCTCGACCGAGCTCGTCGCCGGCCGCGGCCGCGACGTCTCGTTCTTCGTCTCGCTGCAGGCCGGCGTCGTCCGCCAGACCGAACGCCACCTGCACCACGACCCGCCCCGCCCCGAGGAGCTCGAGGCGCTCCGCACCGAGGTCGCGACGATCATCGACGAGTACGTGCCGCAGGCCGTGCGCGACCGCGTCACCGGCGCCGTCGCCGTGGCCGGCACCGCCACGTCGACCGCCGCGATCGACCTCGCCCTCGAGCCCTACGACCCCGCGAAGGTCCACGGGCACGTGCTCACCCCGGAGGTCCTCGACCGCATCCTCGCGCACCTGGCGAGCATCCCGGACGCCGAGCGGCGCAAGGTGCCCGGGCTGCACCCCGACCGCGCCCCCACGATCGTCGCCGGGGTCGCCATGCTACGCGAGGTCGCCCGCGCCTTCGGACTCGCACACATCGAGGTGTCCGAGCACGACATCCTCCGCGGAGCGGCGTTGCACCGCGCCGTGGTGGATTCCGGTCCGCCGCAACCGGCCTGAGCACTGAACGGACCCGGCCGATGGACGGATGTTCGATGTGCCGGTCGGCCGGACAACGTCGATACTTCCGACTGGCCGGGGACGAGCCCTGCTCCATCCGGCCCCATAGGCCGGGCGAAGCCGCTAGTCGGCGCCTCCCGCCGCCCGGCCGTATACACCGGCCCTTTCATGGCACGTACCCCTGCCCGTCCTGACGGGGCCACTTCGGGAAGCCGTCTCGCTCGCGAGACGGCTTCCCTTGTTTCTGATCCGTTCTCGCCGCGTCAGGCGAGGTTCGACTTGCGCGGGTAGACGACGCTCGGGTCGGTGAGCACGTTCACCAGCGCCGGCCTGCCCGCCGAGAACGCCCGCTCGAGCGCGGGCCGCAGCTCCGCCGGCGTGCGGACGAGCTCGCCGTGGCAGCCGAGCGCCTCGACCATCTGGTCGTAGCGGCGCTCGGGCACCAGGTCGGCCGCGACCGAGTAGCCGTAGAGGAACTCCATCGGGTGCTTCTCCAGCGCCCAGATCCCGTTGTTGCCCATCACGCCCACGACGTCGACGCCGTGACGGCTGAGCGTGTCGAACTCCATCCCCGAGAACCCGAACGCCCCGTCGCCGAGCAGGAGCACGACCTGCCGGTCCGGGTGCGCGAGCTTCGCCGCCAGCGCGTAGCCGGGCCCGGAGCCCAGGCAGCCGAACGGCCCGGGGTCGAGCCAGCAGCCCGGCTCGTACGTGTCGACGACCCGGCCGGCGTACGAGACGAAGTCGCCGCCGTCGCCGATGACGATCGCGTTGCGGTCGAGCACCTGCCCGAGCTCGGCGTACAGCCGCATCGGGTGCAGCGGCGCGCGATCGTCGGTGCGCTCGGCCTCCTCGGCCGCCCGCTTCTCGCGCTCGACCTCCCGCAGCGCGTCGACCCACGCCTGCGCGGCGCTCGTCGAGCCACCCCGCGCCGAGACGCGCAGCGCGTCGAGCGTCGCCGGCAGCGCCCCGTACAGCTCGGCGGCGACCGGGCGCGGGTGGTCGCGCATCGGCTCGGCGGCGTCGAGCACGATGATCTCGGTCTCCTCGCCGAACGACTGGCCGAACCCGAGCCGGAAGTCCATCGGCACCCCGATGACCAGCGCGACGTCGGCGTTCTTCAGCCCGTGCCCTCGCGCGCGCGAGAAGAAGAGGTCGTGGTCGGTGGGCACGCACCCGCGCGCCAGGCCGTTCAGGAAGACCGGGATGCGCAGCTCCTCTGCGAGCGCGACGAGCTGCTGCTCGCCCCGCCCCCAGTACAGGCCGGTGCCGGCCATGACGACCGGCCGCTCGGCCTCGGCGAGGATCGCCGCGGCGCGCTCGACACCGTCGGCGGCCGGCCCGGTCCACGGCTCGGGCAGCGTCAGGCCGTCCTCCGGCTCGGGCGCCTCGGAGAACACATGGTCGAGCGGGAAGTCCAGGAACGTCGGCCCGCCGTGCGGGGTCACCGCCTTGACGAGCGCCTCGTCGACCAGCCCCGGGATCTCCGCCGTCGAGTCGGCGGTCGCCGCCATCTTCGTCACCGGCCGCACGAACGGCACGTGGTCGATCTCCTGCAGCGACCCCGCGCCCCAGCGCATCGCGGGCGCGCGTCCGCCGAGCACGAGCATCGGCGAGCCGTTCGCCTGCGCCGACGCGAGCGCGCTCATCCCGTTCGTCACGCCCGGCCCGGCGGTGAGCGCCGCCACGCCCGGCTGCCGGGTGACCTTGGCCCAGCCCTCGGCCGCGAACGCCGCCGCCTGCTCGTGGCGGGTGTCGACGATGTCGATGCCCTCCTCGCGGCAGCCGTCGTAGATCGAGAACAGGTGGCCGCCGGAGAGCGTGAAGAGCTTCGTGACCCCGTGCGCCTTCAGGCGCTTCGCGATGAGCCGCCCGCCGTGGAGCGTCTGCGTGTCAGGGCTGGTCTCGGTCGACATGCTGCGACACGCTACCGGCGCGCATGGCGTCGGCGACCACCGACGGCTCGGTGACCGCGGCGTACACCGGCACCTGCTCGCGCTTGCCCTTCAGCTCGACGCCGGGACGCTCCTCGAACCCGCCGAACGGGAGCGTCAGCAGGTCGCGCGTCGTCTTCGTCAGCAGGATCGGGTCGCCGGTCTCGCGCGTCGCCTGCTCGACGCGCGCGGCGGTGTTGACCGCGTCGCCGATGACGGTGAACTCGACGTGCCCGCCGCCGCCGATCGTGCCGGCGAGCACGGTGCCCGAGTTCAGCCCGATGCCGATCCGCAGCCGGTCGCCGTAGACGCGGCGCACGGTCTCGTGGATGTGGAGCGCGGCGAGCATCGCCCGGTCGGCGTGGTCGGGCAGGCGCTCGGGCGCGCCGAACACGCCGAGCAGCCCGTCGCCGATGAACTTGTTCGCGTGGCCGCCGTGGCGCTCGAGCAGCGGGACGACGTCGGCGTAGAAGCGGTTCAGGCGGGCGACGACCTGGCGCGCGCTCATCCGCTCGGCGAGCTCGGTGAAGCCGCGGATGTCGAGGAACAGCACGGTCACCTCGACCTCCTCGCCCTCGAGGTCGGTCGTGCCCTGCTCGAGCACGCGCGTGACGACCTCGGGCGCGACGAACGCGCCGAACGCCTCGCGCAGCGCCTCGCGCTCCTCCAGGCCGGCGACCATCTCGTTGAAGGAGGCGGCGAGCTCGCCGGTCTCGTCGGTGGAGAGCACCGGGACGCGCACACCGCGCTCGCCGGCCGCGACACGTGCGGTGGCGGCGCGCAGCGCGTCGAGCTGCGCGGTCACCGAGCGGGCGAGCAGCAGCGTCAGCTCGAGCGAGATCGTGAACGAGACCGCGACCGCCACGATCACGTCCCAGCCGAAGTCGCCGAGCGTGCGGTCGCCGGGCGGCGAGGAGAGCCCGGCGACGAGCACGCCGGTGATGACGTTGATCGCCGGCAGCGCGAACAGCAGCTTCCACTGCAGTGGGATGCGGGTGGTGCCGAGGTCGGCGCGGTCGGGCAGCTCGGCCGAGATGTCCTCGAGGACCGGCCGCAGCACCTTCTCCATCCCGAAGAACCGCAGCAGCGTGCCGTACACGAGGACGATCGCCGCGCCCGCGACGAGGATGAGGAACGCGACGAACGTCAGGTCGAGCAGCAGCGTGATGAACAGCGCGACCGGCAGGACGTTGCCGAGCACCGCCGCCCAGCGGCCGGTGGTGAGGAAGTCGATCGGCAGGCCGGCGAGCGCGCACCACGCCCGGACCGCCTCCTCGGGCGTGCGCCCGCCGCGCAGCCAGGGCTCGGCCGGGCGCACGAGCCGCAGCGCGACGCGCAGCGCCAGCAGGTTCTCGACGAGGACGAGCCCGACGACGACCGCGGCGATCGTCAGCAGCTCGCCGACGGTCATGTCCTGGTACAGGCGCAGGAGCACGACCCCGAACAGGCCGGTGACGTACGCGAGCGCGAACAGCGCCACGAGAGCCGCGACCGGATACCGCGGGCCGAGACGCCGGTACGCGAAGCGCAGGGCGCGCTCCACCATGGTCCGGGGATCGTATGGGCCGGGGCGATGCGGCCGCGCCGACGGCCGGCCGGCGCGCGGCGCGGTCGCTCAGCCGGCGCGCAGCGCGGGCGCGTGGGCGGCGGCGTGCGCCTCGCCGACCCGGTCCTCGCCGGCGAACAGCAGGCGGCCGACCCGGACGGCGGGCAGGCGGTCGGCGCCCTGGGCGAGCAGGCGGAGGGCCGCCTCCTCCATCGCGCCGTCGCGGCCGGCGTCGCCGGCGGCGCGCAGGCACTCCTCGAGCCCGAGGTTCGCGGCGGCGGCCGCCTCGGCGAGCACCTCGGGATGGTCGAGCTCGAAGCCGCCGCAGTACGCCAGCCGCGAGGCGGCGAGGACGAACGACGCCGCGCAGCCGCGCTCGGCGGCGAGCGCGGCGACCCGCATCGCCGGCCGCACGGTCTCGGCGCTGAGGTCGGCGGGCCACACGAGCGGCAGGCCGAGCGCGTGCGCGCGGTGCTCGGCCGCGGCGCGGTCGCCGGCGCCCGACCGGATGACCTCCTCGAAGACGGGCTTCCAGACCAGGCCGGTGAACAGCCGGTCCGCACGCTCGGCCGCCAGGTAGGTGAACGGCGAGCTCAGATCGAAGTAGAACGTCGCCCGCGCGGCACGCGGAACGGCGGCACCGGCCGGCGCGGCGGCCCGCGACCGGCGGTGTGCTGCGAGCGAGATGACGTTGCCCATCGTCCGCTGTAACGGACGGACGCAACGGATCTTGCGGGGCGGATCGTATATCCGTCGACGGAAGTGACCGAGAAATTCCCCGCGCCGCCCTTCGCGCGGTGTATGGTCGCCCGGAGATGCCTTCCGTTCCGCCGCCCAAGCGGCACCCCTACAACCAGTGGTCGCCGGACGCGCGCGCCCTCGATCTGGTGGGGGACAAGTGGACCTTGCTCATCATCCGTGATCTCGCAGCCGGCCCACGCCGGTTCGTCGAGCTGCAACGCGTCCTCCCGGGCATCTCGACCGAGCAGCTCCGCTCGCGGCTGAACCGGATGGTCGCCGACGGGCTGCTGACCCGCCAGCGCTACCGCGAGGTGCCGCCGCGGGTCGACTACGAGCTGACCGAGCGCGCGCGCGAGGTCCTGCCGGTCGTCGGCGCGCTCGCGACGTGGGGGTACGCCTGGGCCTGGGGCCCGCCGCGTCCCGGCGAGGCGGTCGACATCGGCGCGATCTTCCGCGCGGCGGCGGGCATCCCCCTGAACGGCCGCGCGCCGAGCGGCGTCGTCGAGTTCACCGTCTCGTCGCGCGGCCGGCCCGAGAAGGTCTACACGATGCGCGTCAGCCGCGGCCGGATGACGATCGAGGAGCAGCCGGCGCCCGACGCCGACGCGCGCGTCAGCGGTGACGAGCGCGCGTGGATCGAGGCGTTCTCGCCCGGCGGGTCGCGCTCGAGCCTGACGTTCGAGGGCGACGAGCGGCTCGCGACCGCGGTGCTGGACACATGCGGCGCAGTCGGCCAGACGGCCGCCGACGCCGACGCCGTCGCGGTCTGACGCACCTCCGCGCCGCCGAGCGCGGCCTCCGCTCGACGAGCGCCGCGAGGCCCGCGCCCTGCGTCAGCCGCCGCCGGCGCGGCCCGTGCGGACCGCCGCGGCCTCGCCCGGCGCGAGCTCGACGCGTAGGCGCCCGCGCCGCGCCCGCTCGACCCGCGGCCGCAGCCCCGGCCACGTCCCGTCGGCGGCGACCGCGCGGCCGTCCAGGCGGACCTCGGGCGCGTCGAGCGTCCGGCCGGCTCCCGCCGGGTCGTGCGGCGTCAGCCGGTGCACCCACGCGAGCGGCGTGCCGAGCCGCACGTCGACGCCGACGGGCCGGTCGGTCTTGTTGACGAGGAAGACGCGCCGCTCCGGGCCGTCGTCGACCTGCCACGCGCTCACGTCCGGGGCGCCCGCCCCGCCGCCGGCCGCGAGCGGCCGGAGGCCGTCGGCGCCCTGCGCGAGCTCCGCGAACAGCAGCAGCGCGTAGTACGGGGGCGCCGCCTTCGGGGCGCCCGTCGCGTCGGCCGGGTCGTAGCGGATCGCGTTGTAGTACGCGTTGCCGTCCTCGGGCTGCCAGAACTCCTCGACCTCGGCGTTGTGGAGGTTCACGCCCACCGCGCCGAGCCGGCAGTCGGCGTTCGCGCCGGGCTGGTCGGGCGGCTGCGGACAGGCCGCGTGGAAGAGCATGTCGAGCGTGTAGGTCGCCGCGGCGGCGACGTCGCTGACGCCCGGCGCGCCGCGGCCCGCCGCCGTGTTCGTCTCGCCGAGCCGGTAGCCCAGGCCGCGCTCGGCCGCGACCGAGGCGTGGCGGTGGACCTGGTAGTCGAGCGTCTGCATCCGCTCGGGCGACAGCAGCGCCGGGATCGACGGACAGCGGTACGGCGCGTCCTCGCAGGTGCGGGCGAGCGGATAGAAGTGGTCGGTGCCGTAGGGGGCGAACGCCCCGGCGCGGCGGCGCATCACCGGCCCGGCGGTGTCGAGGATCCGCGGCCAGTCCGCGAACCAGCGCTTGCGCGTGGCGTGCAGCTCGGTCCACGGGACGATGTCCTCGCTGGTGTTCGGCGCCGAGACCGGCACCGGCCCGCTCACGGCGTCCCCGCCGTAGAGCGCCAGGTCGCGCAGGTAGTCCTCGAGGCCGTCGGCGCCGTAGGTCAGGTCGGGCTCGTTGGCGAGCCCGACCGCGGCGAGGTCGCGCGCCGCCCGCCCGCCGAAGACCGGCAGCACGCCCTCGTCGACGAAGCGCCGCGTGTGCTCGGGGCTGATGAACGGGCGCCGGTCGCTCACCGGCGCCATCGCGGTGCCCAGCTCCACCCCCCAGGACGGCGTCCGGCGCCGCGGGCCGGCGCCGCGGTGGACCGCGTCGACCGTCGCGCGGACCCGGGCGACGTCCTCGGGCGTGATGACGCAGATCGTATTCGGCGCCGCGGGATCGAACGGCATGAGGTCCTGCGACGCGCCGCCGATCCGCAGGATGCCGCTGCCGAGGTTGCGCAGCAGGTTGGCGAACGCGGGCCGGGCGGCGGGGTTCATGTAGCGCTCGACGAGCGACCACTCGATGCTGAAGCCGGCGAAGTGGCGCGGGATCGCGCGGCCGGCCGGCTCGCCGGCGGCGGCCTCCACGGCGACCTCGGCCGGGGCGGACGCGGGGCCGGGGGCGGCGGGGGCCGCGGCGGGCGCGGCGGCGAGGACGGCGACTGTCGCGGCGAGGACGTTCCGGGCTCGGCGCAAGGTCGGGCGGCTACCCGGCCGCGGGACAGGCAAACGCCCCGGTGTCGGGAGCCCGGCAGCGGCAGGATCTGCCGGGTGCGGGCGGAACCGTTCTGTACGGTCCCTGCCCTCATGACACGGAAGCCATCGATGCCTCGTCTCTGCCTTGCCGCCCTCTGTCTCGTCCTCCTCGCGTTCCCGGCCGGCGCCGCCGCCCAGTCGCGCGTCGACGTCGCCGTCGGCATCGGCGACCAGAACGCCGCGATCTTCGACAGCCCGCTCTTCCAGGCGCTCGGCGTGAAGAAGGTCCGGTACTTCATCAAGTGGGACGCGATCGACCGCGAGGAGGACCTGCGCGCGGCTGACGCGTTCGTCCAGGCGGCGCGGCGCCGGCGGGCTCAGGTGCTCATGCACATCTCGTCGAACAACCTGACGATCCGGGCCGCCAAGCTGCCGTCGGTCGCGACCTACCGGCGCAAGGTCCGGGCGCTGATCCAGCGCTACCGGCCGATGGGCGTGAAGACGTGGGGCTCGATGAACGAGGCCAACCACGCCTCGCAGCCGACCTGGAACAACCCGCGCCGCGCCGCGCAGTTCTTCCTCGCGCTGCGCGACATGTGCCGCGGGTGCACGATCGTCGCGCTCGACGTGCTCGACCAGAAGGGCGTCGACCGCTACATCCGCCGCTTCTACAGCGCGCTCGGCCGTCGCAAGTCGCTGGCGAGGATCGTCGGCATCCACAACTACTCGGACACGAACCGCAACCGCGACAGCGGCACGAGGCTGATCCTGCGGACGGTCAAGGCGCAGAACCGCCGCGCGCAGTTCTGGCTCACCGAGACCGGCGGCGTCGCGAAGTTCGGCTCGTCGTTCCCGTGCGACCCGGCCAAGCCGGCGAGCGCCGAGCGCCGCCAGGCCCGCGCGGTGAACTTCATGTTCACGCTGACCAGGCGGTTCCGGCGCGACGTCAAGCGCCTCTACATCTACAACTTCACCGGCGACGACTGCGTCGGCCGGTTCGACGCCGGCCTCGTCCGCCGCGACGGCACGCCGCGCCCGGCGTACGACGCGGTGCGCAAGCAGATGCGCCGGTTCCGCCGGTAGCTCCTCGTCGAGAGGCGGCGTTGACGCGCCGCCTCTCTTGTGGTTCGATACTGAACCAGATGGTTCAGCTTTCGCCCGTCGACCAGTCGTTCCAGGCGCTCGCCGACCCGACCCGCAGGGCGGTGCTCGAGCGGCTGGCGCGGAGCAGCGCCTCGATCTCCGACCTCGCCGAGCCCTTCGGCATCTCGCTCACCGGGATGAAGAAGCACGTGAGGGTGCTCGAGGAGGCGGGGCTCGTCACCACCGAGAAGGTCGGCCGGACGCGCGTGTGCACGCTCGGCCCGCGCCGGCTCGACGACGTGCAGGCCTGGCTCGACGACTACCGGCGGGCGATGGAGGAGCGTCTCGACCGCTTCGGCGAGATGCTGGAACGCCACAAGGGAGCGTCCACATGACGACCAAGCAGCAGTACCCGCATCAGCTCACCACGCCGGGCGACCGCGAGATCCGCATCGAGCGCGTCTTCGACGCGCCGCGCGACGTCGTCTGGAAGGCCTACACCGACCCGGCCCTCATCCCCGAGTGGTGGGGGCCGCACGGCGTCACGACCGAGGTCGTCGAGATGGACGTCCGCACCGGCGGGCGCTGGCGGTTCGTGTGCAAGAACCCCGACGGCAGCGAGACCGGCTTCCGGGGCGCGTACCGCGAGGTCGTCGCGCCCGAGCGGATCGCGCAGACGTTCGAGTGGGACGGCATGCCCGGCTACGTCTCGATGGAGGTCGCGACGTTCGAGGACCTCGGCGACAAGACGAAGGTCACGACCGTGTCGACGTTCTTCGTCAAGGAGGACCGCGACGGCATGCTCGGCTCGGGCATGGAGGGCGGGATGGCCCAGACCTACGAGCGGCTCGACGCGCTGCTCGAGCGCCTGCGGGCGTAGGTCGCCGCCCCGACGCGTGGGCCGTGCCGTGCGGCCGGCCCACGCTCACCGCAGCCGGCGGACGAGGAACGCGGTGATCGCGTCGTGGGTCGCACGGGTCACCGGGTCCGGCTCGTACCCGGCCTCCGTGCGGCGCGGGCCGAACTGGTAGGCGTGCTCGGGGTGGTCGAACGTGACGAACTCGACCGCGTGCCCGGTGCGCTCGAGCAGCTCGGCGAGCTTGCGGAACAGGCCCTGGAGGTGGTCGTCGTCGCGGCCGACGACGAGGATCGGCAGGTCGGCGGGGATGCGGCGCAGCCGCTCGAGCGCACGGTCGAGGTCGAGCTCGTCGTCGCCGACGTCGCGGTTGTACTGCAGCTCGGCCTCGACGCGGGCGCCCGGGTACCTCAGGCCGAGCAGCTCGATCACCGCCGGCTCGGCCGGGACGAGCGCCGCCGGGCCACCGCCCATCGCCGCCGTCGCCTTGAGCTGCAGCTCGCCGCCGTGGCTGACGCCGAGGAACGCGACCCGGCCGTCGTCGACCTCGGGCAGGGCGGCGACGTGGCGGAACACCGCGACGACGTCGTCGTGGTCGAGCACGCCGGCGTCCGGGCGCCCGTAGGCGTCCTCCTGCTCGGCGCGCCCCTCGGCGACGACGACGCCGAGCCCCTCGCCGAGCAGCCGCTCGAGCAGCGACGCCTGCTCACGCACGTGGTCGGCGAGGAACGGCAGCCCGAGCCCGCCGGAGCCCGGGTGCAGGCAGATCACCGCCGGATGCGGCCCCGGCCCGTCCGGGAACCGGGCGAGCGCCGGGGCGTACAGGCCGTCGTCGGTGAACACGAGGTGCAGGTCCCACCCGGTGTCCTCGAACGGCAGCACGCGGTCGAGCGGGCCGCGGACGGGCCAGTCGGGATGGTGGACGTATCCGCCGCGCATCGCCGGAGCCTACCCGCGCCGGGGCGCGCAGAGCCTGAACGTCCGCGTCCAGCGGCGCTGCCGATCGTCAGCCGATCCGAGATGAGGTCGGCGCCCATCTGCGAGCCGAGTCCCGTCGGCGCGCCGGCATTGGTCGACGGTCACGTTGCCGGGAACGACCGTGATGCTCGTGCCCGCGCTCGCGGGCGGGGCGGCGACCGCGAGGACGAGCAGGGCGAGCACGACGACCTGGGTTCGCATGGCGGGACACTACCGGCCGTCCGGACTGCTCCTGCCGGACGCACGGAACCGCTCAGGCGGCGGCGCGGGTGACGAACACGCGCACAGGAGCGGGGCACGCCAGCGACCACGCCGCCCCCGGAGCCACCTGCACCCAGGCCCCGCGCGGCGCCTGGACCGTGCCGCCGCCGGTGGTGATCACCGCATCGCCGTCGAGCACGTACAGCGCGGTGGCGACCCCGTCGCCGGCCGGCGGCGGCTCCCAGCCGTCACCGGAGACGGTGACCTCGCTGACCTCCAGCGCCGGGATCGCCGCGAGGACCTTCACGGCCGCGCCGCGCTCCGAGCTCTGCGACACCACCTCGCCGACCTGGGCGTCGGACGGCGGACGGGTGCCGCCGGCGGGCGGGTCGAACTGGTCGTAGGTGATCGGGCTGCCGTCGCGGATCGAGCGCAGGTAGTCCGGGAAGCGGACACCGGGCGCATGGAGGTTCAGGTAGCGGACCTCGGAGCCCGACGCGTTGCGGAAGCCGTGCACGACCATCGGCGGCACGCGGACGAGCGTCCCCGCGGGGAGCGGGACCTCGCGGCCCTCGTGGCCGAGCCGGATCGTCAGCTCGCCGTCGAGCACGTAGAAGAAATCGGTGTGCTCGCGGTGCACGTGCAGGTCCGCGCCGTCGCGTCCCGGCCCGAACCGCGACCAGGTCACCGCCAGGCCCGGGGTGTCGCTCAGGATCTCGACGCGCCGATCGGGCGAGTCGCCGACGACCTCGCCGCCGCCGGGTGGGATGACCGTCGCTGCCGCCATGCGCCGAGTCTACGGGCGCTCCTACCCTCGACCCGTGCGCGACGAGGCGGTCAGGCGAGAGCGGCGCGGCATCCTGCGCGACGCGCTCGCCATCGGGCTGACGACCGGCGGCTACGCGATCTCGTTCGGCGCGCTGGGCGTCACGACCGGGCTCAGCGTCCTGCAGACCTGCCTGCTGTCGCTGCTCATGTTCACCGGCGCGTCGCAGTTCGCGCTCGTCGGCGTGCTCGCCAACGGCGGCAGCGCGCTGTCGGCCGCGGCGACCGCCGCGCTCGTCGGCTCGCGCAACGCGCTGTACGCGCTGCGGATGGCGCCGCTGCTCGCGGTCCGTGGCATGCGGCGCGCGCTGTCGGCGCATCTCGTCATCGACGAGTCGACCGCGATGGCGGTCGCGCGCGACGGCGACCCTCCGCAGGGCCGCTTCGCGTTCTTCGCGACCGGCCTGTCGATCTTCGCGTGCTGGAACCTCGGGACGCTCGCCGGCGCGCTCGGCGGCCAGGCGCTCGGCGCCCCGGAGACGTACGGCCTCGACGTGGCGGCGACCGCCGCGTTCGTCGCGCTGCTGTGGCCGCAGGCGCGCGACCGCACGACCCGGGCCGCGGCGCTCGTCGCGGCCGCGGTCGCGCTCTGCGTGGTGCCGCTCCTGCCGACGGGCGCGCCGGTCATGGTGGGCGCGCTCGTCGCGGTCGCGATCGCCCTCGGGCGCGATCGGAGGCGGCGCTGATGTGGACCGCCGTGCTCGTCGGGTGCGCCGCCTGCTACCTGCTCAAGGTCAGCGGGTTCGTCGTCCCCCATCGCCTCCTCGAGGACCCGCGCGTCGTCCGGGCCGCGGCGGTGCTGCCGGTCGCGCTGCTCGCCGGCCTCATCGCCGTGCAGACGTTCGCGACCGGGAGGGCCCTCGCGGTCGACGTGCGCGTCGCGGGCCTGGCCGCGGCGATCGCCGCGGCCTGGCTGCGCGCCCCGTTCCTCGTCGTGGTCGTCGCGGGGGCGGCGACGACCGCGGCGCTCCGGGCGATCGGCTGACAGGCGGGGTGGGGCGCGCCGGAACAGCGCGCCCCACCCCGGCCCCCACCTACCGCACCCTCAGGGTGCGGAGCTTGAGCCGCTTGGCGTTCCCCGCGCGGTCGAACGTCGTCACGCGCACGAGGTACGTGCCCTTCGGCAGGCGCTTGGCGGCGATCGTCAGCGACCACTGCCCGCGGCCCTTGGCGAGCATCCCGAGCGGGGTCGAGCACGACGCGGCCCGGCGCAGCCGGCCGTTCTTCGTGACGTACCGGCAGCGGGTGCCCGCCTTGCGGTAGATCGTCACGAACGTGCCGCCCACGCCACCGGCCGCCGCGCCGCGGGCGCCCGGGCAGCCGCTGTCGGCCGCCGCTCCGCGCAGCACGATCCGGCCGCGGCTCATCGCCATCCGCCCGAGCATCACCGTCGGGGCGGTCCGGTCGGTGCACGCACCGCCGGACGCCGACGCGGCGGTCGAGGCCACCGGCGCCGAGATCACCGGACCCGGCGGGACCGACGGCGGCTCCGCGGCCGGCGGCCGGCGATCCGGCCCCGGCGGCGTCGGCGCGACCGGCCGCGCGGCCTCCTGGAACATGACGTCGGCGAGCTGGATCGAGCCCGACGGCGTCCGCGTGCCGAAGCCCAGCTCGACCGCCGTGATGCGCTCGAGGTCCACGCCGCCGAACGCCGTGAGCGGGATCCGGATGCCGTTGAGCACGACGTGGAGCTGGTTGCCGATCGACGGCTGCAGCGACGTCGTCCAGCCCGCCGCCGCGGTGCTCGCCCGGCGCCCGCCGGCGTCGACGAGCGTGACCGTGAAGTCCTGCGTGGCGGCGGTCGGCGTGTAGCCGTCGCCCTGCGGGTTCTTCGGGTCCCAGCGGTTGACCGACGTGCGCAGGTGCAGCGCGCCGAAGCCCGACACGTCGACCGGCTCGCCGTCCGGCGCGAGCCCGGCGGTCAGCGTCGCCGGCCCGCTCCACTCCAGCGTGTACTGGGTGCCGATCGACCGGTTGCGGCTGGTGAACGACCCGTTGGCGTTCTGGCCGCGCGGGCAGATCTCGTACCCGTCGGCCACCGGAAGCGTCGGTCCCTGGCGGAACACGACGTCCTGCGGCTGGCAGATCGTGAACTTGTCGAACCCGCTCGTCTCCATCGCGCCGCCGGTCGCCGCCGTCGTCAGCTGGGTCAGGTCGCCGGCCGGGAACGGATCGCCGGTGTCGGGCATCGGCTCGGGCCGCAGCACGTCCAGGCGCCGCGTCGCCGGGCCGACGTAGCTCGTCTTCACCGTCTGGGCGGTGCCCTTGCCGCTCCTGAGCGGCGCCGCCGACTCGGGCAGCGTCACCTCACCGGTGATGAGCGGGTCGAACGCCTCCTCGTCGCCGACGAACCGGCGCAGGAAGCCGTTCATGAGTGCCTGCCCGACCCGCCGCTGGTCGCCGGGCGTCAGCCGCGCGGTGGTCGGCTGCGACCGGGCGCACGCCGGGTCGGTCGTGGTGCTCGAGTCGTCGTCGGTCCAGACGGTGTTGAAGAAGTTGTGGTTCGCCCCCTGGACGTACCACTGCACCTTCGCGAAGCCGTCACCGCCGACGGCGTACTTGGCGTTCTCGAAGAACCGGCCGCCCTGCAGCGTCGACACGTCGCCGTCGCACGCGGGCAGGATCACCGCGTAGTTCGTGCCGTACGGCGTCTTGAAGCGCGTGTAGTTCACCGGCGCGAGCGCGATCACCGCGTCGAGCACGAACCGCCGCTGCCCGCCGGTCTTGCTGCGGTTGTAGGCGATGTAGTCGGTGACCGCGTCGCCGCCGCGCGAGTGGCCCATGAGGCCGATGCCGTCGGCGAAGTCGATCTTGCCCACGAGCTTCGTCCCGACCGTGTGCTGCGGCCGCCCCTCGACGTACGGGCCGGCGGCCTTGTTCCAGCGCCACAGCAGGTTGAGCGACGCGTCGATGATCTGCGCGCGTGCGCCGGCGCCGCCGTCGCACCAGCCGCCGCAGCTCGTCGAGGCGAACCGGTCGTCGGGGTGCTTCCAGTTGTTGTCGAAGTTCGAGGTGTTCGCCTCGATGCTCATCACGACGTAGCCGTGCGAGGCGAGGTTGCGCGCGAGGTAGTCGTAGCCGCCGTAGCTGCGGATCGTCGACGACGTCGGGGTCCCGTCCGGGTCCTCCTCGTCCTCGCAGAAGTACTCGCCCGGCGGGGGCGAGCCGATGCAGACCGAGTGGCGGCCGTGCACGAAGACGATGACCTTGCCCGGCTCGGTCGTGGTGGTCGGGTAGCTGATCGCTCCCCGCATCGGCGCGGAGATCGTCTCGCCGGTCGTCGGATGCGTGAGCAGGACCGTGCCCGCCCGGTAGTCGATGCGGTCGACGCTGTGCGGCCCGTACGCGAGCGGGTCGGGCACGCCCGCGTCGTCCGCCCTGGCCGGGGCGGCGAGCGCGAGCGCGAGCAGGAGCATCAGTGCGATCCCCGCCGCCACGAGCCGTGCGGGGACCGTCTGCGCGCCCGGTGGCGCGCAGCCCGGATGGTCTGTCATGAGACGGTGTCCTTCCGTCGAGAGGGGGTAGAGCGCGCGAGGTTCTACGCGCCGCCGGCCCGTTCATCAATGGTGCACGCGCAACTTTGGACCGGCTGTCGAAACGACGCCCGCCGCGGTTCGGACCGCCTGGCGATGGCGCCGACCGGTTTCAGGTGAACCGGGGCGGGACGGCCTCGGCCGCCCACGTCTGCAGCACGCGCGTCGAGCGCTGGAAGCCGAGCACGCACACGCGCGCCGGCGGCAGGGGCAGGCGCGCGCCGGCCTCGAGCGGCAGCTCGAGCCACCGCACCGCGATCATCCGCAGCAGGTGGCCGTGCGCGACGAGCGCGACGTCGCCGTCGCACGCGAGCACGCGCTCGATGACCCGGTCGGCCCGGGCGGCGACCTCGGCCGGGGACTCGCCGCCGGGCGCGCCGTCGCGCCACAGCACCCAGCCGGGACGCTCGCGGCGGACGTCGATCGCGGTGCGCCCCTCGTAGTCGCCGTAGTCCCACTCGACGAGGTCGGGGTCGAGCACGGCGTCGCCGTCGGCGACGCCCGCGAGCCGCGCGGTCTCGACCGCGCGTGCGAGCGGGCTGACGCGCACCTGCGCGAACGTGCGCGCACCGAGCGACGGCGCGAGCGCCCGCGCCCGCTCGCGGCCGGCGTCGACGAGCGACAGGTCGCTGCGGCCCGTGTGCCGCCCGGCCAGCGACCACGCGGTCTCCGCGTGGCGGATGAGGACGAGCTCGCGCGTCACGCCCGGCCGGCGGCGGCCTCGTCGCAGATGATCTCGTCGAGCCCGTCGCCCAGCCGCCCCGGCGGCAGCCGCTGGTCGCTGGAGCGCACCCCGGCGAGCGCCTCGCGCTTGCCGGCGCCGGCGACGACGAGCTGCGTGTAGCGCGCCCGCGCGATGAGCGGGAGCGTGAACGTGACGCGCCTGGGCGGCGGCTTGGGCGAGGTGCGCACCGCGATGACCGGCGCCTCGGCGGCGTACGCCTCGTCGTGACCGGGGAACAGCGACGCGGTGTGCCCGTCGGGCCCGAGCCCGAGCTGGACGACGTCGAACACCGGCTCCTCGCCGACCTCGCGCACGATCTCGAGGCCGTACAGCCAGGCGGCGTCCTCGGGCTCGAGCTCCCCGCGGACGCCGTGCAGCACCGGCCGCACCGGCCCCTCGATGCGCTCGACGAGGCTCCGCACGACCATGAGCTGGTTGGCGTCCTCGTGGTCGGCCGGCACGCACCGCTCGTCGCTGAGCCACAGGTGCACGCCCGACCAGTCGACGTCCATGCCGGCGAGCACCTCGTTGGCGCGCTGCGGCGACGAGCCGCCCGCGAGCGCGACGTGGACGGCGGACGACCCGCGCGCCTGCGCGGCGGCGATCTCCTCGGCGAGCCGTTCGGCGGTGCGCCGCGCGACGGCCTCCGGGTCCGGTACGACCGTGAGCTTCGTCATCGGGCGAACACCTTTGCGCACCGCAGCGCCCGCGGGTAGGTCGGGTCGCGCAGGAGCGCCTGGCGGATCCCCTCGCCGAGGATCCCGCCCTCGCCGCGCGACGCGCCGAGCACGGTCCACGTCCGCTCCTGCCCGTCGGGCGCGACCCGGCGCGCGGTCAGCCCGCCGGGGCCGCGGGCCAGCGAGAAGCTCGCGCCGTCGGCGGTCTCGATCTCGACGGCCTCGAGGCCGGGGACGCCCTGGTGGACCTCCTGCATGCGGACCGTCACGTCCTGGCGCCTGGCCCGCGCCGTCCCGGCGTAGCCGCCGTCGTGGCGGACCAGGCCTCCCGGCCGCCAGCCGAGCTGCGCCGACAGCCACCCGAGCGTGAGCAGCGCCGGCACCTCCGAGTCGGGGTTGTGGCGCACGGTCACGGCGCTGATCGCGCCGAGCAGGCGGCGGACCTGGGGCGGGTCGAAGTACGCGGCGACGCGCTCGCGCCACGGGGTCGTGCGCAGCCACGCGAGGTCGACGAGGTACGTGCGGTCGGCCAGGTCGCACGCGCGGTGCAGGGCGGCGCGCGGGTCGGGGTCGTCGACCGAGTCGTAGAGGACCGACTGCGTCAGCGGCAGGAGCGCGTCGACCGCCTCGGGATGGCCGTGCGGCGACCACAGCACGGTCGACAGGTCGCTGACGACGAGCGGCGCGACGATCGTGTCCAGCGCGGGGACGTGGCGCTCGCCGATCGTGATGACGATCGTCTCGCGCAGCAGCGCGAACTCCCCGCGCTCGGGCTCGGTGTCCGACGCGACCGACGCGACCGCGTCGATCGTCCGGCGCCGCGGCTCGATCGCGCACACGACCGTGCGCGACGCGTGGTACCGGCCGACGCGCCGCAGCCGGTTGGCGACCTCGCCGCTCCACTGGCGGTCGACGACGCAGACCATGTTGAGCGCCCGCGCCGGGACGTAGCCCGCGTTCTCCTGGTGGCGCTCGACGACGAGCCGCCGGATCGCCGCCTCCACCTCGGCCGGCGACGTGTCCGACGCGCTCCAGACCGCGTCAGATCGCTCGCCAACTGCCATGCCGCGGCCACCTGATCCGGTCGGCGTCGTCGGGGCCCTGGTCGCCGGCCTCGTACTCGCTGACCGGCGGCTGCCCGGAGTCGGCCCACGCCCGCAGGATCGGATCGCAGATCTGCCACTGCGCCTCGACCTCGTCGTCGCGCGTGAACAGCGTCGCGTCGCCGCGCATCGCGTCCATGATGAGCCGCTCGTACGCCTCGGGCGACTCGGACAGGAACGTCGTGCCGTACTGGAACTCCATGTTCACCGGCCGGATGCGCATCCGCGTGCCCGGGATCTTCGCGCCGAGCTGCAGCGACACGCCCTCGTTCGGCTGGAGCGTGAGCACGAGCGTGTTCGGCCGCACGCCGAGCGAGCCGTCCTGCGAGAACCCCAGGTGCGGGACGGGCTTGAGCGTCACCGCGATCTCGGTGACCTTGCGCGCCAGGCGCTTGCCGGTGCGCAGATAGATCGGCACCCCCGCCCACCGCCAGTTGTCGACCTCCAGGCGCAGCGCGACGTACGTCTCGGTCGTCGAGCCGGCCGGCACGTTGGGCTCGTCCAGGTAGCCGGGCACGTCCTCGCCGCCGACGTTGCCCGCCGTGTACCGGGCGCGGACGCTCATGTCCTTGACCTTCTCCTCACGCGGGATCTTCACGGCGTGCAGGACCTTGACCTTCTCGTCGCGGACCTCGTCGGCGGTGAAGTTCACCGGCGGTTCCATGCAGATGTTCGCCAGGAGCTGGAGCATGTGGTTCTGGACCAGGTCGCGCAGCGCGCCGGACGTGTCGTAGTAGCCGGCGCGCGAGCCGACGCCGATGTCCTCGGCCGCGGTGATCTCGATGAAGTCGACGTAGTTGCGGTTCCAGACCGGCTCGAACATCCCGTTGGCGAACCGGAACGCCATGATGTTCTGGACGGTCTCCTTGCCGAGGTAGTGATCGATCCGGAAGATCTGGTGCTCGTCGAGCACCGCGAGCATCCGGCGGTTGAGCTCGCGCGCCTCCTCGAGGTTCGTGCCGATCGGCTTCTCGACCACGACGCGCACCTCGGCGTCGTCGAGGCGGTCCAGGCCGTGCTCGCCGAGCGCCTCGACGATCACCGGGAAGAACGACGGCGCGGTCGACAGGTAGAAGCACCGGTTGAGCCGCAGCCCGGCCTCGTCGTCGAACGCGGCGCACGCCTCGTCGAGCCGCCGGTACAGCGAGGGGTCGTCGAAGCTGCCGGAGACGTACCGCACGTCGCACAGCAGCCGGTCGAGCACCGCCGGGTCGGGCGTGCGGCGGCTGAAGCGCTCGATCGACTCGATCGCCACGCGGCGGAAGTCGTCGTCGCTCAGGTCGCCGCGCGAGGAGCCGATGAGGTTGAAGCGCCCGGGCAGCGCGCCCTCGTGGGCGAGGTTGTAGATCGCCGGCAGGAGCTTGCGCCTCGCCAGGTCGCCGGTCGCGCCGAAGATGACCAGCGTCGTCGGGCTGACCGGGAGCCGCTCGAGACCCTCGGTGAGCGGGTTCTCTGCGGTGGTCGCGGTCACGGGCTCGGTGTCAGGCCTTCGTGCGGACCGCGTGCCCGCCGAACTGCGCGCGCAGCGCGGCCAGCATGCGGTGGGTGAAGTCGCCGTTCGAGCGGCTGTAGAACCGCGCGTACAGGCTCGCGGTGATGACCGGCGTCGGCACGTCCTTGTCGATCGCGTCCTCGATCGTCCACCGGCCCTCGCCCGAGTCGGCGGTGTACGGGTCGAGGTTCGCGAGGTCGTTGCCCTCCTGCTCGAACGCGCGCGCGGCGAGCTCGCACAGCCACGACCGGACGACCGAGCCCTGCATCCACAGGTGGGCGATCTTCGCCTTGTCGAGGTCGTACTCGGACTTGTCGAACAGGTCGAAGCCCTCGGCGTACGCCTGCATCATCCCGTACTCGATCCCGTTGTGGACCATCTTCACGTAGTGGCCGGCGCCGGCCGGGCCGACGTGCTGCCAGCCGGGGCCGTGCTCGGGATCGGGCGGCGGGGCGAGCACGTCGAGGAACGGCGCGAGCCGCGCGACCGCCTCGTCGGGCCCGCCGACCATCATGCAGTAGCCGACGTCGAGCCCCCAGACGCCGCCGCTCGTGCCGACGTCGACGTAGTGGATGCCGTGGGCGGCGAGCTGCTCGGCGCGGCGCTTGTCGTCGGTCCACTTCGTGTTGCCGCCGTCGACGATCGTGTCGTCGCGGTCGAGCAGCTCGGCGAGCGCGTCGATCGTCTGCTGGGTCGGGTCGCCGGCGGGGACCATGACCCACACGATCCGCGGCGCGTCGAGCTTGGCGACGAGCTCCTCCAGCCCCGCGGCGCCGATCGCGCCGTGCCCCTCGGCGGCCCGGACCGCCGCCTCGCTGAAGTCGAACGCGACGACGTCGTGGTCGGAGTCGCGCCGGATCCGGGCGACCATGTTGCCGCCCATCCGGCCGAGGCCGACGAAGCCGATCTGGGCCATCGCTACAGCTCGGCGAGCGGGATGCGGACGACGGGCAGGTCGTGGGCGCGCAGCGTCTCGAAGTCGCCGTCGGCCTGGGCGCGGATGAGCTGCCCGAACGTGAAGTCGCTCTCGGGCACCGGGATGTCCTCCCCCGTGTCGTCGACGATCTGCACGAACAGCCCCGTCGCCGGCCCGCCCTTGTGGAACTGGCCGGTGGAGTGCAGGAACCGCGGCCCGTACCCGAACGTCGTCGTCGCCCGCGTGTCGTCGCGCACCCGCCGGCGCAGCGCCTCGGCGCGCGCGTCGACGTCGGCGCTCGGCGGCACGTAGGCCATGAACGCGACGTACTTCGGCGGCGCCGCGGCGGCAAGCAGCTCGTCCAGGCCGCCGAGCGGGATGTCGCCGGTCGCCCCGCCCTCGAGCACCTTCTTCGTGTTGTCCTTCGCCTCCTGGACGTTGGGCTGGTCGAACGGGTTGAGCTCGAGCGCCCACCCGGCGACCGCGGTGGCGAACTCGGCGAAGAAGAAGATCCGGCCGAGGTCCTTCGCGCCGTGCGTCGGGATCGTGAGGACCGCGTGGCCGCCGTGGCCGAGGCCGGTCACCTCCTCGACGAGCTTCGCGTCGTCGCCGCGCAGGTGCACGAAGACGCGGTCGTCGCCGTACTGCTCGGGCGCGCCGAGCAGCTCGCCGGCGACGGGCAGGATCCCGCGGCCGTGCTTGCCGGTGGACTCGGCGACGAGCTGCTCGAGCCACAGGCCGACCGTCGCGATCTCGGGGTCGTCGACGACGAACGTGAGCTTGTCGCGCCCGCGGAGGGCCAGCTCTCCGAGCGTCGCGCCGAGCCACAGCCCGCTGTTGTGCTCGCCCGGGTCGTCGGGCCGGCAGCCCTGCGCGGCGACCTGGGCGCCGTCGAGCAGCGCCTCGACGTCGGCGCCGAGCAGCACCGCCGGGACGATCCCGAAGTGGCTGAGCGCGCTGTAGCGCCCGCCGATCTCCGGGTCGGCCTCGAACACGCGCCGGAAGCCGCGCTCGGACGCGAGCTGCGCGAGCGGGGAGTCGGGGTCGGTGATCGCGACGAACCGGTCGCCGGCCCCGCCGGTGCGCTCCCAGAAGTACCGGAAGTGGCTGAGCGTCTCGATCGTCCCGCCGGACTTGCTCGAGACGATGAACAGCGTGCGGTCGAGGTCGACGGCCTGCTCGGCCTCGCGCACCGCGGCGGGGTGCGTGGAGTCGAGGACGTGCAGCTCCAGGCCGCCCTCACCCTTGGGGAACGACCGCCGGAAGACCTCGGGTGCCAGGCTCGAGCCGCCCATGCCGAGCAGCAGCGCGTGGGTGATCCCGGCGCCGCGCACCTCGGACGCGAACCGGCGCAGGTCGTCGAGCTCCTCGGCCATGCGCTCGGCGATCGTCAGCCAGCCGAGGCGGTCCTTGAGCTCGGGCGTGGCGTCGTCGCCGCCCCACAGCGCCGGGTCCTTCGACCAGACGCGGCGCGCGACGTCCTCGGAGCGGGCGCGCTCGATCCGCTCGCGGACGGCCTGCTCGAGGTCGTCGGGCAGGCTCGACTCGAACGAGCGCGGGCGGTGCGTGACGATCGCCTCGCGCTTGGACTCGATGCCCGCCATGAGCTTGATCATCGGCGTGACGAACTTCGCGACGCCCTCGACCAGGAGCTGGTCGGTGACGTCCTTCAGGTCGATGCCGGCCTCCTCGAGGCGGCGCAGGTCCTCGGTCGGGTCGAGCTCGGCCGTGTTGCCGTCGATCACGCCGTGGTCGCCGACCGCGCGCATCGTGTCGGGCGGCATCGTGTTCACCGTGTCGGGCGCGATGAGCCCGTCGACGTAGAGCGTGTCCGGGTACCGCGGGTCCTTGACGCCGGTCGACGCCCACAGCGGGCGCTGGAGCGGCGCGCCGATCTCCTCCATCCGCGGCTTGAGCTCGTCGAGGAACAGCCGGTAGGCGGCCCGCGCGTTCGCGAGGCCCGCCAGGCCCTTGAGGTCCTCGCGGCCGAGCTTGTCCAGGCGCTTGTCGACCTCGGTGTCGACGCGGCTGACGAAGAACGAGGCGACCGAGTGGACGTCCATGCTCTTGCCCTCGGCCTTGCGGCGCTCCATCCCGCGGATGTACGCGTTCGCGATCTCGCGGTAGGCGTCGACCGAGAACAGCAGCGTGACGTTGACGTTGATGCCCTCGTAGGTGGCCTGCTCGATCGCCGGGACGCCCTCCGGCGTGCCCGGGATCTTGATCATGAGGTTCGGGCGGTCGACGCGCTCCCAGTAGTACCGGGCGGCGGTGATCGTGCCCTCGGTGTCGTCGGCGAGGTCGGGCTCGACCTCGAGCGAGACGTACCCGTCCTGGTGGTCGCTCTGCTCCCAGACCGGGCGGAACACGTCGCAGGCGGCCTGCACGTCGCGGACGACCATCGCGCGGTACGTCTCGCGCCCGTCGGCGCCGTCGCGCGCGAGCTGCTCGAGCTGCTCGTCGTAGTCGTCGGAGCCGAGGATCGCCTTCTCGAAGATCGCGGGGTTCGAGGTCGCGCCGCGTAGCGACTCCTCGTCGATCATCCGCTGCAGCTCGCCGCTCTCGATGAGCGATCGGCGCAGGAGATCGAGCCACGGGCTGACGCCCGCCTCCAGCAGCGCCGCGAGGCGGGGGTTGACATTGACGGCGGGGCTGCTCATCGGGTGTCTGCGCTCCTTTCAACGTCGGCTGCGAACTCCATCGCCGCCATGTGGGCGGCGCCGCGCACGCCGGCGTCGTTGCCGAACCGGGCCAGCCGGATGCGGGTGCGCGTGCCGACACCCGGGAGCGTCAGCCGGCGCGCCACCTCCTCGGCGGGCCCGCGGACGAGCTCGCCCGCGGCGCTGACCCCGCCGCCGAGCACGACCTCGTCCGGATCGAAGATGTTCATGAGGTTGGCGATACCCACGCCGACGCGCTCGGCGTAGATCCGCAGGACCTCGACGCCCTCCGGGCGCCCCTCCTGCGCGGCGGCGACGGCGGCCTTGCCGTCGGTCAGGCCCTTCGCCCGGGCCAGGGCGGTGAGCGCGTCGCCGTTGGCCCACCCCTCGAGCGAGTCGGGGTGCGGCCAGTCGGGCGGAGCGGGCGGCGCGCCCCCGGTGAGGTCCGCGGCGACGATGATGTGGCCGATCTCCGCCGCGGCGCCGGTCGCGCCGCGGAACGGCCGGCCGCGGAGGACGACGCCGCCCCCGACGCCGGTCCCCAGCGTGACCATGACGAGCACGTCGGGGATGGTCCCGGGGTCGCTGTGCGCCTCCGCCATCGCGGCGCAGGTGGCGTCGTTGTCGACGTACACCGGGACGCCGAGCCGCTCGCCGAGCACGGACCGCAGCGGGACGCCCGCGAGCGGGATGTTGACGCTGAAGCGCGCCGTCCCGGTGGCGGTGTCGATGACGCTGGGCACCGCGAGGCCGACCGCTGCACCGCCGCCGACCGTGCGGACGATCTCCTCGATCTGGTCGAGGAACAGCTCGGTGGAGCGGGTCTCGGTGGCGACGACGACGGGCTCTGACAGCTCTCCGCACTCCAGCGCCGCAGCGGCGACCTTCGTCCCGCCGACATCGACGCCGATGATCCTGTCGCTCACACCCACGGAGTATGCCTACCCCGGATTCCGGGCTGAACCCCGGCGTCCGGTCAGCGCCGCAGGCGGACCCGCGTCGTGCGGCTGATCGCGGAGCGGCCCGGCGCCCTGGCGGTCACGCGGAGCGTCGCGCCCAGGCGCCTCGCGCGCCGCAGCCGGCGCTTGCCCGCCCGCGTGAGGCTCACGGTGAAGCGGACGCGGCCCGCGCGGCGGACGGTGCGGGTGAGGCGCCCGATCGTGATCGTGCGCCCGCGCGAGCGGACCGTCAGCCGGAACGTCAGGCGCGTGTCCGGCAGGCCGGTGCGCAGCGTGCCGCGAACGCGGCCGCGCTGGTCGCGCGCCACGCTCAACGCGCGCATCACCGGCGGCAGGCCGAACGAGGGCGCCGGTTGCGGCGCGGGTGCGGGCACCGGGGCGCCGGCCGGCGCAGGCGGCGGCGCAGGCACGGCCGGCGGCGGGACCCACTCGTCCGCGCCGATGTCGGGCGCGGCGCCGACCGTGCGCGCGTCGCCGTCCACGTCGGTCGTCCCGAACGTGGCGTCGGAGGCCGGCAGCCCGGCATCGATCGTGGGCGAGCCCGGCGCCTGGCGGAAGTCGCCGGCCGCCGCGTCGGCGAAGCGCGGCTCGGCGGTCTGGAGCTCGGAGACCGAGAGCGTCGCGGCGCCGCCCACGGTCTCGATCGTCCGCACGTTGCTCCGGCGCAGCTTCACCCGCAGGTCGACGCCGCCCGGGACGGCAAGCTCGTGGAACACCGCGTCGGCGCTGTAGTCCGACCCCGCCCCGTACGCCCGGAGGATGCTGTTCGCGACGTCGACGTCGGTCGGGGAGGCGACCCGCGCGAGCAGGGCGGCCGACTGCTGCGAGCCGCCCGAGGCGATCGCGGTCACCCCGCGCACGGTCGACGCGCCGTAGGCCTGGACCGCCGTCGTGACCGCCTCGCCGTCGGCGTGCACGATGCTGTTGCGCAGCGTCCCGCCGTCGACGTACGCCCCCGCCACGGCGGTCGTGCTCCGCGCGGCGACCTCGATGCGCTCGGCGACCGCACCGGGCCGGACGTAGACGCCGATCGGCTCGCCTCCCCCGGACGGCATCGTCCCGGTGAGGCTGATCCGCACGTCGGCGAGCCGCCCGCCCGCCGGCACCCACACGCCGGCGCTGGAGGCGGTGAGCTCGAGCAGCGGCCGCGGCCTGCCCGGCGCGCCGTGGACGTCGACGCCGGTCCTGGCGGTCCCCAGCTCGCCCGTGTGGGTGTACGTCCCGGGCGCGAGGACGAGCTCGTCGTCGTCCTGGACCTGGCTGAACGCGCGCTGGATCGTGCACGGGTCCGACGCGTCGAGGCAGTCGCCCGTGTCCGTCCCCGACGGCGCCGCGTAGCGCACGGCTGCGTGTGCGGGACCGGCCGCCGCCGCAAGTGCCGCGGCGAGCGTGACAGTTGCGACGCCGAGGCTGTGTCTCACGGCGCGACGCTAGAAAGACGCGGCAGCCCGCGTCAAGTCCCCGTGTCCGCCAGTGCCCGGGGTGGGAGTCGAACCCACACTGAGCGGGGTTTAAGCCCGCTGTCTCTGCCGATTGGACTACCCGGGCGGTCGGAGGGCGAGGCTATCCGACCGCTCTTCCGTCTCCGCGCGCCGCGGCGGAGCGTGGGAGAGGTCATGCGACTGACGTGGGCGGCTCCGGGCGGCGGCTACGCTTGGCCGGACCGTACGCGCGGGCGCCGAACCCCTTTGCGCCCGCAACCGCGCAACTCCTGGCCCGGTCGGGAGTTCCAGTCCCCACACGCGCGTGGAAGCTTCTGCCCTTCGACATCCCGTCGCCCTGCGGGGCCCGACGCCGCTCCTGCGGCTGCAGTCCGACGAGCGCCTGATCGCGCTCGTGCGGAGGGGCAACCATGCCGCGTTCGAGGCCCTCGTCGGGCGCTACCAGGCCCGGCTGCTGGCGTTCTGCCGGCACATGCTCGGGTCGCGCGAGGACGCCGAGGACGTCCTGCAGGAGGTCTTCGCCGCCGCGTTCAACGCGATCCTCGCCGACGACCGGGCGATCAACGTGCGCCCGTGGCTGTACCGGATCGCGCGCAACCGGTCGCTGAACCACCTGCGCCGCCACCAGGCGATCGGCGTCGACTCGATGGACGTCCACCTGTCGGAGGGCGGCCAGACCACCGCCGACAAGGTCCACAAGCGCGAGGAGTTCCGCGCGCTCATCGGCGACGTCCAGGAGCTGCCCGAGACCCAGCGCACCGCGCTGCTGCTGCGCGAGATCGACGCGCTCTCCTACGACCAGATCGCCGAGGCGATGGAGACCACGGTCCCGTCGGTCAAGTCGCTGCTCGTGCGCGCGCGGGTGTCGCTCGCCGAGATGGCCGAGGCGCGCAAGCTGACGTGCGAGGAGGTCCGCGTCGAGCTCGGCGAGGTCGCCGAGGGCCTGAAGCGCACCTCCGCGCCGGTCCGGCGCCACCTGCGCACCTGCGACCGCTGCACGAACTTCCGCAAGGAGCTCAAGGCGACGAACAAGGCGCTCGCGTCGCTCATGCCGGTCGCGCCGCTCCTGCTGTTCAAGAAGGTCCTGCTCGCGCACCTCGGCACGACGGCGAGCGCCGGCGGGGCCGCCGCCACGGGCGCCGCGGGCGGCGCCGCCGCCGGCGGCGCGGTCGGCGCGGGCCTGAGCACCGTCGCCTCGAAGGCCGCGGCCGGCCTGGCCGCCGCGGCGATCGTCGGCGTCGGCGCCGTCGAGGTCAAGCGCGCCCAGGGGCCGGTCGAGCACCCGCCCGCCCACGCCGCGATCGCACCGGTCCAGGCGGCGCCGAAGCCCGCGCCGCCCGCCCCGGGGGCCGACCCGGCGACGGCCGTCGTCGGCGAGCCGCAGCGCACGTCCGCGCCCGACACCGAGCGCGAGGACGACGCGCCGGAGGCGAAGGGCGCGCAGGCGAAGGGCGGCGAGGACGAGCGCGGCGACGAGAAGACCGCGGACATGAAGACCGCCGACCTGAAGCCCGGCGAGACGGACGCCGACGCCGCCGCGCGCCGCGCGGCGAAGACCGGCGGCGCGCCGCTGCCGCCGATGCCGAACGGCGGCACGCAGCAGGGCGTCGACACGGTCGTCCTGCCCGCCCACCAGCCGGGCCAGCCGGGGACCGGCGGCACGCCCGCCCCGGCCGAGCAGCCCACGGCGATCCCGGCGGCCCACCAGCCGCCCCCGCCGCAGCCGCAGCCCGTTCCCGAGCCGGCCCCGGCTCCCGCCCCGGCGCCGCCGCAGCCGCAGCCGCAGCCGGAGCCGCAGCCCAAGCCGACGCCGCCCCCCGCGCCGGCGCCCGAGCCCGATCCGCCGGCCGGCGAGCCCGAGCCCGACCCGGAGCCCGACCCGGTCCCGCTGCCGCGCCCGGCCCCGCGCCCCGGCGAGCGCTGAGCCCCGGCCCCGGCCGCGGCCCGGTACGGTCTGCCGCCGTGCAGATCACGTTCGACGACTTCCAGAAGGTCGACATGCGCGTCGGGCGCGTCGTCGAGGTCGAGGACTTCCCCGAGGCCCGCAAGCCGGCGTGGAAGCTCCGGATCGACTTCGGTCCGGAGATCGGCGTCAAGCGCTCGAGCGCGCAGATCACGAACTACCCCCGCGAGGAGCTCGAGGGCCGCCTGGTCGTCGCGGTCGTGAACTTCCCGCCCCGCCAGATCGGCCCCGTGCGCTCCGAGGTGCTCGTGCTCGGCGCGATGCGCGGCGACACGGTCATCCTGCTCGAGCCCCGCGAGGGCGCCGAGCCGGGCGACCGCATCGCCTGACCGCGCTCGCGGGGGCTACGCCGCCGGCGTCGGCGTCTCGGCCATGTCCGGCGGGCCCTGCTCGGCGGCCGCCGGGTCCATCCACATGACCTCCCACTGGTGGCCGTCGAGGTCGTAGAAGCTGCGGTAGCGCATGAACCCGTGGTCGACCGGGTCGCCCGCGCTCGTCGCGCCGGCCTCGAGCGCCGTGTCGGCGAGCTCGTCGACCGCCTCGCGGCTGTCGGCGGAGATCGCGACGATCACCTCGGTCGTGCCCTTGTCGGCGACCGGCCGCTGCGTGAACTCGGTGAACCGCTCACGCGTGATGAGCATCGCGAACGCCTGCTCGCTGATGATCATGCACGTCGCGGTCTCGTCGGTGAACTTGTCATCGAACGAGAACCCGAGCTTCTCGAAGAACGCGCGGGCGGCCTCGAGATCCGAGACGGGCAGGTTGATGAACGTCAGACGGGACAAGTGCGCCTCCTGTCGGGTGCTTGTGGAGCTTGGTCTCCCCACAGACGGAGGATCGCGCCGAAACTCATCGGCGCCCCGCGGATCGCGCGGGTTCAGGGCGTCTCGGTGCCGAACCGGAACGAGCGCATCGGCAGCTTGAGCTGCCCCTGGTCGCCGAGCACCTGCGCGCTGGGCACCCGCGACGACCACCGCGCGAGGAGCTGCAGCGTCACGCCCTCGCGCGCGCCGGGCTCGTCGGGCAGCATCATGATCCAGCGCCCGTAGACGCGCCGGTCCTGCTCGTCGCGGGCGGCGAAGACGACCTCGTAGCCGGGCAGCTCGTTGATCGTCATCCGCCCCTCCTCGACGAGCACGAAGTCGCGGTGCTCGGCGGCGAGCCGCTGCTTGAGGTCCTCGGCCTGCGCCGGCAGCGCGCCGACCGGCAGGCCGCGATAGGCCGGCAGCTCGAGCGGCGTGACGGTGAACGACTGGTCGAGCCGGCCCTCGCGGCGCGACTCGAGCCGGAGCATCTCGCCCTCGCCCGGGTCGACGCGCTCGAGCGTGCCGCCGAAGCGCAGGTTGAACGCGACCGGCTCCTCCACGACGACCGTGGTGTCGCCGCTCGGCCCGCCGGCCAGGCGCAGGGCGACGAGCGCGACGACGAGCGCCGCCGCGGCGACGACGGCGATGCGCAGCACGCGCGGGGCACGGCGCCACCACGGGGCGACGAGCTCGGGCAGCGTCGGCCCGAGCTCGGGCTTGACCGGCAGCGAGGGCACCGCCGGCAGTGTAGGGCCGTCCTACTCGCCGCCGACGCTGAACAGCGACTCGAGGTCGTGGCGCGAGAACACCTCGAACGCGACCATCGTCTGCGTCTTGACGACGCCCTCGAGCTTGGCGATGCCGTGCGTGACGACGTCGGCGAGATCCTCGTGGCGGCGCAGGTTCAGCACCGCGACGAAGTCCCATTCGCCGGTGACCGAGTAGGCCGCGCCGACGCCGTCGAGGTCGGCGAGGCGGCCGCCGAGCGTCGCGAGCGCGTCCCGCTCGGCCTCGATGAGCACGATCGCGTGGGTCATGGCGTGTGGGTCTCCCCTGGCTGGAGGATGACGACCTCGGACGTGGTCGCGCGCTCGACGTCCTCCTTGAACGCGGCGGCGTCGGTCTCGATCGGCGGGAACGTGTCGTAGTGGCACGGGATGACCTGCCGCGCCCCGACGAACTCGGCGGCGAGGACCGCGTCGTGGCGGTCCATCGTGAAGTGGCCGCCGATGCACATGAGCGCGACGTCGATCGGCCCCGCGCGGTGGCCGATGAGCTGCAGGTCGCTGAACAGCGCCGTGTCGCCGAGGTGGTAGATCGTCTTGCCGCCGAGGTGGACGACCAGGCCGGCGGGCGTGTGCGCGGTGCCCTTCGGCGTCGTGCCGGTGTGCCACGCCTGGACGAGCTTCACCCATCCCCAGCCGAACGTCACGGTCCCGCCGAGGTTCGGGTTGTGGATCTCGTGGCCCTCGCCCAGCTCGCCCTGCAGCTCGCTCGCGATCTCGGGGATCGCGACGACCGCCGCGCCCGTGCGGCGGGCGATGTCGACGACGTCGCCGTAGTGGTCGGCGTGCCCGTGGGTGAGCAGGATGTGCGTCGGCTCGAGCTCGTCGGCGGCGACCGGCGCCTTCGGGTTGCCGGTGAGGAACGGGTCGATGAGGACCCGCGTGTCGCCCTCGGTGAGCTCGAAACAGGAATGGCCCAGGAACTGGATGTTCACCCCGACTGCTCCTCTCGTCCGCGCCTCAGCTCGTGGGCGAGCTCCAGCCCGACCGCGACGCCGACGAGCATCCCCAGCCGCGTCTCCTCGGCGACGAGCGTGCGGAGCGCGATGAGCCGCTCCTCCTCGTCGGCGGTCCGCGCGACCTTGGCGATGTGCTCGTGGTGCTCGGCGCCGAACCAGCCGCCGGCGTCGAGCGCCTCGTCGAGCACGCGCTGGAGCCCGGGCGCCGCGTGCGTCACGACCTCCTGGGCGTGCACGAACCGCGCGGCGTCGCTGAGCGCCTCGACGGCGCGATCGACCTCTTCGGCGGTGTAGGTCGGGCGGTCCTCGGCCACGGGGTTGCGACCATAGCGAGATGGCCGTCGCCCTCACCAGCCTGTCCCACGGCGCGGGATGCGGATGCAAGCTCCCCGCCGAGGCCGTCCACCCGCTCGTCGCCGGCCTTCCCAGGCCCGACCGCCCCGACGTGCTCGTCGGGTTCGACACCGCCGACGACGCCGGCGTCGTCCGCCTGCGCGACGACCTGGCGCTCGTCCAGACGGTCGACTTCTTCACCCCGATCGTCGACGACCCGTACGACTTCGGGCGGATCGCGGCGACGAACGCGCTGTCGGACGTCTACGCGATGGGCGGCGAGCCGGTCAGTGCGCTGAACCTCGTCGCGTTCCCGCTCGAGAAGCTCGGCGGCGACGTCCTGCGCGAGATCCTGCGCGGCGGCCAGGACGTGGCGACCGCCGCCGGCTGCGCGATCGTCGGCGGCCATTCGATCGACGACGCCGAGCCGAAGTACGGGCTCGCGGTCACCGGCACGGTCCACCCGGACGAGATCCTCTCGAACGCCGGCGGCCGCGCCGGCGACGCGCTCGTCCTGACCAAGCCGCTCGGCGCGGGCGCGATCTCGACCGCCGCCAAGCGCGGGATCGCCAAGGGCGACCTCGTCGCGCGCGGGGTCGAGGTGATGACGACGCTCAACCGCGACGCAGCGGCCGCCGCCCGCGCCGCCGGCGCCCACGCGATGACCGACGTGACCGGCTTCGGGCTGCTCGGCCACCTGCACGAGCTCGCCCGCGCGAGCGGCGTCGCCGCCGAGGTCGACGCCCGCGCCGTCCCGGCGATCGACGGCGTCACGAAGCTCCTGGCGGTCGGCGAGCGCGCGATCGCCGGCGGGACGAAGCGCAACCGCGCCTACGCGGAGACCTTCACGACGTGGGAGCGGTCGGTCGCGCCGCCCCAGCGCTGGCTGCTGGCCGACGCGATGACGTCCGGCGGCCTGCTCGTCGCGCTCCCGCCCGACCGCGCCGGCGAGGTCCCGGGCGCGGTCGTCGGGCGCCTGGTCGACGGACAGGCGGGGACGATCACGGTGCGGTGACGACGCCCGGCGAGGACCGGGAGGGGCGCCGGCGGGCGCGACCCGGGGATGACGGCGGGCGCGACGTCAGGAGGACCCGGCCGAGCCTATGCTGGCCTCGTGCTGCGGCGTGCGCTCAGCGGGTTCGATCGCCACCCGGTCCTCGCCGACACCCTGCTCGCCGCGGTGCTCGGCGGCTTCGCGCTCAGCACCCTCTTCGGCGAGGCGTTCACCGCCACGTTCGCGACGGTCCTGAGCACCGTCCTGCTCGTCGCGCCGCTCGCGCTGCGGCGCCGGTACCCGGTCGGCTCGTTCGCGGCGGTGATGCTCGCGTGCGGGCTCGAGCTGCTGCTCGTCGACGAGTTCCTCGCCGCGAACGCGGCGGCGCTCGTCGCGCTCTACTCGCTCGTCGCGTACGCGCCGCGGCGCCTGGCCGTCGCCGGGGCGGCCGTGGCGTACGCCGGCACGGTGCCGTTCGCCCTGCACTTCGACGACCTCGTCGAGGCCGGCATCCTCGCCTGGCTCGTGCTCTGCGTGCACCTCACGCTGGCGATCGTGCTCGGCGACCGGCGGCGCGTCGCGCTGACCGAGCGCGCGGCGATCGAGGACCGGGCCCGCCTGCTCGCGGCCGAGCTCGAGCACCAGGCCGCGCTCGCCACGGCGCTCGAGCGTGAGCGGATCGCCCGCGAGCTGCACGACGTCGTCGGCCACGCGCTCGCGGTCGTCGTCGCCCAGGCCGACGGCGGCCGCTATGCGGCACGGTCGGACCCGGGAGCGGCGGTGGGCGTGCTCGACACGATCTCCGCGACCGCCCGCGACGCCCTCGCCGAGATGCGCCGCGCGGTCGGCGCGCTGCGCGACCAGGAGGGTGAGGAGGCGCCGCTGCGCCCGGCGGCGGGCGCCGAGGACCTCGGGGCGCTCGTCGAGCGCACGCGTGAGGCCGGTCTCACCGTCGACCTGGCCGAGGAGGGCAGCCCGCGCCCGCTCGCCCCCGGCGCGAGCCTGACGATCTACCGTGTCGCCCAGGAGGCGCTGACGAACGTGCTCAAGCACGCGGGGACCGGAACGCACGCGACGGTCGCGCTGCGCTGGGCGGGCGACGAGGTCGAGCTCGTCGTCCGCGACGACGGGTCCGGCGACGGCAAGCCGTCCGCCGACGGCACCGGCCGCGGCCTCGCCGGCATGCGCGCCCGCGTCGAGCCCCGTGGCGGCACGCTCACCGCGGGACCCCGCCCCGAGGGCGGCTTCGAGGTGCGCGCGCGGATCCCGGCCGGGAGCGCCGCGTCGTGATCCGGGTGTTCCTCGTCGACGACCAGGCGCTCGTGCGCGCGGGCCTGCGCCTCGTGCTCGAGTCGCAGCCGGACATCGAGGTCGCCGGCGAGGCGGGCGACGGCCGGGAGGCGCTCGAGGCCCTCGGGGTCACGAGCGCGGACGTCGTGCTCATGGACGTGCGGATGCCGGTGCTCGACGGGGTCGGGGCGACCGAGCGCCTCATCGAGCGCGACGGCGACCGCGCGCCGAAGGTCATCGTGCTCACGACGTTCGACCTCGACGAGTACGTCTTCGCGGCGCTGCGGGCCGGCGCGAGCGGGTTCCTGCTGAAGGGGGCCGAGCCCGAGGAGCTCCTCGGCGCGATCCGCGCGGTCGCCTCGGGCGACGCCGTGATCGCGCCGAGCGCGACGAGGCGCCTGCTCGCCCACGTCGCCGACCGCCTGCCGGGCGCGCCCGGCCCGGACCCCCGCCTGGACACGCTGACCGAGCGCGAGCACGCGGTCCTGCTCGCCGTCGCCCGCGGCGCGTCGAACGCCGAGATCGGCGCCGAGCTGCATCTCGCCGAGGCCACCGTCAAGACCCACGTCGGCCGCCTGCTGGCGAAGCTCGGCGCGCGCGACCGCGTGCAGCTCGTCGTGCTCGCCTACGAGTCGGGGCTCGTCCGCGCGGCGGGCTGACCCCGCGACCCGGGTCGCACCCGGGTCGCGACCTGCGGCCGATGTGCGCGCCGGGCGATCGCCGCAGGCTGGCGCGCCATGACGACCTTCGCACCCTCTCGCGCCCCCGCCCGCTGGGCGGTCGTCGCCGCGCACCTCACCCCGCTCGTGACGCTCCCCTCCGGCCTGTGGCGCGTCGGCATCGCCGGGGGCGCCTCGATGGGCGTCCTCTACGACGGCGAGCCGTTCCACGCCACCGGCTGGGAGATCGCCTACGTGCTCGGCCTGTCGCTCGTCGCGGAGGCGACGGCGCTGCTGACCGTCGGCCTCGTCAAGCCGTGGAGCGAGCGCGCGCCGCGGTGGATGCCGCTCATCGGCGGCAGGCGCGTGCCGCCTGCCCCGGTCGTCGGGGTCGCCGCGCTCGGGGCGCTCGCGCTCCAGTACATCTGGACCGGCACGCTGCTCGCGTTCGTCACCGGCCGGTTCGACGCGGCGTTCACCGATCCGGCCTGGGCCGTGCTGTTCGGCGCCTGCTACCTGCCGCTCCTGCTCTGGGCGCCGCTGCATGCCGCGGTGACGTTCGACTACTGGCGCCGGCGGCGGACGCCGGCGGCACGGTGAGCCGCCCGCGACCTCGCCGCACACGCCGCGACCCAGGTCGGACCCACGTCGCGACCTGGGTCCGATGTGCGGGGCCCTCCCGCTCCGCACGATGGGACAGGCCATGACGACGTTCGCAACCACCGCCACCACCCGCATCGAGCACGACGGCCGCACGCCCCCGCGCTGGGCCGTCCGCCTCGCCCACCTCACCGCCCTCGTCACGCTGCCCTCGGGCCTGTGGCGCATCTTCCTCGCGCTCGGCTTCTCGATGGGCATGGTCGCCGACGGCGAGCCCGTCACCGTCAGCGGCTGGGAGATCCCCTACATCTTCGGCCTGTCGATCTTCGTCGAGAGCGTCGCGCTTCTGACGATCGGCCTCGTCCGGCCGTGGGGCGAGCGCGCGCCGCGGTGGATGCCGCTCATCGGCGGCAGGCGCGTGCCGGCGCGCCCGGTCGTCGCGGTCGCGAGCACCGGCGCGCTCCTCGTCGCCCTGATCATCGGCTACGGCGCGATCGGCATCGCCGGCGGGGACTTCGACGGCAGCTTCTCCGGCGACGGCTGGACGATCCTGTTCTTCGCCTGCTACGGCCCGCTGCTGCTGTGGGCGCCGCTGCTCGCCGCGGTGACGTTCGCGTACTGGAAGCGGCGCTGCCGCGGCTAGCCGCGCGATCGCCGCGGTGGCAGGGCCCGCGGTCGCGCCGCGCTCCGGTGGGCGTTCGCGCCGGCGGCCGGCGTCCGCGTGATCCCCGGATCTTTGGCACTCATGGGTCGCTCCGCGCACCACGAACGCCAAAGATCCGCCGGCGGCGCAGCGTCGCCCACGGCGGCGGGCGCCGCCCCGGCGCGCGGAGTGGAGCGGCTCCGCGCCACCCCGTGCGGGTGTGTCGACGCATGACGGTCATGTCGGAACGAGTCGACACACCCACCAGCCTCCGATCCGGGTGTGTCGACGCATGACGGCTCTGTCGAGACGAGCCGACACACCCGGCCGGACCGGCGCCGGCGCCCACCCCGCCGGCCGGGGCGAGCACGAAGCGAGCCCGCTCTGCCACCGTCTCACCGGCGGCCGTTCGGACCACGCTGAACCCCGGCACCACCGGCACCCGCGCGGGGCGCGCCTGACCGGCACCACCGACGACGGGCGCGGACCACCCGCCGCAGGCCCACGCAACGCAAGCCGGACGCCGCGGCAGCGAGCGCCGGGCAGGCCGTCAGTCCGGCGGCGCCAGCCGCGCGAGGACCAGGCCGCACAGCGACCCGATGACGATGCCCGCCGCCGTGGCGATCTCGGAGATCTCGTCGCGCGCGGCCGGCATCGCGGCCAGCAGCACGAAGATCACGCCCGCCGCGAGCATGTCGGCGTCGTCGTCCATGTCGCCGCGCCGCCGCCGGGCGAGCAGGATCGGCACCGCCCAGGCGCAGAGCAGGCCGAGCGCGCCGCCGCTGGCGCCGACCGCCAGCGGGCCGTCGAGCAGGCCGAGGACCTCCTCGGGCGGTCCCAGCACCGCCTTCGTGATCGCCATGCCGCCCGAGGCGGAGAGCAGCCACACGAGCAGGACCGGGATCGGGCCGTGGCGCCGCTCGAGCAGCCAGCCGAAGACGCCGACCGCGCCGAGCGCCGCGAACTGGTACCAACCGTTCGTCTGGATGAACGGCGCGGTGAGCACCTGCCACCACTCGCCGAGCGGATCGAGGACGAGCGCCACCCCGTCGTCGCGCAGCGGGATCGTCGCCAGCCACCACAGCGCGCCGATCGCGATGAGCGCGATCGTGACCTTCGGCTTGGCGAACTCGTCGCCCCGGACGCCCGGGATCTCGCCGGTGCGCAGCGGGCCCAGCGACGGGCGCCTGCCCCCGCCGCGGCGCTTGCGCGCGCCGCCCGGGCTGCCGTCGTCGCCGCGCTCGATCTTCGGCGCCCGCTTGCGCAGCCGCTGCCCGCAGTAGGGGCACTCCGTGATGTACGGGCTGACCTGCGACCTGCAGTTCTTGCAGACGACGAAGAGCTCGGGGCTGGAGGCCATGGCTCCCCCCATCGTAGACCCCAACGACCCGCTCAGTCGGCGGGAATCGTAGCGTCGACGATCTCGGCCATCACCTCGTGCAGGTCACGGTTGGCCTCGTAGACGACGAGCTGGCGCTTGGCGCCCGTCCCCCGCGCCAGGAGATCCTCGATGCCGTCGAGATCGTCGGCCGAGCCGAGGTCCTGCGCGTGCTCGCGCAGCCGGTCGAGCAGGCGCCGGGCGAGGTCGCGGGCCGGGACCATCTCGTTGCGCGGCAGGTCGACGAGCGAGCCGTCGAGCCCGTGCCGGGCCGCCAGCCACTTGTTCTCGTCGAGCATCTCCCACGGGTAGTCCGACAGCGGCTCGCCGGACTCGTAGTGCTCGGCCAGCTCCTTGACCATCGCCTGGATGAGCGCGGCCAGCGCGAGCGTGTGCTCCACGCGGGTCTGCGAGTCGCACGCGCGGATCTCCACCGTCCCGAACTTCGGGTGCGGGCGGACGTCGTACCAGAGGTAGGAGAAGTCCTCCATCACCCCGGACTCGACCATGAACGTGATCCGCCGCTCGTAGTCCTCCCAGTCCTTGTACGCGGGCGGGATCCCGACGCGCGGGAACGCGCGGAAGATCGGCATCCGCGTCGACATCAGGCCGGTCGAGTCGGCACGCCAGAACGGGCTGTTCGCTGACAACGCGAGCAGGATCGGCACGTGCACGCGCATGCCGTTGGCGACGTGGATCGCCTTGTCGGGATCGTCGATCCCGACGTGGACGTGCATGCCGAAGATGAGCTCCTGCCGGGCGACGAACCGCAGCGCGTCGATGAGGTCGTGGTAGCGCGGGCGCCGCACGATGCGCTGGTCCTCCCACATCGCGAACGGGTGCGTGCCGGCCGAGCCGATCGCCAGCCCCTTCCCCCGCGCCGCCTCGCACACGTGGCGCCGCAGCGTGCGGAGCTGCTCGCCCGCCTCGCGCGTGTCGGCGCACGGGTTCGTCGAGATCTCGAGCACGGACTCCATGAGCTCGGGCTTGATCTCCCCGCTCGGGATGTCCTCGAGGAGCCGCTCGATCGAGTTGGAGAGCTCGAGGGTCTCCCCGTCGCAGATCATGAGCTCCTCCTCGATGCCGAGGGTGAAGCCCTTCGAGGTGAAGTTCTCGTGCATGCGCAGCGCGGGAGCGTACCCGGGTAACGTCCAGAGCATGGCAACCACCGCCGACATGACGACTTCGCGCCTGGAGGAGCTGCTCGGAGACGACGCCGAGACCCTCCTGAGCCATCAGTGCCAGACCGTCACCAAGGACAACCTGCATCTGCCCGGCCCGGACTTCATCGACCGGGTCTTCGTGGACAGTGATCGTCCCACCACCGTCCTGCGCAACCTGCAGTGGCTCCTGAACTCCGGGCGCCTCGCCGGGACCGGCTACGTCTCGATCCTGCCGGTCGACCAGGGCATCGAGCACTCGGGCGCCGCGAGCTTCGCGCCGAACCCGATCTACTTCGATCCCGAGAACCTCGTGAAGCTCGCGATCGAGGGTGGCTGCAACGCGTTCGCGTCGACGCTCGGCGTCCTCGGCGCGGTCAGCCGCAAGTGGGCGCACAAGTTCCCGTTCATCGTGAAGCTGAACCACAACCAGCTCCTCACGTATCCGAACGAGTACGACCAGATCATGTTCTCGTCGGTGCAGCGCGCCTACGAGCTCGGCGCCGCCGGCGTCGGGGCGACGATCTACTACGGCTCCGAGCAGTCCTCGCGCCAGATCGTCGAGGTCGCGCAGGCCTTCGAGGAGGCCCACCGGCTCGGCATGTTCACCGTGCTGTGGTGCTACCTGCGCAACTCGTCGTTCAAGCAGGACGGCACCGACTACCACCTGGCGGCCGACCTGACCGGCCAGGCCAACCACCTCGGCGTCACGATCGAGGCGGACATCATCAAGCAGAAGCTGCCGGAGAACAACGGCGGCTACCAGGCGATGGCGCAGGCCGCCGGCGGCTCGTACGGCAAGACCCACAAGCTCGTCTACGAGAAGCTGACGACCGACAACCCGATCGACCTGACCCGCTGGCAGGTCGTCAACTGCTACCTGGGCCGGGCCGGGCTCATCAACTCCGGCGGCGCGTCGGCCGGCGAGACCGACCTGCAGGAGGCGGTCCGCACCGCGGTCATCAACAAGCGCGCGGGCGGCATGGGCCTCATCTCCGGGCGCAAGGCGTTCCAGCGCCCGATGGACGAGGGCATCGCCCTCCTGCATGCGATCCAGGACGTCTACCTGTCGCCGGAGGTCACCGTCGCCTAGCCGGGGCTAGGCGGCAGCCTCGAGGTAGCGGAGCACCGCCAGCACCCGGCGGTGCTCCAGCCCGTCCGACTGGAGGCCGAGCTTCGTGAACACGCCGGTGACGTGCCGCTCGACGGCGCGCTCGGAGAGGTACAGCTCGGCGGCGATGGCGCGGTTGGTGCGGCCCTCGGCCATGAGGGCCAGCACCTCGCGCTCGCGGGCGGTCAGCTCCTCCAGCGGGTCGCCCTCGGCGCGGCGGCCCATCATCTCGGCCACGACCTCGGGGTCGAGCACCGAGCCGCCGCCCGCGACCTGGCGGACGGCCTCGGCGAACCGGCGCCCCTCGGCGACCCGGTCCTTGAGCAGGTAGCCGACGCCCTCGGCGCCGCCGGCGAGCAGCCGCGTGACGTACGACTGCTCGACGTACTGGCTCAGCACGAGCACGCCGGTGCCGGGCAGCTCGCTGCGGATGATCTCCGCCGCCTGCAGGCCCTCGTCGACGTGGTTCGGCGGCATCCGGATGTCGGTGACGACGACGTCGGGCTTGTGGCCGCGGACCTTGCGGAGCAGGTCCTCGAGGTCGCCGGCCTGCCCGCACACCTCCATCCCGTCGTGCTCGAGCAGCCGGATCGCGCCCTGCCGCAGCAGCAGCGAGTCCTCACCGATCACGACGCGCACGGCAGCTCCAGCCTGATCGTGGTCCCGCGGCCGGTGCCCGTGGTCACGGCGACCGTGCCGTCGAGCGCGCTGGCGCGGTCGGCGATGCCCGACAGGCCGCTGCCCTGCGAGGGATCGGCGCCGCCGCGGCCGTCGCCGCGGATCTCGACGCCGAGCAGCCCGTCCTCGCAGCGCACGTCGACCTCGATCCGGGTCGCGTCGGCGTACTTGGCGGCGTTCGTCAGCGCCTCGGCGACCGTGAAGTACGCGGTCGCCTCGATCGCGGGATCGAGGCGGCGGCCGACCTCGGCGGTCCGGTGCACGGGGACCGGGCACCGGCGGACGAGCGCCGCGATCGCCGGGTCCAGGCCGCCCTCGGTGAGGACGGCGGGATGGATGCCGCGCGCCAGCTCGCGCAGCTCGGCGGTCGTCTCGGTCAGCTCCTCGAGCGCCTCGTCGAGCAGCTCGGTGACGTCCTCCCCCTCGGCCGCCTGGTCGCGCGCCAGCCGCAGCGTCAGCCCGAGCGAGACCAGGCGCTGCTGCGCGCCGTCGTGCAGGTCGCGCTCGATCCGGCGCCGCGCGGCGTCCGCCGCGGCGACGATCCGCGCCCGCGACGCGCGCAGCTCCTCCTCGGCGGCGACGCGGTCGGAGATGTCGCGCAGGTAGCCGACGAACAGCGGCTCGCCGGAGACGTCGATCCGGGTGATCGTCAGCTCGACGGGGAACTCGGTCCCGTCGGCGCGCACGCCGACGGTCTCGATCCGCTGGTCGAGCACGCGCGGCGCGCCGCCGGACAGGTAGCGCCGCAGCCCGTCGCGGTGCTGGTCGCGCAGGCGCGGCGGCACGATCGTGTCGGCCATGTCCTGCAGGAGCACGTCCGCGGCCGGGCGGCGGAAGGTGCGCTCGGCGGCCGGGTTCCAGGCGACGATCCGCCCGTGGCCGTCGATCGCGACGACGCAGTCGAGCGACGACTCGAGCATCGCCTGGAGATGGGGTTCGCCGCTGTCGAACCCCGTTCGGGCATCCGTGCCGACCGCCACGGGGCGGACCCTATCTGGCGCTGGAATCCGGTCTGTCGAGTGAGCGTCGTGCGACCGCGCCGACCGCCTCTGCGGTGAGGCGGTCCTTGGGCACGAACCCGGCGGCGCCGCTGCGCGGCAGCAGCGGCGCGACGTCCTCCGGATCGCGCGTCGAGGTGAGCACGACGGCGGGCGCGTCGGGGCCCGCGGTGAGCTGCGCGGACACGTCGATCCCGCTCACGTCGGGAAGCTGGATGTCGAGCAGCACGACGTCGGGGGCCGTCGAGGCCGCCTCGCGCAGCCCGCCCTCCCCGTCCCGGGCCTCGCCGACGACGTGCCAGCCGGCCGCCTCGAGGGCGCGCCGCGCCGCGCGCCGGAACCCGGCGTGGTCGTCGACGATGAGGACGGAGGTCATGGCGGCATGATGACGCGCCGCGGGCCGCCTGACCCGTCGGTTTCCCGCCACCTTGCACGCGCGCGCCCAAGCCGACCGGGAGGCGGCGTAGGTTCGGCACGGTCATGCTGTCCCGCTTTCGCACCCGCGTCCTGGCCGCCGCCGCGTCCGCGGCCCTGGCCGCCGCCGCGGTCTCCGCCTGCTCGGAGGGCGGGATCGACATCGAGCTCGGCTCCGGCGGCTCGTCCGACGAGCTCACCGAGGGGCGCGTGACGCACGTCGTCGACGGCGACACGATCCGCATCGGCGACGAGCGCATCCGCCTCATCGGCGTCGACACGCCCGAGACCCGCAAGCCCGGGTCGCCGGTCGAGTGCTTCGGCAAGCAGGCGACCGCGTTCACCAAGCGGCTCGTGCTCGGCCGGAAGGTCCGGCTCGAGCTCGACGTCGAGCACCGCGACCGCTACGGGCGCCTGCTCGCCTACGTCACCCGCGCGAAGGACGGGTTGCCGGTCAACGCCGAGCTCGTGCGGCGCGGGTACGCGCTGCCGCTGACGGTCCCGCCGAACGTCAAGCGCGCCGCGGAGTACGCGCGCCTGGCCGGCGAGGCGCGGGCCGCCGGCCGCGGCCTGTGGTCGGCCTGCCGCTGAGCGGATCGGGCCCCTGCGGGAGTAGAGTGCACGGCGTCATGCGGATGCGGCAGTCCTTCGCGCAGTTCGAGCAGGCGTTCCTGGAGGAGTCCCAGGCGGACGCCGCACGCCGTGAGCGCCTGCGCCGCGAGGCGGCCGCGCGCTCGCGCGACCGGCAGCTCCAGAAGGTCCACAAGCGCGGCACGCTGCGGTTCTTCGTGCTCGTCCTGACGCTCATCGCCACCGCGGTCCTCGTGACGGTGGCGATGTTCCAGGCGCTCTACATGGTCATGGGCTGAGGGCCCGCGCCGCCCGGGCGGCGCGGATCGCCCGCTCAGGTGCCGCCGCTGCCGCCGAGACGGCCGAGCTCGCGCTCGACCTCGGGGCGTGGATCATCGCCACCGGCGGCCGGTGAGGCGACGTTCTGGCGTTCCTGCTGGATCTCGAGATAGACCTCGCGGCGGAACACCGGCACGTCCCGCGGTGCCTGGATCCCGATACGGACCTTCTCGCCCATGATCGACAGCACCGACACCTCGATGTCGTCGCCGATCATGATCGACTGGTTGGACTTGCGCGTGAGCACGAGCATTGGTGGCACCTCCCTGCCGCCGGGCCACGGTGGTTCCTTCGCCGCTTCCCCGGGCCGGACCTTGAGAAACATCCTACGGGAGCGACAACGCAGCGTTCACGCGAACCTTGCGCTTTGAACACACCTCTTTGCGGAGGTTGATCGCAAAGCCACATCGTCGTGCGCGCCGCGTCGTGCGCTAGTCTGGCCCGCGCTTTGGCCAGACGTTCACTGCGACCGCACCTCAACCAGATCCGGAGCTGGGTCCGGCAGGGCCGCACCGATGCGTGGATCGCGCACCAGCTCGAGGTGACCGTCCAGCAGATCCAGGCGTTCAAGCGCGAACAGGGCCTCGAGGACGGCGAGGTCGAGGCCGGCAACGGCGTCGACTTCGACGACGAGATCGATCTCCGCGCCGAGGACGAGGCGCGCATCGCCGCCGAGCTCGATGCCGCCGAGGCCGCGAAGGCCGAGGAGCCCGAGTCCTCCGAGGAGGAGTCGGGCGACGACGAGGACGACGAGGACGCCAAGCCCAAGCGGCGCCGCGGGCGCCGGGGCGGCAGGCGCCGGTCCTCGCGGAGCGCCGGCGCACCGCTGGAGGCCACCTTCGACCACGGCGAGGAGGGCTACGGCCTGTGGCTCGACCCCGCCGTCGTCGACAACCCGGTGTACGCCGAGCATTGGGCCGGCCACCGGCCCGTCGAGGTCACGATCGAGGAGGACAAGATCGTGATCCGCCGCGCCGGCAGCTCGGACGACGACGACAACGACGACGACTGAGGCCGTGGACCCGCTCGAGCGGGGACTGCGGTTCATCTGGTCGATCGGCGACGCGTGCGCCGACGAGACCGTCGCCGTGCCGCTCGGCACCGTGCTCAGGACCCCGTCGCTGCCCCATGCGTGGTCGGTCAACGCGCTGCGCATCGAGCGGCCGGCGCCGGACCTGACGCTCGCCGACGCGGAGGCGGCGGCCGCCGCGCACGCCGTCGCCGGCTACCGCCACCTGCTCGTCGAGGACGAGGCGACCGCGCTGCGGCTCCTCGACGCGGCCGGCCGCGAGCCGCGCGGCTGGACGACCGACTGTGAGCTCGTCATGCGGCTCGTCGACGACCCCGATCCCGGCGGCGGCGCCGCGGGCGCGGTCGTCCGCGAGGGTCGGTTCGAGGAGATCCTCGAGCTGTTCACCGCCTGGCTCGAGGAGGAGGAGCACGCCCGCGAGACGGTCGAGGACCTCGTCGAGCGGCGCCGCCGCGAGCACGCCGCCGGGCCCGAGCGGCTCGTGGTCGCCGAGCACGAGGGCCGGCCGGCCGCGATGTGCTCGGTCCGGCTCGGCGGCGACGTCGCCCAGCTCGAGGACGTCTACGCGCTGCCCGCCGCGCGCGGGACCGGACTCGGCCGCGCGGTCACGGCCGAGGGCGCCCGCATCGCCGCCGAGAGCGGCGCCGGGCTCGTCGTCATCGTCGCCGACGATCGCGACTGGCCCAAGCAGCTCTACGCGAAGGTCGGCTTCGCGCCGCTCGGCCGCCGGGCGATCCTGCACCGGGCGGCCTGAGCGGCGCGCGCAGCCGCGTCGGTCAGCGGCCGACGTTGACGATCGTCCCGCACTCGGTCGCGCCGGTGACGCGGCCGCGCGGCGACGTGCGATAGCGGGCGTACAGCTCCCAGCGGCCCGAGCGCGGCCGCCAGCCGGCCCACGAGAAGTCGCCGTCGTTCTGGACCCGGACGCTCTTCAGCCGCGTCGCGCGGCGCGAGCCGGGCCGGTAGCCCCAGATCTCGGCGACGCCGCGGCTGACACCCTCCGCCGTGCCCGCGACGACCGTCGAGCGGCCGCTGCCGCGCAGGACGCGCAGCGACATCTCGGGCGTCGTCGGGCCGTTCCAGTCGGCGGTGTCGGTGCCGACGGTGAACGCGTTGCCGGTCTCGGGCTGGATGGCGAACTCGACGTCGAGGTCCTCGTCGGCGTACAGGCGGTCCTCGGCGGTGACGGTCGCGTCGACCCACGCTGTCGTCCCGGCCGGGATCGTGAAGCCGACGACCGAGTCGGTCGGCGCCCGGAACGGTTCGTGGAAGGCCTGCCAGCGGCCGACGCAGGCCTTCGTCGGCGCGCCGGTCGCCGTGAGCGGCTGGTCGATGACCGCCGATCCGCCGACGACGAGCGGGCCGCTTGCGATCGCGCTGACGCGGACGCTCTCGTCCTCGGCGCCGGCGGTCAGCGTCAGGCGGTGCACGACGGTCGCCGGAAGGCGGGACAGGTTCGTCGTCGAGACGGTCGTGACCTGGACCGTGGGGTTCGCCCCCGCGAGGCTCGGAACCGCCAGGAGGGCGATCAGGACAGCGAGAGATGCGGCAAGGCGCACAGTCATGGGGCAAGCACACCAGATCCCGGCCGGCGCTGCCAAGAGATTCCCGTTGCAGCGCGCCGGCTACTCGTCGAGCACGCGCCGGCCGCCCGCGTAGTCGGACGCCTCGCGCAGGTACCGGGCGAATGCGGCGTCCGCCACCCGCTGGTCCCACGCCCACGGGTCCTCCGGCGCGACCGCGGCGGCGATCTCCATCACCCAGCGGGTGCCCTGCTCCTCGTACAGCGTGACGAGCTCCGAGGCGCGGAACGGGCCGCCCAGGCGCCGGCGCAGCTCGGCGACGGCGCCCTCGACGACGCGCTCGAGCGTGCGCTGCTGCTCGGGCGGCGCCTCGCGGATGCGCCGGTCCCCCTCGTGCCACTGGTAGGCGGCGATCTCGAACGTGTCCCGGGTCACCCGCGCCACGGTAGCGCGCGCCGGCGAGCCGCCGGGGAGCGCCGCTCAGCGGCGGATGCCCTGGACCACGTAGGCGCGCTCGCCGGGCCGGACCATGCCGAGCCGGCGCGCCTCGCGCTCGAGCGCGCGGTCGTCCTGCAGCTCGGCCTTGCGCGCCTTGAGCCTGCGGTTCTCGGCCTCGAGCTCGGCCACCTCCGCCGAGCGCTGCTTGGACTCCTGCCACGTCGAGACGTACGAGCGCAGCGGGTTGACGTAGAGCGCGAGCACGCCGACGAACACGAGCAGCAGCGCGACGCGGCCGACGCGGTCCCAGCGGATGCGGGCAGCGGCATTCCTGGCGGCCATTGCCCACGGGATTCGGGACCGTGGACGCCGCTCCTTCGTGCGGGCGGCGCCTGCACGGAGATGTGCAGCGGGGTCGCCGGCGGGTGCGGCGGCCCGGGGCGGGTGACCGGGGCGCGGGACCGGTGGCGCCGGGCTGTCGCTCGCGCCGTTCGGGCCCGGTGGTGGGCAGTCGCGTGGCCCGAACGGCGGCCGGTCACGGCGTCGGGGACCGGTCCGCGGTGAGCTCCTCCGGGCACCGGGTGGGGCGCCGGCGCGCCCGGCCGATCCTTGGCATCCGTGGTGCGCCTGGCGACCCGTCCGTGCCAGAGATCCCGCCCGCGCGCCGCCGGCCCGGCCCCTCGACTGGGCGCGCCGAGCGAGCCGGACGACACGGTCGCCTGAGCGCGCGTTTCGTCCGGTTCGCCGAACCGGGGTCGCGCCTGACGCGCGAGCCGGACGACACGGTCGATCGAGTGCGCGTTCCGTCCGGCTCGCCGCACCGGCGCCGTCACCCGGACGTGACCGCCTGCCCCCGGACGCGGACCACCCGCCGCGAACCGAGCCCCCCTGAGAAGGGGCCGGAGGGCGAGCCGACGCCCGCCCCCGGCCCCGACCGCCTAACGGCGGAAGACGCTGCGCCCCGGGTAGGTGGCGTCGGCGCCGAGCTGCTCCTCGATCCGCAGGAGCTGGTTGTACTTGGCGACCCGGTCCGAGCGCGACGGCGCGCCGGTCTTGATCTGGCCGCAGCCGGTCGCGACCGCGAGGTCGGCGATCGTCACGTCCTCGGTCTCGCCCGAGCGGTGCGACATGACCGCCGTGTAGCCGGCCTCGCGCGCCATCTTGATCGCGTCGAGCGTCTCGGTGAGCGTGCCGATCTGGTTGACCTTGATGAGGATCGAGTTCGCGACGCCCGCGTCGATGCCGCGCTTGAGGCGCTCGGTGTTCGTCACGAACAGGTCGTCGCCGACGAGCTGGACACGGTCGCCGATCTTGTCGGTCAGGACCTTCCAGCCGTCCCAGTCCTCCTCGTCCATGCCGTCCTCGATCGACACGATCGGGTAGCGGCCGGCCATCTCGGCCCAGTAGTCGGCCATCTCGGCCGAGCTGAGCCTGCGGCCCTCGTGGTGCAGGTCGTAGACCCCGTCGGTGTGGATCTCGCTCGTGGCCGGGTCGAGCGCGATGAAGACGTCCTCACCAGGCTGGTAGCCGGCCTTCTCGATGCCCTCGATGAGCGCCTGCAGGGCGGCCTCGTTCGACTCGAGGTCCGGTGCGAAACCGCCCTCGTCGCCGACCGCGGTCCCCAGGCCCCGGTCGTGGAGCGTCTTCTTGAGGTTGTGGAACACCTCGGCGCCGATGCGCAGCGCCTCGGAGAACGTGCCGGCCCCGGCCGGGACGATCATGAACTCCTGGAAGTCGACCTTGTTGTCGGCGTGCGCGCCGCCGTTGAGGACGTTCATCATCGGCACCGGCAGGATGTGCGCCTGCTCGCCGCCGAGGTAGCGCCACAGCGGCTGGCGCTCCTCCGCCGCCGCGGCGTGCGCGGCGGCGAGGCTCACGCCGAGGATCGCGTTCGCGCCGAGGCGGCTCTTGTTCTTCGTCCCGTCGAGGTCGATGAGGCGCCGGTCCAGGCCGCGCTGGTCCTCCGCGTCGGTGCCGCGGATCGCCTCGGCGATCTCGGTGTTGACGTTCCTGACGGCGGTCGTGACCCCCTTGCCGAGGTAGGCGTCGCCGCCGTCGCGCAGCTCGGTGGCCTCGAACTCGCCGGTCGACGCGCCGCTCGGGACGGCGGCGCGCCCGGTCGCGCCGGAGCGCAGACGGATCTCCACCTCGACGGTCGGGTTCCCGCGGCTGTCGAGGATCTGGCGTGCGTGGACGGCTTCGATCTCACTCATGGGCGGCGCGGAACCTATCGGCTGCGGCGCGCAGGGCGAGCTCAGGGTCGACCTTGTGCCGCCGCGCCAGCTCGACGCACGCGAAGAGCAGGTCGCCGATCGCGTCGAAGTCGGTCGCGTCCTCGGCCGCCGCGGCGACGTCCGGCTCGGGCGGCTCGATGCCGGCGGTCCGGGCGCGGCGGATCACCTTGCGCGCGTACAGCAGGCTCGGCAGGTTCTCCGGCACCTCGCCGAAGATCCCCTGCTCGCGGCCGGGCTCGGTCGCCTTGATCTGGTCCCAGTTGCGCAGGACCTCGCCCGCGGTCTGCGCCTCGACCTCGCCGAACACGTGCGGGTGGCGGCGGATGAGCTTCTGGCGGACGTGCTCGGCCACCTGCGCGAGGTCGCCCGCCCCGCGCTCCTCCATGAGCAGGCTCAGGAAGTGGACCTGGAAGAGCACGTCGCCGAGCTCGTCCAGGAGCTTGGCGTCGTCGCCGCGGTTCGCGGCGTCCGCCAGCTCGTAGGCCTCCTCGAGCGTGTGCGGGACGATCGAGCGCTCGTCCTGCTCGCGGTCCCACGGACACTCGACGCGCAGCTTGCGCGTGAGCGCGTCGAGCCGTCCGAGGGCGTCGGTGATGTCAGAGGCGCGCGGCAGAGCGCCTGAAGCCTACGGCTGCTCCTGCGGCTGTGCCGGCTGCGGCGCCGCCGTGGTCTCGGTCTTCTTCTCCTTCGGCGCGTTCTTGCAGTCCTGCGTGATGTAGCCCTTGCGGCAGTTCGTCTTCTCCTTCCACTCCTCCTGGAAGTCCTTGATGAACGCGTCGAGGGCCTTCTGCTGGTTCTCGGAGGCGAGGATCCCCTTGATGGTCTCCTTGGCCTGCTCGAGCGTCTGCTGGCTGGCCTCGGTGATCTTCGAGACCTCGAAGACGTACCAGCCGAACTGCGTCTTGACCGGGCCGGACAGCTCGCCCTTCTTCGCGCTGAACACGGCCTTGTCGAGCGCCGCCTCCTGCTGGCCCTTGGCGACCGCGAGGAGCTGGCCGCCCTGGTTCTTGGAGGCCTGGTCGATCGAGTACTTCTTCGCGACGCTCTTCCACGAGCCGCCGTCCTCGAGCGCCTTCTTGGCCTCCTCGGCCTTCGCCTTGTCCTTCGTCAGGACGATGCGCAGGTCACGCCGCTCGGGCTGGGCGAAGCGCTGCTTGTTCTTGTCGTAGTACGCGCGGATCTGCTCGTCGGTGACCTTGTCCTTGCCCTTGATCACCTTCTCGCGGAGCTTGTTGGAGAGCTGCTCGAGCCGCACGCGGAAAAGCACGTCCTGCTCGGTGAACCCGGAGGTCTTCAGGAACTCCTTGTAGTCCTTCTCCTTCGGGAACGACTGCTTCTTCTGCTGCTCGAACTGCTTGCGGACCTCGGCGTCGGTGACCTTGATGTCCTGCTCGGCGGCCTCCCCGGCGACCCACTTCTCCTGGATCAGGAGCTGCATCACCTGGTCGCGCAGCCCCTCGTACTCCTGCTTGCACTGCTCCTTGTACTGCGCGTCGGTCGTCCGCGGCTGGCCCTTGGCGGGCTTGGGCGCGGTCTTCTTCTTGTTCGCGACGCACTTGGTGAACTCGGGCGGATCGGGGATCTGGGCCTTCGGCGTCTCCTTGCTGTCAGGCGACTGCATCTGCGCCTGGGAGGAGATCGCGGCGATCCGCATCCAGTGGTCGAAGTCCTTCTTGGTGATCAGCTCGTCGTCGACCTTCGCGACGGCGTTGCCGGGGACGTTGTCGTCGCCGCACGCCGCGAGCGCGAGCGCAGGGACGACCAGTGCGCAGAGGACAGCGCGACGGAGTGTTGCGACGTGATGCATAGAGATCCCAGGGAAGCTTGTGGTCTTAAGAGCTGTCTAAGCCGCTTCTGAGGCCACGGCGAGCAGCACGTCCGCAGCGCGGACGACAGCCGGGAAACGCTGCTCGGGATCGTCCGGGACACGGACCGAGACCTGCGACTTGCCCGACTCGTACAACGCCTCGGGAATCTCCTGACGGAGCTTCCGGGCGCGGACGGAGTCTAGCTCGATAGGGGTCACGGCGAGACGGTTGCCCCGGAAGGTGACCGCGCTCGCTCCGGCCTGGCCGAGCTTGATCCGCGCGCGCTGCAGCGCGATGAGGTTGGCGAGCGGCTCGGGGATCGGCCCGAACCGGTCCTCGAGCTCGGCCCGCAGCTCCTCGAGCTCGGCGACGTCGTAGGCGCCCGCGATCCGCCGGTGCACGTCGACCTTCGCCTGCTCGTACGGCACGTAATCGGCAGGCACGTACGCGTCGACGTTGACGTCCAGGCGCACCGGCTCGCGCCCGTCGGCCTCGGCGCCCTCCTCCATCTTCTCGGCGACCGCCTCGTCGAGCATCTGCATGTACAGCTCGAAGCCGAGCGCCGCGACGTGCCCGGACTGCTCGTCCCCGAGCAGGTTGCCCGCCCCGCGCAGCTCGAGGTCGCGCATCGCGATCTTGAAGCCGGCGCCGAGCTCGGTGTAGTCGCTGAGCGCCGCGAGGCGGTTCGCCGCCTCCTCGGTCAGCGCCGCCGCGCTCGGGTACAGCAGGTACGCGTAGGCGCGCTCGCGGCTGCGGCCCACCCGCCCGCGGATCTGGTAGAGCTGGCTGAGGCCGAACATGTCGGCGCGCTCGACGATGAGCGTGTTGGCCTGCGGGATGTCGATCCCCGACTCGATGATCGACGTCGCCACGAGCACGTCGGCCTCGCCGCGCAGGAAGCTCAGCATCCGCTGCTCGAGCGCCTTCTCGTCGAGCTGGCCGTGCGCGACCTCGAACCTGATCCCGGGGCACAGCGCGCGCAGCCGCTCGGCGGTCTCGTCGATCGTCTCGACCCGGTTGTGCAGGAAGAACGCCTGCCCACCGCGCGCCTTCTCGCGCTGCAGCGCCTGCTTGACGAGCTCCTCGTCGTACTCGCCGACGTACGTCTTGATCGGCCGCCGCCCCTCCGGCGGCGTCTCGATGACCGTGATGTCGCGCAGGCCCGCGAGCGACATCTGCAGCGTGCGCGGGATTGGCGTCGCGCTCATCGAGATGACATCGACCTTGAGCTTCATCTGGCGCAGCAGCTCCTTCTGCTTGACGCCGAAGCGCTGCTCCTCGTCGACGATGATGAGCCCGAGGTCCTTCGCGCGCACATCGCGGCTGAGCAGCCGGTGCGTGCCGATGAGGATGTCGACGGTGCCGTTCGCGAAGCCCTCGATCGCGAGCTTCTGCTCGCGCGCGGGGCGGAAGCGGCTGACGTGCTCGATCGTGAACGGGTAGTCCTTCAGCCGCTCGGCGAACGTCCCGTAGTGCTGCTGGGCGAGGATCGTCGTCGGCACGAGCATGAGGACCTGCTTGCCGGCGTCGGCGGCCTTGAACGCCGCGCGCAGCGCGACCTCGGTCTTGCCGTAGCCGACGTCGCCGCAGATCAGGCGGTCCATGGGGCGCTCGGCCTCCATGTCGGCCTTGACGAGCTCGATCGCCTCCTTCTGGTCGGCGGTCTCCTGGTAGGGGAACTTCGCCTCGAACTCCTGCAGCCACTCCGAGTCGCCGGGGAACGCGAACCCGGTGCGGCGGCGGCGCTCGGCGTAGAGGTTGAGCAGCTCGCCCGCGAGCTCCTGCGCGGCGCGCCGGGCGCGGGTCTTCATCGCCTCCCAGCTCTTGCCGCCGAGCTTGGAGAGCGGCGGGTGGCTGCCGCCCGCGCCCACGTACCGGCTGATCTTCGCGAGCTGGTCGACCGGCATGAAGACCTTGTCCGACCCCTGGAACTCGAGGTTCAGGTAGTCGCGGGTGACGCCCGCGACGGTCTTCGTGTCGAAGCCGGCGAACCGCGCGATGCCGTGGTCCTCGTGGACGACGATGTCGCCGGTGCGCAGGTCGGCGAACGAGCGCAGCGCGCCGCGGCGCCGGCGGCCCGCGTCCATCCCGCCGGTGCGCTCGGCGCGGCGGCGGCGCAGGAGCCGGTGGTCGGGCAGGACGGCGAGCCTGAAGCCCGGCGCGATGAAGCCGTCGCGCAGGCGCGCGGTACGGAACTGGAGCGGCTCGTCGCTCTCCCACGTCGCCTTCAGGCGCGTGAGGTTGTAGGCGGCGCGCTGGCCCTCGGCGGTCGTCGACCACGTGACGACGGTCCGGTAGCCGGAGCGGACGAGCTTCTCGAGCTCGGTCTCGGCGTCCTTGAGCGAGCGCGCCGCGGTGTCGGCGGTCTGGGCGCGCAGCTCGATCTCCTGGTCGGACTGGATCGAGCTGAGCCGGACCTTCGCGCGGTCGTCGAGCGCGGCGGTGATGTCGTCCGGGCTGACGTACAGGTGGCGGGCGTCCTCGTCGTGGAACGCGGTGCACACGTCCTGCCAGTGGTCGCGCAGCGCCGGCGCGACGTCCTCGTCGGCCGCGATGAGCACGGTCGCGTCCTGCGGCGCGAGGTCCAGGAACGCGTGGAAGCGGTCGACCGGCAGCAGCTCGGCGATGTCGGGGCGCTCGCCCTCCTCGTCGCCGGCGGCGACCTCGGCGAGCTCGCGGTGCTCGGCCGCCAGCTCGGCCGCCGGCGCGACCTCGACCTCGTCGACGTCGCCGAACGAGCGCTGCGTGAACGTCGAGAACTCGCGCAGCGACTCGATCTCGATGTCGAACAGGTCGACGCGGACCGCGCGGTCGCGCGTGGCCGGGAACAGGTCGAGGATCTCGCCGCGGATCGCGAACTGGCCGCGGTCCTCGACCTGGTCGACGCGGGCGTAGCCCATCGCGGTGAGCTGCTCGGCGGTCTCGCCGAGGTCGAGCAGGTCGCCCTTGCGGATCGTGAAGCCGTGCGGGCGCAGCTCGGGGTCGGGGACCTTCTCCGACAGCGCGACGGCCGAGACGACGACGACCGGCGCCTCGCCGCCGTCGGGGCGCGCGTCGAGCAGCGCGTCGACCGCCGCCACGCGCAGGCCGACGAGGTGCGGCGGCGGGGCGAGGTGCGACTCGTACGTCACGCCGCGGCTGGGGTAGAAGCGGACCGGGCGGGGGTCGAGCCACGCCGCGAGGTCGGCGGCCAGGTCGCGCGCCTGGCGGTCGTCGCCGGCCACGACGAGCGCGGGCCGGTCGGCCGAGTCGGCGAGCGCCGCGACGACGTACGCGCGCAGCGACTGGGAGACGAACGCGCGACCGCCCTCGCGCACGAGGCGCGCGGCGCCGGGGTCGTCCGTGAGCTGGTCGAGGAGCGGGCGGAGGGCCATGGGAAGGCACGCAGAACGACCGGGCAGACGGCCCGGCCGGTGGCCTGACCGAGTGTAGGCCGCGCCGTCCGCATCCCCCGCCGCAGGCGCGAGTGCGGGCGCGCCCGATCGCTTGACGCCGGCACGCGGGTCTCGCACCATGCGCGCGTCCCGGAGGACCGTTGACGCCAAGGACGCGCGTGCACTCGACTTGTTGCCGGTGGGCGATCGTCGCCGCGATCGCCGCGACGAGCCTTGCGGCGCACCCGTCCGACGCCGCGGCGCAGGCCGGGCGGCCGTTCTTCGACAGCCGCGAAGGACGGAAGGCGCCGGTTCCGCGGGCGATCGCCGAGGCGCGCAGGGCGGCCGACGGCCGGCTCGGCGCGCTCGGCGCCGTAGGACCGCCCCCGCCACCGGCGGCGTCGAGGACATGCGCCGCGCCGACGGGATGCTCACCGGCCCCGGCGAGGGCGACCCGGCCGACCGGATCCTCGCCTACGTCCGCGAGCACCGGGACATCTTCGGCCTCGACGCCGACGACCTGCGGTCGCTGCGGCTCACCGCCCGGGCGACGTCGCCGGACGGGATCACGACCGTCCGCTGGGTGCAGACCGTCGGCGGGATCGCCTCGTACGACACCGGGATCGTCGGGCACGTCGCGCCCGACGGGCGGATCATCGCGGTCAGCGGCAGCGCCAAGCCCGACCTCGCGCTTGCCGACACCACGCCGCGCCTGAGCGCCGGCGAGGCCTACGCGGCGGGCGCGGCCGACGCGCGCGGCTCGCTGCTCGCCCCGCGCGCCCGGACCGCCCGGGGCGCCGAGCGGCGGACCGAGTTCAGCGACGGCGGGCATGCGCGCCTGGCGGTCTTCGCGACGCCGGACGGGGCGCGGCTCGTCTGGCGCGTCACGACGACCGGGGCCGGCGGGGCCGCGTACGAGCAGGCGGTCGACGCCGACACCGGCAAGATCCTGCACCGGCGCCCGCTGACCAGCCACGCCACGAACGCCGAGTTCTACCCGCGCCATCCGGGCGCGCCGGCGGGCCCGAACGGCGGCGGCGACCCGGTCGACATCGACCTCGACGCCGACCCGACATGGCTGGACGACCGCGGCGCGAACGAGCGGCTGCGCGGCAACAACGTCCACGTCTACAACGACCGCAACGCCGACAACGTCGCCGACGCGGGCGAGGAGGTGCCCGCGACGCCGGACGGCGACTGGGACTTCGGCCCGCTCGACGTCTCGTTCTCGTTCCCGCCGTGCCCGCCGGGCGGGTGCACCTGGGACTCGCGCGACACCTCCACGCTCGCCACGAACGAGTCGCACGCGGCGACGAACGTGTTCGTCCACGTCAACCGCTTCCACGACCACCTGCTCGCCCCGCCGATCGGGTTCGACGAGGCCTCGGGCAACTTCCAGGCGCACAACGCGAGCGGGCAGGGGCTCGGCGGCGACCGCGTGCTGGCCGAGAACAACGACGGCGGCGGCACGGACAACGCGAACATGAGCACGCCGCCCGACGGCCAGTCCCCGCGCATGCAGCTCTACCCGTACACGACCCGCTCGGTGGTGTCGGGGCACGACGCGGAGATCATCTACCACGAGTACACGCACGGGCTGTCCCACCGCCTCGTCGTCGACCCGGCGGGCGCCACGACGATCTACAGCCAGCAGGCCCGGGCGATGGGCGAGGGGTGGAGCGACTGGTACGCGCTGGACTACCTCGTCGCCGCCGGCTACGCGCAGGAGGACCCGGACGTGGTGGGCGACCTGTCCATCGCCACGTACGTCAGCGCCGACGGCACCGGCATCCGCGGGCAGGCGATCGACTGCCGCGTCGGCGAGAACACGGGCCGGTGCGCCTACCGCGGCGGCGCCTGGACCTACCAGGACATCCGCGGGGCCTTCGGCGAGCACGAGGCCGGGGAGATGTGGTCGCAGACACTGTGGGACCTCCGGCGCGAGCTCGGCCCGGTCACCGCGCGGCGGCTGATCACCGACGGCATGCGCATCAGCGCTCCGGACCCCACATACGTCGACATGCGCGACGCGATCATCCAGGCCGACCTCGCCACCGGCGGCGCGCACTACGCCACGCTGTGGCGCGTGTTCGCCGCCCGCGGCCTCGGCGCGTCGGCGTCCTCGAGCACGCGGAACAGGAGCAGCGCGACCGAGGCGTTCGACCTGCCGAACGTCTCCATCGGGGGCACGCCGGAGATCCGGGACACGACCGGCGACCGCGACGGCGTCGCCGAGCCGGGCGAGACCGTGGTGCTCCGCCAGCCGCTCCGCAACACGACCGTCGGCCCCGTCCCGCCGTTCTCGGCCACGCTCGCCGGCGGCGCGAACGTGACGGTCCTGGATCCGACCGCCGGCTTCGCGGCCGCGCCGCTGTTCGGCACGGCCGCGCCCGAGCGTCTCCCGACGTTCACCGTCGACCCCGGGACCGTGTGCGGGGCGCCGCTCGGGCTCAGGCTCACGGCGACCACGTCCGCCGGCACCACCGAGCTCGCGGTGCCCGCATACACCGGGACGCGAACCCGCACCGGCGCGGACACCGGCAGCGGACCGGCCGCGCCGGTCGGCATCCCCGACTGGTCGGCCGACGGCGTGACGACCACGGTCGAGATCCCGGGGCCGGGCGTCCCGATCTCGAAGCTCGAGGTCACGATCGACGACCTGCGCCACACCTGGGTCGGCGACCTCACCATCACGCTCACGCACGACGGCGTCACGAGGGAGCTGCTCAATGCCCCGGGCGGCGGCGGCAACGGCGGCGACAACCTCATCGGCACCGTGCTCGCCGACGACGCCCCCCGGTCGATCCAGGTCGTCTCGGCGGACGAGGCTCCGTTCACCGGGCGCTTCCGCCCCGCCGAGAGCCTCGATGCGTTCGACGGCCACTCGACCGCGGGGACCTGGACGCTGAAGATCGTCGACAACAGCCCGACCGACCTCGGGACGCTGCGCCGCTGGAGCCTGAGCAGCATCCGCTTCGGCGGCTGTGAGGACAACAGCGCCCGGGCCGTCACCGGCGACGTGGCGGCCGTCGGGCCGTCGTCGGCGACGGTCACCGGGACGATCGACCCGAACGGCGCCGGCACCGCCTGGCGCGTCGCCTACGGCACCACGCCGTCCTACGGGCAGGCGACGCCGGCGCAGCAGGCCGGCGCCGGCCGCGGCGCGGTCACGCGGTCGGCGACGCTGACCGGCCTTGCCCCGTCGACGACGTACCACTACCGCTTCGAGGCGCTGCGGTTCGACGAGGTCGCGCACGCCGGCGCGGACCGGACGTTCACGACCGGGCCGGCCGGCGAGGCGCCGGCGCCGGCGCCGCCGGAGGCCTCGCCCGCGCCCGCCGCGGCGACACGCGCCACCCGGCGCCCCGCCCTCACGCTCCGCCTGCAGCGCCGGACGCTCCGCCTGCGGCGCGGCCGGCTCACGCTCGCCTTCACCACGCGCCCGCGCGCCACCGGCACGCTGCGCCTGCGCACCGCGGCCAGGATCCGCGAGGGCCGCCGCCGCGTGCGGCTGACGCTCGGCACCGCGCGCTTCCGCGCCGACGCGCGCGGCCGCGCCACCGTCCGGATCGCGCTCGGGCCCCGCGCGCGCCGCGCGCTGCGCCGCGCCAAGGGCCGCCTGCGCGCCGTCGCGACGATCACCGTCGCCGGCTCCTCCGCACGGGCGCAGCTGACCGTTCGCGGCTGAGCGGCGCCCAGTCTCAGATCGGTCTCAGATGACTTGATGCGAACGCGCCAACCGGCGTACGTTCGCGCCGAGACCACGACGACGGGAGGCCCGGAATGGGCATGTTCAAGCAGCTCAAGGACGCGAAGAAGGCGATGGCCGCCGCGCCCGGGATCGTCGACCAGGCGATGCAGCTCGGCGAGCAGGCGCAGCACATGGCCGCTGCGCAGCAGGCCGCGGCGATGCAGCAGGCGCAGGCCGCGGCGGCCGCGCAGCAGGCCACGACCCTCGCGGGCCCGGACGCCGAGCCGATCGCCGGCGTGTCGCTCGAGCAGTACGCCCGGATCTGCCGCGAGATGGCCGGCAGCCAGGACCCGTCGATCGCGGCGGCGCACGGGATCGCGCCCGACGCGTGGCAGGCCGCGATGGACGGCTGGGCCGCGCGCATGCAGCGCAACCCCGCCGTGGCGCAGCAGTTCAACGCGATCTACATGGGGCGCTGAGCGATGGGCCTGTTCAAGGACATGCGCAAGCTGAACAAGCAGGCCAAGGAGATCCAGAAGGACTGGGACGTCGGCGCGCAGCTCGCCGACGCGCAGGCGTCGATGGCGCAGGCCAACCAGTTCATGGCGCAGCAGACGGCGGCGGCGAACGCGGCGGTGACCGGCACGCAGGGCAGCGCGACCGTCACGGCGATCCGCGGCGGCCACCAGATGGTGAACATGCAGCCGGTCGTCGAGCTCGACCTCACCGTGTTCCCGCCCGGCGGAGCGCCCTACCCGGCGACGGTGTCGCAGCCGATCGCCGCGCCGCTCCTGCCGCAGGTCCAGCCGGGATGCACCGTGCAGGTGTCGATCGACCAGGCGGACCCGTCGATCGTCTACGTGCAGGTGTGACCTGCGGCGCGCCGCGGGTGCCGCGGCGTGATGATCGGCCTGGCCGTCTTCGCGGCCGGCGTGATCGCCGCCACCGCGGCGATGCGCGATCTCATGATCGGGACCGCGGGGTGTGCGCGTCGGGCGGGCCGTACGTCGTCGAGGGGCCCGTGCCCCAGAGGACGAGGCCCTGCTGCTCGCCGGCGGGATCGTCGGAGCCGGTCTGCACCGCGGGCCGCTCGTGCGGGCCGCGGTCTGGCGGCCGCCGGAGCGCGACCGGCACGGAACGTCGTGATCCGCGGGGGCGGCTAACCGACGCCGCCCTCGAGCACGATCCGCTCGGCGACGTCACGCGCCCGCTCGACCAGCGCGCGCACCTCCTCCGCCGGCCGGCGCCACTTGCCGAGCACGTACGCGGCGACGATGTCGGGGTCCGTCGAGTCGGGGCGCCCGACGCCGACGCGGACGCGCGTGAAGCCGGCGTCACCGAGCTCGCGGCGCAGCGACTTCAGGCCGTTGTGCCCGGCGAGCCCGCCGCCGACGCGGGTGCGGATCTCGCCGAACGGCAGGTCGATCTCGTCGTGGATGACGAGCACACGCGACAGGTCGTCGATCTTCAGCGCGCCGCGTGCCGGGCCGACCGAGCGGCCGGCCTCGTTCATGTACGTCTGCGGCAGGAGCACCGCGACGCGCGGGCCTCCCGGCCCGGCGCGGCCCTCGGTGATCAGGCCGTTGAACTTCTTCTTGGCCTTCGGCAGGTCCCACCGGCGCGCGAGCGCGTCGGCGACCTCGAACCCGACGTTGTGCGGCGTCCCGGCGTAGCGTGCGCCCGGGTTGCCGAGCCCGACGATGAGCCAGTCGGCCGGCGCCGAGGCCTGGCGGCCGAAGCGCACGGCGGCCGGCTACTCGGAGCCCTGGTCGGCCTGCTCGCCCTCGTCCCCGCCGGCCTCCGGCTCGGCCGCGGCGGCCTCGCCCTCGCCGACGACCTCGGTCTCGGTCTCGACGCCCTCGGGCTCCTCGACCTCGACGCGCGGCAGGGTGACCGACGCGACGACCGTCTCGGGGTCGTCGAGGATCCTCACGCCCTCGGGGGCGGTGAGGTCGCTGACGTGCAGCGTCGCGCCCATCTCGAGGCCGGACACGTCGTGACGGACCGCCTCGGGGATCTCGGCCGGGAGCGCCTCGACGTTCACCTCGCGGAGCTGCTGCTCGAGCACGCCGCCCTCGCGGACGCCGGGCGCGTCCTCGGCGCCGACCAGCTCGAGCGGCACGACCGCCTGGATCGCGACGTCCATGCGGACGCGGACGAAGTCGACGTGCAGCATGTCGCCGCGGACCGGGTCGCGCTGCTGCTCCTTGACGACCGCCGTGGCCGTCTCGCCACCGACGTCGAGCTCGATGACGGCGCCCGAGGCGAGCAGCGCCTGGCGCAGCTCGCGCGCGTCGACGCTGAAGTGCTTCGGCTCGCCCTCACCCCCGTACAGCACCGCGGGCACGCGGCCGGCGCGGCGGAGTCGGCGGTTCGCGCGGGAGCCTTCGATCTCGCGCGGCGTGGCGGTGAGGGTCGTCGTGGAGTTGGCCATGGCGGCGTCCGATGGTAGCGACCTCGTCGCGGACGGCCCCGGCCGCTGCGGGCCGGAACGGGCTCAGCACCCGGGTGCGGGATCCTCGGTGCAGGCGGGCTCCTCGCCGCCGCACACGGCCTGGCGATCGGCCGAGACGCGGGCGAGCAGCGCGTAGAGCGTGTCGCGCTCGGTCGCGTCGAGCGCGGAGAGCACCTCGTCCTCGACGCCCGTCAGCACGCGTTCGGCCTCGGCGAGGCGCTCGGCGCCCGCGTCGGTGATCGCGACCATGTGGCGGCGGCGGTCGGCGGCCGACCGGCGCCGCTCGACCAGCCCGTCGGCCTCGAGCTCGTTCAGCAGCCCGACGAGGTTCGTCCGGTCCATCGACAGCGTCGCCGCGAGCGCCCGCTGGGTCAGCTCACCGCCGTCGCGCAGGACGGTCAGCGTCCGCAGGTGCCGCGGGCGGAGCCCCAGCCCGGCCAGCGCCGACTCGCCCGCGGTCCGGGCCAGCCGGGCGACGTGGTCGAGGAGGACGGTGGTGCCGCGGACGCGCGGTCGGGTTGCCATGCCGCCCAGTCTACGTGGCGACCCGCACTTGATTTGCGTGGTACAACTCGTTTGCTCTTTACCAACGATTTGCGAAGGAGCACGAGATCATGGCCCATCTGCTGCACGTCGACTCGAGCTTCCAGGGCGAGAGGTCGGTGACGCGCGAGCTGACCGCCCGCGCCGCGGCGCGCTGGCGCGCCGCGCACCCCGGCGGCACCGTCACCTACCGCGACCTCGCCGCCGACCCGCTCCCCCACTTCGACGGCAGCTACGAGCTCAGCCGCACGCTCGTCGACGAGGTCCGCGCCGCCGACGTCATCCTCCTCGGGCTGCCGACCTACAACTACGGCGCGCCGAGCACCGTCAAGGCGTGGGTCGACCACCTCATCGCGCCGGGCGTGTCGCTCGACCCCGGGACGAACGAGAGCCTCGTCTCCGGCCGTGAGCTCATCGTGCTCCAGTCGCGCGGCGGCGGCTACGGGCCCGGCACGCCGCGCGAGGGCTGGGACCACGCCGAGCAGTGGCTCCCCCACGGGCTGTCGCTGCTCGCGCTCGAGCCGATCTTCATCACCCGCGAGCTCGTCTTCGCCTACGTCATGCCGGACCTGCGGCACCTCGAGCCGATCGCCGAGCAGAGCCGCCTGGCGGCCGAGGCCGCCATCGACGCGCTCTGGACGCCGGCGGAGGACGCCGTCGCCGCGTGACCGCGGGCGGCGGCGCTACCGGCGGCGCGACGAGCCCGCGGCCGGCTGGCCCGGGTACTGGTCGGTCGCCAGGTAGTGCCGCTGCAGGTCGGCGAAGCCGGGCTTGCGGTTGCCCTGGAAGTCGATGACCGCCTTCTGGTGGATCGGAGGCTGCGGGCGCGGGTTGCCGCCGTCCCACTCGGGCCGCACGCGGAACTCCTTCAGCGTCCAGTACAGGGCGCCGCTGAGCCACGGCTTCGTCGCGTAGACGCCCAGGTGGTAGTTGATGAAGTCCTGCTGGAACTCGTAGGTGCCCTTCTCCTCCACGGGCCCGTGGCGGTTGGCCTCCGCCCCGAACTCGGTGATCATGATCGCCTTGTCCGGGTAGCAGGCGCGGACCTGGTCGAGGTACTCGCTGAGGACCGTGCGGTCGGCGATCTGCCCGTTCGGGCCCGGGTACCAGCCGAAGTACTCGTTGATGCCGATCACGTCGAGCGGCTTGTACTCGGTCTGGCAGCCGGCGCCCGGGTAGCCAGCGACCGCGTACGCGATCGGCCGCGTCGGGTCCAGCGCGCGAGCCTGGTTCGCGGCGCGCCGCAGGTAGTCGCCCTGCACCGGGCCCGGGCGCGCGCTCAGCTCGTTGCCGACCGACCACATCGCGATCGACGGGTGGTTGCCGTTCGCGAGGACGTTCTCGCGCAGCTCGTTCGCGCCGGTCTTGCGGACGATCTCGCTCGCGAGCTTGTCGGTCTTGATCGCGTACATCGGGATCTCCGACCAGACGAGCAGCCCGTAGCGGTCGGCCTGCTCGTGGAAGTACGGGTGCAGCGGGTAGTGCGAGCGCAGCATCGTCGCGCCCAGCTCACGCGCGTCGGCGATGAACTTGTCGCGGATCTGGTTGTTGATCGCGAACCCGAGCTGCGGGTCGTCCTCGTGCAGCGAGACGCCGCGGATGTTCACCGGCAGGCCGTTGAGGTGCAGCTTGCCGCCGACGACCTTGATCGAGCGGATGCCGCTCTTCAGCTCGTAGCGGTTCGCGACCCGGTCGCCGGCGCGCACGCGCAGGCGCACGTTGTAGAGCGACGGGCTCTTCGGCGACCACAGCCGCGGCTGCGACACCCGGATCGACTCGCGGAACGTGTGGAAGCTCTTCGGGCCGACCGACGCGCGCCCGAGGTTGATGCGGCGGTCACCGAAGTTCCCGGCCACCGACACGCGCTGGCCGCTGTCGGAGAAGTTGCGGACGGTCACGCGGAAGTTCACCGTCGCCGCGCACGTCCGGCACGGCAGGTCGGGCAGGACCTGGACGGTCGTGAAGTCCACCCGGTCGACGCGCTTGAGGTAGACCTCGCGCAGGATCCCGCCGTAGTTCCACCACCCGCCGGTCGGGACGCTCGTGCGCGTGAAGCCCGAGGGCGGCAGGTCGTAGGTCTTGCGGACGTTCTCGACGCGCACGACGAGGCGGTTGACGCCGCTGCGCTTCAGCGCGCTGCGGGGGATGCGGAACTCGAACCCGATGTACGCGCCGCGGTGCGAGCCGATCGGCTTGCCGTTCAGCCACACGCGCGAGCGGTAGTTGACCGACTCGAACCGGATCGTCCAGTCGTAGCGGCTGCTGCTCGACGGCAGGCGGAAGTCCTTGCGGTACCAGCCGACCGTGCCGCGCATCGACTCGACCGACTGGTCCTGGGCGTTCCACGCGTTCGGCACGGTCGTCTTCGTCCAGCCGGCCGTGGAGGTCTGCTTGTGGAAGCCCTGGCGCAGGCCCTGGTTGGCGGTGTCGAGGCGGAACAGCCACTCGCCGCCCATGAGGTACCGGTTCTGCGGTCCGTGCTGGTAGAGCACCTCGCGCTTCGGCGTGTCCTGGGCGGCGGCGGGCGCGGCGCAGACGAGGAGCGCCGCCAGGGCGAGGAGGGGCAGCAGGAGCGTCTTCGGCATCGGCACGAGGGAAGAGAACACGTGGTCGGGCCGAAGGTTGCGGAGGCGGCCTCAGCAGCTCGCTTCCCGCCCGATCGGCGCGCTGAGGTCGAGGAGCGTAACGGCCGGCCCGGTCAGCGCGTTGCCGGTGCGCCGGACGGTGACGCACTGGACCGTGGGCAGCCCCGGGTCCGGGCCGCCGGCGCGCCACACGACCCGCGTCGGCCCGGTCGCGCCGCCGAGCGACCGCGCCGTGTCCGAGTCGTACCGGATGATCTCGAGCCGCCCGTCGCGCCCCAGCCGCGTGGCGAGCCGGTCCATCCGCGCCCGGCAGCGGGCGTCGCAGCCGTCGAGCTCCGCGGCCATCGCGGCGCCGTCGCCGCGGAGCTGGGCGGCGAGCAGGCGCTCCACGGCGGCACGCTCGGTCCCGTCGGCCGCCAGCCACCTGGCCACGAGCGCGCTCACGGCCAGGAACCCGACGACCGCCGCGGCGATCGCGACGCGGCGGCCGGTTCGGGTCACTCGTCTTCGCCGCTCAGTTCGAGGAAGCGCTCCACCGACGCCTCCTGGTGCTCCAGGCGCTCGGCCATCTCGCGCGCGTGCTCGGCCGCCGTGGCGAGGAAGTCCTCGAGGCACGCCTCGGGCTCCTCGGCGAGCGGGTAGACCCGCGCCACGTCCTGCTGCGCGCAGGCGATGCCCAGCGGCGGCCGGCCCTCGGAGAGCGTGCGCGCGCTGCACACCGGCGCGACGACCACCTGCTTGTCCGGCGCGACGAGCGCGACCGGCATCAGGCGGTGCGCCGGGAGCTGGACCGCCAGGTCGATCGAGCGGTCGATCGTGACCGGGCTGTCGGCGACCTCCTCGAGCGGCTCGCGCCACACGGCGAGCACCGTGTCGGCCGCCTGGATCGCGTCACGCAGCGCCTTGGCCTGCGCCGCGTACAGCGCCTCGGCCTCGTCCCGGTCCTCGGCGTCGCCCAGGTCCAGGTCGCACGGCACGCGCAGCAGATCGTTCGCGCCCACCTGCGTGCCGGTGCCCAGCCCGCCGTGGGCGACGTACGTCTGGATCGTGCCGAGGTCGCGCCTGCCGTGGAAGATGATCGTCAGCGCGTCGCAGGTCGAGAGCGGCTGCACCCGCAGCGCCACCGAGGCCGATGCCTGCGAGTCGAGGAGGGCCCGGCGGAGCAGTTCGTCCGATTCCTCGTGATGCGGGGCGTCCTCCAGACCACCCATGAAGAGATTATTGCGGACCGTACGGCGGTAAGGTCCAGGCCGATGAAGCTCCTGTACCGGCCGTTCGGCATCGTGCTCGGCATCGCCGCCGGCTTCCTCTCGCGGTCGATCTTCAACTGGGTGTGGTCGAAGCTCGACGACGAGGAGCCGCCGGGCGCCACGGTCGAGGAGACCTCGTGGCCGAAGGTGGTCGCCGCCGCCGCGCTGCAGGGCGCGGTGTTCCAGGCGGTCCGGGCGGCGGTCAACCGCAGCGGCGCGGCCGGCTTCCGCTACCTCACCGGCGTCTGGCCGGGCGAGAAGCGCCCCGATCGCGCCTAGCCCCGGCGGCGTCATCGCCGCGCGCGGATGACCATCCCGCGGCCGCGGAGGTCGTCCACCGCGTCCTCGAACGCGGCGAAGTCGCGGGCGAGCAGGAGGTCGACCGGGCGGCCCGCCGGGCCCTGCGCGCGCAGCCACCGGCGCAGGACGGAGGGGTCGAGGTCCTCGGTGAGCGCGAGCAGGATCGCGACCTCCGGGCGGTGCTCGAGGTCGCCGGAGACGACCGAGAGCGGGTCGGCGTCGAGGACGGTCAGCAGCTCGTCGTCGGTCAGGCCGAGCCGGTCGGCCAGCACCGCGGCCGCCGTGTTCACCCGCCGAGCAGCTCCTCGGCGGCGCTGAGGTAGCTCTCGGCCCGCGCGGTCATCCGCACGAGCCCGTACGTGTCGAGCACCGCGCGCTTGAGGTCGGCGGTGTGGCCGGCGGCCCGGAGGCGGCGCATGAGCTCGGCGACCTCGTCGAGCGGCACCTCGATGAGCTCGCGGGGGCCGAGCTCGCGGACGACGACCGCCGGGCTGTCGGGCATCTGGACGATGTCGTCGCCGCCCTGCCACGGGACCTCGTCGGCGCGCCGGAGGACGATCTTCCCCTCCCGGGCGAGGTGGTAGACGCTGTTCGACAGCGGCGCGCGGGCGACGCTCGTGAGCTTCTTGCCGCCCGCCGCCTTGTTGTAGAGCGCGTAGGCCCGCGACGCGAGCATCGGCCCCTCGACGCCGATGATCTCCAGGAGCGCCTCCATGATCCGCGGCCGCGGCGCGGTGCGCGGGTCGCCGGCCACCTCGCCCTCCCATGCGCGGTAGGGCTCGAGCGCGACGCGCTGCGGCCGGACCGCCGCGGCCGAGCCGGTGCCGGCGGGCGGCGGGGTCTCGAGCCACTCGTCGACCGGCCAGTCGGGCTGCTCGCCGGGGGTGAGCGTGAGCACCGGCGTGTCGGTCGTCTCGTACAGCAGTGCCCGCTCGTCCTGCAGCACGCGCGGGGGCGGGTCGGGCCAGCCGGTGAGCACGAACGCCGCGAGCGGCAGGCCTGCCGTGCGGACCGCCTCGGCCGCCTGGCGCGCGCGGCCGGTCAGGCCGTCCTCGGCCGGGACCGCGAGCACCACCGGCGCGGCGAGCTCGGCCGCCAGGTCGCGGACCGCGAAGCGGACGGTGAGCGGGGCGAGCACGTCGGCGTCGAGCGCCGCGATCTCGGCGGCGCGCGCCCCCTCGGCGAGCTCCGCCGGCGCGTGCTCGCGGCCCGCGTGCGCGGCGGCGATCGCGGGCGTGCCCGGGCCGCCGTCGAGGACCCACGCCTGCGGATCGATCGCGCGGGCGACCTGGTCCGCGGTGGGCCCGATGACGGTGAGGATGCTCACTCGTGGTTCCGGGCGGGCGGGACCACCTAGAACAGCTGGTTCTCGCCGCCGAAGACCTCGGAGACCGAGTCGTCGGTGAAGATGCGGCGGATCGAGTCGGTCAGCAGGTTCGCGCAGCTGAGCACGCGGATGTTGTCCGGCGCGCCCGGCCGCAGCGGGATCGTGTCGGTGACGACGATCTCCTCGAAGCCCGCCTCGGCGAGGTTCTCGAACGCGCGCCCCGAGAACACCGGGTGCGTCGCGGCCGCGTACACGCGGCGGGCGCCCGACTCGAGCACGGTCTGCGCCGCCGCCTTCAGCGTGCCGGCCGTGTCGATCATGTCGTCGAGGAGCACCGCGGTGCGGTCCTTGACGTCGCCGATGACGTAGCCGATCTCCGCCACCTGGTGGGCGGGGCGCTCCTTCGTGAGGATCGCCAGGTCGCCGCCGACCTTCTCGGCGAACTTCTGGTTGAGCTTCGCGCGGCCGACATCCGGCGCGACCACCACGAGGTCCGGCAGGTTCAGGTCGCGGAAGTGCCCGGTGAGCATCTGCAGCGCCGTCATGTGGTCGACGGGGATCTGGAAGAAGCCCTGGAGCTGGCCGGCGTGCAGGTCCATCGTCAGCACGCGGTCGGCGCCCACCGCCTCGAGCATCTTCGCCACCGCGCGGGCCGAGATCGGCTCGCGGCCCATCGACTTCTTGTCCTGGCGGCTGTAGCCGTACCAGGGCGTCACCGCGATCACGCGATGGGCCGAGGCGCCCACGGCCGCGTCGATCATGAGGATCAGCTCCATCAGCGCGTCGTTGGCGCTGATGCCGGTCACGGGGTTGCCGCAGACCGGCTGGACGATGAACACGTCGGCGCCGCGGATCGACTCGTCGTAGCGGCAGTAGACCTCCCCGTTCGAGAAGGTCTTGAGCGTGACGGGACCGAGGCCGATCCCGAGGTTGTCGGCGATCTTCGCGGCGAGCTCGGGGTGCGCACGCCCCCCGAACACCATCAGCTTCTTGTCGTAGCCGATGTCGAGGCTCGACGCGGGGGCCGGCTGCGTCTGGAGGGCGCTCACGGGAGGTGAACTTTACCCCTCGCGGCGGCGGTAGCCGTCGATGTTGCGCTGCCGCGCCCGCGCGACCGCCAGCGCGTCGGCCGGGACGTCGTCGGTGACGACCGAGCCGGCCGCGATGACCGCGCCGTCGCCGACCGTCACGGGGGCCACGAACGTCGTGTCCACGCCGGTCCTGACGTCCGCGCCGATCGTCGTCCGGTGTTTGTTCGTGCCGTCGTAGTTCGCGGTGATCGTCGACGCGGCGATGTTCGTGTTCGCACCGACGGTCGCGTCGCCCAGGTAGCTCAGGTGCGGGACCTTCGAGCCGGCGCCGACGTCGCTGTTCTTCATCTCGACGAACGTGCCGGCCTTGCTGCCCTCGCGCAGGACCGTGTTGCCGCGCAGGTGCACGAACGGCCCGATCGTCACCCGGTCCTCGGCCGTGCTGTCGACGATGTAGGCGTGGAAGGCGCGCACGTCGTCGCCGAGCGTCGAGTCGGCGATCGTGGTCTGCGGCCCGATCGTGCAGCGCGCGCCGATCGTCGTGTCGCCCTTCAGGACCGTGCCGGGCTCGATCGTCGTGTCCGGGCCGATGCGGACCGTCACGTCGATCGAGGTCGACGCGGGCTGGACGATCGTGACGCCCGCGCGGCCGAGCTCGTCCTGGATGCGCCGCTGCGCGTGCTCGCGGACGCGGGCGAGGTCGACGCGGTCGTTGACGCCGAGCGTCAGCGCCGGGTCGTCGACGACGTGCGCGGACACCGCGCCCATGAGCGGCAGGACGTCCGGGAGGTAGTACTCGCTCTGCGCGTTGTCGTTCGTGAGCCGGTCGAGCGCGCTCGACAGCCTGCCGCCGTCGAACGCGTAGATGCCGGTGTTGACCTCGCGGATCTCGAGCTCCTCCGGCGTCGCGTCGCCCTCGGTCTTCGCCTCGACGACGCGCTGGACGTGCCCGGCGGCGTCGCGGACGACGCGGCCGTAGGCGCCGGGCTCCGGCAGCACCATCGTCGCCATCGTCGACGGGGTGCCCGCGCGCGCGTGCGCGTCGGCGAGCGCGCGGATCGCCTCGGCGGTGACGAGCGGCACGTCGCCGCTGAGGACGACGACCGTGTCACCCTCGCCGAAGTGCTCGCGCGCGGACCGCACGGCGTCGCCGGTCCCGAGCGCCTGCTCCTGCACGGCGAGCTCGACGCCCTCGGGGAGCTGCCCCTCGAGCGCCCGGTCGGGCCCGCCGACGACGACGACGCGCTCGGCGCCGGCGGCCTTCGCCGCCTCCACGGGCCACCGCACGAGTGGCCACCCGCACAGGTCGTGCAGCACCTTGGGGGTCGAGGACTTCATGCGCGTACCCTGGCCGGCGGCCATCACGACGGCGACGAGTCGAGCCATGCGCCCAATCGTAGGCGCCTACTCTCTGGGACCGGCGTTGGGGAGTGGGGTAACGGCAGCCCGCAGGCCTTTGGAGCCTTGAGGTTCCGGTTCAAATCCGGACTCCCCAGCTCGCCGATCCCGTCCGCCGCCCATGCGAACATACGTTCGTGGCGCCACGGTACACGGAAGAGCAGGCACGCGTAGCGGTCGCCGCGTCGAAGAGCTACGCCGAGGCGCTTCGCCGGCTCGACATGTCGGCCCGGGGCGGCGCGTGGCGGATCCTCAAGAAGTGGGTTGAGATCTGGGACATCCCGGTCGACCACTTCGACCCGTACGCACGCAGCGCCGAACGCGGGCGCGGTCGGGCGACGCCGCTCGAGCAGGTCCTCGTCGCGGGACGGCCGACCTCGAGCGCGCACCTCAAGGACCGGCTCTATCGCGCCGGTCTGAAGACGCCACGATGCGAGCTGTGCGACCAGGGGGAGGAGTGGCGCGGCCGGCGGATGGCGCTGATCCTCGACCACATCAACGGTGACCGGCTGGACAACCGCCTGGAGAACCTCCGGATCGTCTGCCCGAACTGCAACGCGACCCTCGACACGCATTGCCGGCGCAACGGAGCGACCCCGCCGCGGCCGTGCCTGCAGTGCGGCGCCGAGTACACGGTCACCCGCAAGAGCCAGCGGTTCTGCTCCGTGCAGTGCGCCGCCGCGTTCAACAGGCTCGGCAAGCCGAACCCTGCGGCGCGACGGGTGCAGCGGCCGCCGTACGAGCAGCTCCTCGGCGAGATCGCGGAACTCGGGTGGGCGGGCACCGGGCGCAGGTACGGCGTGTCCGACAACGCGATCCGCAAGTGGGTGCGCTCGTACGAGCGCCGGCAGCACCGTGACGCGGCGTGAGTGAGACCGCGGGCATGAGCCAGGTCGGACTCGGGCAGACGGTGCCGGCGCTGCCGTGCCGTGATGTGCGCGCGGCGGTGGCGTTCTTCCGTGAGCGGTTCGGGTTCGACGTCGTGCACGAGACCGCGGACTTCGCGGTCGTCGTCCGCGACGGCGCCGAGCTCCACCTGTGGGGTGCGACCGACGAGCGGTGGCGCGAGCGGCGCGATCTCGCCGAGCGGCCGGTCCGGTCCGGCGCGGAGTCGTTCCTCGCCGGCACCGCGAGCTGCCGGATCGCGGTGGACGACGTCGACGCGCTCTACGCCGAGCTCGCGCCGCGGGGCGTGCTCCACCCGGCGGTGACCGGCGTCTCTGCCACCGGCTTCGGCACGCGCGAGTTCGCGACGCTCGACGTCGACGGGAACCTCCGCACGTTCTTCGGCTCCGAGGCCTGACCGTCGCCGACGCGCGTGGGCGGGCTGCCGGGCGTGGTGGGTGGTCTGCGGCGGGTGGTCCGCGCCCGGGCGTTCCGGGCGGGCCGGCTCGCTCCGCGCGGGCTTCGGTGGGGGCGGCGTGTAGGTGGTCTGAACAGCGAGCTGGTCAGGAGGTCGTGGAGCGGGTTCGCGGTGCGCTCCTCCCGGCCGGGGCGGGCGGCCGGACCCTCGCGCGCGCCGGTTCGCCCGGCCCGAGCCGGTGGGCGGGCGTCGGCCCGCCACCACGGCCTGCTGGGCCGACGAACGAGCGGCGGTGCGCCACGTCGGTCGGGTGTGTCGACTCGTCCCGACATAGCCGTCATGAGTCGACACACCCGGCGGGGCCCGGGATGGGTGTGTCGAATCGTTCCGGCATCACCGTGATGCGTCGACACACCCGCGCCGCACCGGCGCGGGCCCGTTCCGATCGGCCGGTGGGCGTGCCCCCGCGCGCCCTTCGGCCGCTCGACCGCGGGCCCGGACGGCTCCCATCCGCGGCGAGCGGACCGGACGAAACGGCCGACTGGGTGCGCGTTTCATCCAGCTCGCTCCCGCGCGGACCCGGCCGGCGCGCCGCCCGCGCAGCGAACCGGACGAAACGGTCCACTGGGTGCGCGTTTCATCCAGCTCGCTCCCGCGCGGACCCGTCCGGCGCGCCGAGCACGGACGACGGCAGGCCCGTCACGCGCCGGGCACTTCGCTCACCCAGCCTCACCAGCGGCCGTTCAGACCACGCGACACCCCGCCACCACCGAACCCGCACGGAGCGAGCGAAAACGAACCCGGGCGCGGACCACCCGCCGCAGACCCCGACCACGTCCACACCCGCCCCGGTGACAGTCACCAGGACGCGGCCACGACCCCGCTCAGTCGACGACGCAGCTCGCCAGCGCGTCGACGATCCGCTCGATCCGGACGAGCCCGGCGTACCGCCCCGACTCGTCGCAGCACATGAGCGGGTCGAACCGCCGCGCCGCGGGGCGCGCCATCGCGCGGCGGCCGACCGCGGCGAGCGGCATGTCGCGCGTGACGAGCATGAGCGAGCGGACCGGGCCCTCGTGGCGCAGGTGGTCCTCGCGACGCACGAGCCCGCTCGGGCGGCCCTGGGCGTCGACGAGCGCGATGTACTCGGGGCCCGGGCGGCGGTCGAACAGGACGCCGAGCGCGCGAGCGCTGACCGGCTCGGGCAGCGTCGGGACCGCCTCGATGAGCGCCGCGATGTGCAGCTCCCGGGCGGCCGGCCGGTACCGGTCGCGGATGTGGCCGGCAAGCTCGGCCTCCAGCTCCGCCATCCCCGGTCCCGGCCGGCCGAACGCATACCCCTGCCCGAGGGGAATCCTCATGCGGATGAGCGTGTCGAGCTCCTCCAGCCGCTCGATGCCCTCCGCCACGACCCAGGCGTCCATACGCGACGACAGCTCGCTGAGCGTCTCGACGACCGCGGCCTTCGCCGGGTCGTTGTCGAGGTTGTGCACGAGCGACCGGTCGATCTTCACGAAGTGCGGATGCAGCGCGGTGATCCGCGCGAGGCTCCCGTACCCCGCGCCGGCGTCGTCGACCGCGATGAGCGCGCCGCGGGCCCGCAGCTCGGCGAGCGCGGTGCCGAGCTCGTCGAGGTCGGTGTCGGTCTGCTCGGTGATCTCGACGATCACCGAGTCGAGCCGGTCGTGGGCCGCGAACACGTCCTGGACCTCGTCGGTCAGCGCCGCGTGCGGCGACAGGTTGACCGACAGGAAGCGGTCGGCCGACACGTGCGGGCGCGCCTCCAGCACCTCGCGGACCATCTGCGCCTCGAGCGCGCCGCCGATCCCGTGGTCGTCGGCGGCGGCGAACACCTCCGCCGGCGGGACGCCCGGCCAGTCCGTGAACCGGGCGAGCGCCTCGTAGCCGCAGACCTCGCCTCGCTGGAGGTCGACGATGGGCTGGAAATGTGGGCGGACGCGCCCGGGCTTCTCGAGCACGTCGGTCAGCACGTGCGCCCATCCTGTGGCGGCCTGCCGGTCACTCCGGGTCAAACGCAGCAAAATGCACAGGGTTGGCCGGGAAGGCTGCACGGAGGCCGCACCCGCCCGCACCGGAACCCGGCGCGCTGCATCAGTCCGTGCGCAGGATCCTCGCGATCTCCGGCGGCGTCAAGGGATCGGCGAGCATCGCGCGGACGTCGTGCTCGTCGTCGAGGTCGCGCTCGGTGCGCAGCATCGCCAGCTGCAGGCCGGCCCGGTGGGCGAGCGCGAGCGAACGCTCGAGTACCTGCGGGCCGCCCCACAGCTCGGACGGCAGCGCGAAGATCTCCGGGTGCGGCTCGCGCAGCCCGACGAGGTAGTAGCCGCCGTCGGCGGCCGGCCCGAACGTCACGTCGGTCCCGTTGCGCAGGTCGTCGACCGCCGCGAACCCGACCTCGGGGCGGAGCTGCGGCGTGTCGACACCGATCAGCACGACCGGCCCGCCGTGCTCGGCGAGCACCTGCGTCGTGGCCGCGGCGAGCCGGTCGCCGAGATCCCCGTCGGCCTGCGCGATCAGGCTGGTCCCCGCCGGCGCCAGCGCCGCCATCTCGTCGCGCGCGCCGGAAGGCGTGAACGCCAGGTACGGCGTCCCGACCGCGGCCGCCCACGCCGTCGCGCGCCGGATGAGCGCCGCCTGCAGCTCCGCGCACCGCTCCGGGCCGAGCAGCGGCTCGAGGCGCGTCTTGCACAGCCCGGGCCGCGGGGCCTCGGCGATGACGATCGCCGCGGCGCGCTCAGCCAAAGCGGATCGTCGTGCCGACCGGGCGCAGGTGGGCTGCCGCGAGGCGCGGCACCGCCGCCGACAGCGTCGACGCGAACGTCGCGGTCGACGCCTCGATGAGCCGCATGAGCTCCTCGACCGGCGTCGCCTCGTCCTGCACGCCGTTCGCGTAGTCGGTCGGGTAGCCGAGCAGCGCGTACGGCAGCTCGGCCTCGCCGCACAGGACGGTCTCCGGGCCGGCGGTCTGCGACACCGCGACGACCCCGGCGAGCGCGAGCGAGCGGATCTCCGCCCGCGTGTTGAACCGCGGCCCGTCGACGTGGCCGTAGCAGCCGCCGTCGCGGACCTCGTGCCCGGCCTCGCGGGCGCCCTCGAGCAGCGCGGCCCGGCCCGCCGCGCTGAACGGCCCCTCGTACACCCAGTGGCCGCGCCCGGGCTCGCCGGGCGTGTCGTACAGGGTGCAGAGCCAGCCGTCGGGCAGCCGGTTGGCGAGGAAGTGCAGGTCGTCGAACACGACGAGCGATCCGAGCGGCAGCTCCGGGTCGACCGCGCCGCACACCGTGACGGCGAGCACCGCGCTCGCCCCGAGCTCCTTCAGCGCAGCGACGTTCGCACGATGGTTGACGTGGTTCGAGAGCCGCCGGTGGCCCTCCTCGTGTCGCGAGACGTGGACGACCTCGGCGCCGGCGAACGTGCCGACGGTCGCGCGCACCGTCCCGAACCGTGTCGTGACCTCCCGTGCCTCGCCGTCGAAGCCGGGGAGCGCGTAGGTCCCGGAGCCCGTGATGACACCGATGCGGCCCATGGCCCGGGCATCCTAGAAAGACGCCGCCCGCGACGCTGGGCGTCGCGGGCGGCGGGAACGGGGTCGGGGTCGGGGTCGGGTGAGGGTCTAGGCGGCGGGCGCCTCGGCCTCGGCGGCCGGCGCGTCGGCCTCGGGCGCCGGCTGCTCGGTCGCGGCGGCCGGCTCCTCGGCTGCGGGCGCCGGCTGCTGGGCCTCGGCGGGCGGCTGCTGGGCCTCGGCGGGCAGCTGCTGGGCCTCGGCCGGCGGCTGCTCGGCCTCGGGCGCCGGCTGACGGGTCTCGGCCGGCGGAGCCTCGACCGGCGGCTGCTGGGCCTTGGCCGCGGGCCCCTGGGCCTTGGCCTCCGGCTTGCGGGCCTTCGGCTGCTCGGCCTTCTCGTCCCGCCGCGGGTCCTTCGCCGGCTGCTCGTCGTCGTCCTCGGCGGGCGCCGGGGCGTCCGTCGCGCGCTGCTGCGCCCGGGCGCCGGCCCCGTGGGACGTCTCCGCCGGCTCGGAGGTCTCGGCCTCATCGGCCTCGGCCGCCGGCTTCGCGGTCTTGACGTCCGGGGCGTGGGTCTCGGCGGGCGGCACCTCGGCCAGGGCGGCCGCCGGCGGCTCGGTCGCCTGCAACGGCGCGACCGGCGCCTCGGTCGCCTCCGGCTGCTCGGCCGGCGGAGCCGGGACCTCCGGCGCCGCCGTCGGCGCCGGCTCGGTCGCCGGAGGCGGCGGGGGCGGTGAGGCCACGGCCGGATCGTCGCCCGCGGCGACCTCGGCCGCGTTCGCGACGCCGTCGCCGTCGCTGTCCAGCGCGCCGTCGAGCACGCCGTCGCCGTCGGTGTCGGGCGAGCCCGGGTTCAGGCCCAGGACGATCTCCACCGCGTTCGGCACGCCGTCGCCGTCGGCGTCCTCGGCGCCGTCGGGCACGCCGTTGCCGTCGGTGTCCGGCAGCTCCGGGTTCGTCCCGATCTGGACCTCGACCGCGCTCGGCAGGCCGTCGCCGTCCTCGTCGATCGCGCCGTCGGGCACGCCGTCGTTGTTCGTGTCGGGCAGATCGGGCTCGGCGCCCTGCATGTCCTGCTCGACCGCGTTCGGGATGCCGTCGCCGTCGGTGTCGTCGTCGCCGTCGGGGATCCCGTTCCCGTCGGTGTCGGGCAGACGCGGGTTCGAGCGCACGCGCCACTCGGTGCGGTTCCTGAGCCCGTCGCCGTCGTCGTCGGCGTCGACGTCCGCGGGGTTGCGCGGGTCGAGCCCGTGCTTGGCCTCCCAGCCGTCCGGGATGCCGTCGCCGTCGGAGTCCGCCGAGCGGGCGTCCGTCCCGAGCCGGCGCTCGGTCTTGTCGTTCAGGCCGTCACCGTCGCTGTCGCCGCTGGCGCGGAAACCGGTGGGCGCCGCGTCGCCGGACGACTCGGCGGCCGGCTCCTCGAGCTCGACCTCCGGCCGGACCGCGCGGCCCGCGCCGCTGCCATCGGCGCCGGCGCCGGCGGGCGCGCTGACCCTGACGGTCTCGTCGTCGTCACCGGCCACGGGCGTCGCACCTTCGGCGTCGGGCGCGGTGCCCTCGAGCGCCTCGGCGGTCGCGCCGACCACGTCGGCCAGGCTCGCCGGGGCGGGCCGCTCGTCGCCGGGCGCGAGCACGACGGCGCGATCGCGGCCGTCGTCGTCGGGCTTGTGCCAGTCGGTGTTCGAGAACACCTGACGGTCCAGGCCGACCAGCGAGCCGCCGATGAGGGCGAGCGCCGCCAGCAGGCCGACCACCGACCAAGCGAGGGACCGCATGCGGCTCCCGCGCCGCCGGCCGGTCCCGTGAGTCTTGTGTGTTCCTCCCTGCACGTCCTCTTCATCGGCCGGTGCCGGGAGGGCTTCAAGGACAGACCGGGGCCTTATGTCACACCAACATCCGGAAATGCCGATGGCGCCTACGATCTATTCGTCCAGAGAAGGCAAAGTTGGCGCGTTAGCGCTTCAAGTCCGGGGCGGCTTCTGCCGATCGCGCGAGCGCCAAGCTGCATTCTCGGCCGCAGGCCCCGTGGGCGCGGCGATGCCCAGGACCCGCATCGCCTTGAGCCCGAGGCTGAGCTTCTCGCGCCCGTCCGTCGAACCGACGTCCAGGCCGGAGAGCTCGCGCACGCGCTCGAGCCGGTAGCGGATCGTGTGGCGGTGGGTGAAGAGCTTGGCGGCCGTCCCCGCGACGTTGCCGTCGGCCTCCAGGAACGCCTCGACGGTCTGCACGAGATCGGTCGCGTACTGCTCGTCGTAGACGACGAGCGGCTCGACGGTCTCGGCGTAGAAGCGCTGCAGCTCGGCCGGGTCCTCGCTCATCGCCGGGAGCAGGAGCCGGTAGGCGCCGGTCTCCTCGAACGCCAGCACCGGGTTCTCGGGGTCGCCCTCGGCGACGTTCGCGGCGAGCAGCGCCTCGTTGCCGGCCCGGTCGAGCAGGAGCGGGTCGGCGGCCACGCGGCTGCGGCCGATCGCGAACGTGTGGCCCGGCAGGCCGGCGGTGAGCTCGCGGCGGAGCGCCTCGGCGACCCGCGCACCCTCGTCCTCGTCGGCGCCCGGGACGAGCACGACGACCTCGGCCGCGACGACCTCCGGGCGGTCGCGCAGCGCCGCGACCGCCGCCGGCACCGCGGCGCGCGCGCCGCGCTCGGCGGCCATGAGGACGCGGGCGCGCCAGCCGTCGTCGGTCGCCACGTGCGCGTGTGCGCGCGCGACGACGATGCTCGCCCCGCCGCCGAGCGCGATCCCCAGCTCCTCGGCGCGCGCGAGCAGCTCGGCCCGCGACTCGAACCCGCGCGCGAGGACCTGGTGGATGAACCCGGCGACGGCCTCGCGGCTGGCCTGCTCGGGAGCGCGGACGCGCTCGACCTCCGAGGCCAGGAGCGTCGTGACGAGGCGGACCATCATCGGCGACGCGGACCCCACGCGCATGCGCAGGCGGCCGACCGTGGTGTCGGCGACGCGCAGCTCGACGACCTCGACGTCGGGCGCGTCGCCCATGAGCGAGCGCTCGTCCGCCGGGGACTTCGCGGCCACGGCGAGCACCTGGCCGCTGCGGTCCACGAGCACGAGGCTCGTGCCCAGCGCCCGGGCCGCGGCACGCGTGACCTCGGGCAGCCCGGCTCCGCCCTCCACCGCCTCGGTGATGGCCTCGAGCGCGGTGAGGTCGAGCCCGGACTCCGTCCCTGGGGGCGTCGACATCACCTCAGATGGTAGGGCCAGACAGGCGTCGCGCCCGGGCCTAGCCCGCCCAGCGGTCGTAGAACCAGACGATCGCGGCGCCGCCGAGCAGCCCCAGGCCGACCATCGCGGCCAGCACGTAGAGCGTCAGGAACGCCGCCGCCACCCGCTCCCACCAGCGGCTGTACGACGTCCACGCGGGTACGAGGATCCACGCCGCGTAGGCGGCGAGCCCGAACACGCCGCAGCAGGCGCCGACGAGGTACGTGATCGCCTCGTTGCTCATGACCGCCGCCTATTGTGACGCGCCCGCACGACGAGGACGACGACCACGATCGCCACGAGCGTCCCGAGCGCGAGCGAGCCGGTCGAGGCGATCTGCGTCGCGCGGTCGAAGTTCCGCCAGAACGCGTAACCGAGCAGCACGAACGTCGCCGACCAGATCCCGGCGCCCGCGAGGTCGTAGAGCACGAACCGCACGCGCCGCATGTTCGACGCGCCGGCGATGAACGGCGCGAGCGGGCGGACGAACCCGACGAAGCGCCCGATGAAGACCGTCGCGCCGCCGTAGCGGGCGAAGAACCGCTCGACGGCCTGCAGGCGCTGCTCGGTGATCCGGAAGCGCGGCCCGTGCCGGACGAGCCAGCCGCGCCCGAGCCGGCGGCCGAGCCAGAACGAGAGGTTGTCGCCCGCCACCGAGCAGGCCCAGACGAGGACGAGCAGCGGGACGACGTCGATGACGCCCTGGCCGGCGAAGACCCCGCCGGCGATCGTCGCGACCTCGCCCGGCGCGAGCAGCCCCACGAACGCCCCGGTCTCGAGGAACACGGCCGCCCCGACGAGCAGGTAGGTCCACGCGCCGAGCGCCTCGCCGGCGTCCTCGAGCGCGCGCTCGACGTTCGGCAGGTCGAACGCTCCGGCCCCGTACGCCGCGACCGCCGCGGCCGCGACGAGCACGGCGAGACGGGCCGGGGGCGGGATCGTCCGCCAGCGCGCCGCGAGAGCGATGACCGCGAGCGCGGCGGCGGCGAGGGGCAGCGGCCGCATGGCCTCAGTGTGTCGTGAGCGGCTCGGTCACGAGCGGCAGCGGCCGGCGCCGGTGCAGGTCGGCCGCGGCGCGCTCGGCGTCGCGCACGGTGCGGAACAGGCCGAGCACGGTGGGGCCCGAGCCCGACAACAGCGCGTGGACGGCGCCGGTGGCGCGGGCGGCGTCGAGCGCCTCGCCGATCTCGGGCAGCAGCGACCGCGCCGCGGGCTCGAGGTCGTTGACGACCGGCAGGTCGGTGAGCGCGTCGCCGCCGCGGGCCAGGACGCGGACGCGGTCACGGGCGGCGTCGAGCTCGGCGTGCGTGCGTCCGAGGCCGAGCCGGTCGGCCTCGCGGAAGACCTCGGCCGTCGGGAGCTGCGCGGCGCTCGGCAGCACGAGCACCCCGTACGGCTCGGCCGGCGCCGGCAGCGGCTCGAGGACCTCCCCCGCGCCGGTGCCGAGCAGCCGCCGCGGCCGGATCTGCGCGGGCACGTCGGCGCCCAGGCCGGCCGCGATGTCGACGAGCAGCGCGTCGTCGCCCAGGCCCGACGCGCGCTGCGCGAGCCGCAGCGCGGCGGCGGCGTCCGCCGAGCCGCCGGCCATCCCGCCCGCGACCGGGATGCGCTTGTCGATGACGAGCCGGACGGGCGCGCCGTCCCACCCGGTCCGGGCGCGGAACTCGGCGAGCGCGCGGGCCGCGAGGTTCGGGCCCTCGACGCCGGGGCAGACGACCTCGTCGCGGCCCGACCCGGAGGGTTCGAGCCGGACCGTGTCGTGCAGCGCGAGCGGCTCGAACACGGTGACGAGCTCGTGGCGCCCGTCGCTCGCGCGCGCGGGCCCGAGGAACAGGCACAGGTTGATCTTCGCGGGCGCGCGCTCGATCACCGCAGCGCGTCGGCGAGGTCGCGGAACTGGCCTGGTCCGAGGCGCTCGGCCCGCACGTCGGCGGGGAGGCCGAGCGTCTCGAGCGCCGCCCGCACGCGGTTCCGGTCGGCGACGCCGGCGAGCGCGAGCGACCGCGCGAGCGCCTTGCGGCGGTGCGCGAAGGCGCCCTGGACGACGCGGCGCAGGAACGGGTCGGGCGCCGGGCCGGTGCGGGTGAGGCCGACGAGCACGCTGTCGACGTTCGGCACCGGGTGGAACACGGTGCGCGACACGGCGCGCAGCACCTTGACGTCGCACGCGAGCTGTGCGAGCACGCTCGGCACCCCGTAGGCCGCGGTCCCGGGCGAGGCCGCGAACCGCTCCCCCACCTCCTTCTGCACCATCGCGACCCACCGGGCCACGCCGGGCAGCTCCTCGATCGTCTTGAGGATCGCCGAGGCGGCGATGCCGTAGGGCAGGTTCGCGACCACCTTGCCCGGCGCGGGGTCGAGCGCGGCGAGGTCGAGGTGGAGCGCGTCGCCCAGGTGCAGCGTCGTGTTCGGGTGCGGGTCGAGCGCGTCGCGCAGCGCCGGCTCGAGCGTGCGGTCGAGCTCGACGACGTGCACGTGCCGGGCACGCGCGGCGAGGTGCTCGGACAGCACGCCCAGGCCGCCGCCGATCTCGAGCACGACGTCGTCGGGTCCGAGCTCGGCGGCGCGCTCGATCACCCCGAGGATGTTCGAGTCGATGAGGAAGTTCTGGCCCAGGTCGCGCTTGGGGCGGATACCGAACGCCCGCAGCCGGCGGAGGCTCGGCTGGGCGGGCAGGTCAGTCCCAGCCGAAGACGGCTCGGGCATTGCGCTCCACCACGGCCTCGAGGTCCTCGTAGCTCACGCCGCGGCGCTCGGCGACGAAGCGCGCGGTGTGGACCACGTACGCGGGCTGGTTGCGCTCCTTGCGCACGACCTGCGGCGTCAGGTACGGCGCGTCGGTCTCGACGAGCAGCCGGTCGTCGGGGACGCGCGCCGCGGCCGCGGCGAGGTCCTCGGCCTTCGGGTAGGTCACGTTGCCGGCGAACGAGATGTACCAGCCGTGCTCGAGGCACTCGTCGAGGCGGCCGGGCATCGAGAAGCAGTGCAGGATCACCGTGACGCCGGCGGCCTGCGAGGCGAGCGTGGCGATCGTCGGGTCCTCGGCGGCGCGGGTGTGGATGACGAGCGGCTTGCCGGTCCGCCGGGCGAGGTCGATCTGGGCCTCGAAGGCGCGCTGCTGGTCGTCGGGCGGCGTGCGGTCGCGGTAGAAGTCCAGGCCGGTCTCGCCGATCGCGACGCACCTGTCGTGGGCGGCGAGCGCCTCGAGCTCGGCGAGGTCGCGGTCGCCGAACCCGGTCGCCTCGTTGGGGTGCCGGCCGATCGCGGCGTAGACCTGCGGGAAGCGCTCGGCCTGCTCGAGCGCCTCGCGGCACGACGCGCTGTCGGTCCCGACGGTGAGCATGCGGGTGACGCCGGCGGCCTCCGCGGCGGCGACGAGCTCGGCGTCGTCCTGGCGGCAGGAGCCGAGATGGGTGTGCGAGTCGATCAAGCGGCTGCGGCTCGGTCGATCCGCGGGAAGAGCGGCTCGAGGTCGCCGACGCGCTCGACGCGCGCTCCCTCGCCGAACGCGCGCAGCGTGCGGTCCTCGACGTTCAGCGCGTCGAGCAGCGCGCCCATCCGCTCGGGCAGGTACGGGACGAGCATCACGCCGACGGTGCGCAGGCCCTCGACGAGCGACGCGAGCGCCCGGTCCAGGTCGCCGGCGCGGGCCTCGTCCTTGGCGAGCTGCCACGGCGCCTGCTCCTCGACGAACGCGTTGAGGCGCCGGACGCGCTCCCAGACGACCTCGAGCGCGTCGGAGACGCGGAAGTCGTCCATCGCCCGGCAGAAGTCGCCGGAGAGGGCGGCGAAGTCACGCTGCAGGCCCTCGTCGAGCGGGACGTCCGGCACGGCGCCGTCGCGGTAGCGCTGGACCATCTTGATCGTGCGGCTGGCGAGGTTGCCGAGGTCGTTGGCGAGCTCGGTCGTGTAGCGGCTCTCGACGCCCTCCATCGACACGCTGCCGTCCTCGCCGAACGAGACGTCGCGCATGAGGTAGAAGCGCAGCGCGTCGACGCCGAACCGCTCGATGACCTCGAACGGGTCGAGCACGTTCCCGAGCGACTTGGACATCTTGCGCCCGTCGCCGCCGAGCAGGAACCCGTGGACGAAGACCCGCCGGGGCAGCGGCAGGTCCGCGGCCATGAGCAGTGCCGGCCAGTAGATCGTGTGGAACTTCAGGATGTCCTTGCCGATGAGGTGCGTCGTCGGCTCGCCCCAGAAGCGCTCGGTGATGTCCTCGCCGTCGCGGGCGTAGCTGAGCGCCGTGTAGTAGTTGAGCAGCGCGTCGAACCAGACGTAGAAGACGTGGCCGGGATCCCACGGGACCCGCACGCCCCACGTGATCTTCCCGCGCGTGAGGCTGACGTCCTGCAGGCCCTGCGCGACGAACGCGATCGCCTCGTTGCGGCGCGCGGCGGGCTGGACGAACTCCGTCTGCAGCAGCTCCTCGAGCGGCTTCTGGAACGTCGACAGGCGGAAGAACCAGTTCTCCTCCTGCTCGCGCGTGAGCTCGATCTCGTGGATGAGGCAGGTGTGACCGGGCCCCTGCTCGTTCTCGGACTTGAAGTCCGCGCAGCGCGGGCAGTACCAGCCCTCGTACAGGCCCTTGTAGACGTGCCCGTTGTCGTGCACGCGCTGCAGGACCTCCTGGACCTTCGCCTCGTGCTCGGGGTCGGAGGTGCGGATGAAGAAGTCGTTCGACGCGTGGAGCTGCGGCATGAGCGCCTTGAAGCGCTCGGCGTTCTTGTCGGCCAGCTCGCGCGGCGTCATCCCCTGCGCCTCGGCCGCGAGCGCGACCGGCTCGCCGTGCTCGTCGGTGCCGGTGAGGAAGAACACGTCCTCGCCGCGCTGGCGCATGTGGCGTGCCATCACGTCCGCCGCGATCGTGGTGTACGCGTGCCCGAGGTGCGGTGCGGCGTTCACGTAGAAGATCGGCGTCGTGACGTAGAAGGGCATCGCGCCGGTGAGGCTATCGAGCGGCGCCCCGCTCAGGTCTCGGCGGGAGCGGGCGAGACCGCCCCGGGCGCGCTTGCCTGCTCGCCGCCGCCCCGTGGCAGATGTCTCGCGCACACCACGATCAGGACGGCGGACGCGAGGAGGACGAGCTGCACGGCGCCGAAGCCGCCCGAGACGTCGCGCAGCCCGCCGAGGGCGACCGGAGCGACCGCCGCGAGCGTGTAGCCGACCCCGAGCATGATCCCGGCGATCGACGCGACCTCGGTCGGGTTGCCGGACCGGTCGACCGGAAGGACCATGAGCAGGACGAACAGCGCCCCGTTCGCGAAGCCCGCCGCGACGGCGCCTGCCCACGCCAGGCCGGGCACCGCCGCGAGCACGGCGAATCCGGCGACGTAGCACAGGCCCGCGGCGGTCACCTGCGCGCGCCGCGACGCGGACGACCGGGTGAGGAGCGGCGTGAGCAGGGCGCCCGGCAACGACGCGAGGTTGAAGACCGCGACGAGCGCGCCGGCCCGGCCCTCCGTCCATCCGCGCTCCTCGTAGGAGGCGGCGAGCCACGTGATCGCGCCGTAGAAGCACACGGCGAGCAGCGCGAAGAGCGCGACGAGCAGCCACACGCGGCGGTCGCGGAGGTGCCGTGCGGTGGTGCGCGGCGCGTCGGCCTCGGCTCGCGGGATGTGCACGGCGCCGGCCGCGCGTACGGACACGAGCCAGACCAGGGCGAAGGCGAGCGTCGCGCCGGACATCGCCGCGAGCGCGGGCCGCCACCCGCCGAGGGCGTCGTCGAGCGGGACGGCAGCGGCCGACGACACGGTCGACCCGACGTTGATGCCCCCGACGTAGACCGCCGTCGCGAGCGTCCGGCGGTCCCTGAGCATCGCCGCGACGGCGACCGGCATCGCCGATCCCATGAGCGCCATGCCGACGCCGACGACGAAGGTCAGCGCGATGATCAGCGCCGCCTCGGGCGCCGCCGCGCGGGCGAGCCCGGCGACGCCGATCCCCACGATGCACACGCCGACACCGGCGGCGGCGCCGAGCCGCGCGACGAGCCTGCCGCCGAAGGGCGCGAACAGCCCCATGCACAGCACCGGGACCGCGCCGAGCAGGCCAGCGACCGCGTGGGTCAGCCCGAGGTCGTCCTCGATGTCCGTGATGAGCGGGCCGACGCCGACGAGCTGCGGGCGCGCGACCACCGCCGCCAGGAAGAGACCCAGGAGCAGCGGCGCGGCGCGCAGCGCGGGCTTCGAAGCGGTGTCAGAGCTCCGCCGCGGACTCGGCACGGCGGCCGTCCGGACCATCGCCGTTGCGCGTGCCGGTGACGACCGCAGCCCCGTCACGGCTCGCCCCGTCGGACACGACGCCCGCGGCGACGAGCCGGTCGATCCGCTCGGCGTCGTACTCGCAGAGCGCCTCGAGCACCGAGCGCGTGTGCTCCCCGAACAGCGGTGCGCGGCGCAGCGGCCGCGGCTTGTCGCCGATCCGCAGCGGGCTCGCGATCTGGCGGACGACCCCCAGCTTGGGATGCTCGATCTCGACGACGCTCTCGCGGGCGACCGCCTGCGGGTCCTCCAGCGCCGCGGCGACGTCGTTGACCGGCGCGACCGGCACCTCGGCCTCGGTCAGGACCGCGACCCACTCCTCGGTGGTCCGCGTCGCGAACACCTCCTCGAGCAGTGGCAGCAGCTGCTCGCGGTTGCGGTGCCGGTCGGCGAACGTCGCGAACCGCGGATCGGACGCGAGGCCCGGCCGCCCGAAGGCCCGGCAGAGCCGGCGCCAGAACTTCTCCTTCGCGCAGGCGACGACGATCCAGCCGTCGGACGTCTTGAAGTTCTGGAAGGGGACGAGCGAGGGATGCGCGGAGTTCTCCCAGCGCGGCGGCGTGTAGCCGTGCGTGGCCACCCACGTCCCGACGTACATGAGCTCGGCGAGGGCCGTGTCGAACAGCGAGATGTCGCAGTCGCACCCGACACCGTCCCGCCGCGCGGCGTGGACGGCGGCGATCGCGGCGAGGGCGGCCACGTACCCGCCGGACAGGTCGACGAGGGAGAGCCCGCTCTTGGTGGGAGGGCTGTCCGGCCCGCCGGTCAGCATCATCCATCCCGCGAGGCCCTGGAGGAGGTAGTCGTAGGCGCCCTGCGACGCCCGCGGGCCGGTCATCCCGAAGCCCGACAGCGAGCAGCAGACGATCCGGGGGTTGATCTCGCCGAGGTGCTTGTAGGTCAGGCCGAGCCGGTCGGGCAGATCGCCGCGCAGGTTCGAGCACACGACGTCCGCGCGCCGCACGAGGTCGTGGAACACCTCCCGGCCCTCGTCGCTGCGCAGGTCGAGCGACAGGCTCTTCTTGTTCCGGTTGAAGGTCTCGAAGAAGAGCGAGTCGCTGCCGTCCTGGTACGGGGGCACGTACCGGCCCACGTCGCCACCGGTGGTCGGATCCTCGATCTTGATGACCTCGGCGCCGAGGTCGGCGAACTGCAACGTCGCCCACGGCCCCGCGCCGAACTGCTCGACGGAGATGACGCGGATGTCGGCCAGGGGAAGGGTCATCCGAGGGCCTCCCGCTTCGCGTGCTTCCAGGCACGCTCGTAGTAGGGCTGGATGTGGCGCAGATGCAGGCGCATGAGCTCCTCGGCGGCGTCGCCGTCCTGCCGTTCGATCGCGTCGGCGATCTCCCGGTGGTGCTGGTTGATCGTCCGGTGGAACTCCTCGCCGAGACGGGCCCGGGCGAGGTTGGTCTGCAGCACGGAGAAGATCGGCTGCGCGGCGATGAGGACGAGCGTGTTGGCCGCAGCCTCGACGATCGCCGAGTGGAAGCTGCGGTTGTACTCGAACTGCGTGCTCGTGTTCAGCCGCAGCGGCGCACCGGGGATGGTCTGGTGGATGGCGTGCAGGCTGTCGTCGGACCGCCGTTCGGCGGCCAGCCGGGCGGCCGGCACCTCGAGCAGCTCCCGCGCCTCGAGGAACTCCTCGAGCGTCGCCGAGATCATCGAGCGGGGCCGGGCGGGCGGGCCTGTCGTCATCCCGCGGTACTCCATCGACGAGATCCGGCTGACCCAGGCGCGCCGTCCCGGCCAGGTCGCGCCGGCGATCATGGCGACGCTCGTCGGCAGCCAGGAGCTCGAGCGCTGGTCGGGCACCCCGCTCGCCCGCCGGTCGTCGCGGGTGGCGCCGCTGCGCAAGGCGTTCGAGATCAGCCGCGCCCACGCCCACTTCCAGATCGTGACCGACGACCTGCCGCCGGGATGGCGGCCGTGAGCCCACCCGCATCCGAAGGAGAGACATGCCCAGCATCGGCCCCATGGAGCTCGTGATCGTGCTCGTCATCGCCCTGTTGATCCTCGGGCCCAAGCGGCTCCCTGAGGCGGGCCGCAGCCTCGGCCGGGGCATCCGCGGGTTCAAGGAGACGCTGTTCGAGCCCACACGCGTCGAGGAGCCGGTCCAGCAGGCGAGCACCGCCCAGCCGGCCCGTCGCGACTGACCCGCGCACGCCGTTGAACTTCGCACGATCGGTCGTCGACGCGATGCCCGCCGACCGGCGGGCTCTGGTCGAGCTCTCGCGCGCCGGCGGCCGCCGGGAGTGGACGTTCGGCGAGATCGCCGAACGCTCGCAGCGGCTGGCGGGCACCCTCCGTGCGCGCGGCGTCCGTCGCGGCGACGTCGTGATGACCGTCGTCGGCAACCGGTCCGAGTGGGTCCTGACGATGCTCGCCTGCTTCCGTCTCGGCGCGCCGGTCCTGCCCTGCACCGAGCAGCTGCGGCCCAGGGATCTCGCGCTGCGGATCGCGACGACCGCTCCGGCGGCGGTCGTGGCGGACGAGCGCAACGCGACGACGCTCGACGAGGCGCTGCAGCTGTGCGAGGAGGACCCGCTCGTGCTGCTCGTGCCCGACGAGCGGCTCTTCACGGGCGAGCCGTTCCCCGGCGTCGACGTCGCGGACACCGATCCCTGCCTGCTGACGTTCACGTCGGGGACGTCCGGCGAGCCGAAGGCCGTCGTCCACGGGCAGCGCTGGCTGTTCGGTCAGGAGGTGCAGGCGACGCACTGGCTGGCGCCGCGAGCCGGCGAGCTGGTCTGGTGCACCGCCGCGTCGGGGTGGTCCAAGTCGGCGCGAAACGCCTTCATCGCGCCGTGGCTGCGCGGAGCCGCCGGGCTGCTGCACGACGCACGCTTCGACGTGGACGAGCGCCTGGCCGTGCTCGCGGCCGAGCGCGTCGACGTCCTGTGCATGGCGCCGACCGAGTACCGGATGATCGCGAAGCTGGCGACGCTGTCGCCGCTCCCGGCGCTCCGCAGCCTGGTCGCCGCCGGGGAGGCGCTCGACGCGGACGTCCTCGCCACGTGGAAGGAGGCGACCGGTCTCGACATCCGGGACGGCTACGGGCAGACGGAGACGGGCCAGCTGACGGGCAACCCGCCGGGCATCACGCCGCGCCCCGGGTCGATGGGCGTCCCGCTGCCCGGCGTGGAGCTGTCCCCGGTCGACGGTGAGCTCGTCCTGCGCTCGCCCGGGTCGAGCCCGACGTTCTTCCTCGGATATCTCGGCGACGGCGTCGTCCGCGGCGAGGACGGCGCCTGGCACGTGGACGACCGAGCCCGCGGCGGCCCCTGGCGGACCGGGGACGCGGTCCGCGTCGACGAGGACGGCTATCTGTGCTTCGAGGGCCGCACGGACGACGTGATCATCTCGTCGGGCTACCGGATCGGCCCGGCCGAGGTGGAGTCCACCCTCGCCGCGCACCCCGCGGTCCGGGAGGTCGCGGTGGTCGGGCGACCCGATCCGGAGCGGGGAGCCGTCGTCTGCGCGTACGTCGTGCTGCGCGACGGCCACGTCGGCGACGCCCGGCTGGCCGAGGCGCTGCAGCGGCACGTGAAGGAGCAGACCGCTCCGTACAAGTATCCGCGGGCGGTCGAGTTCGTCGACGAGCTCCCCCGGACGACGACCGGCAAGATCCGCCGCAGCGCCCTGCGCGCCGGCGTCCAGCCCCGCGAGCCGGAACGGTCACCGGGCGCCGCCTGAGGCCACACCGGCAGCCGCCTGGGCCGATCCGCCCCGTGCGCGCCGCCGGCGGCGGCGCCAGAGCGCGCCCGCCGGGGCGGCGGCGCCCACGAGCGCCAGCCCGAGCCAGGCGAGCGCGGGGGTGGCAGGCGAGAGCGCGGGAGCCGGAGACGGGAGCGCGGGAGCCGGAGACGGGACGGGGTACGGGGCTCGTGCCGGCGCGGGCGATGCGGTCGGCGCCCGGCGCACGGCGGGAGCCGGCGCGGCCGGGAGCGGTGCGGACGGCACCGGCGCCCGGCGCACTGCGGGAGCCGGCGCTTCCGGCGCCGGTAACCGCGGTGGCGGCTCGCGCCGGGGCGGCGGGGCGGGGCCGAGCTCGGGCGGTGCGATCGCGCCGACCAGTCCGAGCGGGTCGACGTAGCCGAACCTGTCGCCGACACGGCGCGCGCCGAGGTCGACGCGGGTCTCGCCCGCGGTCCCGACACGCGTGCCCCGGCGGACGCGGTCGCCGCGGCGCGCGGCGGTCGCGCCGAGGCGCAGCACCGTCGCGCGCAGCCCGCCGCAGATCAGCGCGACCACCCGCCCGCGTCCCGGCACGCGACCTGCGAACGCCACCGGCCCGGAGCACGGCGCGACGACGACCTCCCCCGGCCTGGACGCGAACGCGACGCCGCGCCGCTGACCGGCCGCGAACGGGGAGCCGCGGTCGTACCGGAACGCCGCGACCACGTCGCCCTCGACGGGCGCGACCCACCGCGCTGCCCGCGCGTCGGCCGGAGGGGCGGCGAGCGCGGAGGCGGCGACGAGGGCGACGGCGGCGAGGCAGGTGATCGCGCGTGCTGGCCGCGGGACGAGCTTGCGCGTGGGGCGCGGGACGATCGCGCGTGCTGGCCGCGGGACGACCGCCTGCGTGAGCCGCAGGACGATCGCGCGTGCGGGCGGCGGGACGACCGCGTGCGTGAGCCGCGGGACGAGCGCGAGACCGGGCCGACGGACGAGCGCGCGGTCGGGCCGCAGGACGTGCGCGAGGGTGCGAGGCGGGGACGGTGGGGGCGGCACGCCGGACACCGTGGCGCGTGGGCAATCGGTGGTGGACCGGCGTGACGGAATCGCTGCACGCCCTGCGCGAAGACGTGGCAATGTGCGCGCGGTGAGTGCGATTCCGACCGGTCAGCCACCCCAGCGTGTCTGCCCGCGCTGCTCGACCGTGGCCCGGACGGTCGACGCGCACTGCCCGTTCTGCGGCTCGTCGTACCGGCGCCGGAGCCCGTGGCCGGCGGTCGTCTTCGCGACGCTCCTGGTCATCGGCGCGATCCTGCTCGGGACGCTGCTCATGCTCGCCGAGTTCGGCGCACGCCTCGACGACGAGCTCAACGACCAGGTCGAGGTCGTCCAGCGCGACTTCGACCGCGACGTCCGCCGCCTGCAGGACCGCATCGAGCGCGAGCTCGACGAGCGGCTGCCGAACTCGGGGACGGGCTCGGGGCCGTAGGCGGCTGCCGCGCCCGGCTCCTCGGGTGGTGCCGGCCTGCGGCGGGTGGTCCGGGCCCGTCGCCGGTGGTCCGGCCCGGCTCGCTCCGCGTGGGTTCGATGACGGGGACCGTGGCGTGGGCCGAACGGCCGCTGGTCAGGAAGGGTGGGTGAAGCGCCCGAACGTGGCACGTCTGCCGTGCCGGTCGGCGGCGTGTGCGCGTCTGGGCGGTCCCGTCCGCCGGTGACGCGCGGCCTTGCCCGCGCCGCCCCAGGCCACGTCCGGTCGCGGCGCCGCGCGGCGAGCCGGACGAAACGCGCACGCAGCCGACCGTTTCGTCCAGGTCGCGCGGCGGGCGCGAACGCGGTCCGGCGACCCGGACGAAACGCGCGCCCAGGCGACCGTCTCGTCCGGCTCGCCCGGCGCGAGAAAGACGCCGACCGTCGGGCGCGCCGGCGGAATCTCCGGCACGCATGGGTCGCCAGACGCACCACGAGCGCCAAACATCCGGCAAAGCCCGCACCGGCGGAATCTCTGGCACGGACGGGTCGCCGGGCGCACCACGAGCGCCAAACATCCGGCGAAGCTCGCACCGGCGGGATCTTCGGCACGCACGGGTCGCCAGACGCACCACGAACGCCAAAGATCGCCCCGGGACGCAACCGGGCGACACCGCGGGCTGGCACTGAGCGAGCAGCGAGCCCGCTCCCCCACCTCCTGACCAGGGGCAGTTCGGACCACCCACCACCTCGCCATCACCGGTACCGAACGGCGCGAGCGCAGCCCGCCACCACCGGCGACGGACGCGGACCACCCGCCGCAGGCCGGCACATCGCGACAACGCGGCCGCAGAACCCCCGCCCCGCTACCCGTCCCCCGTCTTCAGCGCCCGGTACAGCCGGTTCGCCGGCACGCCCGTCAGCTCGCTCACCACCGCCGCCGCCGGCCGCGCCTTCGCGCCCGCCTCGACCAGCCGCCGCAGCGCGTCGACCGCCGGCGCCTCGTCGGCCGTCTCGGAGGCGGGGCCGACGACGAGGACGATCTCGCCGCGCGGCTCGGACGCCGCGTAGCGCTCGGCCAGCGAGGCCGCGTCGCCGCGGACGACCTCCTCGTGGACCTTCGTCAGCTCGCGGCACACCGCCACCGGCCGCGACGGGTCGACCGCCGCCAGCGACGCCAGCGACGCCGCGAGGCGCTTCGGCGACTCGAACGCCACCACCGTCTCCGGCGACCGCCAGATCTCCTCGAGCGCCGACGCCTTGCGCGGCAGGAACCCCACGAACCGCCACGAGTCGGCGGGCAGCGCGCTCGCGACGAGCGCCGCGAGCGCCGCCGACGGCCCCGGCAGCACCTCGACCGGCACGCCCGCCGCCACCGCACCCGTCACGAGCACGTGGCCGGGGTCGCTGACCAGCGGCATCCCGGCGTCGGAGACGAGCGCGACGACCTCCCCCGAGGCCATCCGCCGGACGAGCTCGGCCGCCCGCTCGCGCTCGTTGTGCTCGTGGTAGGAGACGAGGCGCGCGTCGACGCCGTAGCGGTCGAGCAGCACCTTCGTCCGGCGCGTGTCCTCGCACGCCACGACGTCCGCGGACCGCAGCGCCGCGAGCACGCGCAGCGTCACGTCCTCGAGGTTCCCGATCGGCGTCGGGCAGATGATGAGCCGGCCGGTGCTCATGCCGCCGCGAGCCTGCCGTCGAGCCCGTCGAGCGCCAGCAGCGCCGCGCCGAGCATCCCCGACTCCTCACCGAACCGCGCCGGCACGACCCGCACGTCGTCGCGCGACGGCGCGAGCGCCTGGCGCCGGACGACGTCGCGCGCCGGCTCGAGCAGCAGGTCCCCCGCCGCGATGACACCGCCGCCGACGACGACCACCTCCGGGTTCAGCGCGTTGACCATCGACGCGATGCCGACGCCCAGCCGCGTCCCGATCAGCGCGACCACGTCGCGGGCGGCCTGGCACCCGTCGTGGGCGAGCTCGGTGACGAGCATCCCGGTGATCTCGCGCCCGGCGGCGAGCGCCTGCCCGAGCCGCGAGTCGGGCACCGCCCGCGCCACGCGCTCGCCCTCGCGGCCCAGCGCGGTCCCGGACGCCAGCGCCTCCAGGCACCCCACCTGGCCGCACGGGCAGACCGGGCCGTCAATGTCGACGGTCATGTGGCCGAGCTCCCCCGCGCCGCCGCGCGCGCCGTGCACGAGCCGCCCGTCGACGAGCACCGCCCCGCCGATCCCGGTGCCGAGCGTGTACATCAGCGCGTGCGACGCGCCCCGCGCCGCGCCCGCCCGGTGCTCGACGAGCATCGCGGCGTTCGCGTCGTTGTCGACCCACACCGGCAGGCCGAGCCGTTCGGCCATCACGTCCCGGAACGGCACGTCGCGCAGGGGCAGGTGGACCGTCGAGACCGCGGTCCCGCGCTCCTGGTCGACCAGCGACGGGATGCCGAAACCGACGCCCGCGATCGGGCGCTCGGCTGCGTCTCTGACCTCGCGGACGGCTGAGACGATGATGTCGAGCACCTCGGCCTCGCTCGCGCCGCGGGATCGCCGATACGCCCGATGGTGCACGTTGAGGCCGGAGTCCACGACTCCCGCCAGCAGCTTCGTCCCGCCGAGATCGACGCCGATCACACAACCGGCGGGCATCGCGCTGCCACCATACACCGCTCGCGATGAGCGACCCGGAGTCCCCACAGCCCCCGAAGTACACGAAGTACCGCGCGCGCCGGTCCCTCCTGCCTCGTCGCGACCCCAAGCCGCAGAACGAGCCGGCCCGGGCCGACCCGCTCGCCGAGCTGCGCGCGGAGACCGGCCGGCCGGACACGGCGGGGTCGCCGGGAGCTCCGGGCGCCCCCGGCGCGCCGCGCCGCAGGCCGATCACGAAGAAGCGCGTCGCGAAGTGGGCGGCGATCGCGCTCGCCGCGTGGATCGGCGTGAGCCTGCTGCTCTTCCTCGTGAGCGCCCAGATCGAGCAGGGCAAGGTCGACGACGCGACGAACGACGCGCTCGCCGGCGGCGGCCCGCCGATCGCGAGCCCGACGACGATCCTCGTCCTCGGCTCCGACCAGCGGCCGGAGGGCACCCAGGAGGCCGGCGCGAGCACGAGCGGCCCGAGCCGCAGCGACAGCATCATGCTCCTGCGTGTCGGCGGCGGCGCGAACAGCCGGCTCAGCATCGCCCGCGACACGATCGTCGACATCCCCGGTCACGGGCGGAGCAAGATCAACGCCGCCTACGCGTACGGCGGCGCGGCGCTCGCGATCCGGACGGTCAGCCAGTACCTCGGCATCGACGTCAACCACGTCATCGAGGTGTCGTTCTCCGAGTTCCCCGACCTCATCGACGCGATGGGCGGGATCAACTACAAGGGCGGCTGCGTCGTCGCGCGGATCAACGGCGGCTACAAGAACGGCGGCGTGACGGTCCGGATCAAGGCCGGCGAGAAGGAGCACCTCAACGGCGACCAGGCGCTCGCGCTCGCCCGGGCCCGCAAGAACGAGTGCAACCCCCGCGAGAACGACCTCAGCCGCGCGCGGCGCCAGCAGCGGATCATCAGTGCGATGCGCAGCCGCGTGCTGAGCCCCGCCGGTTTCGCCCGCCTGCCGTGGATCAGCTGGCAGGCACCGCGCACGTTCCGCACCGACATGAGCGGCCCGACGCTCATGGCCGTGTTCGCCGGGCTGGCGATCGGCGGCTCGCCGGAGACGCACGTGCTCGGCACGCCGAGCGGGATCGTGCCCGAGAGCGCCCGCGCCGCCGCCGTCCGCCGCTTCCTCGACGGCTGACGGGGCGCGGCCCACGAGTTGCCGCAAGTTTCCGCGCGCGGATGCGTTCGTGTCCCCGGAAGACTTCCCGCGACGGGCAGTGGGGGACGCGGAGCACCACGGGGCGGGCGGCTCGGGAGGCCGCCCGCTCGGCTCCGGCGAGCGCTAGTCGGACGAGGAGGCCGAGCTCGACGAGGCCGACTCGGAGCTCGACGACGACTCGCCGCCCGAGGACGAGTCACCGGACCCGTCGTCCGAGGACGACTTCTCGCGGTTGCGCTTCCGGGTGCCGTAGTCCGTGTTGTGGAATCCCGAGCCCTTGAAGTGGATCGCCGGCGGACGGAAGACCCGCTCGACCGGCTGCCCCGTCTCGGGGTCCACCGTGAGCGGATCGTCGCTGAACTTCTGCATGACCTCGAAGGTCGTTCCGTCCTGGCGGCGGTACTCGTAGATCGGCATCGCGGAGCATCAGTCTACGATCAGGCGTCGATGCCTACCGACGTCGTGACCATGGACAAGATCGTGGCGCTGTGCAAGCGCCGCGGCTTCATCTTCCCCAGCTCGGAGATCTACGGTGGAATCGGCTCCACCTACGACTACGGGCACTACGGCGTCCTGCTGAAGACGAACGTCAAGAACGAGTGGTGGCGTTCGATGCTGCAGGAGCGCGACGACGTCGTGGCGCTGGACAGCGCGATCCTGCAGCACCCGCGGGTGTGGGAGGCGTCGGGACATCTGGAGGGCTTCACCGACCCGCTCGTCGACTGCAAGGCGTGCAAGCAGCGCTTCCGCGCCGACCACGTCGACCGCGACGAGCTGTGCCCGGCGAAGGCGAACCTGCCGAAGACCGAGGACCGCCGGCACGAGTTCACCGACGTCCGGCAGTTCAACCTCATGTTCGAGACGACGGTCGGGCCGGTGAAGGAGACGGGCTCGACGGCCTACCTGCGCCCGGAGACCGCCCAGGGCATCTTCATCAACTTCAAGAACGTCCTGCAGTTCAGCCGCAAGAAGCCGCCGTTCGGCATCGCGCAGGTCGGCAAGTCGTTCCGCAACGAGATCACGCCCGGCAACTTCATCTTCCGCACGCGCGAGTTCGAGCAGATGGAGCTCGAGTTCTTCGTCCCACCCGCGGAGGCGTCGGAGTGGTACGCGTACTGGCGCGAGGAGCGCCGCCGCTGGTACCAGGACCTCGGCATCCGGCCGGATCACCTGCGGCTGCGCGAACACGAGGCCGACGAGCTCAGCCACTACTCGTCCGGGACCGCCGACATCGAGTACCTGTTCCCGATGGACTGGAGCGAGCTCGAGGGGGTCGCGAACCGGACGGACTACGACCTGCGCCGCCACTCGGAGTTCTCCGGCGAGAAGCTCGAGTACTACGACGGCCAGACGAAGGAGCGCTACATCCCCTACGTCATCGAGCCGTCGGCGGGCGCGGACCGCGCGACGCTCGCGTTCCTCGTCGACGCCTACGACGAGGAGCAGATCGAGGGCGAGACGCGGACGGTGCTCAAGCTCCATCCGCGGCTGGCGCCGGTGAAGGTCGCGGTGCTGCCGCTCGTGCGCAAGGACGGCCAGCCCGAGGTCGCGCGCGAGGTGTTCACGACGCTCCGCAGGCGGATGTTCGCCGAGTACGACGAGGGCGGCTCGATCGGCAAGCGCTACCGCCGCCAGGACGAGATCGGCACGCCGTGGTGCGTGACGATCGACCACCAGACCCTCGAGGACCGGACCGTCACGATCCGCGACCGCGACTCGCTCGAGCAGGAGCGGGTGGCGATCGACGAGCTCCCGGACGTGCTCCAGGCGAAGCTCGAGGCGCCCTGGACCTCGCCGAAGCTCGCCTCCTCCTAGCAGGCCGGAGGAGGGCATCGGCCGCGCCGCCGGGGACCAGCCGGGGATTTCGCCGATGCCGCGGCCCGGGGGCGCGCCTAGCGTCGCCGCCATGACCCGGACCGTGCTCTGCCTGCTCGCCCTCTGCCTGCTGCCCGCCGCCTCCGCCCACGCCGCGTCGGTGATCGGCACCGACCCCGACGGCGTGCTCGGCGGCGACCCGCTGTCGTGCCCCGGCGGGTGCACGGTCGCGCAGACCCGGCTCGCCGGCCTCGACCAGGTGGCCGACGTGGACGGCGTCGTCACCGGGCTGCGCATCAAGGGCAGCGGCGGCACCGCTCGGCTGCGGCGGCTGACGCCGGGCCCGGGCGGGGCGACCGCGGGCGCCGTGTCGGCGCCGGTGACGCTCACCGGCGGCACGGTCTCGGCGGCGCTGTCGCTGCCGGTCCGGGCGGGCGACCTCATCGGCGTCGAGCTGTCGCCGGGCGCGCAGATCGCCGCCGACGAGTCGATCTTCGACTCCAACCGGATCGTGGCCTGGGAGCCGGCGCCGGCGACGGGCGAGACCCGCGCCGCGACGTCGGCGCGGCTCGGGTGGGTCGCGTACCAGGCGACGGTCGAGCCGGACGCCGACGGCGACGGCCTCGGCGACGAGACCCGGGACGACTGCGTCTTCTGCGAGCAGGCCCCGCCGGCCGGTGACGGCGGCGCGGCGCCGCCGCCGGCGCCCGGGCCCGCGACGCCGCCGGCCTCGACCCCGGCGTCCCAGCCGCGCGCGACGACGACGACCGATCCGTACGCGGCGATCCGCAGGCGCGGACCGCGCGTCACGCTCGCCCGCACCGTGCAGCGCAAGGGCCGGACGGTGACTGTCACCGTCACGAACCCGCACGCGTTCGCCGTCAGCGGCAAGGTCGTGCTGCGGCGCGGCAGGCGAGCGCTCGGCTCGGCGAAGGTCAAGGTCGCCGCCGGCGCCACCAGGCGCGTCAGGGTGAAGGTCAGGCGACTCTCCACCAGGATCAAGAAGCTCGCGCTCGCCGCGACGATGAAGGGCCCGGTCGGCAAGCCGGCGACGACGAAGGCGACGGTGCGGATCGGCAAGGCGAAGACGAGCAAGCCGCGGCAGCGGACCGGCGGCGGTGGGGGCACGACGCCGGACGCGCCCGCCGAGGCCGGGATCGACGGCACCTACCGCGGCCAGGGCGGCGGCGACGCCGGGTACGTGATGATCATCGAGGGCGGCGTCGTGAAGAGCTTCAACGGCACGCTCGGCCTGAGCTGCACGAAGAGCAAGGCGATCGGCAGCCACCCGTTCTCGATGGTCGCCGACGACCCCGCCCCGGCCGTCGCGCCGGACGGCTCGTTCAGCTGGGAGGCGACTAGCGGGTACGGCTTCACGAAGCTGAAGTTCACCGGCAAGGTCGCCGGCGGCCGCGTCACCGGGAACGTCGTGGTCGAGTACCGGCCTCCGATCAGCGGCGCGGACCCGCTCAGCGGGATGCCGCGGATGGAGTTCGACTACTGCTTCGCCGGCCGCGACTACACGCTCTCGCGCTGACGCCCGCCGACGTCGCGCGGGAGCCGTTCGCCCGGCCCTCGGTCCGGGTGTACGGTCCTGTTCATGAGTGCGACGATCCCGGCAGCCACCGAGCAGATCACGTACCCGGACCTGTACGCGCGGTGGGAGCGGGGCAACTGGCGCGCGACCGAGATCGACTTCGGCCAGGACCGGATCGACTGGCACGAGCGGATGACGCCACAGCAGCGCAAGGGCGCGCTGTGGATCTTCTCGCTGTTCTTCCACGGCGAGGACACCGTCGCCGACACGCTCGGCCCGTACGTCGACGCCGCCCCGCTGGAGGAGCAGAAGGAGTTCATCACCACCCAGCAGGTCGACGAGACCCGCCACACGGTCTTCTTCAAGCGCTTCTTCGAGGAGGTCGTCGGCGTCGGCGACGGCACGGTCGGCGGGACGCTGAAGGCGACGCTCCCCGAGCTGACCTGGGGCCACCGGCAGACGTTCGGCCACCTCGAGCAGATGGCGGAGCGGCTGCGCCGCAACCCGCACGACAAGCACCTGCTCGCCCGCGCGGTGACGCTCTACCACATCATGATCGAGGGCGGCCTGGCCCAGTCCGGCCAGCACATCCTCGAGACCAAGCTCGAGGAGCTCGACCTCCTCCCCGGCTTCCGCGAGGGCATGCGCAACGTCGCGCTCGACGAGCAGCGCCACATCGCGTTCGGCGTGCGGCTGCTCGCCGACCTGTACCGCGAGGACCCGGCCGGCATCCAGGAGGCGATCGTCGAGGAGTTCCGCGAGACGCTCCCCAAGACGACGTGCGTCGCCGAGATCCCGGGTTGGGACGAGACGTACACGACGTCGCTCGGCTACACGCTCGAGGAGCTCTACGAGGAGGGCGCGCGGGCGCAGGAGGCGCGGCTGCGCGCGATCGGCCTGCAGCTCGAGGAGATCCCCCGCTTCCCGCTGCCGATCGACCTGCCGCCGCGCGAGCGCGGCGTTCGCGGGATCACGCTCATGAAGTCCGGCTACCTCGGCCCGCGGCACAACTACCGCGGCCCGGACGAGGTCTCGACCGAGATCCTCTTCGACCAGCTCCGCCGCACCGCGAACACCGCGGCCGTCCGGCCGGGGACGACCGTGCAGTGGGACTTCACCGACCACGAGCCGTGGCACTTGGTCATCGCCGACGGCGCGACGCGGGCCGAGCGCGGCGCGGCGCCGAACCCGACGCTGCGGCTCGAGACGTCGTTCGCCGACTGGGTCGACGTCGCGGCCGGCCGGGCGGAGCCGGCGCGGCTCATCCTGCGCCGCCGCCTGCGCCCGCGCGGCGACCTGCGCGTGCTCGTCAAGCTGCCCAGGCTCTTCGGCTGAAGTGCGGATCGGCGCGGTCGCAGACCTGCACGGGGTCCTCCCCGAGGTCCCCGCCTGCGACCTGCTGCTCGTCGCCGGCGACATCTGCCCGACCGCCGACCACGACGTCGCCTACCAGGCCCGGTGGCTCGACACCGAGTTCCGGGCCTGGCTCGAGGACGTCCCGGCCGGGACCGTCGCCGGCATCGCCGGCAACCACGACTTCGTGTTCGAGCGCGCGCCCGAGGACGTCCCCGGCGACCTGCGCTGGACCTACCTGGAGGACGCGGCGACGACGGTCGGCGGCGTGACGGTGTGGGGCTCGCCGTGGACGCCGTGGTTCGGCGGCTGGGCGTACAACGCGCCGCGCCGGGCGGGCGAGGTGTTCCTCGCCGACCGGTACGCCGCGGTCCCGGACGACGTCGACGTGCTCATGCTCCACGGGCCGCCGCGCGGCTACGGCGACGCGCTCGCGTCGAACGGGCGGAAGGTCGGCTCGACCGCCGCGCTCGACCTCGTCGACCGCGTCCGCCCCCGCCTGTGCGTCTACGGCCACATCCACGAGGGCCGCGGGCGGTGGGTGCGCGGCGCGACGACGCTGTGGAACTGCTCGGCGCTGACGCTCGAGTACGCGCCGGTCGACGACCCGGTGATGCTCGTCGACCTCTAGCCACGCCGGCGACCGGACCACGTCACTCGTCGCGGGCCGCGAGCGCCGCGGCCAGCCCGCTCCGGCCCGGGATCCCGAGCTTGCGGTACGCGCGCCCGAGGTGCGTCTCGACGGTCTTCGCGGTGAGGAAGAGCCGCTCGGCGATCTCGCGGTTCGTGTGCCCGGCGGCGGCGAGCGCGCACAGCTCCTCCTCGCGCGGCGTGAGCGCGTCGGCCCCGGTCGAGCGCGTCCGCCGCGGCCTCCCGCCCGCCGCGCGCAGCTCCCCGTGGGCGCGCTCGGCGAGCGCGTCGGCGCCGCAGCGCACAGCGAGGTCGAGCGCCTCGCGCAGCCGCTCGCGCGCAGCGGGCAGCGCGTTGCGGCGCCGCAGCGCGTGACCGAGCTCCGCCGCGATACGCGCCCGTTCGAGCAGCGCGGGCGAGCCGTCGAGCGCGGCGATCGCGTGCTCGAGCCGTCCGACCCGCTCGTCCTCGCCGCCGGTGAGCGCACGGACGCGCCGCGCGGCGGCGACCGTCCGCGGCGCCCCGAACGCCTCGGCGTGCACCAGGTCGGTCTTCGCGATCGCGTCCGCGGCGGCGTGCTCGCCGAGCTCGAGGGCCGCCAGCGCGGCGAGCTCGCCGGCCGGGCACACCGCAGGGTTGACGGCGCCGAGCGCGCGAAGGAGCTCGAGCGCGCGGCCCGCGCGGTCGTAGGCCGGCACCGGATCCCCCGCGGCGAGCGCGACGCGCGCGTGGGCGGTGAGCGCCCAGGCGGTCTGGATCGCGGGCGGACCGTCGTCGGCGAGCGGCTCGAGCGGCGCCAGCGCCGCCCGCGCCTCCGCCACGAGGCCGCGGTCGGCGAGCATGTCGCACAGCGCCCACCGCGCCGGGACGACCGGGTGGTCCCATCCCATCGCGCTCAGCTCGAGCACCCGTTCGGCGTCGGCCTGTGCCGTCCGGAGGTCCCCGCGGCGCCAGCGCCCGTACAACCGCGTGTCGACGGCGAGCTCGAGCAGCAGCGGCGAGCCGCTGGCCTGCGCGGCAGCGATGAGCTCCTCGAGCGCGGTGTCGGCCTCGTCGAAGCGGTCGGCGCCCGCGAGCGTCCAGGCCGCCATCGTCAGCGGCGGCGGCCCGGCGCCCGCCCATGCGTGCGCGTCCGGTGTCGCGAGGACGGCGCGTGCGAGCTCGGCCACCTCGGGCGCCGGGCGTGCGGCGACGAACGCCATGAGCGCGACCTGCGCCGCGGTCGCGGCGTCGGCGGCGCGCCCTCCCTGTGCCCGCACGCGGCGCTCGAGCAGCCGGCGCGTGCCCTCCGCGTGCCCGGCGTGGGTGAGCCCGAGGTAACCGCGCAGGAGGACTCCCTCCTCCTCGCCGCCCGGCGCGGCGCCCTCGAGCGCCGTGCGGAGGCGCTCGAGGCCGCGGTCGGGGCCCCCGCTGCCCACCTCGGCCATCGCGAGCGCCGCGACGACCTCGGCGCGCTCGCGCGGGCGATCGCCGTCGAGCACCGCCAGCGCCCGCTCGAGGTGCCCGACGCCCGCGGCGTCACCGAGCGCGAGCTGCGCCCGGCCGAGGTCGGCGAGCAGCCCGGCCGGCGGTCGGGGCCCGGCCTCGGCGACCGCGCGCAGGAGCAGGCGGACGGCTGTCGGCGTGGCGCCCTGGGCGACCGCCGAGGCGGCGGCACGTCGTAGCACGGCGACAGCCGCGGGGTCGGCGTCCGGTGCGCACGCCAGCAGATGCACGGCGGCGCGGTCGTCGTCGCCGCGGTCGGCGAGCACCCGGGCCGCGGCGCGGTGCAGCGTGTCGCGATCGGCGGCCGGGATCGCGTCGAGCGCCGCGCGCCGCAGGGCCGGCTGGGCGTAGCGCAGGGGAAGCCCCGCGGACAGGATCCCGGCGCCCGCGAGCTCCTCGGCCGCCACGGCCGCGTCGCGGACGACGATCCCGCTGAGCGCGGCGGCGACCGGCACGCTCGACTGCTCGAGGATCGCGACCGACCGGGCGAGCCGGAGCGCCGGCCCGCCCAGCCGCCGCAGGCGCACCTCGAGCGAGGCGGTCAGCGTCTGCGGCGTCAGCCGCTCGGCCGTCGCCGCGTCGAGCGGCTCGTCGCCGGTCGCGTCCGCCGCCGCCCGGAGGAGCTCCTGGAGCACCCGCGGGTTGCCGCCCGCCGCGACGGCGAGCGCGGCGCACGCGCCGGGCGCCGCGCGCTCGCCCAGGACGGACGCGGCGAGCGCAGCACAGCCCGCGTCCGACAGCGGCGCGGGTCGCACGACGGTCGCGCGCGCCACCAGGTCGTCGAGGGCGGGAGGGCGTGCCGGCGCACGGTCGACCGCGACGACGAGCCCGATCGGCTGATCGTCGAGCCGGCGCGCGAGGAAGGCCAGTGCGGCCAGCGACATCTCGTCGACGAGATGGGCGTCGTCGACGAGCAGCAGCCGCGGAGCGCGCTCGGCCAGACGAACCGCGAGCCAGTAGAAGGCGTGCGGGAGCGCGAGCGCCGGGTCCGGCACCCTGGGCGGCTCGCCGCCGGCGACGAGGTCGGCCGCCGCGCGCGCCGGCCCGCCCGCCAGCGCCGCGCGCGCGTCCGCCGGCAGCTCCAGTACGGCCTCGGCGAACAGCTCGCGAGCCGCGCCGAGCGGCACCTGGGCCTCGATGTCGCCGCCGCGTGCGACATGGACGCGGGCGGCGCCGCGGGCGCGGTCGGCCGCGGCGCGCAGCAGCGCGGTCCGGCCGATGCCGCCGACGCCCTCGACCACGACGACCCCACCGCGCCCGCCGCCCGCCGCCGCGGTGAGCTCGTCGAGCGCGCGCAGCTCGTCCGTGCGCTCGACGAGCGCGTCGCCGGCCGTCCGTGTGGCCACGCGGGCGACCCTAACCAGCGCGCAAAGTTCAGGGTGGGGACCCTGACGATCGGAGTCACCGCGCCGACATACGGTCGCCCGCATGTCCCGGATCGCTCGCCTCCTCGGCGGCGGCGCGCTCGCCTGCGCCGCCACGCTCCTCCTCACCCTCGCCGGCGCGCCGCCCGCGGCAGCCGAGCAGGCGGGCTCGCACGCGCTCCGCGTCCAGGCCGGCGCGCTCGACGCCGGGTACCACGCGACCTGCTCCCTCGCACCGGACCGCACGGTCGCCTGCTGGGGCGCCTCGGGCGTGACGAGCGACACGCCCGCGACGATCGCCGGCACGGCGGACGTCGCGGCGGTGGCCGCCGGCGACGGGTTCGTGTGCGCGCTGAGCCGCGCCGGGACGATCGCGTGCCGTGGCGAGAACGCGGACGGCCGGCTCGGCGACGGCACGGGCATCTCGTCCGACGAGCCGGTCGCGGTCAGCGGCATCGCCGACGCGACCGCGATCAGCGCCGGCGGTGCGCACGCGTGCGCGGTGCGGGCCGGCGGCACCGTCGCCTGCTGGGGCCACAACGCCGCCGGGCAGCTCGGGAACGGGTCGACCGACCACGCTCTCGCCCCGGTCGCGGTCGCCGGCCTGACGGGAGCCGTCGCGGTCAGCGCAGGCCACGAGCACACCTGCGCCGTGCTCGCCGACGGGACCGCACGGTGCTGGGGCGGGAACTTCTGGGGCCGGCTGGGCGACGGGACGACCGACGACAGCACGACGCCGGTCACGGTGAAGGAGCTGACCGGGGTCCGCGCGATCGCCGCCGGCGCGACGCACTCGTGCGCGATCACCGACGACGGCGCCGTCCACTGCTGGGGCTACAACGGCTACGGCCAGATCGGCGCCGACGCCGCCGTGCAGGGCAGCTACGAGCCCCTGCAGGTCGACGATCTCGACCCGGCGGTCGCGATCACCGCGGGCGGGTGGCACACCTGCGCGGCCCTCGCCGACGGGACGGCGTCGTGCTGGGGCCTGAACGCCGCGGGCCAGCTCGGCGACGGGACCCTCGTCGGCCGTGCGGAGCCCGCGGCGGTGACCGGGCTGACCGGCGTCCGCGCGATCACCGCGGGTGACGCGCATGCGTGCGCGCTGCACGCCGACGGGACCGTCAGGTGCTGGGGGCGGGGGCTGGAGGGCCAGCTCGGCGACGGCGCGTCCGCCGCCTCGGACACGCCGGTCGCGGCCACGGGGCACACGGGCGTCGGGGTGGTGGCCGACCTCGCGGTCGCGGTGTCGGTCGCGCCGGACCGGCAGCGGCCGGGAAGCCCGGTGACGTTCGCGGTGACAGTCACCAACGCCGGGCCGGACGCGACGGCCGCCGTCGTCGCGCTGGGCCTCCCCGCGGGCTTCTCGGTGACGTCGGCGGCGCCGTCCGCCGGGACGCTCGCGGCGCCCGACCGCTGGGAGCTGCCCTCGGTCGCCGCCGGCGGCACGGCGACGCTGACGATCACCGGGACGCGCGCCGCGCCGGGCACGGCGACGCTCACCGCGCGGGTCGAGGATGCGGCCGCGTTCGATCCCGACTCGGTGCCCGGCGGCGGCCCGGCGACCGAGGACGACCGCGGCTCCGCGAGCGCGACGTTCGCGGCGCCGCCCCCGCCCGGGCCGCCCCCGGCGGCGCCGCCGGCCGATGCCGCGGCGCTGCCGTTCGCTGCCACCACGCCGCCCGCGGGCGCCGCGCCGCGGCCGCGGGCGGACAGCCGTGCCCGCGGCCGGCTCGGCGTCACCGCACGCCTGCGCCCGCGCAGCCGCCGGGCGCGCGTCACGGGGACCCTCGTCCTTCCGCCCGGGACAGCGCGGAGCGCCTGCGGCGGCCGGGTGACGGTGACGCTCACCGCCGGCCGGACGACGGTCGGCCGTGCGTCCGCCGCGCTCCGCCCGCCGCGGCGCGGCCGCACCTGCCGGTTCGCCGCGACCGTCCGCCTGCGCCGGACGCTCGCGCCGCGGGCCCGGGTCGTCGCCCGTGCGACGCTCGCCGGCACCACGCGGCTGCGGCCCGCCGGCCGGACCGTCGCGGTCAGGGTCGCGCGCCGCTGACCGCGCCGGTCAGCGGGCGTCGAGCAGCGGGCGGATCGCCCGCGTCGCCGCGTCGATCGCCGGGCGCCAGTCGCGGTCGGGCTCGGCGACCATCCGCAGCGCGAGCCCGTCGGCGAGCGAGAACAGCAGGTCGGCGATCGCCTCCGGCTCGGCAGCCAGGCGCAGCACGCCCTCGTCGCGCTTGGCGGCCAGCACCTGCGCGAGCTGGTCGCGCGTGCGCGAGACCAGCTGCGCGAACTCCGGCGCCAGCTCGGGGTTGCGCCGGCCGACCGTGAACAGCTCGAAGACGAGCGTCAGGACGTCGGGGTCGCGCTCGACGAGCGCCTGCAGCTCGGACAGCATCCGGGCCAGGACGTCGTCGAGGGTCCGCGCGTCGGCCATCCGCTCGTCGAGCGCCGCCATCCGCACCTCGCAGTCGCGGCGCAGCACCTCGGCGAGCAGCCGCTCCTTCGTGCCGAAGTAGTAGTGCAGCAGGCCGCGCGAGACGCCGGCCTCGCGCGCGACGTGGTCGAACGTCGACCCGGCCACGCCCCGGCGCGCGACCGAGGTGCGCATCGCCTCGACGATGCGCTCGGCCTTCTCGCCCTGCAGCGGGCGCTCGGCGCTTGTGGCAGCTTCCACGGCCGACAGGCTAGCCCTCGCAGACGACGAAGGGCACCCCGTCGGGCGCCCTTCGCTCCAGCTTCGGGTGTGTGGGCAGCGGCGTCAGCCGTTGGTCGAGCCCGCGGTCTCCGGCTGCGACGGCGCCGGGCTGGACGGCGACGTCGTCGACGTGTAGTCGAACTCCTCCTCGGCGCCGAACAGCAGGTCCAGCACCTTGTTGCGCAGCTCACTGCTCACCGCCAGCGCGAGACCGCCGCCGACGATGCCGAGCAGCAGCAGGCGGCCGACGCCGCCCTTGCGCCGCTTCTTGCGCTTCTTGGGACCCTCGCGGAGCGCCTCGGTGGCCTCGCGCAGGGCGTCAGCCGCCGCCTGCAGGTCCTTGTGCAGCTTCTTGTCGTCGAGCAGGGCCTTGTGGGGCGCCTTGCCGTTGTTGAGGCGGTGGTAGGCGCTGCGGCCGGACTCGATGGCCGCACGGATCGTCTCCCGCAGCTCCTCGTCCTGGATCAACCGCTGGACGTACGGGCTGGCTCCGGTGACCGCGGCACCTGCCGACGCCTTTGCCGCCTTGGTCTTCTTTGCCATTCCTCTCCTGACTCGCGGGGCTTGCCGTTCTGGTCCGGGGATGCTACCCGGGATCCCTGGAGGGCCACCTCCAGTACCTCCTCGACGCGCGACACCCAGTGGAACTCGAGCTGGTCGCGCAGCTGGGCGGGGATGTCCTCGACGTCGCGGCGGTTCTGCTCCGGCGCGATGACGTGCCGGATCCCGAGCCGCTGGGCCGCGAGGGCCTTCTCCTTCAGCCCGCCGATCGGCAGGACCTCGCCGTGCAGCGTCACCTCGCCGGTCATCGCGACGTCGTCGCGCACCGGCCGCCGGGTGAGGAGCGACATGAGCGCCGTGACCATCGTGATGCCCGCGCTCGGCCCGTCCTTCGGGATCGCCCCGGCGGGCACGTGGATGTGCAGGTCGTGCTTGGCGAACCAGTCCTCGGGCAGGTCCTCGGGCGCATGCGCCCGCACCCACGACAGCGCCGCCTGCGCGGACTCCTTCATCACGTCGCCGAGCTGCCCGGTGATCGTCAGCTTGCCGGTGCCGGGCATCGCCCCCACCTCGATGAAGAGCACGTCGCCGCCCACCGGCGTCCACGCCAGCCCCGTCGCGACGCCCGGCTCGCGCGTGCGCCGGCGCACCTCGGACTGGTAGCGCGGCTTGCCGAGCAGCTCGCGCGCCTTCGCCTCGGAGATGCTCCGCCGCTTCCTCGGCCGCCCGTCCTGCTCGGCGATCTCGCGCGCGACCTTGCGCGCGATCGTGCCGATCTGGCGCTCGAGGCCTCGCACCCCCGCCTCGCGCGTGTACTCGCGGATGATCGTCCGCAGCGCGCGGTCGGAGATCTGCAGCCAGCTCTTCTTCAGGCCGTTGCGCTCGAGCTGGCGCGGCACGAGGTACCGCTTGGCGATCTGGAGCTTCTCCTCCTCGGTGTAGCCCGCGATCTCGATGACCTCCATGCGGTCCAGGAGCGGGCCCGGGATCGTGTCGGTCGTGTTCGCCGTCGCGATGAACATCACGCGCGACAGGTCGAACGGCAGGTCGAGGTAGTGGTCGCGGAACGTCGCGTTCTGCTCCGGGTCGAGCACCTCGAGCATCGCGCTCGCCGGGTCGCCGCGGAAGTCCGAGCCCATCTTGTCGAGCTCGTCGATCATGAACAGCGGGTTGTCCGACCCCGCGTCGCGCATCGCGCGGATGATCACGCCGGGCATCGCGCCGATGTACGTGCGGCGGTGGCCGCGGATCTCCGCCTCGTCGCGCACGCCGCCGACGCTGATGCGCTCGAACTTGCGCCCGAGCGCGCGCGCGACCGACCGGCCGAGCGACGTCTTGCCGACGCCGGGCGGGCCGACGAACAGCAGGATCGAGCCGCGCGCGTCCGGCTTGAGCTTGCGCACCGCGAGGAACTCGAGGATGCGGTCCTTGACGCGCTCGAGCCCGTGGTGGTCCTCCTCGAGCACCTCGCGCGCGTGCGCGAGGTCGAGGTTGTCCTCGGTGCTCTTGTTCCACGGCAGCGCCGCGACCCACTCGAGCCAGTTGCGGATCACGCCGTGCTCGGCGGCCGCGGGCGGGATGCGCTCCAGCCGGTTGAGCTCGCGGTCGACCTGCTTGCGGACCTCGTCGGGCAGGTCGATCTCGTCGAGCTGCTCGCGCAGCTCGTCGACCTCCGCCTCGGTCGGGTCCTTCTCGCCGAGTTCCTCCTGGATCGCCTTGAGCTGCTGGCGCAGGAAGAACTCGCGCTGGGTGCGGTCGATCTCGCCCTGGACCTCGGACTGGATCCGGCTGCCGAGCTGGACGACGTCGAGCTCGCTCGCGAGGATCTCGGCGATCCGGCGCAGGCGCTTGGGGACGCTGACCTCCTCGAGCAGCTCCTGCTTCTCGGCCGTCTTCAGCCGCAGCGAGCCGGCGATGAGGTGCGACAGCGCGCTCGGATCCTCGACGTTGGCGACCGCGACCTGCAGCTCCTCGGGGAGGTAGGGCAGCGCCTCGACGATCTGCCCGAACGTGCTCTGCACGTTGCGCACGAGCGCCTTGAGCTCGGGCGTCTCCTCGGTGTCGGTGTCGGGGGCCTCCGCGATCTCGGCGACGAGGTACGGCGACTCGCGGACCCAATGGGTGATCCGCACGCGCGGGCCGGCCTGGACGAGGATGCGCAGCGTCCCGTCCGGAGCCTTGAGCATGCGGGCGATGACGCCCACGACGCCGACCTCGTAGAGCTGGTCGGGCGAGGGCTCGTCGACATCGGGCTCGCGGCTCGTGACCATGACGAGCATCCGGTCGTGCGCGAGCGCGTCGTTGATGAGCGCGATCGAGCGCTCCTGGCCGACGGCGAGCGGGACGACGGTGTCGGGGAACGCGACCGCCTCGCGCAGCGGCAGCACGCGGGCAGGAGACGGGATGTGGCGGGTGGTGGGGCCCTCGGGGGCGCCGTTCCCGCCCGAGCCGGACGTGATGTCGATCATCGGTCGTCTCCGGCCTGGCGGATCGGCACGCTGCGTGACGCCGGCCGCTCGGTGCGGAGCGGCAGCGTGATCTCGAGGATCCCGTCGCGGTAGTTCGCGGTCGCCGCGTCGGCGTCGACGTCGGCGCCGAGCGGGATGACGCGCCGGAACGCGCCGTGCTCGATCTCGAGCTGCTGGTAGAGGCGGCCCTTGGCCTGCGGCGGCAGGCGGCGCCCGACGAGGAGCAGCTCGCGCCCGCGCACCTCGACCTTCACCTCGTCGGGGTCGACGCCCGCGAGCTCGGCGTGCACGACCGCCCGCGGCGGGTCACCGACGTAGAACACGTCGACCGCGGGCGAGAACTCCGCCCGCCGCCGGTGCGGGTCGAAGACCTCGCCGAAGAGCTCGTCGACCTCGCGACGCATCCGCTCGAAGTTGGCGAAGAGGTCGCGCGAAGACATGAGCCGGAAGGTACCTGCCTAGACCTCGTACACGTCGCCTTCCGACGCCACCCTGACCGGTGCGCCGAACGACGCGGTCGCGCAGCCCTCGGCCCAGTCGCGGTCGAGCTCGTCGGAGATGTGGACGAGCACCACCTCCCGCGCGCCGGCGCGCCGGGCGTGCTCGCCGGCCTCGGCCGGGGTGATGTGGCCGCGCACGCCGTCGCGCTCGGGGCGCGGGAGCGTCGCCTCGATGAGCAGCAGGTCGGTGCCGCGCGCGAAGTCGACGAGCTCGTCGGTCGGCGAGTGGTCGGCGCCGTACGTCATCCGGCCGCCACCGTTCGTCGAGGAGAACTCGACCGCGCTCGTGTTCGGCGCGAAGTGCGGGACCGGGTGGAAACGCACGCGCAGCGACCCGATCTCGAGCACGTCGCTGTGGTCGTACTCGCGCACGTCGAACGCGTTCTCGATGAGGTCCTCGCTCCCCCACGCGCCGGTGACGCGGCGGAAGACCTCGCGCGCGCCGACCGGGGCGTGCAGCACCGGGCGCGCCGGCGAGTCGGTCCCCGGCCAGGTGTGCACCGGCACGGGCTGCTGGCGCGGCGCGTACGTCAGGCCGTACGCGTACGGGACGAGATCGAGGAAGTGGTCGGCGTGCAGATGGCTGATGACGATCGCATCGACGTCGACGTAGTCGACGAAGCGCCGCAGCTTCCCGAAGACGCCGTTGCCGCAGTCCAGGAGGACGGTGACCCCGTCCTCCTGGACCAGGTAGCCGCTGCACGCTCCGCCGGCGTCCGTGTAGGACGGGGACTTGCCCAGGACGGTGACCCTCACCGGGGCCGATGCTATTGCGCCGCCGGCCTCAGCGGTGCAGCGCGGCCTGCTCCTGGGCGCTCGGGAACGCCCACGTGGCGCGCGCCCGGCGCTCTGAGCGGAACGTGAAGCGAAGCTGCCGCGGCGGCCGCAGACCCTCCGGGTGGTTCGGCCGGAACGTCGCGCAAGGCTCGTCCTGCCGGAGGGCGCAGAGCATGTTGCAGCGGAAGAAGCAGTTCTCGCACGAGACGTTGCGTGAGGAGGACTTCGCGTTCGGCACGCGACGGATCCAAGCTCACTTCGCGGCGGGCTGCATCCCCGGTTCTCGCAAATGCCGCTGTTTTGTTTAAGACCCCGCAAATACGGGGTTTCTGGGCCGTTCCGCCGCTACGAGCGGGCGTTTTCGAGCTTGTCGGCGATGAGCGCCGCGAGAGCGAGCGAGGAGGTCGCCGCCGGGCTGGGCGCATTGCGCACATGGAGGGCCCCCTCGGCCTCGGCGAGGAGGAAGTCGTCGACGAGCCGGCCGTCGCGCCCGACGGCCTGCGCGCGGATGCCCGCGGGGCCGCCGCGGCGCTCGACGTGCTCGGGCCGCAGCTCGGGCACGTAGGCGCGGCAGGCGGCGACGAACGCGCGGTGGCTGACCGCCATCCGCAGCTCGTCGACGCCGGTCCGCCAGAACCGGCGCACGACCCGCCAGGTGCCCGGCCAGGCGAGCGACTCGGCCAGGTCGCGCGGGCGGATGCGGCCGAGGCGGTAGGCGTCGCGGGCGCCGACGAGCAGCGCGGTCGGGCCGAGCCACACCTGGCCGCTGATGTGGCGCGTCAGGTGCACGCCGAGGAACGGCAGGTCGGGGTCGGGCACCGGGTAGATCAGGCCCTTGACGAGGTGCCGGGCCTCGGGACGCATCCGCAGGTAGGCGCCGCGGAACGGCACGATCCGCGGGTCGGGCGACTCGCCGGCCGCGACCGCCAGCCGGTCGGCCCACAGCCCGGCGCACACGACGGCGCTCCCCGCCGCGAGCGGGCCCTGGGACGTCGTCAGCTCGACGCCCTTCGCGCGCTTGTGCATCCCGTCGACGGCGATGCCGAGCCGGATCTCGCCGCCGAGCTCGCGGACGTCGTCGGCCAGCGCGCGGGCGACGCCCGGGAAGTCGGCGATGCCGGTCTCGGGCGAGTGGAGCGCGGCGATGCCGGTGGCGTGCGGCTCGATCTCCCTCAGGCCCGTCGCGTCGACCCGCCGCAGGCCCGGGACCCCGTTCGCGGTGCCGCGGCGCTCGAGCTCGTCGAGGCGGTCGAGCTCGTGCGGGCCGGTCGCGATGATGAGCTTGCCGACCTTCTCGTGGGCGATGCCGCGCTCCTCGCAGAACGCGTACATCCGCTTCATGCCCTCGACGCACAGCCGCGCCTTCAGCGAGCCGGGCTGGTAGTAGATGCCCGCGTGGATGACGCCGCTGTTGTTGCCGGTCTGGTGCCGGGCGATCTCGGTCTCGCGCTCGAGCACGACGACGCGCCGGCCCGGCCTGCGCTGCAGCAGCTCGCGCGCGACGGCCAGGCCGAGGATGCCGGCGCCGACGACGGCGATGTCAGGGTCACGAGGCACGCGCAGAGGGTAGGGACCTGGCCTTGCGGATCCTCCTGACCGGCATCACCGGCTTCGTGGGCGGCGCGCTCGCGCCGCGCCTGCGGCGCGACGGCCACGACCTCGTCGGCTACGCGCGCCACCCCGAGCGGGCGTCGGGGCTCGGCGTGCCCGTCGTGCGCGGCGACGTGCTGACCGGCGAGGGGCTCGACGAGGCGCTCGCCGGCTGCGACGTCGCCTACTACCTCATCCACTCGATGGAGACCGCGCCCGACGGGTCGTTCATCGAGCGCGAGGAGCAGGGGGCGCGCACGTTCGCCGACGCGGCCGTCCGGGCCGGCGTCGGGCGGATCGTCTACCTCGGCGGCATCCTCCCCGCCGGCCCGATCTCGCCGCACATGGCCAGCCGCCTGCGGGTCGAGGAGCTCCTCCTCGAGGCGGTCCCCGCGTCGGTCGCGCTGCGCGCGTCGATCGTCGTCGCCGCGCGGTCGCGGTCGTTCCGGTTCCTCGTCCGGCTCATCGAGCGGACCCCGGTCCTGCCGATGCCGCCGTGGACGCGCTATCGCACCCAGCCGATCGACGGGCGCGACGTGCTCGAGTACCTGGCGCGGGCGGCGACGGAGCCGTCGGTCGCGGGGCAGTCGCTCGACATCGCCGGCCCGGACCGGCTGACCTACGGGCAGATGCTCGAGAGGATCGCCGAGCTCATGATCGTCGGGCGGCCCGGCGTGCCGCTGCCCGTCTCGCTCACCCCGGTCGCGTCGAAGGTGGCCGCGGCGATCGCCGGCGAGGACCCCGGGCTGATCGAGCCGCTCATGGGGTCGCTCGGGGCGGACATCCTGCCCCGCGACATGCGCGCCCGCGACCTGTTCGGCGTCCGCCTGCACCGGTTCGACCGCGCCGTCGAGCACGCGCTGATGGAGTGGGAACAGCTCGAGCCGGGTAGCGTTCGCGCCCGATGAGCGCCGTCGAGGCGGAGATCTTCATCAACGCCCCGGTCGAGGAGGTCTTCGCCTTGGCGATGGATCCCTACGGGACCCTGGACTGGGTGACGATCGCCCGCGACGTCAAGGACGTCAAGGGCGAGCCGACCGACCGCGGCTTCGAGATGAAGCAGCAGCTCGTGCTGCGCGGCGTGCCGTTCTGGGTGACGTGGGACCTCGTCGAGGTCGACCCGCCGACGTACGCGCGCTACGAGGGCCAGGGGCCGATGCGCTCGAAGGCGTTCATCGAGAACCGGCTGATCGCGCAGGACGGCGGGACGCTCTACCGGTACCGCAACGAGTTCCGGGCGCCGTTCGGGCCGCTGGGCTCGACCGCCGAGCGCCTGCTCGCCGGCGGGATGGCGCAGCGTGAGGCGCACGCGTCGCTGGAGAACCTCAAGCGGCTCGCCGAGAGCCGCGTGCGGGCGTAGACGGGCCGGTCCGTCCCGCCGTCACGCGGCTCCCCGGCTGCCGGCACGGTCAGCGCCGGCCGCGCGAGACCGTGACGTAGATCGTCGCGCCGCGGGCGAGCCTGCGGCCGGCCGCGACCGGGCGGTGGCGCCGGGCGGTGCGGCGCGTCAGGCCGATCACGCGCCCCTTGCGCACGGCCTTGGAGCGGACGCGGCGGACCTTCACCTTGCAGCCGGCCTTCGTCAGCGCGCGGCGGGCGCTCTTCAGCGTCGCGCCGCGGCGCACCTTCGGCACGACGCAGCGCCGGGCCCCGCCCTTCGGCGTCGTCCCCGAGCCGCCGCGCTGCGTCGCCGCGCCGCCGCCTGCGCCGGGCGCCTGCGCGCCGGTCACCACCGTCTCGCAGCCGCTCGTCACGTCGACCGGGTCGACGTACGCGACGTCGGTGCCGGGGCCGCAGTCGATGCTGTCGCGCTCACCGTCGCGCGCATGGATCGTGTCGTTGCCCTGGCCGCTCGAACTGCAGGCGACGAAGTCGCAGATGACGCCGCCGTCGGCGAGGATCGTGTCCGGGCCGGGACCGCCGGTGATCGTTTCGTCGCCCGCGCCGGCGGCGATCGCGTCGGCGCCGGCGCCGCCGTCGATGCGGTCGTCGTACGCCCCGGAGCGCAGGCGGTCGGGGCCGGGGCTGCCGATGAGCGTCGAGCCGCCGGCGGGGGTGTTGGTCGCCGAGAACTCGACCGGGTCGGCGCCCGCGACGAGCGTGGCGACGCGGGTGGTCTCGATGACCTCGACCGACAGCACGTTGTCGCGCTCGCCGGGCCGCCCGTCGTTCGCCGCGCCGTCGAGGGACACGTGGATCGGCCGGTCGGGGGCGTTCGGGTCGTACCAGTCACCGGAGATGGTGTCGCGGCCGGGGCCGCCGTCGAGCACGTCCGCGCTGAGCCGGCGGCCGCCGCTGAGGACGTCGTCGCCGGGCCCGGCGGTGATGTGGTCGTCGCCGTCGTCACCGTCGATCCGGTCGTCGCCCGCGCCGCCGTCGATCCGGTCGGGACCCTGGCCGCCCTGGATCCTGTCGTCGCCGTCGCCGTCGCCGCCGAGGATGACCACCGCGAGCGCGGTCGTCGGGCCGGCGATGTCGTCGGCGCCGGGGCCGCCGTCGAGGACGACGGGCGTGGTGAACGGGAGGCCGTGCGGGGAGATGTCGAGCTCGTCGTCGCCGTCGCCGCCCTCGAGGCGCAGGTTCGTGACGCCGGCGACCGGGCAGTCGGCGAAGGCGCCGAAGCCGGTCTGCGTGATCATGCACCCGAGCGCCGGGGCGGCGGTGATCGGATGGCTCGTGCGGTCGGAGAGCTCGATGCGCCCGGCGCCGTTGTCGGAGGCGCGGACGGCGAGGTGGTTCTGCTCGCCGGGCTTGCCGCGCAGGACGAGCGTGTCGCCCTCGCGGACGACCTCGGCGGCGTCGGCCACCCCGCCGATCCCGGGAAGCATCGCAAGCGCCGCCCCGGCCACCGCCAGCCGGCGCAGGAGGGTTCTCGAATGCTGCATGCGGCCACCATGCGACGGCGGTCGCGATCGCACATCGGCGAAACCCCTTAACCCGAGCCGGCGCCCGCGACGGTTCAGATGTGACACCGATCTTTCTCATACGGTGTGATTCACAGTTACCGTTTGTGTCATGACTGACTTCCTGGAACAGAAGAAGCAGGAGATCCAGGCCCGCATGGACGAGCTGCGGCCCGCGGTCGAGGAGTACGAGCGGCTCGACGCGGCGCTGCGCGCGCTCAGCGGGGTGAACACGTCGGGTTCGAGGACGACGAGCCGCCGCAGCGGTGGTAGTGCGGGCGGCACGGGGCGGCGCGGCCGTCCGCCGGGCAGCGGCAGCCGCGCGGCGCAGGCGCTCGAGGTGGTGAAGAGCCGCCCGGGCATCACGATCCCCGAGATGGCACAGGAGATGGGGATCCAGCAGAACTACCTGTACCGCGTGCTCCCCGGCCTCGAGCAGGATGGCAAGGTCCGCAAGGAGGGCCGGGGCTGGTACCCCGTCTGAATTAACCGGGCCAGGCCCCTCACCTTACGCGGGGCCAGGCCCCTCGTCAGGTGAAGGGCCTGGCCCCGGGGTTAAACAGAGGGGTCAGGCCCCTTGTCAGGTGGGGGGCCTGGCCCCATTTTTAATTAGTCAGACAAGGCCGAGCTTCTTGACCGCCTCGTACTCCTCGCGGAGCTCGCCCACGGTGATCTCCAGCTTCGACTTCGCGAAGTCGTTCAGCTCGAGGCCCGTCTCGCGGGTGTACGAGCCGCCCGAGCAGCGGACCGGCACCGAGGACATCAGGCCCTCGTCGATGCCGTAGGAGCCGTCGGACGGGACCGCCATCGAGCGCAGGCCGTCGGCGCCCTGGACCCAGTCGCGCATGTGATCGATCGCCGCGCTCGCCGCCGACGCCGCCGAGGACGCGCCGCGCGCCTCGATGATCGCCGCGCCGCGCTTGCCGACCTTCGGCATGTACTCGTTCTCGTACCAGTCCATGTCGTTGCCGATCGCCTCGATCGCCGGCTTGCCGTCGACCTTGGCGTGGAACAGGTCCGGGAACATCGTCGGCGAGTGGTTGCCCCAGATCACGAGGTCCCGGATCGCCTCGACGCCGACCCCGACCTTCTTGGCGAGCATGCCCTTCGCGCGGTTCTCGTCCAGGCGGGTCATCGCCGTGAACCGGTCGGCGGGGATGTCCGGCGCGTTGCGCTGCGCGATGAGCGCGTTCGTGTTCGCCGGGTTGCCGACCACGAGGACCTTGATGTCGTCCGCGGCGCCGGCGTTCAGCGCCTCGCCCTGCGGCTTGAAGATCTGGCCGTTGGCCTCGAGCAGGTCGGCGCGCTCCATCCCCTTCGAGCGCGGCCGCGCGCCGATGAGGAACGCGATGTTCGCGCCCTCGAAGGCCTGCTTGGGATCGTCGTAGATGTCGATCGACTCCAGCAGCGGGAAGGCACAGTCGTCGAGCTCCATCGCGGTGCCCTCCGCGGCCTTCACCGCCTGCGGGATCTCCAGCAGGCTGAGCTGGATCTTCTCGCCGGGGCCCAGGACCTGGCCGGACGCGATGCGGAACAGGATGGCGTAGCCGATCTGCCCGGCCGCGCCGGTGACGGCGATGCGAGTAGCCACTAGCTGCTCATCTCCTTCTTCAGGTTCTCGTCGATCGCAGCGAGGAACTGCTGCGTCGTCAGGTAGCCCTGGTCGCCGCCGACGAGGAGCGCCAGGTCCTTGGTCATCTTCCCGCTCTCCACGGTCTGGACGCAGACCCGCTCGAGCGTGTCGGCGAACTCGACGACCTCGGGCGTGTCGTCCATGAGCCCGCGGTAGTGCAGCCCGCGCGTCCACGCGAAGATCGACGCGATCGGGTTCGTCGACGTCTCCTTGCCCTGCTGGTGCTGGCGGTAGTGCCGCGTGACCGTGCCGTGCGCGGCCTCCGCCTCGACGGTCTTGCCGTCGGGCGTCATGAGGACCGACGTCATGAGGCCGAGCGAGCCGAAGCCCTGCGCGACGGTGTCGGACTGCACGTCACCGTCGTAGTTCTTGCAGGCCCACACGTAGCCGCCCTCCCACTTCAGGGCGGCGGCGACCATGTCGTCGATGAGCCGGTGCTCGTAGGTGAGCCCGTGCTTCTCGAACTCCTCCTTGAACTCCTCGTCGTAGACCTTCTGGAACAGGTCCTTGAAGCGCCCGTCGTAGGCCTTGAGGATCGTGTTCTTCGTCGACATGTACAGCGGGACCTTGCGGTCCAGCGCGTACCGCATCGACGCGCGCGCGAAGTCGATGATCGACGCGTCGAGGTTGTACATCCCGAGCGCGACGCCGCTGCCCGGGAAGTCGAAGACGTCGACCTCGATCTTCTCGCCGCCGTCGGCCGGCTCGAACGTCATCGTGAGCTTGCCGGCGCCCGGGACGAGGAAGTCCTCGGCGCGGTACTGGTCGCCGAACGCGTGACGGCCGATGATGATCGGCTTCTTCCAGCCCGGCACGAGCCGCGGGATGTTCGAGATCACGATCGGCTCGCGGAAGATGACGCCGCCGAGGATGTTGCGGATCGTCCCGTTCGGCGAGCGGTACATCCGCTTGAGGCCGAACTCCTCGACGCGCGCCTCGTCGGGCGTGATCGTCGCGCACTTGACGCCGACGCCGTACTGCTTGATCGCGTTCGCCGCGTCGACGGTGATCTGGTCGTCGGTCGCGTCGCGCGACTCGATGCCGAGATCGAAGTACTTCAGCTCGATGTCCAGGTAAGGGAGGATCAGCTGGTCCTTGATGAACTTCCAGATGATCCGGGTCATCTCGTCGCCGTCGAGCTCGACGACCGGGTTCTTCACCTTGATCTTGGCCATGCGCAGGGTCCTTTGTCGGGGCGGCGGCGATGCTAACGAGCCGACTGTCCAAGCCGCCTCGTAGCCCGCTCAATGTTCAGGCGCAGCCGCCGACCACCGGAAGGCCATGTTGGTCATGCCGGACGGAGCCGGAGCGGCGCAGCGCATCGTCGTGGTCGAAGACGACGAGGGCGCCGCCCTGCTCGCGAAGATCCTCGGAGCCGCGGGCTACGAGGACGTCCGGACGGCGACCTCGCCCGCGGTGCTCGACGTGCTGCTCAAGCGGTGGGAGCCCGACCTCGTCGTGCTCGACCTCCAGGTTCCCGGCACCGACGGCTTCGACCTGCTCGAGGCGGTCGTCGCGTCCGGCGTGCCCGCGCTCGTCCTCACCGCCGACGACAGCCCGACCACCCGCCGCCGCGCGCTCGGCCTCGGCGCCAAGGACTTCGTCACCAAGCCGCTCGACCGCGTCGAGGTGCTCCTCCGCGTCGGCAACATCCTCCAGACCCGCCGCCTGCAGCGCGCGCTCGAGGACCGCAACCACGACCTGCAGCGCTGGGTCCGCGCCCGCACCGCCGACCTCGAGGAGGCGCGCAAGGAGACGCTCGAGCGCCTCGCGCTCGCGGCCGAGTACCGCGACGACGACACCGCGCAGCACACCAAGCGCGTCGGCCGCACCGCCGCCCTGCTCGCCCGCCAGCTCGGGCTGGCGAACGACACGATCGAGCACCTGCGCCTCGCCGCGCCGCTGCACGACGTCGGCAAGATCGGCATCCCCGACGCGGTCTGGCTCAAGCCGGGCGCGCTGTCGGACCACGAGCGCAAGATGCTCGAGCAGCACACCGAGATCGGCGGCCGAATCCTGTCCGGCTCCCGCTCGCCGATCCTCCGGCTGGCCGAGCAGATCGCCCGCACCCACCACGAGCGCTGGGACGGCAGCGGCTATCCCGCCGGCCTGGCGGGCGACGCGATCCCGCTCGCGGGCCGGATCACCGCGGTCGCCGACGTGTTCGACGTGCTCGCCCATCCGCGCCCGCACAAGAAGGCGTGGCCGCTCGGCCGGGCGGTCCAGGAGATCGTCGACCAGGCCGGCCGGCACTTCGACCCCGAGGTCGTCGCCGCGTTCCGCCGCCTGGACCATCGCGCGCTGCTCGATCCGGTCGTCGACCAGCTCCGCCGCGTGGCCTGACAGACCCGGCCTGACCGCCCCGGGGACGGCGTAGGCTGCACGCATGGCCGTCGACGCTGTCACCGCCCCGTTCACCACGCACGAGGTCACGAACCAGGTCCCGCCGCTGCAGGACCTCGACCTCTTCTCGACCAACGTCCCGCTCGTCGAGGCGCTGGAGCGCGAGGGCGCCGGCTGGGCGCGCGAGCGGTGCGCCGAGGTCGGCCGCGCGTGGGGCGGCGAGCCTTTGACGACGTGGGCCTTCCAGGCCAACGAGTACCCGCCGAAGCTGCGCACGCACGACCGCTTCGGCCATCGGATCGACGAGGTCGAGTACCACCCCGCATACCACCAGCTCATGCGGCTGTCGTCCGAGCAGGGCCTGCACGCGCTGCCGTGGACGTCCGACCGCGACGGCGCCCACGTCGCGCGCGCGGCGATGTACCTGACGAGCGGCCAGGCCGAGGCCGGCCACGGGTGCCCGATCACGATGACGTTCGCCGCGGTCCCGGCGCTGCGCCACCAGCCCGACCTGTACGAGGAGTGGGTGCCGAAGCTGACCGCGCACGCCTACGACCCCGAGCTGCGCGCCGGCAAGGACTCGGCCAAGTGCGGGATGGCGATGACCGAGAAGCAGGGCGGCTCGGACGTGCGCGCGAACACGACGCGCGCGGTGCCCGACGGCGACGGCTACCGCCTGACCGGCCACAAGTGGTTCTGCAGCGCGCCGATGTGCGACGTGTTCCTCGTCCTCGCGCAGACCGACGAGGGCCTCGGCTGCTTCCTCGTGCCGCGCGTCCTGCCCGACGGCACGCGCAACACGTTCCGCCTGCAGCGCCTGAAGGACAAGCTCGGCAACCGCTCGAACGCGTCGAGCGAGGTCGAGTTCGACCAGACGTACGGGCAGCTCGTCGGCGAGCTCGGCCGCGGGGTGCCGACGATCATCGAGATGGTCGCCCACACGCGCCTGGACTGCGTGCTGGGCAGCGCCGCCGGCATGCGCTGGGCGGTCGCGAACGCGACGTGGCACGCGGCGCACCGCGCGGCGTTCGGCAAGACGCTCGTCGACCAGCCGCTCATGCAGAACGTCCTCGCCGACCTGGCGGTCGAGTCGGAGGCCGCCACCGCGCTCGCGATGCGCCTCGCGCGCGCCTACGACGAGGAGGACACGGCGCTCAGGCGCCTGGCGACCGCGGTCGGCAAGTACTGGGTGTGCAAGCGCTACCCGGGCCTGGCGTTCGAGGCGATGGAGTGCCTCGGCGGCAACGGCTACGTCGAGGACTCCGGCATGCCGCGCCTGTACCGCGAGGCGCCGGTCAACTCGATCTGGGAGGGCTCGGGCAACGTGAACGCGCTCGACGTCCTGCGCGCGCTGGCCAAGCAGCCGGCGACGCTCGAGGCGTACTTCGCCGAGGTCGAGCTCGCGGCCGGCGCCGACGCCCGCCTCGACGCGTTCGTCGCGGGCCTGCGCGACGAGTTCGCCGACCTCGAGGCGGTCGAGATGCGCGCGCGGCGGATCGTCGAAAAGCTCGCGCTGGCGCTGCAGGGCTCGCTGCTCGTCCGCCACGCCCCGCCCGCGGTCGCCGACGCGTTCTGCGCCTCGCGCCTGGCCGGCGATGGCGGCCTGAACTACGGCACGCTGCCGGCCGGCGTGGACGCCCGCGCGATCGTCGAGCGCCACACGCCGGCCCTCTGACGCGGTGGGCGGTCCGCCCGGCCGGGCCCGGGCCCGGCGGTGTCCGCGCGCGGGCACCGGCCGCGCTCTGACAAGCTGCGCTCATGCCGATGTCGTTCCGGGAGGCGGGGGCCCAGGACGCGCCCGTCGCGCTGCTGCTCCACGGGTACCCGAACTCGTCGTACCTGTGGAGGGACGTGCTCGGTCCCGTCGCGGACGCCGGCTTCCGCGCGGTCGCGCCCGACTTCCCCGGCTTCGGCGACTCGCCCCCGCTGCGCGGGCGCGCCGGGACGTGGGACGACCACGTCCAGGCGCTCGACGACTTCGTGGCCGAGCACGACCTCGCGCCGGTCGTCCTCGTCGTCCACGACTGGGGCGGGCTCATCGGGCTGCGGTGGGCGTGCGACCGCCCCTACGCGGTGCGCGGCCTGGTGCTCATGAGCACCGGTTTCTTCCCCGACGGCCGGTGGCACGGGCTCGCGCAGGGCCTCCGCACGCCCGGCCAGGGCGAGCAGATCATGGCCTCGATCACCCGCGAGACGTTCGCCGAGCTGCTGCGGAGCGCGTCGCCGCGGATCACCGAGGAGGCGCTCGACGAGTACTGGAAGGCGTTCGTCGACGATGAGCGCCGGGCGAGCCACCTGGCGCTCTACCGCTCCGGCGACTTCGACCGCGTGCTCGCCCCCTACGAGGGGCGCCTCGCGCGGCTCGGGGTGCCGGCGCTCATCCTGTGGGGCGAGAACGACGCGTTCTCACCGGTGTCCGGCGCGCGCCGGTTCGCGCGCGAGCTGCCGGACTCCGAGCTCGTGATCCTCGAGGACACCGGCCACTTCCCGCAGGAGGACGTGCCCGAGCGCGTCGCGGCGGAGATCGCGCGGTTCCTGCGCTCGCTGCCCTGACGGTCGGCCCCGGCGAGTACCCTTCCTGACAGGGTGTTCGGCGAGAGGTCGATCCAACTCGTCCGGGTCGCCGGGATCCGGATCGGGGCCAGCCCCAGCTGGTTCCTGATCCTCTTCTTCGTCATCTGGGCGCTGTCCAACCAGTTCCAGGACGTCCTCGGCTCCAGCCAGGAGGTCGCGTACCTCGTCGGCCTCACCGCCGCCGGCCTGTTCTTCGGCTCGATCGTCCTCCACGAGCTGGGCCACGCGTTCGAGGCGCGCCGGTCGGGCATCCGCGTCGAGGGCATCGACCTGTGGCTGTTCGGCGGCATCGCCAAGCTCAGCCGCGACAGCGAGTCCCCCGGCGAGGAGTTCCGCGTCGCGGCCGCCGGCCCGGCGGTCACGCTGCTCATCTTCATCGTCACGTGCGCCGCCGCCGCGCTGATCTACGGCGCGGGCGACGTGATGGACGTCATCCGCCTCCAGGACGGCTCGGCGAACGCGGTCGAGCTGCTCCTGAGCTGGCTCGCGCTCATGAACGCGGTCCTGTTCTTCTTCAACCTGCTGCCCGCGTTCCCGCTCGACGGCGGCCGCATCGCGCGCGCGGCCGTGTGGAAGCTCACCGGCGACCGGACGAAGGGGACGGTGGCGGCCGCGCGGCTCGGCCAGGGCTTCGGCTTCCTGCTCATCGCGTTCGGCGCCTACCGGATCTTCGCCCAGGACGACTGGGGCGGCGCCTGGTACCTCGTGCTCGGCTGGCTCATCGCCGGCTCGGCCAAGAGCGCCGCGGTCAGCGCGCGCGTGACCGACCGGCTCGAGGGCGTGACCGTCGGCGACATCATGGACACGACGCCGGTGACGCTCCCCGCGTCGACGCGGCTCATCGACGCCGAGGAGTGGTTCGAGCGCTACAACGCCGAGTGGTTCGCGGTCGTCGACGACGAGGGCCGGCTGCTCGGGATCGCCGAGCGCCACCGGATCGCCGCCGCGATCAACGCCGGCCGGCCCGCGCTCGCCGCGTCCGAGCTGCTCACCCCCGGCGACCCGGTGTCGACCGACCAGCCGCTCGAGGCCGTCATCGGCGCCGAGCCGCTGCGCCGTCTCGGCGCCGTCATGGCCGTCGACCAGGCGGGCGTGCTGCGGGGAGTCCTGACCGTCGAACAGGTGCGCAGGGCGTTGACGACCGCAGTTCCGTAGATTGCAGTCGCAATGCCCGCACACGACGTCCTGATCATCGGCGCCGGCCTCGCAGGCCAGCGCGCAGCCCTCGCGGCGGCGGATGCCGGCGCGACGGTGGCGATCATGAGCAAGGTCCATCCCGTCCGCTCCCACTCGGTGGCCGCCGCGGGCGGGATCAACGCCGCGCTCAAGCCCGAGGACACGTGGGAGTCGCACGCCTTCGACACGGTGAAGGGCTCGGACTACCTGGGCGACCAGGACGCGATCGAGATCATGGCGCGTGAGGCGCCGAACGAGATCATCCACCTCGAGCACATCGGGGTGACCTTCCACCGCAACGACCAGGGCGAACTCGGCACCCGCGCCTTCGGCGGGGCCTCCCAGGCCCGCACCTACTACGTGGCCGACATCACCGGCCAGGCCATCCTCCACGTGCTGTACGAGCAGCTCATGAAGTACAGCGATCGCGTGGATCGCTACGAGGAGTGGTTCACGACCTCGCTCATCCAGGACGACGACGGCAACTGCGTCGGCTGCGTCGGGCGGGACATCCGCACCGGCCGGATGGAGATCTTCAAGGCCAAGAACGTGATCCTCGCCTCCGGCGGCGCCGGCCAGGCATGGAAGCCGACGACGAACGGCCTCGTCTGTACCGGCGACGGCATCAGCCAGGCGTTCCGCATCGGCGCGCCGCTGATGGACATGGAGATGGTCCAGTACCACCCGACGACGCTCGTCGAGAACGGGTTCCTCATCACCGAGGGCGCCCGCGGCGAGGGCGCGCACCTGCTCAACGGCAAGGGCGAGCGCTTCATGGAGAAGTACGCGCCGAACAAGCTCGAGCTCGCCTCGCGCGACGTCGTCTCCCGCGCCGAGCAGACCGAGATCAACGAGGGCCGCGGCGCCGGCCCCGACGGGAACGGCATCTGGCTCGACGTCACGGTCGTGCCGCGCAAGCGCACGCTCGAGGCGCTCCGCGAGATCGTGAACATCGGCAAGGACTTCGCCGGCACCGACATCACGCGCGAGCCGATCCTCATCCGGCCCGGCCAGCACTACATCATGGGCGGCGTCAAGACCGACGCCGACGGCGCGACGCCGATCCCCGGCCTGTACGCGGCCGGCGAGTGCGCGTGCGTGTCGGTCCACGGCGGCAACCGCCTCGGCGCGAACTCGCTGCTCGACACGCTCATCTTCGGCCGCCGCGCCGGCGAGCACGCCGCACAGCGCGCGCTGTCGATGCCGGCGCCCTCCGGGCGGGTCGGCGAGGCCGAGCTCGAGCGCGACGCCGCCGAGATCGACGCGATCATCGCCCGCCCGAAGACCGGCCGGCGCGTGTCGGCGATCAAGGACGAGCTCGGCGAGACGATGAACAAGTACGTCGCCGTGTTCCGTGATGCCGACGGTCTCAACCAGGCCCACGAGGTCGTCCGCCGCCTCAAGGAGGAGGCGGAGACCGCGTGGATCGACGACCAGGGGACGGTCTTCAACCAGGACGTGCTGGGCGCGCTCGAGCTCGGCTTCCTGCTCGACTGCGCGGAGGCGACGGTCGTCAGCGCGATCGAGCGCAAGGAGTCGCGCGGCGCCCAGTTCCGCACCGACTTCCCCGAGCGCAACGACGACGAGTGGCTCAAGCACATCAACGTGTCGCGCAACGGGTCCGACGTCCCGGAGGTGTCCTACTCGCCGGTGACGATCACGCAGTGGCAGCCTGAAGAGAGGAAGTACTGAGCGGTATGGCCGAGTTCACGCTGCGCCTCAGGCGCTACGACCCGGAGAGCGGCCAGCCTCCGTACTGGGCCGAGTACACCATCGAGGCCGAGCCGCACCGCTCGGTGCTCGAGGGGATCCTGCGCGCCAAGGGCGAGCAGGACGGCTCGATCGCGATCCGCTGCTCCTGCCGGGCGGCGATCTGCGGCTCGTGCGGCGTCATGATCAACGGCCGCGCCGGGCTGGCGTGCCACACGCACCTCGAGGACGCGGCCAAGGGCGGCCGTGACGGCGTCATCGAGGTCGAGCCGTTCAACAACATGCCGGTGATCAAGGACCTCGTCGTCGACATGGACGCGGTCCACTGGAAGAAGATCCAGCGCGTCACCCCGTGGCTCATCAACAAGGAGCCGATCCCCGAGCGGGAGTACATCGTCCCCCACGAGAACATGGTGGACGTCACGCAGTCGATGGCGTGCATCCAGTGCGGCGCCTGCGTGGCCTCGTGCCTGTCGATGGAGGTCGACCCGCTGTTCGTCGGCCCCGCCGCGCTCGCCAAGGCGTACCGCTTCGTCGGCGACCCGCGCGACGCGCAGCAGTACGAGCGCCTGAAGGACCTCGCCGAGGACCCGCACGGCATGTACGACTGCACGCACTGCTTCAACTGCATCGAGGCGTGCCCGAAGGGCGTCGCCCCGATGAACCAGATCATGCGGCTGCGGCGGATCTCCGGCTCGGACCACCACATCGTCGACCGCAACAACGGCGACCGGCACGAGCGCGCGTTCGTCACGCTCATCAAGGGCTACGGGCTGCTGCACGAGGCCGAGCTGCTGCCGCGCTCGTACGGCGGCGACTCGTGGTTCGGCAAGTTCGCGCCGGCCGCGGGCCTCGAGCTCCTCGACTCGCTGCCCGTCATCACGAAGGCGCTCGTGCGGCGCAAGGTCACGCCGGGCAAGGCGATCTTCGGCCACAAGATCCCGAAGGACGACCTCAAGGACGTCCAGCGGATCTACGAGAAGGTCGAGAGCAAGCCCGAGCGCCTCGAGCTCAACCTGTACATCACGGGCTATGACGAGGACGAGGAGGGCGGCGCGAGCGACCGTCCCGCCGTCATGGCCCAGACCGGCGCCGGCGATGGCGCGCAGAGCGCGCCCGAGCAGGGCCAGCCGGGTATGGATCCGGAGGACTCCCCGACCCGATGAAAGTCGCCTACTGGCCCGGCTGCGTCAGCCGGGGATTCACGCCCGAGCTGCACGGCGCGATGGAGAAGGTCGCGCCGCTGCTCGACATCGAGCTCCTCGAGCTCGACCGTGCGAACTGCTGCGGCGCCGGCGTCATCGCCGAGCACTCGCAGGAGCTCGCCGACACGCTGAACGCGCGGACGTTCGCCCTCGCGGCGCAGACGGACGCGATGATGATGAACATCTGCTCGACGTGCCAGGGCTCGCAGACCGAGTGCCAGGAGCGCCTGGATGCGAACGCCGAGTACCGCGAGGCGATCAACGGCAACCTCGAGGGCGGCCTGCGCTACGAGAAGGGCAAGGTCGTCAACAAGAACCTGCTCTGGCTGCTCGTCGAGGACATCGGGCTCGACAAGGTCCGCTCGCTGGTCAAGCGCCCGCTGAAGGACCTGAAGGTCGGCCCGTTCTACGGCTGCTACATCGTGCGCCCGACCGACCGGCTGGGCATCGACGAGTCGCATCCGCGCGAGCGCTACCTGCACATGCTCATCGACGCCCTCGGCGGCACGGTGATCGAGTACGCCGGCCAGCACAAGTGCTGCGGCTTCCCGATCATCACGATGAACAAGGAGGCGTCGCTCAAGCAGGCGGCGCGGCACCTCGGGGACGCGATCGACGCCGAGGCCGACTGCCTCGTCACGCCGTGCCCGCTGTGCCACCTGAACCTCGACCTGCAGCAGCCGCTCGCCGAGCGGTACGGCGGCCGCGAGCTCGGCCTCCCGGTGCTGCACCTGCCGCAGCTCCTCGGCCTGGCGCTCGGGCTCGACCCGAAGGAGCTGGGCCTGGGCCGTCACGTCGTCAAGCCGACCGCGGTCATCGATTGGACCAATGCGGTGGTGGCCGGCGTCGGCGCCGAAGGCTGGTAGGCGGATCGCCCGCAAGGTGATCCCCTCGGGAGCCCTGCCCGGTCTCGGGCGGGCTCCCGAGGACGCCTCGGGGCCGCCGCCACCCCTTCCCGACGACATGGCCCGCGGCGCCGCCGAGATGCAGCGGCGCCTCGAGGACGCGCGCGAGCGGCTGAAGCGCGACATCGCGCCGCCGCCCGACGACGAGGGCGCCGAGCGCTAGCCGGCCCGGCGGCGGATCGTCACGGTCCGCGACGCGGTCCGCCCGGCGGCGGTCAGCGTCAGCCGCGCCCGTAGCCGCTTGCGCTGCCGGAGCAGGCGCCGGCCACGGGCGTTGAGCCGCACCCGGACGGTGCGGGTCCTGCCCGCGGGGATCGTCGCCCGTGCCCGGCCGAGCACGACCGCGGCCGCCGGGCGTGCGGTGCGCCCGCTCGTCGCGAGCCGCAGGACGACCGTCGCGTTGCGGCACGGGGCGTCGCCGTTGTCGCAGGCGACCTTGATCCGGGTCACGCCGGCCGGGGACGCCACGAGGGCGCCGCCGAGCTTCGCGGTCAGAACGGGGCGCGCCGTCGTGCCGCGGCCACCAGCGCCGGTGTCCTCGCCCCGGCCCTCGTCGCCGTCCCCGCCGGACCCGCCGCGGCGCCGGTCGCGGGGCGCGCTCACCGGCGGGCTGGCCCAGGTGACGGCCTCGCACGCCTGGAGGCGGTCGATGCCGTCGGCCTCGACGCTGTCGTGGCCGTCGTCGCAGGCGACCTCGTCGCCCTCCGACAGCGGCGGGACACCGCCGAGCGTGGCCTGCGCGTCGACGGTGCGGATGACGTCGTCGCCGGGCCCGCCCCGGAACGTCGAGCCGGTCGTGCCGGTCTTCGTGAGGCGGTCGTCGCCTTCCCCGCCGTCGAGGTTCTGCTGGCCCTCGGGGCCGGTCTGCAGAACGTCGTCACCGGGGCCGCCGAGGACCTCGGCGGTGGGCAGCGCGCCCATCGCCGAGGTCAGCGCGAACCGCGCCGCGTCGTCGCCGTCGCCGAGGACGACCGTGATGCGGAGCAGGTCCGCGGCAGGACAGGCGACGCGTCCCGGGCCGTCCTGCCGGCAGCCTTCGGCGGCGACCGGCGGAGCGCCCGCGTCCTCGACGACGAGCTCGCCGCCGACCGGCCCGCTGATCGTCACGTCGTTGCGCTCGCCGGAAGCGGCGCGCACGACGAGCTGCCGCATCTGGCCGGCGCTCCCGGTCCACACCGTCGCGGCCTCCGCGGCCACCGGAGCGAGGAGGAGCAGGAGCGCGGCAAGGGCGCCGACGCGCCAGAAGGGGTCTGACCCCGCCGGGCGCCGCATCAGCGCACCACCGTGAACCCGAGGGTCTTCGGGCGCGAGCGGTTGCCCGCCGCGTCGGTCGCGACGACGACGAGGCGGTAGCGGCCCGCCGGCAGCGCGCGGCCGTTCAGGCGGCCGGTGAACCGCAGCGTCGTCGTGCCGGCCTTCGCCGCGCGGCGCAGCGTCCCCGCGGCGCGCCACGGCGTGCAGCGCCTGCCCTCGCGGCCGCGGGGACAGGTCCGGCGGCGCTCGACGGTGATCGTCACCGTCGCGGCCTCGGACAGCCGCAGCGCCAGCGACCCGCCGCTGCGGCGCCCGCGGGTGCGCAGCCGGCGCGGCGAGAGCGTCAGCCGCCGCACGACCGGCGCGGCGGCGTCGCGCACGGAGGCCGCGCCGCGCCGCGTGCCCGGGGCGGGCGTGACGGTCGCGCCGCCGCCCCCACCGCCCTGGGAGGCGCCGGCACCGCTGCCGGCGGCGCCCGCAGCGCCGTGCCCGGCACCGCCCCCGCCGCCGGTGCCGGTCCCCGCGCCGGATCCGCCGCTGCCGCCATCACCGGCGCCGGCCCCCGGGCCCGCGCCGTCGTCCTCGACGACCGGGTCCGCGACGTCGACCTGCCGCACCAGCCGCGAGACGCACCCGGCGGCGTCGGTGACGGTCAGCTCGACGTCGTGCGGGCCGGCGGCGGCGAACGCGTGCTCGGCGCTCTGCCCCGTCGCCGTACCGCCGTCGCCGAACGACCACGCCCACGTGAGCGGCGCGTCGTCGTCCTCGGCGCTCCCGGCGAAGCCGACCGGCGGGCCGCCGGCCACGGCGGCCCCGGTCACGTCGATCGCGAGGTTCGCCGGCGGCGTGCCCTCGTGGCCGGTCAGCTCGTACGCGCCGCGGTCGCGCCGCGCGTCGCAGTCCCCGTCGCCGTCGACGGCGCGCGGCGTGCCGCCGAGCGCCTGCTCGCCGCCGTCCGGGCCGGCGCGGCCCGTGTCGACCGCCGGGCCGCCGGGCGCGGGACGGTGGTCGTACGAGCCCGCGGGCCCGCCGGCGAACAGCGTCTCCGGCGGCGACGAGGTGTTCTCCTCCGAGCCCGCGCCGCACGCGATCACCGCCCGGCCGCCGGAGGTGCTCGCGACCTGGTCGCGGACGTCGCTGGCGGCGCACTCGACCTGCCCGACGCCGGTCTTCCCGGCCTCCACCCACGGCGTCGCCTGCGGCTCGACGAGGAGCGAGCCCTCGAAGCGCAGCGTGGCGTGCGCCTCGCCGTAGACCTGGACGCGGCCTGCCGCGCCGCCGGCGTCGGCGACGCCCGCGGCGCCGACGTCGATCGTCGAGTCGCGCACGACGTGCGTGCGCACGCTCGCGCCGCCTTCGGTGACCTGCACGCCGATCGCGCCGCCGGTGATGAGCGACGAGTCCACGGTCAGCGGGGCGGACTCGATCGCCACGCCGATCGCGTCGGCCCGCGCGCTCGCGACCGTCGTGCGCTCGAGCGTGAGCGGCTGGCGGAAGGCCGCGACCGTCGTCAGCGCGTTGCTGCGCAGATCCGAGTCGCGGACGATCGCGCCGAGGCTGCTCGAGGACACGAACAGCGCCCTGCCGGCCCACGTGCCGTCGACCTCGACCCCGCTCAGGACGGCGTTCCCGCGCTCGACCGTGATCGCGATCTCCCCGTTGCCCGGTTCGTCCGCGGCGATCTGCACGTCGCTGACCGCGACGTCCGAGGCGTAGATGAACAGCGGCCGGAGCTTCTCGGCGCCCTCGCGCATCTCGATCCGGACGCCGCTCAGCGACTGGCCGTCCGCGGCGAGCGTCGCCCCGCCGGTGACGACCGTGCTCGCCGGCGGGCGCAGGACCGTGCCGGACGGCCCCGCGCCCGCGCCGACGAGCGCCAGGCCCGCGTCGGCGGGCTGGCTGAGATTGAGCGACTCCTCGTAGACGCCGGGCGCGATGACGATCGTGTCCGGCCCCGACGCGCCGCGCGCCTTCGTCACGGCCGCGCCGATCGTCGTACAGGCGTTCGCGGGACTGGTGCACGCGCCGGGCGCGGAGGACCCGGCGTCGACGTAGAAGGTGGCCGCGGAGGCCGGGGCCACGGCGGCGAGCGCGGCCGCCACGACCGCGCCGGCGACCGCCGCGCCCGCTCGGGCGAGGGTTCCGGGAAGCATGGGCGGCGACGCTACGCACGGGCGCTCACCGGATCGTCAACGCGCGCCTCAGACCGTCTCGCCGGCCAGCAGCCGCGCGTGCAGGCGGGCGGCCTCGGCGGACGGCTCGACCCCGAGCGCGTCGACGAGCGCGCGCCGGAACGCGAGGTACTGGCGCAGCGCGTGCGCGCGCCGGCCCGCGGCCGCGTAGGCGCGGATGAGCGTGAGCTGCGCCGCCTCGTCGAGCGGGTCGAGCTCGACGAGCCGCCGCGCCGCGTGGACGCTCGCCGGCAGGTCGCCCGCCTCGCGGTGCGCGGCCGCCAGCCGCGCGAGCACGTCCGCGTACCGCGTCACGAGCCGCTCACGCCACGCGGTCGCCCACTCGGCGTACCGGTCCTCGGGCAGCGGCTCGCCGCGCCACAGCGAGGCGGCGTGCTCGAGCGCCGCCAGCCGCTCGTCGTCCGCCGCGCGGCCGGCGGCGTCGGCGGCGGCGAGGAAGTCGTCGGCGTCGACGCTGTCGCCCGGCCGCAGCAGGAGCCGGTAGGTCCGCTCGGACACGTCGATGACGCTCGGCGCCCCCGGCGGGTCGAGCACGGCGCGCACGAGCGACAGCACGACCTGCAGGTTGCGCCGTGCGGCCGCCGTGCCCTTTTCGGGCCAGAACGCCTCGAACAGGACGTCCTCGCTGACCCGCGCGCCGCGGTGGACGAGCAGGAACCGGCACAGCCGCGAGGCCATCGGCCGCGTCCACGCGGCGTCGTCGACGTCCCACTGGCCACGCCGCACGCCGAAGCCGCCGAGCAGCGTGAACGCGAGCGGCGGCGGATCGGCGGCGAGCTGCTCGGCGCCGGCGCGGGCGGCCGCGGCGACGCCCGGGTCCGGGTCGTCGCACAGCTCGCGCAGCCGCGCCAGCGCGCCCGGCTCGCCGGATCGCAGCGCCGGCCCGACCGCCGCGCGGCGCACCGCGGGGGCCGGATGGCCGGCGAAGCGGGCGAGCTGCGGCCCGCCCGGGAACGCGGCCGAGACCGCGGTGACGAGCGCGTCGGGCCGGACGACGCCGCGCTCGGCCGCCGGCCACAGGAGCGGCTCGAGCCGCGGCCACTCGCGCCGCAGCAGGTGCGGGACCTGGTCGCCGGCCTGCGCCCACGCGCGGCGCAGATCGCGGTCGGCGCGCGCCTCGTCGCCGTCGAGGTGCGCGAGCCACGCCCGCAGCGCGCGCAGCCGCGCGAGCGCGAGCACGTACACGGGCGGGGCGAGCGCGAGCGTCTCGTCGACGAGCGTGCGCGCCCGCGCGTGGCGGCCGATCTGCACGAGCACCGGCACGAGGAACGCGACCGCGTGCAGCCGCTGCAGCCACGGGCCGCGCTCGACGAACGCGACCGCGCCCTCGGCGACCGCCGCCGCCTCGTCGGCCTCGCCGCGGGCGGCGTGCAGCGTCGCCGCCGCCACGTCGACCTGCCGCCAGCCCGACGTGTGCTGCTCGCCGGCCTGCGCGAGCGCACGCTCGGCCTCCTCCAGCCGTCCCGCGCGCGCGTGGATGCCGACGCTGTGGCGCAGCAGCATCGTCGCGAGGTAGCCGCCGACCCCGAGGCGGCGCGCCTCCTCGCGGGCGCGCTGCGACTCGCGCAGCGCCTCGTCGTCGTGACCCTGCTCCTCGAGCACGAGGTGCAGCAGCGCGCGCACGAACGGGGCGCGGCCGAACGGGTCCGAGCGCTCGAACCGCGCGAGCGCGGCCCGCGCCTTGCGCACCGCGTCGTCCAGCCGCCCGGCGGGACGGTCGAGGAACAGGCCCTCGAGCGCCAGCGCGAGCGGGGCGCTCGCGCCCGCGGCGGGGTGCTCGCGGGCGCGGCGGTTGAGCTCCGCCGCCTCCTCGAAGCGCCCCTCGTGCGACAGGCACATCGCGGCCATCACCGCGAGGTCGGGCGCCTCGGGCACGTCGCGCACCGCCTCGGAGTCGATGCCCTCGGCCAGGTCGACGGCCTCGCCGAACGCGCCCATCCCGTGCAGCGCGTCCATGAGCGCCAGCCGCGCCCGCCACTCCATCCGCACGTCGCCGCGCTCGCGGAAGCCGGCGACCGCCCGCCGCGCGACGTCCGCGGCCGGCACGTGGCGGCCGGCGCCGAACTCCAGGCGGCTGGCGACGAGCAGCAGCTCGGGCAGCTCACGGCAGCGCCCGGGCAGCCGCTCCAGCCACCGCCGCACGGTCTGCGGCGCGGTCCCGATGAGCGACCACGCGCCGCGCGCGACCGCCGCCGCGGCCTCGTCCCAGCGGCCCGCGTCGAGCCAGTGGTCGACCGCGTCCTCGAGCCGGCCCGCCTCCTCGACCGGCCCGGCGAGCGCGGCGTGCAGCTCGCGCAGCGCGGCCGGGTCGCGCTCGGCGTGCAGCCGCTCGAGCAGGAACTCGCGGACGAGCGGGTGCAGCCGCGCACGGCGGCGGGCGGCGTCGACCGGCGTGACGAACAGGCCGAGGCGCTCGAAGCCGTCGATGACGTCGTCGTCGAGGCCGAGCGCGCGGACGACGCCGGGCTCGAGCTCGCGCGGCAGCGCGGCGACGAGCAGCGCCTCGCGGTGCCGGCGGTCGAGGCGGTCGAGCACCTCCTCGACGAGGAAGTCGAACACGCCGCCGCGCGCGCCCGGCGCGGTCGCCCCGCCCAGGCCGCCGAGCGACACGCCGAGCGGCCAGCCCTCGGTCGCCTCCATGACCGCCTCGACCCGCCCGGCGGGCGGCGTGCGGCCCTCGCGGAGCGCCAGCAGCGCCGCGCACTCGTCGGGGGTGAACACGAGGTCGGCGGGGCCGAGCGTCGCCAGGCGCCCGGCGGCGCGCAGCTTCGCCGTCCGCAGGCCGAGCCGGCGCCGGCTCGCCACCACGACCCGCACCGCGTCGCCCGGCCCGTCGAGCAGCGCGCCCACCACGTCGGCGGCCCGCGGCACGTCCTCGAGCCGCTCGGCGTCGTCGAGCACGATGACGAGCGGGTCGACGAGCAGCCGCTCGAGGTCCTCGCGCAGGTCGCGCGCGACGACGACCGGGTCGACCGGCTCGGTCCCCGCGGCCATCCGCTCGGCGGGCACGTCGGCGACGCCGGGCGCGGCCCGCCCGAGCGCGTCGATGATGCGCAGGAGCACGCGGCCCGCGTCGCGGTCGCCCTCCGCGCAGCCGACCCACGCCACCGGGCCGCCGCGCAGCGCGACCGCCTCCTCGACGGCCATCGTCTTGCCGTAGCCGGCGGGCGCGACGAGCAGGACCGAGCCCGCGTCGAGCGCGGCGGCGATCCGCGCGGCGAGCGCGGGGCGCGCGATGCGCGGCGGGCCCTGGGCCCGCACGGCGAGGTCCGTCTCAGTCGTGCTCAGCTCGTCGCTCCGATCGGCCGCTCCGGATCCTAGGGCTTCGTCGCCCCGGAGCGGGAATCGTCGCCGCCCGGCTCAGCCCCCGTTCGACGCCGGCACGTAGGCCCGGGCCGGCTGCCCGCGCAGCGCGCCCGGGGCCGGCGGCGGCGTGCCCTGCGCGGTCGCGCCGCGCACGACCGGCAGGACGAGCGCCGAGCGGCCGAGCTCGACGGTGTTGCGCGTGCGGCCGCGCTCGATCGTCCGGAAGCTCCACCGCGACCGCTCGCCGCCCGGCGCGGTCAGCGTCACGCGGATCCGCGAGCCGGCCCGGAACGCGTGCGCGACCGGCACGATCGGCACGCGGACCAGCGCGGTCCGGCCCGGCGTGAGCGGCGCGCGGTGGCGCGGCAGGTGGGTCGGCACCGCGCGGACGCGCGTCGAGGCGGCCCGGTCCAGCCGCCGGTGCGAGGCGCGCAGCCAGCCGCTCTGCACGTAGATCTCGCTCCCGTCGGGACGGACCTCGCTGATCGTCGCCTGCAGGTCGGTGTCGCGTGCGGTCGAGCGCAGGCGCAGGTCGAGGCTCGACGGGCCGGCGATCACGACGTCGGAGCCGAGCGGCTCGCTGATCCACCCCAGCCCCTTGCCGGCCGCGACCGGCGCCCACCGGTAGGGCGGCTGGGCCTTCCAGGCGTCGGCCTCGCTGCGCCCGGGCAGCGTCCGGTCCGGCCGTGCGCGCGGATCGCCGGTGTAGCTCACGCGCCCGCCGCCGGCCGCGGCGCCCCGGACGAGCCGGCCGCCCGGCCCGAGCGCGAACGACGTCGCCGCGGTCTGGCGCGGCGGCCAGGCGCCGAAGCCGAGCTCCCACGGCGCGCCGATCGTGCCCGGTCCCGCCGGGCCGCCGCCGTTGTCCATGAGCAGCCGCACGCGCGGGTCGCGCTCGAACGCCGCGCGGGCGGCGGCGACGCTCGGCATCCCGGCCAGGCGCGACTGCTCGAGCGGCGCCGCGTCGGCATCGGCGAGGTAGCGGTAGAGCGGGCCGCCGAGCCCGAGCACGCTGTCGGGGATCACCGGCACCTCGCCGGCGACGTAGAGCTTGAGGAACTCGACCCAGCGCGTGAACACCTGCGGGGCGAGCGAGTCGACGTGGACGCCGTTCTGCAGCGTGATCCACACGCGGCGGTTGCCGGACAGGCGGCCGAGGCTCTCGGCGAAGTGCCCGCCGGTCTGCTCGTCCTGGAACTGGCCGACGAGGAACGTCGGAACCTCGATGCGGCCCATCCACGCCGACGGCGCGCGCTGGTCGAACAGCGCGGGCGTGCGGAACGGGTTCTCCTCGACGAGCCGCAGGGCGTCCTCGGTCTGCAGGCGCAGCCGCTGGTTGCGGATGCAGTGACGGTCGCCGCGCCGGGTCAGCGCGCGCGCCCACGGCTGGCCGCCGGCGGGCGCGGGCCGCGCGTCGGCGATCCGGTCCTTCAGCCAGCTCAGCGCGAACCCGTCGTTGAAGATGCCGCCCGGGTAGCCGGTCGCCGTGTAGATGTCGTCGGTGACCGACATCGGGCTGATCGCCGCCAGGTGCGGCGGCCGCGTGCCGGCGGTGAAGAGCTGGGTGATCCCCGAGAACGAGATGCCGACCATGCCGACCCGGCCGCCCTTGACCCACGGCTGCGCGGCGACGGTCTCGACCGCGTCGTAGCCGTCGAGCGTCGTCGGCAGGTCGAACAGGTCGAACGCGCCGCCCGAGCAGCCCGACCCGCGCATCTGCACGCTGACGGTGGCGAAGCCGAGCATCGGCGCGATGACCGCGCCGACGAACGTCGACGAGGCCGGGACGAGCGGGTCGGCGCCGCCGCCTCCCCCGCTCCCCGACAGCGAGGCCACGATCGACGAGAGCAGGTCCTTCGGCGCGGCCGCCTGGTAGCCGGAGTACTCGATGACCGTCGGGAACGGCCCGTCCTCCAGGCGCTTGCCGGGCGGCAGGCGGACGGTCATCGCCAGCTCGACGCCGTCGCGCATCGTCACGTAGTTCAGCCCGGGCCGTAGCCGCTTGGCGCGGTAGAAGCGCCGCGGCGGGTGGCGGCGCTCGGACAGCACGCGGAACGGGCGCGTGCCGACGACGCGGCCGCCGCGCCGGGCGCGCACCGTGTAGCCGCCGCCCGGCGCGAGGCGGCGGAAGATCCGGCTGCCGAGCCGGTCGGCGGTCCCGCGGGCGACGATCCGCCCGCGGCGGACGAGCATGAGCCGGTCGCCGCGGCGGGCGCCGGTGACGTAGGCCTGGCGCACGCTGCCCGCGGCGGTGAACGTCGCGCGGTCCGTCGCCGGAGGCGCCGGCGCGGCCGCGGCGGGAGCGGGCGTGGGCGCGAGGAGGGCGGCGGCGAGCGCCGCGGCGATCCCCATCCGTGGAGAGAGGCTCACCGGCCGATCATCGGTCACCTGTCAAGTGACCGACCTCACGGTCGCGGTGGTGCGGCGCCGGCGCGCGGGGAGTACCTTCGGGCGATGGGTGCGGGGACCACCGGCCTGTCGCTCGCCCGCCGGCGCGCCGGCGCGCCCGGCGCGCCCGCCCCGGCGGAGGGCGCCCGCCTCGCCCACATGGTCGGCCGGCGCGTCCGGCTCGCGCAGACCGCGGCCAGCGTCCTCGGCGCGATCGACGTCTTCCTGCTGCTGTGGCTCGTGCTGCCCGACCCGCACGGGCACACCGTCTCGGACCGGACCCTCCTGCTCGTGAACGCGGGCGCGCTCGCGGTGCTCGGCCCGATCGCCCTGCTCGTCAGCCTCCGGTGGGCGGACAGCGCGTTCCGGCCGGTCCGCCGGTGGCTGGAGTCCGGCCGCGCGCCGACCGCCGAGGAGCGGCGTGCGGCGCTGCGCATCCCGCTGCGGTCGGCCGGCATCAGCGCCGCGGACTGGGCCGCGGCCGCGGTCGTGTTCTGCCTGCTCAACCTCCCGTTCTCGCTCGAGGTCGCCTGGCACGTCGGCTCGACGATCGTGCTCGGCGGCATCACGTGCGTGGCGCTCGGCTACCTGCTCGCCGAGCGGCTGACGCGGCCGATCACCGCCCGCGCGCTCGCGCACGGGGCGCCGGCGCCCCAGCGCCCCGGGGTCAACGGCCGCCTCGTGCTGACGTGGGCGCTCGCGACCGGCAGCCCGCTGCTCGGCCTGGGGCTGCTCGGCCTCCACACGCTCATCGAGCCGGGCGAGACGACCGTCGAGGAGCTCGCGTGGAGCATCGTCGTCCTCGCCACGCTGGCGATCCTCGCCGGCCTCGGCGCGACGGTGCTGAGCGCCAAGTCGGTCTCCGAGCCGCTCGGCGCGCTGCGGCGCGCGATGGGGCGCGTCGAAGAGGGCGACCTGGGCGCGCGGGTCGAGGTCGACGACGCCAGCGAGGTCGGGCTGCTGCAGTCGCGGTTCAACGCGATGGCGGCCGGGCTGGCCGAGCGCGAAGAGCTGCGCGACCTGTTCGGCCGCCACGTCGGCGAGGACGTGGTGCGCGAGGCGCTGAGCGGCGACGGCACCCAGCTCGGCGGCGAGGTCCGCGACGTCGCGGTGCTGTTCGCCGACCTGATCGGCTCGACGTCGCTGGCGGTGCGCCGGCCGCCGCGCGAGGTCGTCGCGCTGCTGAACGAGTTCTTCGCGGTCGTCGTCGACGTCGCCGGCCGGCACGGCGGCTGGGTGAACAAGTTCGAGGGCGACGCGGCGCTCGTCGTGTTCGGGGCGCCGGCGTCGCACCCCGACGCGGCCGGCGCGGCGCTGGCCGCCGCGCGGGACCTGCGGCGGGCGCTCGAGGCGCTGCCGGTCGACGCGGGCGTCGGCGTCTCCGCGGGCCCGGCGGTCGCGGGCAACGTCGGCGCCGAGGAGCGCTTCGAGTACACGGTCATCGGCGACCCGGTGAACGAGGCCGCCCGGCTGTGCGACCTGGCCAAGCGCCGCGGGGACCGCGTGCTCGCGGCGGCGCGGGCGGTCGAGGCGGCGCGGGACGGCGAGGCGGCGCGGTGGTCGCTCGCCGACGCGGTGGTGCTGCGCGGGCGCGAGACGCCGACGCGCGTCGCGGCGCCGGTCGCGCGGCAGCGCCGGGCGGGGTAGCGGCGCCGGTCGCGCCGGGCGCGCGCGCCGGGCCGGGTGCAGTAGCGTCGCTCCATGGGGCGTCTGCACGGACGGTGGCCCTGGGGCGCGCTGATCGCGGCGCTGGCGCTTGCCGCGGCGCCCGCGGCCACCCAGGCGGGCGCGGCGCACCCCGCCGCCGGCGAGCGCGCGGTGGACGAGCCGGGCGGCGCGGCAGACCCGCCGCGGGGGCCGGAGGACCCGGCCGGCCAGGACGATCCGCCGAAGGAGCCGGACGGCGACCCGGAAGAGCCGCCCTCGGCCCCGGGCGACCCGTTCCTCTCGCTGCTCGTCCCGCCGGACCCGGCGCCCGCCGCGGCGGTCGCCTCGCCGCCCCAGGCCGCGTCCGGTGAGCGCCCCGCCCGGCGCCCGGCCGCCCAGGCGCCGGCGTCCCCGGACACGGTCGCCGCGGACGCCGCCGTCGTGCCCGCGCCCCTCGCCGCCGCCGCGAGCGCCCCGATCCGCGGTCGCGGTCGGAGCGTCGCGGTCGCCGCCGCGGCCGCCGGCCTCGCCCCGTTCTGTCAGACCGGCCGCCTGGCCGTCCTCAGCGCGCCGCGCGGCACGCCTGGGCGTGACGTCCTCGCCGGGTCCGGGACCAGCGAGCTCATCCGCGCGCTCGGCGGCGACGACCGCGTCGCCGCCGGCCCGGGCGACGACTGCGTCGACGGTGGCAGCGGCGACGACCGGCTTGACGGCGGGCCGGGCCGGGACGTGCTCATCGGCGGCCGGGGCGACGACGTGATCATCGGCGGCCGCGGCGCGGACCTCGTCGACTGCGGCCCCGGGCGCGACGTCGTCTACGCCGGCCCGGGAGACCGGACGCACCGCTGCGAGCGAGTGCGGCGCGTCGGGCGCTGACCGATCAGGTCGCGGCGGGCTGCGCCGGGCGGACGAGGCCGCGCTCGTGCAGGGCCTCGGCGATCTGCACCGTGTTCAGGGCGGCGCCCTTGAGCAGGTTGTCGCCGACGACGAAGAAGTTCAGCGAGTACGGGTCGCCCAGGTCGCGCCGCACGCGGCCGACCGCGACCTCGTCGCGGCCCGCCCACTCGAGCGGCGTCGGAGCGTCCTGGACGACGAGGTTCGGGAACGCCTCGAGCGCCGCCATCGCCTCGTCGAGATCCGGCTCGCGCTCGAACGTCGCGCGGACCGCGATCGCGTGGCCGACCATCACCGGCACGCGCACGCACGTCGGCGAGACCGGCAGGCCGGGCAGGCCGAGGATCTTGCGCGACTCGTTCTGGAGCTTGAGCTCCTCGTCCGTGTAGCCCTCGTCGCCGGTGAGCTTGCCGAGCATCGGCACGACGTTGAACGCCAGCGTGTCGGCGTGGACCTCGTGCTCGACCTTGCGCCGCGCCGCGTCGCCGTCCTTGACGAGCTGCTCGACGTCAGCGCCGACGACCGGGACCTGGGCGGCGAGCTCGTCGATGCCCTTCTGGCCGGCGCCGCCCGCCGCCTGGTAGCTCGTGGCGACCATCGCCTTCAGGCCGAACGCGTCGTGCAGCGCCTTCACCGGCAGCATCGCGACCATCGTCGTGCAGTTCGGGTTCGCGACGATGCCCTTGTGGCCGGCGAGGTCGTCCGGGTTGACCTCGGTCACGACGAGCGGCACGTCGTCGTTCATCCGCCACGCGCTCGAGTTGTCGACGACGACCGCGCCCGCCTGGACGAACCGCGGCGCCCATTCCTTCGAGGTGCCGCCGCCCGCGCTGAACAGCGCGATGTCGAAGCCCTGGATCGTCTCCTCGGACATGACCTGCACCGGCGCGTCGGCGTGCTCGAGCGTGCGGCCCGCCGAGCGCTCGGTCGCGAACGGGACGACCTCGTCCGCCGGGAAGCCCCGCTTGCGCAGGACCTCGAGCATGATCGAGCCGACGGCTCCGGTGGCGCCTGCGACCGCGACCCTCATGCCGCGAACTCCCCGAACGGCTGCTCGGGCCGGATCGTGTCCGGGCCGGAGAGCTCGAACGCGTCGTGCAGCGACTGCACCGCCTGCCGGACGTGCTCGCCGGCGACGACGCACGAGATCTTGATCGGCGAGGTGGAGATCATGTCGATGTTGATCCCCTCGTCGCCGAGCGTCTTGAACACCTTCGCGGCGACGCCCGGGTGGCTCTTCATGCCGGCGCCGACGATCGAGACCTTCCCGATCGTCTCGTCGGCGGTCATCTCCTCGATGCCGACCTCCTGCATGAGCGGCTCGAGCGCCGCGCGGGCCGTGCGCAGGTCGTCGCGCGGCACCGTGAACGAGACCTCGGCGCGGGCCTCGCCCACCGGCTCGTTCTGGATGATCATGTCGACGTTGACGTTCGCGTCGGCGAGCGCGCTGAAGATGCGCCCGGCGGTGCCCGGGGCGTCGGGGACGCCGAGCAGCGTGACGCGGGCCTCGCCGGTCGAGTGGGTGACGGCGGTGATGAGCGGGTGTTCCACGGTGACGTCCTCTCCGACCACGACCGTACCGGGGCGGTCGTGGAAGCTCGATCGGCAATGGATGCGGACGCCGTGGTTGCGCGCGTACTCGACCGAGCGGAGCTGCAGCACGCCGGCGCCCGAGGCGGCCATCTCGAGCATCTCCTCGAAGGTGACCATCGGCAGCTTGCGGGCGTTCGGCACGATCCGCGGGTCGGCCGTGAACACGCCGTCGACGTCCGTGTAGATCTCGCAGACCTCCGCGCCGACCGCCGCCGCCAGCGCGACCGCGGTCGTGTCCGAGCCGCCGCGGCCGAGCGTCGTGACGTCCTTCGCGGTCGAGACGCCCTGGAAGCCGGCGACGAGCACGATCTGACCCTGGTCCAGGGCGTCGCGGATGCGGTCGGCGCGCACGTCGAGGATGCGCGCCTTGGTGTGCGAGGTGTCTGTGACAATGCCGGCCTGTGAGCCGGTCAGGGAGATGGCGCGGTGCCCGAGGTCGTTGATGGCCATCGCGCACAGCGCGCACGAGACGCGCTCGCCCGTGGAGAGGAGCATGTCCATCTCACGGGGATCGGGGTCGGGCGAGATCTCGAACGCGTCGGCGATGAGCCGGTCGGTCTCCTTCCCGCGCGCGGAGAGGACGGCGACGACGCGGTGGCCCTGCTCGCGCTTCTCGACGATGCGCCTGGCGGCGCGCTTGAGGCGCTCCGCGTCGGCCACCGACGTGCCGCCGAACTTCATGACGATCGTCTCGGGCATGGACGCCCCAGGATATGAGCACATCCCCCCTGCGGCGCACCAGGATCGTGTTCGTTCTCGCCGGGGTGCTCATGGCGGCCGCGGCGCTGGCCCTGCTCGTCGCCGGCGAGGACCCGCCCGAGCGGCGGAGCGCCGACCGTGCCCCCGGGACCGAGGCCGGCTCGCGCTTCCGCGACGACCCGCGCACCGGGGACGCGCGGCCTGCCGACCTGTCGGCGGCGGAGATCGAGCGCCGCGTCGCACGTCTGTTCGTCGCCGGATTCCCGACGGCCACGGGGCCGCAGCGCCACTGGGGCGCGCTGCTCGTCACCGACGCGAACTACGCCTCGCCGCAGCAGCTCCGGACGCTCGTGCGCACGCTCCAGCGCCGCGCGCGGCGCGCCCAGCGGCCCGTGCCGCTCGTGTTCGCCGACCCGGCGATCCTGCCCGGGCTGGCGCCGGCCGACCAGCCGACGCTCGGCGTCGACGGTGAGCCGCGCGAGGCCGGCGCCGAGGCACGGCGCGCCGCCGCCCGGGTTCGAACCGCGGGCATCGACGTCGTGCTCGCCCCCTCCGCGGACCTCGGGATCGGCGGCGGGCCGGCCGAGCCGCGGGCGTTCGGCGACGACCCGCTGCGCGTCGCCGAGTTCGTCCGCGCGGCCGTCGACGGCTGGCTGGCCGGCGGGGTCGCGCCCGCCCCGGGGCGGTTCCCCGGCGAGGGCGCCGCGTCGCAGGACCCGATCGAGGGGCCGGCCACCGTCGGCCTGTCGCTCTCCGAGCTCGTCGCGCGCGACCTGCGGCCGTTCGCCGGGGTCGCCTCCCGCGCGCCCGCGATCCAGATGTCCGCCGCGCTCTACGCCGCCTGGGACGGCGTGACCCCCGCGACCCTGCTGCCCGAGGCGGTGGCGCTGCTGCGCCGCCGGCTCGGGTTCCGCGGGGTCGTGGTCAGCGCCGACCTCATCGCCGCGACCGCGGCGACCGGCGAGGACGTCGGCCGGGCGGCGGTCGACGCGCTCCGCGCCGGCTGCGACCTGCTCGTCGTCCCCGGCGGGCGCGAGGAGCAGGACACGGCGTTCCGGGCCGTCGTCGAGGCCGTGCGGTCCGGCGAGCTGCCGCGCGCCCGGCTCGACGAGGCGCTGCGCCGCGTGACCGAGCTCAGGTCGCGCGCAGGCGCGTCCTGATCCGCTCCGCCGTCGCGGCCGCGTCGTCGTCGGACGCGTACTTCGTGCGCGGCCAGAAGAAGCCCTTCAGGCCGTCCTTCGGGCGGCGCGGCACGACGTGGACGTGCAGGTGCGGGACGCTCTGGCTGACGACGTTGTTGACCGCGTTGAACACGCCGACCGCGTCCATCGCGTCCCTGACCGCGACGCTCAGCCGCTGGGTGCGGTGCGCCAGCCCGGCGGCGAGGTCGGGCGGCAGGTCCCACAGCGTCTCGTGGTGGGCGCGCGGGACGAGCAGGGTGTGGCCCGGGAAGAGCGGGCGGATGTCGAGGAACGCGACGAACTCGTCGTCCTCGTAGGCAACGTGCGCGGGCACCTCGCCGGCGACGATCCGGCAGAACAGGCAGTCGCTCACAGGGCGCGGCGGCCGGCGAGCGCGCGCCCGAGCGTGACCTCGTCGGCGTACTCCAGGTCGCCGCCGACCGGCAGGCCGGACGCCAGCCGCGAGACCGTCACGTCCGGCCGGCGCTCGCGGAGCCCGTCGGCGATGAACAGCGCGGTCGCCTCGCCCGTCGTCGTCGGGTTCGTGGCGATGACGACCTCGCGGATCTCCGGGTCGTCCTCGACGCGCTTGTACAGCTCGGCGATCTTCAGGTCCTCGGGGTCGACGCCGTCGATCGGGCTGAGCGCGCCGCCGAGCACGTGGTAGCGGCCGCGGAACTCGTGGGTGCGCTCGAGCGGGATGACGTCGCCGGGCTCCTCGACGACGCAGATGAGGTGCGGGTCGCGGCGCTCGTCCTGGCAGATCCGGCAGCGCGGCTCGTCGGCGAGGTTGAAGCACACCTCGCACAGGCAGATGCGCTCCTTGACCTCGCGGATCGCGTCGGCGAGCGCGTTCGCCTCCTCCGGGCTGGCGCGGAGCAGGTGGAACGCGAGCCGCTGCGCGGTGCGCTGGCCGATGCCGGGAAGGCGGCCGAGCTCGGTGACGAGGCGCTGGACGGGCGGGGCGTACACCTAGCGGCGCTTCTTCTGGGCGCGGCGGGCCGCGCGGTTCATGCCGGCGCCGCCCGGCAGGCCCGCGCCGCCGGGGCCGCCGAGCGCTCCTCCCAGCCCGAGCGACTCGAGCGCGCTGGCGGGGTCGAACCCGCCGCCGGTCAGGCCCTCCATCTCCTTCGCCGCGAGCTCCTCGGCCTGGGTCAGCGCCTGGTTGACGGCGGCGAGCACGAGGTCCTGGAGCATCTCGACGTCGTCGGGGTCGACCGCCTCGGGCTCGAGCTCGATCCGCTCGACGCGCATCGCGCCGGTCACGGTGACCTTGACCATGCCGCCGCCCGCCGACGCCTCGACCTTCTGCTCCTTGAGCTTCTCCTGGGCCTCCTGCTGGGCGGCCATCATCTCCTGCGCCTGCTGGAGCATGCGCTGGAGGTTCGGGGGCTGGGGCATCAGCTTCGTGGCTCCTCGTGGTCGTCGGGGACGATCTCCTCGGCCTCGAACTCCTGCTTGAACCGCTCGATGATCTCGTCCTCGGAGAGCGTCGGCTCGGCCTCGGGCTCGGGCTCGGCGTCGTCGCGCAGCTCGAACGAGAGCTTCATCTGGGCGCCGGTCAGGCTGCGCACCGCCTGCGCGATGAGCTGGCGGCACGCCTGGTCCTCGGCCTTGCGCTTGTAGAACGAGTCGTCGCTGCCGAACGCGACGACGAGCTCGTCGCCGCGCACCTCGCACGGGCGCGACTTCGCCACCGCGGCGCCGAGCATGAGGTTCTCGCTCTTGACGGTGTCGACCACCGCGGTCCATACCGCGCGGATCGCGTCGAGGTCGATCTCGCCGGCGGGCGGGAGGTCGTCCACGGCGCGCTGGACCTCGGGCGGGGACTGCTCGACCTCGGCGGTGGCGGTCGCGGTGGCCGCGGCGGCGCTCGCGCCGGCGGGCTCGGCGGGCTGGTCCGGCCCGGGGACGGCGTGCAGCGGGCGGCCGTTGGCGGGGGTGCCGCCGTCGCCGTGGTCCGGGGTCGCCCGGCGGTCGCCGCCGCTGGGCGCGGGCCGCTCGGCCTGCGGGGGTGCGGCGGGCCGGGCCTGCGGAGGCGGCGCGGGCCGCTCGGCGGCGGGGGCGGCGGCCTGGGGCGCGGGGGCGCGGCCGGCGAGCTGCGCCTCGAGCCGCTCCAGCCGCGACAGCAGCGCCTGGGTCGACGGGTCGACGCGTGGCTGGGCGGCCTTCACGAGCGCGAGCTCGAGCTGGGTGCGCGCCTCGGCGCCGTTCTTGATCCCCTCGAGCGCGGCGGCGAGCAGCTCGAGCAGGCGGACGACGTCGCGGCGCGGGACGCGCTCTGCCTGCTCGGCCAGCCGCGCGTCGCGGTCGGGCGTCATCGCCACCTCCGCCGGCACCTCGCCGAGCGTGCCGACGACGAGCAGGTCGCGCGCGTGCGCCTCCAGGTCGCGGATGAACCCGGCGGCGTCGCGGCCGCCCTCGTTGAGCTTGGCCACCGCCAGCAGCGCGCGGCGCGGATCGTGCGCGGCGACCGCGTCGAGCGACTCGAACAGCAGGTCGGCGTCGGCGACGCCGAGGACGGCCAGGACGTCGTCGAGCGCGATGCTCCTGCCCGAGTACGTGACGAGCTGCTCGAGCGTGCCGAGCGCGTCGCGGAACGAGCCGGTCGCGTGGCGCGCGACGAGCGCGAGCGCGTCCGGCGGGATCTCGATGCCCTCCTGGTCGGCGACGCGGCGCAGGACGGTCGCGATCTGCTCCACCGTCGGGCGCGTGAAGTCGAAGCGGTGGCAACGGTCGGCGACCGTCGGGAGGATCTTGTTCGCCTCGGTGGTGGCGAGGACGAAGACCGTGTTCGGCGGGGGCTCCTCGAGCGTCTTGAGGAACGCGTTCCACGCCTGCGTGGTCAGCATGTGCGCCTCGTCGAGGATGTAGACCTTGTGCCGGCCGGACACCGGCGCGAACGCGACCCGGTCGCGCAGGTCGCGGATGTCCTCGACGGAGTTGTTCGAGGCGGCGTCCATCTCGATGACGTCGAGCGACGTCGCGTTCGCGATCGCCTGGCAGCTCTCGCAGGTGCCGTCGGGCTCGGTCGTCGGGCCGCTCTCGCAGTTCAGGCAGGCGGCGAGGATCTTCGCCATCGACGTCTTGCCGGTACCGCGCGAGCCGACGAACAGGTAGGCGTGGTGGACGTTGCCCTGCTCGACCGCGTTGCGGAGCGTGCGCACCACATGCTCCTGGCCGACGACGTCGGCGAAGCTGCGGGGTCGGTGACGACGGTACAGCGAGGGGGCGGCGGCCACGGACGTCCCAGTCTAGGAGACCTCCCGGGCGAGACCGCGCGCTCGCGAGCCGGGTCCGCGCCGGCCGGCGGGTCAAGTTCGCTGACCAGCGGTCGACTGCCAGGAATGATGCCGGAGCGCAGATTCGAGCTCGACGAGCTCTTCATCTCGACAACAGACAGCAAGGGGCACATCCGCCTCTCGAACCGCGTGTTCGTCCGCGTCAGCGGCTACACGGCCGACGAGCTGGCCGGGCGCGCGCACAACATCATCCGCCACCCGGACATGCCACGGGCGCTGTTCGCCGCGTTCTGGGAGCGACTGCTGGCCCACCGGCCCGTCGCGGCGTACGTGAAGAACCGGGCGAAGAACGGTGACCACTACTGGGTCATGGCCGTCGCGGTGCCGGTGCCGGGCGGCTACGCCTCGGTCCGGCTGAAGCCGACCGACCCGGAGCTCTTCCCGCTGGTCAAGGACCTGTACGCCGAGCTGGTCGCGCTCGAGCGCTCGGTCGAGGGCGACGAGCCGCGGCGGCGCAAGGCGGCGATCGCCGCGTCGTCGGAGCGGCTGGCCGAGCTGCTCGCCGCCGCCGGGTACGAGACGTACGAGGCGTTCATGCACCGGGCGATGGTGGCCGAGGTGACGCGGCGCGCGGCCGCGGTCGGCGAGAGCGCGCTGGCCCCGCTGGTCGAGGCTGCGCCCGACGCGGATCCGCGGCTCGCCCAGGTGCTGTCGTCGGCGCTCGAGCTGCGCCGCGGGCTCGACGGCATGCTCAGCGCGATCGCCGGCAACAGCGCCGTCGCGACGCGGCTGGCGACGCGATCGGGCTTCGTGCGCGAGCTGTCCGACGACCTGCGGCTGTTCGCGCTCAACGCGATGCTGGCGGCGTCACGGCTGGAGGACGGCGGGCCGCTGAGCGCGATCGCGGGACTGCAGAGCGCGCGGTTCGACGCGCTCGCGCCGCGCCTGGAGTCGCTCGGCGCGGCCCTGGAGCAGGCGGGCGGGCGGCTCGACGAGATGGGGTTCCGCGCCGCCGCGTGCCACGTGCAGGCGGAGATGATGGCGGTGTTCGCGGGCGAGCACCTGGACGACGAGGAGCTGTCGCCGGAGATGTGCGAGCAGCTCACGCTCCTGACCCACGCGGTCTCCGACGCGGCCGGCTCGCTGCGCGAGGGCCTCGCCGCGCTCGACGCCGCGATCACGCGGATCGACGCCGACGCCCGCCGCGTCCACCGCGAGCTCGACATCGTCCGGGCGCTGGAGGTCAACGGCCGCATCGAGGCGGCGCGGGCAACGGGCACCGAGCACGTCCGGACGCTCTTCACGGAGATGGGAGCCCGCATCGCCTCGGCCCGCAGCGAGGTCGCCGAGTTCCTCGACCTCGACCAGACCCTCGGCCGAGACGCGGCACTGGAGCACCGGACCCGGAAGAACCTCGAGGCGGTCGACGCGGCGGTCACCGCGCTCACCGGCCCCGCCCAACCCCGGGCCAGGCCCCTCACCTAACCCGGGGCCAGGCCCTTCACCTACTTCCGTTATCTCACACGGGGCCTGGCCCCGTTCAGGTGAGTGAGAGTTAGGTGGAGGGCCTGGCCCCGGTTGAACGGAAGGGCCTGGCCCCGGTTGAGCGGGGGCGAGGTTTGCCCGCTCCCCGCCTCCTGATGCCATGCCGAGACGTCCGAGGCTCGAAGAGGCCGGGGCCATCCACCATGTCTTCGCTCGCGGAATCGCGCAGCGCGAGATCTACGTCGACGCAGCCGACCGGGTGTTCTACCTCGAGCTCCTCGAGTGGGTGGTCGACCACACGGGATGGCGGTGCTTCGCCTACTGCCTGATGGACAACCACGTCCATCTGCTCGTCCAGACGCCCGAGCCGAATCTCGGCTTCGGGATGCACCGGCTCCACGGCGACTACGCGCGCGCCTTCAATCGCCGTCACGGGCGGTCAGGCCATGTCTTCCAAGGGCGCTACGAGTCGCGGCGGGTGATGGACGACCCGTACTTCCTCACGCTCGCGTCGTACATCGCGCTGAACCCGGTGGAAGCCGGCGTGTGCGACGCGCCGGAGCAGTGGCCCTGGGGCAGCCATCGGTACGTGATCGACGGCGAGGGACCGACGTGGCTCGCCGACCGCGAGCTGCTCGACCACTTCGGCGCCTGGGGCGGCGATCCGATGCGGCGGTACGCCGAGTTCGTCCGCAACCGCCTCCCGGACGCACACGAGGCTCCCGCGCCGCCCGGCGGGGAGCCTCGTGACGGTTCCTCCAGGAGGAGTGCTTCTGGTCGCTCGCTCTAGAGGATGCGGTTGGGGTTGAAGGGCTCGGTGCCGGGCACGAGGTTCACGCCCGAGAAGCCGTTGGCCTTCGCGTACGCCAGCTCCTTCGCCAGGTCGCCGACGCCGTTCGAGGCCGGCAGCGGCAGCAGCGCGAGCGTCGAGAGCGTCCCGAACGCGCGGCCCTGCTGGTCCAGGAAGCCCGAGCCCGAGTCGCCAGGGATGCCCGGCGTCAGCGTGTAGACCTGGTGCGACCAGCCGCCGCCGGTCGCGCCGAGCGACGCCCCGCGCTTGGGCTTGAGCAGCTCGATCCCGAGCCGCAGCGACGAGTTGCCGTACGAGTACACGCGGTCGAGCGCCGCGGTCGTCGTCCCGAGCCCGGTCGGGCCGCCCCAGAACGGCACGGTCGGGTTCACCTCGGCCCCGGCCGGCAGCCGGACGAGCGCGAAGTCGTTGTAGGCGCAGGTGTTCTCGTCGGTCTCGCCGTTCTGCTGCATCGCGAGCCACGACGAGTACGCGAGCGTGCCGACGACCGGGAACGTCCCCGGGTTCGACGCGTCCTCGATCTCGATCCGCGTGCCGAGCGGCAGCGATCCGGCGTCACAGCCGTTCGTGTCGGTCGCGGCCCCGGTGCCGACGCAGTGCGCGGCGATCCCGAGGTAGCGCGTCGATCCGTCCGAGAAGACGAAGTTCACGGTGCACTGGCCACCGCCCTCGGTGACCGTCTGGACCCCCGGACGGACCTCCGCGGAGGCGACGGAGGCGACGGACAGGCATGCGATCAGGACGACGCACGCGACCCCCAGCAGGCGCTTCATGAAGGATTCCCCTCTTTCCTTGGTTGACCCGGCATGGGCCACCAACGCCACGCCATGCGGAAACTTGCGCTCATCCCCCTCCTCGCGGCCGTGCTCGCCGTCCTGTTCGCGGGCCACGCGTTCATCAACTACGACACCGCGTACGCGCTGCTGTGGGGGAGCGACCTGGCGAGCGGCGTCGCGCCCGACCTCGAGCTCGAGCTCGCCCCCACCCCGCACCCGCTCGCGAACGTCGCCGGCATGGTCGTCACGCCGGGGATCGCCGACGTCCTGAGCTACCTGTTCCTCGCGCTCGCCGGCTACCTCGTCTTCCGCCTCGCCGAGGAGTGGTTCGGCGCGGCCGCCGGGGCGGCCGCCGCGCTGCTGTTCCTCACCCGCGAGCCGGTCCTGAGCTTCGGCCTTCGCGCCTACGTCGACGTCCCGTTCGTCTGCCTGACGCTCGGCGCCCTGCTCATCGAGGTCAAGCGCCCGCGCGAGCGCGCGCCCCTCGTCCTCGGCCTGCTCGCCCTCGCCGGCCTCCTGCGGCCGGAGGCGTGGCTGTTCAGCGCCGCCTACGTGCTCTGGCGCCGCGACGTCCGGCTCGTCGCGCTCGCGGCGAGCGCGCCGGTCCTCTGGGCCCTGCACGACCTGCTCCTCACCGGCGACCCGCTGCACTCGCTGCTCGGCACCCAGGAGAACGCGCAGGAGCTCGAGCGCAAGACCGGCCCGGTCGACCTCGTCCTCTACGGCCCGCGCCGCCTCGGCGAGATCCTCCGCGAGCCGGTCCTGCTCGCGGCCGCGGCCGGCGCCGTGCTCGCGTTCAGGTCCCGCGCCCACGGGCCGCTCGCCGCGCTCGCCCTCGCGCTCGTCGCGTTCGGCATCCTCGCGACGGCCGGCCTGCCGATCATCACCCGCTACCTCATCCTCGCCGCGGCGCTCTCGTGCATCCTCGCCGGCGCGGCGCTGGCGCGCGGGCTGAGCGACCGCCGCTGGGCCCCGGTGAGCCTCGTGCTCCTCGTCGTCCTCGCGGTCTTCGCGCCCGGGCAGTTCGAGCGCCTGGACCGGCTGGAGCGTTCGATCGCGATCCAGGAGCGGATCCTCGACGATCTCGACGCGCTCCCGGAGAGCGCCCTGTCGTGCGAGCCGGTCGCGGTCACGAACCGGCGCCCGGTCCCGCACCTGGCGCTCCGGTTCGGCCTGGATCCGGGGGACGTCCGCGTCGGCGACCTCGAGGGCGCCTGCACGTACGTCGGCCCGTCGAGCCTCGAGGTCGCCGAGCGCTTCATCTTCGACCGCCGCGACCCGGTCCGGACGCTGCCCGCCGTGCCGTCCGGCTACGAGCGCTCGGCGGGCAACGCCTCGTGGACGGTGCTCACCCGCCGTACGGGTACCACCACTCCTTGATCTCGAGCTTCGTCTCGATGTGGACGTGCTTGGTCTCCTGGAAGGCCTCGAGGCCTTCGGCGCCGAGCTCGCGCCCGAGCCCGGACCGCTTGAAGCCGCCGAACGGCCCGGCGTCGTTGTCGGTGAGCGGGTCGTTGATCCACACGGTCCCGGCGCGCAGCTCGCGCGAGCACCGGATCGCGGTCTCGAGGTCGCGCGTGTAGACGTTCGCGCCGAGCCCGTACGGCGAGTCGTTGGCCAGCCGGATCGCCTCGTCGAGCGAGTCGACCGGCACGATCGGCGCGACCGGCCCGAACGTCTCCTCCCGCAGCAGCGCGGTGCTCGCCGGCGCGCCGGTCACCACCGCGGGCGCGAAGTAGTGCCCGCGGTCCTGCCCGGCGCGGTCGCCGCCGACGACGACCTCCGCCCCCGCGTCGACGGCCGCCGCCACCTGCTCGGCGACCTTCTCCCGCTGCGCGCCGGACGCCATCGGGCCGACGTCGGTCGCCGGGTTCATCGGGTCGCCGATCCGCAGCGACCGCGTGTGCTCGACGAACGCCTCGACGAACGGGTCGTAGACGGACTTCTCGACGTAGAACCGCTCGGCCGACGTGCAGACCTGGCCGGCGTTGAGGAACGCCGCCCACGCCCCGCCGCGCGCGGCAATCTCGATCTCGCCGGCGACGTCGGCGCAGACGATGAACGGGTCCTTGCCGCCGAGCTCGAGGTTCACGCGCGCGATCCGCGACGCCGCGGTCTCGGCGATCCGCGTCCCGGTCGCGACCGAGCCGGTGAACGCGATCCCGTCGACCCGCTCGTCGGCGACGAGGCGCGCGCCGACGTCGCCCGCCCCGGCGACGATGTTCACCACGCCGGGCGGCAGGTGCTCGAAGCAGGGGGCGAGCGCGAGCGTCGACAGCGGCGTGAGCTCGGACGGCTTGCAGACGGTCGCGTTGCCGGCCGCGAGCGCGGGCGCGAGCTTCCACGCCAGGAGGAGCAGCGGGTAGTTCCACGGCACGATGCACGCGACGACGCCGAGCGGCTCCTTGACCACCATCGCGAGCTGCGTCGCCTCGACGGGCGGGATGACCCGGCCGGCCGACGAGCGCGCGACCTCGGCGTAGAACTGGAACGCGCTCGCGGTCCAGCCGATCTCGTCGCGGTTCTCGACGAGCGGCTTGCCGCCTTCGCGGGTCATGAGCTCGGCGAGCTCGTCGGTCCGCGCGCGCAGCCGCGCGGCGACCTCGTGCAGGAGCTCGGCGCGCTCGGCGGCGGGCATCCGGCCCCACGGCCGCCAGGCGTCCGCGGCGGCGGCGACGGCCGCGTCGAGCTGCGCGTCCGACGGCGTGCCGACCGTGGCGATGATCTCCTCGCGCGCGGGGTCCTCGACCTCGAGCGCGGGTCCGTCGCCGGCGACGAGCTCGCCGGCGATGAGCAGTCGTGTCTCCATCCTGCGCGTAGCCCACCAGATCGGGCGCGCTCAGGGCATCCAGCGCGCGCCGAGCTCCTCGTCGCGCGGCGGCTCGCCCGGCAACTCGGGCCCGGGCGCGGGCGCGGGCAGGCTCTGCAGGACGAGCTCGGTGCAGCGGCGCCGCAGCTCGGCCGATCGCTCCTCCCCGCCGAGGTGCACGGGCGCGATCGCCTCGCAGAGCATCGCGACGATGCTCGTCGCCTCGATCCCGGGCCTCGGCGCGTTCGCCCGGCACCAGGTCCGGCGCAAGCGCGCGGGCGCCACGCCGCTCGTCGAGCCGGCGGTGCTCCCCCGGCGCTCCTCCACCTCCGGCATCGTGTTCGCCGTCGCGTTATTCAGCGCGGTGAGCGGGATCATGCTCTTCCTCGGCGTCCTGCTCCAGGCGGGGCTCGGGTCCTCGCCGCTCGAGGCGTCGCCGGCGATGGCGCCTGCCGCGGCGTGAGCTCACTCGTAGACGACGAGATCCGGAGGCGGTCGCAGGTCGAGGACCGCCCCCGGCGTCATGAGATCCGTGTCCTCGCGGTAGAAGAGCTTGAAGCCGTCGTGGAAGCCTTCGGGCGTCGCGGCGGTGAACTCCGCGTACTTGGCGAGCTTGTTCGCCCGGTCGCCGAAGCCGTCGACGTTGAACGTGATCGCCAGCCCGCGCCGCCGCTTGACGCGGGCCTTGCCGCGGATCATCCCCTCGGTGAACTGGTGGACGACGAAGAGCTTCTGCGGTAGGCGGCGCTCCGCGACGATCCGGTCCAGCCAGGCCGACACCGCGTTGACGGTCCGCGCGTCGACCGAGCCGATCTCGCTGCCGGGCTGCGCGCCCGGCGTGTGCCATTCGGGGTCGAGGGCGAGGCCGACGTCGGGCTCGCGCAGCCAGCGCTCGAAGTGCATCGCCTCCTCCAGGAAGTCGGCGTGCCCGGGCTGGATGTCGAGCACGAGCAGCGCCTTCGCGCGCCGTGCCGCCCGCAGGTAGCGCGCGATCGTCGCGTTCGTCTGGCGGATGCGGTGCCGTCCGTCGTCGCCGGGGTGCGCGGCGGCGACGGTCGCGATGAGCTCCATGGCGGGCAGCACGGGCCGCGACCGGCGCGCATAGCCGCGGGCGACGCGCTCGAGCCGCCGCGCCACCCGCGCCGGCGGGCCGATCCCGAGCACGCCGAGCTCGTCGTCCTGCGGCGCGCCGTAGAACGCGACGACGCGGAAGTCGGGGAAGATCCGCCGCCCGCCGCGCGGCAGCTCGCTCCCGGGCGCCCGGGCGGCCGCGGCCGCGCCGGTCTCAGCGCGGTCGGAGCCGGGCTCCTCGTCGTCGTCGCCGCCGCCGCCGAGCAGCAGCACGAGCGCGACGGCGACCGCCACGAGCGTCGCGAGCGCGACGATCCGGCGGCGCCAGTAGACGCTCGGCGGCGTGGTGGCCATGCCGAGCGTCTGCCCTGCAACCGGCCCGCTCATCCGTCAGGCCGGGAAAGTCGGTGGACCGTGCACCCTCCTTCGAGCCACGGCGCCGGGCGCTTGACGTCACCCACGACTCCGGCTCGGGCTGTCCCGCTGCGCCTGCCGACGGTCGCTTAAGGCTGCTTCCTTCCGGACCTGACCTGGTTCACGTGCCGACATCGCGCGGGACCCGAACCATCGACGCCACGGATGACGCGGCTGGCCCCGGAGCCGAACCCCTCGAGAGGGAATTCAGCCCCGCTAGAGCGGATTGCGGGTGACAGGGCACCGCTACCTCCCCGCCTAGCACGGTCCGCCCCACAGACTAGTCGATCCAGCGCCGCCCCGAGCACCGGACTCCGGAGCTTCGGGTGCTGTCTCGGGACATCCCCGATGCAAGGCGACCGCCCCACCCGCCAGGGTGTGCCGATGACCAAGACCCTCACCGGGCTGCTCGTCGCGGCCCTCCTCGGCACCGCAGCGTGCGGCGGCGACGACGCCCTCAGCCGCAGCGACTACGTCGCCGAGCTCAACAAGATCTGCCGGGACGGCAACGCCCAGATCGAGAAGATCCCGCAGCCGACGAGCGTCGACGAGATCGCCGACTTCGTCGCCGAGGCCAAGAAGGTCACGCGCGCCGGCGTCGACAAGATGGCCGACCTCGAGCCGCCCGAGGAGCTGAAGGACGAGCACGAGGCCCAGGTCGCCAACGGCCGCAAGGTCGTCGAGCTGGCCGACGACCTCGCCGAGGCGGCGAAGTCCGGCGACGAGGCCGCGTTCAAGCGGGTCTCCGACGAGGGCGACAAGCTCGACAAGGAGTCCGACGAGCGCGCGAAGCGCATCGGCGCGAACGACTGCGCCGACGGCTCGTAGGACGGACGGAGCCCCGGCTCACCGATCGGGCCCTGCACCGGAGCCGCCCGCGGCGGCGGGCAGGGCCGGTCGGGGAGGCGGCGGACCGCTAGGATTGACGGCCCGATCCCGGGCGCGTAGCTCAGTGGGAGAGCGCTCGCTTCACACGCGAGAGGTCGCTGGTTCGAAACCAGCCGCGCCCACTCCGAGAAAGCCTCAGCTTTGCTGGGGCTTTCGTCGTTCAGGTCGAAACCTAGGTTGACCCCACTCGGGAGAGCGCTCACTCGCCGGTCGTTGGAGTTCGTTGGACTTGATGAGCGCCGTTCGTCATGCGAAGGCGGATCGTTCCCGGACTTTGCAGAGTGACTCGAGGCAACGGAGGTGCCCTCGTTGCCGGTACAGACGCAGGTCCGGGGTCGGGGCCGCGCAGGCGCCATCGCCGAGGCCAGTGGGAGCAGGGAGGCCCGAAGCCTTCTGGCAGCTAGCGTCCATCGCCGCACAGCCTGCTTGAGCGCGTTGACCTTCGTGACTGATCGAGCTGGTTCGACTGACGTAGGGTCCGGTCGACGCATGCCGCCGAGACGGACCAGAGACTCATCGGTTCAGCCGGGGCGGCGAAACGCACCCATCACGCAGGCGTCTCCCGGCGCGCGACGACTCGTCCACCACGTCGACGTCACAGGTTTCAGAAGCCGACGCAACGCCTCGAGGTCGCTCTCTCGGTCCCGCCGCCGCCGACTGCGTTGATCGCAGGCGAGGGAGGTGACTGGAACCACGATGAGCTTGGGGCCGCGCTGACGCACGCGAGGCCGCGCTGACGCACGCGATGATCAGCAAAGCTGATCATCGGTGCAGCGACTCGACTGGCTTTTCCCGTGCTCTCGGGGCGAAATGCCCCGATGGACATCCGACCGGAACATCACGGCTCCGTCACCGTCCGCGGGCTCCTGCGCCGGAGCGCCGCTGCAGCGCTCGCGGCCGCGCTCGCGCTCGGCGCGGCGGCCCCGGAGAGCCGCGCGGATCAGCCGGAGCACAAGTGCGAGGGGCCGCCGCTCGCGTCCGGGTTCTTCTGCGTGGTCACCGACAACGGGCAGGCGCGCAGTCGCACGATCACGCTGTTCGCGGGGCCCGGCGACCAGCTCGGCCGGGTCACGCTCGTGAACCTGCCGGACGGCGGCGGCTACGACCTGCACGTCTGCGACGAGAAGCGCGACGGCCGGTACATCCACGGGCTGGTCACCGACAGGACCGGCAACCTCACGCGCGAGTATCACGACCCGGACGGCTCGTCGGGCCCGTGCACGGTCCACCGCCTGCTCTACCAGGTGATGGTGTTCCGCGCGATCGGGGAGGGCAGCGGGAAGTCGTCCGTCTGGTCGCCGTGGAGCAGGCTGCTCGAGGTGCGCGGCCTCCGGCCGCCCACGCCCACGCGGCACGGCGAGATCCACGCGTACCTGAGCGTCGACGCGAAGGTCCGGGTGCGGATCGAGCGCCAGACCCTGTTCGGGACGTACCGCAGGGTTCGCCGGATCGACGGGCCGACCGACTGGGGCAACGTCCGGATCTCCATCCCCCGGCTGCGTCCCGGCCGCTATCGCGCGGTCATCAAGGCCGACGGCCTCCCGCTCGGCAGCGAGGCGACGGCGCGCCGGAAGTTCCGGGTCTCGGCGAACAACGACGTGCGGCAGCGCACGCGCCGGTGACCTGACGCGGTGAGCCCGCGGGTCCCGCACGGGCGGGGCCCGCGCGGCCGCCGCCGCCCTCCCGCGTCAGGCGACCGTGCCGACGAGCCCGCCGATCGCCGACGTCACGCCCATCGCGACGAGCCCCCAGAACGCGACCCGCAGCGCCGCGCGGACGACCGGCGCGCCGCCGAGCCGCGCCCCGGTCGCGCCGAGGGTCGCGAGCGCGAGCACGGTCACCACGACCGTGACCGCCTCGCGCGCGTCGCCCGGCACCAGGCCGACCGCGAGGATCGGCAGCGTCGCCCCCGCCGCGAACGACAGCGCCGACGCCCACGCGGCCTGGAGCGGCCGTGCGGCGCGGTGCTCGCTGAGGCCGAGCTCGTCGCGCGCGTGGGCGCCGAGCGCGTCATGGCGCATGAGCTCGCTCGCGACCTGCCCCGCCAGCTCGGGCGACAGGCCGCGCCGCTCGTAGATCCGGGCGAGCTCGCGGTGCTCGCCCTTCGGGTCGGCCTCCAGCTCGCGCGCCTCGATCCGCAGGTCCGCGAGCTCGGTGTCGCGCTGCGAGCTGACCGACACGTACTCGCCCGCCGCCATCGACAGCGCGCCGGCGACGGCTCCGGCGATGCCGGCGGTGACGATCGCCGTCGCCGACGCTCCCGAGGCGGCGACGCCGAGCACGAGGCTCGCCGTCGACAGGATCCCGTCGTTGGCGCCCATGACCGCGGCGCGCAGCCACCCGGCGCGCCCGCTGTAGTGGACCTCCTCGCTCGTGACGGGCCTGCGCGGCGGCATCGCCGGATCATCCCGCGCGGGCCCGACGCCCGCCTTCCGGGAGCGGACGGCAGGCGCGAGGACGGGCGGCCCGCCCCGCCGGAGGAGCGCCCTCCGGCGGGCGGGCCCGCGGGGGGCGTCAGCCCGCCGCCTCGCCCACCGGCCGCGACGCGGGGCCGCGGGCCGGCGCCCCGCGCCGCTCGAACAGCAGCGCGGTGACGAGCGCGCCGGCGGCGAGGATGGCCGCCGACCACCAGAACACGACGGTCGAGCCGTGGACCGCCGCCTCGGCCCGGGCGAGCGCCGGCGGGGTCCCCGCGGCGGGGACGACGCCGCCGGCGGCGCCGGCGAACACCGACGTGAGCAGCGCGACGCCGAGCGCGCCGCCGATCTGCTGGCTCGTGTTCACGAGGGCCGACGCGACCCCGGCGTCGCCGTGGTCCACGCCGCCGGTGGCAACGGCCAGGGACGGCGCCATGATCATCCCGAAGCCCAGCCCGGCGAGCATGATCCCGGGGAGCACCGCGCCCGCGAACGTGGAGCCGACCTCGAGGCCGGTGAGCGACACGAACCCGGTCGCGGCGATGCCGAGCCCGGTCGGCACGAGCGGCCCGGGGCCGAAGCGCGGCAGCAGCCGCGTCGACGAGACCGCCGCCGCGACCATGACCGTCGCGACCATCGGCAGGAACGCCAGCCCGGTCTCGATCGGCGAGAAGCCGAGGTTGCGCTGCAGGTGGTAGGTGAGGAACAGGAACGCCGCGAACGTCGCCATCCCCGTGAAGACGATCGCCAGGAAGGCGGCGCCGCGGTTGCGGTCGCGGATCACCTCGAGCGGCAGCAGCGGGCTCGGGACCCGCAGCTCGAGCACCACGAACGCCGCCAGCGCGGCGACGCCCACGGCGAGCGCCGCGATCGTCAGCGGCGCGCCCCACGCGTCGCGCTCGGCGTTCGAGAAGCCGTAGACGAGCGCGAACAGGCCGCTCGTCGCGACGATCACGCCCGGCAGGTCGATCTGCGGCCGGCGCGCCGGCCGCCCGCCCGGCAGCAGCCGCAGCGCGGCGGCCGCCGCCGGGACGGCGAACGCGAGGTTGACGTACATCGTCCAGCGCCACGACAGGACGTCGGTGAGGGCGCCGCCGAGCAGCAGCCCGATCGCCGCGCCCGAGCCGCCGATCGCGCCGAACACGCCGAACGCCTTGGCGCGCTCGCCGGGCTCGGTGAACGTCGTCGTGAGGATCGAGAGCGCGGCGGGGGCGAGCAGCGCCGCGAACACGCCCTGCAGGGCGCGCGCGGCGACGAGCACCTCGAAGCTCGGCGCCGCCCCGCCGACGGCGGACGCGCCCGCGAAGCCGAGCAGCCCCGCGACGAACGTCCACTTGCGCCCTGCGAGGTCGCTGATCCGCCCGCCGAGGAGCAGCAGCGAGCCGAACGCCAGGCCGTAGGCGGTGATGATCCACTGGCGCGAGCCGTCGTCGAAGCCCAGGTCGGCCTGGGCGGACGGGAGCGCGATGTTCACGACCGTCACGTCGAGGACGACCATGAGCTGGGCGAGCGCGATCAGCCCGAGGACCAGCCCGGGGCGCGCGGGACGGGCGGAACGGGTCATCGGGTCACCTCGCGATCGCTGTCGGGATGCTTCGGGCCGCGCCGCCGGGCGGCCGCCCACAGCGCGGCGTGGTCGGCGACCGGCCCGAGGTGGCGCAGCTTGTCGGGGTTGAAGACGGAGTTGACGGCGCAGACCTGCCCGTCCTGGATCTCGAGCGTGATGACGCTGACGATGCGCTCCTGCGGGTCGAGCACGACGAGGCCCGGCTCGCCGTTGACCTCGGTGCGCCGCAGCGTCGTGCCCATGCGCTCGAGCAGCCGCCGCGCCGCACGCATCGCGCGCGCGCAGCGCACGCGCCCGCGGACGCCGCCCGCGCCACCGGCGCCGCCGCCGGCCGCGGCCCCGCCGCCGTCGCCGCGGACCGCCGCGTCCTCGGCGAGCATCGCCTCGAGCTCCTCGAGGTTGCCCTCCTCGAGCGCGTCGAAGAACCGGTCGGCGAGCCGCTCGTGCTGCTCGCGCGACGTCTCGAACCGGGGCGCCTCCTCGCCGACCCGCCGGCGCGCCCGCGAGCCGAGCTGGCGGACCGCGTCGGTGCTGCGCCCGAGCACCTCGGCGATCCGGGCGTACGGGTAGTCGAAGACCTCGCGCAGCAGGAACACCGCCCGTTGCTCGGGCGACAGGCGCTCGAGCACGACGAGGAGCGCGGTCGACAGCGACTCGGCGATCTCCGCGTGCCGGCTCGGGTCGTCGCCGTCGGCGGTGAGAAGCGGCTCGGGGAGCCACTCGCCGACGTAGGTCTCGCGGCGCGCCCGGGCCGACCGCAGCTCGTCGATGCCGAGCCGCGTCACCACGGTCACGAGGAACCCCTCGGGCGAGCCGATCCGGGTCCCGGCCTCGAGCTCGCGGTGCAGCCGCAGGAAGGCCTCCTGGACGAGGTCCTCCGCCTCGCTGACGCTGCCGAGCATCCGGTAGGCGACCCCGAACGCCTTGCCGCGGAGCTCGTCGTAGGCCGCGCCCGGCGCGGTGTCGTGCATCACGTCTCCCTTCATCGTCCTGCCTACGAGGACGAGACGGGATCGGCCGATGTGACACCGGCCGGGCGGCGGCCGGCCGAGATCAGGCGGCCTCGTCGCCGGCGACGCGGTCGTAGTTGAGCCGCATGAGCGCGATGACGTCGCGGACGTCGTCGTCGCTCTCGATCGGGCGGGCGGCGAGCTTCGTCGAGTGGCGGTTGACCGGGTGCGGGCCGACGCGGCCCTCGGCGCGCAGCGCGGCGCCGACGTCGCGCGGGAACCCGAAGTGCGCGACGCGGTCGCCGTGCAGGTGGCCGATCTCCCTGCCGCCGACGACGAAGCCGAGCTCGCCGCGCTCCCCGGTCCGCGCGCGCACGCCGGGCCAGGCGGTCACGGCGTCGATGATCTGCCGGCTCGGGCTGGAGGTGGTGCTCATCTCGTGCTCCTGTGGTCGTGACGTGCGGCGACCGTAGAGCTTCAAGTGAACTTGAAGTCAAGGCCGGCTGCTCACCAGCCGCCGGCCAGCGCGCCGGCGAGGAGCACGAGCCCCACCACGATCGCCACGACCACCGCGGCGAGGTTCGCGACGAGCAGCCGCACCGGCGGGTCCGGCGCTGACGCGGGAGGATCGAGTGCGCGCTCGAGCCTGCCGGTGATGAACGCGTTGAGCGACAGGTCGTCGGCGCGCGCCGCGGCCGCCAGGCGGCGGTGCAGCTCGGGATCCATGCGCACGAGCAGCCGGCCGCTGTGCGAGCCCGCGGCGCGCGCCGGCCGCGCGGGACTCGGCGCCGGGACCTCGCCGCCGGCGAGCGCCGCCCGCATCCGGTCGAGCGCGCGCCGGATGAGCCGCGACACCTGCGCCTGGGAGATGCCGAGCTCGCGCGCGATGTCGGTCTGGCGCCGGTCCTCGAAGTAGCGCAGCTCGATGATCCGGCGCTCCCGGCCGCTGAGCACGCTCAGTCCGGCCTCGACGAGGGCCCGCTCGTCGCCCCGGTCGGGCGGCGCGGCAGGCGCCTCGGCGGCGCGCAGCGGGACCGGCGGCTCGACCGCGGCGAGCGCGGCGGCGACCTCGGCCTCGTCCGCGCCGAGCTCGGCCGCGATCTCCGCGACGGCGGGCGGGCGGCCCCGGCGCGCCTCGAGGTCGGCCCGCGCGGCGCGGGCGCGGGCCGCCAGCGCGTGGAGCGGCCCCGGCGTCCGCACCGTGCCCGCGCGGTCGCGCAGGTGGTGGCGGATCTCCCCCTCGATCGAGGCGGCGGCGAGCGCCCGCAGCGGCTTGCCGCGGCCGGGGTCGAAGCGGCCGATCGCCTTCAGGAGCCCGATCGCGCCGACCTGGACGAGGTCCTCGACCGGCTCGCGCCCGCGGGCGTGGCGGCGCGCGATCGCCCGGACGAGCCCCATGTGCTCCTCGACGAGCCGGTCGCGTTCGGTCCGGTGGCCCGCCTCCATGGGAGAACGCTACCGGGGCGCACCCGGCGCTTGCAGGCGAATATGCGGTGATACCACCCGGTCGGGCGGTCTGATGTCACGGATCGTCCTTCGCCGGGGACGGCACCTGCACCGGCGATGGGCAGGGTGACGGACCACCTCGGGCTCGGCGCACGGGCAGCGGCCGCCGCACTGGCGTGCCTGCTGCTCGCGTCGCCGGCGGCCGCGCAGGTCCCGGCGGCGCCGCCCGTCCCGGCGCCCGCCGCCGCCCCGGTCCCGGCGGTCGAGGTGGACGTCCACGTGGACGCGAGCGGGGCCACGGCGCCCGTGAACGTCAACGTCGCGGTCCGGATCGCGAGCCCGGGCGACGCCGGTCCGGTGACGCAGCACGCCGGCGGCGCGGGGACCGCCGTCCCGGCGACGGCCACCGGGGGCGCGCGGGCGCCCGCCGAGGACGCGCTCAGCCGCTCTGCGGGCGGCGCGGGCCCCGAGGGCCCGCTCCCCGCGGTCGAGCCGCCGGACGCCGAGGCGATCGCCGGCCGCGCGATCGCGCAGGCGCAGCCGGCCCGGACGCCGCCGGCGCCCGGCCCGGCCCCGGCCATGGCGCCGGCGTCGGCCCCGGTCCCCGCCGCCGCGCCGGCGGCAGGGCCCGCGCGCGCCGGGCGCCGCGCCCGCGACGCCGGCCGTGCCGGCGCGCGGCGGTCCCGCGCGGCGGAACGCCAGGCGGCGTTCCGTATCCCGGACCGGACCGCCCCGGCGCCGCCCACCGCGGCCACCACACCCGTGCTCCTCACCTCCCGCCCGGCCCGGACCGCGGCGCGTGCCGGCGCCCGCGCGCCGCGCGCCGGCCGGCGCGCTGCTCCGGCGCGCGGCCGCCCGCGCTCTGCCCGTCACGAGCCTCCGATCCCCGAGCCGCCGGTCCCCGGCGGCGCCGTCTCCGCGCCGAGCACCGCCGCCGGCGCGGGACCGGGCGCAGCCTTCGCGCTCCTCCTCGCCCTGATGGCCGCCGTGTCACTGGCACCACCCGCCGCGTGGTCCGTGCATGTCGCAGCGCCGGCCGCCGGGACGCGCAGGGGGTTCGCGCGACGACGCGAGCGCCCCGGCTAGCTCCTCCGACCGACCTCAGCGCCTGCCGGGCGCGGTGAGTCCCGGCATCCGATGAGACACCTCGATCGAAGGAACGAGACACATGACGAGAGCACGGCTCGCGTGCATCGCGAGCGCCGCCCTCCTGACGCCGCTCGCGGCGACCGGGACGGCGGCGGCGCAGGCTCCCGGGACGCAGGAGATCGGCCAGTCGGCCGCCTCCGAGCAGATCGCCGGGTCCTCCGCCACGTCCGTCCAGCACGGGCCCGTGAACCAGAACATCTCGGTTCGCATCGGCAGCCCGGGCGACGACGGAGCGGTCACGCAGACCAACTCGTCCGCCGCGTCGTCCGCGGCGGGCAACCACAACGCCACCGGGCAGTCCGCGTCGCAGGGCGCGGCCGGCCCGGCGCGCCAGGCGATCGGCCAGGACGCGAGCAACGCCCAGAAGGCGCTGTCGGCGGCCGAGTCGGTGCAGGTGGCGCCGCGAAACGAGAACATCTCGGTGCGGATCCACAGCCCCGGCGACAACGGGCCGGTCACGCAGACCAACAACTCGTCGGCCACGTCGAAGGCCGGCAACGCGAACCACACCTCCCAGGAGGCGGCGCAGCGGGCCGGCGGCGGCATGCTCGGCGCCGAGGCGTGCAAGGGCTGCCCCGGCGGCAGCCCTGCCGTCCAGGCGATCGGGCAGGACGCGCGGAGCGGGCAGGCGGCGGGCTCTGAGGGCCTGTCCGCGCAGCTCGCCCCCGCGAACTCCGGCCAGGGGCCGGGCGGCGGCGGCCCGGTGACCCAGGCGAACACGTCGGACGCGAGCTCCGCGGCCGGCAACTCGGCCCGGACGCACCAGGCGGCCGACCAGGCGGCGGCCCCCGGGTTCGGGACCGTCGTGCAGGCGATCGGCCAGGCGGCCGCGAACCGCCAGCTCGCCGGGTCGCAGGCGGCGTCGCTGCAGGACCGGCCGGCGAACGTCGCCGGCGGCGCCGGCGGCGGCGCGGTCGACCAGCGCAACACGTCGTCGGCCGGCTCGAGCGCGGGCAACCGCAACGAGACCCGGCAGGCGGCGCGGCAGCTCGCGGGCGGCGTGATCGTCCTCCCGCGGCTCGCCGAGCGGTGCCCGGGCTGTGACGGCGGCGGACACGACCCGGCCGTCCAGGCGATCGGGCAGGACGCGAGCAACCGGCAGGGAGCGTGGTCCGAGGCGCTCTCGAAGCAGATCTGCCCGCTGAACCACGCCCACGCCGCCCTGCTCGGCGGCGAGCGCAGGCCGGCGCCGTCGAAGGCGGCGCCCGCGCCGTGGTCGCTTGAGCAGCTGAGCGACTCGGGGGCGCGGTCGGGGAGCGGCAACGCCGCCGCGACCGGGCAGGACGCCCGCCAGTCGCGCTGAGCCCCTGAGCGAGATCCCGCCGGCCGGCCGCGACACCGGCCGGCGGGCCCGCCGGCCGGCGCGCGCGGCCTTGCGGCGCGCATCCGCGCACAGGTACGGTCGCACGAGGGGGAAGGCCAGATGACCGGAGGGCCGTATCCGTGCCGGGTCGCGATCGCCACGATGGCGGTGGCGCTCGTCGCCGGGGCGGCGCCCGCGGCCGCGCAACAACTCGCGCCCGACCCGCCGCCTTCGGCGGCGCCGGACCCCGCGCCCGATCTGCCGCCCACGGCGGCCCGCGAGCCCGCCCGGAGCCCCGCGGGCACGCCCGCGCCGGCCTCCGGCGCCGCGCCCGCGACCCCCACCTCCCACGAGACGGCGCCGGCCGGGGAGAGGCCGGCCGGCGTCCAGCGGCCCGGGGCGGCGCGCTCCGCGCCCGGCGCCCCCGCCGCGGGGTCGTCCCCGAGCGCCGGGGGCGCGACGCCGGGGGCCGCCGCCGACCGTGGCGGCGCGCGTCGCCGGCGCGGCGACGACACGGGCGCGAGGCCGGGCGGCCGGCGCGAGCCGCGCGCCGCCCGCCTCGCCGGCGCGCGGGCCGCGAGCCGGGGCCGGCGGACACCCGGCCTCGCGGCGGCCGGGCGCGCGTCCGTCCCCGGCCCGATCGCCGGGCCGGCCGGGCACACGCCGGCGCTCGTCGGCGGGCTCTCGCTCCTGCTCGTCGGGGTCGCCGGCGCCGCCGTGGTCTTCCGCACGTCCGGCGACCGGCTGCGGAGGCCCGCGCGGTGACGCGGGCGCTCGCCCTCGCCGCGCTGTCGGTGCTGACGCCACTCGCCCCCGCGGCGACCGCCGCCGCGGCCGACACGACCCCGCCCGAGATCGTGCTCACCGTCCGCGGCGAGCGCGGCGGGGACGGCTGGTTCACCGGGCCGGTGTTCGTCGGCTGGACCGTGAGCGACCCCGACTCGCCGACCGGCTGGACGACCGAGGGCTGCGTCACCGGGACCCTGAGCGATGACACGAAGGGGACGGTGCGCTCGTGCCGCGCGACGAGCGAGGGCGGCGAGACGGCGAAGTCGACGACGATCCGGATCGACGCCACGCCGCCGGTCGTGCGAGGCGCGCGGACCGACCGGGCGGCCGACGCCGGCGGCTGGTTCAACCGGCCGGTGACCGTCACCTGGAGCGGCGAGGACGCCACGTCGGGCGTCGCCTCGTGCACGCGCGCGATCTATGCCGGCCCCGATGCGGCCGCCGCCGCGCCGGCCGGGACCTGCACCGACCGCGCCGGCAACGTGAGCGCCCCGGTCCGCCACGCGCTGCGCTACGACGCGACGGCGCCCGCCGTCACCGGGGTGAGCCCGAGCCGCCCGCCGGCCGCGACCGGCTGGTTCACCGCCCCGGTCGAGCTCGTCTGGTCGGGCGCCGACGCCACCTCCGGCGTGGCGGCATGCACGACCGTGCACTACGCCGGCCCCGACCGGGAGGGCGGCGGACCGGCGGGAACGTGCACCGACCACGCCGGCAACACGGCCCCGCCGGTCGCCGCCGAGGTGCGCTACGACGCGACGCCGCCGCGGCTGGGCGACGTCCGAGCCCGCGTCCGCCGCGGCGCCGCGCACGTGAGCTGGAGCACCCTCGCCGTGCAGGTCCGGGTGAGCCGCGCCCCCGGCCTCGGCGGCCGGGCGAGCAGCGTCCTCTACCGCGGCGACGGCCACCGCCTGGTCGACCGGCGCATCCGCCGCGGCCGGCGCTACGTCTACACGGTGCTCGCCGTCGACCGGGCGGGGAACGGCAGCCGGGCCGAGGCGGCGATCGGCCCGCGGCGCACCGCATGGCTGGTGGCTCCCCGGCCGGGCGCGCGGCTCACCGCGCCCCCGGTCCTGCGCTGGCGGGCGGTGCGCGAGGCGCGCTTCTACAACGTCCAGCTCTTCCGCGGCCGGCGCAAGATCCTGAGCCGGTGGCCGGCGCGGGCGCGGCTCGCGCTCACCCGGACGTGGCGCTTCGGCGGGCGCGCGCAGCGGCTGCGGCCCGGGCGCTACCGGTGGTACGTGTGGCCCGGCTACGGCTCGCGCTCGGCGCCGCGCTACGGGCGCCTGCTCGGGCGCCGGACGTTCACGGTGCGCTGAGCGCCGCCCTGCCGGCGCAGGCCCGAGCCCCGGGATCCGGCGAGTTGGTCAGGCAACCGACCGCCGAGCGCTCCGTCCGCAGGTTCAGGGGTTCGTGGTCCGAAGCGTGTCGTACCGTCGGCGCGATCAAACCGGCTGAACCGGGCGGGCACGCGAGCCCACCCGGCCGGGGGAACCACTTGCCCGCCGCAGGACGCGGCGGCTCGGGGCGAATCGCCGGTGCTCCGGCGTAGCGCACTTTCCAGCGCGAGCCCGTCAGCTCACCCCGGAGGCGAACTGGAAAGTGAGATCCGAGTGCTGAGACGAACCCTGACCTGGGGTGCCGCGGCGATCGCCGTGGCGGGCGGCGTCGCCGCGACCCCACCCTCACCCGCCGAGGCGCGCTTCGGCGACAAGGTGCTGCGCAAGGGCAGCCACGGGCGCGACGTGCGCGTGCTGCAGCGCTGGCTGACGCTCGTCGGTCACCGCACGAAGGTCGACGGGCATTTCGGGCGGCGGACCGTCTCGGCCCTGCGGCGCTACGAGCGCGCCGCGGGCCTGCGCGTCGACGGTCGCCTCTCGCGCACCGAGGCCGAGCGGCTGCGCCAGGACGCCTACGCGGCGCGCGCCCGGGCGGCGGCGAGCGAGCAGGGCCTGCGCACCACCGCGGGCGCGCAGGCGACGCTGTCGGACGACGGCCGCACCGCGATCGCGCCCGCGTCCGCGCCGCCGGAGGTCAAGGCCGCGATCGAGGCGGCGAACGCGATCGCCGGCAAGCCGTACAAGTACGGTGGCGGGCACGGGCGGTTCGAGGACTCGGGCTACGACTGCTCGGGTGCGGTGTCGTACGTGCTGCGCGCCGCCGCGGGGCTCGAGACGCCGCTGGACTCGTCGGGCCTGATGTCCTACGGCGAGCCCGGCAAGGGCGAGTGGATCACCGTCTACGCGCACGGCAGCCACGCGTACGTCGTCATGTACGTCGTCATCGCCGGGCTGCGGTTCGACACGTCGGGCCGCGGCGGGAAGGGGCCGCGCTGGCGGACCGAGGAGCGGTCGGGCCGCGGGTACCGGGTGCGTCACCCGGCCGGCCTCTGACGCCGCGGCCCGCGCGGGCTCCGGGGCGCGACGGCGCCGGGCGCGATCAGCGCCCGGCGCCGAGCAGCAGGTCCGCGTAGCCGTCGGCGACCTCGCGCGCGGTGAGGCGCCCGCGCGGGCGGAACCACTGCGCGGTGTGGTTGACCATGCCGAGCAGCGCCGCGAGCGTCAGGCGCGGGTCGACGGCGGGCGCGGCGCCCTCCTTGCGGACGCGGTCGAGGACCGACTCGAGCAGGCGCTCGAACGCCTTGCGGTCCGCGCGCACCGACTTCCACTGCGCGCCCCGCTCGATGACGTGGCGCTCCTGCTGGAAGACGAGCATGTGGTCGCGGTGCTCGACGACGTGCTCGACCCACAGGCGGATGAGCGCGCGGAGCTGGTCGGAGGCCGGCCGGCGCTCGTCGGCGACGAGATCGCGCGCCCGCTCGAGCAGCGGGTTCATGAGCTGGTCGCAGATGTGGATGAGCAGCTGTTCCTTGCTGCCGAAGTAGTGGTACAGGCCGCCCGCCGCGATGCCGACCGCGTCGGCCAGCTCGGCCATCGTCGTCTGGTCGTAGCCCTGGCGGGCGAAGACCCGCGCCGCCTCCTGGACGACCTGCTGCCGGCGCCGGTCGTAGCGCTCGCGCAGCGCGGGACGGGTCGGGGGCGTCGTCGACATCGCGCTCCCACTCTATTGAATGGCGGTTCGAACTTCGAATGACCATTCGGTATCGTGCGCGGCATGTTCTTCGACCTGCCCGACGACCACGAGATGCTGCGGCGGACCGTCCGCGAGTTCGCCGAGGGCGAGGTCGCGCCGGTCGCCGAGGAGCTCGACCGCACGAAGACGTTCCCCCTCGACATCGTCCGCAAGATGGGCGAGCTCGGCTGGATGGGCATCCCGTTCCCCGAGGAGGTCGGCGGCGCGGGCGGCACGACACTGCAGTACGCCCTCGCGGTCGAGGAGCTCACCCGCGTGGACTCGAGCGTCGCGATCACGATGTGCGCGCACACGTCGCTCGGCACGCAGCCGATCTACCTCTTCGGCTCGGACCGGCAGAAGGAGGAGCTGCTCCCCGACCTCACCGCCGGCCGCAAGCTCGGCGCGTTCGGCCTGACCGAGCCGGAGGCCGGCTCGGACGCCGGCAACGTCAAGACCACCGCGCGCCTGGAGGACGGCCAGTGGGTGGTCAACGGCGCCAAGCAGTTCATCACGAACGCCGGGACCCCGATCAGCGGCCACGTCGCGATCACCGCCCGCACCGGCGACGACGAGATCTCGAACATCATCGTCCCGAACGGCACGCCCGGCTACGAGCAGGGCGAGCCGTACCGCAAGATGGGCTGGAACGCGTCCGACACGCGCCCGCTGACGTTCACCGACGCGCGCGTGCCCGAGGAGAACCTGCTCGGCGAGCGCGGCAACGGCTTCAGGCAGTTCCTGCACATCCTCGACATCGGCCGCATCGGGGTCGCGGCGATGGGCGTGGGGCTGGCGCAGGGAGCGCTCGACCAGGCGCTCGCCTACGCGAAGGAGCGGCGCGCGTTCGGGCAGCCGATCTCGCGGTTCCAGGCGATCCAGGCCAAGCTCGCCGACCTGGCGACCGAGATCGAGGCGGCGCGGCTGCTCACCTACAAGGCGGCGTGGCTCAAGGACCAGGGCCGCACCTTCACGCTCACCGCCGCGCAGGCCAAGCTCAAGACCGGGCGCCTGGCCGTGAAGGCCGCCGACGAGGCGGTGCAGATCCACGGCGGCTACGGCTACATCGAGGAGTACCCGGTCTGCCGCTTCTACCGCGACGCGAAGATCCTCACGATCGGCGAGGGCACCGACGAGGTGCAGCAGATGGTCATCGCGCGGGCGCTGGGGGCGTAGGCGATGGCTGAGCGCGTGCACATCCGCGAGGTCGGCCCGCGCGACGGCTTCCAGAACGAGCCCGAGGTCATCCCCACCGACACGAAGGTCGAGCTCATCGACGGGCTCGCCCGGACCGGCGTGCGGCGGCTGGAGGTCACGAGCTTCGTCCGGCCCGACGTCATCCCGCAGCTGGCCGACGCGGCCGAGGTGCTGCAGCGCATCGACGTGCCCGAGGGCGTCGACCTCAGCGTGCTCATCCCGAACGAGCGGGGGCTGGAGAAGGCGCTCGAGCATCGCGGGCGCTTCCACGAGGTCAACTGCTTCCTCTCGGCGTCCGAGACCCACAACCGCAAGAACGTCAACCGGTCGATCTCCGAGTCGCTGACCGGGCTCGAGCGGGTGATCGCGCGGGCCGGCGAGGAGGGCCTGCGCGCCGAGGCGGTCATCAGCGTCGCGTTCGGCTGCCCGTACGAGGGCGAGGTGCCGCGCGAGCGCGTGTGGTCGATCGCGTCGCGGCTGATCGAGGCGGGCGCGGCGGAGATCGGCTTCGGCGACACCACCGGGATGGCCAACCCGCGGCAGGTGCGGTCGTACTTCGAGGAGGCGCGCCGCGTCCTGGGCGACGAGGTCGAGCTCACCGCGCACTTCCACAACACGCGCGGGCAGGGGCTGGCGAACGTCGTCGCCGCGCTCGACGCGGGCTGCCGCTCGTTCGAGTCGAGCTTCGGCGAGCTGGGCGGATGCCCGGTGCCGAAGGGGGCGACCGGCAACATCGCCACCGAGGACCTCGTCTCGATGCTCCACGAGATGGGCTACGAGACCGGGATCGACCTCGACGCGATGGTCGCGATGGCGCGGCGCGTGCAGGAGGTGCTCGGCCGCCCGCTCGGCAGCCACACGATCGTGGCCGGGCCGATCGACTGGCACGGCCGGGCCGGGGGCGGCGCGGCGTGAAGGACCCGGTGCTCGTCGCCAACCGCGGTGAGATCGCGGTTCGCGTCGCGCGCACCGTGCACGCGCTGGGGCTCCGCTCGGCGACCGTGTTCACCGACGTCGACGCGGCGTCGCCGCACGTCGACGCGTGCGACGTGGCGGTGCGGGTGCCGTCGTACCTGGACGTGGACGCGATCGTCGAGGCGGCGCGGACCGCCGGCGCGCGGTCGGTCCACCCCGGCTACGGCTTCCTCAGCGAGAACCCGGCGTTCGCGCGCGCGGTGACCGAGGCGGGGCTGACGTGGGTCGGCCCGCCGCCCGAGGCGATCGAGCTCATGGGCGACAAGGCGCGCGCGAAGGTCCTCGCGCGCGAGGCCGGCGTGCCGGTCGTCCCCGGCGTCGAGGGCGACGACGTCGGCGTGGACGAGGTACGGCCGCTCGCCGCCGAGCACGGGTTCCCGGTCGTCGTCAAGGCGGTCGCGGGCGGCGGCGGCAAGGGCATGCGGGTCGTGCGCTCGGAGGACGAGCTGGAGGCGGCGGTCGACGCGGCGCGGCGCGAGGCGAAGGCGGCGTTCGGCGACGACCGGGTGCTCGCCGAGCGCTTCCTCGACCGGCCGCGCCACATCGAGGTGCAGGTCCTCGCCGACGCGCACGGCAACGTCGTCCATCTCGGCGAGCGCGAGTGCTCGCTGCAGCGCCGCCACCAGAAGGTCGTCGAGGAGGCGCCGTCGCCGGTGGTCGACACGCCGCTGCGCGAGCGCATCGGCGACGCGGCGGTCGCGCTCGCGCGCGCCTGCGGATACGTGGGCGCGGGGACCGTCGAGTTCATCGCGACCGCCGACGCGCGCGAGGTCTTCTTCCTGGAGATGAACACGCGCCTGCAGGTCGAGCATCCGGTGACCGAGCTCGTCTACGGCGTCGACCTCGTCGAGCACCAGCTCCGGATCGCCGGCGGCGAGCCCCTCACGCTGCGCCAGGACGACCTGCGCCCCCAGGGCCACGCGGTCGAGGCGCGCCTGTACGCCGAGGATCCGGCGAACGGCTTCCTGCCCGCCACCGGCACGCTGCGCCGCTGGCGCGAGCCGCGCGGCGAGGGCATCCGCGTCGACGCCGGCGTCCGCGAGGGCTCGGAGGTGTCGACGAGCTACGACCCGATGCTCGCGAAGGTCATCGCCCACGGCCCGGACCGCATCACCGCGCTGCGGCGCCTGGACCGCGCGCTGGCCGACCTCGAGGTCCTCGGGGTCGCCACGAACGCCGCGTTCACCCGCGAGCTGCTGCGCCGCGACGACGTCCGCGCCGGCGAGCAGGACACGGGCCTGCTCGAACGCGTCCTGGACGAGCTGACCCACGAGCCGCCCGCCGACCTGCTCCCCGCCGGGGCGATCGCCGCCTACCTGCACGACACGCACCACCTGACGACCACCCCTGGCCCGTGGCGCCGGGAGCTCGAGGACCACGGCGAGGTCCGCGTCGACACGACGACGGTCACGGCCGGGGACCGCAGGTGGACCTACCACCTGACCCCGGGGCCAGGCCCTTCACCTAAAAAGGGGCCAGGCCCCTCACCTAACAAGGGGCCAGGCCCTTCACCGAAATGCAGTGAGTTTGGAACGGGGCCTGGCCCTGGGGGGAGGGTGAGAGTCACCATCGACGGTGTCTCCCGCTCGTATGTCACCTGGGTGAGTGACGAGGTGGTGTACGTCGCCCGCGACGGCCACCACCTCGAGGCGCGGACGCTGCGCAAGGACCGCGGGCGGGCGGCGGCTCCGGCTGGGAGCCTCGAGGCGCCGATGCCGGGGACCGTCCTGCTCGTGCACGTCGAGAACGGCCAGCGTGTCGACGAGGGCGACGTGCTGATGGTCATCGAGTCGATGAAGATGGAGCTCGCGATCACCGCCCCGACCGCGGGCACGGTCGAAGGGCTCGAGCTGCGGCCCGGCGACCGCGTCAGCCAGCGCCAGCCGCTCGTCGCCGTGACCGCGGAGGAGGACGACGCGTGAGCTACCGCGACCAGCACCTCGAGCTCATCGCCGACCTCGAGCAGCGCCTCGAGCGCGTGCGCCGCGGCGGCGGGCCGAAGGCCGTCGAGCGCCACCACGGCCGCGGCAAGCTCCTGGCCCGCGAGCGCATCGAGCGCCTCACCGACCCGGGCGCGCCGTTCCTCGAGCTCAGCGCCCTCGCCGCCGAGGAGATGTACGACGGCGCCGCCCCCAGCGCCGGCATCGTCACCGGCGTCGGGATCGTCCACGGCCGCCGCTGCGTCATCGTCGCCAACGACGCGACCGTCAAGGGCGGCACCTACTACCCGATGACGGTCAAGAAGCACCTGCGCGCGCAGGAGGTGGCGCTCCACAACCGCCTGCCGTGCATCTACCTCGTCGACTCGGGCGGCGCGTTCCTGCCGCTGCAGGACGAGGTCTTCCCCGACCGCGAGCACTTCGGCCGGATCTTCTTCAACCAGGCGACGATGTCGAAGCTCGCGATCCCCCAGATCGCGTGCGTCATGGGCTCGTGCACCGCCGGCGGCGCCTACGTCCCGGCGATGAGCGACGAGACCGTCATCGTCAAGGAGCAGGGCACGATCTTCCTCGGCGGCCCGCCGCTCGTGAAGGCCGCCACCGGCGAGGAGGTCACCGCCGAGGAGCTCGGCGGCGGCGACGTGCACGCGCGCACCTCCGGCGTCGTCGACCACCTCGCCGAGGACGACGACCACGCGCTCGAGATCGTCCGCGACATCGTCGCCACGCTCCCCGCCCCGCCCGCCCCGCCGTGGGAGCGCCGCGAGCCCCGCCCGCCGCGCCGCGACCCCGAGGAGATCCTCGACATCGTCCCGCTCGACTTCCGGACGCCCTACGACATCCGCGACCTGCTCGAGCACATCGTCGACGACTCCGAGCTGCACGAGTTCAAGCAGCTCTACGGCACGACGCTGCTGTGCGCGTTCGCCCACATCGACGGCCACCCGGTCGGCATCCTCGCCAACAACGGGATCCTGTTCAGCGAGTCGTCGCTGAAGGGCGCGCACTTCATCGAGCTGTGCGACCGACGGGGCATCCCGCTGCTGTTCCTGCAGAACATCAGCGGCTTCATGGTCGGCCGCGACTACGAGGCCGGCGGCATCGCCAAGGACGGCGCCAAGCTCGTCACCGCGGTGTCGACCGCGCGCGTCCCGAAGCTCACGGTCGTCGTCGGCGGCTCGTTCGGCGCCGGCAACTACGGCATGTGCGGCCGCGCGTACTCGCCGCGCTTCCTGTTCATGTGGCCGAACGCGCGGATCAGCGTCATGGGCGGCGAGCAGGCGGCGGCGGTCATGACCGAGGTCGGCCAGGCCGAGACCGGCGCGAAGCTGCGCGACCAGTACGAGCACCAGGGCCGCCCCGTGTACTCGACGGCGCGGCTGTGGGACGACGGCATCATCGACCCGCGCGCCACCCGGGACGTGCTCGCGCAGGCGCTCGCGGCGTGCGCGAACGCACCGCTCGGCGAGCTGGGCTACGGCATCTTCCGCATGTAGGCGACACTGCGCCGATGGAGCACCGCTACCTCGGCACGACCGGTGTCGCCGTCAGCCCGCTGTGCCTCGGGGCGATGATGTTCGGCGCCTGGGGCAACCCCGACCACGACGAGTCGATCCGGATCATCCACCGCGCGCTCGACGCGGGGATCAACTTCATCGACACCGCCGACGTGTACTCGCGCGGCGAGTCGGAGGAGATCGTCGGCAAGGCGCTCGCCGGCGGGCGCCGCGACAGCGTCGTGCTCGCCACGAAGTTCCACGGCCCGATGGGCGACGACCCGAACGAGCGAGGCAACTCGCGGCGCTGGATCTTCCGCGCCGTCGAGGCCTCGCTGCGGCGGCTCGGCACCGACTGGATCGACCTGTACCAGGTCCACCGCTGGGACCCGTGGACGAGCCACGAGGAGACGCTCGGCGCGCTGACCGACCTCGTCCGCCAGGGCAAGATCCGCTCCATCGGCTCGTCGACGTTCCCGGCCGCCCAGATCGTCGAGGCCCAGCACGTCGCACGCGACCGCGGCCTGGAGCGCTACGTCACCGAGCAGCCGCCGTACTCGATCCTCGTCCGCGGCATCGAGGCCGACGTCCTGCCCACCGCGCGCGCCCACGGCATGGGCGTGATCCCGTGGAGCCCGCTCTGCGGCGGCTGGCTCACCGGCCGCTACCGCAAGGACCGCGAGCTGCCCGAGACCCATCGCGCCCGGCGGGTGCCGCAGCGCTACGACATGAGCCTGCCCGAGAACCAGGCCAAGCTCGAGAAGGCCGACGCGCTCGCCCGGCTGGCCGACGAGGCGGGCCTGCCGCTCGTCCACCTCGCGCTGGCCTTCGTGCTCAACCACCCGGCGGTCACGGCGGCGATCATCGGCCCGCGGACGCTCGACCAGCTCGAGTCCCAGCTCGGCGCCGCCGACGTGCGGCTGAGCAAGGACGTGCTCGACCGCATCGACGAGATCGTGCCGCCCGGCCGGACGGTCAACCCGGCCGATGGGGGATGGTCCAATCCGGCGCTGCGCCCGGACGCCCTGCGCCGCCACGGCTCGGCATAGTGCGGGCATGGACTTCGAGCCGAGCGAACGCTGCAAGGACTTCTCCGAGCGCCTCACCGCGTTCATGGAGGAGCGCGTCTACCCCGCCGAGGCGGTCTTCGAGGAGCAGGTGCGCGAGAGCGGCAACCCGCACTTCGACCCGCCGATCCTGGACGAGCTCAAGGAGGAGGCGCGCCGGCGCGGCCTGTGGAACCTCTTCCACCCCGATCCCGAGTACGGGCCGGGCCTGAGCTACCTGGAATACGCGCCGCTGGCGGAGATCACCGGTCGCAGCTTCCTCGGCCCAGAGGCGGTGAACTGCTCGGCGCCGGACACGGGCAACATGGAGGTTCTCAGCCAGTTCGGCACGCCCGAGCAGAAGGAGCGGTGGCTGCGGCCGCTGCTCGACGGCGAGATCCGCAGCGCGTTCGCGATGACCGAGCCGGACGTCGCCAGCTCGGACGCCACGAACATCGAGCTGCGGATCGAGCGCGACGGCGACGAGTACGTCCTCAACGGCCGCAAGTGGTGGACGTCGGGGGCGATGCGCGAGCGCTGCAAGATCTTCATCGTCATGGGCAAGACCGACCCGGACGGTCCGCCCCACCGCCAGCAGTCGATGATCCTCGTCCCGCGCGACACGCCCGGGGTGACGATCAAGCGCAACCTGCTCGTCTTCGGCTACACCGACCACGAGGGCCACGCCGAGGTCGAGTTCAAGGACGTCCGCGTCCCGGCCTCGAACCTCATCGCGAACGAGGGCGACGGCTTCCTCATCTCACAGGCCCGGCTCGGGCCGGGCCGGATCCATCACGTGATGCGCTCGATCGGGGCGGCCGAGCGCGCGCTCGAGCTCATGTGCAGGCGGGCCGCCGAGCGGGTCACGTTCGGCAAGCCGGTCGCGACGCGCGCGAACGTCCAGGACTGGATCGCCGAGGCGCGGATCGAGATCGAGATGATCCGCCTGCTGACGCTGAAGACCGCGTGGCTCATCGACACGGTCGGCAACAAGCACGCGCGGACGGAGATCGCCGCGATCAAGGTCGCGGCGCCGAACATCGCGCTGAAGATCATCGACCGCGCGATCCAGGTGCACGGCGGCGGCGGGGTCTCGCAGGACTTCCCCCTCGCCTCGCTGTGGGCGCACATGCGGACGCTGCGCCTCGCCGACGGGCCGGACGAGGTGCACAAGATGACGATCGCGCGGCGCGAGCTGAAGGGTCACCTGCAGCAGCAGTGACCCTCGGACCCTCCGTCTTGCCCGGCGCGCACGCGGCGCGCCGGGCAAGCGAGGAGGAGTGAGGTGTCTCTTCTGTTGTCAGTCGCGCACGCGGTACAGGCGTGCACCGCGCAGCGCGTTGCGTGAGCCCTGCCGCTCACCGGTGTCGGTCACGAGGGTGCCCTGGGCGTCGCGCAGCCAGCGCAGCGCCTGGGACACGGGGACGCCGTCGCGCTCGACGGCGCGCACGAACGTGCCGACGGTGAACGGCTGCTCGATCGCCCGGACCAGCTCCAGCATGCGCTGGGACGTGGCGACGGGGGAGCCCCCGGAGGAGGAGGGTCGCGAAGGGCCCCCCGCGCCGTCACGTACTGCTGTCCCGTCCACGTCCGCCGGCGTCTTGCCGTCGGGCGCAGTCTTCACGGCCGCCGTCACCGGATCATCCCCAGCGTCGACAGGACCGCGTCGGCGAGCCGGTCCTCGTTCGGCATCGCCGCAAGCTCGAGGTTCTTCGCGTAGGGCAGCGGGACCTCCGCCATCCCGACGCGCTCGATCGGCGCGTCGAGGTCGTCGAAGCACGCCTTCTGGATCCGCGCCGCGAGCTCGGCGGTGACGCCGTAGGAGGGCCAGCCCTCCTCGACGCACACGGCGCGCGAGGTCTTCGCGATCGACGCGGCGACGGTCTCCATGTCGAGCGGGCGCAGCGACCGCAGGTCGACGACCTCGATCGACAGCCCGTGCTGGTCGGCCAGGCGCTCGGCGACGTGCAGCGCGCGCGTGGTCGCGTAGCCGTGCGCGACGATCGTCAGGTCGGTGCCGGTCCGCGGCACGTCGGCCAGGCCGATCGGCGTGACGAACTCTGGGTCGAGCGGCACGTCGCCCTTGGCCTTGTAGAGCTGCAGGTTCTCGATGACCAGCACCGGGTCCTCGTCGCGGACCGCCGCCTTGAGCAGGCCCTTGGCGTCGGCCGGCGTCGCGGGCGCGACGACCTTCAGGCCGGGCGTGCCGGCGAACCAGCCGTCGAACGACTGCGAGTGCTGCTGGGTGAGCTGGTTGCCCGCCCCGTTCGGGGTGCGGATGACCAGCGGGCAGCGCACCTCGCCGCCGAACATGGCGCCGACCTTCGCGGCGTGGTTGACGACCTGGTCCATCGCGACGAGCAGGAAGTTGATCGTCATGATCTCGACGATCGGGCGCTCGCCGAGCATCGCGGCGCCGACGCCGGCGCCGACGAAGCCCTCCTCGGAGATCGGCGTGTCGCGGACGCGGTCCTCGCCGAACTCGTCGAGCAGGCCGGCGGTCACCTTGTAGGAGCCGTCGAAGACGCCGACCTCCTCGCCCATGATGAACACGCGCTCGTCGCGCTGCATCTCCTCGCGCATGGCGAGGCGCAGCGCCTCGCGGTAGCTCATGCGCTCGGTGCCCGTGGCGGGCGTGGTCTTCTCGATCGTGGCCGCGCTCATGCGCCCAGCCCCGCGTCGAAGGTGAGCTGCTCCTCGCCGTACGCGCTGCCGGGGCGCATGCGGGCGAACTGCTTGTCGGAGCCGAGCGCGTGCATGCCGTACGCCAGCCGGTCGAGCGGCGGCTCGGGCGAGTTCAGCGCGAACTCGACGGCCTTGGCGACGCGCTCGTCGGCGCGCTTGTCGATCGCCTCGAGCTCCTCCTCGCTCACGCCGGCGGCACGGAGCTGGTCGCGTACTCGCATGATCGGATCGCGCCCCATGCGTTCGGCGATCTCCTCCTTGGTGCGGTACGCGAGGCCCGCGTCGGCGACGGAGTGGCCGCGGTAGCGGTAGGTCATGAGCTCGAGCACGGACGGGCGCCGCTCCTTGCGGGCGACCTGCAGCAGCCGGTCGGCGGCCTCGTAGGTGGCGTCGAGGTCGTCGCCGTCGACCCGCTCGCCGTGCATGCGGAACGCGGATGCGCGCTTGTAGAGCTCGGGCTCGGCGGATGCACGCTCGACCGAGGTGCCCATGCCGTAGCCGTTGTTCATGATCACGTAGACGATCGGCAGGTTCCACAGGGCGGCGAGGTTGAGCGACTCGTGCCAGGCGCCCATGTTCACGGCGCCGTCGCCGAGCTCGCAGACGACCGCCTGCTGCTTGCCCTGGCGGACGAGGGCGAGCGCGAGGCCGGTCGCGACCGGGAGCTGGCCGGCCACGATCCCCCAGCCGCCGTAGTAGCCCTTCTCCACGTCGAGGAGGTGCATCGAGCCGCCGCGGCCGTGGGCGCAGCCGTCGACGCGGCCGAACAGCTCGGCCATGACCGCCTCGGGCGAGACGCCGCGGGCGAGCGCGAAGCCGTGGGAGCGGTAGCCGGTGACGAGCAGGTCCTCGTCCTGCATCGCGTGCACGGTGCCGACCGTCGCGGCCTCCTGGCCGGACGACAGGTGGCAGTAGCCGCCGATGCGGGCGGCCTTGTACTGGCGCTCGGCCTCGGTCTCGAAGACGCGGCTGAGCACCATCGTCTCGTAGAGGCGCCGGCGTACGTCGGTGTCGATCGCGGGCTCTGGGGCGAGGGCAAGCGTCGCCATGTTCAACTCTCCTCGAAGTACTCGGGGTGGTTGGCCTGCAGCGTGGGCAGGCTCGACAGGACCATCCGCAGGTGGTGGCGCAGCAGACGCTCGGCGCGGTCCGCGTCGCGCTCGGCGATCGCGGCCACGACCTCGCGGTGTTCGTCGACCATCTCGCCCAGGTAGGCGGGGTCGGGCAGGCTGAGGCGCCGCACGCGGTCCAGGTGGCCGTTCGCGCGGCGTGACAGGGCCCAGGCGATCTCGTGCCCGGAGGCCTCGCAGAACGAGCGGTGCAGCGCGTCGTCGAGGCGGTCGAACGCCTCGGCGTCGCCGTCGGCCCGGGCGCGCTCCTGCGCGGCGAGGTTCGCCTGCATCTCGGCCAGGGCGGCGTCGGTCGCGTGCTGCGTCGCGAGGCGCACCGCGGCGCACTCGAGCGCCTCGCGGATGAACGCCGCGTCGGCGACGCCCTGGTGGCTGATGAGCGTCACGTACGTGCCGAGCTGCGGGACGATCGCCACGAGCCGCTCGTCCCGCAGGCGCGCGAGCGCCTCCCGGACGGGCGTGCGGCTGACGCCGAGGAGGTCGGCCAGCTCGTTCTCGGACAGCCGGCGTCCGGGCTCGAGCTCGGCAGAGACGATCGCCTCGCGGAGCGCGAGGTACACCTGCTCGCGCGCCGGTCCCCCGGCGGCGAGGCGCTGTCCCAGCTCGATCTTCATCCCGCGCACTAGTATACAAGTAGACAGTCCGGTGGCAAAAGGAAAGGGCCGGCCTCGGTCACAGGACGACCCTTTCCCCGTTGATCGGCTGCCGGTGGCGCGGGTTGAGCGCCGGCGCGCCCGCCGGGCGCTAGCGCTCGAGCCGCCGGACGCCGCGCCAGGCCAGCGGCGTCAGCGCGCCCGCCAGCGCGGCCTTCATGAGCCCGCCGGCGATGAACAGCACGAAGCCGTGGTGGAACGCGTCCGCCCAGCTCAGGTCGGCGGCGACCTTCAGCCACGGCACGCCGATCCCGAACACCGCGAGCTGGCCCGCGCAGAACGACAGGAACGCCAGGTGCAGCTTGCGATCGGCGCCCATCTCCGCGAGGCGGCCGATGAGGTACGCGGCGACGACGAAGCCGACGATGTAGCCGCCGGTCGCGCCCCAGATGACCTGCAGGCCCTGCTCACCGTCGGCGTAGACCGGCAGGAAGAGGCCGAGCACGAGGTAGAGCGCCTGCGACGCCGCGCCGCGGCGCGCGCCGAGCGAGGCGCCGGCGATGACGACGGCCAGCGTCTGCCCGGTCACCGGCACCGGGGACGGCGGCACGTGGATCGCGATCTGCGCGCCGAGGACGGTCAGCAGCGCGCCCGCGATGACGAGGACGACGTCCCGCGCCCACGTGCCGGGGATGACGTCGGCCAGCACGACGGCTGGGCGCTGGGGGACGGCTGCGGCAGTGCTCAAGGTCGGTTCTCCTGGGTCGTGTGCAGCATCGGCGGCGCGCACCCTACCGGCGGCGGACCCGGTGACGCGTCCTCACGGGACCGCCCCGTGGTCAGATCCCCAACGCGGCCCGCTCGGCCGCGGTCAGCTCCCGCTTGCCCCGCGCCTCGGGGTCCCACGCGACGAGCACGCTGCGGCCCTCGGCCGCGACCTCGCCGCCGGGCAGCTCGATGCGGTTCGCGACGGTGATCGACGAGCGCCCCACGCGCTCGACCTCGGTGACCACCTCCACGTGGCCGTCCGAGTGGCGGACCTCGCGGCGGTAGTCGAGCTCGACGCGCGCGAGGACGAACGGGAACGCCGCGTCGCGCTCGGCGAGCCGGCCGAAGAACGCGCTGCGGCCCTCCTCGAGATACTCGTGGTAGACGGCCTGGTTGAGATGACCGAGGGTGTCCAGGTCGCGCCAGCGGATGTCGACCCGCACGCGCGTGCCGAACCGCTCCGGCGGGGGCTCGGGGCCCGTCACGCCGTCAGCAGCGCCTTCGCCAGGCCCGCCAGCGAGCTCACCAGCGACGGGCCCGTGTACAGCACGCCGCCCGGGTTCGGCTCCTTGTGGGTGGTCTTCGCCATAACCTGATGATGACGCACCCGTCATCTTTTCCGCGTGCGATCGATCACCCGCCACGCTGCACCTGCGAGCCCCCGACGATCCCGTCCTCGCCGGTGTCCTCGAACCGCACCCAGGCCTTGTTCGTGCCGTCGTAGTCCGGCGCCCAGAGGATGAGCGTCGCGTCGCGGTCCCAGACCTTCACGCGCTCGGTGCCCTCCGGGTCGATCCCGCGCCAGATGCGCACGAACGGGTTCGTCTTGCGCTCGGCGTCGATCGTCGTGGGGAGCGTGTGGCCGGGGTGCACGACGATCTCCGGCGGCAGGTCGACGAGCCGCAGGACCGACGCCTTGTGGTCGGCGTAGCCGGTGTTGCCGGGCGCGAACGTGCCGCCGACCGTGCCCTTGAACAGCACGTCCGCGGTGAACAGGTCGGTGCCGTTGACGAGCAGCGAGCACTGCCCGGCGGTGTGACCGGGCGTGTAGAGCACCTCGACGATGAGATCGCCGAAGTGCAGGACGTCGCCGTCGTCGAACGTCGCCTCGACCGTCACCTCGTCGGCGATCGCGTCCTTCGTCCACGGGTGCGCGTAGACGACCGCGTCGGGGAAGCGGGCCTTGTAGTCGCCGATCCCGGCGATGTGGTCGCCGTGCCAGTGGGTGATGAGGATCGCGTCGACGGTCACGCCGAGCTGCTCGGCCTTCTCGATGAGCGGCGCGGTGACGCCGTTGCCGTCGATGAACACGGCGTGGCCGCCCTCGCGGTCGGCGACGAGGTAGGCGTTCGAGGTCCAGCCCGGCGCCTCGGTGCGTTCGATGATCATGCGAACCGGATCACGCTCCTGATGCCGTCCTGATGGTGCATGAGGTCGAAGCCCTTGTTCACCTCGTCGAGCGTCAGCCGGTGCGAGACGAACGAGTCGACGTCGATGTCGCCGGCCAGGTACCGCTCGACGAGCCGGGGCACCTGCTCGCGGCCCTTCACGCCGCCGAACGACGCGCCCATGATCTTCCGGCCGGTGATGAGGTAGCGCGGGATCACGTCGAGCGTCTCGCCCTTGCCGGCGACGCCGGTCATGCAGGCCACGCCCCACCCCATGCGCGCGGACTCGACCGCCTGGCGCATGACGCCCACGTTGCCGGTCGCCTCGAACGTGAAGTCCGCGCCGAAGCCGCCGGTCTCCTCGAGGACGCGTTCGACGACGCCCTCGCCGCCGACCCAGGCGTCGGTCGCGCCGTGGCGCTTGGCGAGCTCGAGCCGCTCGGGGGACAGGTCGACGGCGATGATCCGCTCGGCCCCCTGCAGGCGCGAGCCGACGACGGCGCCGAGGCCGACCATGCCGAGGCCGAAGACGACGACGGTCGAGCCCGGCTCGACCTGCGCGCGGTACATCGCCGCGCCGAGCCCGGTCGACAGGCCGCACGCGAACAGCGCCGCGGCCTCGTGCGGCGTCTCGGGGTCGATCTTGGCCAGCGAGATCTCGGCCATGACGGTCGCCTCGGCGAACGTCGAGCAGCCCATGAAGTGGCGCAGCGGCTCGCCGTCGCGCGACAGCCGCGTCGTGCCGTCGGGGAGGTAGCCGGCGTTCTGCTGCTCGCGGATCGCCACGCAGATGTTCGTCTTGCCCGACCGGCAGTTCACGCACTCGCCGCACTGGGGCGAGAAGAGCGTGACGACGTGGTCGCCCGGGGCGACGGAGGTGACGCCCTCGCCGACCGCCTCGACGACGCCGGCGCCCTCGTGGCCGAGCACGCACGGCGCGTAGCCGGACGGGTCCACGCCGGACGCGGTGTACATGTCGGTGTGGCAGACGCCGCAGGCGTGGAGGCGGACCAGCACCTCGCCGGCCCTCGGCGCGGCGAGCTCGACGTCCTGGACGACGAGCGGCTCGGCGAAGCGCTCGAGCACAGCAGCACGGATCTTCATCGCCGCGGATCCTCGCAGGCCGCGCTCACCGGATGGAGCGCCGGACGCGGAGCGGGCGCCGCGCGTAGCTGCGCGCGTGGGCGAAGAAGTGCCCGCCGTCGGTCTGCGGCGTCGTGCAGCCGTCGGCGCCGGGGCCGAACATCAGCGCGGCGAGGCCGGCGTCGCGGGCCCGGACGAGGTTGCGGCGGCTGCCGAGGAGCAGGTCGACGCGGTTGTCGCGGAAGCGCTTCCACGTGTCCGGCAGGCGCCGGTGGCCGAGCGGGAGTTGCCAGGCGACCATCGGGCGGCGCGTGCGGCGGGTCACGCCCCGCACCCAGCGCAGCCAGCGCCGGACGTCGCCGCGGTCCCAGCGATGAGCGTGGCGGCGCTGGCCGAGGACCTTCTCGCGGAAGCCGTCGTCGCGGTCGGCGACGTCGTTGAAGATGACGTCGAACCGCGCGCCGAGCGACCGCGCGAAGCGGGCCGAGCGCACCGCGAGGCGGTCGGCGTGCGCGGCCGTCGCGCCGGCGCCGGTCACGCCGTCGTTCGTGCCCCACGTGCTCAGGTGCCAGCCGAGCACCACGTTCGGCGCGTGGCGGTCGCGCAGGCGGACGATCGCGCGGGCGAAGCCGCTGACGTCGTCCGGCAGCCCCTGCGCGGCGGGGTCGCCGCTCGACGCGACGCTCGCCGGGATCGTCCGCGCGTCGTCGCCGCGCGAGCGCTGCTGGACGAAGCCCCACAGGTCGGGCTCGACGTGGAACACGACCCGCCGCCGGCCGGCGGCCTGGCGCGCCCGGACGAGCGCGAGGCGCAGGTCGGCGTACCAGGCCCGCATCACCGCGGGGTCGGCGAGGTTCGCGAGGTCCTTCGCCGCCTCGTCGCCGGTGCGCGACGGCTTGGAGGTCAGGATCGTGTAGTAGGTGAGCACCGGGATGACGCCGGCCGCGAGCGACTCGCGCACGTACCGGGTCACGAACGTCCCGTCCGGGTTCCACTCGCGCCACGCGCCCGGCCCGTCGACCGGGCCGACGAGGTACTGGTAGCGGTAGGCGACCTTCCCTCGGCGGACGACCTCGGCCGCGCCGCCCGGCTGGTCGGCCACGCCGATGCCCAGCCGGGCAGGCAGGGTCGCCGCACCGGCATCCGGGGCGGCCGCGACCGCGAGCACGGCCGAGAGCAGGGCGGCGAGGGCGCCGGAGGCGCTGCGGCTCGTCACGGCCTCCGAAGGTACCCTCAACCGTGATGAACCTCGCCGACCTCCTCGTCCGCACCGCTGCCGAGCACGGCGACCGCACCGCGGTCAAGCTCGACGACCTCGCGCTGTCGTACTCCGTCCTCGACCAGGCCAGCCGGCGGGTCGCGGGCCTGCTGCGCCAGCGGGGCCTGCAGGTCGGCGACCGCGTCGGGCTGAGCCTGCCGAACGTCCCGTACTTCCCGGTCCTCTACTACGGGATCCTGCGCGCCGGCGGCGTCGTCGTGCCGATGAACGTGCTCCTCAAGGGGCGCGAGGTCGCGTACTACCTCGACGACGCGGGCGCGAAGATGATGTTCGCCTGGCACGACTTCGCCGACGCCGCGACCGAGGGCGCGGAGAAGGCCGGCGCCGAGCTGACGCTCGTCAAGCCCGGCGAGATCGAGGGCGTCGTGTTCGCGGCCGACCCGTTCGAGGAGGTCGTCGACCGCGCCGACGACGACGTCGCGGTGCTCCTCTACACCTCGGGCACCACCGGCACGCCGAAGGGCGCCTCGCTCACCCACCACAACCTGCTGAGCAACACCGAGGCGTCGCGCAAGCTCATCGACATCGGCCCCGACGACGTGGTGCTCGGCGCGCTGCCGCTCTTCCACTCGTTCGGCCAGACCTGCTCGATGAACGCGGTGGTCTCCGCCGGCGCGACGCTGACGCTCATCCCGCGCTTCGACCCGGTCAAGGGCCTGGAGATCATCCAGCGCGACAAGGTCACGATCTTCGCCGGCGTCCCGACGATGTACAACGCGTTCATGTCGGTGCCGAACGCCGACGAGTACGACACGTCGTCGCTCGTCACGTGCGTGTCCGGCGGCGCGGCGATGCCCGGCGAGATCCTGCGCGGGTTCGAGGAGAAGTTCGGCTGCGTGATCCTCGAGGGCTACGGCCTGTCGGAGACCTCGCCGGTCGCGTCGTTCAACCACCGCGAGATCGGGCGCAAGGTCGGCTCGATCGGCACGCCGATCGAGGGCGTGGAGATGAAGGTCGTCGACGACGAGGGCAACGAGGTCCCGCAGGGCGAGGTCGGCGAGATCGTCATCAAGGGCCCGAACGTCATGAAGGGCTACTGGAACAAGCCGGAGGCGACCGCGGAGGTCATGCGCGGCGGCTGGTTCCACACCGGCGACATGGCGAAGGTCGACGAGGACGGCTTCTTCTTCATCGTCGACCGCAAGAAGGACATGATCATCCGCGGCGGCTACAACGTGTACCCGCGCGAGATCGAGGAGGTCCTCTACGAGCACCCGGCGGTCCGCGAGTGCGCGGTCCTCGGCGTCCCCGACGAGCAGTGGGGCGAGGAGGTCGGCGCCGCCGTCGCGCTCAAGCCCGGCGCCGAGGCGACGCCCGAGGAGCTGCGCGAGTACGTCAAGAGCCAGGTCGCGGCGTACAAGTACCCGCGCCATATCTGGATCGTCGACGAGCTCCCGAAGGGCCCGACCGGCAAGATCCTCAAGCGCGAGATCTCGGTGCCGGCCGGCCGGGAGCGCTGACGCGCAGCGGGCGCGTACGCTGCCGGCCATGCAGCAGCAGCGCACCGAGCGGGTGCAGATCGAGACGGCCCGTCACCGCATCACCGGCGACGTCACGCTGGCCGCCGAGGGCTTCCGGAGCCGGATCTCGGACCTGCTCAACGCGAGCGAGCGCGACTTCCTCGCGCTGACCGACGTCGAGCTCGCGCCGCTCGACGGCGGCGCGGTGGTGCGGCGCCCGTTCGTGGCGGTGGGGCGGCGGCACATCGTGTACGTGGCGCCGGTCGACGAGGGCTGACCTCGCGCCGGCCGGCGCGGGAGGGCCCGCTCAGCGCTCCAGCGTCCGGACGAGCACGTCGACCACGTGCTCGGTGCGCGCCGCGATGAACTCGTCGGAGTACGTGTCGTAGCCCATCCCGGCGAGCATCGTCGCGTCGTGCTCGAGCGGGAACCAGCACAGCGCGACGAGCGAGACGAGGAGCTGGTCGGGGTCGGGCGCCGGCCCGCCCGGCGGGACGATCGACCGGACGAACCCGGCGAGCCCGGCCTCGAGCGCCGGGGAGTGGCGGCGCCGGGTCGCGCGGCGGGGGATCTCGAGCGCCTCGCGCGACATGAGCGTCACGAACGTCGGGCGGAGCTGCAGGAAGCGCAGGTAGCCGCCGACGAGCACCTCCAGGCCGCGGCGCAGCCCCTCGCGCTCGAGCGCCCGGGCGGCGGCGTGGCAGACCCGCTCGAGCTGGACGTCGCGCTCCTCGAACAGCCGCTCGATCACCCGGTCGTACAGGCCGCGCTTGTCGCCGAAGAAGTAGGCCGGCAGCGCCGCCGACACCTCGGCGACGCGGCCGATCTCGGCCAGGCTCGCGCCGTCGTAGCCGTGGCGGGCGAACACCTGCTCGGCGGCGTCGAGGATCGCCTTGCGCGAGCGCTCGGGCTGCCGCGTCACCCCGGTCGCGCTCATCCGGCCCCGCGTTCGTCGCGCGCGCGTCGCACGGCGCGCAGTATCCCCTGATAGCCGGTGCAGCGGCACAGGTTGCCGGCCAGCGCCGCGCGGATCGCGTCGTCGTCGGCGTCGGGCTGCTCGCGCAGCAGCTCCTCGGCGGTGAGGAGCATGCCGGCGGTGCAGAAGCCGCACTGCAGCCCGTGCTCGGCGATGAACGCCTCCTGCAGGGGATGCAGGGGCTCGCCGGGCGCGGAGAGCCCCTCGACCGTGCGCACCTGCGCGCCGTCGGCCTGGAGGGCGAGCAGCGTGCACGCGCGGGCGGTCGCGCCGTCGACCTGGACGGTGCACGCGCCGCAGTGGCCTTCCGCGCAGCCGATCCGGACGCCGAGGACGCCGAGCCGGTCGCGCAGCACCTCGGCGAGCGTCTCGCGCGGCTCGACCTCCGTCTCGCGCGCGGTGCCGTTCACCTCGAGGCGGACGCGCTCGCTCACGCCGCCGTCCTCTCCGCCGCGCGGGCGATCGCCCGCGCGCCCAGCGTGCGCGCAAGATGACGCCGCAGCTCCGCCGACCCGCGCGCGTCGGACGGCGGGTCGAGGCCCGCGGCCGCCGCGTCGAGCGCGGAGGCCAGCTCGGCCGTGCCGGGCCGTAGCCCGCGGACCGCCTCGCCCACGTCGACCGGCACGCGGCCGGCGCCGCCGAGCACGAGCCCGGCCACGACCGGGCCACCGTCGCCCGGCACGCAGCGCGCCCCGGCGCCCGCGACCGGCAGGTCGAAGCGGCGCGGCGCGGTCTCGAGCCATGCCTGCCCCTCGCCGGGGACGGGCGCGGGCAGGCGCAGCGCGACGATCACCTCGCCGGCGCGCAGCCCGCCGGCGAGGAGCGCGGAGACGGCGGCGTCGCGCCGGCCGTCCGGGCCCGCGACCTCGGCGACCGCGCCGAGCGCGACCGCGACCGCCGGCAGCTCGGCCGCCGGGTCGGCGTGCGCGACGCTGCCCACCACGGTCCCGCGGTGGCGGACCGACGGGTGGCCGACCTCGGCGAGCGCCTCGGCGAGCATGGGCGCGCGCCCCGTGACGAGCTCCGAGCGCTCGGCCGTGCGCTGGCGGACCATCGCGCCGATGCGCAGGCCGCCGTCGGGCGTGCCCTCGAGCACGTCGAGCCCCGGCACCGCGGCGAGGTCGACGAGCGTCCGGGGCGCCGGGACGAGGCGGGCGGCGAGCGCGGGCACGAGCGTCTGGCCGCCCGCGAGCGGCCGCGCGCCGTCGCCGGCGAGCGCGGTGAGCGCCTCGGCGAGCGTCCGCGGACGCACGTAGCCGACCGGCGGCAGCGTCATGCGAGCACCCCCGCGAACCGGAGCACGCGCTCGGGCGTCAGCGGCAGGCGGTCGATCCGCGCGCCGCCGAGCGCGTCGGCGACCGCGCACGCGATCGCCGCGGGCGCCGCGATCGCCCCGGACTCGCCCATCCCCTTGACGCCGTTGACGGTCACCGGCGATGGCGACTCGTGGTGGGCCGTCGCCGCCTCGGGCACGTCGGTGATGCGCGGCAGCAGGTAGGTGGCAAACGAGCTGCCCGCCGGGACGCCCGCGTCGTCGTAGGCGATGTCCTCGAGCAGCGCGCCGCCCAGCCCCTGGACGACCGCGCCCGCGGCCTGGCCGTCGACGATCATCGGGTTGATCCGGGTGCCGCAGTCCTCGACGACCGCCAGCTCGCGCACCCGGACCGAGCCCGTGCCGAGGTCGACGTCGACGACGGCGCCGATCGCGCCGTTGCTGTAGGCGGCGGGCGGGTCGTGGAAGGCGGTGACGACGAGCTCGGGATGGTCGAGCCGCGCACGCAGCGCCGGGTCGAAGTGCGCGGCCTCGGCGACCTCCCGCAGCGTCAGCACGCGCTCGCCGTCGCGTACGACGTGGCCGTCGCGGAGGTCGAGCGCGGCGACGTGCGCGTCCAGGCGTGCGGCGGCGACCTCGAGCACGCGGCCGCGCAGCTCGCGCGCGGCGAGCGCGAGCGCTCCGCCGGTGACGGTCGCCACGCGGCTGGCGCGCGTCCCGGCGGTGCTGACCGGGACCGCGTGGGTGTCGTCGGCGACGACCTCGACGCGGTCGGCGGGAACGCCGAGCTCGGAGGCGACGATCTGCGCGAGCGTCGTCGCGTGGCCCTGCCCCTGGCTCGGCGTGCCGACGGCGGCGAGCACGCCGCCGGTCGGGTCGACCTGGAGGCGGACCGTGTCGTGCGAGGCGAACGACCACTCGGACTGCAGCGCGCCGTCGCTGCCCCAGCCGGCGGGCTCGACGTAGGTCGTGACGCCGATCCCGCGGCGCACGCCGGACTCGGGCGGCGGCGTGTCCGCCTCGCGCAGCAGCGAGACCGCCGTGTCGAGCGACGCGACGTAGCTGCCGCTGTCGTAGACCATGCCGGTCGCCGACCGGTACGGGAACGCGCGGACGAGGTTGCGCCGCCGCAGCTCGGCGGGGTCGAGCCCGAGCTCGCGGGCGGCGCGGTCGATCGCCAGCTCGCGCGCGGTGTGCGGCTGCGTCCAGCCCACCCCGCGGTACGGCGAGATCGGCGCGGTGTTCGTGAGCACCGAGCGCACGTGGGCGGCGACGTGCTCGATCGTGTACGGCCCGGGGAGCAGCCCGGCGCCGACGTACGGCTCGATGAGCGCGCTCGCGGCGTTGAACGAGTACGCGCCCGCGTTGCCGACGAGCGATGCGCGGACGGCCAGCAGCTCACCGTCGCCGGACACCGCGAGCTCGAGCGCGATGCGCTGGTCCTTGGCGTGGGGCGCCGCGACGAGCTGCTCGCGCCGGCCCTCGACCCAGCGGACCGGCCGGCCGACCGCGCGGGCGGCGAGCACGACCGCGACCTCCTCGGGGGCGGCCGGGATCTTCAGCCCGAACGCGCCGCCGACGTCGGGCGCGATGACGCGGATGCGGTGCTCGTCGAGACCGGTCGTCTGCGCCAGGCGCCGGCGCAGGAGGTGCGGCCCCATCGTCGAGGCCCACACGGTGACGCGGCCGTCGGGCGCCGGCTCGGCGAGGCAGCCGCGGCCCTCGAGCGGCGCGGCGGCGTAGCGGTTGCCGTGCAGCGGCTGCTCGACGACGAGGTCGGCGGCGGCGAACGCGCCGTCGGGGTCGCCGGAGCGCTTGTCGCCGGCGTAGAGCACGTTGCCCGGCACGTGGTCGTGCACGAGCGGCGCGCCGGGAGCCACGGCGGCGCCGGGGTCGAGGACGAACGGCTCGGGCTCCCAGTCGACGACGACCTGCTCGGCCGCGTCCTCGGCGTGCGCGCGGGTGTCGGCGAGCACGATCGCGACCGGCTCGCCGGTGAAGCGCACCCGGCCGGCGGCGATCGCGGGCTGCGGTGTCTTGCGCAGGCCGGGGATCGTGACGCTGTCGAGCAGCGGCTCGTGCGGCAGGTCGGCGGCGGTGAGCACCGCGGCGACGCCCGGGGCGGCCAGCGCGCCGGCGGTGTCGATCCCGGCGACCCTGGCCGCCGGGTGGGGCGAGCGGACGAACACCGCCTCGAGCTGGCCGGGCCGCCGCAGGTCGCCGACGTGGCGCGCCCCGCCGCGGACGAGCCGCTCGTCCTCGAGCCGGCGGATCCGTCGCCCGATGCTCACGCGTGCGGTTCCTGCGGCAGGTCGGGCCGCGCGCTCCATTCCGCCCACGAGCCGTCGTAGACGGCGAGGTCGGCGTACCCGGCCGCGCGCAGCGCGAGGTACGTCTGGGTCGCGGAGATCCCGCCGCCGCAGTACAGCGCGACGCGGTCGCCCGGCCGCACGCCCGCCTCCTCGGCGAGCGCGCGCAGCTCCTCGACGGGCCGCAGCGCCTTCGTCTCGGGGTCGACGGTCGCCGCCGACGGCAGCCGCCGGGCGCCCGGGATGTGCGCGCCGGCCGCCTCCCACGTCGCGTCGATGCGGCAGTCGAGCAGCACGCGGCCGCCCGCCCGCACGTCGTCGGCGGTCAGGCGCAGCTCGGGCCGCGGCGGGCGCACCGGCCGCGGGCCGGCCGCGGGCGGCGGCGGGTCGCCGGTCGCGACGGGGCCGCCCTCGGCCACCCACCGCGGCCAGCCGCCGTCGAGGACGTGGACCTCGGGCAGGCCGAGGACCTCGCAGGCCCACGCCAGGCGCGGCGCCATGAACAGCGCCGCGTCGTCGTAGGCGACGACGAGGTCCCCGGGCCCGACGCCCGCGCGCCCGAGCGCTGCCGCCACCTGCTCGGCGCTGCCGAGCTGGCCGGGCACGGGGTCGTCGGGATCGGAGGTCTCGCGCGCGACGTCCAGGTAGGCGGCGCCGGGGACGTGGCCGGCCTCGTACGCGCGGCGGCCCGCTCCGGGGTCGTCGAGCGCGGCGCGCACGTCGACGACCCGCAGCCCGGGCTCGCCCAGCCGGTCGCGCAGCTCGGCGGCGGAGATCATCCGAGGACGTCGTAGTCGAGGACCGCGATGTCGTGGAACGGGAGGATGCGGGCCTCGGGGATCGCCTTGATCCGCTTGATCGAGTCGTAGGTCTCGATCGGGTCGATGTGCATCCCGGTCGGGATGACGTCGTAGGTCCCCTTGGCGAGCACGTCCTCCGGCGGCCAGAAGTTCTCGGCGATCGTGCACATGCCGACGATGACGTGCGGCCCCTTCGCGGTCTGGACGACGACGGACTGGCCGGCGGGCGAGTGGCCGGGCGTGACGATGAGCTCGACGCCGGGCAGCAGCTCGGTGTCGCCCTCGAGCAGATCGAGGTCGAGCCCGGCGATCGCCTCGTAGGTCTCCTTCGGCGCGTACGTCGAGGCGAACAGCGGGTGCGCGGGGATCTTCTCCCACTCGGCGCGCTGGACGACGACCCGCGCGCCGGAGCCCGCGAACTTCGGCGTGTTCATCGTGTGGTCCCAGTCGAGGTGCGTCTGGACCACGACGTCGATGTCGGAGAACGCGAGCCCCTGCTCGGCGAGGCGGTCCTCGATCGGCACGACGTCCTCGACGTCGGCGAACCGCTCGCCGGCGAGCATGAGCGGCCCGTCCGCCGGGCGCACCTTCTCCGCGTAGTCGGCGGCGCTGCAGCCGGTGTCGACGAGCACGTTGTGCGAGCCGTCCTGGAGGAGCCAGGCGACGTACGGGATGTCGACCTTCTCCCCGAAGTTGTGCATGTAGGTGAAGCGGCTCTTCTCGCGCTGGGGGCCGATCGCGACGACCAGCGGCGTGATCTTCCAGTCGGGCACGGGAGGACTCCTATTCTTGACTAAACCTGTCGAGATAGTAGCCTATTCCTGTGCGAGCACACAGGAACCGCTCGCGCCCCCTTCCCTCCGACCCTTCCGAGGAACCAGTGCGACCCTCCCGTCACCTCCCGCGCAGATCACTGCTGCTCACCCTCGCCATGCTGCTCGTCGCGGCGCTCGCGCTCGGCGCATGCGGCTCGGACGACGAGGGCGGCGGCGGCTCCGGCTCGGGCTCGAGCAGCGAGTCCGCCTCCAAGGAGCCGATCAAGGTCGGCTCGCTGTTCTCCGTGACCGGCCCGCCCGCCGTCGTCGGCGAGAAGATGCGCAAGGGCCTCGAGCTCGCCATCGACGAGATCAACGCCGCCGGCGGCGTCGCCGGGCGCAAGCTCGAGCTCGTCTTCTACGACCCGGCCGCCGACACGAACAAGGCGATCGACCAGACCCGCCGGCTCATCAGCCGCGACAAGGTCGACGTCGTCGTGGGCGGCGGCAGCCAGTCCGGCATCGCGCTCGCGATGCAGCCGCTGCTCGCCCGCGCCGGGATCCTCTTCATGGCGACCGAGGGCGCACGCGAGATCGTGCAGCCGATCGAGGAGCGCAGGACGACGTTCAAGGCGACGTTCAACGACACCGTCATCCTCCAGCGCCTCGCCGAGTACCTGTCCGAGCAGGGCGTCGGGTCGATCGGGTTCCTGCCCGACACGAGCGGCTTCGGCGAGTCCGCCAAGGCCGAGCTGGAGAAGGTCGCGCCCGAGGCCGGGCTGAAGCTCAGCACGCAGTCGTTCGACCCGACCGCGACCGACCTCACGCCGCAGCTCACCAAGCTGCGCCGGACCAAGCCGGGCGCGTACGTGGCGTGGACCACCACGCCGGCCGGCACCACGTTCCTCAAGAACGCCCGCCGGCTGGGGATCGACGGCCCGGTCGGCCTCGGCTTCGGCTCCGCCGACCCGGCGTTCTACGAGCAGGCGGGCGCCGCCGGCAAGGGCGCGCTCCTCGCCGCGGGCAAGCTGCCCGTCTACGACCTGCTGCCCGACGACGACCCGGTCAAGGAGGTCGTCACGAAGTTCGTCGACGCCTACCAGGACAGGTACGACGAGCCGGCCAACGTCTTCGCCGCGCAGGCGTACGACGGCATGAAGCTCGTCGCGAAGGCGATCGAGGCGACCGGCGGCGACACGTCGGCGGACGCGCTCGCCAAGGCGCTCGAGAGCCCCGACCCGTACCTCGGCGTCAACGGCGAGTTCAAGTACACCGCCGAGGACCACTCGGGCCTGGGCACGTCCGACGTCGCCATCTCCGAGTGGGACGGCAAGCGCTTCGTGCCCGCCGACGGCGGCGGCGCGAGCCGGTAGCGACCCACCGGACGCCGGCGCCATGACGGACCTGCTGCAGCTCACGTTCTCGGGGCTGACGACGGGGGCGGCCTACGCCCTGGTCGCGCTCGCCTTCGCGATCGTGTTCCGCGGCACCCGGGCGATCAACTTCGCCCAGGGCGAGTACGTCATGGTCGCCGGCGTCAGCGCCGGCGCCCTGCACGCGTGGCTCGACCCGCCGCTCGCGGTCGTCGTCGCGGTCGTGCTCGTCGTCGGCGCGCTGTGCGGCGTGCTGACCGAGCTGGTGTGCGTGCGCTTCGTCCGCCGCGACGACCCGCACACCGTGACGCTCGCGACGATCGGCCTCGGCGTCGCGATCAAGGCGGTGGCGCTGATCCTCACCGACCGCAGGGCGTACACGCTGCCGGGGTTCTCGGGCGACACGACGCTCCACCTCGGCGGCGCGGCGGTCGACGCGCAGGCGCTGTGGAACTGCCTGCTCGTCGTGCTCGCCGCGGGCGGCCTGGCGGTCTTCCTGCGCGCGGTGCCGCTCGGCGTCGCGCTGCGGGCGAGCGCCGACGACGCCGAGATGGCGGCGGCGAGCGGCTTCTCGCGCCGCGCCGCGGCCGCGTGGTCGTTCGGCATCGCCGGCGCGCTCGCCGCGGCGGCGGGCGCCGGCCTGGCCGCGGTCAGCCCGGTGAACTACGACTTCGGGACGCTGCTCGGCCTCAAGGGCTTCGCCGCCGCGATGCTCGGCGGGCTCGGGTCGATGCCGGGCGCCGTCGTCGGCGGCTTCGCCATCGGGCTGCTCGAGGCCTGGTTCTCGGGCTACGTCTCGTCGGCGTACGCGGACATCGTCGCGTTCGCCGTGCTGCTCGTCGTCCTGTTCAGCCGGCCGACCGGCATCTTCGCCGCGGTGCGAGTCGAACGTGTCTGAGCGCCGCACCACCCTCCTCACGCTCGGCGCGGTCGCCGCCGGCCTGCTCGTCGCGCCGTTCGCGTTCTCCGGCGACTACGAGCACGGCCTGCTCGTCGGCGTCTGCATCAACCTGCTCCTGCTCACCGGCCTGAACCTCATCGTCGGGATCGGCGGGCAGATCTCGCTCGCGCAGGCCGGCTTCTACGGCTTCGGCGCGTACACCGCCGGCATCCTCGGCGCGGAGGCGATCGGGCCGGTGTGGCTGTCGGTCCTCGCCGCGCCCGTCGGCGCCGCGCTCGTCGCGCTGCTCGTCGGTGCCCCGTCGCTGCGCCTGCGCGGCCTGTACTTCACGATGGCCAGCCTCGGCGCCGGCGTCGTGCTGTTCCTCCTGTTCGGGCGCGCGGTGTCGCTGACCGGCGGGCCGAACGGGCTGCTCGGCGTGCCGATCCTCGAGGCCGGCGGGATCGTGTTCGACACGCCGCTGGCGATGTACGGGCTGGCGGCGCCGGTGGCGTTCGCCGGCCTGGCGTTCGCCGGCTGGCTGGCCGCGTCGCGGTGGGGCCTGGCCGCCCGCGCGGCGGCGGCGTCCGAGCCGGCCGCGGCGGTGGCCGGGGTGCCGGTGTTCCGGATCCGCCTGGCGCTGTTCACGCTCAGCGGCGCCTACGCGGGGATGGCGGGCGCGCTCGAGACCTACGAGAGCGGCTTCGTCAGCCCTGAGCCGTTCGGCTTCTTCGCCGCCGTGACGCTGCTCGTCGTCCTGACGCTGTCGGGCGCCGGGACGCTGCCGGGACCGGTGGTCGGCGCGCTGCTGCTGTTCGGGCTCGACGAGCTGCTGGCCGAGGCCGACGACCTCCGGCCGCTCGTCGTCGGCGTCCTGTTCCTCGTCGCCGTCCAGGCGCTGCCGCAGGGCGTCGTCGGCGCGATCGCCGACCGGCGCCGGGCGCGGCGCGAGCGGCGCCGGTCCCGTCCGGAGACCGAGACCGAGGCCGAGGCGGTGGCGGCATGACGGCCACGCTCGCGGTCGAGCAGGTCGACAAGGCGTACGGCGGCGTGCAGGTGCTGCGCGGCGTGTCGCTCGAGGTCCGCCCCGGGTCGGTGTGCGCGCTCATCGGCCCGAACGGCGCGGGCAAGTCGACGCTGGCCAACGTCGTGAGCGGCATGACGCTCCCGGACCGCGGCGCGGTGCGGCTCGGCGGCGACGACATCACCGCGCTGCCGGCGTGGAAGCGCGCGGCGCGCGGGCTCGGGCGGACGTTCCAGAACCTCGAGCTGTTCGCCGGCCTGACCGTCCTCGAGAACGTCGTCGTCGGCGGGTACGCGCTCGGCCTCCCGGTCTCCGAGCTGCGCGCCCGCGGCCTCGCGGCGCTCGAGCGGTTCGGGATCGCGTCGCTCGCCGACCGGCGCGTCGAGTCGCTCGCGTTCGGCGAGGCCAAGCTCGTCGAGCCGGCCCGGATGCTCGTCGGCGAGCCGAAGGTCGCGATCCTCGACGAGCCCGCGGCGGGCCTGCCGCCCGACAGCGCCGAGCAGCTCGCCGAGCGGATCGCCGCGCTGTGCCGCGACGGCCTCGGCGTCCTGCTCATCGAGCACAACGTCCCGCTGGTCATGGACCTCGCCGACCGGGTCGTCGTGCTCGAGAGCGGGGCGGTCCTCGCCGACGGGCCACCCGGCGAGGTGCGCGCCGACCAGCGGGTGATCGACGCCTACCTGGGGGCCGGCGATGCGTGAGCCGCTGCTCGAGGTCCGCGGCCTGCGCGTCTCACACGGCGCCGTCCAGGTCGTCCACGGCGTCGACCTCGAGGTCGGCGACGGCGAGGTGCTCGCGCTGCTCGGCGCGAACGGCGCCGGCAAGACGACGACGCTGCGCGCGGTGCTCGGCCACCTGCCGGTCGGCGGCGGGACGGTCCGGCTCGGCGGCGCCGACATCACCCGCCGGCGCGCGCACGAGATCGCGCGGGCGGGCGTCGGGCTCGTGCCCGAGGGGCGGCGCGTGTTCCGGTCGCTGACCGTCCGCGAGAACCTCCACATGGGCGCCTACGGGCGCGGTGCCGGCCGGCGTCTGCGCGACCCCGGCTCGATCGCCGGGCCGCTCGAGCTGTTCCCCGAGCTCGAGCGGCTGCTCGACCGCCCCGCCGGCCTGCTGTCCGGCGGCGAGCAGCAGATGCTCGCGCTCGGCCGCGCGCTCATGCGCGACCCGAGGCTGCTCGTCCTGGACGAACCGTCGATGGGCCTCGCCCCGAAGATCGTCCAGCGGATCTACGGCGCGCTCGCCGACCTGCGCGAGCGCGGCACGACGATCCTGCTGGCCGAGCAGAACGCGCGCGCGGCGCTGGGGCTCGCCGACCGCGCGGTGCTGCTGAGGACCGGCACGGTCGCGGCCGCCGGGACGGCGGAGGAGCTGCGCGACGACCGCCTCGTGCAGGCGGCGTACCTCGGCGCCTCCTGACGTCCCGTGCCGGCCGCGCCGGCACGGTCGCGATGAGCGGAGAGGGAGGGATTCGAACCCTCGGACGAGGTTGACCCCCGTCACGCGATTTCCAGTCGCGCCCGTTCAACCGCTCCGGCACCTCTCCAGGTCGAGCGAGGATCGACAGGGTAGCCGGGCCCGGGCGTGTGGCGCTCCTCACTCAAGCCTCGCGCCCGATGCCCGATGACGTCCGGGAGTATGGATCGCCTCGTCTCGAAGATCGTCGCCGGCGGCCTGTCGGCTGCCGTCTTCCTGATCTGGTGGCCGCAGCACGTCCAGGGGGAGAGCCTCTTCCACCTGGGCCTCCGCGGCCTGCTGTGGACGCTGGGCTTCGAGTTGATCCTGCTCTCGGTCGGGCCGCTCGAGGACCGCGTGCGCGCGCGCCTGCGCCGGCGCCTCGAGCAGCACCGCAGCCGCGTCCGGGCGCGCGTCGTCGAGGCGCTGCCCGCGCCCGCGCGTACCGGCGGCGCCGTCGCGCTCGCCTGCCTGGGCATCGCCGCGCCGGTCGCGCTGCTCGCCGGCGGGCCGACCGAGGTGCTCGACCGCGAGGAGCCGCCGAAGGTCGTCAGGCAGGTCGTCGTCGAGAAGCCGGTCGTCGAGAGGAAGGTCGTCGTCCGGCGGGTCGTCGAGGCCGCGCCGCAGAGCGCGTCGCCGCTGACGCCCACCGGTGCCGCGCCGTCGGTGCCGGCGGCGCAGGTCACGCGCGAGCGCGCGTCCGCCGCCGAGCGCGAGCGCGGCGCCGGCGCAACGCGCAAGGAGACCGGGCGCAGGGCCGGCACGCCCGCCGCCACGGCCGAGCCGCCCGCGGCCACCAGGCAGGCCGGCACGCCGCAGACCACCACCACCGCGCCCGCGACCGAGCAGCAGCAGCCGGCGGCCGACACGAGGACCGCCGCGGCGACCGAGCCGGCCGCGGCCGAGCCCGCCGCGCCGGCGCAGCCCTGACGGGCGCGGCCGCCGCGCACCGCCGGGCGCGGCGCCTCGCTAGACCTGCCAGCGCCCGTCGCGCAGGACCGGCACGACCTCGCCGCCGCCCGTCACGCCGCTGACCGTCACGTCGTCCGAGCCGATCATGAAGTCGACGTGGATCGCGCTCGTGTTCGCCCGCTCGCGGTCGCGCTCGTCCTCGACCGTGAACCCGTACGCCGAGCCGAGCGCGATGTGGCTTGCCGCGTTCTCGTCGAGCAGCGTGTCGTAGAAGACCGTGTCGAGCGGGCCGATGCGGCCCTCGCGATCGACGAGCGCGACCTCCCCCAGGCGCGACGCGCCCTCGTCGCGCGCCGCGTACGAGCGCAGCACCTCGGCGTTCTCGTCGGCGTCGATCTGCACTGCGCGCCCGGCCTCGAACCGGACCTTCAGCCCGCGGACGATCGAGCCGCCGAGGTAGAGCGGCTTCGTCGCCGTCACGACGCCGTCGACCCGCGCCGGGTCGGGCGTCGAGAAGACCTCCTCGGTCGGGAGGTTCGGCATGTGCTCGAGGCCGTCGACCGTGTGGAAGCGCGCGGCGATGAACCGCGAGCTCGGCAGCAGGCCGACGGTCAGGTCGGTGCCCGGGCCCTCGAAGCGCAGCGCGTCGAAGCGGCGCTCGGTCAGCCGCGCCGCCACGTCGACGAGCGTGTCGGCCCGCTCGCGCCACGCGGCGACCGGGTCGTCCTCGTCGAGGCGCAGGACGTGGACGATCTGCTCCCAGAGCCGGTCGAGCGCCGCGTCCGGGCCGAGGCCGGGATGGACCAGCCGCGCCCAGCCGCGCGTCGGCGCCGGCGCGATCGTCCAGTTCGTCGTCCGGTCGTTGACGACCTGGGCGGACTCCTTGAGGAACGGCAGCTGGTCGCGGCCGGCCAGCGCGGGGTCGAGGCCCTCGAGCGCGTGCGGGTCGGCCGGCCCGCTCATCCCGATCCGCGCGCCGTGCGCGTCGCCGATCGCCAGCAGGCGCTCGCCGTACCACGGCGGGACGAAGTCGAGCGTGTCCGGGTCGGCGTGCTCGATCCGCGCGCGCTTGACGTGCAGGTCGAACACCGCGACGTCGACGAACCTCGCGCCCGCCTTGTACGCCTCGACGGCGAGCGCGCGGTGGAACGCCTCCTTGCCGGGCTCGGAGCCGATCGCGACGATCTGGCCGGGCTGCACGTTCGCGCCGAAGCCGACGACGAGGCGCGCCCAGCGCTCGAGGACATCCGGCGGGACGCTCATCGCGGCTGCGACTGCCCGGGATCGTCGACCATCTCGATGACCCCGTCTATACCCGCGATCTCGACGATGCGATGCACGGTCGAGCCGGGCGCGCCGCGGACGCACGTGAACCGCCCCCCGTGCTCCTCGGCGCTGCGATGCGCGCCGACGACGACGCGCAGGCCGCTCGAGTCGATGAAGTCCAGCGACCGCAGGTCGAGCACCACCCAGCGGCCCTCGTGCAGCGGCGGCATGACCGCCTGCTCGAGCTCGGGCGCGCTCGCCATGTCGAGCTCGCCGCGTGGGGTGACGACGATGCGGTCCTCGCGCTCGTCGATCTCGATGGCGAATGGCTCGACGGCGTCCATCAGAGCGGCGTAGTGTACGAGCCTCGGTCGCGTGACGACGCGGTGGGTCGGCGTGCGCATCCCTTCGTCATCAACGGGGAAGGTCAGGCTCCATGGCAGAGACCACGACGCGTGAGCGCAAGCTCATCCAGTACCTCAACGAGGCGTACGGGAAAGAGAAGCAGCTCGAGACCGTGCTGCAGGCCCAGATCAAGCTCGTCAAGTCGCTGGATCGCAAGACGATCGTCAAGCGCCTGCAGGACCACCTGAAGGAGACCAAGGCGCAGGCGAAGGGGCTCGAGAAGCGGATCAAGCAGCTCGGCGGCAAGGCCGAGGCGGCGAACGTCCCAGGACCGGACATCGCCTCCGACGCGGTGAGCGCGGTGACCAGCGCGGCGAACAAGGCGATGGCCGCCGCGAAGGGGCCGGTGCAGGCGCTGCGCGGGACGAGCCCGGCCGACAACGTGCTGCGCAACCTGCGCGACGCGTTCTGGAACGAGGCGGAGGAGATCGCGCACTACAACGTGATCGAGGCGGTCGCCGACCAGCTCGGCGACAAGGACACCGCCAAGCTCGCGCGCGAGTTCCGGCGCCAGGAAGAGCGGATGCAGAACTTCCTCTCCAAGCAGCTCCCGTCGCTCGTCAAGGAGGTCATCAAGGCCGAGGTGCCGGCGAAGGAGCGCAAGCCTGCCGCCGCCACGACGTCCGCGCGCTCGTCGTCGCGCCGCACCACGACGTCGCGGGCCAAGAAGACGTCCGGCACGACGTCCCGGGCCAAGAAGGCGTCGGGCACGTCGTCGCGCGCCAAGGCCGCGAGCGGCACGAGCTCGCGGGCCAAGGCGTCCGGCGGCTCGTCGCGCAGCGCCGCCTCGCGCAGCACGTCGTCGCGGTCGCGCTCGTCCGGCTCGACGTCGCGCGCGAAGTCCTCCGGCTCGTCGTCGTCGCGGTCGCGGAAGAGCAGCAGCTAGGAGCTAGCCCGCCCGAGCCAACGGCGCCTTGCCCCAGCGCGCGCTCTGCGCGAAGTCGACGAGGCGCCCGAAGTAGTCCCGCAGCGGTGGCGGCGCGATGCCCGCCGGGCCGAGCACAGCCCGCGAGCGCGCGTCGTCGAACTCCAGCGCCATGTCGAAGTACGGCAGGTACTGCGCCGCCTCCGCGCTCCGCTCCAGGAACTCCTGCGGCACCGCCGCGACGCGCGGCCGCGGCCGGCCGAGCTTCTCGGCGGCCAGCCGCATCAGCTCCTCGACCGTGACCGCGTCGCGCCCGGCGACGAGATGGAGCGTGCCGTGCACGTCCGGGCGCTCGCGCGCGATGTGCACGATCGCGTCGGCGACGTAGTCGACGGGGACGATGTCGACGCGGGCGCGCGGGCGCGCCGGGACCGACGGCAGCAGGCCGCGCGCGTACGCGCGCAGCGGCCAGTACAGGACGTTGAACGACGAGGTCCAGCCGGTGTCGCTCTCGCCGACGACGATGCTCGGCCGCAGGATCGCCGCGTCCGGCCGTGCCGCGCGCACGACCTGCTCGGCCTCGAGCTTGGAGCGCTCGTACGTGTTGCGGTGCTCCTGGCCGATGTCGAGGTCGTCCTCGCCGAACCGGCCCTCGTGGCGGCCGGCGACGAACGCGGTCGACACGTGGACGTAGCGCGCGCCCGAGCGCTCGGCGGCGGCGAGCACGTTGCGGGTGCCGCCGACGTTGATGCGGCGCGCCTCCTCGAGGTCCAGGCCGAACGACACGGACGCCGCGCAGTGCACGACGGTGCCGATGCCGGCGATCGGCGGCAGCGGCCCGGTGACGTCGCCCTCGATCGCGGTGACGCGGTCGCGCCGGCCGGCGGGCACGCCGATGCGGTCGAGCGCCGCGCGCAGGCGCGCGGCGGGCTGCGGGCCCCGCACGAGCGCGATCACCTCCTCGTCCCCGCGCTCGAGCAGCCGCGCGAGGACCTCCATCCCGACGAAGCCGGTGGCTCCGGTGAGCAGGACCGTCACGCCGTGGGCACCGCCTCGGCGGCGTCCGTCGCGGGCACCGGGCCGACGGCGTGCAGGCCACCGTCGACGTGGAGGATCTCGCCGGTGATCGCGCGCGCGAGGTCGCTGAAGAGGAAGCAGACGGTGTCGGCGACCGGCTCGGGATCGTCGACGTCCCAGCCGAGCGGCGCGCCGGCGGCCCAGGCGTCCTTGAGCCGGTCGAAGCCGGGGATGCCGCCCGCCGCGAGCGTGCGGATCGGGCCGGCCGACACCAGGTTCGCCCGGATCCCGTGCGCGCCGAGGTCGCGCGCGAGGTACCGGTTGACCGCCTCGAGCCCGGCCTTCGCGACGCCCATCCAGTCGTAGGCCGGCCACGCGACCTGCGCGTCGAAGTCCAGGCCGACGATGCTGCCGCCGTGCTCGCGCATGAGCGGCAGCGTTGCCTCGGCGAGCGCCTTGAGCGAGTAGGCGCTCGTGCGGAACGCGGTGGTCGCGCTGTCGGCGGGCGTCCCGAGGAAGTCACCGCCGAGCGCGTCCGGCGGCGCGAACGCGATCGCGTGCAGGACGCCGTCGACGCGGCCCCAGCGGCCGTCGAGCTCGGTGCGCAGCGCGAGCAGGTCCTCCTCGCGGTTGACGTCGAGCTCGAGCACGTCGGGGGTGTCGTCGCCGGGCAGCGCACGGGCGGCGCGCTCGGTCAGCCGGCGGGCGCGGCCGAAGCCGGTGAGCACGATCTCGGCGCCCTCCTCGCGGGCGCGGCGCGCGACGTGCCAGGCGATCGAGTCGCGCGTCACCACACCGGTGACGACGAGGCGCTTCCGGTCGAGCAGGCCGCTCACAGCGGGATCGGCACGAAGCCGTCGTCGGCGGGGGCGGTCGCGGGGGCCGGCGCGTCGTCGCGGCGCCACAGCGCCTCGACCTTCGCGCGGCACACGGTCTGGCCGTGCTGGTTGAGGATGCGCAGGCCGAGCGTGACGAGGCCGGCCTCGTCGCTGACGGGCTTGAGGCCGGTGACCCGGCCTTCGACGTGGATCGAGTCGCCGAGCCGGACCGGGCGCTTGAAGACCGCGTCGGAGATGCGGCGGAGCGCCATCACGCGCTCGGGGTCGAACCCGACGAGCCCGACCGCGTACGACAGGACGAGCATCCCGTGCGCGATCCGCTCGCCGAACGGCGACTTCGCCGCCCAGTCGGCGTCGCAGTGCTGCGGGTGCAGGTCGCCCGTCTGGGCGGCGAACGCGTGGACGTCGCTCTCGGTGACGGTCCGCCCGCGCGAGGCGAACGTGTCACCTTCGCTCAGGCGCTCAAAGGGCTTTTCCAGCATCTCGTTCCTCGCAAATTCCGCAAAGGGGTCAGACCCCTTCATCTCCCTGGGCGTTTCAAGGGGTCAGACCCCTTCAGGTGGTGGTCGGGTCGAGCGCGGCCAGCGCCCCGGCCAGGCGCTCGCGGGTCTCGGCCGGCGTGATGACCTCGTCGATCGCCCCGAGCTCCGCCGCGCGATGCGCGCCGAGGTGCTCGTCGGCGTAGCTGCGCGCCAGCCGCGCCGCCACCGCGTCCGGGTCGTCGGCCGCCGCGATGTCGCGCCGGTGCACGATGCCGACCGCCTGCTTCGGGCCCATCACGCCGAGCTGGGCGCGCGGCCACGCGAACGCCAGGTCGGCGCCGAGCTCCTTCGAGTTCATCGCGATGAACGCGCCCCCGTACGCCTTGCGCAGCACGAGCGTGACCTTCGGGACGCGCGCCGCCGCGAACGCCCGCAGCAGGCCCGCGCCGTGGCGGATGACGCCGTCGCGCTCCTGCTTGGAGCCCGGCAGGAACCCGGGCGTGTCGACGAGCACGACGAGCGGCAGCCCCCAGCGGTCGCAGTCGCTCACGAACCGCGCGGCCTTCTGCGCGCTGTCGGCGCACAGCACGCCGCCGAGATGCCTCGGCTGGTTGGCGACGATCCCGACCGCCCGGCCGTCGATCCGCGCGAACGCGCACACCACGTTGCGCGCCCACCGCGGCGCGACCTCCAGCAGCCGCCCGTCGTCGACGATCGCCCGCGCGACGTCGCGCACGTCGTACACGCGGCGGTCGTCGTCGGGGACGACGCGGTCCGGCGGCGGCCCGCCGGCGTCGTCGTGCGTGAAGCGGCGGCCGTTGGCGTGCGCGCCGCCGGGCCCGTGCGCCCCGGGCGCGTCGACCCGGGGGATCGTGAGCATCGCGAGCAGGTCGCGCACGAGCAGCGCCGCGTCCGCGTCGGTCGCCGCCGTGAAGTGGCTGACGCCGTTGCGGTCGTGCACGCGCGCGCCGCCCAGCTCGGCCGCGGTCAGCCGCTCGCCCATGACCTCCTCGACGACGCCCGGCCCGGTGAGGAACATCGTCGCCGCCTCGGTCATGACGACGAAGTCGTTCAGCGCCGGCGCGTACGAGCCGCCGCCCGCCGACGCCCCGGTGATCACCGAGATCTGCGGCACCTGTCCCCACAGCCGCACATGCTCGGCGAAGATCCGCCCGTAGCCGCCGAGCGCGAGCAGCCCCTCCTGGAGCCGCGCGCCCGCCGACTCGACGAACCCGACCACCGGGGCGCCCGCGCGTCCGGCGAGCCGCAGCACGCGGACGATCGTGTCCGCGTGCGCCTCCCCGAGGGAGCCGCCGGCGAACGACGGGTCCTGCGCGTAGCAGTAGACCGGGCGGCCGTCGACGCGGCCGACGCCGCCGACGACACCGTCCCCGGCGCGCGCGCGGTCGCCCATGCGCGACGACACGACCCCGCTGCGGATGACCTGCAGCGAGCCCGGGTCGCACAGCGCCTCGAGCCGCTCGAGCGGCGTCAGCCGCTCGTCGGTGCGTGGGACGACGGCGAGCGTGCTCATACCGCCCTCCCCGCTCCGGACGTGCGATCGGACGGGGGCATCGTCACGCGGCCGCCAGGCACAGTACGGCGTTGTGGCCGCCGAACCCGAACGAGTTCGACAGCCCGATCGCGGGCCGGCCGTTCGACCGTGCGAGCGGTCGCGCGGCGCCGGGGACGTAGTCGAGGTCGAGCTCCGGGTCGGGCTCCTCGAGCCCGAGCGTCGGCGGCGCGACGCGGTCGCGCAGCGCCAGCAGCGTCGCGACCGCCTCGACCGCGCCGGCGGCGCCGAGCAGGTGGCCGATGGCCGACTTCGTGCTCGACACCGGCACCTGCGCCGCCCGCTCGCCGAGCGCGCGCTTGAGCGCGACGGTCTCCGAGCGGTCGTTGAGCGGCGTCGAGGTGCCGTGCGCGTTGACGTAGTCGACGTCGTCGGGCCCGATGCCCGCGTCGCGCAGCGCGGCGCGCATCGCCGCGGCGGCCGCGGTGCCCTCCGGATCGGGCGCGGTGAGGTGGTAGGCGTCCGACGTCGCGCCGTAGCCGAGCACCTCGCCGAGGATCTTCGCGCCGCGCCGCTCGGCCTTCTCGCCGTCCTCGAGGATGAGCACCGCGGCGCCCTCCCCCATGACGAAGCCGTCGCGCCGGCGGTCGAACGGGCGCGAGATGCCCACCTCGGACGTCGCGTCGAGGGCGGCGAACGCCGCGCGCGCGAGCGGGGTCAGGCCGGCCTCCGAGCCGCCGGTCACGACCGCGTCCGCGTCGCCGTTCTTGATGAGGCGTGACGCGGCGCCGATCGCGTGCGCGCCGGCCGCGCACGCCGACACGACGCCGTACGTCTGGCCCCGCAGCCCGTGACGCAGCGACAGCGCCGCCGCACCGGCGTTGCTCATCATGAGCGGCACGGCGAGCGGCGAGACCTTCTGCGGCCCTGACTCGATCATCGCGGCGTGGTTGGACTCGATCGTCCCGATGCCGCCGATGCCCGTGCCGAACACGCACCCCATCCGCTCGGGGTCGTACGGCAGGCCGTCGGTGTCCCAGCCGGCCTCGGCGACCGCCTCGGCGCACGCCGCGACCGCGAGCTGCGTGAAGCGGTCCGAGCGGCGCGCTTCCTTGGCGGTCATCGCGACCTTCGGGTCGAACTCCGCGCAGGGTGCCTCGCCGTCCTCGATCCCGCACGCGCCCGCGGTCCAGCGTTCGTGCAGGGTGCGGGCGCCGACGCCGAGCGGCGTCACCGCGCCCACGCCGGTGATGACGACGCGCCGGTTCATCCCGCTCGCGCGACGATGAGGTCGATGGCCTCGCCGACGGTCTTGATCTGGGCGACGTCGTCGCCCTTCAGGCGCACGCCGAACTTCTCCTCGACGACCTGGCTGAGCTCCGCGAGGTCGAGCGAGTCGACGTCGAGCTCCTCCCACGTCGCGTCGTTCGTGATCTGGTCACGGTCGGGGCCGATCTCGGCGAGCGCGTCGTAGACGACGGGCTGGACCTGCTCGGCGGTGACGGTGGCGGACATGTCTGGTGATCTCCTCTCGTTGGCGTTCAGGTCAGGCGCTCAGGCCGCCGTCGACGGTGAGCACGGTTCCGGTGACGTATGCGGCCTCGTCGGAGGCCAGGAAGCGCACGCACGCGGCGACGTCCTCGGGGCGGCCGGCGCGGCGCGCGGGGATCTCGCCGAGCACGTCCTCGGGCAGCTCGGCGGTCATGTCGGTGGTGATGAACCCGGGCGCGATCGCGTTGACGGTCACGCCGCGGCGGGCGACCTCGACGGCGATCGTCTTCGTCATGCCGATGAGCCCGGCCTTCGACGCGGCGTAGTTCGCCTGCCCAGGGTTCGCGCGCGGCCCGACGACCGACGCGATGTTGATGACACGGCCGTGCCGGCGGCGCACCATCCCGCGCAGCGCGCGCCGCGTGAGGCGGAACGCCGCGGTGAGGTTCGTCGCCAGCACGGCGTCCCACTGCTCGTCGTCGAGCTGGACGGCGAGCCCGTCGGCCCGCACGCCCGCGTTGTTGACGAGCACCGCGACCGGCCCGAGACGCTCCTCGGCCTCCGCGAGGAGCGTCTCGGCGGCCTCCGGCGCGGTCACGTCGGCCTCGAGCGCGACCGCGTCGCCCTCGATCCCGTCGGCGACCGCCCGCGCTGCGTCGGCGCCCGAGCGGTACGTCAGCGCGACCGGCCAGCCGTCGGCGGCGAGCGCGCGGGCGACCGCGGCGCCGATCCCGCGCGACCCGCCGGTGACGAGCGCGCACCCCTCGCGGGTGCGGGCGCCGCCGGGGGCGGACGGTTCGGTGACGGTCTCTAGGGCCATGTGAGCACCCCCGCTCCGTAGACGAATCCGGCGCCCATCGCGCCCAGCACGACGCGCGCCCCGCTGGTGAGCCGGCCCTCGTCGCGCGCGATCGTCAGCGCGATCGGCAGCGTCGCGGCGGACGTGTTGCCGAGGTCGGCGATCACGTCGACGACCCGCTCGCGCGGGAGGTCCAGCTTCTCGGCCACCGCGTCGAGGATCCGGCGGTTGGCCTGGTGGAAGACGAAGAGGTCGACGTCGGCGAGCTCGATCCCGGCGGCGGCGCACGCGTCGAGCGTCGCCTCGCCCAGCGCGGCGACCGCGCTGATGAACGTGCCGTGCCCGTCCATCCGGATGCGCTGCTCGTCGCGGTCGATCGTGATGAGCGGGGCGAGCGAGCCGTCGCTGCGCAGGACGACGGGCGCGAGGCTGCCGGCGCCCGCGGAGACGACCGCCGCGCCGGCGCCGTCGGCGAACACCATCGCGGTCGCGCGGTCGCCGGGGTCGGTGACGCGGAGCATCGCCTCGGCGCCGACGACGAGCACGTGCTCGGCGCGGCGCGCCTCGATCTGCGCGCACGCGAGCTGCAGCGCCGACAGGAACCCGACGCACGCGGCGTTGACGTCGATCGCCGCCGCCTTCGTGCCGAGCGCGTGCGCGACGAGCGGCGCGCAGCCGGGTGTGATCTCGTCGGCGGTGAGCGTCGCGACGAGCACCTGGTCCAGATCGCCGGGGTCGATCCCCGCGTCGGCGACCGCGGCGCGCGCGGCCTGCACCGCGAGGTCGGTCAGGCGCTCGCCGTCGGCGAGGCGGCGCCGGGAGCGGATGCCGGTGCGCCGCTCGATCCAGCGCTCGTCGACGTCGAACCGGCGCGCGATCTCCGCGTTCGGCACGACGTCCTCGGGCAGCGCCATCCCGACGCCCGCGATGCCCGCGGTCCGCGCCGGGGTGGGCACGGCGAGCTGCGGCTCGCCGGCGACGACGGGGGTCTCCTCGCGGGGCTGGGCGGCGAGGCCCTCAAGCACGCGCGGGCTCCAGGTTGCGCTTGACGAGCTTGTGCAGCACGCGACCCGGCCCGGCGTCGACGAACGTGTCCGCGCCGAGGCCGGCGAGCGCGCGCATCGTCGCGGTCCACCGCACGGGGGCGGTGAGCGCGGCGGCGAGCTCGAGCTCGGGGGCGGTCATCGGCGCGGCGCTCGCGCACGACACGACGGTGACGCGCGGCTCGCGGAACGGCACGTGGGAGAGCGCCTCGGCGAACGGCGCGACCGCGGGCTCCATCGCCGGCGAGTGGAACGCCCCGGCAACCCCGAGCTCCATCGCCTTCAGGCCGTGTGCGCGCGCGGCGGCCGCGGCGGCGTCGAGGTCCGCGGGCGCGCCGCTCAGCACGATCTGCCCGGGCGCGTTGAGGTTCGCGACGTACACGCCGTGCTGGTGGGCGAGCGCCTCGGCGGTCTCCTCGTCGGCGCCGAGCAGCGCGAGCATCGTGCCGGCCCCGCCGCGCTCCTCGCCCGCCTCGGCCATGAGCCGGCCGCGGAGGACGACGAGCTCGAGCGCGTCGCCGGCGTCGATCGCGTCCGCGGCGACGAGCGCGGCGAACTCCCCCAGCGAGTGCCCGGCGACCGCGATCGCGTCCGCGCGGACCTCCGCGTCGAGCCGCCGCCAGCCCGCGACGCTGGCGCAGAAGATCGCCGGCTGGGCGTAGCGGGTCGACTCGGTGACGCGCGCGAATGCGTCGTCGCCCACGAGCTCGTCGCAGCGGGCGAGGAGGTCGGGCGCGGCCTCGGCGACGAGGTCACGCATTCCGGGCACGTGGCTGCCCTGGCCGGGGAAGAGGACCGCGGTCGGCATGGCCCCCACCCTGAGCGGGACGCGGCCGACCGCGGAGATCTACCCGCGCGTCATCCCCCGATCGGGGGGAGAACTGCACACGGGTGGGGGGGCCGCTCCGCCGTCCGGTCCATCGGCCCCGGACCCGCCGTCGGAGGGCTCGTCAGGCGAGCAGGCCGAGCCGCTGCGCGCGCTGGACCGCCTCGGTCCGGTTGCGCACGCCCAGCTTGCGGTACAGCGCGCCGGTGTACTCCTTGACCGTCCACGGCGAGATGTGCAGCGCCGCCGCGATCTCGCGGTTCGTCGCCCCCGAGGCGATGAGGTCGAGCACCTCCTGCTCGCGCTCGGACAGCCGGTTGGCCGGCGGCTCCTCGATCTCGGGGAACACGGTCATCCCGCGCCCGACCATCCGGACAGCCTCGGCGATCTCGCGCGCCGGCCACTCCTTCGGCACGAAGCCCGCCGCGCCCGCCGCCCGCGCCGCCGCGGGCGAGATGCGCCCCGCGCCGGAGATGAGCAGCACCCGCGTCTTCGGCGAGCGCTCGCGCAGCGCCTCGCACACCTGCGCGCCGGACTCCTCGCCGATGAACAGGTCGACGAGCGCGACGTGCGGCTCGTAGCGCAGCGCCAGCGCGATCGCCTCCTCGCCGGTGCGTGCGCTGACGCACCGCTCGACCCACGACTGCTCGGTGAGCATGAGCCGGAACCCCCAGTGCACGACGTCGTGGTCGTCGACGACGAGCACGCGCAGCCGCGGCGGTCCTCCGTTCGCCGGCGTGCTCACGACCCGTCCCCGTCGACCGGCACGAGCAGCCGCACCCGCCACTGCCCCGGCTCGGCGCGCCCGAACTCCACCACGCCGCCATGCTGCAGCGCCTCGACGGCGGCGAGCCGCAGCCCCATCCCGGTCCCGTTCCCCGGCGTCTCCGGGACGCCGTCGTTGACGACCTCCATGACGAACGCGCCGTTGCGCTCGATCCGCACGACGAGCCGCCGCGGGTCGGCGTGCTTGAGCGCGTTGCGGACCGCCTCGGTGAAGATCGACTGCGCGAGCGGCTCGAGGTGCGCGGGCACGGTCGCGCCGGGTGCGAGGTCGAGCGTCACGGCGAGGTCCTTGCGCTCGGCCGCGACGAGCCGCACCTCGTCGAGCAGCGTCGTGCGCGTCTCGCGGGTCTCGATCCCGAGCGGGCGCTGCACCGCCCGGCGCAGGTCGGTGAGCGCCTCCTGGATCTCCTCCGCGCAGCGCTTGCGCGCCTCGGCCGGCAGCTCCTCGCCCGACAGCGCCATCGAGACCCCGAACAGCCGCTGGATGACGCCGTCGTGGATCTCGCGCGCGAGGTCGATGCGCTCCTGGAGCTGGCGCGCGCGCTCCTGGGCGCGGGTCGACACGCGCGCGCTGGCGGCGAGCGCGGCGATCTTCCCCAGGCTCCACAGCAGGTGGCGCTCGCCGTCGGTCAGCGGCCGGTCGAGCGCGCGGTCGCTGAGGATGACGCCCGGCCAGCGGCCGGCGGCCGACACCGGCGTGCACACGAGCCGGGTCTCGCCGAGGAAGCGCTCGTACTCGGGCGGCAGGAGCGCGGCGAACCCCTCGGTCGCCTCGAGCACGCGGTCCTCGCTGAGCGCCCGCAGCGCCATCGGCGCCGAGTCGACGTCGATGCGCAGATCGCGGAACGACTCGATGTCGATGTTGTGGCTGCCGGCCACGCGCACCCGCCTGCGCGCCGAGTCGTAGAGGAACACGACCGCGCGGTCCATCTCGGCGAGCGTGCACGCGGCCTCGCAGAGCTTGTTGTGGAAGCTGCCCTGCGCGGTGTCGCTGTCCGCCGCGAAGAGCAGATCGGCGAACGTCTCGACGGCTCTGACCTCGACCTGCACGACACGTACCCTCTCGCATCGGTCAATGCCCGTGCCCGCCGGTGCCGGCGCGCCCCGTACCATGCGCGGGATGTCCCCGAGCGCTCCAGGAACCTCGACCACCGCCCGCCGCGCGCCGGGCGGGCCGCCGAAGGGCGACCGCCGGCGCAGGGCGATCCTCGACGCGGTCGAGCGCCTGCTGACCGAGAAGACGATCGCCCAGCTCTCGGTCGAGGACATCGCGGCCGCCGCGGGGATCTCGCGCTCGGGCTTCTACTTCTACTTCGAGAGCAAGTACGCGGCGCTCGGCGACGCGCTCGGCGACGTCGGCGACGAGATGTCCCGGGCCGCCGAGGACTTCTTCGCCGGCACCGACGAGCCGCCGGAGGTGTACGTGCCGCGCGCGCTCTCGCGCGTGAAGGACCTGTGGCGCCGCCACGCCGACCTGATGGTCGCGATCGTCGACGCCGCGCACAGCGACTCGGGCGCCCGCGCGTTGTGGGATGCCTGGGTCCTGCAGTTCGTCGAGAGCATCGCCGAGCGCATCGAGTTCGAGCGCGCGGCCGGCCGCGCCCCGGACGGGCCGCCGGCGCGCGACCTCGCGCGGACGCTCATGCTCATGAACGCGGCGGTCCTCGACGGCGACGCGCGCGACGTCGCGACGCGCGGGTCGGGCGGGGACACCGTCGCGGCGCTCACGCACGTCTGGCTCGGCGCCGTGTGGGGCATCGGGCCTTCCGTCGGACGGTCCTGACGGCCGCCCGGTGGTTTCGACCGCCGGTCCCTTGCCCGGGGGATCGGCGGAGGCGACCATCGGGCCATGGTCACCTCCAGCCTCTCCCGTCTGGCCGGCGTGATCGTCCGCCGGCGCACCGCCGTCGCGAGCTGCGCGACGTGCCACGGGCCGGTGTTCGGCGACGAGCACCACGTGCGCCTGCACGGCCTCGTGCTGCACCGGCGCTGCGTGCCGTACCGGCGGAGGGTCTGACCGCGCTGCTATGCGACCGCGCCGGTGAGCCAGCCGTCGATCTGCGGCTCGAACCGCCGGCGCGGCATCGCGCCGACGATCCGCCCGAGCTCCCGGCCCGCGCGGAACAGCACGAGCGTCGGCATCGACAGGATCCCGTAGCGCGCCGCGACCGCCTGGCTCTCGTCGACGTCGATCTGTACGACGCGCAGGTCGTCACGGTCGGCGTCGAGCGCCTCGAGGTGCGGCGCGATCATGCGGCACGGAGGACACCACGACGCGGTGAACTCGACCAGCACGGGCGCCTCGGCTTCCAGGACGTCGCGCTGGAAGGTGTCGTCCGTGATCGTCGCAAGGCTGCTCATCGGAGCGCTCCTCTCGGTCGGGTTGCACGGCAGCGTGCCGCCGGGCGCGCGGCGCGGCATCGGGGGTTCGCCCCTACGCGCCCGCACCACCCCGTGCCGCCCGCGGCAAGCAGCCGGGTGGCGCACCGGGAACCGACACGGGGGCGCAGCCGCGCGCCCGATCGTTGGACCGGCTGCACATCGTGGCGGGCGCCGCGGGCCGCCAGAGTCCGGTGCATGGGAGCAGGACGACCGCTCATCGGCATCTCGACGTCGGAGCTGCGGCGCTCGCCGGGCGACCGCGACGCGCAGCAGGCCGACCCGGAACGGCGCGAGCTGGCGCTCGGGATGCGCTACCTGGACGCGATCACGCGGGTGGGCGCGGTCCCGGTGATCCTCGCGCCGATCGCGCCGGAGGCGCTCGACGCGCTGCTCGACCGCCTGAGCGGCATCGTCCTGTCGGGCGGGCCGGACCTGCACCCGTCGGCGTACGGGCGCGAGCCGCATCCCGAGCTCGGCCCGACCGAGCCCGACCTGGACCGGTTCGAGATCTCGCTCGTGCGCCGCGCCGACGCGCGCCGGCTGCCGACGCTCGGCGTGTGCCGCGGCGCGCAGGTGCTGAACGTCGCGCGCGGCGGCACGCTGCACCAGCACCGCACCGGCCACCGCCAGTCCGAGCCGGGCGACCGGACGACCCACGCGGTACGCCTGCGGCCGCGCAGCACGGTCGCGTCGCTGCTCGGGTGCACGTCGCTCGACGTGAACTCGTTCCATCACCAGGCGATCGACCGGCTCGGCGACGGGCTGCGCATCGCCGGCCGTGCCGAGGACGGGATCGTCGAGGCGATCGAGGACCCGGCGCGCGACTTCGTCGTCGGCGTGCAGTGGCACGCCGAGTGCCTGGTCGACGACGCCACGCACCGGCGGCTGTTCGCGGCGCTCGTCGACGCCGCGCGGCTGCGCGACCGGATGATCCCGGTCGCGCGCGTGACGGCGGCGTAGGTCGGGGCGGCGTAGGTCAGGCCGCCGGCGGCGCCGCGGCCTCGGCGAGCTGCCGGAAGGCCGCCCGCGTCACCTCGGGCCCGGCCTTCTCCGGCGTGCCGGCGTCGAACGGCGGCTGCGGGTCGTACTCGAGCGCGAGCTGCGCGACGCGCCCGGCCTCGTCGCCGTGGACGCGCGCGGTGAGCGCGAGCGCCATGTCGATCCCGGCCGACACCCCGGCGCTCGAGACGAACGGCGGGTCGAAGACCACGCGCCCGCCGGCGACCTCGATGTCGGCGCCCATCGACGCCAGGCCCTCGCGGAACGCCCAGTGCGTCGTCACGCGGCGCCCGGCGAGCAGCCCCGCGGCCGCGTAGATCCCGGCGCCGGTGCACACCGACGCGAGCCACGTCGCCGTCGGGGCGACCGCCCGTACCCACCCGAGCAGCGCCTCGTCGCCGAGCGGCCCGAGCGGCCGCGCCGAGCCGGGGACGACGACGACGTCGGGCGCCGGCGCGTCGTCGAACGTCGCGGTGGGCAGCGCGGCGATCCCGCTGTCGGCGCGGACGGGCTCGCGCGAGCGCGCGACGAAGTCCAGGCGCGCGCCGGGCCAGCGGGCGAGCACCTCGGTCGGGCCGGCGAGGTCGAGGACTGCGAAGTCGTCGTACAGGACGAACGCGAGGTTCACGCGGCGCTCCTCAGGTCGGGGGTGGCGGAGGTCGTCCCGAAGCGGCGGCGGTACTCGGCGGGGCCGACGCCGAGCACGCGCAGGAACGCGCGCCGCATCGTCTCGGCGCTGCCGAACCCGCTGCGGCGGGCGATGACGTCGACGCTCAGGCTCCCGCTCTCGAGCAGGTCGCGCGCCGCCTCGACGCGGACGCGCTCGACGAAGCGCGCGGGCGTCGTGCCGGTGTGCTCGGCGAACAGCCGCGCGAGGTGGCGTTCGGACAGGGCCGAGCGCCGCGCGAGCGCGGGCACGCGGTGGTCGGCGGCCGGGTCGGCGACGATGTCGTCGAGCACGTTGCGGATCGGCGACCCGGCGGGCACGGGGACGTCGAGGCGGGCCGAGAACTGCGACTGGCCGCCGGGCCGCTGCATGAACATCACGAGCCAGCGCGCGACGTCGCGGGCGACGTGGGCGCCGTGGTCCTCCTCGACGAGGGCGAGCGCCAGGTCCATGCCGGCGGTCACGCCGGCCGAGGTGGCCAGCGCGCCGTCGCGGACGAAGATGCGGTCGGGCTCGACCCGGACCTCCGGGTACAGGGTGGTGAGCGCGCGGCACGCCGCCCAGTGCGTGGTCGCGCGGCGGCCGTCGAGCAGCCCGGCGCCGGCGAGCAGCAACGCGCCCGAGCAGACCGAGCACATCCGGCGCACCGCCGGCGCGAGCGCGCGCAGCGGCGCGAGCAGCCGCTCGTCGCCGAGCAGGTCGCGCACGGCCTGGCCGCCGGCGACGACGACGGTGTCGGGCGCCGCGCCCGGCAGCTCCTCGAGCGCGGCGTCGGCGCCGATCCGGATGCCGTTGGCGGCGCGGACGGCGCGGCCGCCGGGCGTCGCGACGACGAGCTCGTAGCCGCCGTCGCCGAGCACCTTCGTCGCGCCGTCGAAGACGTCGGCCGGGCCGGCGAGGTCGAGGAGCTGGAAGTCGTCGAAGGCGACGAGGACGGTGGTGCGCATGCGGCCAGCATCCCGTGCCGGGCGCGTGGCAGCAAGGACAGCCACCCCTCGTTTTCTGCCAAGCGCGGCGTCAGGCGGGCGCGGCCTCGCGCTCGGGCGCGCGGACGAGCCGGTAGTCGGACGGGTCGAACCGCGCGGTCGCCGCGGCGTACTCGCGCATGTAGCCCGGCCAGTTCGCGACGACGCGCCCGCCCTCGTTGCGGTACCACGAGTCGCACTGCGTCCACGCGGTGCCGGCGAAGCGCGACTGCACCTCGCGGTCGTAGGCCTCCTCGACCTCCGGCCGCACGTCGACCGCCGCCGCGCCGCGCTGCCAGACGTGCTGCAGCGCCTGGCGGATGTAGCTCGCCTGCGCCTCGAGGTAGAAGATGATCGAGCCGCCCGAGGTGTTCGTGTTCGGCCCGTACATGAGGAACAGCGACGGGAACCCCGGCACGGTGATGCCGAGGTACGCGTGCGCCCCGCCGTCCCACGCGTCGCGCAGCGACCGCCCGCCGGCGCCGGTGATCTCCATCGGGAACATGAAGTCGTTCGTGCGGAAGCCGGTCGCGTAGATGACGCAGTCGGCCTCGTGGAGGGTGCCGTCGGACGTGACGAGGCCCTGCTCGGACATCGCCGCGATCGGGTCGGTGACGAGCTGCACGTTCGGCCGCCGCAGCGCCGGCAGGAACGAGGAGCTGAACAGCACGCGCTTGCACCCGAACGTGTAGTCGGGCCAGACCTTGCGCCGCAGCTCGGGGTCGCCGCGGAGCTGCCAGCGCATGAACGCCGACGAGCGCGCGTGGCCGATCCGGCCCAGCCCGCGCGGGTGGCGGATCATGGCGGTCAGGGACTCGCCGTACTCGAAGATGAAGCGGCGGCGGAAGCGCTGGAGGCCGGGGACGTGGCGGATCGCCCAGCGCACGGGCCGCGGGTACGGGCGGTTCCTGCGCGGCAGCAGCCAGTTGCCGGTCCGCTGGAACACCGTGAGCTCGGCGACCTGCGGCGCGATCTCGGGGACGACCTGGACCGCGCTCGCCCCGGTGCCGATGATCGCGACGCGCTTGCCGCGCAGGTCGTACCCGTGGTCCCAGCGCGCGGTGTGGAAGGTGTGGCCGGCGAACGTCTCCGCACCGCGGATGCGCGGGTAGGCGGGCTGGTGGAGCTGGCCGGTCGCGAGCACGAGCGCCGTCGCCTCGAACGTGCGCCCGTCCTCGGCCTCGACCGTCCAGCGCGCCTGCTCGTCGTCCCACGTGCAGGCGGTCACCTTCGTGTTCGGCCGCACGAGCCGGTCGACGCCGTGGTCGCGGGCGACGCCGCGCAGGTAGTCGAGGATCTCCTGCTGCGGCGAGCACAGCCGCGTCCAGTCGCGGCGCTGGGCGAACGAGTACGAGTACAGGTGGCTCGGCACGTCGCACGCCGAGCCGGGGTAGGCGTTGTGGAACCAGGTCCCGCCCAGCTCGGGTGCGGCGTCGAGGATCGTGACGTCGCCGAAGCCGTGGCGGCGCAGCTCGATCGCCGCGCCGATCCCACCGAAGCCCGCCCCGACGATGATGACGCTCGGTCGCCCGCTTGACATGGTGTCAAACCGTACCGCCGGCGAGCGTCTGGCGCGCCGCCGGTCGGACGGGTGTCGATCCCCCGCGCGGCGGATGCGGGTCCGGCGCGCGACTGCCGATGCACCACACGCATGCGGAGGATCGGGTGAGACGCCTGCGCGAGGGCCAGGAGGTCTGGCTGTGCGCTGCGCGCCGCGACGGCCCCGCCCGCGCGTGCGCGGTCGTCGCGACGTACAGGTCGTCGGCGGCGCTGCGCGCGCTCGGCGGCCCGCTCGGCGACCGCGGCGGCGCGCCGACCGGCTACTACCTCGTGTTCGAGCACGGCGGCCGGCCGGTCGCGCTGCTCGGCCAGGTCGAGATCGACGGCGAGGACCTGCGGTTCAACGCGACCGACGGCGTGCTGCTCAGCCAGACGTCGGCGCCGATCGTGACCACGAACCTGCCGATCGAGCTCGTCGCGGTCGACCGCCCGTACGCCGAGCCGGTCCAGGGCGTCACCGCGAGCTGGTCGGCCGACGGGGTGCTGCTGGCGGACGCGGGCGACCTGCACCCGGGGGAGCCCGTCCGGTTCACGTTCTCCCCCGGGAGCGATCTGCAGGTCACCGGCCGCGGCGAGGTGCTCGCGATCGAGGGCGAGCGGCTCGGGGTCGCGTTCCTCGGCCTCGAGCCCGCGATGCGCCGCCGCCTGATCGACTACGTCATCGAGCTCAAGCGCAGCGGCGGCGCCTCGCGTCCCGCGTCTGCCTCGGCGTCTGCCGCCTGAGCGCGCATCTGCCCGGTGATCAGCGCGCGCGGCGCGTCAGCGTCGCCCTCGCGTGGAAGCGGCGGCCGTCGGCGCCGACGAGCTGCGCGCGCAGGAGGATGCGGCGCGCCGAGCCGATCCGGACGACGGCGCTCCGGCCCGGCCGGATCGTCACGGTGCGCAGCCGGCGCGTCCTGGTCCCCCGGCGCACGAGGACGGTCACCCGGCAGGTGCGCAGCCGCGCCCCGGTCAGGCGGCACCGCACGCGCAGGCGCCCGCGCTTGAGCAGCGTGCGCGTGACCGACGCGCGCACGCGCGCCTTGCGCCTCCCGGATCGCGCGGCGGCCGGCTGCGCCGTGCGCGAGGGCGCGGAGACGGCCGGCGCGGGAGCGGCGTCCTGCGGTGCGGCCGCGGGCGGCGCGGCCGCCGGCGCCGTCACGGTGAACGGCACGCTGCGCGGCGGCGGGCCGAGCGGCCGCCCGCCGGGCCCGTCGGCGAACGTCAGCCACGGCACGGTGCCCTGCTCGCCGACGCCCGGCTTCGTCCAGTCGCAGACCCCGTCCGGGAACGTCTCCTGCAGCCTGGCCCACTGCGCGTCGGTGAACCGCACGCGGTAGTCCTCACGGCGCAGCGGCTTGTGGCGGCACTTGAGGATGTCGTTGGCCGGCGACTCGCCCGCCATCTGGCTCGGCGAGTCGTAGTAGCGGACGAGCAGCGGGCAGTCGGTCGCGGGCCGCTGGATCCCGCCGGCGAGGATGCACGCGTCGACGAGGTCGGCGGGCTTGGCCTCGCGCACCTTGCGCGCCTTCGGGATCGCGCGGCGGTCGCGCTGGATGTTCGCCACCCAGCGGTCCATCTCGAGCACCATCCGGTCGGCGAACTCCGGGCTGCCCACGACCGGGATCGGCCCCTGCCACAGGACGTGGTTGCCGTACGAGCCGGCCTGCTCGAGCAGCCGCTGCCGCAGCACCTTCGTCGGGTAGGTGACGTGCGCGGTCACCTCGTTCGAGCCGCGCCCCTCGAGGATCGGCGTCTCGGCGAGCGTGTTGCCGATCGCCATGTAGCCCGCGCGGTATGCGTTGACGACGGCGGAGACGTCGGCCTCGGTGCGCTCGGGCACCGGCTTCAGCGTCACCGGGTCCAGGCCGCCGATGCGCGCGTTGATGTCGACGAACTTCGCCGGCGACAGCAGCCCCTGCTCGAGCGCCTTCAAGCCGTACTGGACGCCGGTGTTGTCGAACGGGACCCCGACGTAGCCGGTGCGCCCTGTGCCGAGCACGTTGACGTTGTGGTCGAGCACGCCGCAGCGCACGCCGTCCGGGTTCTCCGGGCTCCAGCGCGGCACGTCGCCCGGCAGGCCGCCGCAGCCGCCCGAGCCGTCGATCGCAGGCCAGAACGCCATGTCGAAGACCAGGTCGTCGGCGGTCGCCAGCGGCGAGCCGTTGACGAGCGCCTGGTCGAGCGGCGTGTAGAGCTGCCCGCCCTGGAGGCTGACGACGTCGAAGAAGTTCTTGAACAGGTGCCCGGAGACGGCGTGCTTGCCGGTCGTGAACAGGTCGGCGAACGTGCACGACACCGTGATCCCGTCGTAGAAGCCCGGGTAGGCGTGGGCGAGCATGAGCTGCGCGATCGAGCCGCCGCTGCAGCCGGTGCCGAGCGTCGCACGCACCGGGCCGTAGCGCTCGACGACCCGCTCGCGCGCCATGAGCTCGGACTCGGCGATGAGCACCGGGTTGCAGTTGTGGCCGAGGTTGTTCAGCGCGGTCGACGCGACGAGGAAGCCCTTGCCGAGCAGCGTCTCGTTCAGCACGTCCGGCGCGCTGCCGGCCTTGCGATCGGTGCCGCACGAGCCGCCGTGGGTGAACACCAGCCGTCCGTTCCACGCCTTCTGCGGCGCCCACGGCTCCCACGGCTCGGCCGGGTCGTAGAGCGTCGCGATCTTGTACTGGTCGCGGTTCTGGTAGCCGGTCTCGAGCCGGACGACGAACGGGACCCGCTCGCCCTCGGTCGTCGTGGTCTGCTCGATCCCGCGCGGCGGGCTCTGCGGGTCGTACGGCACGAACCCCTCGCGCGTCTTGGCGAGCAGCTCGTAGGAGGCCGGCTGGTTGCACTGGTCGTCGACCGCCGTGGGCTGGCAGATCCACGGCTGCATCTGCGGGCCGGAGATGAGCGGCCCGCCGTTCGGGTGGCCGACGAGGTCGATCCGCGCGCCATGCGAGCCGGCGGTGGCGGTCAGCGTCACGCGGCGGTCGGGGATGCCGGTGAGCAGCGCCTCGACGTGCCCGTTCGGGCGCCGGGCGAACTGCCGCGTGACGTCGCGGCCGCCGAGCGTGACCCTCAGGCCTCCGGTTCCGGCGCCGGTGATCCGCACGAGCGCGTCGCCGCCGGAGACCAGGTCGGCCCGGCTGCTCAGCACCTCGATCTCCACCGGCGCCGCCTGCGCCGGCGCCGCCTGCGCGGCCAGCGCGCCGAGCGCTGCGACGAGCGCGATCCCCCTGCCCCTCATCTGCGTCTCCCTTCGCCGCCCGCCGGCGGTGACCCGTGCCTGCATCGCCTCGCCGGCGCGCCTCCCGGACGCCGGCGGACCGGAGTGTCCCCGAAGGCGCCGCGCGATGCGCCGGTTCGGGGTGCGACCGCAACGGCGCGACCATGACCTCGCAGGTCATTGAGCGCGCGCACCGGCCGCCGTAGCGTCGCGCTCAGTGAGAGCGTTGGTGTCGCGGACGGTGGTGTCCGACCGGCGGTGAAGGGTCCTCGGCTGGCGGTGAGCTGACTCGTAGCGTCGCTGTCGGCCAGAGTTGGTCTGACTTTCATGCGTTGTGTC
>Ga0310834_100053_pt1 | contig 263058 bp, 231 predicted proteins | sample SM_ome_2_FD_201314 | JGI IMG/M metagenome (GOLD analysis project Ga0310834, IMG submission 201314) | Sorghum-adapted microbial communities enriched on stacked mutant (SM) sorghum from Joint BioEnergy Institute, Emeryville, California... ... | reverse complement strand
CGCGGAAGCAGCCTTCTGCTCCTGCTGCTCCTTCGCCCGCTCCGATGGGGTTGCCCCACCACCACAAGCGGCCACACCCAGCGCCACAACGCCGGCCACGGCCGCTAGTCGTCTCCAACGCATCGAAATATCTCTCCTTGCCTTTCTTTCCTTGAGCCGGCCGCGCTAGCGACGCGTCTTCGGATCGAACGCGTCGCGAATCGCGTCGCCCAGCAGGTTCAGCGCCAAGACGAGAACCAGGATGGCGAGAGCCGGTTGCCAGAAGTAGATCGGGTACGTCTCGTAGTAGCCGATCGCCGCGTTGATCGTCCGTCCCCATGACGGCGTGGGTTCGGTCAATCCGATCCCGAGGTAGGACAGCCCCGCCTCCGAGGCGATGTAGGAGGGGATGGCCAGCGACAGGAAGACGATGATCTGTCCTGTCAGGTTCGGAAGCAGCTCACGGAACAGGATCTGGCGCGTCGGCACTCCGATCGCGCGGGCGGCCTGGATGAACTCCCGCTCCCGCAAGGACAGCACCTCGGCGCGGATGAGCCGGGCCAGCTGCGTCCAGCCGAAGAGCGCGAAGATGCCGACCAGGGTCCACAACCGCACCTTCGAGATGACCGCGCCATCCGAGGGGAACCTCGTCTCGATGACCGGGGCGAGAGCGACCACGACGAGCAGAAGCGGAAGGGACAGCAGCAGGTCGATCACCCACGAGATGGCCCGGTCGACCCATCCACCGAGGAACCCGGCCAGCATCCCCATCGCCACGCCGATGACCGTGGCGATGACCGAGGCGCTGACGGCGACGATGAGTGACGGACGCGCTCCGTGAATCCACCGCGCAAACAGGTCGCGCCCCAGCCGGGGCTCCAGCCCGAACGGGTGCTCCGCACTGGGATTGACGGTCGGGAACCCGTACTCGTCGATCAGGTCTTGGTTGAGCTTGTAGGGGTCGGTGTGGGTGACCGCGGTGATGACGTCGGCGAAGATCGCGATCAGGACGAAGAAGAGCACCACGATCGCGCAGATGATGGCGATCTTGTCGTTGCGGAGTCGCTCCAACGCGATCTGGGTCGGAGACTTGCTCTTCAGCGTCGGTGTGGTCTCCACCGACTGGCTCGCACCCGTTTCAAGCAGGGTCGGATCCGCCATGGAGTGCCGTATGCCTTCCTGCGAGAGCTCCCAGCAGCGATCGAGATCGCGATGCTCGATTCCTGCGACGCTTGACCATAGACGACAGACTTCGCTCGGCGACAGCATGTCCGCATTACGATTTGTGAACGCTTGCGGTCACGCTTCGTAGATTTTCCTGTGCGGAACGCCGTCACCCGACGTGGCGACACCCTCCCCTTGGCCCTGGCCTCCTCGCCGACTGGTCGCCCAACCCGATACGTGACCTTGCGATGACGCAAGGTCAGCTTCACGCCTTCTCGGGCTCGGCGTCGATGCCCGCCTCACGCCGCTGAGCGGCGCTGATCGGTGTGGGTGCCCCGGTGAGCGGGTCCGAACCCGACGCGGTCTTCGGGAAGGCGATGACGTCGCGGATGGACTCCACCCCGGCGAGCAGCGCACACAGCCGGTCCAGTCCGAGGGCGATGCCACCGTGAGGCGGGGGTCCGAACCGGAATGCCTCGAGCAGGAACCCGAACTGCTTGTTCGCGTCCTCTGGGCTCAGTCCAATGACGTCGAACACCCGGCGCTGCATGTCGGCGCGGTGAATACGGATCGAGCCACCGCCGAGCTCGGTGCCGTTGAGGACGATGTCGTAGGCCTGGGACAGCGCGTTCTCCGGGTCCGTGTCGAACCGGTCGGCCCATTCGGGGGTCGGCGCCGTGAAGGGGTGGTGGACCGGTGTCCACCCGAACCCGTCCTCGGTCTCCACCCGCTCGAACATGGGTGCGTCGACCACCCAACAGAACTCCCACCGCGAACGGTCGATGAGCCCGCAGCGCTCGCCGATCTCGAGCCGCGCCGCGGCGAGCAGGTTGAGCGCCTCCGCCCGCGGACCGGCGGCGAAGAAGACGCAGTCGCCTGGCTTGGCGCCGGCGTGCTGAGCGAGTCCCGCGCGCTCGTCCTCACTGAGGTTACGGGCGACCGGTCCGCCGAGCTGGCCGTCCTCACCAACGAGGACGTAGGCCAAACCCTTGGCGCCATGCGAGCGGGCCCACTCCTGCCAGGCATCCAGCTCCTTGCGGCTCTGGCTGGCGCCGCCGGGCATGACCACCGCGCCCACGTGCCAGTGGGACTCGCTTCCGTCGCTGGGCGCGCGGAAGATCCGGAACTGGGTGTTGGCGAAGTACTCGGTGAAGTCCACGAGCTCGCAGCCGAAGCGGAGGTCGGGTCGGTCCGTGCCGAACCGACGCATCGCCTCGGCATAGGTCATCCGCCTGATCGGAGTCGGGATCTCGTACCCCAGGACGTCCTTCCAGATCCGGCTCAACACCTGCTCGGTGAGGGCCATCACGTCGTCGGCGGAACAGAAGGACATCTCGATGTCCAGCTGGGTGAACTCGGGCTGCCGGTCAGCCCGGAAGTCCTCGTCGCGGAAGCACCGAGCGATCTGGTAGTAGCGCTCGAGTCCGGCCACCATCAGCAGCTGCTTGAACAGCTGAGGCGACTGCGGCAACGCGTACCACGTCCCCGGCTGCAGACGCACCGGCACCAAGAAGTCGCGGGCACCCTCGGGCGTGGAGCGGGTGAGGTACGGCGTCTCGACATCGATGAAGCCGTGATGGTCCAAGACCTCGCGGATGAGGTGGTTGACCCGCGAGCGCATCCGCAGCAGCGACGCCATCTCGCGCCGACGCAGGTCGAGGTAGCGATAGCGGAGCCGGGTCTCCTCGTTGACGGGAGCCTGCTGCCAGTCCTCGATGGGGAAGGGCAGCGGATCCGCTGTGCTGAGAACCTCGACCTCGCTGGCCACCACTTCGACGTCACCCGTGGGCAGCTGCGGGTTCTCGTTCCCCTCCGGCCGGCGACGCACCTCGCCGACGATCCGCACGCACGACTCCGGACGCAGCCCGTGGGTGACCTCGGCGGCACCGGAGTCCACGGACGCGGGGACATCGACACCCGCGGCGCCTTGGGCGAGCTGCTCGTGGCGAATCACGACCTGGACCACGCCCGAGGCGTCACGCAGGTCGATGAACGCCACTCCCCCGTGGTCTCGACGCCGAGCCACCCAACCCGCGAGCGTCACCGTCTGGCCGACCTGGTCGACCCGGAGCGTGCCGGCTTCGTGCGAGCGGATCACGCCAATCTCTCCTTACCTTGTACTGGCCTTACCTTGTGCTGGCCACAACCATGGGCCGGACGTCTGGCCGACAAGTCGACAGCGGACACCGTCGACGCCGCCTCGCCCGGTCACGCCGCCCAGCTACATCGACAGGGCGTCACGAAGGGTCGGCAGGATCCGGTCGAGCTGGACCGTATTCTGCTCACCGCTGCGCAGGTTCTTCACCGCGACCGTGCCTTGCTCGAGCTCGCGGTCACCCAGGATGAGCGCGTACGCGGCACCCGACCGGCCCGCCGCCTTCATGGCGCCTTTGAGGCCCTGCCCGCCGTACGAGGTGTCCGCGCGGATCTCCGCCTGACGCAGGTCGCGCACCAGGATGGCGGCCCGCCGCCGTGCCGCGTCACCGAGCGGAACGACGTAGACGTCGCACCGGCTCTCGTCGCCGACGGCGAGGCCCTCGGCGCGCACCGCGAGGAGGGTCCGGTCCAGGCCGAGGCCGCATCCCACGCCAGGAAGGTCCGGGCCTCCGATCGTCGCCAGCAGGCCGTCGTAGCGGCCGCCGCCGCCGATCGACGACTGGGCGCCGAGATCGTCGTGGACGAACTCGAACGTCGTCCGCCGGTAGTAGTCCAGCCCGCGCACCAGGCGGGGCGCGTCCTCCCACGTCACACCGAGGTCCGCCAGGTACCCGCGCACCTGGTCGTGGAAGTCCTTACACGCCCCGCACAAGTGGTCGATGATCAGCGGCGCGTCCCCCAGCTGCGCCTGGACCTCAGGACGCTTGTCGTCCAAGACCCGCATGGGGTTGATCTCCACCCGCCGGCGGGTGTCGTCATCGAGGTCGAGACCGCGCAAGAACTCCTGGAGCAGGCGCCGGTACGGCGGCCGGCACTCCTGGCAGCCGATGCTGTTGAGCAGCAGCCGGGCTCGCCGCAGGCCGAGCAGGCGGTGTGCCTCGGTCCCCAGCCAGATCACCTCAGCGTCCAGCATGGGGTCGTCGCTCCCGACGGTCTCCACCCCCACCTGGGTGTGCTGGCGATAGCGGCCCGACTGCGGCTGCTCGTAGCGGAAGTTCGGCCCGCAGTACCAGACCTTGACGGGGAGCTGACCGCGGTGGAGGCCACGCTCGACGATGGCCCGCAAGACCCCCGCCGTGCCTTCCGGCCGAAGCGTGAGCGAGCGGCCCGCGCGGTCTTCGAAGGTGTACATCTCCTTGGTGACGACGTCGGTGGACTCGCCGACACCTCGGACGAACAACGCCGTCTCCTCGAAGGTCGGCGTCTCGACGTACTCGTAGCCGGCCAGCCGTGGAGGGCGGGACAGGGCGTCACGCACCGCGAGCCACGCCGCCGACTGCGGAGGAACGATGTCGTAGGTGCCCTTGGGCGCCTGGAAGGTCATCAGTCGTGTCACCCGCTCGATGCTGGGCCGGGGACGAGGCCCTTCAGGAAGGGGTTGGTGTGGCGTTCCCGGCCGATGGTCGTCTGGTCGCCGTGGCCGGGCAGGACCACGATCCGGTCGTCCAGCGGCAGCACCTTCTCGGCGAGGCTGGCCAGCATGGCCGCGTGGTCACCGCCCGGCAGGTCGGTGCGTCCGATCGAGCCGGCGAAGAGCAGATCGCCCGAGAACATCACCTCGGGCACGTCCTCCACCGGCGCGCTCCACGCCAACGCTGAGCGTTCGCGCGCGGACCCCGGCTCGTAGGGAGTCCGGAACGTCACCGACCCGCTGGTATGGCCTGGGGTGTGGTCGACCCGAAAGGTGAGGCCGGCGAGCTCCAGGGTCGTCCCGTCCGTCAGCTCACGCACGTCGTCCGGCTCGGCGAATCGCTCACCGCCGCCGAGGAGCGCTCCCGCCCACTCCGGTGGGAGACCGGCGAAGGGGTCGCTCAGCAGCCTCCGGTCGGCGGGGTGGATCCAGCACACCGCGTCGTGGCTGCCGCAGACCGGGCGAACGGACCACATGTGGTCGAGGTGTCCATGGGTGAGGAGGACGGCGACCGGCTTGAGCCGGTACTCCCGGACGACGTCGGCGATCGCGGGCGCGGCGTCCTGCCCGGGGTCGATGACGACGCACTCCTCGCCACTCGCTGACGCCACGATGTAGCAGTTCGCGGCGAAGACTCCGGTCGGAAAGCCGGCGACGAGCACTACGTTGTCCTTCTCGCGACGTCGATGGTGGCGTGGTGACCTCGGAGCTGGAAGCGTACCGGCGGAGCGGACCGATCTGTGCACCGGCCAGGGCGAGCCGTGCACGGGTGGACAGCCCGTGAGCCGACGGGGGACCCTCGCGAACCGGCTGGACCACCTCCACGTTGGTATGCGCGAGGATGGGGGTCGGCAGGGCGCGATTGTGACCTCCGCCATTTAGACTTGCCAGCCGATCGTCGGACACCACTACGAGAGACAGGTCGTCGGTGGTTACGAAGAAGAAGCGCAGGCGCCAGCTCGCCCGACAGAAGTGGGAGCGCCAGCAGGCACGCCGCGCGCTGCGTCGGCAGCGAGCCCGCCGGCGCGCGATCATCGCGAGCGCGGTCGCGGGCGTGCTCGCGGTCGGAGCGGGGGGTTATGGGATCTTCGCCCTGGTCAGCGACGACAGTCCGGCCAGCGCGTCGCCAACGCCCACCTCGACCCCGGCTCGCTCCCCCTCGCCCAGCGCTTCCCGTTCGGCCAGCGCGTCCCCGTCGCCGTCGAGCACCCCGACCGCCACCGCGGCGGCGGCCGCGGCGCCCCGGCCGACCAAGCCTGGAGAATGCGTCTACGTCCCTTACGACGGACCCAACCAGAAGTCGTTCGGGCTGCCCGCCTCGAGCGCGCCCCGCACGGACGCAGTCGCCACGATCACCACCAACCGCGGCACCATCACCGTGGACTTGCTCGGCGAGGACGCCAGCTGCGCCGTCCATTCCTTCACATTCCTCGCCAACAAGGGCGCGTTCGACAACACCCCGTGCACCGGGCTGGCGGTGGAGCCGGCGCGGGCGCGGTACCTCGAGTGCGGTGACGTGACGGGCAGCGGCGACGGTGGGCCGGGCTACGTCTTCGGCAACGAGAACGACGACCGGCGTCAGTACGACGCGGGCTGGCTCGTGCTCGCCGACGGCGAGAATCGGAATGGGAGCCGGTTCTACATCACCTATGGTGAGTCCTCACGGTTCGATCACCGGGTGACGGCGTTCGGCAAGGTGCGGACCGGCCTCGACGTCGTGAGGGAGGTGGCCCGAGGCGGATTGGCACCCGGCTCGGACGACAACGGAGTCGGCCGTCCGGCGACCTCGATCGTCATCAAGGATGTCAAGGTCACGACGAAGTGATCTGCGACCAGGAGCGAGCAGTGAGCGGAACGGCAGAGGACCCCTGGGGCAGGGTCGCAGACGACGGAACGGTCTACGTCCGTACCGAATCCGGTGAGCGCGCCGTCGGATCCTGGCAGGTCGGCGACCCGGAAGGAGCGCTCGCCTTCTTCCGCCGCAAGTACGACGCCTTGGCCCTGGAGGTTGAGCTCCTCGCCTCCCGCGTCGAGAGCGGCATCCTGAGCTTGGACGAGGCGGCCGCCGCGGTGCGCCGGGAACGCCGCCACGTGGCCGAAGCCCAAGCCGTCGGCGACCTGGGCGCCCTTGAGCGTCGTCTGGCTCAGCTCGAGGAGCTGATCGCAGAACGTCGTGCCCAGCGTCGGGCCGAGCGCAAGCGCCAGCTGGAAGAGGCCCGGCAGACCAAGATGGCGATCGCCGAAGAGGCCGAGGCCATCTCCAGCGGCGGCGACTGGCGCCACGGGGTGGGCCGGTTCCGGGAGTTGCTCGAGCAGTGGAAGAGCCTTCCCCGGCTGGACAAGGCGACCGACGACGAGCTGTGGCGCCGCTTCTCCAGTGCCCGCACCGCCTACACCCGGCGTCGGAAGCAGTACTTCGCCGAGCTGAACGCCCGTCGCGAGGAGGCTCGGCAGATCAAGGAGGAGATCGCCGCCGAGGCCGAGACGCTCGCCGACTCCACCGAATGGAGCCGGGTGAGCGCTCGCTTCCGGGAGCTGATGCGGCGCTGGAAGGCCGCCGGCGCGGCACCGCGTGAGGCCGAGGAACAGCTGTGGAAACGCTTCCGAGCGGCGCAGGATCGTTTCTTCGCCGCACGCGCCCAGGCGTACGCCGAGCAGGACGCGGAGTACAAGGAGAACCTGGCGAAGAAGGAGGCGCTGCTCGCCGAGGCGGAGGCGCTCCTGCCGGTTCGCGACCACCGCAGTGCACGGGCGGCGTTCCGTGGAATCCTGCAACGCTGGGACGAGGTCGGGCGCGTCCCTCGGTCGGCCGTCCGCTCCATCGAGGCGCGCCTGCGGCGTGTTGAGGAGGCTATTCGAGCCGCCGAGGCCCGCGAGTGGCGACGGACGAACCCCGAGACTCGCATTCGCGCTCACAACACCTTGGAGCAGCTCCGGTCGTCCATCGCCGAGCTGGAGAACCAACTCGCGGACGCCCGTGCGCGGGGTGACGCGGAGGCCGAGCGGCGGGCCGAGGAGGCGCTGTCCGCCCGTCGCGCGTGGCTCGCCGAGGTGGAGAAGACCCTCAACGAGCTCTCGTCGGAGTAAGGCCTCAGTTCATCACCCGGTAGGCGTCGAAGACGCCGTCGACGCCCCGGACCGCGCGCAGGACGTGCCCCAAGTGCTTGGGGTCGCCCATCTCGAACGTAAACCGGCTCTTGGCGACGCGGTCTCGGTTGGTCGTCACCGACGCCGACAGGATGTTGACGTGCTGGTCGGACAGCACCCGGGTGATGTCGCTGAGCAACCGCGCCCGGTCGAGGGCCTCCACTTGGATCTGGACGAGGAACAGACTCTGCGAGGTCGGCGCCCACTCGACCTCGACCATGCGATCGGGCTGACGGTTCAGGTGGTTGATGTTGACGCAGTCCACTCGGTGCACCGAGACACCGGCGCCGCGCGTGACGAAGCCGACGATCTCGTCGCCTGGCACGGGCGTGCAGCACTTGGCCAGCTTGACCCAGACGTCGGAGACGCCCTTGACGACGACACCGGAGTCGCCGCGCGGGAGCCGCTCGCGACCTCGCTCGCCGGAGAGGACGACGCTCTCGGAGACGTCCTCCGCCTCCTCCTCGCCGCGACCGATGGTCTGCAACAGTCGGCGGATCACCGCCTGAGCGGTGACAGCGCCCTCCCCGATCGCCGCGTACAGCGCCGAGACGTCGGGATAGCGCAGGTCTTGGGCGACCGCGGCGAGCGTCTCGTGCGTGAGCATTCGCTGCAGCGGGAGGCCCTCCTTGCGGACCATCCGCGCCAGGGTCTCCTTGCCCTGCTCGATGGCCTCCTCGCGGCGCTCCTTGGTGAACCACTGCCGGATCTTGTTCCGCGCCCGCGGACTCTTGACGAAGTTGAGCCAGTCGCGACTCGGCCCGGCGCCCTGAGCTTTGGAGGTGAAGATCTCCACCAGGTCGCCGTTCTCCAGTTGGCTCTCCAAGGGCACCAGGCGGCCGTTGACCCGTGCGCCGATGCACCGGTGGCCCACCTCGGTGTGGATGGCGTAGGCGAAGTCCACGGGTGTGGACCCGGCCGGGAGCGCGATGACATCGCCGCGTGGAGTGAAGACGTAGACCTGACTGGAGTTGATCTCGAACCGCAGCGATTCGAGGAACTCTCCAGGGTCCTCCGTCTCCTTCTGCCAGTCGAGCAGCTGGCGCAACCACGCCATGTCGTTGGGTCCGGCCGGTCGGTCGGTGTCCCGCCCGGCGGTGGCGTCCTCCTTGTACTTCCAGTGCGCCGCCACGCCGTACTCCGCACGCCGGTGCATCGAGAACGTGCGGATCTGAATCTCGACGGGCTTTCCCTCCGGGCCCATCACCGTCGTGTGCAGCGACTGGTACATGTTGAACTTGGGCATCGCGATGTAGTCCTTGAACCGGCCCGGCACCGGGTTCCACCGGGCGTGGATCACGCCCAGTGCCGCGTAACAGTCGCGAACCGAGTCGGTGAGGACACGGATGCCCACGAGGTCGTAGATGTCGCCGAACTCCCGACCTCGCACGATCATCTTCTGGTAGATCGAGTAGTAGTGCTTGGGCCGCCCGGTGACCGTCGCCTTGATCTTGGCGTTGCGAAGGTCGGTCTGGACCTGGTCGATCACCTTGGCCAGGTACTCGTCCCGGGACGGGGCGCGCTCGGCGACCAGGCGAACGATCTCGTCGTAGAGCTTCGGGTGCAGCGTGGCGAACGCGAGATCCTCGATCTCCCACTTGAGGGTGTTCATCCCCAGCCGGTGGGCGAGGGAGGCGTAGATCTCCAGCGTCTCCCGGGCGATGCGCTCCTGCTTGGCCTGCGGCAAGTAGCGCAAGGTGCGCATGTTGTGCAGCCGGTCAGCTAGCTTGATGACGAGGACGCGGATGTCCTTCGCCATCGCGATGACCATCTTGCGGATGGTCTCGGCCTGCGCGGAGGCGCCGTACTTGACCTTGTCGAGCTTGGTGACCCCGTCGACGAGCATGGCGATCTCGTCGCCGAAGTCCTCGCGTAGCTGCTCGAGGGTGTACGGCGTGTCCTCGATCGTGTCGTGCAACAGCGCCGCGCACAGCGTCGGTGGGGTCATGCCCAGCTCAGCGAGGATCGTCGCCACCGCCACCGGGTGCGTGATGTAGGGATCACCGCTCTTGCGAGTCTGGCCTCGGTGGTACTTCTCCGCGGTCCGGTAGGCCTTCTCGATCAGCGAGAGGTCGGCCTTGGGGTGGGTCGAGCGGACGATCCGGAACAGCGGCTCCAGGACCGGGTTGGTCTGTTGTGAGCGGCCCAGCCGCGCGAGCCGCTGACGCATGCGTCGAGAGGAGGCCGCGAACGGTCCGCCCTGCCCCGATCCCCAGCGTCCGCCACCACGGCGCGCGGGAGGCGTGGACGAGCCGGACGGAGCATCGGTTGGTTTCTGGACGTCCGGTGGTGGGGAGGAGTTGCCGGGCAGGCTCACGATGCGTTGCAGCGTGCGGCGGGCATCGCCGCGCACCGACGCGCGCGAGATGGCTTCCTCGGCCACAACAGCCTCCTCCAGGGCGGCAAGGCACCAGTTTACGGGCAGCTCACGGGCCAGTACGTCTCGGTGTGGACAAACACGACCAGAACCTGTAGTGGATCGCGTCCAGTTCCATGGTGCCGCGTCCCTCGCCTACTCCGACACTCCGGCCCGCCATTCGTCGCGAACGGGACGAGACCGGCCAGGTCCACACCGAGACCGACGCGCCGAAACGGTCGCCGCGGCGCCCGACACGCCGAACGGAGGGGCGATGGGATCAGACCGAGACCAGCGCGTGGACCTCGGCATCGGTGACCCGATCACGGCCACCGAGGAACGTGAGCTCCAGCAGGACGGAGACGCCCACCACCTCGGCGCCGGCCGCTCGCACCAGGCGGGCTGTGGCCTCGACCGTCCCGCCTGTGGCGAGCACGTCGTCGACCACGAGAACCCGATCGCCCGGGACGAACCCATCCTGGTGGACTTCGAGGACCTCCTCGCCGTACTCCAAGGTGTAGGCCTGTGAGTAGGTGGCGGCTGGAAGCTTGCCCGCCTTGCGGACCGGAACGAAGCCGGCACCCAGGTCCAGGGCCACGGGGGCGGCGAGGATGAACCCACGCGCCTCGATACCGACCACCTTGGTCACCGAGGGCAGCCGGCTCCGCCACGGCGCGCCCAGAGCCTGGACGCTGCGGGCGAAGGCGTCAGGATCGGCCAGCACGGGTGTGATGTCCTTGAACGTCACACCCGGCTTGGGGTAGTCGGGCACGTCGCGGACCAGCTGCCGCACCACATCGTCGAGTTCGCGCACGTCGCTCATGTTCGCCGTTCCTCGTGACCGCCGGGTCAGCCCCTGCCGTGCCCGGCCTTCTCGGGCGACACGCTACCGGTGCCCGTCACCGGTCCATCAGGCTGAGCTCCATGCGCTGCGCGCCGGTACGGCTCAGGAGCTCGTCTCACCTGAGGATGCCGAAGGACCGGAGTCCTTTCCGTCGCCGGTCGACGGCTCGATGATCCGAATGATCGCCTGGCGAACGTACCGGGCGTGGACTCCCGGCGCGATCTCCAGCACCACGACGTCGTCCTCGACCGAGTGCACGGTGGCGAGCAGCCCGGCGCCCGTCATCACCTGCTGCCCGGGCTGGACCCGACGCTGCATCTCGATCGTCTCCCGCTGCCGCTTGCGCTGGGGGCGGATGGCGACCACCCAGAACAGCACGAGCAGCAGGATCGGGAGAAGCAGGGCCCAGACGCTGCCACCCGTAGCCGCGGTGGCGTCTGACGGCGGCGAGGCGATTCCGCCTGCGACGACGGCGGCGTGGCTGTGGAACATGGCGAGGTGGGTCCTTCCCCGGCGCCCTGGCGGGCGCCTCGTCGAGTGAGGCCTGCGGCCGTGCCGACACGGCCACCGGCGGAGTCTAGCCGGCGATGGTCATCGTCCCCCGCAGAACCGCCGCGGGCGGCCCGACGGTATCGCCACGACCATCTCGCCCGCCCGACAGTCCGAGCTGCCCCACCCCAACCGTCCGAGTCCCGCTCGACCGGCGGCCGTGGGCCAGCGGCCGTCACCATCGCCGTCAGCGGCCGTCGTCGGGGTCCTCAACGTCGAAGAGGGTCGGCTCGGTCGGGGCCGCGGCGTCAGCGGGCGCGGTCAGTCCCAGCTGTCGCCAGGCCGCCTGAGTCGCGACCCGGCCTCGGGGTGTGCGAGCCAGGAATCCCTTCCGGACGAGGAACGGCTCGGCGACCTCCTCGACGGTCTCGCGTTCCTCGCCGACAGCGACCGCGAGGGTGCCGAGCCCGACAGGCCCGCCGTTGAACCGCCGGCACAGCGCGTCGAGGACGGCACGGTCCAGCCGGTCCAGGCCTTCCTCGTCCACCTCGTACAACGCCAGAGCTGCCCGCGCGGTCTCCAGCCGCACCACTCCGTCGCCGCGGACCTGGGCGTAGTCACGAACCCGGCGCAGCAGCCGGTTGGCGATCCGCGGGGTTCCCCGGGATCGACTGGCGATCTCGCGCGCGCCCTCCCGCGTCACCGGCACGTCGAGCAGCTTCGCCGACCGGAGCACGATCTGCTCCAGCTCGTCCACCTCGTAGTACTCCAGGTGAGCGGTGAAGCCGAAGCGGTCGCGCAGCGGCCCCGGGAGGAGACCCGAGCGCGTCGTCGCGCCGACGAGGGTGAACGGCGGGATCTCCAGCGGGATCGCCGTCGCGCCGGGCCCCTTGCCGACCACGACGTCGACCCGGAAGTCCTCCATGGCCATGTAGAGCATCTCCTCGGCCGGCCGGCTCATGCGGTGGATCTCGTCGAGGAAGAGCACCTCACCCTCGGTCAGCGAGGAAAGGATCGCGGCGAGGTCACCGGCGTGCTGGATCGCCGGACCGCTAGTCACCCGCAGCGGGGCGTTGAGCTCGGTCGCGATGATCATGGCCAGGGTCGTCTTCCCCAACCCGGGTGGTCCGGACAGCAGGACGTGGTCCGGAGGACGGCCGCGGCTGCGGGCCGCCTCCAGCACGAGCCCGAGCTGATCGCGGACCCGAGACTGACCGATCAGCTCGGCGAGGCTTCGTGGCCGTAGCGCCGCCTCGACGGTGCTCTCGTCCGCTCGGGCCTCGGCGGCGACGAGCGCCCGTCCGGCGGCCAGGTCACCGTTCTCGTTGTTGTCTCGCGACGTCATCGCCCCTCACCTCGACCGCGGTGGCGTGCGCTTCCGCTCATGCTCGGGACAGCGTGCGCAGGGCCGCGCGCAGCAGCGCCGCCACGTCGGGGCCGGTCGTCGCGGCTTGCTCCTCAGCGAGAGGGGTCACCGCGTCGAGCGCCGACTCGGCCTCGCGTGCCGACCACCCCAGGCCCAGCAGCGCCGCCCGGACCTGATCCCGCCAGTGAGGCTCACGCGCGCCGTCGAGCGTCACGGTCGCGTCGGACTTCGCCGCGCCACCCGTCGGGGCGCCCAGCCGGTCCTTGAGCTCCAACACGATGCGTTGGGCGCCCTTCTTGCCGATGCCCGGGACCCGGGTCAGCGCCCGCACGTCCTCCGCGGCGACCACCCGCCGCAGCTCGTCCGGACGGTAGACGGCGAGCATCGCCTGGGCGAGCCGGGGTCCGACGCCGCTCGCGGTCTGCAGGAGCTCGAAGACCGCGCGTTCGTCGTCGTCGCTGAAGCCGTAGAGGGTGAGGGAGTCCTCCCGGACGACGAGGCTCGTGGGCAAGGTCACGGTGGCGCCCACCCGGAGCCCGGCCAACGTGTTGGGAGTGGCTCGTACCTCGATGCCCACGCCACCGACGTCGACCACCGCGGAGTCAAGCCCGACGGAGCTGACCTGGCCACGGACGAACGCGATCATCGACGACTCCTCACCCAGTCGGCGGCTTCGAGCAGCGGCGTCGGCGAACGGCGTGTCCGCCCAGTCGACGCGGCGCCCGGCGATGGCAGTCTGCCAGCCGCCTCTGACACCGCCGTCAGCTGCCATGCGGCGCACGCCGTGCGAGTGTCGCTCCTCAGCCGGACCACCTCCTGCCCACACCACCGGAGCCGATCGCCTCGTGCTCTCGCGCGCTGTGGACGGCGCGTTGCCGCGCCGCCTTCGCTTGCGCGGCCTCCAGTCGGGCGAGCGCGGGCCCTCGCCACAGGTGACAGATTGCCAGGGCGAGCGCGTCAGCGGCGTCGGCGGGACGTGGCTTCGTCGGCAGGGACAGGATCCTCGTCACCATGGCGGTGACCTGCTGTTTGTCAGCGCGGCCGCTCCCGGTCACGGCTGCCTTGACCTCGCTGGGCGTGTGGAGAGCGACCGGGACCCCACGGCGAGCAGCCGCCGCGACGATGACCCCGCTCACCTGAGCGGTACCCATGACCGTCCGCACGTTGTGTTGGCTGAAGACGCGTTCGAGCGCCAGGGCGTCTGGAGCGTGCTCGTCCAGCCACTCCTCGACCACCCGCTCGACCCGCAGGAGCCGCTCACCGATGTCGAGGTCGGGTTGGGTTCGGACGACGTCGACGGCGACCAGAGCGAGGCGTCGAGGATGCCGGCCCTCGACCAACCCGAGCCCGCACCGAGTCAGACCCGGGTCGACTCCGAGTACCCGCACCGCCTTTGACCCCTCCGCTCGCTCGGACCACGTCGAGCGGGCACGACATGCCGACCCACACGAACGCGTGTTCGGAGCCTAGCGATCCCCGCCCGGATGTGATCTCACGACGCGCCGGCTGGACCCGGATCGGGCGTCAGCCGGCTCTCGTCGCGCTCAGCCCGGCCAACCGAACCAGGACCACGAGCCTTCCAGCGGCCACCACCACACCGGCTCGGTGCTCGCGGCGGTCAGCGCCAGCAAGGTCAGCACGACGAGGACGCCCGCCGCCGTCGCGGGCGCCCAGCGCGGCCTGAGCGCGCGGGTCAGCATGTGCCGGCTGCCGCGCCGCACACCCTCCCCTTCGATGCCCCACCAGGCCAGGGTCGCGGTCGCCAGGGCGGCCGCGCCGAGGACGACGTCGACGCGAGGGGACAGCGCTCCCGCGTAGAAGAACAGGACCACCAGCCCGGCCAGGATGCCCGCTCCGATGACGGCGAACGGCAAGGTCAACGCGGTGACGAGCGCGCCCCGGACGAGGTGCCAGGGCAGCGCCATCGTGGCGGCGAGCAGGTCCGTTCGGCGTCGTCCACGAGCAGCACGGCGGCGTCTGACCAGACGTGCCGAGCGGTCGACTGTTCGCGCGAGCACCAGCCACGCGACCAGCCCCAATGCCGCCACCGCGGGCACGACAGCCGCGAGACCGGCCAACGTGACGAATGCCAGGACGAGCACGACCTGGTGGGCGCGACGCCAGTCTGGGCGGGACGCGCGGTCGACAGCCGTTCCGTCGACCGGTCCCGCGTCGGTGGGACTGCCGTTGGCGGGGTGGAGGTCGGCTGGATGAGCGGCCGCATCCCCGTCAGCCGGGTAGCCGTCGGCCGGATAGCTGGCGGCTGGGTGGGAGTGCGCGGCGTCCGCGTCGATCCGGGAGGCCTCGACCGCGGGCTCGGCGGAGCTGGCGATCCGATCAGGATAGCCACCAAGGTGATGGCCGTCGCCGTACGTCGCCGTGGCGGCCACCCCCGACCCCTCGGACCAGCCCGCGTCGTCCCCGCTCTCGGGCTGAGTCGGGAGCCGAAGCCGGATCGGCACCGTCGGGTGAGCGTCCGTCGTCACGGTGACGGTCCGCTCCGGCGGCGGCTCGCCGGTCTCCAGCCAGTGGAGGAGCTCGTGCGCGCTCGGCCGGGCGACCGGATCCTTGGCGAAGCAGCGACGCAGCACCGGAAGCAGCCAGTCGGGACAGCCGTCGAGATCCGGCTCGTCCTGGAGAACGCGATACGCCACGGCCTCCAGTGGCCCTTGGCCGAACGGTGGCCGGCCGGTGGCGGCGTAGGTGACGGTGGCGGCCCAGGAGTGGATGTCGGCCGCGGGCGTGACCTCACCGCCGTTCAACAGCTCCGGCGCGACGTACCCAGGGGTGCCGTAGACCGTCCCTGGCATGGTGAGCCGGGTGTCGTCGGCGATCTGCGCGATGCCGAAGTCGATGACGACCGCCAGCCCGTCCTGGAGCAGCACGTTGCCGGGCTTCAGGTCCCGGTGGACGACACCGGCCCCGTGAATGGAGCACAACGCGTCCGCGAGATCCCCCGCCAGGTCGGCCAGGTCAGCGCCCTCCAGCGGGCCCTCATGCGCGACGGTCTCCTGAAGGGACGGGCCGTCGACGAAGTCGGTGACGAGGTACGGCGTGGCAGCCGCCACGTCCGCGTCGAGCACCTGCGCCACGTGCTCGCCACGGACTCGCGCGAGCGCCTGGGCCTCTCGGGCGAATCGGGCGCGTGACTCGGCGTCGCCCGCCACGTGCGGACGGAGGAGCTTGACGGCGACCACCCGGCCGTCGGGATCGACCGCCTTGTAGACGACGCCCATCCCGCCCTCGCCGATCTGCTCACGCAGGACATACCGGCCCAGACGGCGCAGCTTGACGGTCGGTGCGTCGTGGGCGAGGTCAGGATGCACGCCAACACCGTAACTGGCGGCTGTCGGGATGTCCGGCGCACCGCGTACGCGGCGCACGGCGGGTCGATCGTCGGTCGCCCCTAGCCGACCTTTTCCATCACCTCGTCCGCGACATCGAAGTTGGCGTAGACGTTCTGCACGTCGTCGCAGTCTTCGAGGGCTTCGATGAGGCGGAAGACCTTCGGGGCGGTCTCCTCGTCGACGGGGACGGTCACGCTCGGCACGAAGCTGACTTCCGCCGACTCGTAGTCGATGCCGGCGTCCTGGAGCGCGGTGCGCACGGCCACGACGTCCTGGGGCTGACACTGCACCTCGAAGGACTCACCGAGGTCATTGACCTCCTCAGCCCCCGCGTCGAGGACCGCGGCGAGGACGTCGTCCTCGGTCAGGGTCCGGCCGCCCTGCTCGCGCGGCACGATGACGACTCCCCGACGGCTGAACAGGTACGACACGCTTCCCGCGTCGGCCATGCTGCCGCCGGAGCGGGTGATCGCCGTGCGGACCTCACCGGCGGCCCGGTTGCGGTTGTCGGTGAGGCACTCGATGAGCAGCGCCACCCCTCCCGGGGCGTACCCCTCGTACATGATCGTCTGGTAGTCCGCGCCCCCCGCTTCCAGACCCGCGCCACGCTTGACCGCCCGGTCGATGTTGTCGGCGGGGACGGAGGCCTTCTTCGCCTTCTGGATCGCGTCGAACAGCGTCGGGTTGCCCGCCGGGTCAGGACCACCGAGCCGCGCGGCGACCTCGACATTCTTGATCAGCTTGGCGAAGAGCTTGCCGCGCCGAGCGTCGATCACGGCCTTCTTGTGCTTCGTGGTGGCCCACTTGGAGTGGCCGGCCATGGCGGGCTACGCCTCCTTCACGAGAGTGACGAAATACTCATGGACCCGGTGGTCCCCGGTCAGCTCCGGGTGGAACGCTGTCGCCATCAAGCGGCCCTGGCGAACGGCGACGATCCTACCGGCGGCCGGGCCCGACGCCACGCGGGCGAGCACCTGGCACGACTCCCCGACCTCCTCCACCCACGGGGCGCGGATGAACACGGCGTGGAACGCCCCGAGGTCCGTGAAGGAGACCGTGGCCTCGAAGGAGTCCGCCTGCCGCCCGAACGCGTTGCGCCGGACGGTCATGTCGATGCCGCCGATCGTCTCCTGCCCCTCGATGCCGTCGAGGACCCGATCGGCGAGCATGATCATCCCCGCGCACGTCCCGAAGACCGGAAGCCCGTCGGCGACCCGCTTGCGGAGCGGCTCGAGGAGGTCGAACGCGGCCGCCAAGGTGCCCATCGTGGTCGACTCGCCGCCCGGGACCACCAGGCCGTGGACGGCCATCAGCTCCTCGGGTCGCCGAACGGAGACCGCCTTTACGCCGCAGGCGCGAAGAATGCGCGCGTGTTCACGGACGTCGCCTTGCAGGGCAAGGACGCCGATTGTCGGTTGAGCTGCCACACCTCAACCCTACGGGTGCCATGCGCGCCGGCCCGCGAGACCTGGTCGGGCGACCGGCGCCCGAGGCAACCGAGCCGGCGATGACCAAGCCCCAGCGCTGACCGGTCAGTGGTGACCGTGGCCGCGTCACCAGCCGCGGTTGGCGAGCCGAGCGGACTCGGGCAGCTCGGAGATGTTGATCCCGACCATCGCCTCGCCCAGACCGCGCGAGACCTTCGCGATCACGTTGGGGTCGTCGTAGAAGGTCGTGGCCTTGACGATGGCCGCCGCCCGCTTCGCCGGGTCGCCGGACTTGAAGATGCCGGAGCCCACGAAGATCCCGTCGGCCCCCAGCTGCATCATCATCGCGGCGTCAGCCGGGGTGGCGATCCCGCCGGCGGTGAACAGGACGACGGGCAGCCGGCCGGTCGAGGCGACCTCCTTGACCAGCTCGTAGGGCGCGCGCAGCTCCTTCGCCGCGGCGTACAGCTCCTCCTCGCTGAGGGTCGTGAGCCGTCGGATCTCCGAGCGGATCTGGCGCATGTGCCGGGTCGCTTCGACCACGTTGCCCGTGCCGGCCTCACCCTTGGACCGAATCATCGCGGCGCCCTCGGAGATCCGGCGCAGCGCCTCGCCCAGGTTGGTGGCACCGCAGACGAACGGCACGGTGAACTGCCACTTGTCGATGTGGTGGGTCTCGTCGGCCGGGGTGAGGACCTCGGACTCGTCGATGTAGTCGACTCCGATCGCCTGGAGCACCTGCGCCTCGACGAAGTGCCCGATGCGAACCTTGGCCATCACCGGGATCGAGACGGCGTTCATGATGCTCTCGATCATGTCGGGGTCGCTCATCCGCGCGACACCGCCCTGGGCCCGGATGTCGGCGGGCACCCGCTCCAACGCCATGACGGCGACGGCGCCGGCGTCCTCGGCGATCTTCGCCTGCTCGGGCGTGACCACGTCCATGATCACTCCGCCCTTGAGCATCTCCGCCATGCCGCGCTTGACCCGCGCGGTGCCGGTGACGGGAGCCGTGGAGGCACCGTCGGTGTTGCCAGCGGTGGGCTGCGTGGGCTGAGCTTCGGTCACTTCTACCTCGCCAGGAAGGGTGTCGACGGGAAGGGCGCTTCCATGGTAGGCGCCGCGGAGGTCGAGCGACGGATCAGGTGAGCTTGTCCGGGTATCGGGCGGCTCGCGGCGGCCAGCTCACGACGGCGAGGGCGCCCACCCGACCAAGCCGGCCGGTGGCGTGTCGTCCATCTCGACCGTCTCGGGCATCGGCGCGTGTCCGGCCAGGCGGAACGCCCGCACCAGCCACCGGGTGCGTAGAGCCCGGGCGTTGGCCGCCGTGTCGTTGTGGAACCGCCGGGCCATCTCGACTCGGCGACAGGCGGCGCCCAGTTCGGCGAGGAGCTCGCTCGCGCCCGGCTGCCGGGCCAACTGCTGGCAGGTCTCGACATCAGGGAACGCGGCCGCGAGCGCTTTGGACAAGTCCGACTCGACGAGCTCGCGTTCCTCCTCGCCGCCCGACCGAGCGCGGTGCGCGGCGTCCGCGACGAGGAGCGCGGTGGCCGGGTCGAGCATGCCCGAGGTTGCCACCTCGAGAGCGACCGCGGAACGACGGTACAGCTGCGCGTCCAACGCCGACCGAGCCGCCTCCAGCCGGGCGTGCAGGCGATCGATCCGACCGGCCGTCCACGACAGGTAGACCCCGATGACGGCCACCACGACGATCGCGACCAGGACCCAGTCCATCACGTCGCTCCATCGATCGAGTCGTCGCGCCTGTCGCCGCCGACAGGGCCGGCGGGTCCGGGAGCGACGGCGGTGGCCTCGCCGACACCCGCCGGGCCTTCGGCGACCATCTCGTAGACCGAGACGATCTCCTTCGCCACGTTGCTCCAGTCGTACCGGCGGACGGCGAGCCTGGCCGCCTCGCGCAGCCGGTCACGAGCGGCCGGGTCCTCGAGGAGCGCGATGGCCTCCTCAGCGAGGGCGTCGCTGTCCCCCACCTCGAACAAGCGCCCCAACCTGCCGCCATCGACCACGAGACGGAACGCGTCGAGGGCGCTCGCCAGGACGGGAGCGCCGGCCGCCATCGCCTCCACCAGGACGATCCCGAACGACTCCCCACCCGTGTGGGGAGCGACGTAGATGTCGGAGCTGGCGAACATCTCGGCCTTGGTCTGGTCGTCCACCATGCCGAGGAACTCCACCGCCGGCCGGCACTCGGCTGGCAGGCTGGCACGGGCCTCCTCGACGTCACCCGGGCCAGCGACCAACAAGCGCACGCCCGGGCGTCGTCGCACGATCTCCGGGAACGCGCGAAGCAGGACGGCGAGGCCCTTACGGGGCTCGTCAAGCCGGCCGAGGAAGCACAGCGTGCCCGCGCCCTCCCGCCATTGCGGCCGCGGCCGCGCGTTCGCGAACCGATCGACGAACAAGCCGTTCGGGATCACGACCGGCTCGCCGCCTAGATGGTGGACGAGCGTCGCGCGAGCGGGCTCACTCACCGCCACGCGGGCGCTGATCTTCTCCAACGCCGGGCGAAGGATCGCCGAGGCGGCGCTCATCATCCGCGAGCGCGGCATCGCCGTGTGGAAGGTCGCGACGATCGGCCCGGTCGCCGCCCAGAGAGCCAGCAGGGACAGCGACGGGGTGGCGGGCTCGTGGATGTGGAGGACGTCGAACCCGCCTTCGCGGATCCACCGCCGCACCCGCGCCGCCGACAGCGGCCCGAACGCGAGCCGGGCGACCGACCCGTTGTAGGGCACCGGGACGGCCCGACCCGCCGGCACGACGTACGGCGGTACCGGGGTGTCGTCGTCGGCCGGCGCCAGGACGGAGACCTCATGGCCCAGGTCGAGGAGCACTTCCGCCAGGTCGCGGACATGGTTCTGCACACCGCCCGGCACGTCGAGCGAGTAGGGGCAGACGATGCCGATCCTCACCGGGTCCTCACCCGGTCGCTCGTCGCCGCTGCTGCTGGCGCTCGATGCTGGCCCGGTGCGACGGCCTGAGGTCGGCCAGCCAGAGTGGCTGCAACATGTGCCAGTCCTCCGGATGCTCCAAGATCGCCTGGGCGAAGACATCGGCGAGCCGCTGCGTCAGCTCCCGGATCGCCTGCCGTTGACCTCCCGTTCGCTCCAGCGGCTCGTGGAAGCGAATGTGCATGCTGGGACCGTCGTACCACATCGTGACCGGGAGGAGCGTGGCGCCGGTCCGCACGGCGAGGGCGGCCGGCCCGGCGGGCATCCTGGTGGGCTCGCCGAGGAACGTCACGTCCACGCCCCGCGCGGACAGGTCCCGGTCGGCGACCAGGCCGATGACCCGGCCGGCAGCGAGCCGCTCGGTGAGGGCGGTCATCGGGTCCGGTCCCCCTGTCACCGGGAGCACCTCGATCCCGAGCGCCGCCCGGTGCGCGACGAACCGGTCGAAGAGCCGTTCCGGGCGCAAGCGCTCGGCCACCGCGGTCATCGGGATGCCACGACTCGTCGCCCAGGCGCCGGCGAAGTCCCAGTTGCCCATGTGTGGCAGTGCTGCCACGATGCCCCGTCCGCTCTCGACGGCGGCCCAGAAGATCTCCTCGTTGTGGGTGACGACCTTGCGGTCGATCTCCTCCCGCGTCATGTCGGGCAACCGAAACATCTCGCACCAGTAGCGGAAGTACGACCGCATGCCGGCCCGAGTGAGGGACCACAGCTCCTCGTCGCTGGCCTCAGGGCGCACTCGGCGCAGGTTGCGCTGGAGCTGGAGGACCCCGCGCACCCGACACATCCACGCCAGGTCCGCGAGGAGCTGGAGGAGCCCGAACGCGATCGGCCGAGGCAGCTTCCGCACCAGCGCCCAGCCGAGCGAGTAGACGAGCTCGACTCCGGCGTCCCTCAGCCGTGCGAGCGGTCCCCGACGGACATCTGGGCGGGCTACCGCCGACGCGCGGTTGAACCTCACTGAGGACCCTTCTCCTTCGAGCCAGCTCCAGGCGCCGAGGCCCCCTCCGCCGCGGTCTGGTCAGTGCCGTGCGTCTGCTGACGGACGGCGACGATCCGCTGGATCACCGTCACCGTGCTGGCCACCGCCAGCACCCACAGCACGAGCGGGAGGACGACCGGAACGCCGAGACCGGCCAGGCCGGCGGCGACCAGGACGGCCACCAGCCGGTCGGCTCGCTCCGCGATGCCGACGTTGGCGGTCATGCCCAGGCTCTCCGCCCGGGCCTTGGCGTAGGAGGTCACGCTCCCCATCACCAGGTCGTAGAGAGCAACGCAGGCGAGGACGAAGCTGCCTCCGCCACCGGCGAACCACAGCGCCAAGCCCCCGAACACGGCCGCGTCACCCAGCCGGTCGAGCGTGGAGTCGAGGAACGCTCCCCACTTCGACGAGCGGTTCGACATCCGCGCCATCAGGCCGTCGACCATGTCGGAGAACACGAAGGCCGTGATGACGATCGTGCCCCAGAACAGCTCGCCGCGTGGGTAGAAGCCGACGGCCCCGATGCAGACCCCGAGGGTGCCTACCGCGGTCACGATGTCCGGACCGATGCCGACACGGAGGAAGAACCTCGCCACCGGCGTCAGGAGCCGTAGCCAGAACTGGTGGAACCGTCGCAGCATGTGGTTTTCGCCGATTCGTCGGGTGGCTCGGTCGCGGTCGTTCGTGTGCCGAGACGGGCCGATGCTACTCATCCGCCGGGGTGTGCCGGCCCGATGGGGGTCCCGACGGCGCGTCTCGTCCCCGCGGGCCAGGCCAGTTCAGTCAATACGCCCGAAGGGGGTTGTGCGCGAGTCGCACCGGGTGAAAGGTGGAAGCCACCATGTCAGGGCGCCGCCCGTCGTCGGCGGTGAGCCGCCCGGGCGCGTCCGGTGAGAGGTCGACACGCGCAAGGAGGCGGCGTCCATGGCTGAGAAGCACACCAGTTCCAGTGGAGCGGCCGTCGCGGCACCAACGGCCGACCGGCCCGACGTCATCCGCAACGTCGTCCTGGTCGGCCCCTCAGGTTCCGGGAAGACGACCCTTGTCGAGGCCCTCCTCGTCGCGAGCAGCACCATCCCGCGCGCCGGCCGGGTCGAGGATGGGACCACCGTCAGTGACTTCGACGAGGTCGAGCACCGCCAGGGACGCTCGGTCGGGCTCTCGCTGGCACCCCTGCTCCACGACGGCGTCAAGGTCAACCTGCTCGATACGCCTGGTTACGCCGACTTCGTCGGCGAGCTCCGTGCCGGGCTGCGGGCCGCCGACTGCGCGCTCTTCGTCGTCGCGGCCAGCGAGGGGATCGACGCCGCCACGGAGGCGCTGTGGGAGGAGTGCGAGGCCGTCGGCATGCCGCGCGCGATCGCCGTGACCAAGCTCGACCACCCCCGTGCGGACTATCCGAGCGTTCTGGCGCAGGCGCAGTCGTCCTTCGGCCAGAAGGTCCTGCCGCTCTACCTACCGGTCGACGGCGGCGGCACCGTCACCGGCCTGGTCGGCCTCCTGACGCAACGACTCTTTGACTACTCCTCCGGCAGCCGGGTCGAGGGCGAGGCGCCCGCCTCGTTCGCCGACGAGCTGGAATCGGCGCGCGGCAGCCTGATCGAGGGCATCATCGAGGAGTCCGAGGACGAGAGCCTCATGGACCGCTACCTCGGTGGCGAGCCGATCGACACCAAGGTGTTGATCGACGACCTCGAGAAGGCGGTCGCTCGGGGCTCCTTCTTCCCCGTTCTACCGGTCTGCTCCACCACAGGCGTCGGCACCCTGGAGGTGCTGGAGCTGATCACCAGCGCGTTCCCCTCGCCCTTGGAGCACGAGCCCGTCGAGTCCTTCACCCCGGTGGGCAAGTCCAACGGTCGGCTCCCCTGCGACCCGAACGGACCACTCCTGGCGGAGGTGGTCAAGACCTACTCCGACCCCTACGTGGGCCGGATCAGTCTGGTGCGGGTGTTCTCCGGGACCATCCGTCCGGACATGAAGCTGCACGTGTCAGGTCATTCCTCCGCCTTCTTCGGTGAGGAGCGTGGCCACGAGGACCACGACGAGGACGACCGGGTGGGCAGCCTGTCCTCCCCACTCGGCAAGCAGCAACGCCCGCTCAACCACTGCGTGGCCGGTGACATCTGCGCCATCGGCAAGCTGAGTCGAGCGGAGACCGGTGACACCCTCTCCAGCGTCGAGCAACCGCTGGTGATGCGGCCGTGGTCGATGCCGGAGCCGCTGCTGCCGGTCGCGATCGCCGCCCACACCAAGTCCGACGAGGACAAGCTCTCCCAGGGGTTGGCCAGGCTGGCGGCCGAGGACCCGACACTGCGGATCGAGCACAACGCCGAGACCCGCCAGGTGGTGCTGTGGTGCATGGGCGAGGCGCACGCCGACGTCGCGTTGGACCGGCTCGCGAACCGTTACGGTGTCACGGTCGACCAGGTTCCGTTGCGCGTCCCACTGCGGGAGACCTTCCAGGCCAAGGCGACCGGCCACGGCCGACACGTCAAGCAGACCGGCGGCCATGGCCAGTACGCCATCTGTGACATCGAGGTCGAGCCTCTTCCGGAGGGCAGCGGATTCGAGTTCGTCGACAAGGTCGTCGGTGGCGCCGTTCCCCGGCAGTTCATCCCCAGCGTCGAGAAGGGCGTGCGCGCCCAGATGGAGAAGGGAGTCCTCGCCGGATATCCGGTCGTCGACATCAGGGTGACGCTGTGCGACGGTAAGGCGCACAGTGTCGACTCCTCCGACATGGCGTTCCAGACCGCTGGCGCCCTCGCTCTGCGGGAGGCGGCAAAGAACGGCAAGGTCACCTTGCTGGAGCCGGTCGACCTGGTGACGGTCATGGTCGCGGACGAGTACGTCGGAACGATCATGGGCGACCTGTCGAGCCGTCGAGGCCGGGTCCTCGGCACCGAGCCGGTCGGCTCAGGCGGACGCACACTCGTCAAGGCGGAGGTCCCGCAGGTGGAGATCACCCGGTACGCCATCGACTTGCGCTCCATGTCCCATGGGACCGGCACCTTCACACGCACCTTCGTGCGCTACGAGCCGATGCCACCCAACGTCGCCGAACGGGTCCGCCAGGCGGCAACTGAGGAGCCCGTCAACGCCTGACGCGACACCAGGGAGCTGGACCAGGACCGCCGGGCTCGGCCACGGCGGTCGAGCGCCTGGGGCGACCCAGCGCCGGTGACGTCGACCCACGGCCACGGCCGGCTGGAGGACAGTGACCGGCTGAGGAAGCGCCACACCATCGGGCGGCGGCGCTGGTTACGCTGCTCGCCATGTCCGCGGATCGTTGTGTCTTCTGCCAGATCGTCGCCGGCGAGCTTCCCAGCACCATGATCGCCGAGGAGGAGCGCGCGGTGGCGTTCATGGACATCAACCCCGCCACGCCAGGCCACCTCCTCGTGGTGCCCCGGGACCACGCCCAGGACGTGTTCAGTGTCGCCGCTGACGACCTGGCGGCGTGCGCGTCGCTGGCCCAACGGATGGCCTGCCTGGTCCGGGACCGCCTCGGCGCCGACGGGGTGAACCTCCTGCAGAGCTCTGGCGCCGCGGCCTGGCAGACGGTCTTCCACCTGCACGTCCACGTCATCCCCCGCTACGCCGGCGACCCGCTGCGACTGCCGTGGCAACCCAGGCCCGGCGACCCCGAGGAGATCGCCAGCGTGGCCGCCAAGCTCCGCTCAGCCTGACCTATCGCGCGCAGCGTGGCGCCGCACCGCTCAGGCCTGGAGCCGGTCCCTCCGCCACCCCGAGGCGGTGAGAGCTACAGCGAGGCAGCGAGAGAAGGAGAACCCATGCCGTTGCTCTTCGACATGCCGCGGGAGAAGCTCGCGACCTACCAGGGCACCAACCCTCGTCCAGCTGACTTCGACGCCTACTGGGACGCCGCCCTGGCCGAGCTCGCCGCCGTCGACCCCAAGGTCGAGCTGGAACCGGCCGCCTTCCAAGCGCCGTTCGCGGAGTGTTTCCACCTCTGGTTCCAGGGCACCGGCGAAGCTCGGGTCCACGCCAAGCTGCTGCGGCCGAGGAACGCCACCGAGCCGCACCCGGCGGTGCTGCACTTCCACGGCTACGCCGGGCGCTCACCGGACTGGTCGGAGCTCCTCGGCTACGTCGCGCTCGGCTACACCGTCGCGGCGCTCGACTGCCGCGGCCAGGGTGGGCTCTCCGAGGACGTCGGCGGGGTTCGCGGGTGGACGCTGCGCGGTCACATCGTCCGTGGCTTGGACGACAACGTCGACAAGCTGTACTACCGGCACGTCTTCCTCGACACCGCGCTGCTGGCCCGCATCGTCATGGACATGGAGGACGTCGACGAGACGCGCGTCGGGGCCTGGGGCGCCAGCCAAGGCGGCGGTCTCACCCTCGCCTGCGCCGCGCTCGAGCCGCGGATCAAGCGGGCGGCACCCGTCTACCCGTTCCTGTGTGACTACCAGCGGGTCTGGGAGCTCGACCTGGCCAAGGACGCCTACCTCGAGCTCGACGAGTGGTTCCGCCGCTTCGACCCGCTGCACGAGCGGGAGGAGGAGGTCTTCACCCGCCTGGGCTACATCGACGTGCAACACCTCGCACCCCGGATCCGGGCGGAGGTGCTCATGGGCGTGGGGCTCAACGACACCGTGTGCCCGCCGTCGACCCAGTTCGCGGCGTACAACAAGATCACCAGCTCCAAGCAGGTGCTGCTCTACCCCGACTTCAAGCACGAGAGCCTGCCGGGTCACGCCGATCGGATCTTCACGTTCCTGTCGGGGCTGTGAGGCTCGTGCGGCGACGCCTCGCCCGGCCGCTGGCACGCAGCACGGCGGGTCTCGCGGTGCCGGTCAGCGGTCGGGCCAGGCCTCGGCCACCAGTGCCCGGGTGTCTCGGAGCAGCTGCGGCAGCACCTTGGCCCGGCCGACGACGGGCATGAAGTTGGTGTCGCCGCCCCACCGCGGAACGACGTGCTGGTGTAGGTGGGCGGCGATGCCGGCGCCGGCGACAGCACCGAGGTTCATGCCGATGTTGAACCCCTCGGGTGACGAGGCTCGCCGGAGCGCCCGGATGGCCTGCTGCGTGAAGGCCGCGAGCTCTGCCGTCTCCTCCTCGGTCAGGTCGGGGTAGTCGGCGACGTGCCGGTACGGGCACACCATCAGGTGGCCGGTGTTGTAGGGGTAGAGGTTGAGGACGGCGTAGACGAGTCTTCCCCGCGCGACCACGAGCCCGTCCTCGTCGTCCCGCTGTGGGATGTCGCAGAACGGGCACCCGTCCTCGGGGCCGCTCCCGGTCGGCTTGCCCTCCCCCAGGATGTAGGCCATCCGGTGAGGGCTCCACAGACGCTCGAGTCCGTCGGGTACTCCGACGCCGCCTTGGCGCACCTGGTCCTCCACGGCACCGATCCTACGGACGCCGCCCTCACGGGCGTGCCGCACCGGCCGCGCACCGTCGGCCCCATGACCGGCCGCCGGAACGGTCACCGGCGGCCGGCACGGGAAGGCTCAGATCTGGATCCGGCGCTCGACGGCCGAGACGATCTCGGCGACAGCCTCGTCGATGGGCACGCCGTTCTTCTGCTCGCCGGAGCGGTAGCGGAACGACACCGCGCCTTGCTCCATGTCGCGGTCCCCAGCGAGCAGCATGTACGGCACCTTCTGGGTCTGCGCGTTGCGGATCTTCTTCTGCATACGGTCGTCCGAGCGGTCGACCTCCACCCGGATCCCGCGCTCCCGAAGCTTGGCCGCCACCTGGTCGAGGTACTCGATGTGCCGTTCCGCGATCGGGATCGCCACGACCTGCACGGGCGCCAGCCACGGCGGGAACGCACCGGCGTAGTGCTCGAGCAGGATGCCGAAGAACCGCTCGATCGAGCCGAACAGCGCCCGGTGAATCATGTACGGCCGCTGCCGCGAGCCGTCGGCGGCCTGGTACTCGAGATCGAATCGCCCCGGCTCCTGGAAGTCGACCTGCAGCGTCGACAACTGCCACTTGCGGCCGATCGCGTCGCGGACGTGGACGTCGATCTTCGGCGCGTAGAACGCGCCCTCCCCCTCCGCGACCGTGTACGGGATGTCGGCCCGCTTCAGCGCCTCCTCCAAGGCCGCCTCGGCGGCGTTCCAGTCCTCGATCTCGCCGACGTACTTCTCCGGCCGCGTGGACAGGTCAGCGGTGAAGTCCTCCAGGCCGAAGTCGCGCAGCAGGTCGATGACGAACGCCAGCAGCGACGCGAGCTCGTCCTGCAGCTGCTCGGGCGTGCAGAAGATGTGCGCGTCGTCCTGGGTGAAGCCACGGGCCCGAGTCAGGCCATGCACGACGCCGGACTTCTCGTACCGGTAGACGGTGCCGAACTCGAACAGCCGCAGCGGAAGGTCCCGGTAGGACCTGCCGCGCGACCGGTAGATGAGGACGTGCATGGGGCAGTTCATCGGCTTGAGGTAGTAGTTGTGCCCCTCGTCCTCCATCGGCGCGTACATCGCGTCCCGGTACCACCCCAGGTGCCCTGAGGTCTGGAACAGCTCCTCACGCGCCAGGTGGGGGGTGTAGACGAACTCGTACCCGGCCTGTTCGTGACGGCGTCGCGAGTACTCCTCCATCACCCGCCGGATGGCACCGCCCTTGGGGTGCCAGACGGCCAGCCCGGAGCCGACCTCCTCGGGGAAGCTGAACAGGTCGAGCTCGACGCCGAGCCGCCGGTGGTCGCGCCGTTCGGCCTCCTCCAGCATCGTCAGGTAGGCCTGGAGGGCCTCCTTGCTCTCCCACGCGGTGCCGTAGATGCGCTGAAGCTGCGGGTTGCGCTCGTTTCCCCGCCAGTAGGCGGCGGCCACCCGGGTCAGCTTGAACGCCGGGATGTGCTTGGTCGTCGGCAGGTGCGGCCCGCGGCACAGGTCCTTCCAGGCCAGCTCCCCGTTGGGGCGGACGTTGTCGTAGATGGTCAGCTCGCCCGCGCCAACCTCGACACCGGCACCGTCGGCAGCGCCATCCGCCTGCCCTTTGAGGGTGATGAGCTCCAGTTTGTACGGTTCGTCGGCGAGCTCGCGACGAGCCTCCTCGTCGGTGACCACCCGCCGCGCGAACCGCTGGCGCTCCTTGACGATCTGCCGCATCCGGGCCTCGATGCGGTCCAGATCGTCCGGCGTGAACGGCGTGGGGACGTCGAAGTCGTAGTAGAAGCCGTTCTCGATCGGTGGGCCGATCCCCAGCTTCGCCTCGGGGAACAGCTCCTGGACAGCCTGCGCCAGCACGTGCGCGGTGGAGTGTCGGAGGATCGCGCGACCGTCCTCGCTGTCGATCGGGATCGGCTCCACCTCCGCGTCGGGGTGGAGGCGCTGGGCGAGGTCACGCAGCTCACCGTCGATCCGGGCGGCGATCACCGACTGGTCGCCCTCGAACAGCTCGCCGGCCGTGGCGCCCGTCGTGACCTCGCGCGTGACCCGCTCGCCACTGCGAAGGACGTGGACGGTGATCTGCTCCCCCGGGCTCGACCCGGGACCACGGCTGTCGGACACAGACGGCTCCTCGGCGTACGGACAGGACAGGACTGACCCGCCGATCCTATGTCGTGACCTCACCGGGTTGGACAGCCACCGCACCGACGTCGCGTGGAGCCACCCACGGCGCCGGCGCTCCCACGAGCTCGCCCGGGCCTGCACCGGCGCCTAGGCCCGCGAGCCCCCGGCGCGCGCGTCGTCGGCCTTCGCGAGGTAGCCGACCGCGACCTGCGCTGGACGCAGCAGGCGTCCCTCGAGGGCGTAGCCGGGTCGCCGGACCTCAACCACGCGCCCCACCTGCTCAGGCGACTCGACCGGAACCCGCCGCACCGCCTCGTGTACCCGCGGGTCGAACTCCTCCCCCGCCGCGTCGACCTCCCGCAGACCGCGCCGGAGGAGGACCTCGAGCAGTTCCTCGCGCACCGAGGTGAGCGGCTCGGCCGTCTCAGGCGGCAGGTGCGCTGTCATGGCGTCGATCCGGTCGACCACGAGCAGGATCTCCCGGGCCATCGGGGCCACGAACTGCTCGGCGAGGTCGCGCTGGGCGAACTTCAGCTGCCGGTACAGCTCGTCGTAGAGCCGCTGGCGGGCCTCGTCCTCGAGCAGCCGCCGCTCGACCACCTCACGGAGCAGCGCCACCTCGCCAGCGAGCTCGGTGATGTCAACGTCCGCCACCCTCAGACCCCTCTCCTGAAGACACCCAGGCGGCCACGTCCTCCGGCCGACGCCCGGCCGCGCCGGTAGTACTTCCAGGCGGGTACCCGGTGCCGAAGGACGTAGACGCCCGCGACGACGACCATCCAGAACGCCCCGAAGACCCGCAGCGACTCGACGTCAGAGGCGAAGGCGACCAGCGCCGCCGCCACGAACAGCATCGCGTAGAACCGAAGGTGCGCACTGCGAGTCCACACGGCCTTGCGGGCCTCCGCCAGCAGATCGGACAGCTCCTCCACGTTCGTCCGCACGTGCCAGTCGGACAGGCCGAGCCGTCGGATCCGCCTCAGGTGTCGACGAACGAGGCGCAGCTGACGACGGGACAGGATCATCGGGCGCGTTCGCCCTCGAGCGTCACGCACCTCACCCAGGCTGGCGACCGCGCTCTTATAGAGCGCGGTCGCCAGCGCCAGCTTGGCGTCCTCGTCGTCCGGATGCTCGGCGAGCACCTGCTCCAGAATCGTCAAGCCATCCTTGACGCGACCAGCGCCGACTTGTGCGAGGCCCAGGCCGGCGCGCGCTCGCAGGTTGCCGGGATCACGCTGCAGGACGTACTCGAACTCCGCCCGCGCCCGCCGCCACGCGGCCCGGTCGAGATAGGAGTCCCCGCGGTGCAGGTGGACGTCAAGGTCGCCTTCCGGCGTGCCTCCGCGCGGTGTGGTGCCCTGGTGGGTGGTCAGGTGGGGTCGGTCGGGTCGTGAGCCGGCGGCGGGGTCGCCGTCTAACCGTCGACGGCCGGTGGCCTCCCGTCGGGACGTCGGCGCGCGTGAGTGCCGGCTCGCGGCGCCGTGGTCGGCCGGTGTCACGGCCTGGCGGGCGCGCGCGTCGTCGTACGCTCGCCGCGCCACCGGATCGAGCAGGATCCGCTCCGCACTGTCCACGTCGCGCACGCGCTGCTCGGCGTAAGCGCGCCGCTCCGGGTCAGGGCTGGACTGCCGGCGTACCCAGATGCGGCGCTGCCGAGTGATCGCCGCCCGGATCTCCTCCTCAGAGGCGTCCTGGGTGACTTCGAGCAGCTCGTAGTAGTCGAGGTCCATCGTCGTCAGCCGATGTCGAGCCGGCGCATCCGGTCGCTGGCTGCGGCGACCTCCGCCTCCCCCATGGTCGCGACGTTGTCGACGTCGAACGTGCCGATCGAGCGGCCCGCCGTCTTGTCGATGACCTCGATCGAGACGGTCTGGTCCTCGTCATAGGCGTAGACGACCTCGAAGGGCGCGCCGGCGGGATAGGGAGGGATGTCGAAGGTCTGCTCCCCGATCCGCCGCACGTAGGCGGGGTCGTGGTCGTCGCCTTGGGTCACCTCCACCTTGAGCTTGGTCTGGTTGTCCTGGATGGTTTCGAAGGTCTGGGCGCGACGAGCCGGGATCTTGGTGTTGGCGGGGATGATGACGACGTTCTCGATGTCGTCCTCGGAGGTGGCGCCCCGGCGAACCGCGATGACACCAAGCCCCTGCGACGTGACGTCGCGGATTCTGGGGAGCGTCATGCCCGTCGCGAGGACAGGGCGACGGGCGTCGTCGGCTGCCGATTGGGCGTCGATCAGGTGCGCCTGCACGGCCGCGCCGAGCGCCACCACTTCGTCGGGGTTGATGCCCCTCACCGGCTCGCGGCGCCAGACCTGCTCGATCATCCGGGCCACCATCGGCATCCGGGTCGAGCCGCCGGCCAAGAGCACGTGGTCGATCTTCGACCAATCCAGCCCCGCGTCAGCGACCACCATCTCGGCGATGTCCCGGGTACGGCTCAGCAGGCTCGACGTCACGTCCTCGAACTCCGCCCGAGTGACGGGGATGACCTTCGAGACTCCGTCGGCGGCGAGGACCACGCGAGTCTGCTCGACCGTCGTCAGGCTGCGCTTGGCGATCTCGGCCTTCTCCCGCAGGTCAGCCTCGGCCTCGGCGTTGTCGAGCAGACTCGGACCACCCGCCGCCTGGAACCGCTCGTCGAGCAGCTGCATGAGCAGGTTGTCGAAGTCGAAGCCGCCCAGGTTGCGGTCCCCGTGGGTGGCGAGGACGTCGAACTCGTGGCCGTCGACCGCCAGGACCGTGACGTCGAACGTTCCGCCGCCGAGGTCATAGACGAGCACCGTGCCGTTGGTGTTGGTCTCCACCCCATACGCCAACGCGGCGGCGGTGGGCTCGTTGAGCACGCGGCGGACCGTCAGCCCGGCGATCCGTCCGGCGTCCATCGTGGCCCGCCGAGGAGCGTCGTCGAAGTAGGCCGGCACGGTGATGACCGCGTCGGTCACCTCCTCGCCGAGGGCCAGCTCGACGTCCTCTTTGATCCGGCGCAGGATGATGGCCGAGATCTCCTCCGGGCGGTACGAGGTGCCGGCGGACGTCTCGAACCTCCACGTCGGGTCCCCCATGGAGCGCTTGACGAACTGCACCGCGTCGAGCGGAGACGCGGCGGCCGAACGCTTGGCCATCGTCCCGACGAGCGGGGTCTCGCCGGAGAAGAACACCACGGACGGGGTGAGGCGCTCACCGTCCCTGTTCACCACGATCTCGGGCTTGCCGAGCTCGTTGACTCGCGCGGCCGCCGAGTACGTCGTCCCCAGGTCGATCCCGATCGTGTGCCCCACGTGTCCCGCCTTTCCAGCCACACGAACCCTCGACGCCGCCGGCGCCGGCCAGCGGCGTACGCACGACCGACCGACACAACGTAGCCGACGGATGCCGGACGCGTCGCCGCTCGCTCTCGCGTGGCGAGAGATCGGATAGCATGCCTCAGGTGAGCGATGCTCCTCATCCGACGGCCTTCGCCGACCTCCTCGCGGCGAACCGCGCGTACGCCGAGCGCTTCCCACTCGCTGGCTTCGACGGAGTGGCACGGGCCGGTGTCGCGATGGTGACCTGCATGGACTCCCGGATCGACCCGCTCGGCATGGTCGGCCTCCGTCCGGGCGACGCCAAGATCTTGCGCAATCCCGGCGGTCGCGTCACCGACCAGGTGCTCGTCGCGCTCGTCCTCGGCGTGCACCTGCTGGGCGTCGAGCGTGTCCTCGTGGTCCAGCACACCCGGTGCGCGATGGCGTCGGCGAGCGAGGCGGAGCTACGCGACCGGATATCGCGGGCGAGCGGCCAGGACGCGTCGTGGCTCTCGATCGGCGCGATCGAGGATCAGGTCGCGAGCATCCACGACGAGGTGGCCAAGGCACGCACCCATCCGCTCATCCCGCCGTCCGTGGCTGTCGGCGGCTTCCTGTACGACGTGGACACCGGCCTCCTCCACCACGTCTGCTGACCGCCGCACGGCGCCGGCCCGGGCGGAGGTTCGGAGCCTCGCGGGGGCCATGGCTCGCGCCTTCCTCACGGCTCCCCGTCACCGCCACGCGAGGGCACAGCACAGCGCGGCGAAGGCGGCCACTGCCGCGACAGTACGCACCAGGTGCCACCGGTTCCACGGCTGCTCGAAGCGGATCCGCACGCCGGCCACGTCGGTGTGTCGGTCCCGTCCGGCCCGCTCGAGCATGGCGTTGAGCGGGATGTTCGACCGGACGGTGACGCCGAGCCAGAACAGGTCGGCCGCACCGGCGACGGCGACGAGCGCCTGCACTCCTCGCCCGGCGAGCGCGTCCACGACGAGGACCGCGAGGGTGAGGAGCGGCGCGCCGACGAAGCTCAGCGCGAACCAGCCGTTTTGGATCGCGGTGTTGATGCGCCGCATCACGTCGACGAAGGTCTCGTCGCCGACTCGACGCAGCGCGAGCATGACGGAGCAGGCGTAGGCGTAGAACAGCCCAGCGACCAGTCCGGTGCTGACCGTGGCGAGCACCATCAGCACGTCCCGGAACGGTCCCGTGGCCACGGGGCCCTCCTCCCGATGGTCGTGGAGACGTCTTGCTCTGTGGAGCGAGCCGCACGACGATCGAACGTGATCAGTCTCACCACATTGCGCGCGTCTACAGTCAGGACGCCATGAGCACGCTGACCGACGACACCTTGGCCAGCCTTCTGCAAGGTCCGCGAGCGAGAGGCGCCTTCCTGCTGCGGTCGATCCTGGATCCGCCGTGGGCATTGCGGATCGCTGACCGCGCACCGTTGTCCTTGGTCACGATGCTTCGCGGGCAGGCGTGGATCCTGCGAGACGAGGACGAGCCCCAGCCGCTGCGGCCTGGAGACGTCGCGCTCATCCGGGGACCGGACCCGTACACGATTGCCGACGACCCGGCCACCGCGCCGCACGTCGTGATCCATCCCGGACAGCGCTGCACGACCCTGCGGGGCGAAGGGCTGAGTGAGTCGATGCGCCTCGGCGTGCGAACCTGGGGCAACGCGACCGACGGTGCGGCGGTCATCCTGAGCGGCACCTACCAGATGCACAGCGAGGTTGGTCGACGGCTGTTGAGCGCTCTGCCACCGCTGCTGATTCGCCCCGTCGAGGAGGACGACCGCGCCCTCGTCTCGCTTCTGGAAGACGAGCTCGGCAAGACCGCCCCCGGCCAGGAGCTGGTCCTCGATCGCCTCCTCGACCTGGTCATGGTCAGGATCCTGCGCGCCTGGCTGGCCGATCCGGGAGCCGGCGCCCCCGGTTGGTACCGGGCGCAGCACGACCCCGTCGTCGGGACCGCCCTGCGACTGATGCACGCGAACCCGGCCCATCCGTGGACCGTCGCCGAGCTGGCCGCCAAGACCGGCGTGTCCCGTGCGGCGCTCGCCCGTCGGTTCACCGCCCTGGTCGGCGAGCCGCCGATGAACTACCTCACCGAGTGGCGGCTCGCGGTGGCGGCGGACCTGCTCCGTGACCCCGACATGACAGTCGCCGCGGTCGCCAGACGCGTGGGCTACAGCAGTCCGTTCGCGCTGAGCGCCGCCTTCAAGCGGGTGCGCGGCGTCAGCCCGCTGGAGTACCGCAGGACGCTGACCACCCGTCCCCAGCAGCCCCTGGGCGTCTGACGAGCGTCTCGCACCCGGGGTCACGACCGGGAGACCGCGGCGGGCGAGCCGGTCGACGACTCTGCGCCCGACCTTCCCGGTCCCGCCCGTGACCAGGACCGTGTCGGCTCTGGTGTGGTGGATCTTCGTCGCCATGGCTCCAAGCCAACAGGCGACCGGTGAGACCATCCATAGTCCAGACGCTCAGATGCATGTTCGTTCCTCCACGGACTGCTGAGGTCTCACTGGGGGTTGGCGGGCGACGCATGGTGAGCCGAGGCACGTGCGGGCGGCTCCCGCCCTGGTGTCCGTCGCCGGTGTTCTGGCTTCCCGTGCTTCTCCGCGCGCGTGTGCCAGCAGCTGTCACCCAGCTAGCCGCTGCGGCGTAGGTCCCGGATCTCCGGTAGTCGCCGGAAGCCGGCTGACGTGTAGGTAGCGACGGCGCCGACGTTGGAGCTGGGCGTGCAGACGGTCGCACTCGACGAGCCGAGCTCCTGCAGTGCCGCCGCCGCGGCGACACTGATCGCCGTGCCGTATCCGTGACCGCGATGTTCCCGGTGCACGCCCATCGGCTCGAGCAATCCGGGCTTCCCCGGTCCTGCCGACCACACCGTCACGGCCGCGACCGCGTTGCCCTGGTCGTCGTACGCGACCAGACACCGGGCGTCGGCGTACGGCAAGCCGGCCGCCATCGCGTGCCAGCGCTGGTCCGTGAACGTCGAGCCGTCGAACGCTGCCCGCTGGACGGCGGCGCGCACGTGCGCCTGCTCCGGCCCGATCACCTCGATGCGTACGTCTGGTCCCTCCACCGGCTCGGTGAGGTCACACCGCAGCGGTGTCCACGGCTCGCCGACGTCCCAGCCGTCGTCGACGAGCAGCTCCCGGACCAGCGCGCCCATGGGCGCCGCAACAAACGCGTCCCCCTCCATCAGGACGCCGCGTTCCGGCTCGGTCACGTCCTTGACGATCTGCTGCGCGACTTCTTCGTCCCGCTGGGCGTCCGGCGCGAGCGCCAGCCGCAACAGCTCGGGACCGTCCAGCAGCCCGACGGCGAGAATCTGTCCGCCCCGACTCCACATCCGAACCGCCGCGGCCGTGGCCTCCGCCCCGTACCGCCAGAACCAGCCCAGGTCCCCCGGTGTAGTTGCACCGGCGCCCCGTCGTCCTGCCACTCCCGCAGCGCGCCCACGGCCTCGCTCAAGCTCTCGATCCCGGGCATGTCCAACTCGATCGCCATGGCCTCGATCACACACCACCACGCCGGTCGTCCGCACCGGGTTATGGACCGGGGCCGTGCCCGGGCGCCGTCGCGGACGTCAAGCGCGGTCAGGCGGCGTGCCGCGGTCGACCGGCTCCGGTATGGGACGGAGGCACCGGCTGCCTCGACCTGGCCAGCCCTGCAACCTGGAATGAGGCCCCTCGGAGCCCTCGAGGGCCCGCACACCTCCCGGGCCCCAGGTCATCACCGAGCAGCCCGATGTTTCGGCGACGACAGTGAAGCCGGGCCTTCACAACGGGAACGGGTGAAACCGCTACCCACGTCTCGGCTGAGCTGGATCGGCGGGTGTTGCCGTCCTTGGCCGGGCGCTGCCTCCGGCCAAGGACGAGGGTCAGTCAACGACTCAGGAGTCCTCACCCGAAGAGCTCCTGAACTGTGCTCGTTGATCTTGTTGATGGTGGGCGATGCTGGGATCGAACCAGCGACCTCTTCGGTGTGAACGAAGCGCTCTCCCGCTGAGCTAATCGCCCCCTGCCATCGCTTCGCACTCGGCCGTGGATGGCGAAGGAAACCTTAGCGCACTTCCCCTCATGCCCACGAGCGCACCCACTCCATGAGCGACATGACCGGGGACGGCCATCCGTACCGGGCTACCCACCACGAGCCGGCCGCGGCCAGCGCCAGCACGACGACGGCCGCGATCCCGAGGTTCCGCCTGCGGACCCTCGGGTCCAACGCCCGCGCGCTCGCCTCCCGAGCCCGACGTTTGGCCCAGTCCAAGACATGGTGGGCCCAGGCGAACTCGGTCGCCAGAATCGCCAAACCCAGGATGACGGTGAGCCATCCCGGGCCGGGCGTCACGAACATCACCAACCCGGCGAGGACGAACGTCACGCCGACGATGAACACCCCAGCCCGCCAGGTTGTGTCCAGCGTGCGTGAACGTCGTACCCGGCGACGTATCCGGCGCAGCGGTGCGCCGATGCGGTGCCACCGATGAGAGGCGCCCGCGGGATCCACGGCCGGATCCTCGACCATCGTCCCCGTCGACGCGTGCACCGCCGTGGGGCCAGGCTCCGGCGTCTCGGCGCGAGGCTGGCGAACCCGGTCCTCAGGCATCACACCCCTCCTGGATTCCTCTCACCGACCGGGCGGCGTGCGGGCGCGCGGAGACGGTCCGGTGGCCCGATTCGGACACCGCGCGTGAGACTACCGTGCCGGTGACGTGCCTACCCCGCTTGTGTACCCGGCGTCGTGGCGCTCCGAGCCGCGATCCCGCGATCTCGTCTCACATAATGAGAATCTTCGGGTGCGAATATCACCAGACCGGGACGCAGGTGTCTCCTGGGTTTGAGGATTGGCCCTTGGTAGGAGCAGACTCTGGCCCAATGGCCCTACCGCCGGTCCCTTGATCACCCACGGAAAGGCCCGTGCCCCCTGATGGATGCACTTCCTGCTTCGGTGACACACGCCCTGCCGTTGCGTCTGATCGACGGTTCCGGCACGGCGCTGAGCCTGACCGCCGAGCTGCGGTATGACGCCTCGGACCCGTACGCTGTCGACGCTATCTTCCACACCGGCGATCCCAAAGGGGTGCGCTGGGTGTTCGCTCGACAGCTGCTGTCCGAAGGGCTCTTCCGGCCCACCGGCGAAGGCGACGTGCACGTGTCACCGCTCGTCGACGACAACGGTCGGGCCATCGTGCTGATCGAGCTTCGCTCGCCCGACGGTGAGGCGGTCCTCCACGCGCCCGCGGACGCCCTCGCGGCGTTCCTGCAGAGCACCTACGGCATCGTCCCGCCGGGCGGCGAGAGCATGCACATCGACCTCGACCTCCTCGTCGAGGAGCTCCGCCGCGGGCCCACAACAGGGCTCTGACGGCTCCTGGGGCCCCGGATCTTCCTCACAGCCCTCGGCTCAGGGCGCCCTCACGAGCTGCCCGCTCAGGGGTCGACGAGCTCGGCCGCCCGCTCGGCGAAGACTCGCATCGCCTCGGCGGTGATCGGCCCCGGCGCGTCCAGCGTCCTCCCGTCCACGGCGTGCACAGCCTGGACGTCACGGGTGGTGGAGGTGAGAAAGATCTCATCCGCGTCAGCCAGCGCGCTCATCGGCACGTCCTTCTCCTGGCCCCCGTACCACTCCAGGACGAGCGCGCGAGTCACGCCGGCGAGGCACCCGGCGGACAGCGGCGGCGTGTAGAGCTGGCCGTCCAGGACGACGAAGACATTCGACCCGGTGCCCTCGCAGAGATTGCCCACCGTGTTGGCGAACAGCGCCTCCGACGCCCCCCGCTCGAGCGCGTACGCCAGCGCCATGACGTTCTCGCCGTACGACGTCGTCTTCAGGCCCGTCAGCGCGCCGCGCTCGTTGCGCGGCCACGGGACCGTCACGACCGCCGTGGACGTGGGTCGTGTCCCGAGCGGGGCAACGCCGACGACGATCGTCAGACCCTGATCACCGCGCTCGGAGGCCAGCGGACCCGGACCTCCGGTCACGGTGATCCGGAGCCTGCCGTCCGGCTGATCCCAGCCGGAGAGGACCTCACTGATCCCCTGGCGCACGACAGCGAGGTCGGGTTTGCCGAGCCCGAGCCCGTCGGCCGACCGGACCAGCCTGTCCAGGTGCCGCCGCAGCGCGAACGGCTCGCCGTTGACGACCTTGACGGTCTCGAAGACCCCGTCGCCGACGGTGAGGCCGTGGTCGATCGGCGAGATCGCGGGCTGCGAGGGATCTTCCACGAGGCGACCGTTGACCCACACCCTCATGGCGCGTTCGTTCCCTTCTCGTGGCCTTGTCAGGGCACCACTATGGACCTGTCGGCCCAGGGCTTACTCGCCGCCCCGGATGTCGCTGTCCAGGCCTCGGGCTCGCCTCGTCCTCACCCGTGAGGAGCGTGCCGTGGCGGCCGGAGCGAGAGTGCGACGGGTCGCGCCCGAACCGAGCCAGACGCTTCCCTCCATCGTCGCCCAGGTCCGGGCGCCGGGCCAGAGGCCGTCCGTGTCGGCGCCGAGCCACCCGGACCCGCGGCACACTCGAAAAAGCCCCACCCCCCACGTGCACGCTTCGCCGAGGATGGGCTAAAGTGCTCTGCGCGTCGAGCGATACGGCGCGACGCAGGCGGACGTAGCGCAGTTGGTAGCGCATCACCTTGCCAAGGTGAGGGTCGCGGGTTCGAGTCCCGTCGTCCGCTCGGAGCGGGCCTGGGGGTCTGGGGTTTGCCTCCCAGGACAACGCAGCGCAGGCCTGTCGCTGGTGGAGTGGCCGAGAGGCGAGGCAACGGCCTGCAAAGCCGTGTACACGGGTTCAAATCCCGTCTCCACCTCGAATGACCCGACACGGGCGATTAGCTCAGTGGGAGAGCGCTACCTTGACACGGTAGAGGTCACTGGTTCAATCCCAGTATCGCCCACCACATTTGACCAGGTCAGAGGCGGTATCTCACGGATGGTCCACCGCCTCTGACCCGGGTGTCGATGCACTGATGTACAAACTGCTCGCCACAGGCCTCAGGTAGAGCCGTCGGCTCGTGTCTTGAAAAGCTGATCCAACTCCGGTCTCCCTCGTCACGAGCAGATCTGGCTTTCCCTCTCCGCAGCGCTTCACGGCGTGCTCGCCACACCGACGCTCCCGCCCGCCGCGCCCTGAGTTCAGCGTGGTGTGTGGGCCCACGTCCCAGCGAGGTCGGTGACGCGTTCATGGTGTGGCGCGACCTAGACCTCTCCGTCGAGGCGCCAGGCGTGACCATCGCGGACTTCTTCGAGCTCGGCGCGCACGTCACGGAGCGGCGTGGAAGTCCTTCTTCGGCGACAACCGGGCGGGGTGTCGCTTGTGGACTCCGCCTTGGGGAGCTCGCGAACGGCGCGTGGACGTTCGGTATCTGGGCGGTCGACCGGTTCGCGAGCGTCGTGGCTCAGGCGCTCGAGTTCGTCGACCGTCTCACGCCTGAGGCCTGACGCGATCCTGCGCATCAAAGAGCGGTGTTGGGACGATCCTCACTGCCGAGGAACGATCACGAGCGACCTGATCGACCGAGCCGTTCTCGACTCTGGCGTCAGGGCGATCGCGGACTTCGAGTCCTACGTCGCAGCGGGTAGGGCGCTCGGCCTCCGCCAGAAGCTCGGTATGGCCGCGTCCGTGTCGCGTCGAGCGAAGCTCAGCGTCGGGCGATGCGCGGCCGCTCAGACAAGCTCGAGGCCTCCGTCGACGGTGAGCACCTGGCCGGTCAACCATGTGGCGCTGGGATCGGCTAGGCGCAGCATCCAGGTGGCGATCTCGTCAGGTGAGCCACGGCGGCCCAGTGGGACGCGGGCGGCCTCGTCCCCTTTGCTCCGCTCGATGACAGCGGGCGGCAGGCCCGCCGCGGCGAGAGCCTCGCTCTCGGTAGGGCCGGGAGCTATGGCGTTGACTCGAATGCCGTCGGCGGCCAGCTCGAGGGCCCAGCTGCGGGTGAGGTGCTCAAGGGCGGCCTTGGTCGCGGCGTCGTGAGCGGCGCCAGGCGCAGGCCGATGACCGTACGTGCTCGAGACGTTGAGGATCGATCCCTTCGTCCGACGCAGGTGCGGTAAGGCAGCGCGGGCGAGCAGACTCGGTGCGTGACGCGCAAGCCGACCAGCTCGTCGATGCCGTCGACGGTGGTCTCGGCGAGAGGCATCACCTTGAGCGCGCCCGCGTTGTTCACCAGAACGTCGAGGCGTCCCCACCGGCTGACAGCGGCGTCGACGATCGTGTGGTGAACGTCCGCGGCGCAGGTCAGCGGGATGGGTGACGATCGCGGGGTGACCGGCGGCCGTCTCGGCCAGTGCGGCCTGACGGCGTCCCACCGCGAGGACGCCAGCCCCAGCGCGGGCGAAGGCACGAGCGGCGGCTCGACCTATGCCTGACCCAGCACCATTGACGATGACGACCCTGCCGGTGAAGTCCGTGCTCAGCTCCACCGCCACTCCTTGTTCGATGTTCGATGAACGGCGAATAAGGTAGCATCGTCGCGTGAAGCGGGCGCGTCACCCGGACGTAGCGGAGATGAGCCTCACCGCGGTGATGGGAGCGTTGAGCGATCCGATCCGCGTCGGGCTAGTGCGCGTGCTCGCCGACGGCCGAGAGCGGGGATGGGGCGAGCTCCACGCACCGGTGGCCAAGTCCACGCTCAGCCACCACCTGCGCGTGCTACGGGACGCGGGTCTCACCCGAACGCGCCAAGAAGGCACCCGATGTTTCGTCCGGCTCCGCGCCGAGGACCTGCACGAGAGGTTTCCAGGGCTCCTCGAGGCCGTCCTCCGCGCGGCCGACAGAGACGACGTCGGAGGGCAGGTCAGCGTGGCCGAGGACTCGCCTCACTGACAACGACGAATGTCGAGGAGGCTCTGTCTCCGCGACGGCTCAAGCGTGGCGACGACCGCCGCGATGGGGTCTTTGTCACACCTGGGTTCCTGGCTCCGACCGACTGTCCGCTAAGGTAAAGACACGGTAAAGGCGACTGGAGGAGGTGGCACGTCTGGTGTGTGCCACTTCCGCCTTGCTCCGGCCGGTCATCGGTCTGCTGCTGGGGCTCGCGCTGATCTTCCTCATCGTTGACGTCGGGCCGCGCTGGCAGACCACCTCAGCGGCGTGGGCAACACGCGGCATCCCCGCGTCGGGCGCTGTGGGCCGGTGCGTCGCCCACGACCACGGCGCGCCGCCCGTGCCGGTTCCGCAGCCCTCGCCGCGGACGGACAGCGGCGACCACGCCGTCGTCGCGAGCTGCGCGACCACGGCGTTGACGCACGCCCTGGACTCCACCCCGCCAGTCCAGCTGCAGTCCGACACGCCAACGCCGGTGTGCTGCCTCATCAGCACAGGGACAAGCGCCCCTCGCGGCACCGAGACCCGCGTGTACACCTCCCGGGCGCCGCCAGCGTCGTCACCCGTCAGCTGACCAGCCAACCTGCCCGTCACCTCGAGGGCCGTGGACCCGGCCCTCGAGACCATCGGTTTCCCACACCGCGCAAGGCGGTGGACGGGAAGACCTGCTCGTTCGAGCGCCAGTCTCCGTTACCTCACCGGCGGCGAGTCGCCGCCACTCCGGACTTCGCGATCGCCCACGACCTCGCGGACGAGGTCTGGGGAGGTGGGTCGAAGCGACCTAGTCAGTTCCTTCCGTGGTCGTGTGGGGAACGACGGCGCCCCAGCGTCACTCGACGACGGTCGTTCGTACGACCCGCACCTGCCGTGCGGCGACGCGAGGTGCGGCCGACACGCCGAGGCGGGGCCGGAGAAGCGCGCCGAACGGGTACCGACGGGTCGTAGTGAACGACTGGAGACCCCGTGACCCCGAACGAGCTCAATGCGATCCTCTTCGGCGCGCTGCTCGTGCTGCTCGTTGCCGTGGCCGCGGTGCGTCTGGCGGTCCGTGCCGGTCTGCCGTTGCTCCTCGTCTTCCTCACGATCGGGTTGGCGATCGGAGAGGCGGGCCTCGGACTGGAGTTCGAGAACGCGACGCTGACCCAGGAACTCGGCCTCATCGCCCTCGGCGTCATCCTCGCCGAAGGTGGTCTCACCACCCGCTGGTCGGTGATTCGGCCCGTCCTCGGGCTCTCGGTGACGCTGGCGACGGTCGGCGTGCTGATCACCGTCGCCATCACAGCAGTCCTGGCCCATCTGTTCCTCGGCCTCGATTGGCGCACCGCGATTCTGGTGGCCGCCGCCGTGGGGTCGACTGACGCCGCGGCTGTCTTCTCCGTGCTGCGTCGCCTTCACCTGCGACCTCGGATGGCCGCGGCGCTCGAGGCCGAGTCGGGTTTCAACGACCCGCCCGTCGTCATCCTCGTCACCCTGGTTCTGTCCGACGCCTGGACGGATGCGAACCCCATCGCCGCCGCCGGTCAGGTCCTCTACCAGCTCGTCGTCGGCGTCCTGGTCGGCCTGGTCGCCGGTCGGGTCGGCGAGTGGGTACTCTCCCGCAGCGCGCTCCCCGCCGCCGGGCTCTACCCAGTCGCCACGATGGCGCTCGCGCTGCTCGCCTACGCGGGCGCGGGCCTCGCCGGCGCCAGCGGACTGCTCGCGGCGTACGTCGCAGGCGTGTGGCTGGGTAACGCCCAACTCCCCCACAAGCGAGCCACCATGGGCTTCGCCGAGGGCATGGCGTGGGTCGCCCAGATCGGCCTCTTCGTGCTCCTGGGCCTGCTGGCCAGCCCGTCGCGCCTGCTCGGCGCGCTCGTCCCCGCGCTCATCGTCGGGGGAGCACTCCTGCTGGTCGCCCGACCACTCACGGTGTTCCTCTGCTCCGTCTGGTTCCGCGTCCCCTGGCGTGAGCAGGCGTTCATGTCCTGGGCAGGGCTCCGCGGCGCCGTGCCCATCGTGGTGTCGACCCTTCCGCTCAGCGCGGGGATTCCCACCGCCCACGAGATCTTCGACATCGTCTTCGTGCTCGTGGTCGTGTTCATCCTCATCCAGGCTCCGGTGCTGCCCTTCCTCGCCCGGCGCCTGGGTGTGGCCGACGAGCCGACCCGCGAGCTCAACATCGAAGCCGCGCCGCTGGAGGAAGCCCACGCCGACATCCTCCAGGTGGCGGTCCCCGAAGGCAGTGGCCTCATCGGGGTCTACATCGACGAGCTTCGGCTGCCGCGCCACGCGGCCGTGAGCCTCATCGTCCGAGGCGGCCACACCTTCGTGCCCGACCAAAGCACCGCGATCGCCGCGGGTGACCAGCTGCTCGTGGTGGTCGAGGCCTCGGCGCGCGGGGAGACCGAGCGCCGCCTGCGCGCGGTCGGTCGTGCCGGCCGGCTCGCCCGGTGGTTCGGCGAGCAAGGTCAAGAGCGGCCATCGCAGCCGAGCCCGCGGCCGAGTCGCCTCTTCGGGCGACAGCGACGGCCGCAGCCCGCACCGACCCACGCACGACGACGTGCCTAACGTGCCAGTGCCCATCCCCGGACCGAGGACAAGCCACTCGTGATGACCGCTCTACTCGCAGTCGCGATCTTCGTCATCGCCTACGCCCTCATCGCCTCCGAGAAGGTCAACCGGGCTGCCGCCGCGCTCGGCGGTGCCGCCGTCATGGCCGTCGCCGGCATCGTCGACGCGCACTCCGCGTTCTTCTCGGAGGAGACGGGGGTCGACTGGAACGTCATCTTCCTGCTGCTGGGGATGATGATCATCGTCAGCATCCTCAAGCAGACCGGCGTGTTCCAGGCCGTCGCGATCTGGGCGGCCAAACGGGCGCGAGGAGAGCCCTACCGGCTCATGGTGATGCTGCTCCTCGTCACCGGGCTGGTGTCGCCCGTGCTCGACAACGTCACGACGGTCCTGCTCGTCGCGCCGGTCACGATCCTGGTGTGTCGGCGTCTTGGCCTGCCGGTGGCGCCCTACCTCATCGCCGAGGTCCTCGCCTCGAACATCGGCGGTGCCGCCACGCTCATCGGCGACCCGCCCAACATCATCATCGGCAGCCGCGCCGGCCTGTCGTTCAACGACTTCCTCATCCACATGGCGCCGATCATCGCCGTCCTACTGGTCGTCTTCGCGCTGCTGTGCCGCCTGATGTTCCGGTCGACGTTCCGGCACAAGCCGGCCAACGCCACCGAGGTCATGGAGCTGAACGAGCGTGAGGCGATCAAGGACCCCAAGATGCTCGTCCGCTGCCTGATCGTCCTCGGCGCGGTGATCGTCGGCTTCTGCCTCCACGCTGTGGTGCACATCGAGCCGTCCATCGTCGCCCTGCTCGGCGCCGGCGTCATGATCCTCGTCTCCCGCACCACGCCCGAGCAGTTCCTCGAGGAGGTCGAGTGGCCGACCCTCGTCTTCTTCATGGGACTCTTCGTGCTGGTCGGCGGTCTGGTCACCACCGGCGTCATCGAGCGCGTCGGTGAGTTCCTGATCGACGCGGTGGGTGAGAACTACCTGCTGGCCGCCACCGCTCTGCTGTTCGGCTCGGTGATCCTCGGCATGTTCTTCGACAACATCCCCTACGTCGCGACGATGGTCCCCATCGTGGCCGGGCTGGTGGCCACCGTTCCGGACCCCGAGCAGGCGAACGCGCTGTGGTGGGCCTTCGCGCTCGGCGCCGACCTCGGCGGCAACGGCACCGCAGTAGCCGCGAGCGCCAACGTCGTGGTCCTCGGCATCGCCGCGCGCAACGGGGAGCCGATCAGCTTCTGGGGGTTCACCAAGTACGGGCTCCTCACGACGGCCGTGACGGCGTTGCTGGCGTGGCCGTACGTCTGGCTCCGCTACTTCGTCTGAGCGGACCGCTTCGGCTGCGCGGACTGCTTCGTCTGAGCGTTCATCTGAGTGCTCGAGGTCGACGCGCCCGCTTCTGTCACACCGTCCTCGAGGTCGACGGAGTGGCCGGAGCGGGCGCGTTCGACTTCCGCGCGACGCGCCGCCTCGGCCACCCGCTCGTCGAGGTCCACCCTCCCCCCGCCGACCAGGTACCCGTCAGCGACCGCGGGGTCGGTGATCGCCGGCTCCGGCGTGGCCAGAGCGACGCCGGAACGAGCCGGCGGGCCGTCGGCTCGCCGGCGGGCGAGCGGCTCGCGGTGCCGGGCCAGCTGGTTGACCGTCGCGGCGAACGCCGCGCCGATGAGCAACGCGATCACCACCAGGTAGAGCCAGAGCAGGATGACGATCGGCGCCGCGAGCGGGCCGTAGATCGAGGTGCCCCCGATGGCATGGCCCAGGACCCACCGCAGGACGGAGCCACCACCGATCCACAGCAGCATCGCCACGACCGCGCCGGCGAAGTTGTGCCGCCACGGCGTGCGGGCGGGCACGGCGACGTGGTAGAGCGAGGTGAGCGACGTCGTCGACGCCACCACGACCGTCGGCCAGTACAGCAGGTTGAGCACGTCGAGCCGCTCGGGCAGCACGGCGTTGACCAGCGAGGGCCCGGCCAGGACCAGCGGGATGACCGAGACCGCCATCGCCAGAGCCGCGACGTAGAGCGTGAAGGACAGCACCCGGGTCCGCACGATCCCCCGCCGCCCGCCAAGGCCGTGCATGATCGCGATCGTGTCGATGAGGACGTTGAGCGCGCGAGAGCCCGACCACAGGGCCAGCACGAACCCCACCGAGATGACGTCGGCCCGTCCCCGCTCCAGCACCGCGTCCAGCGTCGGCACGATGACGCGCTGCACGCTCTCCTCGGTGAGAGCCTGCCGCGCGAGCTCGACCAGCTCCGCCTTGACCGTCTCCACGGTGGACTCGCCGAAACCGCCCACCACGTACCCGATGGAGCCGGCGAGACCGAAGACCAGAGGCGGCAGGGACAGGATCGCGAAGAAGGCGCCTTCGGCCGCCAGACCCGTGACGCGGTACCGCAGACAGGAGGCCACCGTGCCGCGCAGCAGACGCCACGGAAGCCAGCTCCGAAGACCTCGCCGAAGGCGCCCGCCCGCACGCCGCGCGGACGGGACGTTCATGGGCATACCGTAACCAGCCGGTGAACGCCGGTCTCATCGACGCCGACCACCTACCGTGGGCCCATGGACCTGACGTCGCCGCACCGACGCCGGCCTCAGCGCGAACGCGGAGAGACCCACGCCGTCACCAACCAGCCGCCCCCTCTCGAGCCCTACGACGCTCTGGCCACCGACCGCGCCCTCACCGAGGCGCTGGAGCGCTGGGCGCGCCCCGCGCTGGACGGAGCGGCCGGAGCCCGGCTCGCCGAGATCGGCGCGCTGACCGGGTCCCCCCGGGCCCGTGCGTGGGCGTTCGAGGCGCACCGCCATCCACCCCGCCTCGTGACGCACGACCGCTACGGCCACCGCGTGGACGAGGTGGAGTTCCATCCCGCTTGGCACGAGCTCCTCCACCACGCCGTCGGCTGGGGGCTGCACGCGACACCCTGGACGTCCACGGAGCCGCACGCCCATCTCGCCCGCGCCGCTGGCTTCTACCTGTGGAGCCAGGCGGAGGCCGGCCACGGGTGCCCGGTCTCGATGACCTACGCGTCTGTCCCCGCGCTCGGCGCCGAGCCCGACCTCGCGGCCGAGTGGACGCCACGGCTCGCCGCCACCACGTACGACCCCGGCCTGCGACCACCGGCGGCCAAGCGTGGGTGCTTGGCCGGGATGGCGATGACAGAGAAACAGGGCGGCTCCGACGTCCGGTCCAACACCACCGTCGCCGAGCCGGTCGGGCCGGACGGCGAGTACGTCCTGACCGGGCACAAGTGGTTCTGCTCGGCACCCATGAACGACCTGTTCCTCGTGCTCGCCCAGGCACCGGGAGGGCTCACCTGCTTCGCCCTCCCACGCGTGCTCCCGGACGGCAGCCGTAACACGTTCCGCCTGATGCGGCTGAAGGACAAGCTCGGGAACCGGTCGAACGCCTCGGCGGAAGTGGAGTTCGAGTCGACGTGGGCGCGTCGGATCGGCGAGGAGGGACGTGGCGTGGCGACGATCATGGCCATGGTCGCGGCCACGCGTCTGGACTGCGTCCTGGGCTCAGCGGCGCTCATGCGCCGGGCTGTGACCGAGGCGATCTGGCACGCTCGGCACCGGCACAGCTTCGGTGGTCCGCTCGCCGACAAGCCGGCCATGGTGAACGTCCTCGCCGACCTCGCCGTGGAGCAGGAGGCGGCGACCACGCTGGCCATGCGCCTCGCCGCCGCCGTCGACGCCTCGACGACCAGCCCTCGCGAGCGGGCCTTGCTGCGCCTCGCCCTGCCGGCGGCGAAGTACCTGGTTTGCAAGCGGGCGCCCGGCCTGGTGGCGGAGGCGCTGGAATGCCTCGGCGGCAACGGCTACGTCGAGGACTCCGGGATGCCCATGCTGTTTCGGGAGTCGCCCCTCAACTCGATCTGGGAGGGCTCGGGCTCCATCCAAGCGCTGGACGTCCTTCGCGCGTTGCGGCGAGAACCCGACGCGCTCGACGCCCTCCTGGGGGAGGTCGCTCCAGCGCGGGGGGCCGATCCTCGACTCGACCGCGCCATCGAGAGCTTTCTCTCCGCGCTCGCCGACCTGGACGAGCCGGAGTGGCGGGCGCGGCGGCTGACCGAGCGCCTGACACTCGTCTTCCAGGGGGCGCTGCTCGTGCGCTACGCGCCGGCGGAGATCGCCGACGCGTTCTGCGCGTCTCGCTTCGGCCCCGACTGGGCCGGCACCTATGGGACGCTTCCCCGCGGCGTCGACGGATCGAGCATCCTCCGACGAGCACTCCCACCCCTCTGACCCCTCTGAGCGGCGCTCCGCACCGCACGGCGCGCCCGGCGGATGGCCCTCACAACCGACCACGATCGCGGCGGACCGGTAGATCAGGGCCACGCCTGGTCGCACTCCGGTCGCGTGGGAGCCGAACACCCGCCCTCATGCCCGGACGGCCGGCCGCCCTCGACTAGGCTCGGACCTACCGCGACTGGCGCGACAAGGTGGAGTCAACCACCGGGGAGCGGCGTACGGGTTGGGCGAGAAAGTGCCGACCCGCGCGAGCACGGGCACCGCGCGCCTGGGTGCCTGGGTCATCGAAACCCCGCCGTCACCACCGCTGACCCAGGAGGAGAGCATGACGACACACAGTGGTCCGCTGGATCTCACTGCCCGGCTGGCCGCCGCCGATCCCGAGATCGCCGCGCTCATCGAGGCGGAAGGCCGGCGCCAGTTCGAGAAGATCCGGCTGATCCCGAGTGAGAACTACGTCTCCCGGGCGGTGCTGGAGGCGACGGGCACGGTCCTCACGAACAAGTACTCCGAGGGCTACGCCCGCAAGCGCTACTACGAGGGCCAGCAGTTCATCGACGAGGTGGAGGAGCTGGCGATCGCCCGCGCCAAGGCGCTGTTCGGTGTCGAGCACGTCAACGTCCAGCCCTACTCCGGCTCCCCCGCGAACCTCGCGATCTACCTCGCCTTCCTGCAGCCCGGCGACACGTTCCTGTCGCTCGAGCTCCCTCACGGTGGTCACCTCACCCACGGCTCTCCGGTCTCGGCGACCGGCACGTGGTTCAGGCCGGTCCACTACGGCGTGAACAAGGAGACCGGCCGGATCGACATGGACCAGGTGCGGGACATCGCGCGCCGGGAGCGGCCGAAGCTCATCTTCTGCGGCGGTACGGCGATCCCTCGCCTCATCGACTTCCCGGCGTTCGCCGAGATCGCCCAGGAGGTCGGCGCCCTGCTCGTGGCCGACATCGCGCACATCGCCGGCCTCATCGCCGGCGGCGCCCACCCCTCCCCCGTCGGCTACGCGCCGGTGATCTCCACGACCACGCACAAGACGCTGCGTGGGCCCCGGGGCGCGATGCTCATGACCGACGCCGAGCACGCCAAGGCCATCGACAAGGCCGTCTTCCCGGGCCTGCAGGGAGGGCCGCACAACCACACGACCGCCGCGATCGCGGTGGCGCTGCGGGAGGCGGCGACCGAGGAGTTCCGGCGGTACGCGCACCAGATCGTCGCCAACGCCGCGGCGCTGGCCGAGGCGCTGCTCGAGCGGGGCTTCGACCTGGTCTCCGGCGGCACCGACAACCACCTCATCCTCATCGACCTCACGAACAAGGACATCGGCGGCAAGCCGGCGGCCAAGGCCTTGGATCGGGCGGGTCTCGAGGTCAACTTCAACACCGTGCCGTTCGACCCGCGCAAGCCGTGGTCGCCCTCGGGCATCCGGATCGGGACTCCGGCGGTCACGACGCGTGGCATGACGACCGAGCACATGCCGCGCATCGCCGCCTGGATCGACGAGGCGGTGGAGGCGGCCCGCAAGGATGACGGCGAAGCGCTGGACCGGATCGCCGCCGAGGTACGCGAGTTCACCAAGGCGTTCCCGATCCCGGGTTGGCCGACTCCGTGACGCCGTCGCGGTGACGCACGCGAACCAGGGCCCTCGTCGACGCCCACGAGGGCCCTGCGCTGGTTCAGGGGCCTTGCCTGTTCGGTACGAACCTGCGCCGTGCTGAGCGGTGTCGCTCCGCGCACCCATGACCGCGGTGTCGCAGATCGGACACTTTGTCTCGGATCCCGAACACGTCGTTTGCACGGCTCATCGATCACACGCAGGCTGAAGGCCATGGAAGCGCCGGTGACCCCCCTCCTCGTGGCCCGGCTTCACGTCGACCTCGGTCGCATGCGCAGCATGCTCTGTCTCGGGGCGCGCTGACGCGCCCACGTCTCCTGCCCGCCAGGATCCGTCGGGCGCTCGGTCGCGCCGCCTCCGTCTTCTCGTCGTGTCATCCGTCCCGGTCGCTTGACCGCTCCGACGAAGGACCGCTCGCCCAAGGACTGCTCCGACCAAGGAACGACATGGCCACACAGGCGTCTACCACGCCCGCTCGTGCCCGCCGCCCGGTTCGACCACCGCGCCGCCAGCGCGGCGAAGGTCAATGGGCCCTGGGCTATCGAGAGCCGCTGAACAAGAACGAGCAGATCAAGAAGGACGACGACCCGCTCAACGTCCGGGCACGCATCGAGAACATCTACGCCAAGCGGGGGTTCGACTCCATCGACCCCGCCGATCTGCGCGGTCGTTTCCGTTGGTGGGGCCTGTACACCCAGCGCCGACCGGGTATCGACGGAGGCCGCACCGCCACGCTCGAGCCTGAGGAGCTCGACGACCGCTACTTCATGCTGCGCGTGCGGATCGACGGAGGTCAGCTCAACGTCGCGCAGCTGCGGACCATCGCCGAGCTCTCCACGACCTACGCGCGCGACACCGCCGACCTCACCGACCGGCAGAACATCCAGCTGCACTGGGTGCGCATCGAGGACGTGCCCACCATCTGGGAGCGGCTGGAGGCGGTCGGCTTGCAGACCCAGGAAGCGTGTGGTGACTGTCCACGCGTCATCATCGCCAGCCCGGTCGCGGGCATCGCCGCCGACGAGATCATCGACCCCACGCCGGCCGTCCGCGAGATCGTCCGCCGCTACATCGGCAGCCCGGAGTTCTCCAACCTGCCGCGCAAGTACAAGACCGCCCTCACGGGCCACCCGCTCCACGACGTCGCCCCCGAGGTCAACGACGTGGCCTTCGTCGGAGTCCGGCACCCTGAGCACGGTCCCGGGTTCGACCTGTGGGTCGGCGGCGGCCTCTCCACCAACCCCATGCTGGCCCAGCGGCTCGGCGCCTTCGTGCCGCTGGAGGAGGTACCCGAGGTCTGGTGGGCGGTCACCAGCGTCTTCCGGGACTACGGCTACCGCCGGCTCCGACATCGCGCCCGGCTGAAGTTCCTCGTCGCCGACTGGGGCTTGGCCAAGTTCCGGGAGGTCATGGAGCAGGAGTACCTCCACCGCAGGCTGCTCGACGGTCCGGCGGCCGAGCCGCCAGCCGTGCCAGGCGACCACGTGGGGATCCATCGCCAGAAGGACGGCCGCTACTACGTCGGGGTCGCTCCCGTGGCCGGCCGAGTGTCGGGGAGCACGCTCGGCAAGGTGGCCGAGATCGTGGCCGCGCACGGGTCAGATCGGATCCGGACGACGCCCTACCAGAAGCTGCTCGTGCTCGACGTGGCGGAGGACAAGGTCGAGTCGTTGGTGACGTCCCTCGCCGACGTTGGGCTCGAGGCGCGCCCCTCGGTGTGGCGTCGGAACACGATGGCCTGCACCGGGATCGAGTACTGCAAGCTCGCGATCGTCGAGACGAAGGCACTCGCGCGGCGGCTCGTCGACGAGCTGGAACGCCGCGTACCCGAGCTCGACGTCCCCATCACCATCAACGTCAACGGCTGTCCCAACTCCTGCGCCCGTATCCAGGTCGCTGACATCGGCCTCAAGGGCCAGATCGTGCTCGACCGGCAAGGCCGTCAGGTGGAGGGATTCCAGGTGCACCTCGGTGGCGGCTTGGGTGTCGACGCCGGCTTCGGTCGCAAGCTGCGCGGTCTCAAGGTCACCGCCGCCGAGCTTCCGGACTACGTCGAGCGGGTCGTTCGCCGCTACCTCGACCAGCGTGAGCCAGGCGAGCGATTCGCCCACTGGGTCACGCGCGCTCCGGAGGAGGCGCTCACGTGAGCGAACGTGCCACCCCCTTCTACTGCCCCTACTGCGGGGACGAGGATCTGCGGCCCTCGGAGGACCGCCACGGCGCGTGGCATTGCCGGGCCTGCACGCGGGTGTTCTCGCTTCGCTTCATCGGACTGGGAGTTCGGTCATGAGTCTGTGCGCCACGTTGCCGCAGCAAGGTGGGCGTGATGAGGCCACGCTGCGGGCTTTGGCCGAGCGCGCGGGTCAGGAGCTGGAGGACGCCACGGCACACGAGATCGTGCGGTGGGCGGCCGAGACGTTCGGTGAGCGCCTCTGCGTCACCTCCTCGATGCAGGACACGGTGTTGGCCCACCTGGCGTCCTCCGTCGTCCCTGGGATCACGGTCGTCTTCCTCGACACCGGCTACCACTTCCCCGAGACGCTCGGTACCGCGGACGCGGCGTCGGCGACCTTGCCCATCAAACTCGTCACGGTACGGCCCCGGCAGACCGTGGCCGAGCAGGACGCGACCCTGGGCCCGGACCTGTTCCGTCGGAACCCCGACCTGTGCTGCCAGCTCCGCAAGGTGGCTCCGCTCGAGCGCGCGCTCGCCCCCTACGACGCGTGGGCGACGGGGATTCGCCGCGAGGAGTCGCCCGCTCGCGCGAACACGCCCGTGGTCTCCTGGGACGCTCGCCGGCGCAAGGTCAAGATCGCTCCGTTGGCCCGCTGGACCCAAGCCGACGTCGACGCCTACATCGCCGAGCACGGCCTCCTGGTCAACCCGCTCCTCTACGACGGGTACCCCTCGATCGGCTGCTGGCCCTGCACCCGCAGGGTCGAGGACGGCGAGGACGCCCGGGCCGGCCGGTGGCCAGGACTCGCCAAGACCGAGTGCGGTATCCATACGTGACTCCGCGATACCCCCTGCTGCTGGACCTCGCCGGTCGGCGGGCCGTCGTGGTCGGAGGTGGACCGGTCGCCGCTCGACGTGCCCGTGGGCTCCTCGACGCCGGGGCCGACGTCCTCGTGGTGGCTCCGACGCTGTGTGAGGAGCTCGCCGAGCTGGCCGCCGTCCAGGCGGTGACCTGGCGGTCGAGGGAGTACGCCAGGGCTGACCTCGACGACGCCTGGGTGGTGCACACGGCCACCGGCCACCCCGAGGTCGACGACCAGGTCGCCGCCGACGCGGAGCACGCCCGTGTCTGGTGCGTGCGAGCCGACGACGCCTCCCGGTCGGCGGCGTGGACACCCGCCGTCGCCCGAGTGGACGACATCACCGTGGCGGTCTCCGCGGGCGGCGACCCCCGCCGTGCCCGGGCCATCACCGGCGCGATCGCCGCGTCACTCCAGACCGGCGAGCTGCCGACGCGCCGACACCGGCCGGGCGGGCACGTCGCCCTCGTCGGCGGAGGGCCAGGTGACCCGGGCCTCATCACCACCCGAGGCCGGCGCCTGCTCGCCGAGGCCGACGTCGTGGTCGTCGACCGACTCGCCCCCAGGGCGCTGCTCGACGAGCTCGACCCCGACGTCGAGGTGGTCGAGGCCGGCAAGGGGCCGCACGGCCACACGCTGTCGCAGCAGGAGATCAACGAGCTGCTCGTCGCGCGTGCCCGTGCCGGGCAACGCGTGGTCAGACTCAAAGGTGGTGATCCCTTCGTCTTCGGTCGTGGGGCGGAAGAGGCGATCGCCTGCGCCGCCGCGGGCGTCCCCTGCACCGTCGTCCCGGGCGTGACCAGCGCCGTCGCGGTACCCGAGGCCGCTGGCATCCCCGTGACCCACCGTGGACTCGCACGGCAGTTCACCGTGGTCTCCGCCCACGGGGCCGGCGACAGCGCCGGACCGGACTGGTCGGCTCTCGCCGCTCAGGAGGGCACCCTCGTCGTCCTCATGGGAGCCGCCCACGTCGAGACGGTCGCGACGGCGCTGCTCCGGGCAGGTCGGCCGCCCGACACGCCGACGGCGATCATCGAGAGAGGCACCCTGCCCGACCAGCGCACGATCACCGCGACGCTGGCCACCATCGCCGACGAGGCGACCCACCAGGGTGTCCGCTCCCCCGCCGTGATCGTCGTCGGCGAGGTCGTGTCGCTGGCGGCGAGAATCGGTGCGGTCTGACGAAGGACCCGTCACACGCGGCGACCCACCAGTCGCCCGCCGCAACACTTCCCTCACGTGAGGCGTGAGAGCCTGGCAAGATTCCACACCAAAGTGAGAGAAGAGGGTGCATGGTAGAGGTCTGGCCGGGCTCGCCGTATCCGCTGGGAGCCACGTTCGACGGCGCGGGCACGAACTTCGCGCTGTTCAGCGAGATCGCCGACGCGGTCGAGCTCTGTCTGTTCGACGCCGACGGTCAGGAGACCAGGGTCGAGCTCACCGAGCGAGAGGCGTCGGTGTGGCACGGCTACCTCCCCCGCGTCGGACCCGGCCAGCGGTACGGCTTCCGTGTCCACGGTCCGTACGAGCCGGCGACCGGCCACCGGTGCAATCCCGCGAAGCTCCTGCTGGACCCGTACGCCAAGGCGATCGAGGGCGAGATCGACTGGGACGAGGCGCTGTTCTCCTACCACTTCGGCGACCCGGACTCGCTCAACACACTGGACTCCGCGCCGCACACGATGAAGTCGGTGGTGGTCAATCCGTACTTCGACTGGCAGGACGACCGTCATCCGCGCCACCCCTACCACGAGACCGTCATCTACGAGGCCCATGTCAAGGGGTTGACGATCCAGCACCCTGACATCCCCGAGGCATTGCGCGGCACCTACGCAGGTTTGGCCTCACCGCCGATGATCGACCACCTCCGGTCCCTTGGCGTGACCGCGGTCGAGCTCATGCCCGTGCACCAGTTCGTCCACGACAGCACCCTGGTGCAGCGAGGTCTTCGCAACTACTGGGGCTACAACACCATCGGCTACTTCGCGCCACACAACGCCTACGCGGCCTCCGGTCAGCTGGGCGAGCAGGTGCAGGAGTTCAAGGCGATGGTGCGCGCTCTGCACCGGGCGGGCATCGAGGTCATCCTCGACGTGGTCTACAACCACACCGCCGAGGGCAACCACCTCGGACCCACGCTCGCCTTCCGAGGAATCGACAACGCCGCCTACTACCGGCTCGTCGACGATGACCCGCGCTACTACATGGACACCACGGGGACCGGCAACAGCCTGCTCATGCGCCACCCGTATGTCCTGCAGCTCATCATGGACTCCCTGCGGTACTGGGTGACCGAGATGCACGTCGACGGGTTCCGGTTCGACCTGGCGGCGACGCTCGCCCGCCAGTTCCACGAGGTCGACCGGCTGTCGGCGTTCTTCGACCTCGTCCAACAGGACCCGATCGTCTCGCAGGTCAAGCTGATCGCTGAGCCGTGGGATGTCGGACCGGGTGGCTACCAGGTCGGCAACTTCCCACCGGTGTGGACGGAGTGGAACGGCAAGTACCGCGACTGCGTTCGCGACTTCTGGCGAGGTCGTCCGGCCACGCTCGGCGAGTTCGCGATGCGACTCACCGGGTCGTCGGACCTCTATGAGGACGACGGGCGCAAGCCGTACGCGTCGATCAACTTCATCACCGCCCACGACGGCTTCACGTTGCGCGACCTGGTCAGCTACAACACCAAGCACAACGAGGCCAACGGCGAGCACAACCGCGACGGCACCTCCGACAACCGCTCCTGGAACTGCGGCGTCGAGGGACCGACCGACGATCCGGACATCCTTGCCCTGCGAGACCGACAGTGCCGCAACTTCCTGGCGACGCTGTTCTTGTCCCAGGGAGTCCCCATGATCTCGCACGGCGACGAGCTGGGCCGGACGCAGCACGGCAACAACAACGCCTACTCCCAAGACAACCCCATCTCTTGGATCGACTGGCAGAACGTCGACGAGCGGCTCCTGGAGTTCACCCGGACCGTGAGCCGCCTACGCGCGGAGCACCCGGTCTTCCGAAGGCGACGCTTCTTCGACGGCCTCGGTCGAGGCGGCCTCGGCGACATCGCCTGGCTCAAGCCGGACGGGACGGAGATGACCGACCAGGACTGGACGACCGGCTTCGCCAAGTCGCTCACGGTGTTCCTCAACGGTGACGCGATCCGCGAGCCGGGGCCGCAGGGTGAGCGGATCGTCGACGACTCGTTCCTGCTGTTGTTCAACGCCTCCGAAGAGGACCTGGAGTTCACCCTTCCGCCCCGCCACTACGGGTCGCTCTGGGTCCCGGTTCTCGACACCGCCGACGACGAGCTGCGGGACCGTCAGCACCTGCTCGCAGGAGAGCGCCTGAAGCTGATCTCGCGCTCTCTCGTAGTCCTGAAACGTTCCTCCCAGCTCACGGCCCGCTGACCGACCAGCCCCGCGCGTTCTGGCTCGCCGAACATCTGGTGGGATCGTCTCGTGCGCATGCTCATGCCTCGATACAGCGACGTCGAGCTCGACGACACCGCGCTGGCAGACCTCTACCGGTTCCCCACCGGCCGCCGCTGGGTCCGCGCCACCTTCATCTCGACCGTCGACGGCGCCGCCCAAGGCCCCGACCACAAGTCGGGTTCTCTGTCCGGCCCGGCCGACCGGCGCGTGCTGGCCTTGCTTCGCGCCTTGTCCGACGTCGTGCTCGTCGGCGCCACGACCGCACGAGTCGAGGGCTACCGCCCAGCAGACATCAGGCCAGCGTTCGCCCCGATCAGAGCCTCCCTCGGGCTGCCTCCCACCCCGCCCATCGCCATCGTCACGCACTCCCTCGACGTCCCCGGCCCGCTGCTCGACGACCCTCGCACCATCGTGCTCACGTCAGCCGACACCGATCCGGAGCGTCGGGCTCGGCTGGCCGAGCGCGTGGACGTCGTCGTGGCGGGCCGTCAGTGGGTGGACGCCGCCGCCGCGATGACCGCTCTGGAGGAGCGAGGACACACCCGCATCCTCTGCGAAGGCGGGCCGACGTTCTTCGCCTTCTTGGCCCGTGGCGGCTTGATTGACGACCTGTGCCTGACGATCTCGCCCTCCCTGGAGGCTGGTTTCGCGCCTCGCATCGCCAACGGCCTGGAGCTGGCCGAGCCGGCGCGGCTCGAGCTGGCGATGCTGCTCGAGGATCAGGGGTTCCTTTTCACCCGGTACCTCGTCACGCGCTAGCGTCGCGGCCGGCCCCACGGGGCGGCCTGGCGGCCACCGCGAGCTCGGCCGGTTCGTGCCGGCAGGCAGGATAGGGGTATGCGACTTCCGGTCATGCCTCCGGTCGCGCCGATGCTGGCGAAACCGATCAAGCACATCCCCCACGGCGAGTACTCCTACGAGCCGAAGTGGGATGGCTTCCGTTCCATCGTCTTCCGCGACGGCGACGACGTCGAGATCGGCAGCCGGAACGAGCGACCTATGACGCGCTACTTCCCTGAGCTTGTCGACGCCGTCAAGCAGAGCCTGCCGGCTCGCTGCGTCATCGACGGTGAGATCGTCATCCCCAACGCCGAAGGCGTACGCCTCGATTTCGACGCGCTGCAGCAGCGAATCCATCCGGCACAAAGCCGCGTGCGGCTGCTCGCCCAGCGGACCCCTGCCCACTTCGTCGCCTTCGACCTGCTCGCCCTGGATGACACCAACTACTGCGGCCGTCCGTTCGCCGAACGGCGAGCCGCGCTCGTCGAGGCGCTCGCCGACGCCGGTCCGCGGATCCACGTCACGCCGGCGACGACCGACCGAAGCCTCGCCGAACGATGGTTCCGGCAGTTCGAGGGAGCCGGTCTGGACGGTGTGATCGCCAAGCCGCTCAACGGCACGTACGAGCCGGACCGCCGGGTGATGTTCAAGGTCAAGCACGAGCGCACCGCCGACTGCGTCGTCGCCGGCTACCGGCTGCACAAGAGCGGACCCAACGCCATCGGCTCGCTGCTCCTCGGCCTCTACACCGACGCCGGCGACCTCGCCAACGTCGGGGTCATCGGCGCCTTCCCTCTCGCCCGCCGCCGGGAGCTGTTCCGCGAGCTCCAGCCGTTGGTCACGACCTTCGACGACCACCCATGGTCCTGGGCGGCCCAGGAAGCCGGTACTCGCACGCCCCGCAACGCCGAGACCAGCCGATGGAGCCGAGGCAAGGACCTGTCGTTCGTACCGCTACGGCCGGAGCGGGTGGTCGAGGTCCGCTATGACCACATGGAGGGGAATCGGTTCCGTCACACCGCGCAGTTCGTCCGGTGGCGACCGGACCGAGACCCGCGGTCGTGCACCTACGCGCAGCTGGAGGAGCCGGTCCGCTTCGACCTGGGAGCCATCCTCGGCCTCAAGCCGTGACCTGACAGCTCGGCCAGGACACAGCCTCGAGTACGGCCCGGGTCAGCGACACGCGGGTCTTTGCGCACCCCGCCTCGGCGCGAGACGATGGCCGCGAGGCCCGAGGAGGTGCCGCATGTACCAGGTCGTGCTCCTCATCGAGAAGCCCTTGTCGGACGCCGACGCCCGGCAGATCGCCGGGCTCTACACAATCGGCGCCGAACCCACCCACGTCCATGTCCTTCTGCCGGTCGAAGACGCGTCGGCACGGGTGGAATCGGCCCTCGGATCCCTCGCCGCCAGCGAGATCCTCGCCACCTCCGCACTGAACTTCCCCGAGGTCGACTTGGCGAAGATTCAACGCGAGATCGCCGAGCGGAGTCAGGCAGCGCTCGAGCAGAGCGTGAACGCGCTCGTTCGGCACGGCTGCTACGCCGACGGCGAGGTGACCACGGCGGACCCGGTCGACGCGCTGGCCGCCGCCGTGGAAGCCCGCCAAGCTTCCGAGGTCGTCATCCTCACCCGCCCCCACCTGGTCGCGGAATTCTTCCACTTCGACTGGACGTCCAAGGCCCGCCGCCGGTTGGGAGTCCCCTGCCTGCACCTCATCGAGCACAAGGACGGCGACTCCCCCTCCCAACAGATCGACGACACGGTCCGCGGTGGGTAGTCCTGCGGCACCGCGCAGCGGCTATCCAGAGCTCGGCGACATCGTGGAATCCAGGGCGGAAATCTGCTGGGCGAAGAAGGTCCGCTGCACGACGTTGTCCGTCAAGGCGATCGCCCGCTGATACTCCTCCCGCGCCGCGTCGTTGTGCCCGAGCCGGCTCAGCAGACTGGCTCGGACAGCCGGCAGCAAGTAGTAGCGCGGCAGATCCGCGTCCAGCCCTTCCAACAGACGCAACGCGGCGGCCGGTCCTTCCGCCTCCGCTACCGCCACGGCACGGTTGAGCCGCACCACCGGCGAACCGGTCAAAGCCTCCAACCTCGCGTACAGCGTGGCGATCGCCGTCCAGTCGGTCTGGTCGGTGGAGGGCGCCACGGCGTGCTCAGCCGCGATCGCCGCCTGAAGGAGGTACGACGTCTCACGTCCGAAGGACATCGCGCGCCGCAGGTGCCTCAGCCCTTCGACGATCTCCGACTGGTGCCAGCGGGTACGGTCCTGGTCGGCGAGCAGCACCGGCCGGCCATGCTCGTCGACACGGGCGTCGCGCCGCGAGTGCTGGAAGAGCATGAGCGCGAGAAGGGCGGAAGGGTCCGGCTGGTCAGGAAGGAGCGAGACCACGACCTGGGTGAGGCGGATAGCCTCCTCACACAGGCTCGATCGGAGCACCACATCTCCCGAGCTGGCGGCGTACCCTTCGGTGAAGATCAGGTAGAGCACCGCGAGAACGCCGTCGAGGCGTTCGAGGAGCTCGTCGTCGGCGGGTACCCGGTAGGGAATCTTGGCGGCCGCGATCTTCTTCTTCGCGCGGGTCAGACGAGCGGCCATGGTCGCCTCGGAGGTCAGGAAGGCCCGTGCGATCTCCGCGGTTGTCAGACCACCCACCAGCCGGAGCGTCAACGCGACCCGAGCATCCATCGTGAGCGCCGGATGACAGCAGACGAAGATCAGGCGCAGACGTTCGTCGGGGATCGCGGCGTCCTCCGCGTCCGCGAGAACCTCCTCCTCAGGCGCGGCCATGGGATCGGTGTCGACGACGAGCAAGGGAAGCTTGCGCGCGAAAGTGGTCTCGCGCCGGATCCGATCGAGCCCTCGTCGGCGAGCCGTTGTCAAGAGCCACGCCTCCGGCCGATCCGGAACCCCGGTGTCGGTCCAGGTACGGACCGCTTGCTCGAAGGCGTCCGCGAGCGACTCCTCGGCGATGTCAAGGCTGCGCAGCTGACCGGCCAGCAACGCGAGGAGACGCCCCCACTCCCGAGCGAACACCTCCCGGACGGCGGCGGTCACGGCCGCCTCGTCGGCTCCAGTCTCGGCTTGCCTGGCGACGGGACGCTTGGTCATCTCACGCCTTTCGCGCGCGGCTGGGCTGCACACGCTTCGGCTCGCCCGGCATCTTGGGGTAGTCGGGAGGGTAAGGCAGGTCACCCAGCCCGTGGTCTCGTTCGTCGCGCTCGGCCATCTCCAGCAGCGGTTCGATCGAGAAGGCGTGACGCGTCAGCTCCTCGTGGAGGTCACCGACCTCGTCGAAGCGCTTCGGCATCGTGACGAGGTCGAAGTCCTCGGGAACGACATTCTCCAGTTCGTCCCACCGCACGGGCGCGGACACCAGCGCGCGAGGCGTCGGCCGAACCGAGTACGCCGAGGCGATCGTGCGGTCGCGTGCCGCCTGGTTGTAGTCGACGAACACCCTCGCCCCGCGCTCCTCCTTCCACCACGAGATCGTCACCGCGTCCGGCAGACGGCGCTCCAGCTCTCGCCCGAACGCGATCAGTGCCCGGCGTACCTCGACGAAGGTCCAGCGCGGCTCGATCGGCACGTAGACGTGGAGGCCCCGGCCGCCCGAGGTCTTCGGCCACCCCTCCATGCCGAGCTCGTGCAACAGCGCCCTGACGTGCGGCGCGATCCGAACCGCGTCGGAGAAGTCGGTGCCCGGTTGCGGGTCCAGGTCGATGCGGATCTGGTCCGGGTGGTCGACGTCAGGCCGACGGACCGGCCAGGGGTGGAACGTCAACGTGCCCAGGTTCACCGCCCAGGCCACGACCGCCAGTTCTGTGGGACAGATCTCGTCGGCGGTGCGTCCGCTCGGGAACGTGATGCGGGCGGTCTCCACCCACGGTGGCGCGCCCTTGGGGACCCGCTTCTGGTAGAAGGCGTCCCCGCGCGCCTCCCCTCGCGTGCTGAGCTTGGCACCGGGGACCACACCCCCGGGCCAGCGTTCGAGCGTGGTGGGCCGCTCACGAAGGGCACCGAGGATGCCGTCACCGACGGCGAGGAAGTACCGGACGACGTCCCGCTTGGTGAACCCACGCTCGGGAAAGTACAGTTTGTCCGGGTTCGAGATGCGGACGGTGCGACCGGCCACCTCGATCTCCTCGTAGGGCGTCGCCATGACCGCACGCTAGCGTCCCCCACCCCCACGGTGCGTCACGGCACCCGGACGAGAGGTGCTCCTTCCGGCGATCGCCGTGTGGGCATACTGAGCCGCACCGACGACGCGTTGACGATGGGACGGCGATGGGCACCAACCCAGAGCACATGGACCAACCAGAGCAGAACCGTGACACCGACGCGGCCACTCCGGGGGACGCGCAGTCCTCGCCGGCGCCTGCGGCGGGACCGCCGGATGCAGGCCATCCCGTTCCTCCTCACACGGGAGCGCCGACAGCTGCCGGGGCTGCGCTGGCCCCGCTGGGACCTGGACCCCACCCGACACCGCCGCCACCCACCTGGGGGCCAGCGGGACCTCCGCCGCCAGGCGGCCCGCCTTCCCAGCCGGGACCACTGGCCGGTCCACCTCCACCACCTCCTCCACCCGGTGGTTCGGCGCCCCCGGCTCACGGCTGGGGACCACCTGGCGGATGGCCCCATGCGGGCCCCGGTCCGGCCACGCCTGCATCCCCGCCGACAGGGCCTAACAAGGTCGTGATCATCCTCGTCATCGCCGTCGTCGTGGTCCTCGTCGGCGCCGTGGTGGCGTGGTTCGCCCTTGGTCACTCCCTGGAAGAGCGAGGCCCGTCCTCGACTGGGGCCGTGATCCCGTTCGATGCGCAAGGCCTCCTCGACAACGGGTGAGTCGCAGCTGACTCACCCACGAGGAGCTGACCACTCGGAGGAGGCCCGGAGCAGTCGATGAGTCGCTCGCGAAGCTGACCGCTGACATGGTCGGGCGTGGAGCCCGTGACCCACACCGGCTCCACGCCCGAGTTGTGCTCGTCAGAGGCCGCCACCGATGACCGGCGGCGGGGCGTCGTCGTCAGCGCCCCACACGTCCTCGTCCTCCTCGAGGTAGGTGTTGCGCTGCTGGTCCTGGCCGGCGTCGTGACCGCCCATGCCAGCGCCCATCATCGGCATCATGCCGCCGCGCAGGCCCGCCGCTCCGGAACCAGCACCGGGGACACCTCCCGCGACGCCCGGCGAACCACCGACACCAGCGCCCGCGACGCCCGCGCCTGGGCCAACCCCGGGGGCACCGGGGCCACCGACTGCGCCCGCACCTGGACCGGCTCCACCGCCGATACCCGCGCCGCTCGGCCCGCCGGGCAGTCCACCGGCTCGTGCGGTCTCGGTCCCGGTGTCGTAGTCGCCGTCCGGGTAGCCGTCTGGCCACTGCTCGCCGTCCGGGATCCCGTCGTCGTTGTGGTCCGGGTCGTTCGGGAACGGGTCGATGTCATCGGGGATGCCGTCCCCGTCACTGTCCGGACGTGGGAACTCCTCCGGGATCTCGTCAGGGAACTTGTCGTGCGGCCCAGATGGATCCTGAGGTCGGGGATCGTACGGATCAGTCGGCGGAATATTGGGATCCCGCGTATCGTCCGGCCCGGGGATCTCGTCCGGTCCCTTCGGTCCCTCCGGCCCAGTGGGACCGCCAGGTCCCTTCGGATCCGGCAGGTTGGTCTCTGGCGGCGAGCTGGGACCTTTCGGGCCATCCGGAAGGCCGGGGCCGCCAGGCCCGCCGGGGCCACCAGCCCCCGTGGGGCCGCCGCCCCCCGGAACGTCAGCGCCTTGTCCCCCGATCTGCGGCACCTGCTGGGGCGGTGAGGGCATGTCCTGCCCGCCCTCGCTCAACTTCTCCTCGAGCTCCCTAGCCGTCTGCTTGCAAGTCTCCTCATGTTCCTTGTTGAACTCGCACCAGATGTAAAACTTGGTGAAGTCCCAATGGTCTCTAGGCCAAACATAGACGAGGTAGAGGGGGCCGTCTTCCGTCCTCGTGCCGATCCCCGCCTCGGAGTAATATCCCCACATTTCATCTTCGGGGATTTCCGTCTTGTGCTTCTTCGGGATCTCGACCGGCTCGCCATTCTTGAGGACCCAATACTTGAGGCCGAAGGACCCACTCGGCTTTTGGCCCCTCATGCTCAGCGAGAACTCGCCGCCCTCTTTCCGATCGTCACCGATCCACGGCAGGCTCGGACTCTTCTCCCACGTGAGGGCGCTGGCGAGCTCCTCCTTGAGGTCGTCGAAGATCTGTTTATATCCCCTGGAAAACTCCGCTCGCTCCAAGGGGTCTGTAGCGTCGATGGAGGAAGGGATGACGATATCGGAGTCACACCGCCGCGCGACCTGATAGGCGTAGTAGATGACCTCGTTGACCTTGGTCTTGAACGCCTCCGCGGCCTCACCCTTCCAGACTTCGAGGACCCTGTCGAGCTCCCTTCTTATCTGGTCGGCAATGCCATTCTCGCCACCGATCTGTTCACCCACCTGTCCCCACAGATCGGCAACGTTCTGGAACGATTCCGGCCACGGAAAATGCTCTCTCTCCCACCCACTGGGGGCGTTCGTGACGTTTTCATAGCGCAATCCCAGCAGGCGCCAGAGGATGTCGACGTGCGGCAGGCTGCTCAGCGCGGGCGTGTCACCCATCGGTCAGTCCCTCCCTCACTCCGGCCTCGGTCCCGCTGGATTGTCGTTCTCCGACTGCTGGTCACCCTCCGGCTGCTGGTCCCCGCCACGAGTCTGACCACCGTCTGGCGGAGTCGCCGCGCCGAGAAGCGCCTCGATGTCCCGAGACTTCGCGCTGTTGAACTCCTCAGCCGTCCGGTAGCGCTTGGCTACCTCGCGGGTCGCGTCACCGAGTGCCCGCAGGAGCCCTCTCAGCTGCTGAAAGGCCTCCGACATCTCTCGGATCTTCTGGTTGTAGGTGTTGTGGAACGTCTCTGCCGCGGCGTAACTGCCCGCGCACGGATAGAGGGGGGCACCATTGGGCCCGTAGACGTCAACGTCGGAATGGACCAGCTTGTACGCCGGTCGGTTCGCGTCCTCGAGGTCGTCCGCGAGCTCGTCCATGCGCCTCGCGAAATGCTCGAGGTCTGCTGGGTCGATCTGGGTGTCGCCAACCGCCATCGCCTGAACACTCCCCGTCGTCGTCGTGGTTCGGGTCGCCGGCAGGACCACGCCGCGGGGAACGGTGCGCGCCCCCGCCCGAGTGGCGATCGTCCATGCTGGGGACGACGGTACGCGAAAGTGACCTTGTGCCGCACTTCGGGTCCATCGGATTGTGGATAACTTCGGGGACGACCCCGTCGAAGTCACGGACGTCGACGCACCAGCACCGGCGGGCGACGACGTAGGGTCGAGGTATGCCCGAGAAGGTGGTCAAGGCCGAGGAGGAGTGGCGGCGCGAGCTGTCACCGGAGGAGTACTACGTGCTGCGCCTGGCCGGTACCGAGCCGCCCGGCACCGGTGAGTACCTCCACAACGAGCAGGTCGGCGTCTACCGCTGCCGAGCGTGTGGCGCGGAGCTCTTCCGCAGCGAGACGAAGTTCGACAGCCACTGTGGCTGGCCGTCGTTCTGGTCCCCCATGGCCGGCGACCGGGTGCGCCTGCTCGAGGACCGCTCGCACGGCATGGTGCGTACCGAGGTGCGCTGCAGCCGATGCGACTCCCACCTGGGCCACGTCTTCGAGGGCGAGGGCTACCCCACCCCGACGGACCAGCGTTACTGCATCAACTCCATCGCGCTCACCTTCGAGCCCGCCCAGCAAGCAGAGCCAGACCACCAGTCGGAGCGGAAGGCCTAGGCCAACCGCCCTTCCGGCCACCTCGCTCGACCACCTCGCTGGCAGCGTGACGGCACCTGCCGGCCGCGCTCGTCACGCACCGAGCGGGCTCGCGGACACCCGCGCCTCAGGCGCCCACCAGCGTCCCTCATGCCGACTCGGACGGGCGCTCGCCAGGTAGGACTTCCTGGAGGGCGGCTGCAGCGGCGAGCAGCTCGTCCTGCAGCGGGGAGAGGACCTGTACGTCCTCCGGCAGGTCGCCGGAGAACACCGGGCGGACCTCGAAGACCAGGTCGAGGATCTGCTCGCGGGTGAACGTGCCCGTTCGGAGCCGATAGGTCTCACCGGAGAGCCGGCGGTACTCGCTCATGCGCTCCCGCCAAGCGGGGTTCGACATGCGCGCCTCGTTGGCTCGCATCGCGTCGACCAGTCGGTCGAGAGCTTGTTCCAGGCGCGCGAGCTGCTCTCGACGTCGGTCGACGTCCAACGTGAGCGGCGGCGGTGGCGCCAGATCGTCCTTGCCGTTGAAGACTCGTCGTAACCAGCGCACGGCGTTCCCCTCGTCGTCCTCCGTGTCGACGCCCATCATGGCGTAGAGGAACGCGCGCTCGAAGCGCGGCGACGCGCGACCGCGACACCAGCCGCGGTCGCGAGTGGGCCTGGGCGTCCGGAGAGAGTCGCGCCGACGCTGGCCGCGATCAGGGCAGCTGGTTCAGGATGTCGACGATCGGCTTGCGGCGACCGACGAAGAACGGCACCTCGAGCCGGGTGTGCAGACGGGCACGCGCACCGCGGAGGTGCCTGATCAGGTCGGTGATGCGGTACAGCTCGTCAGCCTCGAACGCCAAAATCCACTCGTAGTCACCGAGCCCGAACGACGCCACCGTGTTGGCCCGCACGTCCGGATACCCCTGGGCCATCCGCCCGTGCTCGGCGAGCATCTCCCGCCGCTCCTGCTCGGGAAGGACGTACCACTCGTAGGAGCGGACGAACGGGTAGACGCTGACGTACTGGCGAGGCGGCTCACCGGCGAGGAACGCCGGCAGGTGGCTTCGGTTGAACTCGGCCGGCCGATGCAGACCCATCTGGGACCACACCGGCGCGAGCAGTCCGCCGACCGCGGTCCGCCGGAAGCGGTTATACGCCTCTTGGAGATCGTCGGCTGACGGGGCGTGCCACCAGATCATCACGTCGGCGTCAGCTCGCAGACCGGAGACGTCGTAACTGCCACGGACGACGACGTCCTTGCTGCTCAGCTGCTCGAAGAGAACCTCGACCTCCTGCGCGAGCGGCCCACGGTCGCGATCACCGAAGGGCTCGCGGATCCGGAACACCGACCACATGGTGTAACGGATCACGTCGTTGAGGTCGGGGGTGGGCTGGGCGGTGGTGTTCGGATCCGTCATGCCTGCATTCTCTCCGGCGACGTGAGCGCGCCGAGCACCTGGGTCGCCGCCTGGCGCGCGCTCGCCACGCAGGCGGGGATCCCCAACCCCTCGTAGGCGGCGCCCGCCACGGCCAGCCCTGGGAGCGCGGCGACCGCGGCGCGGATCCGCGCGACGCGGTCATGGTGCCCGACGGCGTACTGCGGCAATCCACCGCGCCACCGGGTGACGTGACTTGCGAGAGGTCGACCCGTGACTCCCGTCACATCCCTCAGGTCAGTGAGCGCGCCGCGCACCAGGTCAGCGTCGTCACGGTCCAGGTCGTCTGTCTCGCCATGCCGACCCACCGAGCAGCGGACGACCTCGATCTCGGGTGCCCGCTCCGCCAGCCACGGCCACTTCCGGGACGAGAAGGTCGCGGCCTTGATGAGACGGCGTTCCACGGGCGGAACGAGGAACCCCGAACCAGTCAGCGGGGATGGAAACGCCGACCTCGGGAAGGTCAGCACGATCGTGGCCATGCTGGCGTACTCGATGCCGGCGAGATCAGCGGCGGCACCGGGGGCCACGTCGGACAGCAGGCGACTGGCGGCCGGGGCGGGACAGGCCAGGACCACGCCGTCGGCGTGCACCACCTCGGAGTCCGTCGTCGATCCCACGACGAGCCGCCATCCTGTCGTCGTCCGCCGCAGTTCGCGGACCGTGGCGTTCACCCGCACCGTCGCCTTGGCGGCGGTCGCCACCGCGGGGACCAAGCCGCCTACTCCCCCGTCCAGGCCCGCGAACACCGGCTGGTCGGACGAGGACGCCGACGCGGAGGACGCAGACGCAGCGGCAGCCGTGGCCTTGGCGCGCGCCGCCGCCCGGACCAGGGACGGGTCCTTCCGCAGGAAGGGCACGAGCTGCGGCATCGTCGCGCGCAGCGACAGCTGGTCGGCGTGACCGGCATACACCCCACCGAGCAGCGGCTCGATCAACCGATCGACGATCTCGCGGCCGAGTCGCTCCGTGGCGTACTGGCCCACGGACACGTCGCCGTCGAGGCCGGGGCCCGGGAGCTCGAGGTCCCGCGCGACGCGGGCGACCCCGTCCGGACTGAGGACACCGCTGCTCTCCACGGCCGCCAGGTCGGCGGGCACGCCCATGACGGTGCCGATGGGCACTGGTCGGAGCGCCCCGTACGACCAGATGCTCGACGACGTCGTGCCGGGATACCGCAGCCGCGCCTCGAGGCCGACCGCGCGGGCGAGGTCGACCGCCTCCGGTCGACGGTTGAGCATCGCCTCGGCGCCGGTGTCGACGGGGACGTCGCCGACCTCGACGGTCTGCAGCTTGCCCCCTAGTCGCGCGGAGGCTTCGACCAGTGTGATCGCCAGGTCGTCTCCACCAGCCTGGCGAAGGAACCATGCCGCCGAGACACCCGTGATTCCACCACCGACAACCACCACGTGCGCCATGGGCCCACCTTCCCAGACCGGCGTCCCCCGCTCCCAGCCCACCCCGCCTCGCTCGTCACCGGACCCGCTCGGTCCGCTGACGAGCCGATTCGGCGTGGACGAAGTCGACGAGACGGGCGAGGACGTCCGGGTCGGTCTGCGGGAGGACACCGTGGCCGAGGTTGAAGACGTGGCCGGGCGCGTGGCGACCCATGGCGAGAATCGCGCGAACCCGCTCAGCCACCGCCTCCCACGGCGCCAGGACGAGCGCCGGGTCGAGGTTCCCCTGGACAGCGCGCCCGCGCACGCGGGTGATCGCGGCGTCCAACGGCACCCGCCAGTCGACCCCGACCACCTCGGCGCCGGCCTCGGCCATGAGCCCGAGCAGCTCGCCCGTGCCCACACCGAAGTGGATGCGGGGCACGCCGAGCTCGCCGACCTCCTCGAGAACCGCCCGCGAGTACGGCAGGACGAAGCGCTCGTAGTCGGCGGGTGCCAACGCGCCCGCCCAGGAGTCGAACAGCTGCACGGCTGACGCGCCCGCCTCGACCTGCACGCGGAGGAAGGCCGCCGAGATCCGGGCGAGCCGCGAGAGCAGCGCGTGCCAGACGTCGGGCGCCCCGTACATGAGGGCCTTGGTGGTGGCGTGGTCGCGACTCGGACCGCCCTCGACCAGGTACGACGCCAAGGTGAAGGGTCCACCGGCGAACCCGATGAGCGGTGTTCCCCGCAAAGCCCGGACGAGCTCACCGACCGCCTCGGTGATGTAGGGAACGTCGCCGGGCTCGAGCGGGCGCAACGGCGCGAGGTCGGCCATCTCGCGGATGGGCTGGGCCACCACCGGGCCGACCCCAGGCTTGATGTCGAGGTCCACCCCGACGGCCTTGAGCGGCACCATGATGTCGGAGAAGAGGATGGCCGCGTCCACGCCGTACCGCCGCACCGGCTGCAGGGTGATCTCGGTCACGAGGTCAGGTCTGGTGCAGGACTCCAGCATCGGGATGCCTGCCCGGACCGACCGGTACTCCGGCAGTGAGCGCCCGGCTTGGCGCATGAACCACACCGGGGTGTACGGCACGGGTTGGCCGCGACAGGCCCGGACGAAGACCGAGTCCCCTGGGTCGGCGACCGCTTGGTGTTCTGCCATGGATGGTCCTCTTTCGTCCGTGTCCTTCGCGGGAGCCGGCCACGATTGCCGGCGCGTCGTGCGCCCGGTCCCAGGGGTAGCCGGACGTATTCTCTCGGGCGTGGCCGCGCGCAGGGATACCGACGCCCCGCCCGAGGTGTTCCAACGGGCCGTGACGGAGTTGCGTGCCGCCCGCCTACGCCAGGAGATCGTCTGCGAGGAGACTCCGGCGCCACGGCGAGTGGCGCCCTACTCCGCTGCGGTGAGCGCCGACGTGGTGATCGACGACGTCGAGCTCGCCACGGGACGGCTGGTCCTTCTCTACGATCCGGCTGGGCACGAGGCGTGGCAGGGCACGTTCCGGCTGGTCACGTACGTCCGCGCCGACATCGAGCCGGAGATGGTGGCCGATCCGCTCCTCGGTGCGGTGGGGTGGTCCTGGCTGGTCGAGGCTTTGGAAGCCGAGGGCGCCGAGTACACCGCGCCGAGCGGAACCGTGACGCGAGTCACGTCGGAGAGCTTCGGTGCGATGGCCGACCAGCCGACCCGGGCAGAGATCGAGCTTCGCGCCTCCTGGACACCCGTGGACGACGCGATTGGACGCCACGCCCAGGCATGGGGCCAGCTGTTGTGCACGGCCGCGGGTCTGCCGCCGGTCCAGGCGGGGGTAGCCTCCATCCCGGGCCGCCGGGTGAAAGGTCGGTGACCGACCGCCCGTCGGTAGCACAACCTATGCCTCGACAACCGATTCCACTGCTCGCTCCCCGGGACGGTCTGCCGCCCGTCGTCGACACGGCAGAGGCGCTGGCGGACACCGTCGAACGGTTCGCGGCCGGGTCCGGACCGGTGGCCGTCGACGCCGAACGTGCGTCCGGCTATCGCTACTCCCACCGCGCCTACCTGGTCCAGCTGCGCCGGGCCGGCGCCGGCACGGCGCTCGTGGACCCGGTCCGGTGCCCCGACCTGCGTGCGCTCAACGCGGTGCTCGCCGATACCGAGTGGGTGCTCCACGCGGCCACGCAGGACTTGCCCTGCTTGTCCGAGTTGGGGCTTCGGCCGCGAAAACTGTTCGACACCGAGCTGGCCGGCCGTCTGCTGGCGTACCCGAAGGTCGGGCTGGCGGCCCTCGTGGAGCAGCTTCTCGGCTACAGCCTGGAGAAGGGTCACGCGGCCGTCGACTGGTCCACCCGACCGCTCCCCGAGCCGTGGCTGAACTACGCGGCGCTTGACGTCGAGCTGTTGGTGGAGCTGCGCGACGCGCTGGCCGAGGAGCTGCGACGGGAGGGCAAGGACCGCTGGGCCGCCGAAGAGTTCGAGGCCCTGGTGCGCCAGCCACCTCGCGAGTCCCGGCGTGACCCGTGGCGACGCACGTCGGGGATCCACCGCATTCGGACTCGTCGCGAGCTCGCCTACGTCCGCGAGCTGTGGCTGGCACGCGACCGGCTCGCGCGGCGCCGTGACCTGTCACCTGGTCGGGTGCTCGCCGATCACTCGATCATCGCCGCGGCGGTCGCCCGACCCGCCACGCGGGCGCAGTTGGCCGCGTTACCGGGGTTCGACACCAGGACGGCCCGGCGGGACCTGGACGTGTGGTGGACAGCGGTCCGCAGGGCTCGTGACCTTCCCGACACCGCTCTTCCCGAGCACTCCCCAGCGTCGGAGGGACCTCCTCCCGCCCGCGCGTGGGCCGACCGTGACCCGATGGCGGCCGAACGCCTCGCCGCGTGCCGGGCGGTCCTGCAGGAGCTGGCCGCCTCGGCCCGCCTGCCCACGGAGAACCTGCTCGCGCCGGACATCGTGCGCCGGCTCGCCTGGTCTCCGCCGGCCGAGCCCACGCCCGAGGCGGTCGCCGGGGCGCTCCGTGCACATGGTGCGCGGGCATGGCAGGTGGAGCTGACCAAGGATCGCCTGGCCCAGACCCTCGCCGCGAACCGTGCTCACCGATGACCGGTCCCCCGATCGGGTCGCGGCCGCCGTGACCCGCCGTTGCGGACACCGACCCAGCGGACGTCGGCCGGAGGTGGACCATAAGCTGACATTTGTCCTAAGTCGGGGCAGCCGATGGACGGGCCACCCCCATCGGCGAGGCACGGGTGTTTCGCGCCTCACGCCTCGTTACCAGCGAGTAGCATCGGAGTAGCAAGCGCAGCGACGGCACAACGGAGCGAGCCTTCGAGGGCGCCAAGCCGCGGCTTTCTCGCTCGCTCCCCCGACTCGAGGAGGGCATCGTGCCCCGTGAGATTCGCGACGTCGTCTTCGTCGACGGTGTGCGCACGCCATTCGGCAAGGCGGGCGGCATGTATGCCGAGACCCGCGCCGATGACCTCGTGATCAAGTGCGTCCGGGAGCTTCTCCGCCGCAACCCGAATCTCCCTCCGGAGCGGGTCGACGACGTCGCGATCGCCGCCACCACCCAGACCGGTGACCAGGGGTTGACGCTGGGGCGCACCGCCGCCCTCCTGGCCGGGCTGCCGCGCACGGTTCCCGGATTCGCCGTCGACCGGATGTGTGCCGGCGCCATGACGGCGGTGACGACGACGGCATCGAGCATCGCGTTCGGGGCCTACGACGTCGCGATCGCGGGTGGCGTCGAACACATGGGGCGACACCCGATGGGCGAGGGCGTCGATCCGAACCCGCGCTTCATCGCCGAGCGGCTCGTGGACCCGTCCGCGCTCGTCATGGGCCAGACCGCGGAGAACCTGCACGACCGCTATCCCCAGATCACCAGGGAGCGCGCGGACGCCTACGCGGCGGCGAGCCAGCGCAAGTTCGCCAAGGCGTGCGCTGACGGAGTCATCCAGCCAGACCTCGTGCCTGTCGCCACGTGGAGCACGGAGAAGGGCTGGGGGCTGGCGACCGTTGACGAGCCACCTCGACCGGACACGACCGTCGAGGTCCTGGCGGGCCTGCGCACCCCATTCCGCCCGCATGGTCGCGTCACCGCCGGGAACTCCTCTGGCCTCAACGACGGTGCCACGGCGTGCATCGTCGCCGCGGCGGACGTCGCCAAGGAGCTCGGCCTCACCGTGAAGATGCGGCTGGTCGACTACGCCTTCGTCGGTGTCGAGCCGGAGCTGATGGGTCTCGGTCCGATCCCGGCCACCGAGAAGGTCCTGCGCAAGACCGGTCTCACCATCGACGACATCGGGCTCATCGAGATCAACGAGGCGTTCGCCGTCCAGGTCCTGGCCTTCTGCGACCACTTCGGTCTCGCCGACGACGACCCCCGCCTCAACGCCTACGGCGGTGCCATCGCGGTCGGGCACCCGCTCGCCGCGAGCGGCATTCGGCTCATGATTCAGCTGGCGCGGCAGTTCGCCGACCGGCCCGACGTCAGGTACGGCTTGACAACGCTGTGCGTGGGGCTCGGCATGGGCGGCAGCGTGATCTGGGAGAACCCCCACTGGGACGGCACCACCTGACGTCGACACGTCGAGGGACCGACGACCGCCGGACGCCTTCGCCGGACGGACGAGCGATGAGGAGGCACCGTGAGCAGCCTGGCTGAGGAGTTCGCCCAGATCTTCCCCGACGAGGTGGTGACCCACGCCCACGTGCGCGAGGTGACCCTGCCGCACGCCGCCGGCACGATGGCGTTGATCACGCTCGACAACGGACACGACCACACCCGGCCGAACACATTCGGTCCCCGGGGCTTGGCCGAACTCGACGCCGCCCTCGACCAGGTGCTGGATCGGGATGACATCGCGGCGGTGGGGATCATCGGCAAGCCGTTCGTCCTGGCGGCGGGCGCCGACATCACCGGGATGCCACGGATCACGACGCGCGAGCACGCACGCGCGATCGCCCGCTACGGCCACGAGGTCTTCGGCAAGCTGGGTGACGGCCGCAAGCCCACCTTCGCCTTCATCAATGGGTTGGCCATCGGCGGCGGCTTGGAGATCGCTCTCCACTGCACGTACCGCACCGTGCTCGCCTCAGCTCCCGCCGTCGCGTTCAGCGAGTGTTTCCTCGGGATCCTCCCTGGCTGGGGTGGCACCTGGCTCTTGCCCAACCTCATCGGCGCCGACGGCGCGGTGCAGATCATCGTCGAGAACGCCCTCAACAACAACCGAATGCTCCGAGGTCCCCAGCTGGAGCCGCTCGGTCTCGCCGACGCGACGTTCGACGGGGTGGACTTCCTCGAGCGCTCCCTGGACTGGGCGGCGCGGGTGCTGACCGGCCAGGTTGAGGTGCGACGTCCGACGATCGACCGCGGCGAGGCGTGGGACGCGGCCGTGGCGCGCGGACGAGCGTTCGTCGAGAACAAGCTGCACGGAGCCGCTCCCGCGCCCTTGCGAGCGCTCGACATCATCGAGGCGGCGAAGACGTGCTCCAAGCAGGAAGGCTTCGCGCTGGAGGAGGAGGCGCTCGCCGACCTGCTCATGACCGAGGAGTTCCGGGCCAGCCTCTACGCCTTCGACCTGGTCCAGAAGCGAGCCAAGAGACCCGTCGGCGCTCCCGACGCCTCGCTCGCTCGCCCCGTCACGAAGGTCGGCATCGTGGGCGCGGGCCTCATGGCGAGCCAGCTCGCGCTGCTGTTCGCCCGTCGGCTGCTGGTGCCGGTCGTGCTGACCGACATCGACGACGAGCGGGTGGCCAAGGGCCTCGCCTGGGTACGCGCGGAAGTCGACAAGCTGCAGGCCAAGGGCCGGCTCAGCGCCGACCAGGCGAACCGTGTCAAGTCCCTGGTCACCGGGTCGACCGACAAGTCCATCTACGCAGGCTGCGACCTGGTCCTCGAGGCGGTCTTCGAGGAGATGAAGGTAAAGCAGCAGGTCTTCGCCGAGCTCGAGACCATCGTGTCCGACGAGTGCGTGCTCGCCACGAACACCTCGTCTCTGTCGGTCACGACGATGGCCTCCAAGCTCGCGCATCCTGAGCGGGTCGTGGGCTTGCACTTCTTCAACCCGGTCTCGGTGATGCCCCTGGTGGAGGTGGTGCGCGCGGAGCGCACCGACGACGCCACCCTCGCCACGGCGTTCGCGGTGGCCAAGACGCTGAAGAAGAACGCCATCCTGGTCAAGGACGCGCCGGCGTTCGTCGTCAACCGTGTCCTCACCCGGTTCATGGGCGAGGTGATGCGGTGCGTCGACGAGGGGACACCGGTCGAGGTGGCCGACAAGGCGGTCCTCCCGCTCGGGCTGCCGATGCCACCGTTCGTCCTGCTGCAGCTCGTCGGCCCGGCCGTCGCGCTGCACGTCGCCGAGACGCTGCACGAAGCCTTCCCCGACCGCTTCTACGTCTCGCCGAACCTGCAACGCCTCGTCGCCGCCAACAAGCCCGGCCTGTGGTCGTGGAACGAGCAGGGGCAACCGTTCCTTGACGACGAGACGAAGGCGCTGCTCGAGCAGGGCAGCTCCGCGTCCACCGAGGAGCAGGTGCGCGAACGCGCGATGGCCGCGGTCGCGGACGAGGCGCGCCGCATGCTGGAGGACGGCGTGGTCGCCGAGCCTCAGGACATCGACCTCGCGATGATCCTCGGCGCTGGCTGGCCGTTCCACATGGGTGGCGTCACGCCGTACCTGGACCGCAGTGGCCTGTCCGAGAAGGTCACCGGCCGGCGGTTCCTTCCCCGCGGGCTGGCCAGCCTGCCCGGCTGACCGCCGACCGCGACCGTCGTCGGGTGGTCCACTGGGCCGACGCTCGCCGCACCCCGTGCCTCAGCCTTGGCTGGAGGTCTGCGTCGGTGGCTCGGCCTGCTGGTTCGCCAGGCGCGAGTGGAGACGCCCGTACGTCCCGTAGATCACCAGTCCGATCGCCATCCAGACCAGGAAGCGGATCCAGGTCTCGATGGCGAGGTTGAGCATGAGGTAGACGCACACCAGCGCGGACAGAAGGGGCACCACCGGGACCCACGGCATGCGGAAGGCGCGCGGGAGGTCCGGTCGGGTTCGGCGCAACACCAGCACCCCAACGCTGACCAGGATGAACGCCGCCAGCGTGCCGATGTTGACCAGCTCAGCGAGCACGCTGATGGAGGTGAAGCTGGCGAGCACGGCGACCGCGACGCCCACGATCATCGTGACGACGTAGGGCGTGCGGAAGCGGGGATGCACCCGCGCCAGGAAGCCGGGCAGCAGGCCATCACGTGCCATCGCGAACGCGACCCGCGTCTGACCCAGCAGGAGGATCATCACCACGACGGTGATGCCGGCGGCCGCGCCCACGGCGATGAGGCGGCCGATGACCGGATGCCCAGCGGACACCATGGCCGTGGCCAGCGGCGCCGCGTCGTTGGGGTCGATCTGCCGGTAGCTCCGCATGCCGGTGAGCACCAAGCTCACAGCGACGTAGAGCAGGGTGCAGATGGCGAGAGTGCCCATGATGCCGAGTGGCATGCTTCGCTGCGGGTTCCGCGTCTCCTCCGCGGTCGTGGCCACCACGTCGAAGCCGATGAAGGCGAAGAACACCACGGCCGCACCGCTCACCACGCCGGCCCAGCCGAACGCGGCGGGCTCCACCCCGAACAGAGCCTGGATGAGTGGCTGGGCGACACCACCGGCCCGCTCGGAGGGCTCCGGCGGCGGGACGAACGGCACGAGGTTGCTCGTGCGCACGAAGAAGGCGCCCGCCACCACGAACACGAGCGCGACCCCGACCTTGAGCGCGACCGCCGCCTGGTTGATCCTGCTCGACAGCTTGATCCCCGCGACCAGGACAGCCGTCAGGGCGAGGACGAGGAGTCCGGCGGGAAGGTTCATGAAGCCGACCGAGGTGTTCGCGACCGCGGAGGGAATCGCGATCGGCGTCCCTTCCAGAGCTGTCGCGAGGTAACCAGACCAGCCGGAGGCGACGGCCGCGGCGCCGACGAAGAACTCCAGGATGAGGTCCCAGCCGATCATCCAGGCGATCAGCTCACCGAGCGTGGCGTAGGAGTACGCGTACGCCGACCCGGCGACGGGGACGGTCGAGGCGAACTCCGCGTAGCAGAGCGCAGCCAGACCGCAGGCGACAGCGGCGATCACGAAGGAGAGCGCGACGGCGGGACCCGCGTAGGTGGCGGCCGCGGTGCCGGTGAGGACGAACAGTCCGCCACCGATCGTCACGCCGACGCCGAAGACGATGAGGTCCAGGACGCCCAGGTCCCGCTTGAGCCGGTGCTCCGGTTCGAGCGTGTCAGCGATCGACGCCTCGACTGTCTTGGTCCGCAGAAGATCCATGCGCTGGTCCTGTCCCGGCGACGGCGCGGCGAAACGGGATCGGCCCACATCGGGGCCGGGCATCGGGAGGGGTACGTCTCAGCCGCGCGGCAGAGGATCGTGCTCACCGCCAGCGAGGGCGTCGAGTGGTGCGCCCTCCAGGCTGGCCACGCGCTCCACGATATCCCGGGCCAGAGCCTGGGCGCTGAGCCCGAGGTCCGCCAGCAGCTCGGAGCGACTTCCGTGCTGCAGGAACTCTTGGGCGATTCCCGCGACGTGCAGGGGTGTCGGTACCCCCGCGTCGGCCAGGGCGAGACCGAGCGCGGCACCGACACCGCCGACACGACCGTTGTCCTCGACCGAGACGACCAGTCGATGCTGGCGAGCCAGGTCGATCAGCACCGGGTCGACCGGCTTGACCCACCGGGGGTCCACCACCGTCACCCCGATGCCGTGGCCGGCCAGCCGGCTGGCCACGTCGACGCACGTCGTCGCCATCGCTCCCACCGCGACGACGAGCACGTCCGGCTCACCCGTCCGGACCAGGATGTCGCAACCGCCGACGCGATCGACGGCCGGTACGTCGTCCGGAACGGCGCCCTTGGGGAAGCGCAGCACGGTCGGACCGTCGTCGATGCCGACGGCCTGCCACAGCAGCTCGCGCAGTCGGGTGCCGTCACGCGGCGCGGCGATCCGCAGACCTGGCACGACCTGGAGGATCGACAGGTCCCACATGCCATGGTGGCTGGGACCGTCCTCCCCGGTCACGCCCGACCGGTCCAGCACGAACGTCACGGGGCACCGGTGGAGGGCGACGTCCATGAGCACCTGGTCGAAGGCGCGGTTGAAGAAGGTGGAGTAGATCGCCACGACGGGGTGCATCCCGCCCATCGCGAGGCCGGCCGCGGAGGTGACGGCGTGCTGCTCGGCGATCCCCACGTCGAAGCAGCGATCCGGAAACTCCCGCGCGAAGGCGTCGAGTCCGGTTGGGTGCTCCATCGCGGCGGTGATCGCCACGACGTCGGGGCGCTGGCGCCCGATCTCGACCAGCTCCTCCCGGAAGATGCTGGTCCACTTCGGCTCTGACCCGGTGAGGGGGATGCCGGTCGCCGGATCGAACGTGGGCGGGCTGTGGAAGCAGTCCGCCTCGTCCTGTTCGGCGATGTGGTAGCCGTAGCCCTTGCGGGTCACGCAGTGGACGAGGACAGGTCCGCCGAAACGCTTGGCCTGCTCCAGCGCATGCTCCACGGCGGCTCGGTCGTGACCGTCGATCGGGCCGACGTACTTCAGCCCCAGGTCCTCGAACAGCCCTTGCGGAACCAGGACGTCCTTCAGACCGCGCTTGACGCCGTGCAGGACGTCGTAGACCGGCGCGCCGACGATCGGGGTGCGGTTCAGCGACCGCTTGACCAGCTCGAGCACCTGCTCGTAGCGAGGATTCGTGCGCAGCGCGTTGAGGTAGGAGGCAAGACCGCCCACCGTCGGGGTGTAGGACCGCCCGTTGTCGTTGACGATGATCACAATGCGACGGTCCTTGGCGGCCGCGATGTTGTTGAGCGCCTCCCACGCCATCCCGCCGGTCAGGGCGCCATCGCCGACCACGACGACGACGTGCCGGTCCTCACCACGCAGCTGGTAGGCCTTGGCCAACCCATCGGCGTAGGACAAAGCGGCCGAGGCGTGGGAGTTCTCGATGACGTCGTGCACCGACTCCTGGCGGCTGGGATAACCGGACAACCCGCCCTTACGACGCAACTGGTCGAAACCGGCCTGCCGACCGGTGAGGATCTTGTGGACGTAGGCCTGGTGTCCGACGTCGAACAGGATGCGGTCGCGCGGGGAGTCGAACACGCGGTGGATCGCGAGGGTGATCTCCACGACGCCCAGGTTGGGGCCGAGGTGGCCACCGGTCCGGGAAACCTTGGCGACCAGGAACTCCCGAATCTCCCGCGCGAGGTCGGCGAGCTGCTGCTCGGACAGCCCAGCGAGGTCAGCTGGCCCCTGGATCGTCTCGAGCACGCTCATGCCAGGTCCTCCTCGTCGCGTCGCGTCGTTCACTGGAGTCTAGAGTGCACGGTCCACCGGCGTTTGGGGACGGATCGAACGTGGTCTGCACCACGTCCACACCATTCCCTCACACCATGCCCTCACGACTCCCTCACGAGATCCCCTCAGACTTTCCCCCAGGACTCCCCCACGCCATGCCCCTTCGTTCTTGGCCCCTTCGTTCTTGCCCCTCCGTCCTTGCACGTTGGCGCACATGGCGGTGGCGAGTCCTCACGACATCGTCGAGCTGACCGATACCTGACGGTCGCGGTCTGTGACCTCGTCGCTTCGCCGCACGCGCCCAGAAGCGGCTGATCGTGGCCCGCGCGGGCACGAGGCGGTCGATGCGCGAGGCGGTAGACGAGCGTGTGGGCGCCACGAGTCGCGCGCCACGAGCGACCGTGTCCGAAACCGGACGCCGCGCGCCGGGCGGAGCCTGTCGGGTATCGAATGCGTCACAACGCATCGAGAACCCGCGACGAACCTGAGTCCACGTCCGTGGCTCTCGGGCTCTCACGCTGGGAGGGCTCCAGCGACGACAGGCACCCACGGGGGACCGCAGCGTCGACTCGAGGAGGTTGGGTCATGACACAGGTCCGTCCCCGGGCGGCCGTCCTCGCCACCATCGCCGCGCTCGCCCTCGCCGCGAGCGCGTACTTCCCCTGGCTGGCCGACGACTCACCTCGGCAGGTGCCGTTGCGCGAGCTGTTCCTCCAGCCTGAAAGCACGGCCCTGCTTCCGTCGTACTGGGAGTCGATGGCCGCGCCTCTTGCCGTCGCGGGTGCGGTGGGGACCTTGGGTGCGCTGCTGTGCTGGCGTCCGCTGCTCGTCTTGTCATTCCTCGCTGGCCTGGTGACAGTCGGCCTGTGGATCACGACCGTGCTCGCTGAGCTGGAGCCGGCTGAGTTCGCGATCGGCGACGTCCAACTCGGCGCGTGGATCAGCGTCGGCGCCATCGTGCTCTTGCTCCTCGCCACGATCGCGCTTCGCCGACGGGCGAGCGACGAGGAGGAGGCAGAGGAGACCGAGCAGGCAGACGAGGACGAGGACGTCCCCCACGACGTCCCGTGGGCAAGCTGAGCGCCTCGGGGCGAGCCGGCATCGACCTCGCCTGCTAGGACCACAGAGCGGCCTTGACGAGGACGACAAGAGCTGAGCAGGTCGACACCACCAGCACCGCGGCGCGAGTCCAGCCCTGGTCTAGGTAGCGCCGCAGTGGGTTCGACAGCAGGTAGCCCACCACGAGGAACGGCAGCAGCGCCAGCCCGCACGCGACCTGCCTGGCGGTGAGCTGTCCGCCCACCGCCAGGCCGACCAGCGACATGAAGGCGCCGGCGCAGAAGAACACCGCGAGCGTCGCGCGCATCGTCGGCCCTGGCATCCGTTGCAGCACCAACCCGATGACCGGCCCGCTGATCGAGCTCGCCGTCCCCGTGATGCCCGTCATCGCCCCAGCGCCGAACAGCGAGCGACCAGTCACCGGCACGGTGAGGTCGCGCAAGGACAGCGCCACCCCGAGCAGGACGAGAAGGCCGATGCCCGCGGTGAGGGCCCGAGGCGAGAGCTCGGAGATGACCCAGACCCCGGCCGCCGTGCCCACGAGTCGTCCCGCCAGGCTCAGCCGGGCCTTCGCCCAGTCGATGTGCGCTCCCTCGCGGGCGAGCGTGAACAGTGGAAGCAGGGTGCCCACGACGAGAAGCGCACCCGGCATGAGGCTCGGGTCGAGCAGCGTCAGGACGGGCACGGCGACCAGCGACACGCCGAATCCCGCGGCACCTTGCACAACCGCCCCGACGAGGACGGCGATGCCGGTGACGAGGACGACATGCGGGTCGAGGCTCGTCAGCGCCTCGCTCAACGGGTGAGCAAGGAGCGGAGGACGTACTGCATGATCCCGCCGTGGCGGTAGTAGTCCGCCTCCTTGGGCGTATCGATGCGGACGATCGCCCGGAACTCCTTCCCGTCGGCTCGGACCGTCACCTCGCGGGGCGTCACGCCGTCGTTGAGCGCCTCGATGCCCACGATGTCGAACGTCTCCTCACCGGTGAGTCCGAGCGACTCCGCCGACTCTCCCGGCATGAACTGCAGTGGCAGCACGCCCATGCCGATGAGGTTCGAGCGGTGGATCCGCTCGTACGACTCCGCCAAGACCGCACGAACACCGAGCAGCGCGGTGCCCTTGGCCGCCCAGTCCCGAGACGAGCCGGAGCCGTACTCCTTGCCCGCCACGACGATGAGGGGGATTCCGGCCTCCTGGTAGTGGACGGCCGCGTCGTAGATCGTGGTGATCTCACCCCCGGCGGTGAAGTCTCGGGTGAAGCCGCCCTCGGTTCCGGGCGCCAGCTGGTTCCGCAACCGGATGTTGGCGAACGTGCCGCGGATCATCACCTCGTGGTTGCCGCGGCGCGATCCGTACGAGTTGAAGTCGCGCGGTTGAACGCCGTGCTCGATCAGGTAGGCGCCTGCCGGGCTGTCCTTCTTGATCGAGCCCGCCGGCGAGATGTGGTCCGTCGTCACCGAGTCGCCGAGCTTGGCGAGCACGCGAGCGCCACGGATGTCGGACACCGGCGCGGGCTCCGCCGTCATTCCCTCGAAGTACGGCGGCTTCCGCACGTAGGTGGACGACTCGTCCCACGCGAAGAGGTCACCGCTCGGCGTGGGCAACGAGCGCCAGCGTTCGTCGCCGGCGAAGACGTCCGCGTAGTCGCGGGCGAACATCTCGCTGGCGATGGCGTTCTCGACGACCTCCTCGATCTCCGCGGCCGACGGCCAGATGTCGGCGAGGTAGACGTCGTTGCCGTCCGGGTCCTTGCCCAGCGGGTCGCGGGTGATGTCGACGTCCATGCTTCCCGCCAACGCGTACGCCACGACGAGGGGCGGCGAGGCCAGGTAGTTGAGCTTGACGTCGGGGTTGATCCGCCCCTCGAAGTTGCGGTTGCCGGACAGGACGGACACCACGGCCAGGTCGTGGTCGTTGACGGCCTGGCTCACCTCGGGGATGAGCGGCCCCGAGTTGCCGATGCAGGTCGTGCAGCCGTAGCCGACGAGGTTGAAGCCCAGCTTCTCGAGGTAGGGCGTGAGGCCGGCCCGCTCGTAGTAGTCCATGACGACCTTCGAGCCGGGCGCCAATGTCGTCTTGACCCACGGCTTGCGCGACAGGCCCCGCTCGACGGCCTTCTTGGCGAGCAGCGCCGCCCCCACCATGACCGAGGGGTTCGAGGTGTTGGTGCAGGACGTGATCGCCGCGATCACGACCGCGCCGTGGTCGATCTCGCACTCGGTTCCGTCGCGCAAGGTGATACGGACCGGCGAGCTCGGGCGGCCCTGAGCGCCGCGCGCGGCGGAGTGGAAGACATGAGGTGCGTCGCTGTGGTTGGTGGCGTGGAACGCCGGCGGGTCGCTCGCCGGGAACGACTCCGCGCTCGCCTCGTCGTAGCCTTTGACGCCTTCCGGCTCGGGGTGGCGCACGTAGTCGCGGAGTGCCTCGCGGAACGCCCGCTTGGCGTCGCTGAGGTTCACCCGGTCCTGCGGCCGCTTGGGACCCGCGATCGACGGCACGACGGTGGAGAGGTCAAGCTCGAGGTACTCGGAGTAGACCGGCTCACGGTCGGGGTCGTGCCACAGCCCCTGCTCTTTGGCGTACGCCTCGACGAGCGCCACTTGCTCGGGCGAACGGCCCGTCAGGCGGAGGTAGCGCACGGTCTCCTCGTCGATGGGGAAGATGGCGACCGTGGAGCCGTACTCCGGCGACATGTTGCCGATCGTCGCGCGGTTGGCCAACGGGACCGCTCCGACGCCGGGACCGTAGAACTCGACGAACTTGCCGACCACCCCGTGCTCACGCAGCATCTGGGTGATCGTCAGCACCAGGTCGGTCGCGGTCGCGCCCTCCGGCAGCTCCCCTGACAGCTTGAAGCCGACGACCCGCGGGATGAGCATGCTGACGGGCTGGCCGAGCATCGCCGCCTCGGCCTCGATGCCTCCCACGCCCCAGCCGAGCACGCCGAGGCCGTTGACCATCGTGGTGTGGGAGTCGGTGCCGACACAGGTGTCGGGATAGGCCTGGGTCACCGGCCCGTCCTCGGTCTGCCGGGAGAAGACGACACGAGCGAGGTGCTCGATGTTGACCTGGTGAACGATGCCGGTGCCCGGCGGGACAACGCGGAAGTTCTCGAAGGCGGTCTGCCCCCAGCGTAGGAACTGGTAACGCTCCCGGTTGCGCTCGTACTCGATCTCGACGTTGCGCTCGAACGCGTCGGGAGTGCCGAAGACGTCAGCGATGACGGAGTGGTCGATGACCAGCTCGGCTGGCGAGAGCGGGTTGACCTTGGCGGGGTCGCCGCCGAGGTCGCGCACGGCCTCGCGCATCGTGGCGAGGTCGACGATGGCCGGCACGCCGGTGAAGTCCTGCATGATCACCCGGGCCGGGGTGAACTGAATCTCCTTGCTGGGTTCGGCTTGCGCGTCCCAGTTGGCCAGGGCACGGATGTCGTCTGCGGTGATGTTGGTGCCGTCCTCCGTGCGCAGGAGGTTCTCGAGCAGGATCTTCAGGCTGTAGGGCAGCCGCTCGGCACCGTCGACGGCCGAGAGCCGGAAGATCTCGTAGGACCGTCCATTGACGTCGAGCCGGCCCTTGGCTCCGAAGCTGTCGACGCTCGCCATGACAGAACTCCCTCGTCGTACCGGTTGACCCGTCGCCATCCTCGCTCGCGATGTCGGCCGGGCGCAGGTAAGGGTGACCTCACCGTAGGCCGTGGCGACCCGAAACTATCTCGACATCAAGATACACGGTCCCGGGACCGTGCCCCAAATGGGGCCGTCGCGCCGTTCGTCGTCGATCGTCGCTCAGCGTCGGCGGCGTGGGTGGCTCGCCGTGGGCGTCAGCGCGACCGCCCGCGATCCCGCTCCGAGAGCTGGGACAGCATCGCGTTGTAGCGCGCCAGCTCCTCGTCGGTGCCCGCGTCGACCCGGCGATCGAACCGACGTGCCTCTCGGGCGTCCGCGCGTACCCACTCCGCGACGACGACGCCGATCACCAGCAAGGTCGGGATCTCGGCGGTGGCCCACGCGATGCCGCCACCGACGTTCTGGTCAGCGAGGGGATCGACCCACGGCAGCGCCAGAGCGTTGTACCAATCGGCCGCGAACAAGGTGCTGCTCGTCATGACGATCACGCCGAAGAAGGCGTGGAACGGCAGGGACGCGAACAGCACGCCCAACCGCGCGAGCGGCGGGAGACGCCGAGGCGTGGGATCGAGCCCAAGGACGACCCAGAAGAACAGGTACCCAGCAAGGAGGAAGTGGGCCACCATCAGCAGGTGCCCGGTGTGGGAACGCAGGGCGAGCTCGAACGCCCAGGAGAAGTAGAAGAAGTAGAGGCTGATGACGTAGAACGCGAGCGCGACGAGCGGATGCGTCGCGACGCGTGCCACGCGGCTGTGCACGACCGCGAGGAGCCAGTCGCGCAACGGCCGCACGTCGGTGTCCTCGGCCGAGCTGGCCTCGGGTGAACGGCCGCCCTGGCGACGAGCGACGCGTCCGCGGGTCGGCAAGGCCCGCAGCGCGAGAGTCATCGGCGCTCCCATGGCCAGGAGGATCGGAATCAGCATGGTCAGGGCCATGTGCTGCGCCATGTGCACGCTGAACATCGCCCGTCCGTACGCCGCGGCGCCGCTACAGAGCACGAGCACCGCGACGACGATCCCCGCGAGCCAGGCCACGGTCCGACCGCGTGACCACGCCACCCCACTCCGCCGCAGGCGGCGCACGCCACACAGGTAGGCGATGGCGCCGAACCCGGCCGCCCCGAGAACGAGCACGTCAGGCCGCCACTCGGTGAACAGTTTTCCCACCGAGAACGGCGGGAGAGGGTAGCCGAGGATCGCCTCGACTCGCGAGGCGCTCGTGATCTCCTCCGGCACGGGCGTCGGGGTGCGAGCCAGTGCCACCGCAAGGCCGATGGTGGCCACCATCACCGCCACTTCGGTGAGGGCGAACCGACGGAACGCCTTCGCGTCCCCCCGCTCCAGCGCCGGCAGGGTGCGTCGACGATGCCGCCACCCGAACCAACCGAGGACGGTGAGGGCCGCTGTCTTGCCGAGCACGAGCCAGCCGTAGGAGGTCGTGACCGCCTCCGCCAGACCGCCCAGCCGGACGAGTGCGTTGACCACGCCCGACAGCGCGGCGGCGGCGAAGCACCACACGGCGAGGGTGCTGAACCGCGGCGCGATCGACCGCAGGGTCGGCGCCGAACGGTCGAAGGCGACCAGCCCGATGAGGCCACCGACCCACAGCGTGACCGCGACGACGTGCAGGATGAGGCTCGACGTCGCGATGTCGTGGTTGGCGGCGTCAGCGGAGTGCCCGGTCAGTGGAGGCGGCAACGTCGTCGCGATCGCCAGCACCAGCGCGAGCGCCGCCCCGTTGAGGGTGCGAACCTCCCGGGCCGTGGCCGCCAGGACGACAGCCCCGACGACCACGACCGCCAGGGCCCGCCCTTGCGAGACCTGGAAGACGAAGCCTGCCAGCGTCTCCTGCGGCTGAACCCGGTGGACCGGCTGGCCGAGGAAGTCCGAGAGCGTGAACACCAGGGTGAGCGCCGCCGCGGCGGCCCACACCCACGCCCATCCCGACGCAACCCGGACCGCTCGGATGGCGCGGTCGGCGAGCCTGTCCCTCCGGGCGGGTGCGAAGACCGCGAACAGCAGCGCCCCGGTGGTCACCACGGCGGCGACGTCCATTGCCAGGCGGGACACCGGCAGACCCCACCCCGTCAGCGGGCCGGGGTCGGGCAGTCCCGGCGGCGCCGGTCGGGGCGCGCCACCTCCGACGAGAAGGGCCACGACCATCGTGGCGAGGGCGCCCGCCGCTATCACGGCCGGCACCAGCCACACCGCGCGCGGACGGGACCCGACGCTACGCCGCTCAGACATCACGCGTCCCGGACCGCCGTCGAACGACGACCACCGCGCCGGCCGCGAGCACGGCCACTGCGGCGCCACCCGCCAGCAGCCACCCTGCACCGGCACCGTCGGACCGGCGCTCGGCGGCTTGCCGCGCCGACGTGGCCCCCGAGGGCGCCGTGGACGGTGCCGAGACCGTGCCGGAGGGCGAGGTCGCAGACTCCGGGCTCGGCGTGCCGTCGCCCGCCGTGGCGTCGCCGGTGCGGAGCCGAAACTCGAACGTGCCGGAGATCGGATGCCCGTCGGATGAGACGACCCGCCAGGCGACCCGGTAGGTGCCGGCCTCCGCGATCGGACGCAGCCGCTGGGTCACCGTGCCACCGACCACCCGTGGCGCGCCGGACTGGAAGGTCGTGCCGTCGGCCCCAGCGACGACGACGGTGGCGAACTTCTGTCCGACCGGCCCGTTGAACTCCAACGTCACCTCGGAGGGAGCGGTGTCGAGCACCGCGCCGTCGGACGGGGTGCTCGACACCAGGTAGTTGTGCGCGGCCGCCGGAGCCGGTCGGGCCACCTGCAGGAGGACGCATCCCACCAGGATGAGGGCGACGACGAGAGCTCCAGCCGCCGGGTGCCCTCTCCGCCGAACCCGACCATCTCCCCTGACTATCGCTCCCCTGACTATCGCTCCCCTGGCTATTGCTCGCCTGGAGACTGCTCGCCTGGACATTGCTCGTCTGGACACTGCCGCGGCCACGGTCACGTCTCACCTCGCCTGCCCGCGAGGCGTCCCCACACCGCCACCACGAGGCCTAGGAGGCCGGCGACGAGGCCAGTGACCCCGAGCGTCCGCGCGGTCGGGTCCGCTGGCCCGGCGCCGGACGTGGCCTCGGAGGTCGTCGCGTCGCCCGTGGCGGCGGCCTGAGCGGTCCTGTCGGAGGCTTGACCGTGTCCGTGGTCATCGGCGCTGTCGACGAGACGGAGGGTAGGCGCGGGGCGCTCCGGCTCGGGGCCGTCGGTCACCGGCTGGTCCCACGCCACCACCTCCCCGTCGTCGTACGTCTGCACCGCAGTGAACGCCAAGGAGTCCTCGTCTGGCAGCGGCCCAACGGAGACCTCGAACTCATCGAACTCCCCCGGCGCGATCCCTCCACCTTCGTCCGCGGTCCACGTCACCGAGGTGACGGCCTCCTCGAGCACCAGGTCGCCGACCTCGACCGGTTCCGGGAACGTGGTCTTCTGCACGGTCGCCTGCCAGCCCGGATGGGGCCGGACCCGTACCGACGCCAGCGGCGTCTCCTCGGGGAACGACACAGTGAGCTTGACGGTCGAGGCCCTGTCGGACTCGTTGGGAACTCTGAACGCGAGCTTCGCGTAACCGCCCCGTGCGGCTTCGTCCGGATTGACGGTCACGTGGGCGCCGGCCGGACCAGCCAGCGCCACGACCGCGGCCGTGGCCGTGGCTCCCACCTGGGCACACCGTCGCAGTGAGCTGGAAAGCAGTGAGCTGGGAAGCATGGAACCTCCTGGTGACAGGCGACGTCGGCCCACCGCGATACCGAGGCGACGGGAGGCGACGTGCCGGGACGACGTGGTGGCCGGAGGACGCGGACGACCGCGGGTCTCGCGATGGTCAGCGCGACCCGCCCCGACGGTCAGCCCGCGCAGCCACCCGGTGGTCCCCGGCGAGGGTGCACCCGGGCCCAGAGCCACTCCTCGGGGCGAGGCTCCTCCACACGGACCGGCAGTGGACGCACGAGCGGCCACGCCTCCGGCGCCACCGGCGAGGGCAGCCGGACCAGGCCCAGGAGGTGGTAGAGCGCCCAGACCACGTCCTCACCGCGCGCGACGAGAGCGGACATCACCACGGCGGCAGCCGCGTGCCCCGCTGCGGTGAGTGGATCCCAGAAGGCGAGTGGTCCCACCGCTCCCGTCACTCCGAGGTGATCAGCGGAGTGTGCCGCGGTGAGCTGGAACGCGAGGTGAAACGCCACCTGCGCGCCGAGCGCGACGGCGAGAATGTGGCGGAACTGTCGACGTCGTCCGGCCAGCACCGCGAAGGCGGCTCCAAGGAGCGCGGTGACCGTGAGGAACGCCGAGAGCGGCGGAGCGGGGGCGCCGCCGGAGACGTGACCGAGCAGGGCGAGCGCGCCGCAGCAGACCGCGAGCGTGACACCTCGCCCGGCACGGAGTAGTCCAGCGCCCGGATTGCCCATCTGTTCCTCGGTCCTCGTGGTCCGTCCAGCCCTCGCCGGCAGCCACGGCCGGTTCCGGTGTCCAGGCCCAGGTGTTGGGGCCCGTACCGTCCGCAACGACGGCTTGCCGCGACGACCTCGACCGGCAGTCTAGGTGCGCGCTCACATCCCGTTGTCGCGGGGCGTGACAACGGTGGGGAGCGTGGTCAAGGCCACCGCCACGCTCCCCCGCTGTCTCCTCACCTCGCCGGTCGTGGCGACACGGCTCAAAGACCGCGCACCTGCGGGAGGACCTCGGCGGCGACCAACTCGATGTGGTCGATGTCGTCCAGATCGAGCACCTGCAGGTAGACGCGTGACACACCGAGCTCGGCGTAGTGGCCGAGGCGGTCGACCAGCTGCGCGGGTGTACCGGCGAGGGCGTTCTGACGCAGCTCGTCGACATCCCGCCGGATCGCGTCAGCCCGCGCCCGCACCTCGCCCTCGTCCTTTCCGCAGCAGACCGCCAAGGCCGCCGAGAGGATGAGGGTGTCTGGGTCGCGCCCCGATTCGGCACAGATCCGACGGACCCGCTCGAAGCCCGCCCGCATGGCCTCCGGCGCGGCGAAGCCCTGGTTGAACTCGGCTGCGTACCTCGCCGCCAAGGTGGGTGTGCGACGCGGGCCACCACCGCCGATGATGATCGGCGGGTGCGGCGTCTGCACCGGCTTGGGGAGGGCCGGCGAGTCCTCCACGGTGTAGTGCGCGCCGGAAAAGCTGAAGCGCTCGCCCACCGGTGTGGTCCACAGGCCGGTGATGATCGCGAGCTGCTCCTCCAGCAGGTCGAATCGTTTCGCTGGGAACGGAATGCCGTAGGCACGGTGCTCGGCCTCGTACCATCCCGCGCCGAGCCCGAGCTCCACCCGTCCGCCAGACATCTGGTCGACCTGGGCGACCTGGATCGCCAGGACCCCCGGAAGCCGGAACGTCACGGGGCTGACCAGCGTGCCCAAGCGGATGCGCGAGGTCTCTCGTGCGAGCCCGGCGAGCTGGGTCCACGCGTCGGTCGGACCGGGCAGTCCGTCGACGTCCCCCATGGCCAGGTAGTGGTCGGAGCGGAAGAACGCGTCATACCCGCAGTCCTCCGCGGCACGGGCGACGCGGAGCAGCGTGTCGTACGACGCGCCCTGCTGTGGCTCGGTGAAGATGCGCAGCTCCATGACGGGCCATCCTGCCCGACCGGGCCGTGGGCACGGCCACGTGGTGTCGACGTCAGCGGCGCTCTCCTGGTCGGCGAGGCCGCGTGGTGCCCGTCGCCGGTCCGTAGGAGGCGCCGCGACGGACGTCCCCCACGATGCTGCTGTGGCGTTCCTCCCGGCGGTTGGCGGCCTCGGAGGACCTGAGCTGGTACGGAACGCTCGTCACCATGACACCGGGCGTGAACAGCAGCCGTCCCTTCAGGCGGAGCGCGCTCTGGTTGTGCAGGAGCTGCTCCCACCAGCGGCCCAAGACGTACTCGGGGATGTAGACGGTGACCACGTCGCGCGGGCTGGACCGCCGGATGTGTCGAACGTAGTCCACGACTGGCCGGGTGATCTCACGGTAGGGAGAGGCGAGGACCCTGAGCGGGACCGGGATGCGTCGCCGGTCCCACTCCTCGAGCAGCTCGCGCGTCGCCGGTGGATCGACGTCGACCGTGATCGCCTCGAGCACATCGGGCCGCGCGGCGCGGGCGAACGCGAGCGCGCGCAACGTGGGCTTGTGCATCCTCGAGACGAGCACGATCGCGTGCACCTTCGAGGGCAGCGTGAGCTCCTCGCTCGGGTCGACCGCCAGCTCCGCCGCGACCGTGTCGTAGTGGCGGCGAATCCCCCGCATCATCGCGTAGAGAACCGCCATCGCCACGACCGTGATCCACGCGCCGTGGACGAACTTCGTGACGAGCACGACGGCGAGGACGACCGCGGTCACGACGAACCCCACCGCGTTGATCGCCCGGCTGCGCATCATCCGCCGGCGGGTCGCTGGGTCCGGCTCGTCGGAGAGCAGGCGGTTCCAGTGCCGGACCATGCCGGCCTGACCCAGGGTGAACGAGGTGAAGACGCCGACGATGTAGAGCTGGATGAGCCGGGTCACCTCGGCGTCGAACGCGAGGATGAGCACAATCGCGAAGCCAGCCAGCGCGACGATGCCGTTGGAGAAGGCCAGCCGATCGCCGCGCGTGTGCAGCTGGCGAGGCAGGAAGCCGTCGCGGCCAAGGATCGAGCCGAGCACGGGGAAGCCGTTGAACGCGGTGTTGGCGGCGAGCACGAGGATCAGGCCGGTCACCAGCGAGACGAAGGAGAAGCCGCCGGGGACGAAGTCGAAGATGCCGGCGGCGAGCTGGCTGATGACCGGCTGCTGGTGGTAGTTCTCGCCCACCGAGGTCCCATCCGGCCGGACGAGCTGGACCGCCGGGTTCTCGGCCATGCGCACGTCCATGAGCCTGGCGAGCACGGTGACGCCGAGGCCCATGGTCGCGGCGATGACCCCCAGCATGAGCAGCGTGGTCGCGGCATTGGCGCCCTTGGGCCGCCGGAACGCCGGAACGCCGTTGCTGATGGCTTCGACGCCGGTCAGTGCCGCGGAACCGGAGGCGAACGCGCGCAAGAGCAGCATCGCCCCCGCCAGACCGGCCAGGCCCTGCCCGAACTCCGCCGGGGGCACGAGCCGCAGCTCCGCGGTCGGCGCCTGCGGTAGGTCCCCGAGGACGTACCGTGCGAAACCTAGAGCGACCATGCCGAGGACGGCGACCATGAAGAGGTAGGTGGGGATCGCGAAGACGATGCCCGACTCGCGAACCCCCCGCAGGTTCATGGTCATGAGGAAGAGCGTGGCGACGATCGCCGCCGTCGCCTGGTGACCCTGCAGTGACTCGATCGCGGTCGCGGCGTACTGCGCCGCCGAGGAGATCGACACCGCCACCGTGAGGGTGTAGTCGAGGAGCAAGGCGCTGGCGACGACGAGTCCGGCTGACTGACCGAGGTTGACGGTCGCGACCTCGTAGTCGCCGCCGCCGGACGGGTAGGCGCGGACGTTCTGTCGGTAGGAGGCGACGACGACCAGCAGCACGGCCGCGACCGCGAGACCGATCTTCCACGAGAAGGCGTAGGCGGCGATCCCGGCGTACGACAAGACGATGAAGATCTCGTCGGGCGCGTAGGCCACCGATGACAGGGCATCGCTGGCGAAGATCGGTAGAGCGATCCGTTTCGGCAGCAAGGTCTGCCGCAGCTGGGTACTGCGGAGCTTGCGGCCGACCAGCAGCCGCTTGCCCAGATCGCCGAGTCCCACGGCAAGGATGCTAGAGGTGCGACGTGGTGACGCCGCTGACGCGGCGGCAGAATGTTGAAGACTGGAGGTGATGCCGAGCGACGGTGGTTCGTCGAGGCGGTGTAGCGTCCGAGATTCGGCCCCTCGATGGAGAGGCCAAACCGTCTGGACAAGCACCGGGCGGACGGAACATTCCTACGCCGGAGAACTGTGCGAAGAAGGACACCGTGCACATCGTGATCATGGGTTGCGGGCGAGTGGGGTCGACGCTCGCTCACAGCCTGGAGGACCGCGGCCACAGCGTCGCCATCATTGATCGTGCTCCCGAGGCCTTCCGCCGGCTCGGGCCGAGTTTTGGCGGGCGGAAGGTGACCGGCATGGGGTTCGACCGGGACGTCCTCATCGAAGCCGGGATCGAGGAGGCGTCCGCCTTCGCGGCGGTCTCGAGCGGTGACAACTCCAACGTGCTGTCGGCTCGGATCGCTCGCGAGGTCTTCGGGGTGGAGAACGTCGTCGCCCGGATCTACGACCCTGGTCGGGCGGAGGTGTACCAGCGGCTCGGTATCCCGACAGTCGCGACGATCCCGTGGACGGCGGACCAGATCATTCGGCGACTCCTCCCCGAGGGTGCCGAGCCCGAGTGGCGCGACCCGACCGGCACGATCCGGCTTGCCGAGGTCCACGTCGACCCCGCGTGGGTGGGGCATCGGGTGACCGAGCTCGAACGCGCCTCAGGCGCGCGCATCGCGTTCCTCACCCGGCTCGGTGAGGGCATCCTCCCCGACAACGACACCGTTCTGCAGGACGGGGACCTCGTCCACGTCATCGTTCGCGAGGGCACGATCGAGAAGGTCGAGAACGTCTTCGCCTCGGGTCCGGAGGAAGTCTGATGCGCGTGGTCATCGCCGGAGCCGGCAATGTCGGCCGCTCGATCGCCAGCGAGCTGGTCGAGAATCGTCACGAGGTCCTGCTCATCGACCGCGATCCGCGTGCGGCGAAGGCGGAAACCGTGCCCAACGCCGAGTGGCTGCTCGCCGACGCCTGTGAGCTGTCCACCCTGGACGAGGCGGCGCTGCACCGGTGCGACGTGGTGATCGCCGCCACCGGCGACGACAAGGTCAACCTGGTCGTCTCCCTGTTGGCGAAGACCGAGTTCGGGGTTCCGCGTGTCGTCGCCCGGGTCAACCACCCCAAGAACGAGTGGCTGTTCAACGAGTCCTGGGGCGTCGACGTCGCGGTGTCGACGCCGCGCATCATGGCGGCCTTGGTCGAGGAGGCGGTGAGCGTCGGCGACCTCGTACGGCTCTTCACGTTCCAGCAGGGCGAGGCCAACCTCGTCGAGCTCACCCTCCCTCAGGACTCGCGGGTGATCGGCCGTCGTGTCCAGGACGTCTCCTGGCCACCGGACACCTCCTTGGTCACCATCGTGCGCAACGGTCGCGTGCTCACCCCGACGCCCGATACCCCCCTCGAGGGGCACGACGAGCTGCTCTTCGTCGCCCTTCCCGAGCGAGAGAAGGACCTTCAGGAACTGCTCGCTCCGCACGCCACCTAGGGTTCCGGCGGACCGTCGTCCATCCGGGGCGGCCGAGCGCGACCCGCACGTGGCGGAGACTGGTGTGGCACGACCGCGGAGGGCGCGCCACGCCCCGCGGGAACCGACACGCTCAGGACGGGCCGCGTGCCCTTGCGACCTGCTCGACCGCCGCCCTCAGCTCACCCCATCGCTCGGGCGGCACCGACCCCTTGACGACGACATAGGTGAGGCCCATCACGAGCAGCCAGAGCGGCCAACCCATCGCCACCCTGGCCACCCCGAGGGCGACCACCTCGCCGGCGAGGTAGAGCGGCAGCTGCACGACCAGCTTGGCGGCGAAGAAGCCCACCCAGAGCCATCCGGCGCGCTGAAAAGCTCGCAGGAGCACGGGGTCCCGCCGCCAGAGCATGCCCCATCCGGCCGCGAGACCCACCAAGACGCCGATGAGCGGCCAGCGGAGCAGGTTGGCGACCAGGTATGCCGTGCCGTAGGCGGCGTTGATGAAGAGCCCAGGCAGGTAGAAGTCCTCCGCCTTGCCCGTCGCGTTACTGAGGAGGGCGGCGATCGCGACGCCGACGAACCCGCCGACCACGTTCTGCAGCGGATCCCGCCGCACGAGCCGAATGACCGCGATCAGGCCGCCGAGCGTGAGCGCCACGACGAGAGAGAGGCGGAGGTTGTGGCCGAACGCCGTGTAGGTGACGACGAAGGCGAGGCCAGGCAAGCCGGCGTCGAGGAGACCGCCCCAACCGCCGAAAGCCCGGATGAGGGAGAACCCCTCCTCGCTCGGCGCCGTGGCGACCTGGTTGCCCTGCACCGACGATCCAGCCGGACCGGAGGTGGTCGACGGCTGTGCCGCATCGGAGGCTGGGCTCTCCTCGGACAAGCTCACTCGTCGTCTCCCAGCGGCTTGAGTTGGTACTTCGGGTTGTACATCACCCACCGCTGCTGGTGGATCGACACCCGTCCTTCAGCGACCAGCCGGCGTCCGGGTTCGATTCCGGCGATCCGTCGCCGACCTAGCCAGACCAGGACGATCGTGCCGGAGCCGTCGTACAGGTCGGCCTCAAGCGCCGGAACACCAGCCCGGGGCCGCAGGGTGATGCACCGAACCTCCCCGCAGACGCGAACCCGCTCGCGGTCCGCGCACTGCGCGATCGATCGGTAGCCGGATTCCCGCACCTCGTCCTGCAGCTCCTCCGCCTCCAAGGCGTCCTCGCTGCTGGTGAGCCGGGAGAGGGCGCGCCGTAGGACACCACCGCGTCGCGTCGCGCCCTTGCGATCGCTCATGTGAGGCAGCGTACTCGCCGACGGGTTCATGGGTCGCGTGGGGCGAGGAAGGGCCTGGAAGCCGACTCAGGCGCGCTGCTGGAGCACCTGCGCCCGGGCCGCCTCCGGGATGCGCAGCGGGATCATGTCGCGCGGCGCCATCGGCGCCTTACCCCGCACGACGACCACGTGCGACATCGCGTGCAGGAGAGGCCCGGCCACGGCGGGATCGGTGGCGGCCCGACCGATGAGCGTGCCTCGCAGGAACCACCGCGGCCCGTCGACACCCACGATGCGCGAGGTTTGGGTCACCTGCCGACCATCCGGTGTCCGCGTCGGCAGCACGACTTTGATCTCCGGCCCGAACGGGCCGATGGCCTCGGTCGCGACACCACCACGCCGCGTCGTCTCCACGGCGATCTCCTTGCGGATCTCGTCCCAGATACCGGTGCTGCGCGGAGCCGCGAACGCCCGCAGCTCGAGGGCGGAGTCGCCGCGGACCAGCAGCGCGGCCACAACCGTCTGGGAGGCCTGGTCGATCTGCAGACGCAGCTCGATGCCCTCCATCGCTGGGATCTGGAGTCCTCCGAGATCGACTCGGCCGACGCTGGCCGGGTCGTCCGGCATCTCTACCTCGGCGGCGTCGTAGGGGCCGTGGCGGCGTTGAGGAGCCGGCCGTGTCTCCTCGTCGTCTTGGGTCGGGTTCGTCTCCACCTGGTCGGTCTCTCGATCCCGACGCCGAAGGCGGCGATCGCCCTGGTCGTCGCCGCGGTCGCGCTTCCGCTTCCGGAAGATCACGTCAGGTCCCCTCCAGTGAAGTCGTGTCAGCCTGGCTGAAGCCACCGGTCGACCCGTAGCCACCCTCGCCGCGCGACGACGCAGGGAGGCTGTCGACCTCCACGAAGCGCGCCCGCTCGACCTTTTGGATCACTAGTTGGGCGATCCGATCCCCGCGACGCAGCTCGATCGGGGCGTGGGTGTCGAGGTTGACCAAGACGACCCGGATCTCGCCGCGGTACCCGGAGTCGATCGTGCCCGGCGTGTTCACGATCGACAGCCCACACTTCGCGGCGAGCCCGGACCGGGGGTGCACGAACGCGGCGTAGCCCTCGGGCAACGCCACCGCGATCCCCGTGGGGACGAGGGCACGCTCCCCCGGCTTCAACGTGACGTCGACGGTCGTGACCAGGTCAGCGCCCGCGTCGCCGGCATGGGCGTACGTAGGGAGGGGCACCTCCGGGTCGAGCCGCCGGATAAGGACGGGTATGTCGTCGGCGTCAGTCACGGTGATCGACCCTACTCGGCTCCTCGCCGAGCGACCTAGGAGCGTGGCGGAGACCGGGCGCGTCAGCCCCGTCCCAGCGCAAGCACTGCGGCCGGCCGCCGCGCGTGCGAGACTCTGGACGGGAACGGAGGTATGCCGTGGCAGGGTCCAAACTCGGGTGGTCGGTGATTCGCGGGCTCAGCACCTTCGCCGCCGTCGCGTTGACGAAGAAGGTGGTCGACACGGGATGGCGGGTGGTCACCGGGAAGGAGCCACCCAGCGATCCGGACGACCCGGATCTCACCTGGAAGGAAGCCCTGAGCTGGGCGCTCGCCAGTGGTGTCGGGATCGCCGTGGCGCGTCTGCTGGCCACCCGGCAAGCCGCCCGGATGTGGCGTAAGTGGACCGGCGAGCTACCTCCAGGCATGCGGTCGTCCTCGTGACCGCCGCGATCGACAAGGCGTGGACGACCGCGTCCGGAGACGCGCCGCGTCCCGCGGTCGGCATCTCCGGACGCTTCCCTGTGCTTCTCCCTGTGCTTCCGCCCGATGAGCGCCGTCGCATGCGGAGCGCACGCGAGCTCACCGCCAGCACGCTCGCCGAGGAGCTCGGAGGTCCTCAGCGGCACGGCTGCTCATCGGCTGGGCTTCTCATCGGCACAGCGTCGACAGCTCTCCGCGGTCCTTCCTGCTACGCGGCACAGTCGCGGCAGACGGGCTGGCCGCCCTTCTCGAACGCGAGCTGGCTGCGGTGGTGGACCAGGAAGCAGCTGGAGCAGGTGAACTCATCGGCCTGGCGCGGGAGAACCCGGACCGAGAGCTCCTCGTTGGACAAGTCGGCACCGGGCAGCTCGAACGTCTCGGCCACTTCGGCCTCGTCGACGTCGACCTTTCCGGAGTTCTTGTCCAAGCGCCGCGCCTTGAGCTCTTCGATGCTGTCCTCGGAGAGCTCGTCGTCGGTCTTCCGAGGCGCGTCGTAATCGGTGGCCATGTCCCTCTTCCCCCAAGTTCAGCGGGTGATGCGATGCGCACGTCCTTGTGCGCGTTGTCCTACTTGACCCCCTCGCCTGACGTGATTCACGGCGATGGAACCCCGTCGTGCTCGTCGTGCACGTAACGCTCGACAGCCCGGAGTTGTGCCCGATCGGGGCGCAGATTCTGTCGCATCGAGAACCGGTCCCGACGGACGAACCCCGTGTGTCGCGAAGCGATCACGGAATGTATCTCTCCCCCTTCACGCCGTCTCACGCGGCGCCCGGATCCTACCCCGGGCTGAGGCGGAACGGTCCATGAGGATGACGAGACCCGAGAGAAGCGCCTGCCAGGCTTTGAGCCGTGCTCGAACTACGCGGTGTCACCAAGCGCTATGGCGATCGGGTCGCCGTCGACAACCTGTCCATGTCTGTCCGTCCAGGGCAGATGTTCGGCTTTGTGGGTACCAACGGAGCCGGCAAGACCACCACCATGCGGATCCTCATGGGCGTCCTCCAGCAGGATGCCGGGGTCGTCTTGTGGGAGGGCCGACCCGCGGGACCCGCGGACCGGCGTCGCTTCGGCTACATGCCCGAGGAGCGTGGGCTCTATCCCAAGATGCGGGTCAAGGATCAACTGGTCTACCTGGCTCGGCTGCGAGGCGTGCCCGCGGCCGAGGCCGCCGCCTCCGCTGATCGCCTGCTCGCCGAGTTCGGGCTCGCCGAGCGGGCCCGCGACCGGGTGGACGAGCTGTCCCTCGGGAACCAGCAACGGGTCCAGCTGGCTGCGGCTTTGGTCCACGACCCCACCTTCCTCGTCCTCGATGAGCCGTTCTCCGGTCTCGACCCGGTCGGAGTCGACGCGCTGGCCCACAGCCTGCAGGAGCGGGTTCGGCGTGGGGTGGGTGTGCTCTTCTCCAGCCACCAGCTGGACCTGGTCGAACGACTCTGCGACGCCGTCGGGATCATCCGAGCTGGCAAGATCATCGCCTCGGACTCGGTCGAGGACCTTCGCAGCAGGGGCCGGCCCCGCACGTACCGCGTCGTCGTCGGCGCGCGGCCGGGCTGGGCCGCCGGGTTGACCGGGGTTCGCGTGGTGCGCGACGAGACCGAGAACGGCGACGTCGCCCGCCTGGATGGGGCGGGAGCCCTGCGGTCGGGTGACCCGTGGACGACGGTGACGATCCTGGAGCTGGCCGACGGCGTCGACGACCAGCTCGTCCTGGACGCGGCTCGCACGGCGGGACCAGTCCGCGAGTTCCGCCGGGTGACACCCACCCTCACTGAGCTCTTCCGCGAGGCCGTGTCCCAGCCGTCCTCCCCCGCCACCGTCACGCCCTCGGAGGTTCACGCATGAGCGCGCCCCTCTCCTTCACCCAAGCCACCCGGACGGTGGCGGCCCGGGAGCTGACCGAGCGCTGGCGAGACAAGTCCTTCTGGATCTCGACGCTGGTCACCCTGGTGATCTTGGCCGTCGTCTTGTTGCTGCCCACCCTGTTCGACGACGACCGGAGCTACCGAGTCGCCTACGGTCCGGACACCAGCCCCGGCCTCGCCGCCGCCGCTCAGGCCGCGGCGGACCAGCTCGACGTGACGATCGAGGAAGCGGACCTGTCCGGCGACGCCGCCGCGCGGGCGCTCGAGGCGGGCGACCTCGACGCCTACGTCACCAGCGACCGCATCCTCGTGCACGAGGAGCTGGACAACCAGCTCGGCGCTGCCCTGCAGACCGCGCACCAGCAGGTGACGGCGGCCCAACGGTTGCGCGCCGAAGGACTCGACCCGGCGGTGGTGGAGAGGGCCCGGAACGTGCCGCCGCTCGCGGTGGAGGCCCAGCAGCCGGTGGACCCCGAGGCCGACCGTCGCAGTCAGGTCGCCTTCATCGGCAGCCTGCTGCTCTACGCCCAGATCATCGGCTACTGCATGTGGGTCGCCTTCGGGATCGTCGAGGAGAAGTCGAGCCGCGTCGTCGAGCTGATCCTGTCGGCCATCCCCACTCGCGCGTTGCTGGCCGGGAAGATCCTCGGCATCGGGCTGCTCGGACTCCTCCAGCTCGTGCTCATCGCCGTGTTCGGCCTGGGGGTCGGCAACGTCACCGGAATGGTCGAGGTGACCTCGGACCTGCTCACGCCAGTGGCGTTCGTGCTGGTCTGGTTCGTCCTCGGCTACGCCTTCTACAGCGCGGTGTTCGCCGCCGCCGCGGCGCGCGTCTCCCGCCAGGAGGAGCTGCAGAACGTTGTGGGCCCGATGACCATGCTGCTGATGGTGTCGTTCTTCGCGACGTTCTACGTCAGCTCCAACCCCGACGGCCTGATCTCCCGACTGCTGGCCGTGGTCCCGCCGTTCTCCGCGCTCTGCGCTCCGGTCCGGATGGCGGGTGGGCTCGTGCCGTGGTGGGAGACCGGTCTCGCCGTCGGCCTGATGGCGGCCGCGATCGCCGCGCTCGTCGTCCTGGGCGCGCGCATCTACGACGGAGCCATCCTGCGGATGGGCGCGAAGGTGTCCCTCAAGGAGGCCTGGCTCAGCGGCCGGCGCGCTGCCCCCGAGGTGTCCGGACGGGCCGGCTGACACGAGCGGCGTTGGCCGCTTCGGCACTGTCGGCATCGACGACGTGGCGTTCGGCTGCGCCTCCCGGTTAGGATGCGCCGGTTTGCGTGGGGTGTGCGTCGAACGCACACCCCACAGGCCCCAGTGGCGGACGCTCGGCAACCTCGGGGGAGCAGGTGCGACGACGGCTCGACGCTTATCGTCACCTCGCCGCTGCCTCGGCGCGGACTGTGCTGGTCTATCGCGCCAACTACGTGACCAGCATCATCGGAGCGCTGCTGCAGATCCTGCTGCTGAAGGTCGTCTGGACCGCGGTCTACGCAGGTCGTGATGAGGTCGATGGCGTCGAGCTGTCGACCATGGTCGCCTACGTGACGCTATCGAGCCTGCAGATGTGGTTCCTGATGCAGTCCTCGACCAGCATGGTGCCGGAGCGGGTCCGCGAGGGGAAGATCGCCGCTGACCTCCTTCGGCCGATCGGCCTGCTGGAGCAGACGTTCGCCGGCCAGCTCGGGCGCGCGTGCGTGATGCTCCCGTTGGCGGCCATGGTCCTGCCACTCGCCCTGATCGTCGGCGACATGCGGCCACCCGCCTCGCTCGCCGCCGGCGTCGGGTACCTCGTCAGCTTGGTCCTCGCGATCGCGATCGCCCTGCTCATCGGCGCGATCCTGGGACTCATCGCGTTCTGGACACTTGAAGTACGGGGCATCTTGTTCGTCTACCGGCACATCAGCCAGTTCCTCTCGGGAGCCTTGGTGCCGTTGTGGTTCATGCCCGACTGGCTACGCCTGCTCGCGGAGATGCTCCCCTTCCAAGCGGTCGCCGCCACGCCGGTGTCCATCTACCTCGGGCGCCTGAGCTCGGACTCGGCGGTCCGCGCGATCGCTCTCCAGGCCATGTGGGTGATCCTGCTCTACGTCGTCGGGCGGATCGTGTGGCGCGGCGCTCTCCGCAAGGTGGTCATCCAAGGTGGGTAGGCTGCGACGTCTCGTTCGTACGGTCAAGGTGACCGGGGCGCTCTTGCGAGCTGCGCTGCGCGCCGAGCTGCAGTACCGCGCGAATCTGTTCGTGGTCTGCGTCGGTCTGGTCTATCAGGGCTCCGGGTTCGCCTTCATCTGGGTCGTGCTCGACCGCTTCGAGACGATCGCCGGCTGGAGCACCGCCGAGGTGGCCTTCCTCTATGGGCTCCGGTTGACCGCCCATGGCTTGTGGGTGGTCCCCTTCAACCGACTCCTCGAGCTCGACATCACAGTGCGCCAAGGAGAGTTCGACCGCTACCTCATCCGCCCGCTGCACCCACTCCTGCAGCTGCTCACCAGCCGCTTCTGGCTGGGATCGTTCGGGGACATCATCGGCGGGGTCACCATCCTCGGCGTCGCGCTCACCCTCGTCGACGTCCACTGGTCACCCGTCACGGTGGTGTACCTGCTGCTGGCGCTCGTCGGAGGTGCGCTGGTGGAGTCCGCCGTCCAGCTCCTCATCTCCTCGTTCACCTTCCGGATCCTGTCGACGCGCCCGCTGCAGGTCGCGACCGACACGGTCTTCAACACGTTCGGGAACTATCCGCTGAGCATCTTCCGGGGCGCTTGGCAGTGGCTGATGACGTTCGTCCTGCCGCTCGCCTTCGTCGCCTATCTCCCAGCCAGCCTCCTGCTCGACCACACCGGCGGACTCGCGGTCCCCGCCGAACTGGCGTACGTCACCTTCCCCGTTGGTGTCGTGTGGTTCGGAGTGGCCTGGTGGGTGTGGGATCGTCAGGCTCGTCACTACCAGAGCACCGGCCACTGAGTCGGTGAGCGACGGGCGGGCGCCTCTGACCAGCGACGGTCAAAAACTTCCACCACTTTCGTGGCGCTGGTAAGAAGTCACGGGCATGAGCAGCGACCTGCCGGCGTTTCTCGAGCTGTCGTACGACTACGGTCCGCGGCCGCTCTACGGCATGGGCACCCACGTCACCGCCGTCGCGCACGCCCTCGCGTCCCTCGGCTGCGACGTCACCGTCACCACCCGCAACAACGCCGACCTCGACGTCGACACCTACGACGCGCCGCGGCTGCGAGTCCTGCGCTGCGACGCCGACTTCGACCGGGAGGTCCTCCGGGAGGGTCGACAACACCATTCGATCGGCCTTCTCGCGGGACAGTTGGCGTTCTGCCGAGCGATGTACGAACGGCTTCTCCGCGCCGACCTGCGCGTCGACGTGGTCCACAACCACAGCTACGCGACGACGCCCTTGGCCATCGAACTCGCGGAGCTGTGGGGAGTTCCGCTCATCTCGACGGTGCACGTCCAGGACAGCATGCTGGAGCGGGCCCAGCGTCGGTCGCGCCCTCGGTCGACCGACCGGCACGTCGTTCGCTTGCTGGAGGCGGAGGGACTGAAGCGTTCCGAGGCGATCGTCGCACCCACCGCCGCCGTCGCCGACGCGATCCGCGCCGACTACCCCGAGTGTGCCGAACGCGTCCACATCCTCCCGCACCCGCGGCCCGACAGCGCTCCGGAGACGCGTGACTACCGCCCCCACCAGCCGTTCCGGCTGCTGTACGTGGGCAGGCTGATCCCGTACAAGGGCGTGCGGGAGCTGTTCGAAGCCGTGCGTCTGCTCTCGGACGAGGCGATCGAACTGTGGGTCGTCGGCTGGGGCGTCCAGAAGGACGAGCTTCGCGCCTTCGCCGACCGCCATCGGCTCCCCGTGCGTTGGTTGGGGCACCGCCCACACGAGGAAGTCCTGCAGCTGTACACAGAGGCCGACGCTCTCCTGGTCCCGTCGGCCGCCGAGAGCTACGGTCTCGTGCTCCAGGAAGGGCTGCAAGCTGGCCTCCCGGTGGTCGCCACCGAGATCGAGCCCTTCACCGGACGGGTCGACGACGGTCACAACGGCTTGCTGGTCCCGGTCCGGTCGAGCGCGGACGGGACTCGAGTCGACGTCTCGGCTCTGACCGACGCGGTACGCCGCCTCCTCCACGACCATGGGCTGCGGCGGACCCTCGGAGAGAACGCGCGTCTGCGCGCCCAGGAGTCCAGTCTGGGCGAGGAGTACGCCAAGCTCCTGTGCGCGCTGGTGTAGCGGCCTCGAACCGTCCTCGAGACTCGGATGTCGCCGTGACCGCCACGCCGCGCGCGACCGGGACAGCGAAGGTCCCCAGGACCACGCGGTCCCGGGGACCCCGCATCGTGAACGTCGCCTGCGCTACTTCTTCGCCGGCTTCAACCGACCGTCGAGGATCAGCATGATGGTGAAGTTGTCCGCGTACGGCGAGTTCTTCAGGATCGGATCGCTGTCGTCCGGCCACGCCTCGACCCGCGTGCCTTCCAGCGCTGGGTTGTTCCCGTAGCGCTCGAAGAGCGGCACGATCGGCAGTAGCTCGTTGAACGCGATCGCCGCGGTGGTGACGTTCTTCTTCTGGGTCTCCTCGTCCAGGCCCTCGCCCGCCGCCGTGACGACCGCCTCGAGGTCGACCTCGCCGAACGCCTCGGTCTGCTGCTTCAGCTCGAAGCCCATGCCCTTGCCACCCTGGTTGGCGGCGATCGGGATGTTGTGGGTGAACAGGTCTGTCACGAACGAGAAGTGCGGGTGCGGCTGGCTCGACGAGCCCCAGGCCTGGATGGCCAGCTGGAACGCGCCCTTGTCGACGTCGATCGGCTGCTGGGTGTGGGTGACACCACGACCGGTCACCTTGATGCCGAACGCGGTGAGCTGCTTCGCGAGGTTCTCGCCGGCAGCCGACCAGTCGGCGAACTCGGCCGGGTAGATCAGCTCGTACGCGGCCGGCTTGCCGTCGGGCTTGATCCAGCTGTCGCCCTGCTTCCGCCAGCCTGCCTCGGCGAGCAGCACGGCGGCCTTCTCCAGGTCGTACTCGTACTTGTTGAGCTTCTCCTGGTCCTCTGGGCTCAGCCAGTCCGGCACCTGGTTGTCGGAGAAGCCGGCCATGAACTTCACGCCCACGCCGGATTCGCCGAGCGCGAAGGTGCCGTTGTCATCGCGGTTGATCGCGTGGGCGAAGGCCCGGCGGACCCGCACGTCCCGGAACTCCGGGATCTTGTCCATGTTGAAGAACAGCGCCGGTCCGGAGTAGATCGGCGGGCGGATGATGCGGACACCCTTCTGGATGAGCTGCTTCTCCGTCGCCACCGGGAAGCCGTGGGTCGCGTAGTCGACCTCACCACTGAGCACGAGCGGGGTGACCGTGGGAACCTCGCCGTTGTACAGCACGATCTTGTCGAACTGCACGGTGTCGGCGAGGTAACCCTTCTCGTTCTTCACCAGCGTCAACTGCGCGTTGGTGATGCTGTTGAAGTCCCAGCGGTACGGGCCGTTGGTGATGACCTCGTTCTCGAGGTCCTTCGGCCGGTACGCCTGCAGCTCCTCGTTGAGCTTCTTGCCCTCCGGGCTGTCGAGGTCCTTGCCCTGCTGGAAGAGCTCCTGCGCCCGACGGGCGAACTCGCCGTAGGTCGCGTCGCTGAAGATGCCCTGCCGCAGCGCGTACCGCTCGATGACCGTCGACGGCTTCTTCATGGTGAAGACGACGGTGTAGTCGTCCGTCGCCTCGACGTTCTCGAGGAACTGCCACTCCACCTGGCGCATCACGCGACGGCACCAGAACGTGGTGACCACGTCCTTGGCCGTGACCGGCTTCCCGTCGCTCCAGGTGATGCCCTGCCGGACGGTGTAGGTGAAGGTCTTGGCGGCCTCGTCGAACGCCCACTTCTCGGCGAGCATGGGGACCCACTTCTTCTCGGCCCACAGCCACATGCCGCCGGGAATGAGGATGAGGTCCTGGTACGGCGTGCCCGCCAGGATCGCGTCGGTGACGCCGCTCATGAAGTTGAAGTGGCCCTTCGGCGGGACCTGGTACGGGTACGCACCGTGGAACTCGGCCACACCGCCGCCACCGCCGCCCTGGCCACCCCCGCTCCCGCCGGAACCGCCGTCGCCACCACAGGCGGACAGCAGGGTCGCCCCCGCGGCACCGAGCCCGAGGATCTCAAGAACTCGTCGGCGCGACAGCTCGCGACCGAGCGAGCCTGGTGTTGTGTTCATCGTCGTTCCTCCCCAACGAAAGGTCTATGCGGCACGAGGAGACATCTCCTCAGCGTTTGTCGATGCGTACCAGGACGAAGACCAACGCCGCGAACAGAAGGCCCACCACCAGCATGAAGACGGTGATGACGAACGAGGCGGTCCCAGGCTGAACGAACAGCAGCAGGATCCCGGAGAAGACGATCAGGAAGACCGCCCACCGGAACGCCACCTGTCCAACGCCTGGGCTGATCATGCGGCGGGCACCCCACTTTGCTGCGCTGCCCGCGCGGCCAGCCGCGCTTCCCGCTTCCGCCTCGCCAGGTCCGGGTCGGGTTCGGGAACCGCTTCGAGCAGCGCCTTGGTGTAGTCGTCCTGCGGGTTGGCGATGACCTCCAGGGTCGGCCCGTACTCCACGATCCGCCCGTGGTGCATCACCGCGATGTTCCCCTCACGACCGAAGTACTTGGCCATCGCCAGGTCGTGGGTGATGTAGAGGAACCCGACCCCGAGGTTCTTGCGCAGCTCGGTCAGCATGCTCAGCAGTCCGATTCGGATCGAGACGTCGAGCATCGACGTCGCCTCGTCGGCGATGATGAGCCGCGGCTGAACGGTCAGCGCCCGGGCTACCGCGATGCGTTGGCGCTGACCTCCCGACATCTGGTGCGGGAACTTCGGCAGGAAGGTCTCCGGCGGTGTGAGGCCCACCTGGCTGAGCAGCTCGGCGACCCGTTCCTTCGCCTCGGACCGACTGGAGACCAGACGGTGGCGACGCAACGGCGCCGACAGGATCGAGAACACGTCCTGGGTCGGGTTGAGCGATGCGTACGGGTCCTGGTGGACGTACTGCACCGCGCGGCGGAACTCCTTGAACCGCTTCTTACTCTCCCGCCCGCGCGAGAGGATGCTGTACCCGTCGAAGCGAACGTCACCCGCGGTGGGGTGGAGCAGACCGGACGCGATCTTGGCAGTGGTGCTCTTCCCTGAGCCGCTCTGCCCGACCAGGCACAGCACCTCGCCTCTGCCGAGCCGCAAGGAGACGTCGTCGACGGCGCGCACCTCGCCGCGGCGGGTATGGAACACCTGCGTGATGTGGTCGAGCTCCAGAGCGGAGCCGGTCGAAGGCTCGTCAGCCATGCGACGGCACCTCCTTGCGGTCCTCGGTCACCGTCGGGACGGCGTTGATGAGGCTGCGGGTGTACTCGTGCTGGGGCCGGTAGAAGATGTCGCGGACGTCGCCCATCTCGACGATCTTGCCGTCGTACATGGTCGCGACCCGTGTCGCGAGCTCGGCGGCGACCGCGAGGTCGTGCGAGACGAAGATCATCGCGAAGTCCAGCCGGTCGTGCAGATCGTGGATGAGGTCGACGATCGCCCGCTGGGTGAGGATGTCCAGGGCGGTGGTCGGCTCGTCCAGGATGAGCATCTGCGGTCGAAGCAGCATGCTCATGGCGATGAGCACCCGCTGCCGCATGCCCCCCGACAGCTCGTGCGGGTAGGACTTCAGCACGCGCTCGGGCTCGAGCTCGACCTCTCGCAGGACCTCCGCGCTCCGCTCCCAGGCTTCCTTCTTGCTCATCGAACGGTCGTGGGCGCGGATGGTGTCGAGCATCTGGTCCCAGATGCGCAAGACGGGGTTGAAGGAGTTCATCGCGCCCTGGAACACCATGGCCGCCTCCGACCAACGGAACTGTCGGAGCCGACTCTCGTTGAGCGCGAGGACGTCCACGGTCGAGCCGTCCCGCTTGCGATAGGTGATCGAACCCGAAGCGATCCGACCCAGCCTCGGCAGCAGCCGGAGAAGCGCGAGACCCAGCGTGGTCTTGCCGCAACCGCTCTCCCCGATCAAGGCGATGCTCTCGCCCGGATAGAGATCGAAGCTCACCCCGTCGACGGCGCGGTGCACCGGATCGCTGGGACGCTGCCCGGTGCGGTACTCCACCACCAGGTCCCGCACGGACAGCACCGGCTCAGGAGCGCCCGAGGGTTGCTTCCTGTCGTCCACAGCGTCCTCCTAGTTGTTCCGCAGCCGCGGGTTGAGGATCTCCTCGAAGGACCTCGCCATGGTGACGAGGGACAGCTGGAGGATGCAGATCGCCAACACCGGGCCGAGGATGTAGCCGAGGCTTCCCTCGAAGAAGATGGCTCCTCGGGTCCAGGCGAAGTTGATCATGATCCCCCAGTTGGAGCCCTCCATGGGAGCCAGACCGAGCAGGTAGAGGCCGGCCATCGCGTAGATCGCGTTCGTCATCCCGATGACGAAGTTCATCAGGATGAAGCTCGACATGTTCGGGAGGATCTCCCGCAGGACGATCCGCGGCGTGCCAAGGTCGAGCAGACGAGCCGCCTCGACGTACTCCCGCTCTTTCAACGAGAACACCTGCGCCCGCACCGCCCGCAGCAAGCCGGGCCAGCCGAGGACACCGAGGATCACCGCGAGCGCCCAGGCGCTGCCGACCCGGTAGAACGCCGCGAGCACCGCGAGCAGGACGATGCTCGGCACGGTGAGGACGATGTCGGTGGCGGTGACGATGATCGAGTCGACCCGACCGCCGAGGTACGCCGCGAGTGCGCCGAAGACGACGGCGATCGTGGTCGAGATGGCGGCCGCGAGGAAGCCGACCAGGATGACTGTCCGACCGCCGTCGACGACCTGGACGAAGACGTCGCGGCCCTCGGAGTCGAAGCCGAACGGGTGCGACCAGCTGGCCGGTCCGTAGATCTTGCTGGTGTCCGACGGGAGGTTGTCGGGCGTGAAGAACGGCCCGATGAAGCAGACCAGGACGATGCCGGTGAAGACCAGGAACCCGACGAAGCCCGTCCGGCTCCGCATGAGGGCGCGCAGCGCGAGCCGGAACGCCCCGGCCTCCTTGCCCTGCTCGGGAGGCGGTGGCGCCTGGAGGTTGGTCGAGCCGGCGTCAACGATGGATGCCATGACCTACGCCTCCTCGCCCGCGATCCGCACACGTGGGTCGACCCGGCTGTAGAGCAGGTCGGCCACGAGGTTTGCCAGGACCACCGAGACCGTCACGATCAGCAGGATTCCTTGCAGGACGGGATAGTCGCGGCGTTGCACCGCCTCGTAGAGCAGGAAGCCGATGCCCTGGTACTGGGTCACCTGCTCGACGAGGATCGAGCCACCGACGACGAAGCCGAGGGAGAGCACGAAGCTGGTGAACAACGGCAGCATCGCGTTGCGACCGACGTACTGGACCTGGATCCGTCGGTCGGTGAGACCACGCGCTCGCGCCACGGTCACGTAGTCCTCGCCCAGGACCTCGATCGTCGAGGACTTCATCACCAGCATCCAGCCGCCCAGCGAGGTGAGCACGTAGACGAACATCGGCAGCGCGGCGTGGTAGGCGGCGTCCAGGATGAACTCGAGACTGAACGCGGGGGTCACCCCTGGCGAGTAGGCCCCGCGCATGTCCGCGATCGGCAGGATGCTCAGCTGGACACCGAAGAAGACAATGATCATCATCGCCAGCAGGAAGTTCGGGATCGAGTGCGTGACCGACCCGAACAGCGTCATGGCGTGGTCGAACACCTTGCCACGCCGGTACGCCATGGCCATGCCGATGCCGATGCCCAAGATGAAGCTGATGACGAGGGCGATGCCGACGCTGAACAACGTCCAGGGCAGGTAGGCGCCGATCTGGTCGGCCACCGACGTACCCGGTGACAGCAGGGACGTCCCCAGGTCACCGCGCAGCAGACCGGCCAGGTAGTCGAGGTACTGCTTGAGCTTGCTCTCGTTGGGGTCGAAGGCGAACAGACCCGCGGCCTGGTTGGCGGCCTCCTGGTAGCTCAGACCGTAGAGCGCGATCTGCTGGTTGATGTAGACGTCGACCGGGTTCCCGGGCAGCAAGCGGACCAGGAAGAAGGTCGCGGTGGCCACGACGTAGACGGTGAAGAGGGCCTTGAGGACGCGCCCGACGACGTACCTCGCGGTCGATCTTCGCCTTGCCGGTCGCGAGGGTGCGTCGACCGGCTCGTCCAGGCCTTGTGTCGCAGCCACCTTCACCTCCCACACACTCCCAACCTGATGCGTCAATTACTGAACGCGATCGGACTGGAACTCTCCATACAGGAGCGCACGCTGGTTCGGCCCACTTCCTCTCGAGCGCTCGACGCGAGGAAGATTTACTGCCCGGAAGCTATACCGTCGGGTGCCCTGAATGGAACCATGCGGAGCAAGTTGTAGCCCGATTTGTTGTCGAAAAGTGCTCGTTGAGGGCATCGTGTGGCCGGTTTCGCGCAGGTTACGTCCCTATCTTGTCCTCTTCGTCCGATTTATCCTAGTCTGGCTCGCTCACGAAGAGGCACGCGTGGGTGCACGGCGAGATGAGAGGATGATCACGGCCGCGGACCACACCAATGCGGATGGTCACACCTCACTCGCCATGGATTCATCTGTGTGACGATCGCAATCCGTTGCCTTATTTCCACTGTTCGTAGTCGACAGGGAATACTTCTCTGGCACCGACGCACATCACTGGCGCCCTCACTCGTGCCCGAGTGCGAACTGATTTCCCGCCGGAGTCGCTGTCCGCCTCGAGTCAACATCTTGACGCTCCGTGGCTGTCCACGTACACAAAGGTGACTCGCCGGCGGAGTGCGGAGGCAGCCGATGACACGCGGGATGGCTCGACGGGATCTGCTCGGCTTGACCGGAGTCGCCGTCCTCGGCGCGTCACTGACCGGATGCGAGTTCCTGTCCACCGAGCCGTCGACCGAACCCAGCCCACCGGCATCGACCGACACCAAGGAGGCGCCTGAGTTGGCGCGCCTGGTCGCCGACGGCGCTCTCCCACCACTGGAGGAACGGCTCCCCGAGGAGCCGCTGGTCGTCACGCCCGTGCAGGAGGTTGGTCGCTACGGCGGAGCCATCCGACGCGGCGAGCTGTCGCTGGAGACAGGGCGCAACATCGTCGTCTTCGCGCGTGCCTCGCTGGTCGAGTGGGGCCTCGAGAAGGTCGAGCCGGTTCCCGCCCTCGCCCGCTCCTGGGAGGTCAGCCCCGACCAGCGGGTCTACCGCTTCCAGCTCCGCAAAGGCGTCCGCTGGTCCGACGGCGCCCTCTTCACCGCCGACGACCTGGTGTTCTGGTACGAGTCCGTCCTGCGCAACGAAGAGTTGACGCCGGTGGTGCCCGGCTGGCTGCGGAGCGGGTCGGAGCCGGTCGAGCTCGTCAAGCTCGACGACCACAGCGTGGAGTTCCGGTTCGCCGAGCCGAACTCGTTGTTCCTCCGCTACCTCGCGTATCCACCGAACGGGCTGTCCATCCTGCTGCCGGCCCACTACCTGCGACGCTTCCACCCCGAGCACACCCCGACGACCGAGCTCGACAAGCTCGTCGAGGAAGCCGGCTTCGAGAACTGGATGGCCTACTTCTCGAACCGCGCCGACGCGTGGCACAACCCGGACCGGCCGGTGCTCGGCGCGTGGAAGGTGAGCCGACCCCCTTCCGGCGGCACCCGGGCGGTGATGGAGCGCAACCCCTACTACTGGAAAGTCGACACCGAGGGTCGACAGCTTCCGTACATCGATCGGCTCGAGATCACCGCCATGGACGAGAACGTGGTCGTGCTGCGCGCCTCCGGCGGAGAGATCGACTTCCAGTACTCCTACCTGGGGACGAGCAACATGCCCGTCCTCGCTCGCAGCGCGGAGTCTGCTGGCTACCGAGTGCTCCGCTGGAAGTACGACGCGCCCGGCGTGGACCTCTACACCAACCAGTCCCACGCCGACCCAGTGATCCGGCGCCTCATGCAAAGCCTCGACTTCCGGGCGGCGCTCTCCCACGCCATCAACCGCGACGAGATCAACCAGGTCCTCTACAACGGTGCCGGCACGCCCGGGCACCCGGTCGCCATCCCGGAGGACCCCTATTACGTCCCGGGGTCCGGTCAGCGGTTCCTCGAGTACGACCCGGACACCGCCGACCGCCTCCTCGATCGTGTCGGCCTCACTGAGCGGGACGACGACGGCTTCCGCCTCCGCCCGGACGGGAAGCCGCTCCGGCTCACGATCTCGACCTTCACCTTCGAGAGCGGCATCGAGCCGGTCGACGTCTACATGCTCGTCAAGCGGGGCTGGGAAGCGGTGGGGATCCGTACCCACGTCGACAACATGGACCGCTCGTTGTGGTCGACCCGGATCACCCGTAACCAGTTCGACATCGCGGGCTACATCGTCGCCGGCTACATGTGGGACATCAATCCCGGGTGGTTCGTCCCCACCGACGTGTCGACGTACTGGGCTCCGCTGTTCGGCGAGTGGTACGCGTCCGGTGGTCGGAGCGGCGAGGAGCCTCCCCCACTCCTGCGTCGACTCCAAGAGCTGTACGACCAGCTCACCCGAGCACCGGACGACGAGACCCGCCTCCGGCTCGGCCGAGAGATCCTCGCCATGCACGACGAGAACGTCTGGATCATCGGGACGGTGTCCGCACCGTTCCAGCCCGTGGTCGTCGCCGACGACCTGGTCAACGTCAAGGAGGAGGCGGTCGGCAGCTACCGCACCGGCCACGAGGGCGTGACGTGGCCGGAGCAGCTCTTCTACCGACACCCGGAGCGCCACTGAGGACCCTGCCTCCCGACACCAGGCAGGGTCCGGGCGATCAGTCAGCGCCGCAGCACGCCGGTCGGTATCCGCGGGTGTTGGCGCAGCAACCCCCCGGGCAATCGCCCCAGACCGGGCCCAACGCGCCGAGGAGTCGCTCGGCCGGCGGCTCCTGCGGGGGCTGCGCGGCATATTCGAGCACCAGGTCCCGGACCATCGCGACGAACCGGGCGTCGGGCGCCGTCCCAGGCGTCGGCACTCGAGCGAACGCGAGGCCAAGTCGCTCCGCGGTCTCCCGCGCCTCGGTGTCCAGGTCGTACAGAACCTCCATGTGGTCGGAGACGAAGCCGATCGGAACGACCACCACACCCGGTACGCCCTGGCCTGCGAGCTCCTCGAGGTGATCGTTGATGTCCGGCTCAAGCCACGGCTGGCTCGGCGGACCCGAGCGGCTGCAGTAGGCGAGATCCCACTCCACGGCGGCGCCCCGACGGTCCTTGACCCGGCCGGCGACGCTCGCCGCCGCGTCGAGATGCTCGGCGACGTAGCGGCCGCCGTCCGGGCCGCTCGCGTCGTTCATCGCCGTGGGGATCGAGTGGGTGACGAAAACCACGCGCGCGCCGTCGGGCAACTCCTCCAGCGCGGCGAGGACTCCGTCGACGAACGGCTCGAGGAACCCCGCCCGGTTGAAGTAGTGCGGCAGTCGGTGGAGGTCGGGCAGCTCCTCACTACTCTCCTTCCCCACCTCCTCCAGCGCCGCGGCGAGGTTCTCGCGGTACTGCCGGCAGCCGGAGTAGGACGCGTACGCGCTGGTGAACAGGCACAGCGCCCGACGCACTCCGTCCTCGCGCATCCGTCGCAGCGCATCCGGGAGGTAGGGGTGCCAGTTGCGGTTACCCCAGTAGACCGGCAGATCGATCCCGTGGGCGACGAAGTCCGCCTCGATCGCCCGGATCAATCCGCGGCACTGGTCGTTGATGGGGCTTCGCCCGCCGAAGCGGAAGTAGTGCTCGCCCACCTCCTCCAGCCGTTCGCGAGGAATGCCCCGACCTCGGGTGACGTTCTCGAGGAACGGCACCACGTCGTCGGGCCCCTCAGGGCCGCCGAAGGAGACGAGGAGAAGCGCGTCGACTTGTCCAACCGCCATGGCCCGATATTCCCAGGCGGTCGTTTGCCATGGCCCGCTAGGGTGTGCACTGGTCGACCGCCGACCAACCGCCCGTCCCTCCGGTCTCCGGGCGCGGCGACGAACACCGGCCGGTTCGGCCACCTCCGTCCAGCCTCAACGGGTCAGCCGACCCGCGTACCTGCCTGCCCACTGTCCCCACCGTCGTCCCGTCCACGGAGCGAGTGCTGTCCATGCCGACGCCCTATCGCACGATCTTGAGCCTGCCCGGGGCCCTGGCCTTCTCGGCCACCGGATGGGTCGCCCGGCTTCCGATCTCGATGGTCGGCCTCGGCCTGGTGCTCCTCGTCTCCTCCTCGACGGGCTCGTACGGCCTGGCCGGCTCCGTCTCCGCGGCGTACGTCATCGCCGGTGCCTTGTTCGCCCCCGTGCAGGCACGAGTCGTCGACCGCCACGGTCAGCACCGCGTACTGCCCGTCCTCGCCGGCCTCAACGCGGTGGCCATGGGAGCTCTGATCGTCGCCGTGCGTGGCGGCGCGCCATCGCCGGTCCCCCAGCTGCTCGCCGCCACGACCGGTGCCGTGGGCCCGCTCATCGGCTCCTACGTCCGGGCCCGCTGGACCCACCTACTGGAGGGCCGAGGAGAGCTGCACACCGCGTACGCCCTGGAGGCGCTCCTCGACGAGGTCGTGTTCATGGTGGGCCCACCGTTGGTGACCTTCCTCGCCACCGGGGTGAGCCCTGTCGCCGGCCTCGTGGTCGCCGTCGCCGCCGGGGTGCTCGGCACGCTGCTGCTGGCGGCGCAGCGCGCCACCGAGCCGCCCGCGCACCCGGTCCGCCGTGGGAACCGCGACAAGCCCAGGCTGGGCTGGGCGGGTCTGGTCCCCCTCGTCGTGGCGTGCTTCGGCCTCGGCACGCTGTTCGGGAGCGCGGACGTCGTCGTCGTGGCGGTCGCGTCGGAGGCCGGGCAGCGAGCCGCCGCGGGTCTCCTGATCGCGGGATGGGCGACCGGCAGCATGCTCGCCGCCCTCGTGCTCGGGATGCTCCGGCCGCGCAGCCATCCGCTGACCCGGCTGCGGCTCGGGGCAACCGCGTTGGCGGCGACGACGCTCCCACTTCCCTTCATCGACCATCTCGGGCTCCTGGCGGTCGCGGTGTTCCTCGCCGGCTTCGCCACCTCCCCCACCCTGGTCGCGGTGACCGCGGTGGTGGAGCGCACCGTCCCGCCCGCCCGGCTCACCGAGGGCATGGCGTGGACCTCCACCGGGATGTCCGCCGGTGTCGCGGCCGGCGCCGCCCTCGCCGGTCAGGTGATCGACGCCGCGGGCGGTCACGCCGGCTTCTTCGTGACGGTGAGCGCCGGGATCCTGACCGCGGTGGTCACGGCCGCCGGGCGACGCGGGCGGGCTGACCAGCCGGTCGTCCTGACCACCACGTCCACCGAGCCCGGAGCACCGAACGCCGAGGCGCTCGCAGGTGACCAGGTCCCGGGGGTGCCGCTGCAGGTCTCGCATCGGCGGGCGGAGACCGCCGTCGGCTCTCCCGCGGGAGAGGAGCCGACGCCACAGCGGTGAGGCCGCCACCGGCGGGTCGCGCCTCTCTCCGGCGCCTCGGGGTAGCCTGACCGCATCGGCCCGGTTCGACCCCTGGGTCTGAGAGGATCCGCGCGCTAGAGCCGCGACCTTTCGAACGACCTGCACAGTTATCGGCGTGCTGACTGGCATCGCCCTCCCATGCCGGGAGACACTAGGCGGGCTCGAGATGTGGGGAGGCGTAGACGATGCGCGACGTCAAGCTGGTGCGACTCAGCGACGACGGCACTCATCTGGTCCTTACTCACGAGGGCACTGGCGAGGACTTCGCGCTTCGCGTTGACGACCGACTACGGGGGGCAGTTGTGAGCGATCGGGCCCGTCAAGGTTCGCTTCCCCGCGAGAGGCAGAGCCGGCTACGGCCGAAGGAGATCCAGGCTCGCCTGCGTGCCGGCGAGTCGTCCGAGTCCATCGCCGCCGCGGCCGGCGTCCCGCTCGAGCGGGTGCTGCGCTACGCCGGGCCGGTGCTCGCCGAGCGCGAGTACATGGCCGAGCAGGGGCGCCGATGCGCCCTCCGGCGCACCGGGCGGGAGGGCCCCGGACAGATCCTCGAGGAGGCGGTCAACAAGCGCCTGGAGGAGCTCGGTGCCCTCAGCACGGCGCACTGGGACGCGTGGCGCAATCCCGAGGGCCGCTGGGTCGTCGCCGTGAACTTCAGCCTCAACGGCACCGAGATCCAGGCGACGTTCCACTACGACCCGGTCGGCCGAGTCGTCACGACCGCTGACGACAAGGCTCGCGCGCTGGTCGGCGAGGGCACCTACCCGGGTCTGTCGCCGGAGCCCGCGCCGGAGGAGTCGAGCGAGCAGGCATCGGATGGTCGGCACCGGGACGGCACGCACTACCTCAGGCTCGCGCCCGTACCGTCGCCGCAGCAGGACGACCTCGACGACGACACCTCGCGGCCGGCCAGCGTCCAGGATCCGGAGACCGAGGAGACCGTCGATCTCTCCCACACCCTGCGGCAGACCAGGCAGGCGCCGCCAGAACAGCGATGGGCGTCCGACCGTGCCGCCTCGTCGCCCTGGCCGGCCAACGCGACGTCCGCCGTGGACGAGCCAGGCCAGGCGTCCGCGGCGCAGGCGAGCGTGGACGCGCGGACGGACGAGGACGACGCCAAGACCGCCGCTCGCCGTCGCTCCGCTGACGCCCGCCGGAGGCGCGTGAGGTCGAGCGGACGTCGCGGAAACGTCCCGAGCTGGGACGACATCCTCTTCGGCGGGGGCCGCGGACGGAACGACGCCTGACGTGCGCAGGGCTCCGCGGACCCGCGTCCTCTGGGGTGTCGTGAGGCGTTGACGGCTCACGGCCACCCGACCACGGTGAGTGACCCCGGTGGTTTGGGCTCCAGACACCGATGGCAGAATGTCCCCCGTGGGTCCGCACCCGCTGTGTTGCTGTTGTCGCCGCTGAGCTGATTCGGCCGAGCGGCCGCCGCGCCGCGCCTTCCAGCGACACAGCCCTGAGGACCCTCGATGGACTTCGCCACCTGGACCGGATCGCTCTCTGACCGCGGACTCGACGTCGTTCCGCCCAGCCATCCGGTGCCCGTCCGTCTCTCGATCCTGCCGCCCGATGGTGGGCTCCTGGAGTTCCGCTGCCGAGGTACCCGAGTCACGCTCGAGCGCTACGCGGAGGCTGATGTCCTGCTGGTCGTGCCCGAGGCGTGGTGCGCGTGCGGGTGCGGACGCCACTTGCCGGCGCCGATGACACCGCCCCGGGTCGCCGTCCGCCCGGGAGCCCGGCCGATCGCGACCGCCGTTTACGACGGAGCGGTCGAGCGTGGCTGGTCGGGCTATGAGGCGGGGCTCCTGCGCGTCGAGGAGGCCGCTGTGCTGCTCGACGCTCTCCTCCCAGCGCTCACCGCCACCCAGCCGGAGGGGACGACCGTGCGAGCAGCTCCATCGTCGGCTGCTCCGAGGGCTCCCCTGCCGAGCCCGTGAGCTCAGCCCAGGAACGTCGCATCGGGTGGCCCGACAACCCACGTCGTGACCGCGGTCACAGGGTGGCCGTCGCGCCACCCGGCCCGGGGTCGGAGGTACTCCCGCCCGGCTCCGGACCGGTGGCCACCGGCCGGGACGGATCGCTGACCCAGTCGGACCACGAGCCCACGTACAAAGCGGCCGAGAGGCCGGCGACGTCGAGCGCGAGGACCTCGTGCGCTGCGGAGACACCCGAGCCGCAGTAGACACCGACGGGCACCGAGCCGTCGACGCCCACCTCCTCGAACCTGCGGCGGAGGTCCTCGGACGACAGGAAGCGGCCGGATGCGTCGAGGTTGTCGGTCGTGGGAGCGTTGACCGCACCCGGGATGTGGCCGGCGACCGGGTCGACCGGCTCCTCCTCGCCGCGGTAGCGGGCAGCCGCCCGGGCATCGAGAAGGACGCCCTGCTCAGCGAGCCGCGCCGCAGCCGCGGCGTCCAGCACGGGCATCCCTCCAGGACGCGGCTGGAAGTCCCCCGGCGTCAACGTCGGTTCCGCTGTCTCGACCGGAAGGCCGGCGCGGACCCACGCGTCGTACCCGCCGTCCAGGAACCGTACGTCGGGGTGCCCGAAGTAGCGCAGACACCACCACGCCCGAGCGGCGCCCCACCCGTCCGGGTCGCCGTAGACCACGACCGGCCGGCCCGCGCTCACCCCGAGCCGTCTCATGGCCTCCCCGAACGTAGCTGGATCCGGAAGAGGATGACGGCCCCCGTGGCGATCCGGTCGAGGTGGGGCGGAGAGGTCCTGGTCGAGATCGACGAAGCCAGCGCCCGGGATGTGGCCAGCGTCGTACCGCTCACGACCCGGTGGTCCGGTCAGCGACCACCGGACGTCGAGCACGACGGGCGGGTGGTCGGACCGCAGAGCGTCGGCAAGTTCGTTCGCGGTGATCAGTGCGCTCACGACGGCAGTGTGACAAATCGCACGGCCTCCACCGGACAGGACCCGCGCGTCCGGTGTCACCAGGCCCCACGATGGTGCGGGGTTTACCGTGGTGCCCGAGCAACCCGCGAGCGCGACATGCATGGGAGGGGTGGGCGATGTCGACGCCGGAGTCTGGTCAGGCGGACGAGCGATCATCAGACCGATTGACCAAGCCGCGCCGGCTACGCCCGGGCGATCGGGTCTGCGTCATCGCTCCCGCTGGCCCGGTCCCGTCGGCAGTGCTCGACAAAGGTCTGGCGATTCTGGAGTCGTGGGGCCTGGAGGTTTGCACCGGCGACCACGTTCGCGACCGGCATCCCACCCTCGACTACCTCGCCGGTGACGACGCCGACCGGGCCCACGACCTCATGGCGGCCTGGTGCGATCCACGCACCAAGGCGGTCCTGTGCGCTCGGGGCGGTTACGGCGCCATGCGCCTCCTCGACTTGCTCGACTGGGACGCGATGGCGGCCGCACCGCCGAAGGTCTTCGCCGGCTCCAGCGACATCACCGCGCTCCACCAGGCGTTCGCCCGACACCTGGGGATCCCGACGGTGTTCGGCGCGATGGTGGCGACCTCGGCGTTCGTCGACGACCCGGTCGCGCAGGCAAACCTCCGCCGGATGCTGTTCCAGCCTGACGCGGGCACGGTGCTCACCGGACCGGGGGCCGAGCCGCTGGTGCCCGGACGGGCACGTGGGCGAACGGTCGGCGGCAACCTCAGCCTCGTGGCCAGTGGGCTCGGCACGCCCGACGCCGAGCGACCGCCGGCGGGAGCGATCGCCCTGCTCGAAGACGTCACCGAAGAGCCCTACCGGCTCGACCGGTACCTCACCCACCTTCGCCGGGCCGGCTGGTTCGACGGCCTCGGCGGCATCGCCCTCGGTTCCTGGGTCGACTGCGGCGACATCTCGACGGTCCGCCAGGTGCTCGTCGATCGCCTGGGCGACCTCGGCATCCCCATCATCTGGGAACTCGGCTTCGGCCACTGCGAGGGCCAGCTCGCGATCCCCCTCGGCACGGAGGTCGAGCTGGTCGCCGAGCCCCCGGTGGCTCATCTTTCCCTCGCCGAGGCCGCTCTCCAGTAGGACAGGCGGGTCCGCTCGGCGGGTCATCGGCGCCCCGCTGACCGATCCGCGGACCGCCCACGACTGACCAGCACACGACACGAAAGCATGGGACTCGTGGACTCAGACACCACCGTGGACTCAGACACCAGCGCCGAGAATCCCACCAGCCCTGACACCGCCGCCGTTGCCCTGTGCTCCAAGCTGATCAGCTTTGACACCACCAACCGCGGGCCCGGCGACTCGGTCGGCGAACGGGAGGCCGCGGAGTTCGTGGCCGCCACCCTCGCGACAGCTGGCTTCGATCCGAAAATCCTGGAATCGGCGCCTCGTCGCACCAATGTCGTGACCAGGATCCCGGGGCAGGACGCGGAGCTGCCCGCGGTGCTGGTGCACGCGCACCTCGATGTCGTGCCCGCGGACCCGCACGAGTGGTCGGTGCACCCGTTCTCCGGCGAGGTCAAGGACGGCTACGTCTGGGGGCGCGGCGCCATCGACATGAAGAACATGTGCGCGATGGTGCTGTCGGCGGTGTGCTCCTGGCCCACCCGAGGCCTGCGTCCCCGACGGGACGTCGTCCTGGCCTTCGTGGCGGACGAGGAGGCCCACGGTGACTATGGCGCCGCATGGCTCGTCGACAAGCACCCGGAGCTCTTCCGCGGGTGCGTGGTGGGGATCGGCGAGTCAGGCGGGCACACCTACGAAGTGGACGGCGTCCGCTTCTACCCCGTGGCGACCGCCGAGCGCGGCACGATCCACCTTCGCCTCACTGCCCGGGGCACGGCCGGACACGGTTCGCGGCCGACCGACGACAACGCCGTGGTCAAGTTGGCCAACGCGGTCGCACGCATCGCCGCCCACCAGTGGCCGGCGCGGCTCACCCCCACCGTGCGCGCGTACCTGGAGCGGGTGGGCACGGCGCTCGGTGTTCCGGTCGACCTCGACGATGTGGACGGGACCGTCCGCCGGCTCGGCCGAGCAGGCCAGCTCGCCGCGCGAGCCCTGCGCAACACCGTCGCGCCCACCATGCTCGACGCGGGGTACAAGATCAACGTGATCCCTGGTACCGCCCACGCCAAGCTCGACGGGCGAGCCCTTCCCGGGCAGGAGAAGGAGTTCCTGGACACGATCGACTCCCTGCTCGGGGAAGGCGTCGAGCGGGAGATCCTGGACTACACCGAGGCGGTGTCCGCGCCCATCGACTCTCCCTGGTTCGAGGCGATGGCGGAGGCGTTGCGGTCGGAGGACCCGGACGCGGTGGTCGTGCCGTACTGCATGGGCGGTGGCACCGATGCCAAGGCCTTCGCCAAGCTGGGTATCGCCGGCTACGGTTTCTCCCCGCTTCGGCTGCCGAAGGACTACCCGCTCAGCGGGATGGCACACGGCGTCGACGAGCGCGTGCCCGTCGACGGGTTGCGGTTCGGGGCGCGGGTGCTCGACCGCTTCCTGCTGACCGTCTGACCTCGGGCGGCGATCGCCGACCCCTCCGTCAGCTCCTGTCGAATGGCAGCACCTCCGGCCGGGCGGCGCCCCCGACCTTGGCGGTTACCCCACGCCGGTGGTGGCGTCGGCACAGCACCTCGTACCCGAGGTCGAGAGCGCGCTCCTCCTCGGTATCGCCGACGACGACCTGCTCTCCTTCGGTGACCATGACACCGCCGACGGTGCGGGCGTTGTGCGTGCCCCGCCGCCCGCACCAGCACAGCGTCTGCACCTGCAGGGTCTCGACCCGGTCGGCCAGCTCGACCAGCCGCTGGCTGCCCTCGAACAACCGGGTACGGAAGTCGGTCAGGATGCCGAACGCGTAGACGTCCACTCCGAGATCGTCGACCACTCTGGCGAGCTGCTCGATCTGCTCGGCGGTGTAGAACTGGGCCTCGTCGCAGATGAGGTAGTCGATCCGGGCTCCGGCCGTCATCTCGGACACGACGAGCTGCTGGAAGTTGAGGTCGTGGGTGACCTCGATCGCGGGGACCGCCAATCCGAGCCGGCTCGAGAGGGTGCCCTTTCCAGCGCGGTCCCGGGACGTGAAGATCTTCCCGCTCAAGCCGCGCTGCCGCGCGTTGTGGTCCATCTGCAGGGCAAGGGTCGACTTGCCGCAGTCCATCGTTCCCGTGAAGAAGACGAGTTCGGCCACGGGCCCTCATCCTTGCGCATCGGGAGGAACGGACGCGAGCGGGTCGATCGCGTCGAGACCTCCGAAGCGCCACGCTCCCTCGGCCGCGACCGCACGCCGAGTCGTCAGACCGCGATCAAGAGCGGAACGATCATCTCGTCAGGGGTCAGCGAGCCGTGCAGGCCGAGCAGCGTGGGCTCCGTCGGGAACGCGTTCCGGCACTCGACGGCCGTGTCGCCGAGAGAGGCGATGAGGACGTCACCCAGACGGGGCAGCACCCGGTCCTCCACCGGACCAAACCAGCCGGCGTCCACCGCTTCGCCACGGGTGAGCACCAAGGCGTCCGGGCCGAGTCTGCTCCGCCAGGCCGCCACCACCTCGTCGGTGGCGCCGGCCTCGGTGTAGAGGTAACGCATCCGAGGATCGCCACCGACGAGGTAGACACCACGCCGGAGCGCTGGGTCGCTGTCGACGTCGACTCGCCGGTCGAAGGGCACGTCCACCATGCCGTGGTCAGCGGTGATGACCAACACGGCGTCGGCCGGCAGGGCCTTGCGCAGCCGGGCGACGAACGCGTCGATCGTGGCGAGTTGATGCCGCCACGCGGCGGAGTGGGCCCCGTCGCGGTGCGCCGTCCAGTCCAGGTCTCCCTCGTACAGGTAGACCAGACTCCGGGTGCCTCGCTCGCTGGCGACGACGGCCCGGTCGATGCGCTGGCCCGCGCTGTCGGCCGGCACGTAGTCGCCACCGCGGAGACCAGCCACGGTCAATCCCGTGCCCTGGAAGGCCTTGCGGGACACCGTCGTCACCGCGACGCCGGCCTCTTCCGCGCGCTCGAAGGCGGTGGTGTGGGGCTGCCACGCCAGCGGCTCCACGGTGGTGTCCCAGCGGAGCGTGTTGAGGAGCTGGTCGGTACCGGGCACCGCCATGGTGTACCCGACCACGCCGTGAACCCCCGGGGGCACGCCCGTGCCCAGCGTCACCAGGCTCGTCGAGGTCGTGGCTGGAACGGACGCGGTGACCGTCCGCCCATCCGCGGCCAAAGCTGCCAGGTACGGAGCCTCGTCGGCGTAGCGGTGGAGGAGGTTCCACCCGAGGCCGTCGATGAGCAAGACGACGTAGCGGTGCGCCGATGGCAGACCCAGCACGTTCGTCATGGCCTCGACCCCGAGCGCGGCCAGCACCGACGGGATGACGTCGGTCAAGGACGCCTCCCCGTAGCGAGGTGGGACCACCGTGCCCGCGGAGACCGCCGCTGCGTACGCCGCTGGGAGCGAGCTCATCGCACCGGTGGCCGCCGAGCGAGGGTGCACAGCTCCTGGGCGAAGCCGAGCAACCGACCGACCGCCTCGCCGCCCTCGGCGGCGGAGCTGACCCGCACGGTGACGTCGTCGGAGGAGATCGTGCCGGTGTACCCGTGGTCGGCGTCGCAGTTGGGGTCGGCACACCCGGCCGGCTCCAAGTCGACGCGATGCATCCCGCCCCAGCCGATGGTCAGGATGGCCTCGTGCACCGGCCCTCCGGGCTCGTAGCCAGCCGGGTTGGCCACCACGCGGTTGACCACGACGGAGTTCACCCGATCGAGGGGAATGGCCTCGGTCGACGCCGTGGCGTAGGGCATCGGCATCGTGTCGTCAGCGGGGTGCTCGTCGGTGTGACCCGTGATGAGCCGAGTCGGTGTGAGCACCAAGACCGTGACGTGCCGGGTGACCTCGTCGCGGGAGAACGTCGGCTCGTGGTGGACGAAGAACGAGACCACCCGCTCGCCCGCCAGGCAGGTCTCCAGCGCGTCGGCGACGACGTCGGGGTAGTACCCACTGCGATCGATCGCCGCGCGGAGCTCGTGTGCCGCACTCGCGGACTCACTCATGGCAATCATCTTTCCACGCCGTGCAGACAGAGCGACACCACCCGACCCGGTGTGCGTCGGGCCGGAGGACGACTACATCCGGTCGGGTGCGGTGATCCCGAGCGTCGCCAGGCCCGTCGCCAACACCCGGGCCGTGACATCGCACAGCACGAGACGGCTCGTCCGGGTCCGCTCGTCCTCGGCTCGCAGCACGGGGCACCGCTCGTAGAACGCCGTGAACGCGGTCGCCACGTCGTAGAGGTAGCCGCAGATCCGGTGCAGCTCGACCGTCTCCGCGGCCTTGTACAGCACACCCTCGAACTCAGCGAGCCGCATCGCCAGCGCCCGCTCGGTCGGATCCGCGATGACCACCGACGCGCCGCGCAGCGTGGCGGGATCGATCTCACCGCGACGGAAGACGGACCGGATCCGGGCGTGAGCGTACTGCAGGTACGGCGCGGTGTTCCCGTCGAAGGACAGCATCCGGTCCCAGTCGAAGACGTAGTCCTTCACCCGGTCGTTGGACAGGTCGGCGTACTTCAACGCGCCGACGCCCACGACCTGGGCCACGTCCTGCTGCTCCTCAGCGCTCAGGTGTGGCGCCTTCTCCGCGACGATGCTCGCGGCCCGCCGCACCGCCTCGTCGATCAGGTCGATCAGCTTGATCGACTCACCGGCCCGAGTTCTCAGCCGCTTCCGGTCCGAGCCGAGGACGACGCCAAAGCCGTGGAACTCCGCGGTCGCGTGCGGGCCGAGCCATCCCGCCTCCCGGCCGACCTCGAACAGCATCTCGAAGTGCAGCCGCTGCCCCAGGTCGGTGATGTAGATGATCCGCCGGGCCTTCAGGTCGCGCACGCGATGCCGCAGCGCCGCCAGGTCGGTGGTGTCGTACCCGTAGCCGCCGTCGCTCTTGCGCAGGATCAGCGGGATCGGCTTGCCGTCGCGTCCGGTGAAGCCTTTCGGGAAGGCGCACAGCGCCCCCTCGCTCTCCACCGCCAGGCCCAGCTGGACCAACTCCTCGACCACCGGCCCGAGCTGGTCGTTGTAGCTCGACTCACCGGCGATGTCCGACGGCTCGAGCAGGACGTCCAGCCGCTCGTAGACCTGCTGGAAGTAGCGGGCGGACTCGTCGACGAGCAACCGCCACAGCCGCAGCGTCTCGGGATCGCCGCTCTGCAGGGCGACGACCCGACGCCGGGCGCGCTCGGCGAAGTTCTCGTCGGCGTCGAACTTCTTCCGCGCCTCCTGGTAGAAGCGGCCGAGGTCGCCCACCGACAGCTCGGTCGCCGCCTCGTCGGCGCCGATGTCGAGCAGATGCTCGATGAGCATGCCGAACGGCGTGCCCCAGTCACCGATGTGGTTGCGGCGGACAACCTCGTGCCCCAGGTGACCGAGGAGTCTGACGAGCGCGTCGCCGATGATGGTGGAACGCAGGTGGCCGACGTGCATCTCCTTGGCGACGTTGGGGCCGGAGTAGTCGACCAGCACCCGCTCGGGCTCGCTGACCTTCGCCACGCCGAGGCGCTCGTCGGACGCCATCTGCTCGACCAGGCCGGCGAGGGCGGTATCGGCCAAGGTGAGGTTGATGAACCCTGGGCCCGCCACCTCCGCGTGGGCGACCAGGTCGCCGAGATCCGCTCGGTTCAGCACCTCGGTGGCGATGTCCCGCGGCGGGCGACGCAACGTCTTCGCCAGCGGCAGCGCACCGTCGGCCTGGTAGTCGGCACGCTCGGAGCGCCGGACCGCGGGGTCGGTGGGCTCGCCCGCGACCTCGGTGAACGCGCGGGCCAGGCGTTCAGTGAGCAGCTGGGGAAGGTCGGTCACGGTATGCATGCTCTCACGGGCGCTCAACCGGCCGGAGGCCTGGCGGGTCTCCCGTGCGCTAGCGTGTCGGCTCGTGGCGTACGACGGGAATGTGACGGTTGGCGGGCCGCCCGCGGTCCGTGAGCTGGCTGGTCTGGTGCTCACCAAGGTCGCGGTCGGCCCCATGGACAACAACGCCTACCTGTTGCGGTGCGTCAAGACCGGCGAGCAGCTCCTGATCGACGCGGCGGCCGAAGCGCCGACCCTCCTCGGCCTGCTCGGCCCCGGACCCTTGACGTTGGTCGTGACCACGCATCGGCACCGAGATCACTGGCAGGCGCTCGCGGAGGTGGTGAAGGCCACCAGTGCCCGCACGGCAGCCCACGTCGACGACGCGCCCGGCATCCCGGTGCCGACCGACGTGCCGCTTCACGACGGCGATCACGTGCGGGTGGGCGCGGCGGAGCTCGAGGTGATCCACCTCGTCGGGCACACGCCCGGGTCGATCGCCTTGTTGTACGACGAGCCCGGCGGCCGGCCTCACCTGTTCACCGGCGACAGCCTCTTCCCCGGCGGCGTCGGCAACACCCACGGGTCGAGGGAGAACTTCGAGAGCCTCATCAACGACGTCGAGCGCAAGCTGTTCGACAGGCTGCCGGACGAGACCTGGGTCTACCCCGGACACGGAGCTGACACCACCCTCGGCACCGAGCGTCCTCACCTCGGTGAGTGGCGCGCCCGGGGCTGGTGAGCGCCCGGCGGCTCCGGACGCGTCGACGTCGGGCACCGCGAGCACGCGGCCGGGGCCCCGACGTGGAGCCGGGGTGATCTCCGGCGTCCGGATCGGCGACGCGGCCGACGTCACCGCCGGGGAGCTCCCTGGCGGCTGTGTGATCGTCGCCACGGCTTCGACCGCCACGGCGAGGACGCAGCGCACGTCGTGCGCCGACACGGTGTCGCCGAAGCCGTCGGCATCCGTTCCTTTCGGCGCCTGCCGCCTCGTTCGATCAGCCGCTTGCCACCTCGTTCGATCAGCATCGAAAGAGCTCGTCACCCCGTGCGCGAGGTCGCTAGAACCTTCTGCGTTCCGATCCGACGGTCCCTCACGAGGTGGCTCCTGTGAAAGTGATCGCCAAAAGGCTTCTTGGCGTCCTCTTCGGTCTGCTCCTCTGCGCAGTGGCAGTCATCAGGTACGACGGCCCTGTGACGTGTGACGGTGTGTCCATGGGGGAGAACGACACCTGCATCACGATCGGGCATGACGAGGAGGCCAGGTCGTACGAGGAGCAGGCGGCGATGCAGAAACGGTGGAGCATCATCGTGGGCACAATCGGTGGACTGATCGCCATCGGATTCTGTGTCGCCACCGTGAACGCGGCCCGGGAGCAGCGCCGTCGCACGAAGGTCCTTCGCTCGTGACGTTCCGACCGTCACGTCGAACGGCCACGGCGCCGTGGGCGTGCGGTCGGCCACGTCGACGGTGATGAGGCAGACACTCCACGAGGGGGCCCATCTCGGAAACTGCGCATGGGCGGTGACCGTCGCTGGCGCTCCGCCGCGCGCCGGCTAGGTCTCCCGCACCACCTCGGTCGGGTCTTTGTCGAGACGCTGCCCGAGGAAACGGGGGTGACGCAGCTTCCCGTCACTGGTCCACTCGGTGAAGCCGACCTGAGCGACCAGCTCGGGACGCACCCAGTGGGCACCGGGTTCCCGAACTGGCTCGGAGAACGGTGAGGATGGCTGGACGATTCGGTCCAGCCGGGCCCGCAAGTCACGAAGCAGCTGGTCGCTGTAGCCGGTGCCGACCTTGCCGGCGTAGCGCAACCGGCCCTTGTCGTAGTAGCCGACGAGGAGAGCGCCGAACCCTTGTCGAGAGCCGCTCGGGTCGGTGAAGCCGCCGATGACGAACTCCTGGTCGCGAACGCACTTGAGCTTCAGCCAGTCGCGGGAGCGGCGTCCCTCCTGGTACCGAGAGCTCGCCCGCTTCGCGATCAGACCCTCCCATCCGTGGGCACACGCCTGTCGGTAGTACTCCTCGCCGTAGGTGGCCCGGTGCGACGAGTACCGCAGACGACCGTGGTAGTCGAACGCCGCGCGCAAGACGCGTTTGCGCGCGATGAGCGGCAGGCCGGTCAGGTCGACGCGGTCGTAGACCAGCAAGTCGAACAGGTAGATGCAGACGTCGACGCCGGTAGCGGCGATTCGTCTCGGGTCGGTGAGGTGAATCCGCGCCTGGAGCTTGGCGAAGCTGGTGAGGTCGCCGTCGAACGCGACGATCTCCCCGTCGGCGACGAAATTGTCCGCCACCTGCTGGGCGAAGGCGTCCACGAGCTCGGGATAGCTCGCGGACATGTCCTTGCGGTTGCGCGACCACAGCGAGACGTCGCCGCCTGTCCGTACCACGATCGCTCGGACGCCGTCGAGCTTGGCTTCGAAGACCCAATCGTGGTGAGAGAAGGGCTTGTCTGTCAGTGTGGCAAGCATAGGTTGACGCCACTCGACACGAGAGGACGGGCGCAGGAGACGCTGCTGCCCTTCGTCGAGAAGATCCAACGGGTTCGTCATGTCCGCGTGCCATCACCGTGGCCCACCATCATTCCGCGACCTACCCCCGGCCTCGGTCCACAAACAGCGTCGACGACAGCGACCGCGGCCTGAGGCGACCGCACCGGCACAGACAGTGGGCGGACGACCTGGCCGACGAGCAGGTACCGCTCGCCGTCGGCGACTCGACGTGGTCCCCTCCCTCGCCGGGCATTCGCTGCCCCGCTCGAGTCAAGCTCGTGGTAACCGTCGACTCCGGTAACCCGACATACGTCGACGGCTACGTCGGTGGGGTCTACCGGACGAACTGCCGAGACCTTCGGGTGGGGCAAGCAGCCGTGCGCCGCCTCGCCGCCGACTCGCTCAGGGCCTTCGTTCGTCCGGGCCTCGGGCTCGGCTTCTCGGGCGGCACGGACCCTGCGCAATCGGACCAGTAGGCTGCACGCGTGCGGAAGGTCAGGAACGCGACGCCAGCGACCGTCGCCCTGACGCAGGCGGGCGCGGATTTCGTCCTCCACTCCTACCAGCACGCACCCGGCGCCCAGTCGTATGGCGAGGAGGCGGCCGACGCGCTCGGCGTGCCGTACGAGCGGGTCTTCAAGACACTGGTGGTCGAGACCGACCGTGGACTCGCCGTGGCGGTGGTCCCGGTGGCCGTACGGCTCGACCTGAAGGCCTGCGCCGCTGCGCTCACCAGCAAGCGTGCGACACTCGCCGACCCGGTCCAGGCGGAGCGCGCGACGGGCTACGTGGTAGGCGGGATCAGCCCACTCGGCCAACGCAAGCGGCTGCCCACCGTCGTCGACATATCTGCCCTCGACTTCGAGACCATCTACTTCTCCGCCGGCCGCCGCGGACTACAGATCGAGGCATCTCCGGCGACCTTGATCGAGCTGACAGCCGCGATCACCGCGGCGATCGGCGACCGGCGGGACTGAGAAGGTTGCCGATCACCGGTGACGAGACGTACGCGAGCGAAGACGTAGACGGACGAAGCCGCCTAAACTACGCCAATGCGTGCACATCGGCTCTCCGCGTACGACGCCTGGATTCGCTATCTCGACCTGCCCGGCGATGGTCCAGCTCACGTCTACCTTGCCGGGCTGGGTTCCGCCGCCACCGCGGAGTTTCCCGAGATCGTGACCCATCCCGCGCTGCGCGGTCGCAGGTCCCTCCTGGTCGACCTCCTCGGCACCGGATGGAGTGACCCCGGACCAGGGTGGTTCGGACACACGATCGAGGAGCACGCGGCAACGGTCGCCGCGCTGTTGGACGGCCTCGGACTCCACCGCTGCGTGGTGGTGGGCCACAGCCTCGGTGGCTCGGTGGCGATCACGTTGGCTCACACCAGACCTGACCTGGTGGGCCAGCTCGTCACCAGCGAGCCCAACCTCGACCCCGGCGTGGGGAGGCTGAGCCGGCACATCGCCGACCAGCCTGAGACCCGTTTCGTCATGCGGGGATACGACGTCTTGCGAGCGAGCGTCGAGCGAGAGGAACGGGCGGCTGGCCAATCGCTGTTCTACGCGACGACAGGACGCTGGTCCCCGCTCGCGATGTACCGCGCGGCCGTCTCGCTGCTGGCCGAGCGCGACCCGACCTTCCGCGCCCAGCTGCTCGCCGCGCCCATGCCCCGTGCCTACCTGGTCGGCGAGCGGTCCGGCGACGTGGACGCCACCGACCTGGCCGCCGCGGGGGTCACCGTCCACGTCGTTCCTGACGCCGGCCACACCATGGCCTACGACAACCCCACGGGCTATGCGGAGGCCATCGCGGCGGCGATCATCTCGACCGCGCGGCCCAGCGAAGTCCCCGACGGCCGTCAGCCCCAGCGAGCCCACACGTCGCGCAACGCCGACGCGGCGGCGACGAACGCGTCGTAGGCCTCCTGCAGAACGGCCCGACGCCGCTGGTCCGGGGCGTGTCGGCGCGCGATCGGCACCGTCGCCGCGGCCTCGTCGAGGCTCGCGTACACCCCGATGCCGAGCGCGGCGAGGAGAGCGGCACCGCGGGCCCCGGCCTCCTCACACGCCGGGACTTCAATCTCCATGCCGAGGGCGTCGGCGAACATCTGCGACCACACGGCGCTGCGTGCTGCGCCGCCGGAGAGCCGGGCGGGTCCCTCCAGACTGAACCGCTCTCGCAGCGCGTCGACGTGGACGCGGTGCCCGAGGACAACGCCCTCCATGATCGCGCGCGCGAGGTCACCGCGGCGATGCCAGCCGCGCAGACCGAGCAGGGCCGCGCTCGCGAGCTCCCCGTACGGGGAGCCGTAGAGGAAGGGGTGGTAGAGGAGCCGGCTCGGGCCGTCGAGGACGGCGCTCGCCTCACGTTCCAGGGTGGCGTACGCCTCCCCGTCGGCGCTCAGGCCGAACACGCCCCGCCACCACTCCAGATTCGTGGCCGACGAGGGAGACGTCGCCATGGTGAGCCACTCCCCCGGCCGGACGAAGGTGCGTGCCTGCCACCGCTCGTCGACGATCGGCTCCTTGCTCACCACCTGGTTGATGCTGAAGGTCCCGGCGACCAGGCTCAGCATCCCTGGGCGTACCGCTCCACAGCCCACCGCTGTGCCGTCGACGTCGTGCGCCCCGGTGACGACGGGGGTGCCGGCCGCGAGCCCGGTCGCGGCCGTGCCCGCGTCGCTCACCTCCCCCGCGATCTCCTCGCTCCGCAGGAGGGGTGGCAACCGGTCAGCGAGCCAGCCGAGGCCATACAGCGCGAGCACCTCGTCCGCGTACCGCTGGGTGTGGACGTTGGTGAACGCGGCGCTCGCCTCGCTCGGGTCAGTCGCGACGCGCCCGGTCAGGCGGTACCTGAGCCAGTCCTTGCAGAACAGCACCCATCGAGCGCGCTCGAGCGCTCCACGGTCATGTCGCGCGAACCACGCCAGCAGCGCCGAGGGCGAGCCCGCGAACGGTACCTGACCGGTGAGCTCGAGGGCGCGCGTCCAGACCGAGCCGGATCGCCACTCCTCCAGCACCTCGTGAGCGCGGGTGTCCATCGCGGTCACAGCGGGACGGACTGGCGCACCGTTCTCGTCGACCAGGTAGAGCCCGTCGTTGTGCCCCACGATGCCCACCGCGCCGATCCGGTCCCCAGTCACACCCGCGTCCGCCAAGGCGTTCCGGATGGCCACGCCGGTCGCCTGCCACACCTCCTCCATGTCGCGTTCGACCCACCTGGGACGTGGGCTGTGGACCTCGACCCGCGCGCTACCACCGCCGAGCTCACGGCCGGACCGATCGAACACGCACGCCTTGGTGACGGTCTGGCCGGCGTCCACGCCGAGCAACAGGTCAGCCGTCATGGTTCGTCAGCTCCACCCCAGGTCGCGGGCGTTCACCGCGGACGAGATCCGTCCGGTCTGCACCAGCTCCCGAACCGCCTGAGCCACCAGCTCGGCGGATCGGCTGACGGTGGTGGTGGTGTCCCCACCGAAATGGGTGGTGATGGTCACATTGTCGAGCCGGCGCCACGGGCTGTCGACGGGGAGCGGCTCCTCGTCGAAGACGTCGAGACCGGCGCCCGCGATGCGTCCCTCCGCCAGCGCCTGGTAGAGAGCGTCGTAGTCGACGACGCGACTCCGAGCGGTGTTGATGAAGTACGCCGTCGGCTTCATCAGTGCGAAGTGCTCCGCCCGGATGAGGCGTTCGGTCTCCGGGGTCAGTCGGGCGAGAACGTGCACGAAGTCCGACTCACGGAAGAGGGTGTCCAAGTCGACCGCGACCGCCCCGTACTCGTCGAGCACCCTGGCCTCGACGTAGGGGTCACTGACCAGGAGGCGGACGTCGAAGCCTCGCAGACGTCGGGCGAGCGCCCGGCCGACGTGTCCGAAGCCGACCAGACCCACCGTGCTTCCGCCCACCTCGCGGCCAGGGCCGCCGAAGTCCTTGCGCCAGCCGCCGGACTTCACCGACGCGTCCGCCCGTGCGATGGCCCGGGCCTCGCTCAGCATCAGGCCGATCGCCAGCTCGGCGACCGCGGTGGCATTGCGGCCGTGCACCGGGACGACCGCCACTCCTCGGGCGGTCGCCGCCGCGATGTCGACGTTCTGCAGCCCGCTCCGAGCGACGACGATCGCCCGCAGCTTCGGGCCGGCGTCCAGCACGGCGACCGGCACCGGCGCGAAGTGCAGGACGAGCGCCTCCGCGTCAGCGACCGCCTCGACCACCTCGGTGGGCACCGCGACCGCGTCGGGACCGTGACGTTCCATCAGCTGTTGCGCCGCGTGCTGCTGTGCCTTGTCCCCCGACCACTCGACAGTCCGGACGTCGACGTTGACGTCCTCGGCGAGCGCCTCGACATACGCCGAGGCTGGGATGAAGTGGTCGCCGACGGCGAGGATCCGCATTGTTCAGTCCTCCTGAGCTGAGGTGTCGGGCCGGAACGGGGTGCCAGCGTGTCGAGGATCGGACACCACTCGGTCGAGGTCGAGCCGTGGCTGGAGGCGCACAGCCTGGCGGTCGACGTCGGTCACGGGTGGGGCGAGGCTCCCCGGGGCGCGGACAGCGGCCGACCCCCAGGCCACGGCTTCCCTGAGCGCGGCCGTCCGGTCGCGACCGGCGTCGATCGCGGCGAGGAAACCGGCCAGCGCGTTGTCCCCGGCGCCGACGGCACTGCGGATCTCGCCGACCCGCGCCTGGGCGTGCAGGGGTGGCTCACCGTCGACGAGGACGGCACCGGCCGCACCGAGACTGACCAGGACCGCACCGCCCGTGGTCTGCTGGACGTCCTCTGCCGCGGCCACCACGTCACCGAGCGTGCGCAGTGGACGATGCGCGACCTCGGCGAGCTCCTCGAGGTTGGGCTTGAGGATCTCCGGGCGGCCGGCGAGTCCGTGCCGCAGGGCCTCGCCACTGGTGTCGAGCGCGAAGCGGCGTCCCTCGGCGCGGAGGCGGGATCCCAGGTCGGCGTAGAAGTCGGCGGCGACCCCAGGAGGGAGGCTGCCCGAGGCGACGACCCAGTCGCCGTGACGGCTCGTCCGCAGGACCGCATCGATGAGAGCCGCCACCTCGCTGTCGGTCAGCGTGGGGCCGGGCTCGTTGATCTTCGTGGCGACGCCGCTCACGGTGGCGACGGTGATGTTGACCCGCACCGGCTCGCGGATCGGGACCGCGACGTAACGCACGGATTCGGCCTCGAGCAGGCGCAACACCTGCTCGCCCTCCGGACCGCCGGAGGGCAGCACGGCGACGGACTCCACGCCATTGATCGCCAAGGCTCGGGTGACGTTGACACCCTTGCCGCTCGGCTCGACGTGCCGCCCGGCGGCCCGGTTCACGCCGCCGACGACGAGATCGGGCACATCGAGGGTCCTGTCGAGCGACGGGTTCGGCGTGACCGTGACGATCACGGGCCCACCACCTGGGACACGGGTGGGTCGCTCCGCGAGGTGCCGGAGTCCATCACGCCTCCTGTCCTCCGCCTACCGGCCACCCGAGCGTGGCCTGCCTCGTCGCCGGCCGGATTCTAGGCCGGGTCATCAGCGGACCCAGCAGCTGTGACCTCCAGGGAGCGACGACGCTGCCCAGGGACGCTGCCTAGGGTCGAGCGACCTGACCGGATCCGTCCGCCCACCCTTGACGGCTGTCCGACCTCCTCGGGAAGCTCGGCGCGGAACGACCACTGAACCACCGCCTGGCGGGCTTCGACCGACTCGGGAGCGTGGAGCTGACCATGACTGACACGGTGCCGAAGACGATGCGAGCCGCAGTGCTTCGTCGGGTTGGCGAGCTTGTCCTCGAGGAGCGTCCGGTGCCCGTGCCTGGGCCTCGCGAAGTCCTCATCCAGGTCCGGGCGGTGGGCATCTGCGGCTCCGACGTCCACTACTACGAGCACGGTCGCATCGGCGACTTCGTGGTCCGTGCGCCGCTCATCCTCGGGCACGAGCCCAGCGGCGTGGTCGTTGCCTGCGGCGCGGACGTCACCCGGCTCTCCCCGGGTCAGCGGGTCTCTCTCGAACCCGGCGTGCCGTGCTTCACGTGCGTGGAGTGCCGTCTGGGGCGCTACAACCTCTGCCCCGACATGCGGTTCTTCGCGACACCTCCGGTCGACGGCGCCTTCTGCGAGTACGTGGTCCTGCACGAGGAGTTCGCCCACCCGGTCCCCGACAGCCTGTCCGACGACGCCGCCGCCCTCCTGGAGCCTCTCTCCGTGGGCGTCTGGAGCGCTCGCAAGGCCCGCGTCGGTCCGGACACTCGCGTCCTCGTCACAGGCGCGGGCCCGATCGGACTGGTCGCGCTGCAGGTGGCGCGCGCCCTCGGCGCGCCCGAGGTCGTGGTCACCGACGTCCGGGCTCAGCGGCTGGCCGTGGCCGCCGAGCTCGGCGCCACCATGACCGTCGACGTGACCACGACGTCCCTCGCGGACGCCGAGGTCGAGGCGGATGTGCTCCTCGAGTGCTCCGGCGCGCCCGCGGCGATCGGTCCGGCGATCCGACGCGTGCGCCCTGGCGGGCGGGTGGTCCTCGTCGGCATGGGCGGCGACGAGATCTCCCTCCCGCTGGCGCACGTGCAGCGCCACGAGATCGAGGTGACCGGTACCTTCCGGTATGCCAACACCTGGCCGGCCGCGATCGCCCTCGCCGCGTCCGGTGCGGTCAACCTCGACCGCCTGGTCACCCACCACATGGGTCTGGCCGACACCGAGCGGGCACTCACCATCACGGCGGAGGACGAGACGGCCCTCAAGCCGGTGGTGCGTCCCCAGGAATGACAGCTCTCTCCACTGCGACCGGTCTCTCCACGACGACTGGTCTCTCCCCTACGACTGGAAGGACATGCCCTTGAAGGCCGCGGTCATCTGCGCTCCGGGACAGGTCAGCGTCGAGACGGTGCCCGACCCCTCCCCTGGCCCTCGGGACGTCGTGGTCCGGGTCGCCGCGTGCGGGCTCTGCGGCACCGACCTGCACATTCTGGAGGGCGAGTTCGCCCCGACCCTCCCCGTCGTGCCCGGGCACGAGTTCGCGGGTGAGGTCGTGGCGGTAGGCAAGGACGTCACCGAGGTCCGCGTCGGCGACCAAGTGGCGGTCGATCCCTCCCTTCACTGCGGGGAGTGCCACTACTGCCGGCGAGCGCGAGGCAACCTTTGCGAGAACTGGGCGGCGATCGGTGTGACGACCGCCGGCGGCGCCGCCGAGTACGCCGTGGCACCCGTGCGCAACTGCTACCGCCTCCCGGAGGGGGTGTCCACAGCCGACGCGGCGCTCATCGAGCCGCTGTCGTGCGCGGTGCGCGGGTTCGACGTCCTCCCCCGCGTGCTCGGCGACCACTACCTCATCTACGGCGCGGGCACCATGGGCTTGATGATGCTCGAGCTGGCGAAGCGGGCCGGCGCGGGCAGCGTCAGTGTCGTCGACCTCAACCCGGCTCGCCTGGAGACGGCGCGCGAGCTCGGCTGCTCCGGTGCGGCGACGAACGCGGACGAGCTCGCGGATGACTTCCCGCGCGGCTGGGACGTCGTCATCGACTGCACCGGGGTGGCGGCGGCCATCCAGGACGGGCTCGCCCGGGTGGGTCGCGGGGGTACGTTCCTGCAGTTCGGCGTCTCGTCGTACGACGCCCGCGTGGAGATCGAGCCGTACCGGATCTACAACCAGGAGATCACCATCACCGGCTCGATGGCGGTGCTCCACAGCTTCGAGCGAGCGGGCGACCTGTTCGTCAACGGCGTGTTGCGTCCGGACGTCTTGATCAGCGACCGCTTCCCGCTCGACGACTACGCCACCGCGCTCGAGAGGTTCAAAGCCGGCATCGGCCGGAAGATCCAGGTCGTTCCCTGAGCGGCGCTCGTCCGCTGCGCAACGGCTCACGGTGAGCAGGCCCGCCGCGGCGGGTGGGCGGCATGTCGCGCCTTGACGCATGAGCTCCGCGATTCGTGGGCACGACACCTCATGCGCGAGGACTTGTGCGTCGGCCACGCGGATGGGTCGGGTCGGCGCGGACGAGGGGCGACGATGCCGACACCGACACCTGCGGAGCTGCTGGGGCTCGGCCTCGCCGGGGCCGCCGCCGCGGGCCTGGGGCTGCGGTTCTCGTCACCGACCCCACGGCGTGGCGAGGCGTTCCTGCAGTGCTGCGGTGTGGCGGCGCCGACGCCGGAGGAGTGCGAGCGGGCCGCCACCTATCTCCGCCAGCATCGCCAGATCTTCCTGGTCCTGGTCGTCCTCCTGGTACCGGGTCTTACCGGCCTCACGGCACTGGTCGGAGAGGGCGAGGCGAGCCTGATCTGGGGCCTGGCGGGCGGTCTGGTCGGGGGAGCGCTCCTCACGTTGGTGGTGGTCGAGGTCTCGCGGAGCACGTCGCGACGGCAGAGCACCGGGCGCCTGCGCCGGCGGCCGTGTCGTGTCCTGCGGTCGCTCGACCCATTCCACCTCGCGGCCATCGTCGTCACTCTCGCCCTGTTCGTCTGCGGTCTCCTCGCCGCGGTGGTGGGCTTCGCCGCCCAGCGGTGGGCGCATCACGTGGTCACCTGGTACTCCCAGCGCGCCGACCTGATCGGGGCCGTCGCCACGCCACCGCAGGGATTCGCACGTCTCTGGCTGGTTCTCACCCTGCTCGTCGCGGTCGCGGCGGCGACGACGGCCGCGGTGTGGCTCAGCCTGTTCAGGTATCCGGAGCCCGACGACTCGCTCGATGCGGTCTTGCGCCTGCGAACCGCACGCGTCGCCCTCGGCACCGGAGCGCTGGCCTGCGCACTCCTCACCATCGCCGCTCTCCGTCGGCTCACCGTCATCGTCATGCCTCGCTTGGACGTGTGGGTCGAGCGCGCGTTGCCTCCTGCTCTGGCCTGGGACTTCCCCGCCCTGCCCGGCTGGCTGCCACCCGTCCACCAGATCTTGGACTCGTTCCTCGCGCCCGTGCTGACCGGGTGTGCGCTGTGCGTGGCCGTCCTCGTCCACCCCGCGCTGTGGCGGCGTGGCGAAAGGAGCGGTTGAGCCGACGCCGCGATCCGTCGCGCGGGCCGCGCCCGGCACACTGGGTGGGTGACCGCGGTTTCGTCGACCCCGCCGACCCTCGCCCGGTTGCAGCCCACGTTGGACGCGGTGCCCGGCACCGTGTCGGTGTGGTGCGGCCCGCCGGGACGCCCTCCGGTCTATGCGCGGCTGCCGGACGAGCCCCACTACGCGGCCAGCACGATGAAGGTCGCCGTCATGGCCGCGGCCTACCGGCTCGCCGAGGCGGGGCGGCTCGACCTGGACGCCGAGGTCCTGGTGCACGACGAGTTCCCCTCCGCCCTCGGCGATGGCACGACGTACCGGTCGACGGCTGACTACGACAATGACCCGCAGCCGTGGGAGAGGCTCGGCCGAACCGCCCGGCTGCGCTGGCTGGTCCGGCGAATGATCGTGCGGTCGAGCAACCTCGCCACCAACCTGGTCTTGGAGCGGGTCGGGATGGCCGCGGTCGCCGAGGTCTGGGCTGCGGTCGGTGCCCGACGCTCCACCGTGGCGCGCGGCATCCAGGACTATGCCGCGGAGGACGCAGGGCTGTCGAACGTCGTGACCGCCAGCGACCTCGCCGCCCTCCTCGCCGCGGTCTACCTCGGCGCCCGACGGTCGGCTCACGGTGACCGCGCCCTGGCCTCGCCGGAGGCGTGCGAGGAGATGCTGTCAAACCTCCTCGCCCAGGAGGTCACCGACGACGTGGTGCGAGGCCTGCCACCCGGCACAGCCGTCGCGCACAAGAACGGGTGGGTCGATGGCATCCGCCACAGCGCCGCTGTGGTCCTTCCACCGGACGCGCCCGCCTACGTTCTCGTGACCTGTGTGAGCGCGCCACTGGGAGACGAGGAGGCGTGCGACCTGGTGGCGCGGGTCGCGGCGGCGAGCTGGAGTGATCGACGCCTGGTCGCGGGCTCCTGAGTGCGCGTCCGGGTGGTCGACGCCCCGACAGACGACCGGCACCTCCGACGGGCCCCTCGGGCGATTGTGGAACGTCGTGCTCGGATCGTGACCTGACTCCGCGACTTTTCTTCGCCGAAGTCATTGCGCCCCGTAACACCAGTTGGTAGTCGTATGTGCACGCATAGTTGCGGAGCACCGACAGAAGGGGCGTCTGTGGGTGGCATCCGCGCGACTGACCGGTCTCTGCGCGGCACGGTGGTCGGCGACTGCTCGGGAACGCCCCGGCGGGGTGGCGGACACGACACCGAGGGGGCGAGAGATCAGTGGCGCTGCCAGGGGCATCACAGGAACGTACCTTGGCTGACGAGGTCGCGCGTCTGCTCGACGACTTCGACCCGGGGTCGTGGCGGATCGTCCCTGGAACACCCTGGTACGTCGCCGTGCCCTCCACCGGCAGAACCGGGAGGCCGTGGCGCTTGCACCTGTCGGCAGCGCCGCACTCGGCCCTGACGATCCTTCAGGTGGTGGTTCCCCTCCTTGCCCAGCGAGCTCTGCCGTTCGCGTTCGCTCCCACGGTCGAGCATGTCCGTCACCTCGGCAGTCAAACATGCGCCGCCAGCGAATTCGGGATCTTCCTGAGCACCTCGCCCGAGGACGGCGACGACGCCCACCTGCTCGACCTGGCCAGGCACCTCTACACGGCGACCCGAGGACTGCCCGGACCACGCATCCCGCAGGCTCGGCCCTACCGGATCGGCGGCATCGTCCACATCAGTGACGGTGACGGCGACGTGGACCTCACGACGGCACGAGCTGCGTCCGCGACCGTCGTGGCGTGCGAGGTCTCCGAGCGCAGGCCCTACCTCCGCCTCGGCGCCGAGCGCCCGCCGCTCCACGTCGATCGCGCCGACGATCACGACCGCTCCAGGAGTCCGATACTCCTGCACGGTCGATACCTCGTCACCTCCGCTCTGCGGGTCACTACGACAGGTGGCGTGTACCTCGCCACCGACCTGGCTGCAGAACCCAGGTCGACCGACGTCGTGCTCAAGCACGCTCGCGCCCACACCGACGTCGACGCTGACGGCACCGACGCCCGCGCTCGACTGCTCCGAGAGGTTCACACCCTCCACCACCTGGCACGGAGGGTGCCCGTACCTCGTCCGCTCAAGGCGTTCGCCAACGCCGGCGACCTGTTCGTGGTCTGTGAGAGCCGGCCAGCCACACCTTTGCGGCAGTGGGTTCAGCAGCATGCCGGGAGCGAGGGCGGCGTGCCCGCGCCAGCGGCCCTGCTGGTGGCTCGACGGTTGATGTCCTTGCTGGCCTCAGTGCACCGGGCGGGGTACGTGCTCCGGGACCTCGACCCGTCGCACATCGTCGTCGGCGCCGACGGGTGGCCGACGCTCATCACCGTGAGCGACGCGGTGCCGACCGGGCACGTCGCGCCCAGCCGAGGGGCCCGCGAGTACCGGGCACCTGAGGTGCACGATCCGGACACGCCAGTTCCAGCGACGCCAGTCCAGGACCTGTTCGGGCTTGGGGCACTCCTGTTCCTCCTCGCCACAGGGAACGATCCCGTGCTCCCTGACGATGACGGCCACGAGCACCGACCGATGCGTGAGCGGCTCGCCCCCTGGCTGGGTCTCGTCGCACGCTACAGCGACACCGCGCGTCTGTTCGCGCCGGCGATCATGACGTTGCTCGCCGACGATCCCGCGGAGCGCGGGGACCTGCCGGGCGCGAGCCAGCTGTTGTCGGCTGCCCGCACGACCCCGCCCTCCCCTCCTCCGGTCCACCATCCGTCGGTCGACGCCTTGCTCGCCGACGGCCTCGAGTACCTCATCGCCACCATGCGTCCCGACGAGGATCGGCTGTGGCCGACGAGCGAGCCAGGGCGCCGAACGGATCCTCGTTCCGTCCACCACGGCGCCGCTGGTGTTCTCTCCGTGCTGCTCCAGGCGCGGGCCCGCATCCCGCCAGAGCGGACGCCGTTGGGTCTGGATGCCGCCGCACGGAAGGCGGCCTCGTGGCTCGCGGACCGCTGCGAGGACGGCCAGCCGCTCCTTCCCGGCCTGTACGACGGCCTGGCGGGTACGGCGTGGGTTCTCGCCGACGCAGCGGTGGCGCTCGACGAACCGCAGTTGCGTGCTCACGCCGAACGGGTGGCACTGCGGCTCCCGACCAGCTGGCCCGTGCCCGGCATCGCGCACGGGCTAGCGGGAGCGGCGCTCGCCCACCTTCACCTGGCCGGCGTCAGCCGGGCAGGCGCGGGCGAGTACCGCGGCGGTGATGGCAGGTTCCTCGAACGGGCCGCTCAGTGTGCGCGTTCCTTGCGCGACGCGGCGGTCCCCGGATCCTGCGGGCCGACGTGGCCGGTCCCCACCGGTATCCGGTCTCGGCTCGCCGGAACGTGCCACTACGGTTTCGCTCACGGCGTCGCGGGGATCGGCTACGCCCTGCTCTGCCTGGGCACCGCGCTCAAGGACGAGGCGTGCCTCACCTTGGCAGCCGAGGCCGGGTCCGCGCTGTGTCGCGCCGCCTCCAGCGACGACGACGGCGCCGCGTGGTGGCCGGTCGGGCCGCACGACTCGACGCGCAGGTCGCACTGGTGCGACGGGTCCTCCGGGATTGGAACGTTCCTCCTTCGGCTGTTCGCCGTCACCGGAGAACAGCGCTTCGCCGAGTACGCCCGGGCCGCCGCCGGCGCGGTCCACCGTGCTCGGTGGACCGCCTCGCCTGTCGTCTGCCACGGGCTGGCCGGGGACGGTGAGTTCCTCCTCGACGCCGCCGCGTGGCTCGCCGACCCCACCTACCGCGCCTGGGCCGAGGACTTGGTCCCGCTGCTCGCCGTGCGTCACTGCCGTCGCCGCGGGCGCGTCCTCCTGCCAGACGAGAGTCTTCGGAGCCACGGCGCCGACTACGGTGTCGGGCTCTCCGGGGTGGTGTCGTACCTCCTCCGACTGCGGCACGGTGGCGCGCGGGCGTTCCTGCTCGACAGCCTGCTGGTCGACGAGTCACTGGAAGCGGTTCCGGAGCCAGCCGTTCCCTGGTGACGGCCACGCCGTACACCCACTCCCGCGCGGAGGACGTTGACCCAGGGACGTTGACCCAGGGACGTTGACCCAGGGACATGGAGCGCCCCAAGCGGCAGGTAACGTCGGCTGGCGTGTCGAGGATCACTGAGGTCCGGTGCCACCCGGTCAGCGCCCCACTGCACACCCCCTTCGTGACCGCACTGCGCCGCGCGACGACATCGGAGTCGTTGCTCGTCGAGGTGCTCGACGACGACGGGAACAGCGGCTGGGGTGAGGCACCGGAGGTGTGGCGGGTCACCGGCGAGTCGATGGCCGGCGCCCAGGCCTGTGTCATGGGGCCGTTGCGCGACGCTCTTGTGGGCGCCGATCCCGACGACCTCACCAGGCTGCTGCGCGCCGTCCACACGTCGGTCGTCGGCAACCACAACGCCAAGGCCGCTGTCGACGTCGCCCTTCATGACCTCGCGGCACGTCGACTCGGCATCCCTCTGGTACGTCTGCTCGGTGGCACCAGCCGCAGGGTGCTCACCGACGTGACCCTCTCCGCGGGAGAGCCTGACGAGCTCGCCGAGGCGGCACGCGCCCGACTCGAGGAGGGGTTCACCGTCCTCAAGGTCAAGGTCGGTCAACGCACGGCGGCGGGAGCGCGTGCCGACGTCGCCCGCGTCCGAGCGGTCCGTGACGCCGTCGGGCCCGACGCGCTCATCCGCATCGACGCCAACCAGGGGTGGACTCCACGGGAGGCGGTCCGGGTCATCCACGCGCTCGAGGACGCCGACCTCGACGTCGAGCTCGTCGAACAGCCCGTCGCCGCCGCCGACCTGGACGGCCTGGCGTTCGTCAGCGACCGGGTCACCACCCCGATCCTGGCCGACGAGGCCGTCTACGGCGTCCGGGACCTCGTCGAGGTCATCCGCCGTCGAGCCGCCGACCTGGTCAACGTCAAGCTCGGCAAGTGCGGTGGGATCGGCCCCGCGCGGACCTTGCTCGACCTGGCCGAGGCGCATGGGATGGGCACGCTCATCGGCTCGATGGTGGAAGGGCCGATCGGCGTGGGAGCGGCGGCCAGTCTCGCCGCCGCGTGTGGGACCACCCTGGTCAGCGACCTGGACGCCGCGTGGTGGCTGGCCGAATCCCCCGTCGAGGGCGGGATGAGGTACGAGGGACCCGAGGTCGTCCTGCCCGACGCGCCCGGGCTGGGGGTCACGGGCCTGCGGTAGCACGGGATCCCCGGAGCGGTGTCGTGGTGTGCTGAACACATGGGCCCGCTCGCTGTCTCGTGGCCGGAGGATCCTGAGCGCCTGGCCGCGATCCAACGCGATCTCGCCGCTGCAACCCCGCCGCCGTGGTGGCCGCCGCGAGGTCGACCGATTCTGGTTGGCGGCTGCTTCTGTTGCTCTCCGCGAGGCACCGAGGGGCGAGGCGACGCCGGCGACGAGGTGTGGGCGGCCGCGGTCACGATCGCCAGCGACACCGGTCGGCGCGTCGCGGCCCGCGTCCACCGTGGCCACGCGGGTGCGCCGTACGTCACCGGTCAACTGGCCCGACGGGAAGGCGTCGCGCTGGAAGCGGCGGTCAGGGCGCTGCCGGTCCAACCCGACGTCCTCCTCGTCAACGCCACCGGGCGCGACCACCCACGCCGCGCGGGTCTCGCGCTGCACCTTGGGGCCGTGCTCGACCTGCCGACGGTCGGTGTCACCCATCGTCCGTTGCTGGCGACCGGAGCGTGGCCGGCCGACACCGCGGGAGCGACCAGTCCAGTCGTGCTGGAGGGCGAGGTCGTCGGGGCATGGATGCGGACGCGGGCGACCAGGCGTCCGCTCGTGGTGCACGCCGCTTGGCGCACCACGCCGGACGTCGCGGTCGAGGTCGTCCGGTTGGCGACCCGGGTGTACCGAACGCCGCTTCCTCTCCGCGAGGCGCGCCAGTTGGCGCGGAGAGCTCGTGGACACATGCGCTCGGCCGCTTCATCCACGAGCGAGGCGTCCAAGCCGCACGAACGTGCCGATCCCGCGAAAGACCGCTGACGCTCACGCGCGTGGCGACAGAACCGCGCTCGGACGGTCACGGTCCGCGCTCGGCTACGGTGGCTTTCCATGACCGATCCGTCACACCGCCCGTCCACCGTCGCCGGGCCTGACGTCTCACGACCCGGTCCGTGGGCGATCCAGGTCGCCGCGACGACGTTGTGGACCGAGCCGGACGCGGTGCGAGACCTCGACGCTCCCATCGTCGCGGCGCGACCGGATCCACGCGGGTGGGCCGCCCACCTCGACACACCCGCCCGCGCCGACCTGGTGGGACGGGTACTCAGCCAGCTCCTCCTCGGTGAGCCGGTCGACGTCATCGCGGAACGAGGCGACTGGCTGCAGGTCGTCGCCCTGTGGCAGCCGTCGGAGCTGCACCCGCGCGGCTACCCCGGGTGGGTCCCACGCGCCCACGTCGGCCCCGCCCCAGTCCCGTCCGACCGCGCCGCGGTCGTCGCGGTGGAGGCCGCTCCCATCCGTCGTTGTCCTGGCGGCGAACCGCTCATCGACGATGTCTCGTACGCCACGGTGTTGCCGGCGCTGGAGGACACCCCGGCCGGTGTTCGGGTCGGCCTGCCCGGCGGCCGCGACGGCTGGCTGGACCCCACCAGCTGCGTGGTCTACCCGGTGACACCCAGGCGGCAGGTCGACGGCCACGCTGTCCTCGCGGCGGCGCGGCGCTTCGTCGGGCTGGAGTACCTGTGGGGTGGGCTGAGCGCCTTCGGCCTGGACTGCTCGGGCTTGGTTCACCTCAGCTTCCGGGCGCTCGGACGCATCGTCCCCCGTGACGCGCACGACCAGGCCGAGGCCGCGACGCGGATCGGTCTTGAGGACGTCCGCCCAGGAGACGCGTACTTCTTCGCCCATCCCGGCAAGAAGATTCACCACGTCGGCCTCGCGACCGGCGATGGACTTCGCCTGCTCCACGCGCCACAGAACGGCAGGCGGGTGAGCGAGGAGGAGATCGTCGACGAACGCCTCGAGACCCTCCTCGACCAAGCGGGCGTCCTGGCCGACTAGACCACCCGACGCCGCCCGACCTCGGTCCCACCCTCGAGCGCGGGCGGCCCGCGAGCCTTCAGCGAGTCTCGACCTCGCGCTTCGCCCGCTCCTTTCGCACTCCTCGGTGAGCCTTCACCAGGCTCGCGATCGTCGTGATCGCCAGGACGCCGACGATGAACGTCAGGGAGAGGGCGATGCCGATGTCCGGTACGGCGTGAATGGGCTCCCCGCCGTTGATGAACGGCAGGTTGTTCTCGTGCAACGCGTGCAGGATGAGCTTGATGCCGATGAAGCCGAGGATGGCCGCGAGCCCGAACGACAGATAGACCAGCCGGTCGACCAGCCCACCGATGAGGAAGTAGAGCTGGCGAAGCCCCATCAACGCGAACACGTTGGCCGTGAAGACCAGGTAGGGCTCCTTGGTCAGCCCGTAGATCGCGGGGATCGAGTCGAGGGCGAAGAGCAGGTCGGTGGTGCCGAGCGCGACCATCACCAGGAGCATCGGGGTGACGACCCGGCGGCCGTTCTCGACGACGATGAGCTTGATGCCGTCGTACCGGTCCGTTGCGGGCAGGTGCCGCGTCGCCCACCTGGTGACCCGGTTCTCCTTGTACTCCGACTCGTCGGCAGCGTCACCCCGCACGAACTGGACGGCGGTGTAGAGCAGAATCGCGCCGAAGATGTAGAACACCCAGGAGAAGGCCGATATCGCCGCGGCGCCGAGCGCGATGAAGATGCCGCGCAGCACCAAGGCCAGGATGATGCCGATCAGGAGCGCGGTCTGCTGGTACGCCCGGGGCACCGCGAACCTGGTCATGATCACCAGGAACACGAACAGGTTGTCGACCGACAGGCTGTACTCGGTGATCCAGCCGGCGAAGAACTCTCCGGCGTACCTGCCTCCGGCGAAGAGGTAGATCCCGATGCCGAAGAGGACCGCGAGCGTGACGTAGACGCTCACCCACAGACTGGCCTCGCGCATCGACGGCTCGTGGGGCCTTCGGCCGATGACGAGGATGTCGGCGACGAGGACCACGATCAAGGCCGCGGCCGTCACGAGCCACACCGACAGCGAGACGTTCACGCACGTACCTCCGAAGAAGAGAATGTCCACTTCCCCGGAGGTCTCTTCCGCCCCGGCGTGGGGCCGCGACACCGGGCCGTCCGGGCGTTCGTGCCCGACAGCCGTGATGACGATGCCGTCGCGAGGGAATACTCCCCTCCCAGCCCGAGCATTCTTACCTACCCGGCCGCCCGAGGACACCACCGGGTCTCTTTCCGGCGCCCGTAAGGTGGCCCCATGACCGTCACGCTGCTCGAGCTCGACCTCACCGCTCCGCTGCTCGAGACCCCGCCCCAGGACCCGTTGAGCGCGGCCCTCGCCCGGCGTCGCCCGGTGCTGCACGACGTCGTTGAAGGCTTGCGGATCGCCGCCAGTGACCCCGACGTCGCGGGCCTGGTCGCCCACGTCGGCGGCCACGCCCTCAGCCTCGCGCAGATCCAGGAGCTGCGGGCCGCCGTCCGCCGGTTCGCCGCCACCGGCAAGGTGACTGTCGCCTGGACCGAGACGTTCGGGGAGCTCGGCCCCGGAACACTGCCCTACTACCTCGCAAGCGCGTTCGACGAGATCTGGCTCCAGCCGTCCGGGGACGTCGGCTTGACGGGCGTTGTGGCCGAGGCGGTGTTCCTCAAGGAGGCGCTCGGCAAGCTGGGCGTGCACCCCCAGCTGTCGCGCCGGCACGAGTACAAGAGCGCCGCGGACACGTTCCTCGCCAGCCAGATGACCGACGCCCACCGCGAGGCGGCGTCTCGGCTGGCGGCCTCGGCGATGGAGCACATCGTGACGGGCATCGCGGAGTGTCGTGGTCTCGCCCCGGAGCGGGTTCGCGCGCTCATCGACGAGGCGCCCCTGTCGGCGAGCGACGCCAAGGACGCCGGACTGGTGGACCGGCTCGCCTATCGCGCCGAGGTCTACGAGCACCTGCGTCGGCGCCTCGGTGAGGTGCGGCTGCGGTTCGTCCACCGGTACGTGCGGTCGAAGCTGATGGAACCCCGCCGAGTGCTCACCCGCCTCGCTCACCGCCCCGTCGTCGCCGTCGTCCATGGGGCGGGTTCCATCCACCTGGGCCGCTCCAGCCGCCGCGGGCTCAGCACCTCCATCGGCAGTGACACCCTCGGCGCCACTCTGCGCCGCGCCGCTCGAGACCCACGAGTGCGAGCCGTGGTCCTCCGCGTCGACAGCGGCGGCGGCTCCTACGTCGCCTCCGACGCCATTCGCCACGAGGTTCGGCGGGTCCGCGAGGCCGGTAAGCCGCTCGTGGTGTCCATGGCGAGCGTGGCCGCGTCCGGCGGCTACTTCATCTCCATGGCCGCCGACAGCATCCTCGCGCAGCCCGGCACGCTGACCGGCTCCATCGGCGTCCTCGGCGGCAAGGTCGTGGTGCGTGACCTGCTGGACCGGCTCGGCATCACCCGCGACGGTGTCACGGAGGGCCGGCACGCCTGGATGTTCTCGTCGTACCGGGCGTTCTCCGAGGAGGAGTGGCAGCGTCTGGAGCACTGGCTCGACCAGGTATACGACGACTTCACCGCCAAGGTGGCCGCCGACCGCGGGCTGAGCCGCGAGCAGGTGGAGGAGTCAGCCCGTGGGCGGGTGTGGACCGGTGCGGATGCGCAGGCGCGCGGGCTGGTCGATGAGCTGGGCGGCCTGGAGCGGGCCGTGGAGGTCGCGTGCGCCCGAGCCGGGGTCAGCCGTGAGGAGGTGGACGTTCGCGCCCTCCCCCACCTCAGCCTCGCCGAGCGGGTGCGGGGTCCGGAGTCCACGGACGACCTGGCCGCGTCGGCCGCCGTGGGGCCGACGACCCGCCTCACGTCCCTGCTCGTGACGCCGCCAGGAAGTGCCCAGCGGCCGCTCGACGTGCTGACCGATCTCCTCGGCGTCCCGCGCCTCGGGGTCCTGACCACACCGGTCCTGTGGGACCTTCGTTGATCACGTGGTCGCCACGACGAGGATCCGTCGTCTGCGCTCACGCCGCCATCCGACAGGATGACCCACATGGCCGTCCGATCTGACCTGCGGAACCTCGCGATCGTCGCCCACGTCGACCACGGCAAGACCACGCTGGTCGACGCGCTGCTGTGGCAGTCCGGTGTGTTCCGGGACAATCAGGACGTCGCGGAGCGGGTCATGGACTCCCTGGACCTGGAACGCGAGAAGGGCATCACCATCCTCGCGAAGAACACCGCGGTCCGGTGGGAGACCAAGGACGGGCCCGTCACCCTCAACATCGTGGACACGCCCGGCCACGCGGACTTCGGTGGCGAGGTGGAGCGGGCTCTGGAGATGGTCGACGGGGTCCTGCTCCTCGTCGATGCCGCCGAGGGCCCGCTCCCGCAGACGAGGTTCGTGCTTCGGAAGGCGCTGCGGAAGCGGTTGCCGGTCGTCCTCGTCGTCAACAAGGTCGATCGACCCGACAGCCGCATCGCCGAGGTCGTCAACCAGACCTACGAGCTCTTCCTCGACCTGCTGGACGACGATTCCTCTGATACGTCCGCCCTGGACTTCCCGATCGTCTACGCCTCCGCGCGGGCAGGCCGCGCGAGCCTCACCCAGCCCGCGGACGGCTCTCTCCCTGACAGCCCCGACTTGCGGCCGCTCGTTGAGACGATCCTCACGACGATCCCGCCACCGACCTACGACGAGGGCGCACCGCTGCAAGCACAGGTGACGAACCTCGACGCCTCGCCGTACCTCGGCCGCCTCGCGCTCTGTCGGATCCACCAAGGGGAGCTGACGCGCGGGTCCACGGTTGCCTGGTGCCGGGCGAACGGTGACGTGCGGTTGGTCCGCGTCACCGACCTGCTGATGACCGAGGCACTCGACCGGGTACCAGCCGACAAGGCCGGACCCGGCGACCTCGTGGCGATCGCCGGCATCCCCGACATCACCATCGGTGAGACGCTCGCCGACCCGGAGAACCCCAAGCCGCTCCCAGTGATCCGGGTCGACGAGCCGTCGATCTCGGTGACCATCGGGATCAACACCTCTCCCCTGGCGGGTCAGAGCGGCGACAAGCTCACCGCCCGTCTCCTGAAGAACCGCCTGGACGCCGAGACGCTCGGCAACGTGTCGATCCGAGTCCGTCCCACGGATCGACCCGACACCTGGGAAGTGCAAGGGCGAGGCGAGCTGCAGCTGGCGGTCCTGGTGGAGATGATGCGGCGAGAAGGCTTCGAGCTCACCGTCGGCAAGCCGCAGGTCGTCACACGCATCATCGACGGCACGCTCCACGAGCCCGTGGAACGAGTCACCGTCGACGTCCCCGAGGAGTACGTCGGTGTCGTCACTCAGATGCTCGGCCCGCGGCGTGGCCGGATGGAGCAGATGGTCAACCACGGCACCGGATGGGTCCGGCTCGACTATCTCGTGCCTGCGCGTGGGCTGATCGGCTTCCGGACCGACTTCCTGACCGAGACCCGAGGCACCGGCCTGCTCCACCACGTGTTCGAGGGCTACCAGCCATGGGCCGGCGACCTTCGCACTCGAGCCCGCGGCTCCCTCGTCGCCGACCGACGCGGCACCGTGACCGCGTACGCCTGCTTCAACCTCCAAGAGCGCGGCACCTTGTTCGTCGGTCCCGGCACGGAGGTCTACGAGGGCATGATCATCGGGGAGAACGCTCGCGCCGAGGACATGGACGTCAATCCCTGCCGGGAGCGGAAACTGACCAACATCCGTTCCTCCACCGCGGAAGAGCTGGAGCGGCTCGCGCCGCCCCGGCACATGTCACTGGAGCAGGCGCTGGAGTTCTGTCGCGAGGACGAGTGCGTGGAGGTGACGCCGGACGCGATCCGGCTCCGCAAGACGATCCTGTCCCGGTCGGAGCGGGAGAAGCGCCGAGCCAGGCGTCGGTAGCTCGCGACCGCGCACCTGGGACTCACGACATCGACGCGACAAGGCGCACGATCTCATTGGAGGTCACGAGGCCGACCGGCCGACCCACCTCGTCGACCACCGCGACCGCGTCCACGCGGTACCGCGCCATCAGGCGGGCGACGTCGACGACCGAGCAGTCCGTCTCGACCATGGGCGTCACGTGACTCAGCACGTGCCGGACCTGGCGCGCGGTGAGCCGCTCGGCGTCAAGGGGCCAGTCCGCCAGGATGTCCCGGTCGGCGACGACCCCCGCGCACGTGCCGTCGGCGTGGAGCACGAGCATGTGACGGCATCGAGAGACCAGGAAGAGCTCGATGGCCGACGCGAGCGGAGCGTCCGCGCGCACCGTCGGCGCCGCGGTGGACATCAGCCGCGCGACCGGCGTCGACGCCTGAGACCGCGGGACCTGCTCCCCACGGAGCTGCCACGGCACCACGGAACGAGCCGGACCGACCGTCGTCACCGGACGGTCGCGATCGACCTCGGCAGCGCTCACCGGGCCGCCTTGGTGGCCGTGTCCGTTGGCAGTGCCCACCAGACCGCCCTGGTAGACGGGCTCGTTGGCGGCGCTCACCGCGCCGCCACCTTCGACAGCGGAGTCCGCATCGTCTTCCTCCTCTGTCACCTTCACGGCGAGCCCGGGACGGGCAGCTCGGTCGCTGCCTTCTCCGGGACGACGAGCACGGGACAGCGGGCGTGCCGCACGAGCCCGTGACTCACCGACCTGTGGAGGAGCCCGGCCAGGACGCCATATCCGCGGGTGCCGACCACGACGGCGGCGGCCTGGTCCGACAGACCGGCGAGCACGTCGGCCGGCCGGCCCGACATGATCCGCTCCTCGATCGGGAGCGTCGGGTGGCACCGCCGCCAGCCGGCGAGCGCCTCCTCGATCCACCGCACGCCGCTGGCGGCTGCCCTCGCCCGGGCCGGGCCCGCTCTGGCGACGTGGACTGCCACCACCGTGCCGTGCCGGCGGGCCGCGAGATCGACCCCGAGCCGCATCGCCGCGCAGCTCGACGGGGATCCGTCGACCCCGACGACCACCCGTGGGTGGGACCGATCCGGTGCGATGCCGCACACGATCGCCACGGGCGAGTACGCGTGGGCGATCAGACCGAGGGCCACCGATCCGACCATGGAGACCGGGCCCGTGCGGCTCGAGCCGACGACGACGCAGGACGCGTCCCGACTCTCCTCCACAAGCATCGGAAGCGGGAACCGGACGAGCGCGCGGGCATCGACGTCGACACCAGGCGCGGCCTCCCACGCGGCTCGCCGCGCCTCCTCCAGCAGCCGCTCGGTGTGGGCGTGCAGGCCGCCGCTCGGCCCCATCCGGAAACCTCGCGGCAGATGCAGCAAGGGCCACACGTACGCGTGGACGAGCCGCAGCGGCGCGCGCCGCTCGCGAGCCTCACGGGCGGCCCACGCCACCGCGGCACGTGCGCTGTCCGATCCGTCGATCCCGACGACGAACGCTCGCGCGGTGGAGGAAGCCACTAGTCACCGCCCATTCCCGGTGCCGTGTCGTCAAGCAGGAACTCCTCCACGGCCCGTCGCGGTGTTCTCGGCCCTGGCGGGCCGTACCCGAGACGAAGGATCAGTTGCGGGTGACCGTGTCGCTCCGCGTCCTGGCGGACGGCCTCGCGCAGCTCGGCGTGCTCCAGTGGCTGGGTGAGCGGAGACGCCGCCAAGCCGCGGCTTGTAGCGAGTAAGAGCACGCGTTGCATGGCCTGGCCAGCGGCCAGCCACGCGGGCGGGTCGTCGTCCGGCGTCCATACGACGACGAGCTGGGGGTGGCGCTCGAAGGCGGCGGTCGCGCGCAACCGGTCACTCGGTTCGACGGCGAGATCCCGCACGGGTCCGACTCCCTCCGCCGGTCGTGGCCCGAGCGCGTCTGACGGTATGCCGTCCCGCTCGCGATCCCCACCCACCCACTGCATTCGCTCGACGAGCCGGCGCGGATCGTCCGCCTCGGCGATCTCGGCGTCGACGGCGAGCCCGAGGAGGCGTCGTACTCGAGCGGGCTCGGTGACCCACTCCACGACAGCGCCCTCCCGTGCCGCCGCCTCCGCGAGCTCGGACCGCACATCAGAGGGAATCTCCCGCTCGTCGAACGGCTGTCGACTGGTCCGTCGCCGCGGCAGGTACGGATACAAGCCCGCCGGGTCTGGGAGCTCGCGGCCGACCTCGCCTACCCGAACCTCGGCCACGAGCAGGGGCCGGGCGGGATCGGGAAGGACGCTTGTGCGTGTAGCCCTCCCGAGCGACGCGGCGGCGACTCGGATGTTGAAGACGACCGCTCCGACGCTGATGCAGAGCATCCGTCCCTCGGGATCCTCAGCCCCGAGCTGACGCAGCGGGTCCCGATGCACCTCGATCGTGTCGTCGCGGAAGGCGAACTTCCACGGCTGCGTGTTGTGCATCGATGGCGCCAGGACGGCGGCCTCGAGGAGAATCTCGCGCTCCATGGCCTCGAGCTCGTGGTCGAGCACGCGCCACCTCCCCTGGGCACCCGGCGCACCACGCACGCATGTCTCGGCTGCGTTGCTTTCAGGTTGACCGCGACACGACCTTCGGTGGAGCGCCAACGGTCCCACCAGCGGCGGCGGAGGTCCCGTTCAGAGCCGATGGCCGACGTACTCCACCAGGTCGGCCAAGCGGTTCGCAAACGCCCATTCGTTGTCGAACCACGCGAACATCCGCACCAAGTCGCCGCTGCTGCGCGTCAGCGACATGTCGAACAGGCAGGAGACCGGCTCTGCCAGCACGTCACGCGACACGATCGGATCGGTGGTCACCTGAACGATCCCCGACAGGCCTCCCTCGGCTGCGCGCCGGATCACCACGTTGACCTCCCCAGCGCTCGCCGGGCGTTCCAGCATCACCGTGAGCTCCGCTAGCGAGCCGTCCTCGACCGGCACGTGGAGCATCACCACGTCCAGCCGCCCCTCGAGGTCGGGCAGCACCGCCCCGAGCGAGCGGGCGGCGCTCGTCCTGATGGGGATGATGTTGACCGCGCCTGACCGAGCGCGATGCACGTCGTCGTGCGGGCTGTCCAGCAACGTCTGGTCGCTGGTGTATCCGTGCACGACCGACACGAAGCCCTTCATGACACCGAACGCGTCGTGCAGCACCTTCAGGATCGGCGCCACGCAGTTGATGGTCGCCGACGAGGCGGAGATGACGTCGTGGCGCATCGCCTCGTAGTGACCCTCGTTGACGCCGAGGACCACGGTGAGGTCGGCGTCCTCCAACGGCGCCGCGACGATCACTTTCCGGGCGCCCGCCTTGAGGTGCCCCGCCGCCCACTCCCGACTCTCGACGTGTGCCGTCGCGTCGATCACCACGTCGACGCCCAAGGCGCCCCATGGCAGCTCGCCGGGCTCGGGGATAGCGGAGACGCTGACCGGCGTGCGGTCGAGGTAGATGGCGCTCTCATCGTGGTGGACCGGGATCGGCAGCCGCCCATACGTCGAGTCGTAGGTCAGCAGGTGCGCGAGGACGTTGACCGGGGCCTGCTCGTTGAGGGCGACCACGTCCAGGTCACGCTCCAGCGCGCAGCGGAGGAAACTCCGCCCGATTCGGCCGAATCCGTTGAGGGCCACGCGTACCGGCATCAACCTTCCCCTCCCCGAGGGCCCTCCTCAGCGTGCGCCGGTCGCCGACAGCGAGCAGCGGGCGGACGTCCCAGCGCTGTATGACCGAAGCCTCTGCGGGTGACGGCGGTGCGCCTCCACTCTGAGAGCGTGCGACCGACCCTCCACCTCGACCGCCTCGAAGCCGTCATGGTCGACGTCGACGATGTAGTTGCCGATGCCGAGCAGCTCCACGCGATCGCCTGGCAGAACACCTTCGAGGAGTTCCTGCGGAGAAGGACCGGCAGTGGCGAGCGGGTGCCCGACTTCGAGGTACCCGCCGACTACCTTCGTTACGCGCGGGGACGCCCCTCCGAGGAGACGGTGCGGGACTTCCTCACCGCACGAGGCGTGAAGATCAGCACGAGGCCCGCCGACCCATCGGTGGACGCCGGTCCATCGGAGGACACAGTGGCGTCCTTGGCGGCGCGGAAGGACCTGTGGTTCACCCGAGAGCTGCGGGCCCGCGGCGCACGGCCGTTCCCCGCGGCGGTCGAGCTGCTCCACGAGCTACGAGCACGCGGTCTTCGCACGGCCGCGGTGTCGTGGGATCGGAACGCACGACAGCTTCTCGCGAGCGCACACGTCGCCGACCTGTTCGACGTGACGTTCGACGGCGCCGACGTGGCAGCGCTGGGACTACCGCCCGCCCCCGACCCCGGCGTCCTGGTGGAGGTAGCGCACCGGCTGGGCGTCTCGCCCCGCCGGACCGCGGTTGTGACCAGCCGACTCGCCGAGGTCACTGCCGCGTGGCACGGCTGCTTCGAGCCCATCGTCGCGGTGGACCGGCGTGGATGCCGCGGGGAGCTGTACGAGGCCGGTGCACACGTCGTCGTCGACGACCTCGCCGACCTCGTTCTCGTCGGACGGCGCCACGAACGGTCGCTGGTCCGTCGTTAGTCCTCGCCGATGGCCCGGATCTCGCCATCGAACGCCCGGACCGTCGCCGGAGGGAGCGTGTGATGACCGACACCCCTGACCTCGACCGGACCCTTGACCTCGACCGCATCGGAGCGGTCATCTTCGAGATCGACGGTGTCGTCGCCAACACCGCCCCTGTGCACGCGGCGGCCTGGAAGCACAGCCTCGACATGTTCCTGCGCGGGCGCTGCCGAGCGCGAGGCGTCCAGGCCGCACCCTTCGACGTCCAGATGGACTACCTCCGCTACCTCGACGGCCGGACGGTCTCCGACGGTGTCCGCGAGTTCCTCGCCTCGCGTGGTGTCGACGACGAGAGCGTCGACCTTCTCGACGACATCACGAGACGGCAGGTCACCCTCTTCCTTCGCGAGATCGGACGATACGGCGTGGCGCCCTTCCGCGCGTGCGTCGCATTGGTCCGCGAGCTGCGAGACCGCCATGCCGCGACAGCGGCGGTGTCCACCGCCCCGATCGGCACCCGCGTGTTGACCGCGGCCCAGGTCGCGTCGCTGTTCGATGTGCGGGTCGACCGCAGCCACCTCGACGGTCAGCCGACGACCGTGCGGAGCGGAGGGACCGGACAGCGGGAGGAACGCGACCTCCGCCAGGAACTCGAGGAGGCGGTGCTCGCGGAGTCGGTCCGGCGTCTGCGCCTGCCACCAACCCAGACCGCGGTCGTGCAGCGCTCGTTGACCGGCGTGAGGGCCGCCCGCCGGCTCGGCTTCGGGCTGGTCGTCGGTGTGGACAGCGGACCGACGGTGGAGGTCTCGACCGGCCCGGGTGAGAGGACCTCACGTGACAGGCCCTCGACTGACAGGGCCTCGAATGAGCGGGAACTGCGTCGGGCCGGTGCCCATCTCGTGGTCCGTGACCTGGCGCAGCTCGACGTCGCGGGACGGCGACGTCCTCTCGTCAAGCCGGTGTGACGTACCCGCGCGAGCCGCGTCCGACGTACCAGTAGTAGCCGTCGTGGTCTCGACGGACGAGGTCACCGGTGCGGTACCAACCAGCGGCGAACGACGCGTCGTACGACTCGTAGTCGTCGAGGTACCCGATGAAGAGGGACGGCAGGTCCGTCCGAACGACGAGCTCCCCCACCTGGTCCGGGTCGATCACGACGTCGTCAGGCGAGACGAGCTCGTCGGCGTCGTCGGTCATCAAGCCGACGGTGACGCCGGGCACGGGTCGGCCCATCGAGCCCGGTCGGACGTCCATACTGGCGAAGTTGCTGATCGCGATGACGCCGGTCTCGGTCTGCCACCACATGTCGTGCACGACACGGCCCAGCGCTTCTTGTCCCCACGTCACCAGCGCGGGCGGTAGCTGCCCGCCAAGGCTCGCGACGAACCGCAGGGACGACACGTCATACGCCCGCGCCGCGCCCATGCCGGCACGTTCCGCGCGGGCGAGCACCGATGGCGTCGTGCACAAGACGCTCACCCGCCGTTCCTGCACCACCTCGTACAGACGCCGCGGATCACCGGCGACGTCTTCGAGGACGACCGTCGCACCGTGGGTGAGGGGGGCGATGACCGAGTACGGCAGGCCTCCGACCTCGGCGGGATGCGACGTGCACCAGTACACGTCGTCGGCTGTGACGTCGAGTGCGTAGGCGGCCGTCGCGTGGTAGGCGACCACCGCCTCGTGCGAGTGGACAGCGCCCTTCGCCACACCGGTCGTACCGCTGGTGAAGTGCACCAGCGCCGCCGAGTCGGGATCGGTCGGTGGAATGTCGAAGTCCTCGTCCATCCGGGGGAGCGACGTCCGCAGATCGTGCGTCTCGACGCTGTCGCCCGCGCCGGTGACATGGTCTGTGCTCGCTCCGGTGACGAGCACGTGATCCAGGTACGGCGGCGACATGTGGGCGACCACGTGGTGGTACAGCTCGGGCGTGGTCACCAGGACCCGCGCGCGAGCGAGCGCCAACCGTCGACGAATCTCGATCGGGTCCAGACAGGGGTGCAGTGCCACGCACACGCTCGCGTTCTTGAGGGCCCCGATCGTGGCGACGACGACGTCGACGGTGTGGCCGGCAAGGGAGGCCACCACCTCACCAGGAGCGACCCCGAGCGACTGCAGGAGGTTGGCGAACTGGTTCGTCACCCTTCGCGCGTCCGCATAGGTCAGCTCGCGCGGCCGACCCGTGGCGTCCCGGTACGCCACGGCTACCCGTTGCGCGCCATCCCCCTCGGCGTGGCGGTCCACCGCCTCGTAGGCGATGTTGCGACCACCGTTCGGCGCGCCCGCCAGCCAGCGTCGAGCGGTCTCCCAGCTGAAGTCGCGGCTCGCCCGCGCGTAGTCGCCGAGTCGGTGTGCGGACCGGCCGTCGTCCGGCGGTACGACCTGACGGGTGGGTACGAGTTCCAATGCCATCGTCACCTCCGGCGGCGAGCCGTCGGTCAGCACGTGAGCCTTGGGCCGAGACGCCGCCACCATCGTCGACCGAGGGGCCGCTGTGGGAGGGGGCGTCAGCCGGGACGGGTCGAAAGTCCCACCCTGCTTGCCGCAGCACGACAGCGCGAGGCGGCGTTTACCGCGACCGTCCTGTCCACCGGGGCGCGACCTGCTCCCATTCCGAGCGCCACGACGCCAGCCGCCGCCGATCCAACAGCCACCGCAGGAAGATGTAGACGACTACGACACCCAGTTCGATAGCGAGCCAGGTGGTGAGGCCCGTGGCGACAGCTCGGTCGGACACTTGGGAAGCCGTCAACGGAGGCTGGGTCGCCCTGCCGGAGCTGTCGATCCACGTACGAACCGTCGCGCCCGCCGGTGTCCCAGGGCGTACGGGCACCTGACCTTCTCGCATCGTCCCGTCCGGGCCACGCCAGGTGGCTCGGGCGAGCGCGGTGAGGTCGGTCGGAGTATCCGGGAGCGATGTGACCGTGCTCGGCGCGGCCTCGAGGAGCCGGGCCTTCTCCCAGCGACCTGTAGCGATCTGCGCCCGCGTCGTCCGCATCCCCTCCTCGTGCGTCCGCTGTCCGACGGCGACGGCCACGGGGACGGCGAGGATCGCCGCGAGGATCGTGAGCAGCAGGAGAAGTCCTTCCAGCCGATCCGTGGTGCGATACAGCGGGTTCCGGCTCCACGCGAGGCGACGGGCTACCCGCGTCATCCCTCGCCGCCACCACCGTCGACGCATCCGAACCTCCTCGGCGAGCCTCGGACTCTCCCAGGCGAGCCCTCGCGCCCGGAAAACTCAGGCGAAGCTCGGAGCAACCCCGGCGACAGCTTGACGCGGAACGGCCCAGCACCGCAGGGGTCGTTGGTCCGGTGTGCCCGTGCCGTCCGACCTGACGTGACGCGCGACCCTCGCCCACCCGCGCGACCTGCCGCCGTGCCGGGAAGACCCCACACTGGCGGGGAGTCGATGAGCGGAGGGGGACGGGCATGCCAGGTGGAACCTCGACACCTGTGATCGCCGTCGGGGTCGACGGATCGGAGAACGCGCGACGCGCCCTCGACTGGGCGGTGGAGGAGGCCTCTCGGCGCGGCGCATCGGTGCGGATGATCCACGCAGCTGCCGTCGGTGCCCGTCAGCGACGCAGCCCAGAGGCCGCCATGCTCGCGATGTACCACGAGGGTCGCGTGATCTTCGACGATGCGCGCGCCCACGTATCCGCAACGCCGCCGCGTCTCGGTACGGCGCTCGTCGCGGGAGCGCCGAGTCGGGTCCTGGTCGACCACGCCAGGCGCGCGCGGATGCTCGTCGTGGGGCGGAGCGGCGGGCGGATCACGTCGTACGTCCTCGGCTCCACCGCACTCCACGTGGCGGTGCACTCCGACGTTCCGGTCGTCGTGGTGCCGCCGGACTGGAGCGGAGACCGGCCGACCGACGCTCCTGTCGTCGCCGGCATCGACATCGAAGCGGACTACCACGACCGGGCGCTGGAGTTCGCCTTCGAGGCAGCCCGGGAAAGGTCCGCGCCGATCCTCGCGGTCTACGCCGCGTCACCGCACTTTTGGAGACCGACCGAACCGGGAGCACGACCCGCCCGGGACCCCGGCCGCAGGTCTGGGGCGGAGGCCGAGGAGGCGCTGTGGAGCGCCCTCGCCCCGTGGCGAGACAAGTACCCGACGACGCCGACGAAGGCCGTCGTCGAGGAGTCCGACCCGGTCCCCGCCCTCAGTCGACACGCCCGCGGCGCCGCGCTCGTGGTCCTCGGCCGGCCGCACCCGCCGCGGCGCTCCGTTCCCGGCACGGTGACCAGGGCACTCCTCCACCGAGCGAGCTGCCCGGTCGCGGTGGTCCCGGACCCCTCCCCGCTCGCGTCAGCTCTCGCGGCGAACGAGCCGATGCCGTAGTCGGGCGCCCACGATGGGACGACCGTCCTCGCCGGGACGTCCGGGCCCGCTGAGGAACTCCACGCGGCCCCCCAAGCTCACCACGCGGGCGACCATCTCATCGATGACGTCCTCCAGCCGGCGAGCACGCTGCCCGCAGGTCGGGCACACCGGCTGGTCCACGAGGATGTCACCGGTGGAGTCGCAGACCCATCCGGGGATCTCCTCGTCGCCGATGACGATGAGGAGATCCACCAGCGCCTGGGTGACCATCTCCGCACACCGCTGCAGGTCGGTCACCGCCAGCCCGCTGGCCGCCCAGTCGGACAAGTCCGCGCGCAGGCGCGCCTCGTACCGTGCCCGTCGCACGGCGAGGGCGCGACCGCTGAGCAGGCGCAGGTCCCCCGCGGTCATGGTGTGCGGATCGACGACGAACGTGCCCGCGACACGCTCGCGAAGCGGGTGCGGCAGCAGGTCGATGAACTCGACGATGTTGACCTCGTTGCCGCCGACGACGAACTCCCGGTCGTTGTCCTTGAGCAGCGAGTCCAACGTGGCGGCGGTCGAGCGGTAGTGCTTGCGGGCCAGCTCCCAGGCTCGGTTTCGAACGCGGTACTCCTCGAAACCGGCCCACCCCCCGTAGGAGGAGTCCCGGACTCCTTCGTCGACCAACCGGCTCAACCGCTCGATCGCGTGTCCCTCCACCCGGTACAGCCAGGCCTGGCGTCGGTCGACGACGACCACGAAGTAGGGCTTGACGTGCGCGAGCGCTGACAGCAGCAGGCGGACGTAGGGACGCCGACCCAGCACCACACGGTCGGGCAGTGGCGTCGCGACGGCCACCTCCTCGTGGAAGCCGAGGGCGGCCGAGTTGTAGATCGCGACGCCGTGTCCCAACCAGTCCCGAGCGTGCTCGGTCACCGCGCTCCGGATCGCCTCCACCTCGGCCGCCAGCGCCATACGGGCGCGGTGGTCGGCCGGGGCGTCCAAGGCTCCCAGCATGCTGTCGAGTCGCACCGACATCTCTCGCAGCCCCGGGACCTCGGCGGGCACGCTGAGGTGAACCGACAGCAAGACGTTGTCCGGGTCGTTGTACTGCAGCAGGCGTATGACCTGCTTGGCGTCGATCATCGTCGCTCCCAGGTCTCTCGCGGGGGTGGCGGTGGAGGTCCTGCGGTTAGGACCCGGGGTACTTCGCCAGGATCTGCTTCAACCGTTCGATGAACGCCAGCGATTCGTCGTAGCTGCGCTGCCAGACATTGCGCCCGAAGATCAAACCGAGAGCGCCAGCGTCCATCGCCTGGCGCGCCTTCTCCAGCATCGCCTCGTCACCAGCGCGTTCGCCCCCAGACACCAGCACGTAGGTGCGGTTCGCCGAGCGGACGACCGCGTCGATGGCCTGCTGTGGTGTGAAGTCAGCGGCGTACTCCTTGCGAACGCCTGACTTGAGCTCGGGTCGCGGAAAGTTCACCTTGACGATGTCGGCGCCCAGCTCGGCCGCGGTGCGAGCGGCGTAGTCAACGGCGTAGAAGGAGTCCTTACCGCCCTTGGCGTCGACGTCAGCGCCACGGGGATACGCCCACACGATCAGCGGCATGCCAGCCCGGTGGGCGTCCTCGCGGATCTTGTGGAACTCCCGGAAGTCCACGTCCTGCTTGGGCGATCCGACGTAGAGCGTGTAACCCACCGCGTCCGCGCCGAGCCGAACCGCGTCGTCGACGCTGGCAACCAGGGGCGACACGGGCTCCGCGTCGGAGGGGATGTCGGTCTTCCCGTTCAGCTTCAGTATCAGCGGAACCTCACCCGCGTAGTCCCAGTAGAACTTCTCCGCCAGACCGATCTGGATCGCGATGCCGTTGAAACCGCCCTTGACAGCGAGCTTGACGATGTACGCCGGATCGGCCGCGGCCGGGTTCGGGAAGAAGTCGCGGGGACCGTGCTCGAGACCTTGGTCGTATGGCAGGAAGATCGCGGTTCCGTTGCCGACGCCGTGCCGGAAGAGCATCCGGTGCAGGCGAGCCTTCTTGCCGGTGTTGAGTCCGAGTTCCCGCAGCTGAGGACGTGTCATCGAGAAGCCTCCGGTAGGAGTTCGTGCGTGTGCGCCTGCCGCGCGCGTTCGGCGGCCACGGCACGCCCATGCACCTCCCAGGCTTCGAGTCCGAGCTGGGACCCGACAGGGCCGAAGGTCCGCGCTTGGCCCCAAGGTCGGCGGGACGTTCGTCTGTCAGCGCGCGCGGCCTGTCGTCGCTGGCGAAGGCTCGCCATCACTGGGTGGTCGATAGGGTTCGGTCCAGTCCGCCCGCGCCCTCCTCCTGGTGGCGAGGAGCAGCAGGCCGACTCCGAGCGAGAGAACGATGACGCCGACCGACGCGACCGCGACGGCAACGGGCAGGACAAGAGGCGACTTCACTCCGACAGCGACGTCCGCGGAGACCCCGGGACGTCCATCGGCGTTCATCACGACTACGGTCCACTGGCCGGGCTGCACCTGCCAGGTCAGTTGTTGGGTCCCGCGACCGGCCTCGGAGCGGATCCAGATCCCCACGCGGGTCGGCGACTCGGGCTGGTGCCCTCCGAACACCTGGTCATAGCGCGCCTCGAACGGCAGCAGACGGACATCGGTGATCCGGTCGTGTGTGACACCGCGAAGGTACCGGTCGACGTCGGGTCGCGGCGCGATCCCGACGAACACCGGGCCGTCGTCGGTTCGTGCGACGTCGATCCTCACCGCGGTCAGGTCTTGTCCGGGCAGCCACACCAACTCGCCTGGCTTGGCATGCAGGTCGACCGAGGTCGAGGTGACGGCATAACCCGCGGAGCTGAACTGGTTCACCCCACCGAACAGGAAGCCGTCGGCGTCCCGCTGCGTGCCATAGCTCCACAGGAGTACGGACCCAACCACGACGGCGCCGAACCCGCTCAGAGCCACGACGGCCGCGAGGAAGACGAGCACGGTTCTGCCCAGGCGCATCGCGGTCACCACTCCCCCGTCCAGTGGCCGACAACCCCGACGAACTACGCGCTTATTGCACTCTCGCCGCGTCGGAGCGGGCAGTGCCGGAGGACCCGTCCCTGCCGGCGAGCAGAGGACTGCGGAGGGACCTTCGGCGCGCCTAAGAAAGCCCGGACGAGGGAACGACGCCTCGAGTCGTGGCGATCAGCTCGACAGCGTTCTACTGGTCCAGGCGTGCGGGCTGATGTGTCATGCTCTCGATGTCCCGGGCGGCGACGTGCAGCAGCCGGTGGGCCAGCTCCGAGAGCGCCCGGGCGGTCGCCAACTCGTCACCGATCTCTGGCACGTTGACATCGCTGGGGTTCCGCCGCGCCAGACCGACACCTGAGAACTGCGTCTTGTCTTCCTTGACCAGCTTGGCTTCCGCGCGAGTCTTGTTCTCGAACTCGTCGATGAAGATGTCGACGTTCCAACGTTTGGTGCTCGACATAGTGACCGCCTCGTCGCACATCCACCTGGGCCGAGCAGACCGTCCCGCTCCAGCGGTCGACCGGACAGGCCACGGTCTGACAGCTCGTGGCTTTGACAGCGTGAAATGTGACAGGGGAAGCCCGCTCCGACCATCGCGGTCAACGAATCTCTCCGCCTTCCACGAGATCCGCGAAGGGCTTCCCCTGTCGTTACCCACTCCATCGTCGGCGCCCTCGGTCGGACAGGGCCGTTGGGCCAGATCAGGTGAGTCCTTCGCCCTCCCCCTGACGAAGCGGTTGCGACCCCGGTCAAGGGCCCGGGCACCGGCAGTGTGGCCGTGGGAACCGAAAGTGCTGCCCGTGAAGGCACGGCAAGAGAGAAGGGCGGGTGGGGCGCCCCCGGGCGCCGCCCCCGCCGCACCGACCGCCCCCCAGTAGTCGGTGCTCTCTCCCCCTGTCAGCTCCCTTGCTGCTGACTCGGTTGCTGCTGGGCGGTGCCGCTGCCCTCGATGCTTTGCTGCTCGGTGCGCTGGACCGGGATGGCGCGCGGCTGGCTTTGGGTCTGGGTGACCGGCACTGTCACCTCGAGAATTCCGGCGTCATACCGGGCGGTGATCTTCGACTCGTCCACCCCGTCCTTCGGCAACGCGATCCGTCGCTCAAACTCTCCGTACTGGAACTCGGTCATCCCGTGCTCACGGTGTTCTTGCTTCCGCTCAGCATGGATTGTCAAGATCCCGTTATCCACCTCGACGGAGATGTCCTCCGGTCTCATTCCCGGAAGCTCCGCTCGGACAACGTAGGTGCCGTCGTCGACGTACTCTTCGACCCGGAAACTACGGACGCCGGAGACGGTCGGCAAGGTCGCCCAGGTGAAGAGCTCAGGCAGCGTCTCCACCCAATCGAACAGATCCGGCAGAGCGCGACGCATCGGGCGTCGAGTCGTCACCATCCGTGCCACCACCTTCCTCGCTTTCCATGCCAGTTCAGCACAGATCGCGAGGATGACCTTAGGGTCGAGCGGCCCATGGTGGGGTGACCTTTTGCCATGCCATTTGGGCCGCAGCGACCACCAGCTGCCCGTAGCAGACCCCATCGTCACTACTGGGTACGCGCTCGTTACCGTAGACCAGGAAACCCGCCGACCGCAGCGCGTTGGCGACGGACGTCGCCAGGGAATGGCTGGCGGCGAACAGATCGCCGGACAGGCACACGACATCGGAATGGACCGCTCGAGCGGCTTCCACACACAGCGCGACGGTGACGCTGGCCATGGTCGCGTGGAATCCCGCCGCCAGCACACTCACCGACGCACCGTCACGGAGACCGGCGAGCAGCGCTGAGAAGGTGGGGGTGGGATCGTAGACCCAGACACCATCGTGGTTGACGAGGCGCCAGGGTAGTTCCTCTCCACGCTGGCCTCGCGTAGCCCCCTCGAGGATCAGCGCGGCTTCCCCGTTGAACGATGTGTCGTCCCGCAGTCCGAGGAGACTCGCGACCGCGTCGACCAGCACGGCCGAGCTCGACGTCATTGGGATGTTGACACCGGAGCCGATCATCCGTCGAACGGTCGCGACCTCCCATGCGGGTAGCCGACGCACGTAGGACTCCACGAGCGCGGGTGACATGGAGGCACGACCCAACCGCTCGCCCGCGAGCAGGTACCCGAGCGCGACACGAGCGGGCCGCCGCAGCGCCACCGCCCCGCCCGGCAATGGTGTCGTCGCGAATCGTCCGACCCGCCGATAGGTCCGAAGATCACCGACGAGGATCTCGCCACCCCAGAGCGTTCCATCCTCGCCCATGCGTGGGTAGTCATAGGCGACACCCACGAAGGCTTCGTCGATCTCGTGCTCGGCCGCGCACGAGGCCACATGCGCGTGGTGATGCTGGACTGCGATCCGACACGCCTTCGGCCACCGGGCCGCGAGCCGGGTGCTGGGGTCCTGCGGGTCGAGGTCGTGCGCCACGACCGCGGGCGGGGTGCGACGCAGAGCACCGTCGAGCCATTCGTCCAAGGCCGCTCCCGGGTTCGCGGAGTGCTCGAGGCTTGGCTCGCTCACGTGCGCCGAGTGCCCCTCGGCGATGGCGAACGTGTGACCACCCCCCAACGCCAGGATCGGTTGACGCGCCGGGATGGGCAGGCGCACAGGAGTGGACGCCTCGCCCCGACCGCGCCGCACGAACGCGGACCGCCCGTCGACCAGCCAGACGACGGACGGTGGAGAGGAAGAGCGGGGTGTTTCTGGCGCATCGACGAGGAGCGTGCCCAGTGGCACGCCACTCACGTGCGGGGAACTCGCCCCGTCGGCCGTCACCACCAGCGGTCGGTCCACCATGGCGAGCAGCAGGCGCTGGAGTCTTGTGGACGGCAGACGCAGGCCCACTCGCTCGCCCACCGGGTTCACCCCGGCGGCCAGCGGCGGCCGTGGACGTCCGGCGGTCACCAGGACGATGGGACTTCCGCGCGAGGTGAGCAACCGTTCCTCGTCGGCGGTCAGCACGGCGAGACGACGCGCCACCTCACGATCGGACACCATGACAGGGAGCGGCCTGGCCCAGTCACGCGCCCGACCACGGAGCGCGGCGACCGCACGTGGCCGCGTGGCGTCGCAGACCAGAGCGCGACCGTCCGCGTCGTGCACCGCGATCACCGCGCCCGTGTCGACCACCGCGACCGCGGCGGCGATCGCCTGGTGACCGCGCGCCACGTGACCTCCCCCAGGAGGTGGGTGCCACACGATGGCCTCCGCCGACTCCAGCTGAGACTGGCCGGTTGGCTCCACACAGAAGCCAGTGCCCGGAGCAGGCCCAGGCAGATGGGGAGCCTCGCCGTCCGTCACGATCGCGTGCGGCGAAACCTGGCCGACCAACCTGCGCCGAAAGGCGGCCAAGGCTTGGGGAGACCCGGCCACGTCGATCCGCACGACGCCACCGATGGTCCGTAGCGTGCCATCCAGGCCAAGCTCGGTCGCCACACGCCGCACGAAGGGTCGAAACCCGACACCGCGCACGTCGCCGTGGACCTCCCAGCGTTGTGTCTGACGGACGGCAGAGTCACCAGCAACAGGCGCGGTCCACGAGGCCGACGACGCCGGCCGGACGGTCGAGCTACTCATCGGCGCGCTGCCAACGGTCGTGCGTGCATGGCGGGCTCGGCGTCGCGGACGAGCATGACCGGGCACGCCGCAGAGCCGAGGACGTCCCGACCGACGGACCCCACCCGGCCGAGTCTCCTACCCCATCCGGGCCGGGGACCCAGGACGAGCAAGCCGGCCGTCAGTGACTCCTTGACGAGCAGCTCGCTCGGTTCTCCGACGAGGACGTCGACGTCGACTCGCACCGACGGATGAGCACGCCGGTAAGGCTCGACAGCGGCCCACACCGGCTCGTCATACCTCCCGTCCTCGTGACGCTCCGGGACGCAGCGCACCAGGCGAATCGGCATGTCGTGCGCCGACGCCTGCTGGAACGCCGCGTCCAGAGCGCTCACGGCGGGTCCTCGCTCGGCGACACCCACGCAGATGGCGGCGTCCCGAGCGACGTACGGCTGTCGGGCCGGGACCGCCACCACCGGTCCCGAAGGGCTCGGGAGCCGTCCGGGGGTGACCGCGCCGAGCACCGCAGCCGCGACCCGCCCTCCGCGATGCCGTCCGACAACGACGAGTGCGGCCTCGGTGGCGAGGTCACCCAGGACCGCGACCGGTGTGCCGCGGCGTGCGACCAAAGCGACCGGGAGGTCCGGGTAGTGGTGAGCCACTCGAGCGGCGGTCCGTTCCAGACTGCGAGCCGCCCGATGGGCGGCGATCCCTTGATCGCCCTCGACCGCTTGCTCGTCGCCGTCACTGAGGAACGCATGCGCGAGCCACAACGGGACACCTCGCGCGGCCGCCTCTCGAGCAGCCCAGTCGACTGGAAACGTCAGCTCTCCGGAACACACCTCGTCACCTCGGACGCCCACCACGATCGGCGTCCGGGCCCCGTTGTCGCTCATGCAGAGGACCTTCCCGTCGTCCCTGTCACCTGCACCGGTACTCGCGCGGTCTCCGCGCCCGACGCACGCGCATACCCCAGCTCGACCACCACTTGCGGGCAGTCCGGCGAGGCGGCAAAGCGCAACGGCCCACCGCTGGACAGCACTTCCACCGGTGCGTTGATCAAGGACGCGACGACACCGTGCATCGCCGCGACGAGCAGAACGCGTTCCATCGCCATGCCGGCCCGGATCCTGTCCTTCTCCGAGTCGCCCGGCGTGGACAGGACAGCCAACGTTCGCCGACCGACCTGGTACGACGTGGCTAGACCGTCGCTCCAGGAACCCGTCCTCGCGCCCTCGCCGTCCCGAGGCCGCCCAGCCGTCGCCTCACCACCTTGGACGCGGCGGAGCTCTGTGAGGATCCGTCCGATTTCGTCGGCTTCGGCGGTGCTGAGCACGTCGAGGAGCGCGCCCTCGACACCTGCCTCACCCTCCAGGCGTGTGATGAGCGAGAAGGGCAGAGGTCCGCTTCGGTGCCGTCGATCGTCGATCCTCGGCAACGCGATGGCATGGTACTGGGCGAGGTCCTCCACCCCGGCCGCGCGACGTGTGCCGACACGCACGACCGCACACAGGGCAGGGGTGGCTGGCTCCGGTTGGACATGGACCCATGCCTCACGGCCGATGACGCGGAGAGCGAGGCAGGCGTCGTACGTCGCGGTGCCGCAGGCGAAGGCCACCAAGCGGGCAGGCTCGGCACGCGGGTCTCCGTCCGCCCACACTTCGACGCGGCCGGCAGCGAAGGCGACGCGCCAGGGCGTACCGAGGATGGCGGGAGCGTGGGACGCCACTTCGGTGACGAACCGTTGCTCCTCAGCGGTCAAGGTGTGGGGGCGAGGCATGGATCCACGCTCTCCACCCGGCGTGGATCCCCCACAGAGTCCTCGGGTCTGTGCGGTCAGGGCCAAGAGCCTCGCGAGCAACGCCGAACGCGAGCCCTCGGCCCCGATCCACACAGTCCTCTCGGCGGCCGCGCCAGCAGCTGGATGGGACCGATGTCAGGTCAGACTCTCGTACACCGGCGACCGACCCGCGGTGTGGGCGACCGCTCTGATCGCGTCATCCAGCTGCTCAGCGGATCGAGGATCGAGCTCCGCCTCGAGCAGCGGCAAGACGACCTCGTCCTGGATGCGGAAGTGCATGCGCGCCACAGCGTGCAGGCCATACAGGACCGAGCGCACTTTGGACCAGGCACCACCCTCACCCAGACGCAAGCCACGGCGTGCCTCGTCCAGCTCATTCGTCAACCGCCTGATCTCCAGCTGCTCCGCGCGCAGGACGTCGACAGGCGTGGCGGCGTCGGCGGCGACGGCGGCGACGGCGAGCGCGGGATACAGGATCTCTTCCTCCACCGCCGCGTACGGCAGCAGCTCGTGACTGAGGAAGCCGACCGCGTTGGTGAGGCGGTCCCAGAGCTCGAGGGTCGTTCCCTCCTCCATCTGGTCAGCTGTCTCGCGCAGCGCTTCGACAGCCTCACCGAACTCCTCGTGCCTACGGCGCACACCAGCCAGTTCGACCATGGGGGCTCCTCCACAGGAACGGGGGAAGTCGACTATGCATCTCAGGATGCGGGCGATCGACGGCAGTCGTCGGCTGGGCGATAGTCCCGCCACGCCGGCGGGAGGTCCACTCTTATCCGCGAAAGGTCCCGGAACGGGCCTGTCAGAAGGTCGTCGACCCTTCGGGCGCTGTTGCCGTGGCGAGACCCGGACATGTCGCGGTGTGGACCACCGCGACCGGCGAGGTCGCGTGGTGGAGGACTCCTTGGCTCACCGAGCCCAGCACCGGTCCGCTTCCTCGTCGCCCATGCGCCCCGACCACGAGCAGGTTCGCTCGGAGGGACTCTTCGATCAGCCCGTCCACGGGATGGCGTTCCAGGACATAGCGTTCGACGGGGACCTCGGGGTACTTGTCCTGCCAGGCTGCCATCGCCTCCGCCATCGCCTCGGCGGCTCGGAGACGATGCTGCCGCGCCTGGCGCTCGGACCTGGCTCGGCGCAGCGAGCTCACCGCGTACGGCCGCCAGCACAGCACGGCCCGCAGGGGCAGCTGGTGGCGGCTGGCGTGGTCGAAGGCGAACGCGAGAACGGCATCGGTGACAGGACTGCCGTCAACGCCGACCACGACGTGTCCCTCCGGGTAGCCTGCGATGCCACGGACGATCACGACCGGACAGCGCGCCCGCGCTGCCACCACCGAGCTGACCGAGCCGAGAGCGGCTCCAGCGAGCCGGCCTCCTCCGCGGGCCCCGAGGACAAGCAGGTCGGTTCGCTCGGACTCAGCCAGGAGCTGGTCGGCGCGATCACCGTCGGCCAGCACAGCGTCGAGAGGCAACCCCTTGGAACGGGCACGGGCCTCGACGACGGCTTCGGCGAGGATGCGGTCGGCGGCTTCGGCGATCGCGGCGGCGTCGTAGTCGTGCGGCTGGTACCACCCATCCACCACGGGGGCCTCAGCGACGTGGACCAGCCGCAGCAGGCCGCCCCTGTCCCATCCTTCAGCGATGGCCCAACGCAGCGCGGTCCAGCTCTCCGGCCGCCCATCCACCGCGACGGTGACCGACGCTCGCTTCCCACCACCCATAGGTCCCCCAGTCGCGTCGACTCTGATCGCCGGACAGGCTAGGGAGGCTGGACCTCTCCCGAGGAGGGACCAAGGTCGACCGAGTGCCGGGCCGAAGGCCTAGGACATTGGCGGCACTACACGCACAGTCCCCCGTGCGTGAGGGCTGGTCATTGCTGATGCTGCTGTTGCTGCGACCGGGCCGCCCGCTCTCGGCGGGCGCGCTCGACAGCGAAGACCGCGGCCTCCGTCCGGCGCTCCATGCCCAGCTTGCGGAGCATGCCGGACACGTAGTTCTTCACCGTCTTCTCGGCGAGGAACATCGACTGGGCGATCTGCCGGTTCGTCATACCAGCGGCGATGAGGTCAAGGATCTTCTTCTCCTGCTCGGTCAGCGAGGCGTAACGCGGATCCTCCTGCTCCGGACCGCGTCGCAGCCGCTCGAGCACCGCCGCGGTCAACGCCGGGTCGAGCATCGACTCGCCGGTGGCGAGGCGACGCACGGCACCGACCAAATCCGTGCTGCTGACCTGCTTGAGCAGGTAACCCGCTGCGCCGGCCATGATCGCGTCGAAGAGGGCCTCGTCGTCGGAGAACGAGGTGAGCATCAGACATGCCGGCGGCGGGTCCATCGAGGACCGGATGTCGCGGCACACGGTCACGCCGTCTCCGTCTGGAAGCCGCACATCCAGCACCGCGACGTCCGGTCGTAGTGCTGGCACGCGCGCGCGGGCCTGCGCGGCCGTCGACGCCTCACCGACGACCTCGATGTCCTCCTCGGCTTCGAGGAGCTGGCGTAGTCCGACCCGGACCACCTCGTGGTCGTCCAGCAGGAAGACCTTGATGGCCATCCGTACCTCTCTCCAGCTCATCCCGCGCGACGTCGCGAGCCACCGCGGTTGCTGACGTCATACCCCGCTCTTGTCAACGAGACCTGACGTCGGATGACGTCAACGTGGTCTTGTCGATCAAGCGCCAACCTCGCCGGGCACGCAACTCGCTCTCGTTCTCATTGTCGCTCACCATCTGTGCTGTGTCGGCACCAGACGATCCTCAGCCGACGCCAACGCCTTCGCCGCCACACCTGATCCATACCGCTCTCGATCAGTCAACTGCCGACTACCACTGCGGATCGGGACGAGCAGGACAGGCGGACCGGAGCGACGGAGTGCCCCGTAGCCGAGCACCGCAGCCAACGACAGCTCGTTCCCGCCCGTCCGTGCGTCCCGGCCAGGCCGCGGGAGAAGCTCCGATGCGACCTGCAGCGGCATACCCACGACGAGCAGCTCGGCATGTTTCGGCACGGTCGGCAGCGGTCCGCGGCGGAGCCCGCGACCCGACCGTAGTTCAACCAGATTCGCCTTCCGCATCTCCGCCTCGGCGGCGGCGACTCGAAGCACGTCCCAGTCCGCGTCGCCTCCCGTGACCACCGCGATGACCGGACCACCGGCCCGACCGCTCCGGTTCGCCGACAGCCGCCGCAGCCCACCGACCCGAGGAGGTACCACGGCGACTGGGCACCGTGGCCCCCGTGGTCCTGCGGCGAGGATCGCCAGCACCTGCGCGGCGACCACACCATGAGCGCGGTAACCCACGACGATCATCGACGGGTCGACACACGCGTCAACCAAGACCTGCGCAGGACTACCTTCCTCCGCCCACGCCGTCGCGGTCACGCCGGGAGCTGCCGACTCGGCGACTTCCACTCCGTAACGTGCGGTGCGCAGCGCCCGATTGCGAGCGGCGCAGGCCAGCTCCAAGCTCGCCCCCGTCTCGTCGGTTCCGTAGGCGTGACAGACCACGAGGGGAAGGCCGCGGGCTCGCGCCGCGTGAGCGGCCCACGTGAGCGCACCACGAGCCGACGACCCGTCATTCACCCCTACGACAACCCCGCCCAGCGGCGGACGCCTGCTCATCGGGACACCTCCTCGAGGTCCCCGCTCGGCAGCGACGACCCACGACGACCCAGCGGTCAGAATTTCGTGCGACACTTGGGCGCGTACAGGGACCAAGGTCCTGATGACCAAGGGCCCGCCCGCGTAAACCTGGGCCAGGAAGCGCGGACCGGATGTCGACCTCGCGCGTCAGTCGCGGGACCTTCGCCCCTTCTTCCCTCTCGGGAGCAGGCCAACCTTCACAGTATTGCCGGTAGAGATTACGCCGGTTGAGCGCTCCTTCATGATGAGAAACATCCCTGGTGTTGGCGCTCGCGCTTTCTGTCCAACCGAAAAGCGAACTCGGGAAATACGGGACAGATTGACCGCCGTGACGAACAACCGTCGACTAGCCTGATGGTTGGTTTCACCGTAGGAGGCCCCATGGACATGGACGAACTGCCAGGTCCTGGTCCCGGGGATGCCCAGATTCAGCATGACCTGGTTCTGCCCGACCTAAGTCGGCTGCGCCTGCACACGTTGCTTGGCGAACTGGTCGATCGCGCCGATCAGCTCGTCGAGAACGAGCGCCGGGTCCACCGGCTGCTGGAGGCGGTCGTCTCGGTCTCGAGCAGCTTGTCCTTGCCTGAGGTACTCCACAACTTCGTCCGTGCCTCGTGCGACCTGGTAGGCGCCCGCTACGGTGCGGTCGGTGTGATCGGCGCCGACCGCACGCTGCAGGAGTTCATCCACACAGGGATGAGCGCGGAGGAATGCGAGCGCATCGGCCACCTGCCGAGCGGCAAGGGAATCTTGGGCCTCCTCATCGACGAGCCGCGCCCCATCCGCTTGCATGACCTCCGGGAGCACCCGCGCTCCTGTGGCTTCCCCGCCGGCTACCCGCAGATGCGGTCGTTCCTCGGCGTCCCCATCCTGGTGCGCGGCCTGCCCTTCGGGAACCTGTACTTGACCGAGAAGGAGGGTGGCGGAGACTTCACCGACGAGGACGAGGAGGTCGTGGTCGCGCTGGCGGCGGCCGCGGGAATCGCGATCGAGAACGCGCGGCTGTACGACCTGTCACGACGGCGCGAGAGCTGGCTGCTGGCGTCCACGGAGATCACCGCGAACCTGCTCAGCGGCGCGTCTCTCGGTGAGACCCTCGACTTGATCGTCGAGCGGGCACGAGCTGTCGCGGGAGCTCGCGTGTGTCTGCTGGCTCTGCTCGAACCAGAGGAGGACGCGAGCGACCTGATCATCAAGGCGGCCGCTGGGCCCGGCGCAGAGCATCTTCGCAACGAGCGGCTCTCCACAGACGGCACGGCGGTTGGCGACGTCATGCGCACGAGACGTCCGAACGTCTACAGCGGAGACGTCGCGGCCCTGGGGTTCGCCGATGGGAGCGCCAACTCCACACATCTGAAGGACGGGTCAGTGCTCCTGGTGCCGCTGGCCTCAGGTCCTCACACGCTTGGCGTCTTGATCGTGACCCGGCGCGACATCCAGGGTGCCTTCGAGCCGCCGGACATGCAAATGGTGACGACCTTCGCCGGGCACGCTGCGCTCGCCTTGGAGTTCGTCCGTGCTCAGGAGGAGCGGGATCGACTCGCGGTGTTCGAAGAGCGCGACCGGATCGCTCGCGATCTCCACGACCACGTGATCCAGCGACTGTTCGCCGTCGGCCTCGGGCTCCAGGGAATCTCGCGGCAGGTGGATCGCGTCGACGTGGCCGACCGCGTCGTCGGCTACGTGCGTGACCTCGACTCGATCATCCAAGAGATCCGGCGGACCATCTTCTCCCTGCAGGAGCGCGACAACCAGTGCAGCCTGCGAGCCCAGGTCATCGAGATCGCCGAGGAGGCCGGAGAAGCCCTGGGCTTCGAGCCGCAGGTCGTCCTCGAAGGCCCGCTCGACACGTTCGTGCCGGACCCCATGCGCCCGGAGATCCTGGCGACGCTACGGGAAGCGCTCAGCAACGTGGTCCGGCACGCCCACGCCACCCGAGCCGAGGTCCTGCTCCGCGCCAACGTCCTCCATCGCAGCGTCGAGCTGCGGGTGACAGACAACGGCGTCGGTATCCCCGAGAATCCGCCGCGCTACAGCGGCCTGACGAACATGGCCGAACGCGCCACACGCCTCGGAGGCACCTTCTCGGTCGAACCGGGTCCGAAGGGCGGGACAGTCCTGACCCTGAAGGTTCCGCTCTCGCCGTGAGGGCTCCAGCGAGCGGCCCGAGGCAGCACTGACCGAAGCCGCTGCACGCTCCCGGGGGAGCCCAGCACCTCCGGCGACGTCGGACGGTCTGACCGATCCCCCGATACAGGCACCTCACTTCCCTCGATGCGGGCACGTCAGGTGCAGCAGCGTCGAGGCCGGGTTCCGTCAACGCGCGATGACCGTCCGAGAAAAGATGACCGTCCAAGAAAATCTGTCGTTTCGCTGCCCAAGTCCACCCGCCTTGCGTGGATCCGCCCCCATGTATCCAGGCGGTATCGGCCTGCCCGCGGGGTCGTTCGGAGCTACGGTCGAGAGTGAGCCCTGAAACGTCCTATGGGCAGGTGGGCTATGGATGCGTGGGTCGTCTGGTTGATCATCGCACTGCTCCTCGGGGTTGCCGAGCTCGTCACCTTGACGCTCTACCTCGGTCTCGCCGCGGTCGCCGCATTGGTCGCGATGCTGGTCGCGAGCACTGGCGTGAGCAGTGGATTCCAGTTCATCGCGTTCACCGTCAGCGCGATCCTTCTCATCGTCTTCGTCCGCCCACTCGCTCAGCACGCGCTCCGTCGAGCTCCGGTGCTGCGCTCGGGTGTCTCCGCGCTCGTCGGACGCGAGGCACTCGTCGTGAGCGAAGTCACCAGGCACTCCGGCCGAGTCCGCATCGGCGGGGAGGAGTGGACCGCGCGTCCGTACGACTCCTCGCTCGTCATCCCGCCGGGGACGACGGTGGATGTCTTCGCCATCGAGGGCGCGACCGCGCTTGTACACCCCCAGGAGGACCCATGGTCGAGGTAGTGGCCTGGATCGCTGTGGCGCTCGCGGTGATCTTCGTCGGCCTTCGCACGATCCGCATCGTCCCTCAGGCGCGCGCCGGCAACGTCGAACGGCTCGGCCGCTACTACCGCACGCTGGATGCCGGCCTGAACGTCGTCATCCCGTTCGTCGACCGCGTCCGTCCGTTGATCGACTTGCGCGAGCAGGTGGTCTCGTTCGATCCCCAGCCGGTGATCACCGAGGACAACCTGGTCGTGCACATCGATACGGTGCTCTACTTCCAGGTCACCGACCCGCGTGCCGCTCAGTACGAGATCGCCAACTACATCCAGGCCATCGAGCAGCTCACCGTCACCACCTTGCGGAACGTGATCGGCGGGCTGGACCTGGAGAAGACCCTCACCTCGCGGGAGCACATCAACGACACCCTTCGCGGTATCCTCGACGAGGCGTCGGGCAAGTGGGGTATTCGGGTCAACCGCGTGGAGCTGAAGGCCATCGACCCACCGCCGTCGGTCAAGGAGTCGATGGAGCGCCAGATGCGCGCGGACCGTGAGAAGCGAGCCGCGATCCTGACCGCGGAGGGCGTCCGCCAGTCGAAGATCCTGACCGCCGAGGGTGAGAAGCAGAGCGCCATCCTCACCGCCGAGGGCGACCAGCAGGCCGCCGTGCTGCGGGCCAACGGCCAGGCTCAGGCGATCGATCAGGTGTTCCAGGCCGTCCACCGCAACGACCCGGATCCCAAGCTCCTCGCCTACCAGTACCTCCAGGCGCTGCCACAGATCGCCGCAGGTTCGGGAAGCACCTTCGTGATCATCCCAGGCGAGGTCACCGCCGCTCTGCAAGCTGTCACGAAGGCCTTCACTGCGTCGGTGCCGCAGCAACGGACCGCCGAGCCCGCGACCGCCCAACCGAGCGTGGATCAGCGCACCTGAGCCTGGTCGGCCGGCGGCGTCGTGCTCGACCCGCAGACGGCCCGCAGGCGGTCCCGCAGCGCACGCGCGCTCGAGACCGCTCGCTCGCCCGCGGCCTCGACGGCCCTCCATGCCTCCGACGGGTCCTGAGCCTCACCGATCCGGTCGATCGTCTCGCGCAGTCGAGCCAGGTCCGCAGACAGCGCGGCCACCTGGGCGTCCCACTCGGCCCGCACGGCGTGGCGAAACGCCCGCACATCAGCCTGGACTCGTCCCACGAGCCGCGGCACCTGGAAGAGCTCGACCGCGTCGAGCTCCGCGAGATCGAGTCCCAGCAGAGCGTCAACGGATACCTGCAAGGCTCGGGCACGCGCGCACACGTCTCGCGGGTCGCTGACTTCATCATGAGCGCCCCGGTCCGTCGACGGTGTGGGCGACGGCGTTGACGTGCGGACGGCCCGCGTGGGGTCGGGCCGATGGTGGGCGGCACTCGGGCGAGCCGGCTCCTCCGCGCATCCGGTGGCGAGTACCAGGAGGCTCACAGCCCCGCTCACCCACACGCGCCAAGGACCGCGTGATCGCGGTCCGACCACCCGATTTCCACCCCGCATCGTGTGCTCCCCGTGTCGAGACGCCGACAGTATGAGGCGCGTCGCGAAGGCCGTCCTCCTCTTCCGAGGGTGATCCGCGCTGGCCACGAGGGCGTTCGCTCTCGACACCGTGCGCCTGCCAGGATGCGGTGCATGACCAGCGGTTCCCGACCACTCGACCCGTCCGACCTGTTGGACCTCCGCGACCTGCTCAGCGATGAGGAACGAGCGGTCCAGCAGACGGTTCGACGGTTTCTCGACGAGGCCGCTCACCCCTTCGTGGCGGAGTGGTTCGAGACAGGGCGCTTTCCTACGCACCTCATCCCCCGGCTCGGTGAGCTCGGCCTGCTCGGTATGCGACTGACCGACTACGGCGGTGCCGGCGCCAACGCGGTGAGCTATGGGCTTGCCTGCTTGGAGCTGGAAGCGGCCGACAGCGCGTTGCGCAGCTTCGTCTCCGTGCAGGGCTCCCTCGCCATGGAGGCGCTGTGGCGGTACGGCTCGACCGAGCAGAAGGATCATTGGTTACCTCGGCTCGCCTCGGGCGAGGCGGTCGGCTGCTTCGGCCTCACCGAACCCGACCACGGCAGCGATCCGAGTGCGATGCGAACGACCGCCCGGCGCAACGGCCAGGGCTGGGTGTTGAACGGCACCAAGATGTGGATCACCAACGGCGGCATCGCCGACGTCGCCGTGGTGTGGGCCAGAACCGATGACGGGATCAAGGGCTTCTGCGTCCCGCGGGATACCCCAGGGTTCACCACCAGGGATCTACGCGGCAAGCTCTCCTTGCGCGCCTCGGTCACCTCCGAGCTCATCTTCGACCAGTGCCGTCTCCCGCACGATGCGGAGCTGCCCAAGGCGCGGGGCCTGCGGGCGCCGTTGTCGTGCCTGAACGAGGCGAGGTACGGGATCATCTGGGGCGCGCTGGGCGCCGCTCGCACCTGCTTCGAGACTGCCCTGCGCTACGCCCGGGAACGCGAGCAGTTCGGCAAGCCGATCGGCGCGTTCCAGCTGACCCAGGAGAAGCTCGTCGACATGGCGGTGGAGCTCAACAGAGGTCTGCTGCTGGCGCTACACCTCGGTCGCCTCAAGGACCAAGGTCGACTCCGGCCTGAGCAGGTGAGCATGGGCAAGCTCAGCAACGTTCGCGCCGCACTCCACATCGCCCGGACGGCTCGCACCATCCTGGGCGCGAACGGAATCTCGTCGGAGTACCCCGTCCTCCGCCATGCCAACAACCTGGAGTCGGTCCGGACCTACGAAGGCACGGACGAGATCCACACGCTGATCCTCGGGGAGGCGATCACCGGGCTCAGCGCGTTCCGCTGAGCCCGGTCCGCAAACCACCGACAAAAGTTAGCCCCGCACGGACACGGGCATCCTCACCTCGAAGTGCTCGTGGGAGGTGCCGTGGCCGGGGCGAGACAGCTGAGCACGAGCGAGGACGTCCATCGGTACGTCGCGACCACCTGCTTCCCCACCGGCCCGGCTGTCACGGTGGGTGTCGAACTGGAGTGGTTCGTCATCGCTCCGTCCGATCCGAGCCGCCATGTCCCGCTGGACGCCATCCGCTCGGTCCTCGACCATGCCGAACCCTTGCCGGGTGGGAGCCGCGTGAGCTTCGAACCTGGCGGTCAGCTCGAGCTGAGCTCCCCAGCCGCGCCAGGAGTCGTGGCCTGCTGGAAAGGCGTGACAGCCGACCTCGAGCACGTCGAGGCCGCGCTCGCCGCCAGCGGACTCGCGTTGCTGGGGACGGGCACCGACCCGGTGCGACGTCCGCGACGCCAGGTCTTCAACCCGCGCTACGACACGATGGAGGCCTACTTCGACCGGCGCGGCCCGGCTGGCAGGGTCATGATGTGCGGCACGGCGGCCCTCCAGGTCAATCTGGACGTCGGAGTCGACTGCGCGGACGTCGCCCGCCGCTGGCGGCTCCTCCACGCCATCGGACCGACGCTCGTCGCCGCGTTCGCCAACTCGTCGCGACACGCCGGACGCGACACCGGCTGGAAGTCAACCCGACAGGCGGTGTGGCTACGCCTCGATCCTCCTCGAACACGCCCGCCTGAGGGCGCGAACCCTGTGCGCGCCTGGACCGACTACGCGCTCGATGCACCTCTCATGGTGCGTTGGCTCTCCGACGGACGCCGCCGAACCGATCCCGGACTCACCTTCCGGCAGTGGGTCGAGAGCGTCGACACGCGACCCACCACCGAGGACCTCGCCTACCACCTCACCACCCTCTTTCCACCGGTACGGCCCCGCGGCTGGTTCGAGGTCCGCTACCTCGACGCTCAATCGACCGCGTACTGGCCGGTTCCGCTGGCGGTGCTGAGCGCGCTGGTCGACGACCCAGCGGTGGGCGACCGGGTCGAGGCCGCTGTCGAGCCGGTGCGGGACGCCTGGGAGGAAGCCGCGCGAGACAGTCTGGCCTCCCCGGCCCTCGCGCGCGCCGCCCGAGTCTGCTTCGACGCCGCGCTCGACCAGCTGACCACCTCGAACGCCGATCCGGCGCTCATCTCGCTCGTCGAGTCCTACACCGACCGCTACGTGGCCCGAGGCCGCAGCCCGGCCGACGACGTCCGCTCTTCCGCGTGCGCCGAGACCACCGGGTCCCGACGCGTGTGGCGGTCGGAGGCCACCACGAAGGCGGGCGGTGACGGGGAGGCCGCGAAGACCGGGATCCACAGGGAGGACCCAGATGAACGAGACCGAACCGCTCACGTCCTCCGACGCGCCGACTGAGACCGACACCGAGCGACTCAGGGAGCTCCTCGCCGGCGAGCTGGAGCGAGTCCGCGCCCGCAGCTTCGCCCTCACCACCCGGGTCTTGGACGAGGACGAGCTGGTCAAGCAGCACTCGCGTCTGATGTCGCCGCTGGTCTGGGATCTCGCCCACGTGGGCAACTACGAGGAGCTGTGGCTGCTGCGTGCCGCGGTCGGCGTCGCTCCGATGCGCCCCGAGATCGACCACTTGTACAACGCCTTCGAGCATCCTCGGGCGGAGCGGCCTTCACTTCCGTTGCTCGACCCGACCGAGGCGGAGGACTACATCGGCCTGGTCCGCCGGAAGGTGCTCGACTCCTTGGCGAGTGTTCGCTTCTCCCCGGACAAGCCGCTCCTCGCCGACGGCTTCGTCTACCGGATGGTGATCCAACACGAGCACCAGCACGACGAGACCATGCTCGCCACCCACCAACTACGCCGCGGCGAACCGGTCCTGCTCGGCACCGACCCGCCGCCCGTTCCCCGCGTGACGGCGCCGACGCCCGCGGAGGTGCTGGTCGAGGCCGGGGAGTTCGTCATGGGCACGTCGACCGACCCGTGGGCCTACGACAACGAGCGCCCCGCCCACGTCGTCAATCTCCCGGCGTTCTGGATCGACACCACCCCGGTCTGCAACGCCGAGTACGTCGCCTTCGTCGAGGACGGCGGATACGACAACCCGCGGTGGTGGTCGCCGGCCGGTTGGGAGTGGCGGCAACGGTCGAACAAGCGCACCCCGGCCTTCTGGCTGCGATCCGACGGCGAGTGGTTCCGGCGCAGGTTCGGCCGCGTCGAGCCCTTGCCGATGGACGAGCCGGTGCAGCACGTGTGCTGGTACGAGGCGGAGGCCTACGCGCGCTGGGCCGGCAAGCGACTGCCGACCGAGCAGGAGTGGGAGAAGGCGGCGTCCTGGGATCCGATGCGGAAGGTCAAGTACCGCTACCCCTGGGGTGACGAGCAGGCCGGAGCCGAGCACGCCAACCTCGGCCAGGTCCGTCTTCAGCCGACTCCGGTGGGCTCGTTCCCGCGCGGAGCCTCGCCGGTCGGGGCACTCCAGATGGTGGGCGACGTCTGGGAGTGGACGTCCACGTCCTTCACCGGCTATCCCGGCTTTCGGGCGTTCCCGTATCGGGAGTACTCCGAGGTGTTCTTCGGCTCCAAGTACAAGGTGCTGCGCGGCGGCTCGTGGGCGACCGATCCCACTGCCTGTCGAACCACGTTCCGCAACTGGGACTTCCCCATCCGCCGGCAGATCTTCGTCGGCTTCCGCTGCGCTCGCGACGCCTGACGGGTCCCGACCATGTGCCGCCACCTTGCCTACCTCGGCCACCCGATCACCTTGTCGGCGCTGCTGCTCGAGCCGCCGCACTCGCTGTCCCGGCAGGCGTACGCACCTCGCCAGCAGCGGTTCGGCTCGGTCAACGTCGACGGGTTCGGCGTGGGCTGGTACTCCCCGCTGCGTCCGGAGCCGGTTCGGTACCGGCGCGCGCAGCCGATCTGGAGCGACCAGTCGTTCGCCAGCCTCGCCCCGACGATCGTCTCCACCGCCGTCCTCGCCGCGGTTCGGTCCGCGACTCCCGGCTACCCCTGCGAGGAGTCCGGCGTCGCGCCGTTCACCTACGGCCGCTGGCTGTTCAGCCACAACGGCGTCCTCCACGACCTCCAGCTCGCCCGGAAGGCGCTCACGGAGGCCACGGCATGGGTTCCGGATGCCCTCGCCCCGCTCGACTCGGCCTTGCTGTTCGGACTCGCCGTGGCGCACTGGCAGGCCGGCGCGGACCTGGCCACCGGTCTGGCCCAGACGATCCGCGACGTCGTGGCGGTCGGCGGCGGTCGGCTCAACCTGCTGGCCACCGACGGCGCCCGTGTCGCAGGCACGACCTGGGGCGACACGCTCTTCGTCCGACAGACGCCGACGGCGATCGTCCTGGCGTCTGAGCCCCACGATGACCTCCACTGGACGGCCGTTCCTCCCCGCTCACTGGTCGAGGCGAACGAGGACGGCGTCGAGATCACCCCGCTCTAGCACTCGACCAGCCGCGTGTCCGCAAGGGAGGCTCAGGTGACCGACCGCGTGACCCACCAGTCCGGCTGCCGCGAGGTGGTCCAGCTCACCCGCTACCTCACCGACGCGGACCTGGCCGCGAGCCTCGCCCGCGACGTCCGCGACGGACTGCGTCGTACGCCGAAGTCTCTGCCGCCGAAGTATTTCTACGACGCCCGGGGCAGCGCCCTCTTCGAGCGCATCACCACGTTGCCGGAGTACTACCCCACCCGTGCGGAGCAGGCGATCCTCGCCGCCCACGCGGCTGAGATCGCGACGCGGGCGGGAGCGGACACGCTGGTGGAGTTGGGCTCCGGCTCGTCGACGAAGACCCGACTGTTGCTGGACGGCATGCGGGCCGCTCAGACGCTCACTCGATACATCCCGGTCGATGTGAGCGACAGCGCCTTGCAGGGGGCGATCGAGTCCCTCCGGGTGGACTACCCAGACGTCGACACCCACGGCGTGGTCGCCGACTTTGAGCGCCACCTTTCCCTGCTGCCACGCGTGGGAACCCGTCTCGTCGCTTTCCTCGGCGGCACGATCGGCAACCTCACCCCGGGCCCCCGTGCGAGGTTCCTGGCCGCCTGTCGAGCCTGTCTCGGCGAGTCCGACCGCCTCCTCCTGGGCACCGACCTGGTGAAGAACCCGGACCGTCTGGTCCGCGCCTACGACGACGCGGCCGGTGTCACCGCCGACTTCAACCGGAACGTGCTCCATGTCATCAACCGGGCGCTGGACGGGGACTTCGTCCCAGAGGCGTTCGAGCATGTCGCGCTCTGGGACGCCGAGCACGAGTGGATCGAGATGCGGCTGCGCTCGGTCGTGCGCCAGCGGGTTCGCATCGCCCGTCTCGACCTCACCGTGGAGTTCGCCGAAGGCGAGGAGATGCGCACCGAGGTTTCGGCGAAGTTCCGCCGCGACGGTGTGGAACGGGAGCTCGCGGCAGCCGGTCTCGCGCTCGAGGCGTGGTGGACCGACCCGGCCGGAGACTTCGCCGTCTGCCTCGCGGCGCCCGTCTAGCCGGGCCTGCCTCGCCGGTGTCCTCAGGCCGCCTCGTCGATCTCGCCCAGCCACGGGGAGAAGCCGTCGTCGCGGTCCTCCCAGTGCGCTAGCCCGCGGGCGAGCTCGGAGTCGGTCATCAGCACGCCTTCGAAGACCTCTCGCAGCCTCGCACGACTGTCGTCGATCCCGGTCACGACGATGCGGGTATGCCGCGGGGTGCTGGACCACCGTCCCACCGTGCCGATGCTCAGCTGGCCACCCGCATTGTCCCAGCCGCACACCGCGTGCGGTCGCGTCGGCAACCAGAACCACCCGCGACTGCGTTGACGACCCCCGGCCAACTCGACGATCCGGTCGTGGAGCCGAGCCGGGTGGACCGGACGCCACGAGGTGAGATCCACCGTCCACACGCCGTGCTCCTCGGTGGCGGGCGGGAGGACCGCACGCCGATAGTCCCCACGCGCGGGTCCCTGCGCTTGACCCGCGTGGCGAAGTGCCTCGATCCAGTCCAGCTCGTGGACGTCCCCCACCATCGACGACGCGGGCGCGAGATGTCGCAGGACCGCGGCCTCGCGATCACCCGGCACGGGCCGCCCCGACGTTGCCACCACGTCGGCGCATTCGATCTGGTGAGCCAGGACCTCGCCGACCGCCCGTCGGTCGTCGGAGGTCATCGCCATACCCCGCTCGATGAGCAAGTCGTCACCGAACAGGTCAGCCACCACGCTGGTCAGGTCGACCGTGGCCACCACACCACCTGGGCGGATGACCGAGGAGACCGGACGTCCGGCGACCACGCCCACGGTCAACGCGTCGAGGACCAGACCCGGCTCGGCCGTGACGGGCAGGGCGAGGATGGCCCTTTCCCACCGACCGCGAAGCGCGAGGCGCACGAGAGCGGGGACGACGTCTTCCCGCAACGCACAGCTCAAGCACGCGTGCTCGAGCGGGACGCTGCCGCTCTCCACCACACCCTCGAGGTCGTAGACCACTCGGCGGAGTGGCTCGTCACCTCGGCGGGTGTCAAGGTCGTGCTGGAGAACGACCAACCGCGGGACGTCGCACAGGAGCGCCGAGACGGCGGTCTGCCGCAGAACCTCGCTCGTCGACGTGAGGATGGTGATCGGCAGCGGGTCCGCCATGAGCACCTCCCGCCCCCCGCTCGAAAACCCGTCGTCGGCCTCAGTCTCCTGTCCCTGTGAGGGATTCGCAAGGCACAAGGTCACGAGGCGGGCGGTTGGTCGCGCTCTCCGCCCCTGCCGGCGAGACCTCCGTTTGCGGTGTGAGTCGCGGGTCAAGGCCCTAATAGTCCGAGGCGAGCCACGTCGCCACCGGCGCGCGACGAGGAGGGGGTCACCGGCGTGATCGACATCGAGCTGGGCGGCGGTCCCGGGCGCGGCGTCCTGGCCTGGATGCTCCTCGCTTTCGTCGTGACATTCCTCGTGACTCGTCTCATCACGCGGATGATCCGGGCACACCGTGGCCCGTTCCACAACCTCCGCCTCGGGAACGTGCACGTACACCACGAGGTCTACGGGATCTTCCTCATGCTCGTCACCGGCGCGCTCGAGTTCGCCTACCAGCCGCCGTCGCCCTGGCTGGAGGTGCTCGCTGCGGCGTTCGCGTGCGGCGCTGCGCTGACGCTGGACGAGTTCGCGCTGTGGCTGCGCCTGCAGGACGTCTACTGGACCAACGAGGGCCGCACGTCGGTCGATGCCGTGCTGGTCACTGCGACCATCGGCGGCCTGCTGCTCCTCGGCGCTGATCCGCTGGCCCCTGACGCCGGAACCGGCGCGCTGGCCGTCGGCGTGACGGTCGCCGTCAACCTGACCTTCGCGTTCGTGGCGATCGCCAAGGGCAAGACCAGCGCCGGGATCATCGGTATCGTCGTGCCGATCGTCGCCGTGGTGGCGGCGCTGCGGCTGGCCAAGCCGGGCTCGCTGTGGGCGCGTCGGTGGTACCGGCCCGGGAGCCAGCGGCTGGCCAGGTCGCGAGCCCGCTACCCGAGCGGTATGCGCACATGGTGGGACAAGGTGCTCGACAAGGTGGGTGGGACAGGCTAGCGGCGGACGACCCGCGCCACGGTCAGTCGCGATCGATCGCTTGGACGGTGTGCGTCGGCTTCCCGGCCATCCGCCCGCCGAGGCGCTGAGACCGAGCGGCGAGCAGCACGATGGCGCCCGCGACCACCAACAGCGACACCACCTCCCCGAAGGTGGCCCATGGTCCGCCCCGGATGGACTCCCCCAGCCACGCCACGCCGACGCCGATCGAGACCGCAGGATCCCCCACCGTGATCGTGGCAACCGCGAGGACACCGATGATGCCCTTCTGGTAGGCCTGCTGGTTGAGCGCGAAGCCGGCCGCCCCTACGAGCGCAATCGCGTAGAGCCGCCACTGCCCGACGAGCCAGAGCAGGTCGCCGTCGAAGCTGGCGGCCAGACTGCGAACCAGACCGGCGGTGACCCCATAGCAGATCGCCGTCGCCACGGCGAGGGGCAAGGCGCGCACGCCGCCGGAGAGTCGCCGAGCGAGGAACAGGCAGCCGACGACCGTCGCCACCAGGCCGATGACGAGCGGGATCGACCTGCTCGGGTGGAACTCGTTCGCCTGACCGGACGGCTGCGCGACCAGCATGAAGGCGGTGAGACCGGCCAGGGCCAAGACGCTCCCGACAACCAGCCACAGGTCGGGAGACTGCCGACGAATCACGCAGGTGAAGCCGATGAAGAACAGCGTCCCGGTGATGAGCAAAGGCTGGACGAGGGTCAGCGGACCGAACCGCAAGGCCACCGCCTGGAGGACGAACCCGAGCATCGCCAGCCACAGGCTCGGCACGAAACCCTCCTGCCGGAGGAGCGCCAACAGCAGCCGGACGCTGGCCAGGCCGGTGTCGGGGACTCGGTGGGCGGCTCTCTCCTGCAATGCTGCGGCACCGCCGAAGGACGCCGCCGCGCTCAGCGCGAAGAGGACGGCGAGCGCGTCACCCGGGCCCACCTCAGCCCTCCGCGAAGTCCTGCATGACGTCGCGGACGGTCGCGGTCAGCGTCTTGGCGTCTAGGCCGAGCCTCCTGTCAGCGAGCAGGCCGATCCCCGCCGTGGTGCCGGTGGTGACCATTCCGATGGTCAGCGGAACCCCTCGAGTCAAAGGCGCCACCGGATAGATCGCGCGCACCTTCGCGCCGGCGAGGCGGCGTGTCTCACGTGGACCGGGCAGGTACGTCACAACCAGGTTGAGGAATCGGCTGGTGTAGGTGTGCCGAGCGAACCAGGCATGAGCCGCGGCCGGGAGATGTCCCGCGAGCCCTGTGACGAACGCGGCCGCCACGGGCTCGCCGCGCGCGACGCCACGGTGGAGACCGGTTCGGATCCGAGCGAGTCGCTCCGCTGGCGCCAGCGGTCCGGTCGGCAGCTCCACCGTGACTGCGGTGGTCCAGTTGCCGAACACCCGCCACGGTGTGCGCGGTCGGACCGTGAGCGGAACGAACGCGCGCAGGGGTCGACCGGGTGCGAGCAGGCCGGCCGGTCGGAGCATGCGGTCCACGACCTCACCCATCACGGCGAGCGCCAGCTCGAACGTGCGGACGCCGTGGCGACGCGCCGTCCGGCGAAGCTCGTCGGCCGCCAGCGCGGCCGCCACGACCGTCCGAGAGGCCGCAGACGGTTCCGTCTGAGACCCATCGGGCGTGGAGGCCACCCTGTTGAGCGGGTGGGCGGGCGCGCCCCCTTGGACCGCTAGACGGGCCAAACCTCGCAGCGTCTGGAGCGCGGTACGGAGGCCGCCATACTCCCCGAGCCCGCCACGCGCCCGACGTGCTCCATGCGGCCGGATCCGCCCTCGTTCTCCGCGCTCGATGTGGTCACCTGCGTGGGCCCCTCGGCTCGGGTCGGCTTCAGCGTCCCAGAGGTTCTCGAGCAGCCCGAGGGCGGACAGCCCGTCGCCGACGCTGTGGTGGAGCTTGAGGGCCAGCTGGTAACCGCCGTCGGCCGGTGGGCGGACGAGGAGGGCCTGCCACAGCGGCCTGTCCCGTGGGATCGGCGTCGACCAGAACGCGTCGATCGCCTCCGCGGCCTCCTCCGGCGAGTGGACGACTCGTTCGGCGAGGTGAGCCCGCACGTCCACGTCGACGCAGGGTGACCAGCCGAGCTTCGCCCCCCGTCGCATCGGCTGCCGCCGCAGCGGTGGAAGGTGTGGGAGACGCTCGGTGAAGAGCCGGACGAGGACGTCGAGGTCGACAGGTGGTCCCGACTCCGGAGGCTCGAGCTCCAGCACCACGCCGAGCTCCTGCGGCTCACCGTCACGCTCGGCCCTGGTGAAGAAGGCGTCCTGCGGGCGCATGGGCCAGACCGGCCCCGGTGTGCCGACCTCGAGCTCACCGGGGTCCACGGTCGAGGCGGCCACCGCGTTGGTCGCGAGCTCGACCACCTGACCCGCGAGGTCCTGACCTGGCAGCGGCTCGCGAGCGGCGAGCCCGGGCGCCTCCGCCCCGGCCTCGTCGACCAGGGTGCGGACCCTGGCGGCGAGCTCGGCTGGTGAACGGCACACCTCCGCCAGGCCGGCCACCGCCATGAGGCTCGCGTTGGCGGTGCCGTGCGCTGGGATCGGGTCGAGCATGAGGACCCGACGACCGGTGGCGATCGCCTCCAGCGCCGTCGCCCCACCGGCGTTGGTCACCACGACGTCCGCGGCCTGGTTGACGCCGGCCATGTCGTCGGTCCACCCCAACGGCAGCAGGCGGCGCCAGGCGGGACGCAGGTGGCCTCCCTCGTGAGCGTCCCGGTGACGGAGACGAACTCGCAGTCGCTCGAGTCGAGCGAGTGCGGCACGGTTGCGCCCGCACGCCACGACCACGTGAACCCGGTCGTCCACGTCGAGGAGCGCGCGTACGACCGACTCACGCACGCCGAACGCGAAGGTTCCGCACGACAGCAGGACGACGAAGGCATCGCTGGGCAAGCCGTACCGTCGCCTGGCGGCCACCTGGTCGCCGGGTCGGAAGTCTCGCTGCACGGGCAGTGCTGACACCGCGACGTTCGTGGACGGCTCAGCAATCCTGGCCACCGGGACAGCGACCTCGTGGAGCACAAGCGTGAGGTCGAGGTCGCCGTACACCCAGAAGGGGTGGGGAGCGAAGTCAGTGACCCACGCGAGCGTGGGCACGGTGAGCCCTCGATGGCGGCGCAACCACGCCAAGCCTCCACTGCCGAGCGGGTAGGTGCTCAGGATCAGCTCGGGGGCGAAAGCGTCGATCTCCGGCGCCAACCGTCGACCCGCCCAGCTCCCCGTGAAGCGCTTGGACGCCCGACGGAACCACCCGACGTGCCAGGTCGCGGCGTAGAACAGCTCGTAGAGCCACGGAGCGTGCTCGACACTCGTGGCGTAGGTCCAGCAGAAGGCCGGCCCGACACCGGGACCCATCGCGTCGAGCGTGTCGACCCACCGAATGTGGGCGCGCGGCCACCGCTGACGGACGGCCTCGATGAGCGCGCGGGCGGCGGCGTCGTGGCCACCGCCGATCCTCGCCGAGACGACCAAGATGCGCGGGCGCGCGGTGGACGGCAACGATCGCGCGACACCGACCACGCTGGCATCCCTCCGCCGAGTTCATCGTCGCAGGCGTTCCTGCCGGAGCTGGTGGCGATCTCCGGCCGTGGGAGCCGCCGTCCTGCCACACTCGCCGATCTGCGGCGCGGCAGTTGTCCTCTTCCCGCTTCATCCTCCCGGCATGCCTGCCCTCGAGGTGGGGCGGGTCGACCGGAGCCGAGTCGCGCGCTCGGCGCGGCACACTGGACGGATGTCGGACGAGGTGGTCGAGCACATCCGGGGCGCTCTCGACGCACCGGTGACGGTCCTCGAGTACGGCGACTACGAATGTCCCTACTGCGCGGCCGCCGCGCCGGTTCTGCGTGAGCTGGTCGAGATGTCCGACGGCGTGGTTCGTCTCGTCTTCCGCAATTTCCCGCTCTTCGAGACCCATCCGCACGCCCTGACCGCCGCCCTGGCCGTGGAGTCGACGCAGTTGAGCGGTGTCTTCTGGGAGATGCACGACCTGCTGTTCAAGCGACAGCACCGACTCGACGACGCAGCCCTGCGCGGGTACGCCGACGCGGTCGGCGCCGACCCGGACCTGGCCGTCGGAGAGCCCGCGCAACGTTTCGTCCCAAAGGTGCGCAGCGACTACGCGGCTGGTGTCCGCCAGGGCGTGCGCGGCACCCCGACCCTGTTCGTCAACGACGAGCCGTACGCCGATCGGGTCGAGCTTCGCGCCCTCCAACGGGCGACTGGTCTGTCACGGTCTCTCCGGCGCCGTCCATGGTGGCGGCGGTAGGTCGGGTGGGGTCTCCGACTCCGGAGAGCACAGGGACCAGCGGCGTCCCATCAGACGCAGAAACGCCGATCCCGCGACGGCGGAGACCAACGAGGCGATCAGGATGCCGATCGTGGCCTCCTCGCGCAGGACTGGGTGGCCGAAGGCGAGCTCGGCGATGAACAGCGAGATCGTGAAGCCGATCCCGCTCAGCGCCGCGCCACCGACCAGATGGCTGTAGCGCACCTGTCCCGGGAGCACGCCGAGACGGGTGCGCAGCGCTAGCGCCGACGCCCCGCTGATCCCGACCACCTTGCCCACCACGAGGCCGGCCACGACGCCCAGGCTGACCGGCGAGGTGGCGGCGGCGCGCAGCAGCTCCGCGTCGAGATGGACGCCCGCGTTCGCTAGGCCGAACACCGGCACGATGACGTACGCCGTCCACGGGTGCACGGCCCGCTGCAGCCGCTCTCCAGCCGGCACGGTGGCCGCCACGGCGAGCTGTGCCATCCGTGCGCGTTCGGCGCTCCGCTCCTCCAGGAGCGCTCGCCCGTAGATCCGCAGGCGCTTCGCGTGCTCCACACCAGTCGGTCGCATGGACACGAGCAGCCCCATGAGGACACCAGCGAGGGTGGGGTGCACACCGGCGCGGAAGGTCGCCGCCCATAGGGCGATGCCCAGGAGCACGTAGGGTGTGAGGCGCCAGACACCGATCCAGCGCACGACCATGATCGTCACGGCGATGACCGCCGCGGCGAGCAACGCCCACGGCTGCACCTCCGAGCTGTAGAAGACGGCCATCAAGGTGATGGCCACGACGTCGTCCACCACGGCCAGCGTGAGGAGGAACAGCCGGAGTGCGTCCGGGCACTCGGGGCCGAAGAGCGCCAGGATGCCGAGGACGAACGCGGTGTCTGTGGACATCACGGTGCCCCATCCGTGGACAGCGTCGCCGCTTGGGTTGATGGCCAGGTAGATGGCGATCGGCACAGCGACGCCGCCGAGGGCGCCGAAGGCTGGGACCATCACCGTTCGCCGATCACGCAGGGATCCCGTGGTGAGCTGCTCGTTGATCTCGAGCCCCAGGACCAGGAAGAACAGGGCCATCGCCCCGTCGTTCACCAGGTCGTGGACGCTGAGGTCGAGGTGCGTCTGGCCGACCGACACCGACACAGGTGTCCGCCAGAACACCTCGTAGGTCTCCCACCACGGCGAGTTGGCCCACGCCAGCGCCACCATGGTGGCGAGGAGGAGCATGAACGCCCCGCCGGTCTCGTTGGCGAGGAAGGACCGGACAGACGGGCTGAGCCACGGGCCGTGGATCCGCAACTCCGGCCCGGGCCGGGGAGGCTCGCTCATGCCGTTCTCTTACCGCCTCCGCCGCGTTCTGCGCGCTGTTCGCGCTCGTCCCCGGAGAGTCCGATGCGGCGGCCGGGCAGTGACACGGCCGCTCATGACAAGGAGTGATTGACATCGCCGGATGAGACGGTGGTCACCGATGCCAGGTTTGTCGGTGACAGGGCCGGTACGACAAAGGCGAAAAGGAACACTCGCGCGCCTTCCTCGCCAAGACCTGTGCTGCCAGGCTTGCGTGAGCTTCCCCGCACTCCAGATCTACGTCTTTCCGGCGCCGAGCCGCGGGAGACGAACGCGCACGCCGTTGGGCGGCCTCGGTGGGCACGCATCACCGATGCCGAGTCTCACCGATGCCGAGTCGGACCGAGCCGCCTGACAGGCGGGTCTGGCCCACCGGTTACCCTGGGCAAGCTTGGTGGGCGGGCTGGCCCACGACCCCCTGAACTCGTAGCCGGGACCAGACATCCGCCCGCACGATGTACCTCCGTCCACGCTGGCATCACGTGTGCGGAGATCGAAGGGAGATCGAGTGACGCGCCGTGGAACTCTCCTCGTTCCCGTCGCCGGGCTGTCCGGCGTCGTCTACCCCGCGGGGACGGCGGTCGTGGTCCGGGGACGTGGAGCGACTGTGGACGGCTTCGTCGACGGCGACTGGCTACCGCTCCATTGGTACGAGTTCGCTGAAGGCGGGCAAAGCGCCGACTGATTCCGTCTGAGGTCTCGCACACGGTCGGTGTCGTCCACCTGTGAGCGAGAACCTTCTCGACACATCCGCGCACATCCGCGTTGGTGACCGAACGAGGTCATGGCGAGAGAAGACATCCCACGTCGGACGTAGGATGTCGGCGTCGTCTCCCCCCGTCTCTGGGAGCCCGCGATGAGCCGACGCCTCCTTCCCGCCCTCGTGCTTCCCGCGCTCGTCCTCCCCGCGATCCCCGCCGCACTCCACCCTTCGCCAGCCACCGCGTCCGACGCCGGCTCGGACCGAGCGACTGTCACAACCACCTCGGAGCCGTTCTTCGACGAGCAGGTCCTCTACCGGCGCGGTGAGGAGGGCTACTCCTGCTTCCGCATCCCCGCGATCGTCCGCACGACCGACGGGACACTGCTCGCCTTCGCCGAAGGTCGGGTCACCGACTGCGGCGACGACGGTGACATCGACCTGGTCGTGAAACGCTCCACCGACGGTGGCGCCACCTGGTCGCCGCTCCGCGTGGTCCTCGAGGGCCATGGGGAGACCCGCGGCAACCCGATGCCGGTCGTCGACGAGCGCACCGGCCGCGTCGTCCTCTTCACCACCCGCAACGGACCGGATCCCTGCGCCAACGGCTGCGATCGAGACCCCTTCGTCCAGATCAGCGAGGACAACGGCCTCACGTGGTCACCCGCACGTGAACTTCCCGAGCTGAAGCTGCCGGAGTGGAACCATTGGTACGCCACCGGTCCGGTGCACGGCATCCAGCTCAAGCGAGGTCCCCACGCCGGCCGACTGGTGATCAGCGCGAACCACGAGTCCTACGACGCCGCGACCGGCGAGCACGTCTACGGCGTGCACCTGGCCTACAGCGACGACGGAGGCGAGACCTGGCGCCTCGGAGCGATCGTCGACCACTCCGACGGCTCGGTGCGACCCAACGAGACGACGCTGGTGGAGCTGACCGACGGCCGGATCTACGTCAACGTGCGGGAGCACGGCACCGATCCCGGCCATCGCGGCTACGTGACCAGCAGCGACGGAGGCGAGACCTTCGATGGGCCGGTCCGGACCGTCCCCGAGCTGCAGGCGCCAACCGTGCAAGGCGCCCTGTTGCGGCTGCGCGCCACCGACGAGGGCGACGCCTACGACCGCATCCTGTTCTCGTCCCCCGCCCACCCCGCCTCCCGCGAGGCGATGACCGTCCGGTCTTCGTACGACGAGGCTCGCACCTGGGAGACCTGGCAGGAAGGAAAGGTCATCAACTGGGGCTTCTCGGCGTACTCGGACATGGTGAAGCTCGGTGAGGACACGATCGGCTTGCTCTACGAGCACGGCGCCAATGACCCATACCAGGAGATCCGGTTCGCTCGTTTCAACGAGGCCTTCCTCGCGACCCCGAACGGCGTCCCGCCCAATGTCCCCGAGCCTCCCGCGCCCGGGCCGCGCACGCCGGATCTCTCGCCGTACGGCAACGACGGCTACGTCCGCGGCGGCGCGCAGCGCGGCGAGGGCGTGTTCGGAAGCGCGCTCGTCCTGGACCGCATCGACGATCGGGTCGAGATCCCGTACTCACCCTCGCTCGATCTCGGCGACGGCGACTTCACGTGGTCGGCGTGGATTCGCTACACCGCGACCTCCGGTAGCCACGCCATCCTGTGGGCGTACCGGGTGGGCATCTCCGCGACTCCGGCGGTCTGGCTGCGCGCCGAGCCCTCCCAGAACCGCATCCGCGCCTTCATCAGCACCGAGGAGGGCAACCGCTCCGTCGCCTCGGTGGGCGCCTACAACGACGGCGAGTGGCACCACGTCGTCCTCCAGCGAACCAAGGGCAGGTTCGTGTTGCGTGTGGACGGGGCCGAAGTCGCGGCCACGGAGGCGCCCCCGGGCTCGGTGACGGCGGGCAAGGACTTCGGAATCTGGGGTGTTCACGTCGGGCAGCGCCTCGACGGCGTCGACCGCTTCCGCGGGGCGATCGACGAGGTGCGGATCTACCGGCGTGCGCTCTCGGAGGCGGAGCTGGAGCGAGTTCGCACACGCAATACGCCCATCAAAGGAAAGCTTTCCCTCTGGCTTCCCTTCGAGCGAGTCGAGACCCCGCCGCCGGAGCCAGGAGCCACCACACCGGATCTCTCGTCGTACGGCAACCACGGGTACGTGCGCGGCGGTGCCACCCTCACCGAGGGACGCTTCGGCACGGGGATCGGACTTGATGGCGAGGACGATCGGGTCGAGGTCCCGTACAGTGACTCGCTCGCCCTGGGCGAGGACGACTTCACCTGGACAGTATGGATTCGGTACGACGCCACATCGGGAGGGCACGCGATCCTCTGGGCCCACCAACAAGGCTCAGGTCCCACGCCGCAGGTGTGGCTGCGGGCCGAGCCCGCGAGCGACCGGATCCGTGCCCTCATCGCGACCGCTGAGGGCACCGCGACGGTGGCGTCCCCGTCGGCCTACAACGACGGCGAGTGGCACCACGTGGTCCTCCAGCGAGCCGACGAACGGTTCGTGCTCTGGGTGGACGGCACGCGGGTCGCCGAGACGACCGCGCCGAGCGGATCGGTGACAGCCGCCGACGTCGACGGCCTCCACGTCGGGCAACGACTCGACGGCGCCGACCGCTTCCGCGGAACCATCGACGAGGTACGGATCTACCGACGTGCCCTCTCACCGGCTGAGCTGGAGCGGATCCGGCACAGCAACGACGCCATCGGCGACGGACTCGTCCTGTGGCACCCCTACTCCGCCATCGATCCGGAGTAAGGACACCACCGCCCGCAGCGCCCAGCGGCGCGCCTCGTGAGCCGAAAACCACTTGCCCGCGTCGGCGTCGGTCTGCTCGACTGTCGGCGCACTGGGATCGAGCCATCGGATCGAGCCATCCGATCTGGCTCATCGGATCGGCTACATCGGATCGGGCAAGGAAAAGGCGATGACAGCGGCGTCCATGTCCCACGAGCAGGAGCCCGCCTACCTGGAGGACATGACGCTTGCGCACGCTGAACGTGGGGATCCTCGCCCATGTCGACGCCGGTAAGACGAGCCTGACCGAGCGGCTGCTCTACGCCGCCGGCGTCATCGACGAGCTGGGCAGGGTCGACAACGGAGACACCCAGACGGACACCTTGGCGTTGGAACGCCAGCGTGGCATCACTATCAAGTCCGCCGTGGTGTCGTTCGTCATCGACGACGTCCTCGTGAATCTCATCGACACCCCCGGGCATCCCGACTTCATCGCCGAGGTCGAACGGGTGCTAGACGTTCTCGACGGCGCGGTGCTGGTGGTGTCGGCGGTGGAGGGCGTACAGGCGCAAACCCGTGTGTTGATGCGGACACTGCGGCGGCTGGGCGTCCCGACCTTGCTGTTCGTCAACAAGGTCGACCGCACCGGCGCCCGAGACGACGCCGTGCTCCGCGAGATCGCCGAGAAACTGTCGCCCTCGACCGCCCCCGTGAACCTCGTCCGCGGAAGCGGAACCCGCGACGCTCACGTCGTGCCGTACCGTGGTGACGATCCGACGTTCACGACTCGGCTGGTCGAGGTGCTCGCCGACCATGACGAGGAGATGCTCGCCCGTTTCGTCGACGGCGCCACCATTCCCACCGCACGACTGCGAACGTCGTTCGCCGCGCTCAGTCGACAAGGGCTCGTGTATCCGGTGCTCTTCGGGTCGGCGATCACGGGCACGGGTGTGGCCGAGCTCATGTCGGCCATGACCGAGCTGTTGCCCGCCGCGACCGGCGACGCCGACGGCCCGGTGTCGGGAACGGTGTTCAAGATCGAGCGTGGTGCGGGCGGTGAGAAGATCGCGTACGTCCGCATGCACACCGGAACCCTCCGGACCAGGGATCGCGTCCGCTTCGGACCAGACAAGGACGCCAAGGTCACGTCGATCAGCGTCTTCGAGCGCGGTACAGCGTCGCCCAGTCCACTGGTCCGGGCCGGACGCATCGCGAAGGTGTGGGGCCTAGCCGACGTTCAGATCGGCGACCGAATCGGAGCCACCCGTCATCGGTCGCGACGACCGTACGTCCCCCCACCCTCCCTGGAGGCCGTGATCGTTCCGAGGCGAGCCGCCGACCGAGGTCGGCTACACGCCGCGCTGTCCCAGCTCGCCGAGCAAGATCCCCTCATCAATCTGCGCCAGGAGGATGGTCGCCAGGAGCTCCTCGTCTCTCTCTACGGTGACGTGCAGAAGGAGGTCATCCAGGCGACCCTCGCCGACGACTACGGCATCGACGTCGAGTTCCGCGAGACCACGACGGTCTGCGTCGAACGACCGATCGGTGTCGGCGCGGCGGTGGAGTTCCTTGGCGCCCATCGGGTCAGTACGCACCACAGCGTCGCGCCCACGACGGCGGAGCCCAACCCGTTCCTTGCCACTGTCGGCCTGCGTGTCGAGCCGGCACCAACCGGCAGCGGCATCCAGTTCCGCTTGGAGGTCGAGCCAGGCGCCATGCCGCCAGCGTTCTTCAAGGCGGTCGAGGAGTCCGTCCGCCAGACGCTGCGCCAAGGGCTCTATGGCTGGGAGGTGATCGACTGCCTCGTCACCATGACCCACGCGGGCTACGCCGCCCGTCAGGGTCGACGCGGTGTGACCTTCGACCCCAGAGTCTCCAGCTCCGCGAACGACTTCCGCGCGCTGACACCACTCGTCCTCATGGCGGCGTTGCGGCGCGCCGGCACCGGCGTCCTCGAGCCGCTCCACCGCTTCCGCCTGGAGGTCCCATCCGACACCGTGGGAGCGCTTCTGCCGACGCTCGCCACGGTCGACGCGGTGCCACGGACGCAACGAGATCTCGGAACGACCTGGGTGCTTGAGGGCGACATACCCGCGGCGCGGGTGCGCGCGCTGCAGAGCAGGCTGCCAGGGCTCACCCGCGGCGAGGGCATTCTGGAGAGCGGCTTCGACCGCTACGCGCCTGTGCGCGGCCGGATCCCGGTGCGGCCGCGCACCGACCACAACCCACTCAACCGCAAGGAGTACTTGCGGAACGTTCGACGGACCTGAGCCCGACCGGTCAGCCTGTCTTCCGCCTCGGAGCGGATTTCCGTCGCTCGATCGTCGCCGCCAACCCGTCCAGCAGAGCCTGGAGCCCGAACTCGAATGCGTCTTCAGGGACGAGCTGGAAGGAATCCTCGGGCAGCGCCGCAAGATGGGGACACGCGCCATCGGCCATCGCCTCAGAGAGGTAGGGCGCCTGCAGCGCCCAGAAATCCTCCTCCGTCATCGTGGACCGCTGGCTCGCCTCTTGCCGCATGAGGTACGTGCGGGCGGCGCCAGTCACGTAGTTCTCGACCGCCGCGATCGCCGCCATCTTCTCCTGCCCGGTGAGGCTCAGCCCGTCCAGCCCGGCGACGACCGACTCGAGCGCGGCGAACGCCTTGGGTCCCACGACGGGACGGGCCTGGTTCACCTGCAGCAACCACGGGTGGCTGAGGTAGAGACGCCACGTACGCCACGCCATCGTCTCCAGGACCTCGCGCCAGGTCTGACGCCGCTTCCCCTTCGGCGCCTGGGGTACCTCGACCACGTAGTCGAGCATGAGGTCGAGCAGCTCACCCTTGCCTGGCACGTAGTGGTACAGCGACATGGTGCCCACGCCGAGCTCGGCCGCAACCTTGCGCATCGACACGGCGGCGATGCCCTCCCTGTCGGCGAGCTCCACAGCCGCGCCGACGATGCGTTCCAGGCTCAAGCCGGGCCTCGGTCCGCGGCCCGCGGGCTCCCGTCCTCGCCAGAGCAGCTCAAGGCTCCGGCGCGGATCGCCGCTGCCACTGTGCGCGGTCGTCATGGCGGCTTCATCCTAGTGCCACCACCCTTCGACGACTCGTGGGCAACTGGACCACAACGCCCACGCGCGGGACCTGCGCAACCGCGACCGGCACGCACCTGGGACCGCGGCTCCTGCTGACCGCCGAGGCCCTGCCGAGGTGCTCGGCGCCGCCAGGAGGTCTCATGCCCGGTCCATCCGGAATGCCCGGCCGTGCCATCAGCCTCGACCTCCCGCGAAAGGTTTTCGTACACCGTACTATGTAGTACGGTGTACGAAAACGTCGCTCTTGAGATGCCCAACACGGAAGGCAACGGTTCATGCACTCGGACTACTCGATGCTAGCCGAGGGTGTCACCAAGCGATACGGCGAGACCCAGGCGCTGGACGGGCTCAACCTGACCGTCCGGCGAGGCACGGTCTACGGCCTCCTCGGCCCCAACGGCGCAGGGAAGACCACAGCGGTGCGGATCCTGTCGACCCTCACCCGGATGGACTCAGGGAGAGCCGTGGTCGCGGGGTACGACGTGTCGGCGCAGCCCCGTCAGGTCCGTCGTCGGATCGGACTCACCGGGCAGAACGCCGCCGTCGACGAGGTCCTCACCGCCAGGCAGAACCTCGTCATGTTCGGCCGGCTCTTCCACCTCGACTCCCATCGAGCCAAGCAGCGCGCCGAAGAGCTGTTGCGGCAGTTCAACCTGGAGGACGTCGCCGACGCGCGCCCCAAGACGTTCTCCGGAGGCATGCGGCGTCGCCTCGACCTGGCGTCCAGCATGATCCTGGCGCCAGAGGTGCTGTTCCTGGACGAGCCGACGACCGGTCTCGACCCGCGGGGTCGCATCGAGGTGTGGGAGGCGGTCCGACGTCTCGCCGCCGAGGGCACGACGGTCCTCTTGACGACCCACTACCTCGACGAGGCTGACAAGCTGTCCGACCGCATCGCCGTGATCGACCGCGGCCGGACCGTCATCGAGGACACCCCGGCCGGGCTCAAACGCGCCATCGGAGGCGACCGCATCGAGGTCGTCGTCACCGACCCGGCCGACCTGCCCGCCGCCGCCAAGCTGCTCGCGGAGGTCTCCAATGGCGCCGAACCCCAGGTCGACAGCGACGAGCTGCGGGTTCACGCACCCGCGACCGACCGGGTCCACGCCGTCGCCGAGGTCGCCCGCCGTGTGCAGGAGGCGGGCATCGACGTCCAAGACCTGGGTCTGCGCCGACCGACCCTCGACGAGGTCTTCCTCCAGCTCACCGGTCACCAGGCCGACCCGAACACGTCGCCATCCGCAACCGCCACTCAGGAAGGTGCACGCACGTGACCACATCGACCGCCAATCCGTCGACCACCGAACCCGACAGCCTGGGACGCCGTGCCTCGTGGGCTGTCGTGGACTGCTGGACGATCGTCCGTCGCGACCTCACTCACCTCGTCGCGCAGCCGTCGCTCATCGCCTGGCAGCTCGGCTTCCCCATCGTCTCGGTGCTGCTGTTCGTCTACGTGTTCGGCAGCGCGATGGACATCGGAGGCGGCGCCGACTACACGGCGTACGCCATGCCGGGCATGTTCACCATGACGATGGCCTTCGGGTTCATGAACACCGCCATGGCCGTCGCGGTCGACAAGGAGCGGGGGGTCACCGACCGGTTCCGCTCGATGCCGATGGCCGACTCGGCCGTGGTGACCGGACGCGGGGTCTCCGACGTGCTGCACGCGGGCCTCGATCTGGTGATCCTGGCCGCCATCGCGCTCGTCATCGGCTGGCGCTCGCAGGGTGGTCTCCTCGCCACGATCGCGGCGTTCGGTCTCCTGCTCCTGCTGCGCTTCTCGTTGATCTGGGTCGGCGTGTACCTCGGCTTGGTCGCCCGCAGCGTCGAGACCGTCGGCAATCTCTTCGCGCTCGCCTTCCCCTTCGGGATGATCTCGAGTGTCTTCACTCCACCGCACCTGATGCCGGACTGGCTCGGCGTGATCGCCATGTGGAACCCCGTCTCCGCGACGGCCAACGCCATCCGCGAGCTGTTCGGCAACCCGCTCCCGACGGGAGGCGCCTGGATCGAGGAGAACGCCTTGCTCATGGCCGTGGCGTGGCCGCTGCTCATCACCGCGGTCTTCCTGCCCTTGGCGGTCCGCACGTTCCGAAAGCTGAGCAGGTGACCGATCGACGACCGGCCTTCTCAGCGCCGACGCTCGACGAGCTCGATGGGATTGCCATCCGGGTCGGCGACCCACGCCACCCGCAGGCGACCCAGCCAATCGTGCGGCTCGGAGAGCACACGGGCGCCGCCTGCCACCAGCGTGGTGAAGGCGGCGTCCGTGTCATCGGTCCACAGCACGATCTCCATGCCACGGCCCGGCTTGCTCAAGTCCAGCTCGAGTCCGTGGTCGGCCACGGCCGACGTCACCGCGGCGATGCCCAGCGTGAACCCGTCGAGTTTGAGCTCCACATGGATCGGTGTGCCCTCGCGAGGCGTTCGGAAGGTCTCCTCGAACCCGAGACTCCGGTAGAAGCCCACCGACCGCTCGACGCCCGCGGAGTAGATGTTGACCTGCGGCGTGGAGAACATGACTCGGGAGCCTAGAGGGCGCCACCCCCACGACGCCGACGTCGACGTCCTGGCCCGCCAGTGGGAGCATGGGGTCCGATGAAGCGCGTGGTGATCGTCGGTCGTGGCGCGGCGGGCAAGTCGACTCTCGCCCTCCGCTTGGGCACGCTCACCGGACTGCCTGTCATCGAGCTCGACACGGTGTTCTGGCGTCCCGGCCTCACCGCCACACCGCCCGAGGAGTGGGCGGCCACGCAGCGTGAGCTGGCTCGGCGCCCCGCGTGGATCATGGACGGAGATCTCGGGCCGTACGACGTCCTCAACGTCCGACTTCGCGCCGCCGACACGGTGATCATGCTCGACTTTCCGCTCCTGACTTGCGCCTGGCGGGCACGACGACGTGGGCGGGAACGTGCCGACTTCTGGCACTGGCTGTGGACGTACCGCCGCAGGTGGGGTCGGCACGTCCTGCGACAGATCGAGGTTCACGCGCGCGACGCGGACGTTCATGTCCTCCGAAGCCAACGTGCCGTCGACCACTTCCTCGCCCGCGTTGCGGCGGACGAGACCGCGGTCCGCCCGCCATGCTCGTGACATGAGGCGCGTGACACAAGGCACCCGCGAGTGTCGCCTCAGCTGCTCCCCAGGAAAGACAGCAGCGCGTCGTTGACCTCGTCGGCGTGGGTCCAGCACAGACCGTGGTCGGCACCGTCGATGACGACGTACTGGCTCCCGGCGATGGCCTCGTGGGTGGCTTGTCCACACGCCTCGATCGGCAGGATGCGGTCAGCGCTGCCATGCAGGACGAGCACCGGCACGTCGATCTTCGGCAGGTCCTCCCGGAAGTCGGTGTACCACGTGGAGACGCAGGCGATCGTCCCGATCGGCGACGCGCTCACCGCGCTGTGCCATGCGTCCCGAACGACCTCCTCGCTGATCCTGGTCCCCAGGTTCTCGTCCAGGTTGAAGAAGTTCTTGTTCCACTCGGTGAAGTACGCGAAGCGGTCGGCGCGGAGGCTCGCCACGATCTCGTCGAAGACCTCCTTCGGCACGCCGTGGGGAGTCTCCGGCGTCTTGAGCAAGAACGGCGGCACGCCCGAGACGATGACGGCCTTCCGCACACGTGCCGACCCGTACGTTCCGAGGTAGCGAGCGATCTCACCCCCGCCCATCGAGTGTCCGACAAGATCGACGTCGTCCAGCTCCAGTCCGTTGATGAGGTGGGAGAGGTCGGCTGCGAACGTGTCGTAGTCGTATCCAACGCTGGGTTGGCTCGACTTGCCGAATCCCCGACGGTCGTAGGTGATCACCCGGTAGCCCGCGTCGAGCAGTGCGCGCTCCTGCCTCTCCCACGCCCGCCCGCTCAAGGGGAATCCATGGATGAGCAGGACCGGGTGGCCCGTCCCGTGATCCTCGTAGTAGAGCTGGATGTCGGCGGTGTTCTCGCGTCCGACGGTGACGTAGGGCACGGTGTGTTCCTTTCGCAGGTGAGCCGTTGGTCTTCGCCCGACGGGGCGGTCTCCACCTCCGCCAAGTCGGTTTGCACTCACGTCTTTCTCTTCAGGCTGCCGACGGTCGAGCGTCGATGTGGGAGACCTTCGTCCCTCGATCGGTGTCCTCTGCCCCTGAACACGGTCGCGACCGACGGTCAGCGTGGCCGAGCGCATGGCCGGTCTGGGTGGCACAAGTCGGACGTGGAATCGCGTCCACAGCATGGGACAGGCCTGGATCAATTCATTCCCTACATGAATAGTGGGGATATGCGCCGGTGTTTCCTCCTCACCAGCCGCCGGGCCGTTGACCTGATGCGCGTGGCCAGCGAGCTGTGTCGCTGACCGCAAGCCGGCTCACCGTCTCTTCTCATGCGTCCGGCGACCGCAGTCTCCCCTGAGCTCCGCAGTCGTACGTGAGCTCCGATCAGGCGAACCAGGTCCCCGCATCGACGTGACCGTGTGGGCAACGCTGCCCCGCCTGCCTGCTTCCGCTCTCCTCGGACCTCGTCGCGCCCTCTGTCACGCATCGCCGGCGCGCCACGAAGGTCTCCTGCCTGCCTGGAGGTGCCGCATGACCAGCTCCGTCGAGCTGACCAGCACTGTCACACCTGACCTGTATCGCGCCGTCTTTCGCCGCTACGCTGCCGGGGTCGTGGTGATCACCGCCGACGCCGGCTTCGGACCGGCGGGTTTCACCGCCACGTCCCTCGCCTCGATCTCGCTCGAGCCACCGCTGGTGTCCTTCGCGCTCTCCACAAGTGCATCCAGCTGGCCAACCATCGCCCGCGCCGAGACCCTCGTCGTCAACTTCCTGGACGCCGAGCAACACGCCATTGCAGCGAGGTTCGCGACGAGCGGCATCGACCGCTTCGCCGCGCCCACACGATGGTCGAGGCTGGCGACAGGTGAGCCGATTCTCGTTGACGTGCCCGGCTACCTACGCGGGCGAGTCCTCCAACGCCACGAGACCGGTGACCACCACTTGGTCGTTGCCGAGGTCCTCGACGCCTCCACTCGCCACCACGCTCCCCTGCTCTACCACGCCGGGTCCTACACGACGGTCGCCACGACTGAGCCATGGCACTGACAAATATCGACGAGGTCGCGACAGACGTCCGCACGATGTCCAGAACAAGAAACTCAGTCTCAGAGTGCGGACCCTCGGTTGAATCCCTACTTTTCAGATAGGAAAGTTCACAACGTGACGACGCCACGGGATCCGGCACTCACCACGCGACGCGCAATCGACCTGATGCGAGTCGCGAGCCTGCTCTGTCGCTGATTCTTCGCGTGCCATCGGGCGATCCGTCGTTCCCGCTTCTCGCTCTCTGCTGACCTCGTCAACGACGACGTAGGCGCTCACCCTTTCTCGCTACTCAGCGACCTGTCCACGATCCGCCTCGCCTGACGTCAACGCCGATCCACCGCGACCGCCACCAGGGAGGACCACCATGTCCAACGCCTCCATCATTCCCACCCATTGGCCACCGGGCACACCCGACACCGTCGACGACCTTGACGAGGCGGTCGAGGCGCTGCAAGCCGACCTTGCCCGCGATGTCGTCGAGCGGGACAGAGCGAACCAGCCACCGTTCGACGAAGTGCGCCGGCTGCGCAAGTCTGGCCTGCTTCTGCTCCCTCTCGACGCCAGCCTCGGTGGTCCCGGCCGCGGGCTGCGCACCATCTACAGCGTCGTCCGACGCATCGCACACGTCGACCCCTCCACCGCCACCCTGCTGGGCTACCACTATCAGCGTGTCCGGCACATCGCGCGCATCGAGGACCCCGATCGACGTGCCTGGGTCGCCGAGCAGACCCTCACCAACCAGTGGTACCTCGGCGGCACCGGGAGCGCGCAGGAAGACGACCTGGACTTGCGCCCGGTCAAGGGCGGCTATCTGCTCAACGGACGCAAGAACTTCAGTACCGGTGCCAGGGTCGCCGATCGCATCTTCGGCAGTGGCACGGTGCGGGACACTGGTGTACGGCTGCGAACGCTCCTCGACCCTCAGCGTGACGACGGTTCCGTCATCCACCGCGACTGGGACTTGCTCGGGGTACGGCTCTCGGCCAGCGGCCCCTTGGAGTTTCGCGACTACTTCGTCGCCGAGTCCGACATCGTCGGCACCTGGCCGCGTGACCCCGCCGAGCAGCCTCCTCACCGGACCATCGGGGTGTTCGGCTTTCAGCTCACATTCGTCAACCTCTACGTCGGGATCGCCGAGGGCGCGCTCCTCGCCGCCCGTGACTACACCAGGACGTACTCCCGGCCCTGGCACCACGCCGCTGTCGACAAGGCCGTCGATGACGTCCACCTCCTCCGCACGGCCGGCGACCTAGCGGCACGAGTCCAGGCGGCGAGTGCGCTCAAGGATCAGGCGGTCGCCGCTCTCGAATGGGCGGAAAGCCGTGGCGAGGACCTCACCGCCCGAGAGCGCGGTGAAGTGGCGGAGCTGATTTGCAGTGCGAAGATCATCTCCACCAAGGTCGCGCTCGAGGTGACGAGTCGCATCTTCGACCTCACCGGAGCGCGCTCGACACAAGCCAAGTACGGCCTCGACCGCTTCTGGCGCGACGTGCGCACACACAGCCTGCACGATCCCGTCGCCTACAAGGAGGAGGAGCTGGGGGCGTTCGTTCTCAAAGACGCGGTTCCCGCGCCCTCTCCCTACCGATGAGCCCCACCTTCCGTGAAACGGTCCTCCCCTCCTGGCAACGAGACACGACAAGGACTCTCCCACCCATGCGCACCCTCAGGTCCACGCTGGCCGGTGTCTCCGCGGCCGTCCTCGCGGCCGCGCTGACCTCGTGCGCGAGTCAGCAAGGATCCGTCGCCGCCGGCCCGAACGCCGCCTCAGCGAGCGGCCCCGTCGAGGGCGGCACGTTGCGTATGTCCATCTCGGCTGAGCCGGGCTGCCTGGATGCCCACGCGATCTCAGCGACCCAACAGGCATTGCTGGGTCGAATCCTCTACGACACAGTGACCACGCTCGACAGGGACGGCAACATCGCTCCCTACCTCGCCGAGTCGTGGGACATCTCCCCCGACGGCACGACCTACACCTTCCACCTGCGCAAGGGCGTCACGTTCAGCGACGGCACACCGTGGAACGCCGAGGCATTCCAAGTCAACCTCGAGCACATGCGCGACCCCGCCACCAAGTCACCGCTCGCCGCCGCCTACATCGCCCCCTACGAGAGCAGCCGCATCATCGACGAGTACACCCTGGAGGTCCACCTCGCCTACCCCTACACGCCCTTCCTCTACAACCTCGCGCAGTCCTGGCTCGGCATGAACTCGCCGAAGGCGATCAAGGAGTCGCCGGAAACCCTGTGCGACCATCCGATCGCCAGCGGCCCCTTCGTCCTCGAAAGCTATCGACACAACCAGAGCATCACGTACGTCCGCCGCAAGGACTACACGTGGGGACCTTCGTGGCTGCGACACCAGGGCCCTGCCCATGTCGACCGAATCGAAATCACGGTGGTCGCCGAGCCCGTGGTCCGCTTCAACTCCCTGGTGAGCGGACAGTACGACATCACCGAGGCCGCACCTCCGCAGAACGCGACCGCCATTCAAGCCAACCCTGACCTCGTCTACGAGAACCTCGTGCGGGCGGGCAACCCGTGGATCCTCCACTTCAACACCAGCAGACCCCCGTTCGACGACATCAGGGTTCGACGGGCGTTCGTCGCCGCTGTCAACACCGAGGCCGTGACGAGGAGCATCGGTTTCGGCACCTACCACGTGAAGGACAACTACCTCGCGACACCGACCAAGTACTACGACAAGTCAACCGAAGGCCTTCTCCGGCACGACCCGGCACTCGCGAACCGGCTGCTCGACGAGGCGGGCTGGACCGGCCGGGACAGCGAGGGGTACCGCACCAAGGACGGCAAGCGGCTCGTCGCCTACGCGCCGACCGCCGAGGGCAGCTCGGTGACTCCAGAGCTCGTCCAGATCCAAGGCGAGGTACGCAAGGTCGGGATCGACCTGCGCATCCAGCAGCTTCCGCAGGCGCAGCTGACCGAACGCCGCTACGCCGGCGACTACGACGCACTCGGCGGCGTCTGGCACACGAACACTCCCGACGTGCTCTTCATCCGCTATCACTCCTCCGAGATCACCGGGAGGCGCATCGGGCAGAACGCGGCGTACCTCTCCGACCCCACACTGGACGACCTGCTACGCCGTGCGCGAGAGGCGCCCGACGGCGAGGAGGCCGCCCGTCTCTACGCCGCGGCCCAGCATCGGCTGATCGAGCTCGTCCCTGGTCTTCCCGTTCACGAGAACCACAGCCAGTGGGCCTACCACCGTTACGTCAAGGGGATCGAGATCGACACCTCACACCCCATCCCCGTCTTCACCGGCGCCTGGATCGAGGGATAGCGATGCGACTCCTCAAGCGAATCGGCTTTCGGCTCCTTGTCGGGATCGGCGTGCTATGGGGCGCGGCAACCTTGGCTTTCGCCGCCCTCCACCTCACCGCCGGTGATCCCGCGCTCGCGATCCTCGGCGGACCGGACGCCCGGCCGACGCAGGAGGTGCTGGAGCAAGTCCGCCGAGAGTACGGACTCGATGACCCGGTGATCGTGCAGTACCTCCACTACCTCGGCCGCGTGGCGACCGGGGACTTGGGCCAGTCGTACGTCCTGCGCGTCCCCGTCCTCGACGCGATCGGCGAGCAGATCTGGTCCACCGCCCAGCTCGCGCTGATCGCCGCGACCACCGCGATCCTCCTCGCGCTCACGATCGCGCTGCTGACCGCACGGCGTCGACCGTGGCTGCGTTCGCTCGTGTCCGGGGTCGAGGTAGTGCTCGCCGCGACACCGACCTTCGTGATCGGGTTCGCGCTGCTCATCGTCTTCTCGTTCACGCTCCGGCTGTTCCCGATCGGCGGCAACAGCGGCCCGTCGTCGGTCGTCCTGCCGGCGCTGACGTTGGCACTGTCGGTCGTCGGAACCCTTTCCCAGGTCTTGCGCAACGAGCTCGAGGAAGTGCTGGAGCAACCGTTCATCCTCACCGCCCGAACGCGAGGCATGCGCGACGCGTCAGTGCGGGTGCTCCACGCGCTCCGGCACGCGGTGATTCCCACGGTGACGATGTCGGGCTTCCTCGTCGCCGCATTGCTCGGCGGCTCTGTCATCACCGAGACGTTGTTCGCCCGGCAGGGCCTCGGAACTCTGTTGCTCAACGCGGTCTACGCCAAGGACGTCCCGGTCGTGCTCGGGGTCGTCATCCTCTCGGCCGGCGTCTACGTCGTCATCAACCTCGCTGTCGACATCGCCTACTCCCTCATCGACCCTCGGGTGGTGACAGCATGACAGCCGAGATCAGGGCCAGCGAGACGCGCGCGCTCCGGTCGGTGGCTCGGCCACGTGTCACGCTGTGGGATCTACGGCCAGGTCTGCTCCTGGCGATCGGGTACCTCGTCCTGCTCGCTGTGGCGTTCGTCGCCCCGGACCTGCTAGCCCCTGGTGATCCCCTCGCGGTCGATCCACAGCGGAGCTTCCAGCCGCCGGGTGGTGAGCACCTGCTGGGGACCGACGACTCGGGTCGCGACGTCTACACCCGCATCGTCCACGGCGCCCGGCTGTCCCTGCTCACCGGGCTCGCCGCGACCGCGATCGCGACGACCGGTGGCACGGTCGTCGGGCTGATCGCCGGGCTCGGCCACCGTGTCCTCGAGGGCGTGATCATGCGGCTGCTCGACATCACGCTGGCGGTCCCCGAGCTGCTCCTCGCGCTCGTCGTGATCACCTTGCTCGGCGGAGGGACGAGCAACGCGATCTGGGCACTTGGCGTGGGCGGCATCCCCTACTACGCCCGGATGGTTCGCGCCCAGGTTCACCTCGCACGTCGGTCCACCTACGTCGAGGCGGCCACGACTCTCGGGCTGACGAGGCTCACCATCATCCTCCGGCACGTCCTGCCGAACTCCATCCGGCCACTCGTCGTGCTGGCCACGATCGGCGTCGGCTCGATGATCGGCGCCGGCGCGTCGCTCAGCTTCCTCGGCCTGGGTGCGGAGCCTCCAAGCCCCGAGTGGGGTGCGGCGCTGTCCATCGGCCGGAACTTCATCGCCAACGCGCCGTGGTTGGTGATCGTCCCCGCGGCCGCGCTGACCTTGACCGTCGTGTCGATCACCGTCGTGGGTCGCGAGCTGCGGCGGCGTTCGGAAGGGAGGACGGGCCGATGAGCCTCGCCGAGAGAACGGACGTCCGTCCAGACACCCACCACGTGGCCCCTCCTCTGGTCGAGGTGGCGAACCTCACCGTACGGTTCGGTCCTCGGCATCGTCCGACCACGGTCGTCGAAGGGGTCTCGTTCACCGTCGGCCGAGGGGAGGCCGTCGCGCTGGTCGGCGAGTCAGGCTCGGGCAAGAGCGTCACCGCCCGAACCCTGGTGGGGCTCACGGGCGCGGGAGCGACGGTCACTGCCGACCGGCTGCGCTTCGATGGCGAGGACGTCCTGCGGCTGCCGGAGCGACGCTGGCGGCGCATCCGCGGTGCGCGGATCGGGTTCGTGCTCCAGGACGCTCTCGCCTCCCTCGACGCCTTGCGTCGCGTCGGTCAGGAGGTCGGTGAGCCGCTCAAGCTGCACACCGACCTCACCGCGCGAGAGCGCGAACGCAAGGTCCTCGAGCTGCTCACCCTCGTCGGCATCCCCGAACCGGAGCTGCGTGCCCGGCAGTACCCGCACGAGCTCTCCGGTGGCCTCCGGCAACGGGCACTGATCGCCTCCGCGCTCGCCGCCGGACCGTCCTTCCTCATCGCCGACGAGCCGACGACCGCGTTGGACACCACCGTCCAGGCCCAGATTCTCGACCTCCTGCGGTCGCTGAAAACCAGGGACACCGGCATGCTCGTGGTGAGCCACGACCTTTCCGTCGTCGCCCAGATCGCCGACCGGGTCCTCGTCATGCGTCATGGTCGGATCGTCGAGCAAGGGTCTGTTGACGCGGTGCTGGGCGACCCGCAGCACCCTTACACCAAGAACCTGCTCGCCGCCGTCCCGTCAGCGGCATCCAAGGGCAGCAGACTCTCCCCGACGCCTCCGGTGCGGCTGACACACCCGACGCGACCTCGACCCGATGGACCGATCGTGGAGGCCGACGGCCTCACGAAGGTCTTCACCGGTCCCGATCACCGGCGCCGCACGGTCGTCTCCGCAGTGTCCTTCACTCTCCACGCCGGCCAAACGCTCGGTATCGTCGGCGAATCCGGCTCAGGCAAGACCACGACCGCCCGCATGGTGCTGGGCGTGGAGACACCGGACGAGGGCGCGGTCCGGCTACTCGGCCGCTCGTGGACCGAGCTCGACCGGGTCGGCCGTCGGCGCACCCACCGCCGCGTTCAGGCGATCTACCAGGACCCGTTGAGCTCGTTCGATCCTCGGTTCACCGTCGGTCGCGTCATCGACGAGGCGCTGGGCGCGATCGGGGTCCGGCGGGGACGGGAGCGACGTCACCGTGCCGTCGAGCTGCTCGAGTGGGTCCGCCTCGGCGAGGACTATCTCGATCGCCGACCGATCGAGCTGTCCGGAGGCGAACGTCAGCGCGTGGCCATCGCGCGAGCACTCGCCGCCGAGCCCGACGTGATCGTCTGCGACGAGCCGGTGTCGGCGCTCGACGTCTCCGTCCAGGCTCAGGTCCTGGATCTCCTCGTCGACATCCAACGCCAGCTCGGCATCGCGTACCTCTTCATCTCCCACGACCTCGGTGTCGTCCACCACATCGCCGATCACGTCCTGGTGATGAAAGACGGCGTGGTCGTCGAGTCCGGCGACGTCGACACGCTCTTCCGCGAACCGCGCCATCCCTACACCAAGGCCCTTCTCGAGGCGATCCCTCGACTCGACACGGCAGGAGTTCGACGCCATGGCTAGTCACGAACCCAAGAAGATCCATCTCAACCTGTTCGAGATGAACACCGTTGGCCACATCTCGCACGGTCTGTGGGTTCACCCCGACAACAACCGGCACCGGTTCAACGACATCGAGTTCTGGACGGAGCTGGCCCAGCTGTTGGAAGCCGGGCTCTTCGACGCGGTGTTCCTCGCCGACGTCATCGGTGCCTACGACGGCTTCCGCGGAGGTCCGGAGACAGCGCTCCGGGAAGCCGTCCAGATCCCCAACAACGACCCGGCCATGATCGTTCCCGCGATGGCCGCGGTGACGAAACACCTGGGCTTCGCGATCACCTTCTCCACCACCTACGAGCCCCCATTCGCATGGGCTCGGCGTCTCAGCACCCTCGACCACCTCACCAAAGGCCGCGTCGGCTGGAACGTCGTCACGTCCTACCTGCCCAACGCGGCACGCAACTTCGGCTACGACGAGGAGGTCCCTCACGACTACCGCTACGAGATCGCGGACGAGTACCTCGACGTCACCTACAAGCTGTGGGAGGGATCCTGGGACGACGACGCCGTGGTCCAGGACCGGACGAACCGCGTCTACACCGAGCCGACGAAGGTCCGCTACATCAATCACGTCGGCCAGCACTTCAAGGTCGCCGGACCGCATCTCCCCCAGCCGTCGCCGCAGCGAACCCCGGTGATCTTCCAGGCCGGGGTGTCGGAGGCGGGCCGGGCGTTCGCCGCCAAGCACGCTGAGGCCGTCTTCATCGGCGGGCGGTCAGTCGAGAAGGTCCGCGCGAGCATCGAGGACATCAAGGCACGCGCGCAGGCGCTCGGGCGCTCCCCCGACGCCATCAAGTTCTTCCCGGGCGCGGCGATCATCGTTGGCCGCAGCGATGACGAGGTGGCGCGGAAGGTCGCCGAGTTCGAGAAGCTGCGGAGCGTCGACGGCTACCTCGCCCACGCCGGAGCAGGTCTCGACTTCACCAGCTACCCACCCGAGGAGCGGATCGGCGACATCATCGCCCGCAAGGATCCCGGCTATGAACGCCTCGTCCAGCGCTACCACCCCGACCAACGGGTCGGCGACATCCTCGCGCACATCGGGCGCTTGTCGAGCGGCGGCTTCTACGTCGCCGGGACACCGAAGGAAGTCGCCGACGCGCTCGAGACCTGGGTGGACGAGGCTGGCGTCGACGGCTTCAACGTTCGGCAGTTCCTCACGCCAGGAACGGCCGAGGACATCATCGAGCTGGTGATCCCCGAGCTGCAGCGACGTGGCCGCTTCCGGGAGTCCTACGAGGAGGGCGAGACGCTACGCGAGCGGCTGTTCGGCAAGGGGCGCTCGCGGCTGCCCGAGGACCATCCCGGCGCGCGGTACCGGGACCCAGAGGTTCGGGCGGCGGCCGGCTTCACGACGGGCAAGCCTGGCGGCTCGGCGCTCCTGGCGGGTGAGGTCGCATGACCGCTCGTCGACGGTCACCGACGAGACGAGCGGCGCCATTGACCGCTGTCGCCGTCAGCGCCGTGCTCGTGCTGGCCACGGCGTGTGGGGCGGGAGGAGACTCCCGGGCCGCGAGCCCGACCACCGGGGCGTCGCGTGCTCCCGTCGCCGGCGGCACGCTGCGGTTCTCCGTCTCCGGCGATCCCCTCTGCCTCGACGGGCACGCGATCTCGTCGGGCCTCAACCAGTTCCTTGGGCGGATCATCACGGACACGGTGACGACGCTTGACCGTCGCGGCCGACCGGCGCCCTACCTCGCCGAGTCGTGGGACATCTCCCCCGACGGCACGACCTACACCTTCCACCTGCGCAAGGGCGTCACGTTCAGCGACGGCACACCGTGGAACGCCGAGGCATTCCAAGTCAACCTCGAGCACATGCGCGACCCCGCCACCAAGTCACCGCTCGCCGCCGCCTACATCGCCCCCTACGAGAGCAGCCGCATCATCGACGAGTACACCCTGGAGGTCCACCTCGCCTACCCCTACACGCCCTTCCTCTACGTGCTCGCCCAGGCCTGGCTCGGCATGGAGTCGCCCAAGCAGATTCGGGAGGCTCCCGAGACGATGTGCGACAAGCCGATCGGGACGGGTCCCTTCGTCGTCGAGAGCTACGTGCGCAACCAGAGGATCACCTACGTACGCCGAGACGACTACAACTGGGCGCCCTCCTGGCTGAAGCACAAGGGCCCGGCGTATCTCGACCGGATCGAGGTCACGATCGTCCCCGAGGCGCTGATCCGCTACCAGTCGCTGGTGAGCGGACAGTACGACATCACCGACCTCGTTCCACCCCAGAACGCCGCGGCTGTCGAAGCGAACCCCAACCTTGTCTTCAAGAACCTCACGCGTCCCGGACACCCCAACGCCGTGTGGTTCAACACCTCCCGCCCGCCGTTCGACGACGTCCGGGTTCGCCGGGCGTTCGTCGCGGCGACCGACGTGGCCGCCATCGCGCAGAGCGTCGGCTTCGGCTACTACCCGGTCAAGGACAACTACCTCGCCTCGAACTCCAAGTACTACGACCCAACGACCGAGGGCGTCCTCCGGTACGACCCGGCACTCGCGAACCGGCTGCTCGACGAGGCGGGCTGGACCGGCCGGGACAGCGCGGGGTACCGCACGAAGAACGGTCGACGGCTCACGGTCGAGCTGCCGACGAACGAGAGCGCGACGCCCTCACCGCAGCTGGTCCAGCTCCAGGGACAGGTGAAAAAGGTCGGATTCGAGCTGAAGATCGTGCAGCTTCCGCCGGCACAGCTCACCGAGCGCCGCTATTCCGGCGACTACGACCTCACCAGCGGGTACTGGCACACCAACACCACTGACGTCCTCTACATCCGCTACCACTCGTCGGAGATTCCCAGCGCCGAGCGGATCGGGCAGAACGCGTCGTACCTGCGTGACGCCGAGCTCGACGCGATCCTGGAGAAGGCCCGCGCGACACCGGACGGGCCCGAGGCGGCCGCGCTCTACAGCCGGGCGCAGCATCGCCTCCTCGAGCTCGTCCCCGCGCTCCCCTTGTGGGAGGCGAACGCGCAATGGGCGTACCACACGTACGTCAAGGACATCGCGGTCGACACCTCACATCCGCAGCCCGTCTTCACCGCCGCCTGGCTCGACAAGTGATCACGACAACGTCCCCTTGGCGACTCTCGCTCCTCGGAGATCGACAGATGAGACGTGACAACCCCGCACGGCGCCTTCGCGACCGGGCGCCCCACGACGAAGGAGGTCGCCTGTGCCCCTGACATTCCATTGGTTCCTTCCCACGTACGGCGACAGCCGGCACATCGTCGGCGGTGGCCACGGTGTGGCGACCGGCTCCGCGGGTGGTGTTCGGCCAGCGACACTCGGCTACCTCGGGCAGGTCGCCGCGGCGGCGGAGCAGCTCGGGTTCGCTGGCGCGCTCACCCCCACCGGGGCGTGGTGCGAGGACGCCTGGCTGACGACAGCGTTCCTCGTCGAGCGCACCGAGCGGCTGAAGTTCCTCGTCGCGTTTCGTCCGGGCCTGATCTCACCCACTCTCGCCGCCCAGATGGCGGCCACCTACCAGTGGCACTCCGGCGGGCGGCTGTTGCTCAATGTCGTCACCGGCGGGGAGAGCCACGAGCAGCGGGCGTATGGCGACTTCCTCGCCAAGGACGACCGCTACGCGCGCACCGAGGAGTTCCTGCGCGTCGTCACGGCGTTGTGGCGGGGCGAGACGGTCGACCTGGTGGGGCGCCACATCAGTGTCGAAGGCGCGCGGCTGGGCCGGGTGCCCGCACCCACGCCCCCGATCTACTTCGGCGGGTCATCCGCGGCCGCGGGACCGGTGGCGGCACGGCACGCCGACGTCTACCTCACCTGGGGCGAGCCGCCGGACCAGGTGGCCGCGAAGCTGGACTGGATCCAACGGCTGGCCCGCGAGCATGGGCGCACGCTGCGCTACGGCATCCGGCTCCACGTCATCACTCGCGACACCTCCGAGCAGGCCTGGGCTGAGGCGCAACGGCTGCTGGACGGGCTGGACGCGGAGACGATCGAACGGGTCCAGCAGGGCTTGGCCCGCAGCGAGTCGGAGGGCCAGCGCCGGATGCTCGCCCTTCACGGCGGCGGGACACGGACCGGTCTCCGGGACCTCGAGGTGGCGCCCAACCTCTGGGCCGGTATCGGCCTGGTCCGCGGCGGCGCCGGCACCGCGCTCGTCGGCAGCCACCGCGAGGTCGCCGATCGGATCGCCGAGTACGCCACGTTGGGGATCACCGAGTTCGTGCTGTCCGGCTATCCCCACCTGGAGGAGGCGTACTGGTTCGGCGAGGGTGTGCTGCCGATCCTCGCCGAGCGTGGTCTCTGGCAGGCCCCGAGTCTCGCCGGCGGCGGCGCCGACGGCGCCGCGCTCGCCGTCCCCTTCGCCCCGACGTCGCCCGGAAAGGTCAGCCCATGACAGTCACCCGCTCCCAGACTCGTGACCGCACGGCCGAATCCATCCCCGCGCACGTCATCAAAGACGACGCGGAGGCGCTGGAGGTCGCCCGACAGCTCTCCGCCGAGTTCGCGGCCGACGCCTCACGTCGTGACGCGGAGCGCCTACTGCCCCACGCGGAGGTCGACCGCTTGTCCGCGAGCAGCCTGCTGGCGATCACCGTCCCAGCCGAGTACGGTGGCGCCGACGTGTCGACGACGACGCTCACCGAAGTGCTCCGACTGCTCGCCGTCGGCGACCCGAACCTCGCCCAGATCCCGCAGAGCCACTTCGTCTACATCAATGTCCTGCGCCGCCAGGGGACGCCCGAGCAGCAGCGGTTCTTCTTCGGCGAGATCCTCGCCGGCAAGCGGCTCGGCAACGCGCAGTCCGAGGCCGGCACGAAGCACGTGCAGGACATCCGCACCCGTCTCACCCCGGTGCCCGGCGGCTACCTGCTCGACGGGGTGAAGCACTACAGCACGGGGGCGCTCTTCGCGCACTGGGTCCCGGTCCTCGCACGGACACCGGACGACAAGCTTCACGTGGCGTACGTCCCCGCGGACGCACCGGGGCTCACCGTGATCGACGACTGGGACGGCCTCGGCCAGCGAACGACGGCGAGCGGGACGGTGAGGCTCAGCGGGGTTCGGGTGCCAGCGGACCACGTGGTGCCGCACTACCGGACCTTCGAAGGCCCGCAGCTGCACGCCGCCGTGGCCCAGATCCTCCACGCGGCTATCGACGCCGGCATCGCGGCGGCGGCGCTCGCGGACGCCGTGGAGTTCGTCCGAACCAAGAGCCGCCCGTGGTTCGAGAGCGGTCTGGACCGTGCGGCTGACGATCCGCTGCTCCTGCAACGGGTCGGGGAGCTCACCGTCGAGCTTCGCGCGGCGGAGGCCTTGCTGGCGCGCGCGGCTGAGGAGATCGATCTCGCACGGGCCGACCTCACCGACGAGACGGCGGCCCAGGCGTCCATCGCCGTCGCCGCCGCGAAGGTCGCGACCGGCCGGATCGCCGTCGAGATGAGCAACGCGCTCTTCGAGCTCGCCGGGACCCGGTCGGCACTCGCCTCGCTCAACCTCGACCGCCACTGGCGCAACGCACGGACGCATACCCTCCACGATCCGGCCCGATGGAAGCTCCAGCACATTGGACGCTACGTCGTCAACGGGACCCTGCCACCACGGCACGGGCTGCTCTGAGTCGGGGTCGGCGGACACCGGGCACCACGCCACCGCCCGGGACCGGCTCGTGCAGCCTGGTGTCCCGCGACCGAGGCTCCTCAGTGTCCGCAGGCGAGCCGTGTGAGCGCCTGGACAGTCCTCCAGTTCCTGGCCGTTCCGCCGACCCCGAGGCGACGCAGGATCGCGGTGTGCTGGAGGCGACTGGCATGCATACTCGTGGCGTACGTGACGACGACATCGAGACCGCGGTCGTGGACAGCCAGCTCGTCAGGGCTCCAGTCCTGCGCCGAGTCGTCGGCGACTCGGTTCTTCCCCACGCACGGTGTGGTGGGGATGCCAAAGTTCCAGCCCCACCACCACGAAATCGCCGGCGAGGTCATGCGAGCTCCACCTGGAACGCCTCGCCCCTTGGCCTGTCACGCCACCCGAAGACAAAGCACGTCACCGCCGCACGTCGGTGGGTCGGAAACGTAATAGTCGTCTATGTAGGGCTCGCGGCGGTAGATGAACAGTTGGCCCTCGGGTGTGATCCGCACCGTGCCCGAGCGGAACGACTCGGGCACGTCGAAGACCACCGTGTGCGGGTACACCTGGCTGACCGGGATCGACACATTGATCCACTCATGCTTCGCCGGGACCCGTGTCCCCTCCACCTCCAGCGTGAAGGTCTTGGCCGTGTCGAGGAGGAAGCCGACCACGAGCCTGGCCTAGCCGGCCGTCGACCTGAGCTGGGCCGTCGACTTGAGCTGGCTGAGACGTACCCGCAGCCAGTTGCGTCCTGGCTTCGCCCACCCCAGATCGGGTAGGTACGGCTCTCGACTGACCTCGTCGATGATGAAGCTCACGCTGAGCGACGCCGGCCCGAGCGGCGTGGCAACGACACCGCCTGCCTCGTACCACTCGTCCACGGTCGCGGACACGATCTTGTACCCGTCACGATGCGGCTTCGCCGTGCGCATGTCGAGCGAGAACTCGTGACCCATGTCGGTGATCGTGAGCTTGACTGGCGCCGACTTCGGAACGCTCGCGACGATCAGCGTGCCCGGTCCCGGGAACGTGGCGAGCTCCTCAGTGCGGTTTCCGATCGTCAGGGAGGCGGTGAGCTTCGGGTGATCAGTGTCATCAGGCCAGCGGCCCTGATCCAGCTGTGTGCTGCCGATGTGCATCGCCACGAACTCGTGGCCTTCCGCGGCGCGGAAACCGTCAGGTGCGTCGAAGCCGAGCCGCTGCGCGTCCTCGGCGGAGAGCGACTCCCACGTCGCCGTCCAGTGGGGAAGCAGACCGAAGTGTGGCCCGAAGAGCAGGGATTCCTTCGACCTGTACGTGACCAAGAGGACGGGCTCGGCCCCGTCGTATGCGCGTACCTCGAGGAAGTCCGGAGGCATCTCGGGGGGCGGCTGTCTGCTACAGGCGCTGGTCAACCCCGCGAGCAACGCCAGCGACAGCACGAGGGCGGCAAACCTACTGGCTATCAGCGAACTCCACATCCGCCGTCCGGTCCGAGGCGCACCAGCTCGTCACCGAGTCGTGGTTGAGGAGCACGTTGAACGCCACAGCGACACCAACACTGAGAGCGAAGCAGAAGAGCGCGGCAGGCGACGTGTCGGGCGCCTCGCTCACCAGGGCGTAGATCCCCTTGATGAGCATGACCGAGCAGATGAAGCCGCCAAAGGTCGCGAGGACCCGGATCGACCGCACGGACGCCCCCCCTGGGCCGCCGCTGTCGCCATCGTCGCGCTCCCCCGCTTGGAATGGCTCGATACAGCTCGGTCACCGCACCGTCGCGGAATGATCGCTTGGCACCGTACGTTCCCGATCTCTGGAACGCAATCCGGGGCTGATCCGTCGACTCCAAGACGTTATTCAGCCGAGACGAATCGACGAATCGTCCCCTCGCTCACACCCACGCGCCCAACACACGGCCCGGCGCTCAGGTCCACCTCACGCGCGCGGCGCACGGAGAGAGCTGAGGGTCTCCGCTCGCAGAGGAGCTGTCTTCCAGCGCGCCTCGAACGTACGCCGTGCGAGAGAGCAGCGGACGACCAACCGATGAGGCGTTTCCAGGAACACGATCTCGACGGCCAACGTGTCCGGGTCGGTCCAGCCTCCGGTCACCGCCGTCGGGACCGAGGCCGTGGGGTCGACGGTCCATTCGGTCTTCCCGCCCACGCGCAGATCGAGTCGATCCGTGTCTTCGATCAGCGACAAGGACCAGCCATCGTCGTCACAGCCGACCGCCACCCGGGTCAGTCCCGGCTGATCGGCGCAGGTACCACCGTCGGGAGTGAACTCCGCGCCTGACCACGCTTCGGGCTCGGTGAGCGGTGCCGGCTCGCCGGGCGCCGGAGGAAGGACGAGCGCTGACATCCGCTCCGCCAGCTCGCCGTCGGCCTTCTCCCGGCCGGCGAGAGGCGTGTCGCCGAACGCCGGCAGCAGGTGCTCCCACATCGCGTCCAGCACACTCTGCATGGCCACGGTCGCCGATGTCATGGCGATGACCGCGTCGTGCTCGGGAAGGACGACGCAGAACTGCCCGTACGCCCCGTCGCCGCGGTAGCCGTGCCGCGCCATCCAGAACTGGAATCCGTAGCCCTGTTGCCAGTCCGGGTTCTCCGACTGCTCGGCATTGGCGATGTGCGGCCGCGTGGCCTCCGCCACCCAGCCGTCCGGAAGCAGGCGCTTGCCCTGCCAGACCCCGTCCTGCAGGTAGAGCTGGCCGAGACGGGCGACCGCGTCCGTGGTGGCGTGCAGGCCGCTGAAGCCCATGTCGCGACCCGGTGGGTACTGCTGCCACGCCACCTCACCGATGCCGAGAGGATCGAACAGCCGCGGCCGGAGGTAGTTGGTGAGTGTCTGACCGGTCACCTTCTGCACGATCGTGGCCAGCGTGTACGTCGCGGGCTGGTTGTACGCGAAGACGGTGCCAGGCTCGCGGTCGGGCGGGATGAGGAGGAAACCTCGCACGATCTCGTCCGGGTCTACGGCGATCGCGCGATGCAGGGTCTCCTCCACGTGGCCGCTGGCCATGGACGCCACGTGTCGCACGAGCATGGCACGGCTGCGCGGATCGGTGATGTCCGCCTCGAACTCCGGGAAGTACGAGATCACCGGGTCGTCGAGCCGCACCAGGCCTTCCCCGATGGCGATCCCGGCGGCTGTGGACGTGAAGCTCTTGCTGAGCGAGTAGAGCAGGTGCAGCCGGTCGGGGGTGTACGGGTACCACCAGCCGGCCGCGACGACGTGGCCGTGCCGCAGGATCATCAGGCTGTGCGGCTCGATGTCCGGGGCGGCTTCCAGCGTGTCGAGGAAGGCGTGGATCCCATGCGCGTCGATGCCCTGGGCGGACGGCGGGCTGGCGGGCAAGTCGTGTCGGCTCATGCTCAGCGTCTTCGCGGTCTCGGCGGTCTGGGGACTTGACGGGGCTTCCCTGCTTCGTACGAACCAACCCTGCCGTCGGTGCGTACGACCTGGTGGCGAGCTCTCCCGATCCGGTCGACCAGCTCCGGACGAGCGGCCGCGACCGCGACAACGTTAGCCAGCCTGTGACCCCACAGCGTCGGCTCCGGAACGCCCAGCGCAGACGGCGGGGAGTCCAAGGCGCCGAGCGCGGACGGATCGACGTACCGACCGGTCACGTCGTCAGATCGACCGGTCCACCGTGAGCTGACCGACGACGTGGACGGTCAGGTCGGGGCCAGCCGAGCGCCTCCAGCCGTTTCCGCACCCGGACAAGGAAGTCAGCGCTTCGGCCCTCGCCGAGCGCGCGGGTGCCGGACTGGGTGGCGAGGTTGGCGAGGTAGTCGTCGGCGCTGTAGCGGAGTTCGACCGGGGAGCGGCGGCTCGCCACCTCCGCGAAGAGGCTCAGCACCTCCGGCGGAAGGGGCCGCGGACCGTCTGCTCGGGAGGTGGCGGCGGGCCGCCCTCGTAGCCCACCGCCCGGTAGTCGTCCTGCACGTCGGTCCAGAAAGGTTCCGCGTCCGCGGGCTGCGCCCGCACACATCCGGCGACGACCACGCACCACCCGGGCGCAGCAGGTCGCTGTCGGGGAGACCGGCCAGTCGCTTGCGAGCGATGGCGCCAGGTTGGCGCCGAGTTCAACTCCGATGACGGCAAGGCCACGCTCGGGTCTGGCCCGGTCGCCCCTCCAGTGGAAGACGCCGCAACCGTCAGAGCCTCCACCGATCATCTCCCAGCGGCTGGACGCGTCCTGGGTGGCCCGATGCCGCGCACGACCGCATCCACGTGGGGCCCGCCAGCACGTGGCCTGCCGACGACCCGCCTGCTCGAGGTCAGCGGCGGCAACTAGCCGTCGGAGCGGTCGGAACCCGTGTCCGCGCTGATGGGCTCGAGCACGAAGACGGGTATCTGGCGCGTGGTCTTGCGCTGGTAGTCGGCGTAGTCCGGGTACGCGTCCACGGCTCGGCGCCACCACTCGGCTTTCTCCTCGCCCCACACCTCGCGAGCGCGGTAGGTCCGGGTCACCGTGCCGTCTTGAAGCTCGACAACCGGATTGGCGAGCAGACAGGCGTACCACTGTGGGTTGGTTGGCGCGCCGCCTTTGGACGCGACCGCCGCGTAGCGACCCTCGTGCTCGACACGCATCACCGGAGCCTTGCGGACCTTGCCGGTCTTGGCGCCGCGGTAGGTCATCAACACGATGGGTCGTCCTTTGATCGTGACGCCCTCGGTCGTGCCGGTACGCATGATCTGCTCGACGTGATCGCGGACCCAGCCAGACGGACTCGGCTCATACTCCCCGGTCGACGCGATGCCGACCTGCCCGGCGGGAAGCCGTTCAGCGGTCAGACCGCGCCGGCGGTGCTGGGGGTGGCGTGGCTGTCTGGTGTCGACGTTGACAGTCAGGGCGTTGAGAAGACTGGGAAGCGCGGCAGCCGTCTCCTGGGGCAGTCCGGCCACCGTCTCCTCCGCCAGGGCGCACCAGAGCCGCTTGACCCGCTCGGCCAAAGCCTTGCCGCTGTCGGTGAGTCCGACGATGCTTGCGCGCTTGTCGGACGGGGCGGGCCTCCGGCGGACGTGCCCTGTGGCCTCGAGCTTGCGGGTCATGAGGGTGACGCTTGGCGGCTCGCAGCCGAGTGCCTCGCTGTGCTCCGCCTGGATCATCGCCCGGTCCGGGCCAGCTGGAGTAGGAGCACCTCCTGGCCGGGGTGCAGGCCCAAGGGGGCCAGCAGTGCGGCCGCCCTGGCCCGGTGGCGCAGGCTCAACAAGCGGATGGCCTGGTTGATGGCGTCGGCGGACTCGAAGTCCATGAGGCCCTCTCCTCGACAGAGGCACATAACGTTATGCGCGTAACTATTTCAGTCCGCCCTGATCAGTGACGGGACCTGGCGTCGGTCGCAGGCATCAACGACAGCGCCACAGGGACCGTGCACGCGCTCGCGCAGGCCGTCGCCCGCCGAGAGTGGCCGGGCCGGCGCGGTGAGCCCCGCGCCGGCCCAACCCTCAGGGTTTGAGCACATAGCGTCCGCGCACTCCGCCCTTGGCCATCGCGCGATGGGCATCCGCGACCCGGTCCAGCGGCACGACCGCGTGGACACGGGCCGGCAGCTCGCCTGACGCCACGCGGGTCAAGAGCTCCCGAAGTCGGACGCCGTCCGGCCTCGTGACGACGGCCGCCACGGTGACTCCGCGCTCCGCGGTCGGCCCGGCGTTCGGCCGTACGCCGACGAAGATCCCACCGTCGCGAACGAGTGCCAGGCCCTGCTCCCGCAGCGCCGCACAGTCGGCGACCGCGTCCCAGCCCGGCTCGGCGACCGTGGTGAAGTCCGCGCCGAGGCTTCGGACGAAGTCCTCATCCTGCGCTCTCGCCAGGCCGGTCACCCGCCACCCGTGCTCGTGCGCGAGCACGGTGACATACCCGCCAACCGCACCGGCTGCCCCCGTCACCAACAGTCGGTTGCGGTCGGCGTGACCGCCCGTGGGCGCGTCACCGAGGAGGTCGACGATCTGCGCGGCCGCCAACCCGTTGAGCGGCACCGTGGCCGCGGTCGCCAAGTCCAGACCGTCAGGGACGACGGCGACGTCAGCGGCGGCCACGACGATCTGCTCGGCGTACGTGCCGACGGCGCGGTCGAGGCCGTTGATGAGGCCGGCGACCCGGGTGCCGACAGCCAGATCCACGCCCGGTCCGGCGGCGGCGACGGTACCAGCGAAATCCCAGCCCAGACCGGTGTGCTCGGGTTGGTTGACCACTCCCATGGCGTGGAAGACGCCGTTCGCGACCGCGAGGTCGACGGGGTTGACCCCCGCGGCGTGGATCCGCACCCGAACCTCGCCAGGTCCGGGCTCGACGACCGGTACCTCGATGATCTCGATCGAGTCAGGTCCGCTCGGCGTGCGGACGACAGCGGCACGGAAGGTGGGACCGCCCATGGTTTCGCTCCTCGTGGTTGTTTCCAGCGCGGGTCAAACACCACGATGGAGGGGTAACTTTCCAGCGGGAAGTACGCACTTCGAAGTGCGTATCTCACCGCGGTGCGGGAAAAGGAGCAGGCGATGCCCACGATGACGGCGGCCCAGAAGCGAGCGCAGGCGAAGGTGGCGTACGACGCGTTCCTGGCGGGCTGCCCCAGCCGCCAGCTGCTCGAGAGGATCTCGAACAAGTGGGTCGCGCTGATCCTGGCGGCGCTGGGGAGCGACGGCCCGTCTCCGGGGGTCGGTTGCGTCGGCGCGCCACGACCGCTGCGCTACTCGGAGCTGTCCCGCCGGCTGGCCGGAGTCAGCCAGAAGATGCTCACCCAGACGCTGCGCTCCCTGGAGCGTGACGGACTGATCACTCGTACCGTGACCCCGACAGTGCCGGTCACGGTCACCTACGAGCTGACCGAGCTCGGTCTGTCCCTCCTCGAGGTGATGCGCGGCCTCAAGGAGTGGGCCGAGGCGCACATGGACGAGGTGCTCGCACATCGCGAGAAGTACGACGCCTCCTCGGCTGGACAGTGAGCTTGCGGCAGGCGCAAGCGACTCGCCACCGAGCCGAGCACATGGCCGTAAGGAGAGGTTGCCTCAGATGCACCCCCACGGCGCGGCAGCCGCCAACGCGGTGAGCGTCGAGTCCGCCGCCGTCTCACCTAATCACCAGCTGGGGCGTGAAGAGCCCCGAGCCGGCGGGCTTCCGTCAGCTCCCGCTCATGCCGCACCGCCCAGTCGACGAGTGCGGACAGCGGCGTCAGCAAGCCTGCGCCGAGTGATGTGAGCCGGTACTCGACACTCGGCGGCGTGGTCGCGTACACCGTTCGCTGAACCAGTCCCCTGGCTTCCAGGTTGCGCAGCGTACGGGTCAGCATCCGCTGGCTGATGCCCTCGATGCTTCGGTGCAGCTCGTTGTAGCGGTGGGCTCGTCTGCCCAACAGTGCCAGGACGAGGAGCGACCAGCGGTCACCGACCAACCGTAGAACGTCCGTGACCGGGCAGCGGTCGTACTCCTCCACCGACACTGGAGTCGGCAGGTAGCTGGCCACCATGGAAGGAACATCGGTGTTCGTAGGGGACATTCAACTGCCTTCTTTCCCCGGCCCCGTACTCGATCGATGATGGTCACTGGTCGGAGTGCGACCACACGGCATGGCCATCGTAGGAGGAGGTCGAGTGCCCGTCACGGTCATCAGTGGTGGCACCGACGGAATGGGACGGGCGTTGCTGCAGGCCCGGCTTGCCCGCGGCGACGACATCATCGCCATCGGAAGCAATCCCGACAAGGGACGAGCGATCGAGGCTTTGTCGACACGCGTCCACTTCGTACGGGCCGATCTCAGCTCCGTCGCGGAGACCCGGAGAGTGATCGGAATCATCAAGGAACGCTGGCCGGCGATAGACGCGCTGGCCCTGTTCGCTAACCGACAGGCCCCTCGGCGGGTCCAAACCGCCGAAGGGCTGGAGCAGACGTTCGCCCTCTACTACGTGAGCCGGTACCTGCTCTGCCACGGGCTTCGGGAGGAACTCGACCGCGCGGACCATCCAGTGATCATCAATGTCGCCGGTGTGGGCATCACCAGAGGCACGATCCACTGGGACGACCTGCAACTGACGTCCCGCTACCGCATGATCGACGCACAGCTTCAGGCGGGTCGCGCCAACGACCTGCTCGGGGTTGACTTCGCCGAGAACTCCGGCTCGCGTTCCCGATACGTCCTCTACCACCCAGGCTTCACCAAGAGCGGCGACCTGACTCCGCTGCCCCCGCTGCTGCGGATGGTGATCAGAGCGGCGGCGGCGTTCGCGCGACCGGTCGAGAAGTCCATCGCCCCCATTGTTGAGTGGATCGACCATCCGCCGACCGCCGCGTTGACCGCGTGCGACCGAGGCAGGCCTGTGCCGCTGTCCAGTCCCACCCTGGATCCTGCGGCTGCCCGCAGGCTCAGCGCCGTCACCGCCGAGCTGCTAGCCCGCCTCACCACGCCGAGCGACGAGTAGCTGGCCATCCGCTGACTCTCGCTGAGATCTCCGCGCAACAAGTCGACCGATGCGCCATCCATCGATACCACGTTCTAGGCCGGTCGGGCTGGCCGGACTTGCGGGCCGGACGATCAGGCTGCCGCGCAGCCGTCTGGTGTCTTCCAGCGGTCCAGTAGTTGACGGTCGGGCCCTGGGTGGCCGGGCCTCCCCGAGGGGCTCGTCAAGGCACGGCCCAAACCCTTGCCACTCACACGGCTTCCGGTCGCAGCTCGCCTCTCTCGCGTTCGACCATCCGAATGGCGATCAAGAGAAGGCCGAGCATGTACAACACCCAGAACGACAGACGGAACAGGGTCGCCGTGCCGTCGACTCGACCTCCCACTTCCAACACCACCATCAGGTGGGATGCGAAGAACAGCATCGCTCCGACGCCGGTCCATGTGTCCAGCATCAGCGCGGTCGTCGCCGTCACGACGAGCAGCATCAGATAGACGAGAGCGAGTAGACGAAGCGCGGGGTCGAGATTGCTCCACGTGACCGCCAGCGCAACAGCCGACACCACCAGGTACAGCACACCGATGGCGGCCTGCCAGCGTCGGCCCCCGTCAGCCGATGAGCGCATGAAGCCAAGCGCCCCGCTCCGCACGAAGAGGATGCCGAGGACGACGTTCGCCGCAGCGAACGCGGCGACGCTCAAGAACAGTCCGTAAGGGCCGATTCCGATCAGACGCGGGTTACCCAGCACGTCTCCCACCCAGCAGAGCAACAGGGCTCCCACCAGAAGCCCCGGCCCACGCGCCCTCCACACCCAGACGGCCAACACTGCAGCCACAAGCCACGTCGAGACGAACGCGAACTGCGGCGGCAAGCCGAAGACGATGAGGGCCAGTTGCGCGAGCATGACCAGCCCGTACGCGACCAGCCACAAGCGGTTCCGAGCCGATGCCACTGGCCGCTGCGAGGGGGTCAGGCTGCTTGCCATGGAACGTTCCCTTGGGGGTGAGGGAGGTCGGTCTGCAGGCGAAGTGACCCGGCCGCCGTTCGCGCCTCGAGACCTCCAACGACGCCACGCTTGGTCGGCACAGTCTAGGAGACCCAGTGGATGGGGCCATCGTCATCCGGGCGTTGCGTCATCTGGAGACGCGTGGCCGAGGCAACAGCACCGGACACCTCGTCGGATCATGCCGATGATCCGGTCTCCTGTTGCAGGCCAGCCTCGCCGCGTCGTTGAGTCCTCTCGCCGGTGGACGCCTGCACAGCTTCCGGATACGGCGCAGTCCGATGGGGGAGGGGCCTGGCGCTTCCCGGCCATCGCGGTGGTGAACATGACCGCGACGTGCTACAGCGCGTCGCGGGTCACCAGGATCCGAAGGTCACGGCCGGGTATCTGGACCCAATCAGCGTGCGGTGCTCGAAGCAGGTACGGCGTCCTCGGACCGGTGGTTCCTTGTCCGGTCCCCGGACGTCGACTCCCGGCGTGATCGGTGGATGCGGATCACGGCCCTGAACCCGGCCACTGACCTGGCCGCATGGCTCCGAGTGATCTTGTCGGGCTGGCCGGATTTGAACCGACGACCCCTTGACCCCCAGTCAAGTGCGCTACCAAGCTGCGCCACAGCCCGTTACCCGGCACCAGCTCCCGGGCCGGTTGGAACCTTATCGTAGTCAGGCCTCGCACCGAGCACCGGCTCGCCCGATCTCGCGCGCCAGGATGCGCCGCTCCCCACGGGTGCGTCGCTCCGCTCACGCGCCCGCGTCGACGACGGCCGCCGTGGCGGTGAGCCGGAAACCCGGACGAATCGGACCACGAGCGGTCCGCCGCAGACCGTGGCCCCCTGCGAGAGCGTCGCCCGGGCGGACGCAGCCCGGTACGCGGCCGACCTACCGCTTGCGTCGCCGTTGGCGGATCCTCATCGAGATCTGGATCGGCGACCCGGCGAAGCCGAACTCCTCGCGCAGCCGGCGCTCCAGGAACCGGCGGTACACCGGCTCGAGGTAGCCGGTGGTGAAGAGGACGATCTTCGGCGGCGAGGTCTGCGGCTGGGTGCCGAACAGGATTCGCGGCTGCTTGCCCCCGCGCACCGGGTGAGGGTGAGCGGCCACCAGTCGGCCAAGGAACGCGTTCAGCTCCGCCGTCGGGACCCGCGTCGACCACCCTTCCAGAGACGTCTCGATGGCCCGGACCAGCCGATCGACGTGCCAGCCGGTGAGAGCGCTGAGGTTGACGCGGGGCGCCCAGCGGATCCGGAGCTGTCGGTCGAGCTCCTTCTCCAGGCGAAGTCGGCGTTCCTCGTCCACCAGGTCCCACTTGTTGAAGGCGAGGACCAGCCCGCGCCCGGCCTCCACCACGTTCGAGATGATCCGCAGATCCTGCTCGGACAGCGGCTGGGCCGCGTCGAGCAGGACGACGACGACCTCGGCCCGGTCGATCGCCGCGGCCGTGCGCAGGCTCGCGTAGTACTCGTGCCCGGACGCCTCCCGCACCCTTCGCCGGATCCCGGCGGTGTCGATGAAGCGCCAGACCTTGCCGCCCAGCTCAACAAGCTCGTCGACGGGGTCAACCGTCGTGCCGGCCACGGCGTCGACGACGACCCGCTCCTCACCCGCCAGCCGGTTCAGCAGGCTGGACTTGCCGACATTGGGCTTGCCGACCAGTGCGACACGGTGCGGCCCGCCCTCGGCTGGCTCCCGCCGCCGCGGGGCCTCAGGGAGCACCGCGAAGATCGCGTCGAGGAGGTCACCGCTGCCACGACCGTGCAGTGCCGAGACCGGGTGTGGCTCACCCAGGCCGAGGTTCCACAAGGCCGCCGCGTCCGCCTCACCCCGGACGTCATCGGCCTTGTTCGCGGCGACGATCACAGGCTTGCCCGCCCGACGGAGGATCCGGACCACGGCCTCGTCGATGTCGGTCGCCCCCACGGTGACGTCGAGGACGAAGACCACGACGTCAGCCGCGGCCACGGCGAGCTCCGCCTGGGCCGCCACGCGCGCCATGAACCCTTTCGCGTCGGGGTCCCAACCACCGGTGTCAACCAGGGTGAAGCGCCGGCCACGCCACTCCGCGTCGTAGGCCACCCGGTCGCGGGTCACCCCGGGGACGTCCTCGACCACCGCGGCCCGACGGCCGAGGATCCGGTTGACCAACGTGGACTTGCCGACGTTCGGACGCCCGACGACCGCGACCACCGGCACGTCCTCGGCGACGCCGCCACGGTCATCGAGCTGCGCGCCTTCCTCGACGAACTCGAACTCGCCGAACTCCGCCAAGTCGTCCATCGTCACGAGACGTCCTTCGTGTGTTGACCCGCGTCACTCGCCACGGTTGGGCCAGGTCCGGGCCCGCCCCGCGAGACAGGCCCGGGGAGAGCCTGTCCCGTCTTCTCGCAGGCGTAACCAACGTGGGCCATCAGCCATTTCTGCAACCAGCGTGCCTGCTCTCGGACCACGGCCTGACGCCGGGGCCAGGGCGTCAGATCCAGCCGTACGGGAGGGCCGAAGACGACGTCGAGCCGCGTTCGCGGCCTGGGCACCGACCCCACCGGACGCCCGGGCTGACGGGTGCCCAGACAGGCGACGGGAACGATGGGAGCGCCGGTGCAGAGCGCCAGGTAGGCGACCCCTGGCTTGATCCTCGAGAAGTCGCCGGCGCCGCGGGTGCCCTCCGGGTAGATCGCCAGGACGTCCCCACGCTCGAGCACCGCCAAGCACGCCTTGACGGCGGCGATGTCCACCGCCTGGCGGTCGACCGGGATCTGGCCGATGGCCCGCAGCGCCCGGCCGACCACACCGCGGAACATCTCCTGCTTGACGAGCGCGTGGACGGGCCGGCGCACGGCGGCCCACACGAGCGGACCGTCGAGGAAGCCGACGTGGTTGGCCGCCAGGATCACCGGACCCGACTCGGGCACGTGGTGAGCGTCGTGGACGCGAACCTTCCACGTCGTGCGCACCACCCGGGAGCCGAACGGCCGGACGAGCCGCAGAACCCGACGCGACGGCCCGTCCTCGGCTCGCCAGTACGGCTGAACCACCATCCCGGTCATCGCTGGCCGCAGGCGCCCACCCGCTCGTTGGCGAGCGCGCAGATCTTGTCGATGACCTGGTCGAGGTCCAGGTCAGTGGTGTCCAAGACGACGGCGTCGGAGGCCTTCATCATCTGCTTGGAGTCGAGCCGGTCGCGCCGCGCCATCTCCCGCCGGGTGAGGTCCACCTCGACCCGCATCCCCGCGAGGCCCTCAGCGGCCCGCCGGCGCGCGCGGACGTCCTCGTTCGCCGTCAAGAAGACTTTGACATGCGCCTGGGGCGCGACGACCGTGCCGATGTCCCGGCCTTCGACGACGATTCCGCCGTCGCCGATGAGCTCGCGCTGACGGGCGATCAGCCGCTGCCGAACGGCTGGTACGGCCGACACCAGGCTGACGGCGTTCGTCACCTCGCGGGACCGGATGGGACGCGAGACGTCGATACCGTCGACGGTCACCCGCGGCGCCGTGGGGTCCGTGTCGACCTCGATGACCGGCTCACCGCAGCGAGCGGCGAGCGTGTCGGCATCGTCGACCGCCACGCCGGCGTGCAGAGCCCACCAGGTGACGGCGCGGTACATCGCTCCGGTGTCGAGGTAGCGCAGGCCGAGCCGCCGTGCGACGCCTCGCGCCGCGCTCGACTTGCCGGACCCGGATGGTCCGTCGATGGCCACCACGATCCGGCGCAGGTCCGCGTCGTCGGCTGCTTCCACCTTCGTCTCCTCCTCGGCGTCGATCGGAGGCTACCTGTGGACGTCCCATCCATGCCGCGCCAGGGCCTCCAACAGTGGCGAGACGGCGTCGGGGTGGACGGCGAGCTGCACCAGGCCGGCCGGCGCACCGGGACTGTGGTCGATCCGGACGTCTTCGATGTTGATCCCAGCGGAGCTGACGTCGGAGAACAGCCGCGCCAGCTCGCCGGGACGGTCCGGCAGCAGCACCGTCACGGAGACGAAGGTCTCTGGACGCTTGCCGTGCTTGCCGGGCAGCCGTCGCACGCCGGTGACGCCGCGCTCCAGGAAGCGGCGGACCTCCCTGCCCGCGTACTCCGACGTCTCCCCCTTCTCCAGCGCCACCGCCACGCGATGCAGGCTCTCCGCGGCCTCGTGCAACAGGCGCGCGACCGGCCCGGCGTTCGCGGACAAGATCTGGCTCCACAGGCTCGGGTCGCCCGCCGCGATCCTCGTCACGTCCCGGAGTCCCTGTCCGGCGAGGGCGAGCTGTCCTTCGGAAGCCGTGGTGAGCAGGCCCGCGACGACGGAAGAGGCCACTTGCGGCACGTGCGACACCAGTGCGACAGCCTCGTCGTGCTCGGTGGAGCTCATCCGGACGACGAGCGCGCCGCAGAGCCGCGCCAACTCCTCCACTATCTCCACCGCCTCCGGCCGAGATCGTGGATGCGGTGTCACGGCCCACGCCCGGCCGTCGAAGAGGTCGGCGCGCGCGGCCAGCGGCCCGGACTGTTCACTCCCCGCCATGGGATGGCCGCCGACGTAGCGGTCGAGCCACTGTGGCGCGCGAGCCGAGACATCGGCGAGGACCGCCGCCTTGACGCTGCCGAGGTCGGTCACGACGGCGCCCGGGTAGCGCTCCAACGCCTCGGCGATGACAGCGCCCAACGCGGCCGGCGGAACACCGACGATCACGAGGTCAGGCGCCTGGTCGGGCTGCCGCACGCCCTCGTCGACCGGGGTGCCGGCGCCGAGGCCCACCGCCAGTCGAAGGTGGTGCGGGTTCGCGTCCTCGAGGAACACCTCCACGCCACGCCGACGTAGAGCCAGCGCCACCGAGGTGCCCATCAGCCCGGTGCCGATGACGTGGACGCGGTGGGGACGTGTCACGCTCGCTCCCCGCCAGCGGCTCTCGCGCCGGCCGCTTCCCCGCTCTCCGTCCCGGCCACGCCGGTGCGGCCCTCAGGCGCGGCGTCCGGCTCGTCCGGCGCGGCGTAGACGTGGGTCAGGTCACGTCGGAGGACGGCCGCGCCGTGGAGGTAGACGTGGGTGATCTGGTCACGAGTCAGGTCAGTCTCGACATGCGCCAAAAGTCGGACGACGCGGGGCATCGAGCCTTCGATCTCGAGCTCGCGAGCGCAGAGCAGCGGCACGTCGGTCATGCCCATGAGCCGCGCGGCGTAGGCGGGGAACTCCGAGCGCACATCCGCGGTCGCGGTAAAGATGATGCTGATCAGGTCGTCGTTGGTGAGGGCGTTCCTGCGCAGCACCTCTCGAACCAGCTCGGCCACCCGCTCCAGGAGGTGCTCGCGCTCGTCGACCTCGAGCTGGGTCGCGCCACGTACCGCCCGAACCGCCACCGTCGTGTCTTCCCTTTCCCTACCGTCCGGCCCGTCCGACGCTCGGGCTCACCTTAGAGGCCGACCACCGGGGTGGGCGATCCGCCCCATCGGGCCCAGCGATCACAGGGCTACCCATCCCGAGCGCACCTGCCAGTGTCGGCCGGCCTCGAGGTGGGCGACGATGGCCCGCTCGAGGGTGGTTCGCCGCGGCAGCTGGTCGATGGTGGGATCGATCATCCGGAAGACGAACTGGAACACATCCTTGTCGCCGTCGCGACCGCCCGGGATCAGGTGGAAGCGCCGCTGGAACCGCACGATGTTCGAGTCCTCCGGGAGGTACTCGGCGAGCTGCGGGTCGAGCAGCCACGACGTGCACACAGCGTAGCGGTACCGCTCCTCCGGGAAGTAGCGGTCGTAGAACTCCTTCGCCCGACGGAACGACTCGTCGCACGCCTCCGGCGTCATCGGACCCGATTCCGGGATATGGACGCCGAGCGCCGTGTCGCCCTTCCGGAACGGCGCCCCGCTCGCCTTGATCGCGTCCTCGTCGAACGTGATCCGGCCGCGGTTGAACTGCAGCCGACCCATGTCGTAGATGAGGCCGCGGAAGTGCAAGGAGAACCAGAACTGCACGTCGAGACCCCCGCGGCCGTGGATCCGGCGGTAGATCGCGATCTGGCGGCCCAGGTCAGCCAAGGTCGCCCAGCTGACGTCCTCCGGAATGCCGCGCTTCTCGTGGTAGCGCAAGACCGCCGGAACCGTGGCGAGGAAGACGTGCACGTAGAAGAACCGGCCCTTGGCGCCGAGCTCGGCGGGCAGGTTCGGCCACCGCAGCCACGACGCGTCCAGGTCACCCATGCTCGCCACGAGCATCTGGTGGCAGCGCTGGAGCAGCCACCACAGCTCCGGGTCCGTCTCGGCGCTGATCCGAGTCGCGCGAATCTCGGCGGCGTCATCCGGGCGTACCGCGAGCCGATCGAGCAGCCCGTCCAGCTCGGACAGGCTCGGAAGCTGAACCTCCACCTCCGGTGGACCGACCCGGTCCAGCTCCTCCACCCACGTGGTGTACTCCTCACCCGAACCAAGCCAGGCCACGATCGTCGCGGCGTCCAGCTTTGCGTTCACGAACCCGCCTTCCCGTCGACACCCAGCTGAGCCATCAGGTGGTCGCCGTCGGAGGACACCCAGTACTCCGCGACCTTCCCGTTGGCCAACCGAACCAGATCCATGCCCGAGAATGCCACCCGGGTGCCGACGGGTGCGGTCGCCCCTGGGATCCCACCGCGGTAGGCGCCCGCGAAGATCCAGCGCGCCGCCACGAGGTCGCCGTCGGCGACCGGCCCCTGGTCGATCGTGACCGCCACGTCATCGAAGAGAGCCGTGCTCTGCTCGATGAGCGTGACGATCGCCGCGGGCCCGTGCTGATCGGGTGCACCACCGCGGTGCCTGACGAAGTCCGGCGCGACGACCTCGGTCGCCAACGCCGGCAGGCGCTCGGCTGGCGCGTGCCACAGCTCCAGCAGGAACCGTCGGTACAGGTCGCGTGCGGCGTCCATGCTCATCCCGCCAGGTTAACCAGTGCACCACGACCGCGGATGCCCACGAAGGTGCGCGGCGAGGAGGAACCCGTGTGACGGCGCGGAGAAACCCGCGTGACACTGTGAGGTCGCGCGGGCAGGATGGCGAGTCGTGGCTCCGACGTTCGTGCCGTCCCTGCAGCTGAACGGCGCCTTCTACCGCGAGGTCGTCGCCCCACTGGTCGCAGCCTGGCCACACGCCGCCGCCCTGCTCGGCTGGGGCTCGGACGTGCTCGGCTACGACACGGAGCGGTCCACCGACCACGGGTGGGGACCGAGACTGCTCGTCTTCGTCGAGCCACCCCATGTCGAAGCGGTCCGCCGCGCCGTCGACCAGGGCTTGCCCGAGTCGTTTCGCGGCTGGCCGGTTCGCTACGGCTGGGACGACGAACCCGTGCGGCACCACGTGGAGGTCCTACCCCTCGGGGAGTGGCTGGTCGACCAGCTCGGCGTCGATCCGCGCGCCGGCCTCGCGACCGTCGACTGGCTCGTCATCCCGCAGCAGAAGCTGCTGGGCGTGGTTCGCGGATCGGTGTACGCCGACCCGACCGGTGAGCTGGAGGCCGTCCGCCGACGGCTCGCCTGGTATCCCCGCGACGTCTGGCTGTGGATGCTGGCCTCCCAGTGGCGCTGGATCAGCCAGGAGGAGGCCTTCGTCGGCCGAGCCGCCGAGGTGGGGGACGAGCTGGGCTCGCGGCTCATCACCGGTCGGCTGGTCCGGGCCCTCATGCGCCTGGTGTTCCTGTTGGAACGGCGCTACTGGCCCTACGAGAAGTGGTTCGGCACGGCGTTCGCCGAGTTGGAGGCGGCGACGACGCTCACGGAGCCGCTCGCCCAAGCGGTCGGCGCACCCGACATCGCCAGCCGGGAGGACGCGCTGGTGCGTGCCTACGAGGCGGTGGCGGCTCGGCACAACACCCTCGGTCTCACCGAGTGGGTCGACCCGACGCCACGCCGCTTCCACAACCGGCCCTACCGGGTGCTCATGGCCGATCGGTTCGCCGAGGCGTGCGTTGCCGCCATACGCGACCCGACGCTGCGAGACCTGCCTCTCGTCGGATCCGTCGACCAGTTCGTCGACTCGACCGACGTCCTGGCCATGGTGCGGCGAAGCGGCCACCTGCGCGCCTTCTACGACGCCCTACGCCGGTCGCCGTCCTGACCTCGCGACCCTTCGCTGTGTCGGATGGCGATCGCACCAGGCGCCCTAGACCTGGACCACGGGAAGGAACTCGGCGAACTCCGCGAGGAAACGGTCGACCATCGCGACCTCCTCGGCGTCCAGATGGTGAGCCGGCGCCCGGCAGTGCGCGTCGGCGAAGAGCCCTCGACGGACCGAGATGAGCTTCTCCGCCGCCACGATCAGCTCGACGCCGGACATCCAGTAGGAGATGTAGGGCAACAGCCTTCGGTGCAGTTCCAGCGCCCCGTCGAGGTCGCCCGACTCGAACCGCCGCCAGATCTCGACGTAGATCTCGACGAAGGAACATCCGGGTTGGACACCCACGGCACCACGCCGAAAGGCGTCAGGCAGCTGCACACCGGCGTACCCCACGATCGAGGGCAGCGGCGGGTCGAGTGCACGCAACGCCGCGATGAGCGCACCCGGCGGGGTCGACTCGACCTTGACCAGCCGTAGGTTCGGATGCGTCCGCGCGATCTCGCCGATCGTCGACGCGTCGAGGCTGGTGCCGGTCTGGTGCGGCGCGTGCTGCAGGACGACCGGCGTCGGCGCCACCGCCTCGAGGACCGCGCACACATGTGCCCGCACCGCCGCCACGGAAGGATTGAGGAAGGACGGCGGCAGCAGGTTGATCGCGTCCGCGCCCATCTCGACGAGTCGGCGGGCGTGGTCGACGGCCAGTTTGGTGGCGTGCTCCTGGACGGCGAGGATCACCACGACGGTTTGATCGTCGTCGCCGTGCCGCTTCACAACGTCGAGCAGGATGCCGCACAGCCGCCACCGCTCCTGCTCCGACAGCTTGTGGAACTCCGAGGCGAACCCTGGGAACATCACGCCGCTGATGCCGGAGCGCGACACGTGCCGGACGACCCGCTCGAAGCCGCGGTCGTCCACCTCGCCGGCCGCGGTGAACGGAACCTCCAGCACCGGCGAGACACCACGCAGGGGCGCGGCGGCATCCGCTGGCGTCGACGGTGACGTCGTTCTCGTCCGGGCGCTCGACGACATCCTCACCTCGCAGGGGTTGGGCCAGTGCAGGACAGTGGCTGGACGGAGATCCTCGTCCGCACCACAGAATCGAGAACCACGCGATTTCCCCGTGAGCGTCTGGCCTGTCGCGCGGAGGTGGCCGTGGCCCGTCTCAGCCGAAGGATCCTGCCCGTCGTCGGGGCGAGCGTCGTGGTGGCTCTCGCCTCCCTGCAGCCCGCGACCGCGACGCCGCCGACGGTGACGTCCACCACGGTCTCCTCCTCGCACAGCGACAACGGACGCACCTGCTCTCCCACGCGACCACCCGGCTCGGGTTGGCGGCTCTCCTGGCACGACGAGTTCGAGGGGAAGGCGTTAGACCGCACCAAGTGGAACACCGTCATGGACTTCCCCGGTCGGGCGGGCGGCCACTACCACAACGAGAACTACGGCAGCTACGCGCTCGAGGAGAACATCGTCCTCCGCCATGGCCGGCTCCACCTGATCACGAACGACGAGCCGGTCGTGGGGGACGACCCGCCAGGCGTCTATGACTACTCCGAAGGCTTCATCTCCTCCCACGACAAGTTCTTCCAGGCCTACGGCTACTGGCAGATCTGCGCGCGTTTCCCCGCTGGACGCGGACTCTGGCCCGCCTTCTGGCTGGTGCCGCAGGACCGCACCTGGCCGCCAGAGTTCGACGTCGCCGAGTGGTTCGGCGGCATCGACGGCATGCATCAAGGCATCGCGTCGGGCACCTGGCCGGATGTGCGCTGGGACAGTCACTGGACCTACGACCCGGCGCCCACGACCGGATGGCACACCTACGCGCTGCTGTGGGAGCCAGGCCGCGCGGTCTTCTCCATCGACGGCCATGTGACCGCGACGTTCGAGGGATCCTTCGTCCCCGACAAGCCGATGTACGTCGTTCTCAACAGCGGCGTCTGGGTCAATGACGACCGCGGCGGCCCTCCGGACGCCACGACGGTGTTCCCCAACGTCTTCGAGGTCGACTACGTGCGCGTCTACAGTCGGGGCGATCTTCCCACTGGGCGCTGACTTCCCGGCCGCCCCTCCGAGCCTGCCGGGGGATCGCCTGAGCGCGCCGTGGCGGGCTCTGTGAGAATCGGCGCGTGCAGTGGTGGCAGCTCGTCGTCGGCGTGGCGCTCGCGGGCGCTCTCGCGCTCTTGGCCTGGAGGGCCGCTCGCATGCGGCGGAGGAACGTCGAGGCGTTGCTCAGCAAGCACGGATGGAGCAGGGTGCCCGAGGACCCCACGCTCGTCGATCGCTGGCGCGGGGCACCGTTCGGCCAGGGAACCAACCCTCGGGCGACCAACGTCATCTCCGGCGCCTACCGCGGACACGCTGTGCTGGCGTTCGACTACTCCTACGAACGACGTCACCCCGCTGGGGGTACCGTGCGCGACGTCTACGCCGTCTTCGTCGTGCGCCTACCACGCGCGGTCCCGTCCCTCGAGCTCACGCCACAAGGGCTGGCGGACCGAGGTCAACGACTCCTCGGACAAGCCGACGTGACGGTGGGAGACGAGGAGTTCGACAGAGCGTTTCGCATCCGGTGTCACGACGCCGGTGCGGCGGCTCTCTTGCGGCCCGAGCTTCGCCGCCGCCTCCTTCAGGGCGGGAGACGGCCCTACCGCTTCGTCGGCGACGCGGTGCTCACCTGGGAGCTCGGCCCGATCGACAAGTATGCGCTCAACGCGACGTGGATTGAGCAGGTCTTCGACGTGCTGGTGGACCTCGCGGGCTGGCTGCCGCCGGATGTCGACCGACCACGGGTCACCTGACGCCGTGAGCGACCTCCGCCTCGGAGCGCGAACGGCCCCGGCTAGAGTAGGCCGCCGCTTGACACGCGGTGAGGCACCGGAAGGGGGCTGCTGTGAGCGGGGGCGACCGCCGTATCACGCGGGATCTCATTCGGAACATCGGCGACCAGATCGCTGCGAACACTCGGGAGCCGCTGCAGAAGGCTCTCGACCAGGCACGCGAGGCGCAGAAGGTTCAGATCGCCAACTACACCGCGGTCGAGCACACGTACGCCGGGGCCTACATCGCGGCGGTCGAGTTCGTGACCCAGGACTGGGACACCAAGATCAGTGACGCTCAAGACGTCCAGTCGGCCATCCGCCACCTGGCCGACAACTGGAACGAGGCCGAGCAGAAGAGCACGTTGAAGACCGACTGATCCCCGCCGAGGCCTTCAAGACCGACCCGACATCGACTGGAGACGTTGCCCGTGAGTGGTGCTCTCGAGTACTTCCGGCCCTCCACGACGACCGGCGACTACTGGGAGCCGATGACCAGCGCCGACTACAGCAACCCGGCCGAGGCTGTCGTCGGCATCCTGACGCCGGGCGCGGCGATGGCGCAGGCCGCCTGGGCCATGATGCTCACCGCGTCATTCGCCTTCCCCACCGCCATTCCCCTGGTGCGCGAAGCGGTCCTTGCGCAGACCGACACCCAGGCGATGGGGCAGGCCTGCGTGGCACTGTTCCGCTCCGGGAACTTCGGCGCCCAAGCGGCCGACGAAGTGAGACGACAGCTCGACCGGATCGACGACGACGTCTGGCAGGCCGACGATCGCGAGGCGTTCGAGGGCAAGGCGCAGGACTACATCAAGCGCATTGGCCTCACCCAGATGGTCTGCCTCATGACGGGCACCTTCACGATCATCTTGACGTTCCTGATCTTCATCCTGATCACCGTCCTCTTCGCTTTCGCTGTCGCGTTGTTCGCGCTCGCCATCGCCTTCTGGGTGGCGATGGCGTTGCTCCCCTGGTCGCTGGGGTGGGGACTGCAGGTGGAGATGTGGGGCAACCGCCTGGCGACCATGTGCCACACCTTCGTCAAGGGCTTCAACACCGCCCTTACGGCCATGCAGCACGCTTGGGCCGGCATCCTCGGCGCCCTCACGGGCCTGAGCGTCGTCACCCAGATCTTCCTCGGAGGAGGCCTGCAGACGGTCATCGACCTCGGCCAGGCCTTGGTCAGCGGGCTCGACGACGCGGCGCGCGGATACATCCAGCGGTTCGAGAACAACCTCACCGCCAAGTACGGCGCGAGGTCGCCGTGGGCCGGAGGCTCGGTCCTGCACGGAAGCCCGTGGTTCAGCGACACCTGGGGAAACCCGGAGAGCGGACCGTTCGGCGACGTCGACTGGGGCACGCAGCACGCGACTGCCTGACCTCGGCCAACCCACGGACACGTAAGGACCGGCAATGTTTGGGTTCGATGACCTCCCCGACTTCTCCCTTCGCGACCCGGCACAGATCGAACTGGCGCAGCGGGATCAGATGGGTCGCTTGCAGGAGCTGCAGGAGCGAATCAAATCGCTCGTCGGCCGCGCGGAGAGTGAGGACGGCCGCATCAGCGTGGCGTACTCGGAGCCTCGCGGCGTGCACGACCTGCAGCTCGACCCCCGCGCGCTCCGCATGCCGTCGGAGGACCTCGCGGCGACCATCGAGCGGCTCGTCAACGAGGCACGCGACGACTTCCGACGCCAGACCGCCGAGGTCGCGCAGGAGACCTTCGGATCCACGATGAATCCTCAGAACCTCGTGGCCAACCTCCCGCAGATGGAAGCCAACCTCGGCGAGATCCTGCAGGCCGCCAAGGAGTCGAGCAATCAGATCGCACAGATGGCTCAGCGGCTCCTGGCCGCCTTCCCGGACCGGGGACGCCGCGACGGCTGAGGATCAGCTTTCGAGCCGGTTCCTCCACGCCCTCGCCACTGTGCCGAGAGTCAGTCGAGCACAGCGCGTCATCCCCGGGCCGGATCGTTGAGTGCGGCCGCACCGGCCAGTCGCTCGTAGCGGGACGTGACCCACGCGATGGCCCGGAGGTTTCGTTCGTAGCCGGCCGGGTCAGGCACCCAGCCGAACAGACACCATCGGGCACTGCCGACCAGGACGGTTGAAGAGGAGCGGCGCGACGGCGACTCGCTCGCGCTCGGTCAACGGGTAGGCCGCGTGGTAGCCGGCGACGTAGGACCGAGCACGGCGACCATGGCGTCCGGGTCGCCCTCGTCGATCTGGGCCCGGAGCCGAGTGGCGAGGTACTCGCTGAGGTCACGAAGACGCGGCCCGAGACGAGGCGCTCGGCGGGCACGTCCGACTACAGCGCCTTGGCCAGCTCGACGAGCCGATCGGCCAGCCGGTCGACCAGGTGGTCGAGCCACTCCCGTCCCATTTCGGCGGTGGCCCGGGCCGGCTCGTCGGTGAACCCGCCCTGCTCGTGCCAGGAGGCTTGCCGATGAAGCTCGATCCCGTCGACGGCCGGGACGGACGGCACGTCGACGCGTTCGGTCCGCTCCCCCACCCAGTGGGGCGCGACCGCGAGCACGAGCGAGGTCTCGAAGCCACCCGCGTGCCCGGGGAGCGGCGTTCCCCGCAGGTCCGCCTCGGTCGCGGCGTCCCAGTAGTCGAGGTAGCCCACCGCGATCGGGTAACGGACGGATGCCGCCGCGGCCGCCGCCGAGCAGATGCCGCGGTTGCCGCCGTGCCCGTTGACGATCACCAGGCGGCGCCCGCCGCACCGGGCAATGGATCGGATCACGTCCACCAGGACGTCCAGCAACGTCTCCGCCCGCAAGGAGAGCGTGCCTCCGAACGGGAGATGGTGATCGGAGGCACCGAACGGCAGCGTGGGCGTCAGGACGAGCGGACGTGGCGAGGAAGCGGCGGCACGGGCAGCCGCGCGGCTCGCCGCGGTCTCGGCGAGGAGCGCGTCGGTTCCCGTGGCCAAGTGGGGGCCGTGCTGTTCGGTCGCGCCCACCGGAAGCACCACGAGAGCGTCGGGCAGCACGGCACTCAGTTGCTCCCGGGTCTGCTCGTGCCAGCGGATCACGTCCATCCCACGCACTCCCCCTCAGTCGTTGCCGCCTCGCCGTCGCTTCGGCGGCCCATCATCGTTCTGTCCGTCGCGCTCGCCCCATCGACCGTCCTCCCCAGGGAGCTTCAGGAGGTCCGCGAGCGGACCCCTCACCTCGAGGTCACCCTTGTCGCGGGCCTTCCGCAGGTCGCGGAGCAGCCTGACGACCTCCTTGCGTGCCTTCCCCTCCCGGCCCTCGTCGAGTGCCTGGAGCGCGTCGTCGACCCGGTCCCGGAGCTTGTCCACGACGTCGCGGTCCGCCCCCGTCGTCGCCAGCAGGGCGAGCGCGGCATCCAGGCGACGCAGCCAGGTGTAGGTGCCGATCTCAGGTACCGGCGTCGTCGCCTGGCTGAGGGGAGTCGGTGGAGGTGTCGAGGAGGGACTGGGCGTGTCAGTCGGGGCTGGACTCGCCGACTGACCGACGCCGGAGGAGGGTCGCGCGGTCTCCCCCGCCGAGGGCGTCTGTGGCGCCCCCAGTCCCGGAAGCACCGTGCCCGGAAGGAGCGTGGCGAGCGCCACCAGACCCGCGACAGCGGCCGCCACGACCACCCACGGCAGCCAGCGGCGCCGACGCCCTGTGCCCTCCCCAGCCCGGATGTCCACCGTCAGTGGTCGGGTCGGATCACCGACCTCCCCACCCGAACCGGCAACGCTGTGCGAACCGCCGAGCCCGCCCGGGTCTTGGGTGCCCACGCTCGCCCGGGGGCTCAGGACGACGGTGGGCGCCCGCGACCCGGCGAGGAGAGCGGTCCGGACCTGGGCGGCGTCGCGGGGACGCTCGTTGGGATTCTTCGCCAGCAGCGCGAGCACCAGTGCTTCGAGGTCGGGGGGAACGTCCGCACGCAGCCGGGAGGGAGGCTCCGGCGGCGTGTGCACGTGGGCGTAGATCACCTCGGTCACACCACCGGTGAACGGTGCCCGTCCGCAGAGCAGCTGGTAGATCACGCATCCCAGGGCGTAGAGGTCGGTGCGAGCGTCGGCTTCCTGGCCGCGCGCCTGCTCCGGCGCGAGGTAGGCCGCCGTGCCGACGACCGTCCCGGTACGGTGAGCCGCGTGGACGCCTCGTCGAGCACCCGCGCGATCCCGAAGTCGAGGATCTTCAGAGCACCCTCGCGCGTCCGGAACAGGTTGCTCGGCTTGATGTCGCGGTGCACCACCCCGGCCGAGTGCGCGGCGTGCAGCGCGCTCGCCGCCTGCGCCGCCAGGTCGCGGACTTCCTCGACGGGGAGTGGCCCGCGTTCGTGCAGCTCCTCCGCGAGCGTGCGTCCGTCGAGCAGCTCCATGACGAGGTACGGTCGGCCCGACCAGTCGCCGACGTCGAAGATCGCGACGACATTGGGGTGGTTGAGCTGTGCGGCGGCGCGGGCCTCGCGAATGAAGCGTCGCCGGTCGGCGGGCTCGTTGACCCCGGCGAGCAAGAGCTTGACCGCGACCTGGCGACCCAGCGTGGTGTCGTAGGCCCGCCAGACCTCACCCATCCCGCCGGTGTTGAGCAGCTCGTCGAGCCGATAGCGCCCGACGGTCGTTCCCGGCCTCGTCGCACTCACGCTCATCGCAGTCCCTGGTCCACCGTCCGCCGAGAACGGAGCCGCGTGGTGCGGCGTTCCGTCGTCCCAGCCCTCAGGTAGGCCCCGAGCCTAACGGGGCACAGCCTCCTCGCGTCGTCCGGCAGTCCGCACCGGCGCAACAGGCGCGGGCTCACAGACCCACGGCGTCCAGGAGCTGACCGAGCTCTCGCCGGGTCAGCGGTCGGGTTTCGCCTGGTCGCAGGTTGCCGAGCTTGACCGGTCCGATCGCGGTCCGCGCCAACCGACGAACAGGATGGCCCACCTCGGCGAGCATGCGGCGCACGATGTGCTTGCGGCCCTCGTGGAGGACCAGCTCCACCATCGCCCGGCGGCCCACCTGCTGCAGCACTCGGAACGAGTCGACGCGAGCCGGGCCGTCCTCCAGCTCGATTCCGGCGCGCAGCATGCGACCGACCCGGGCTGGCACCGGGCCAGGAACCTCGGCCACGTAGGTCTTCGGAACCTCATAGGACGGATGCGCCATCCGGTGCGCGAACTCGCCGTCGTTGACGAGCAGGAGGAGCCCCTCCGTGTCGGTGTCCAGCCGCCCCACGTGGTAGAGCCGCTCCTTACGGTCGCGGACCAGGTCGCCGAGACACGGCCGTCCCTGAGGGTCGCTCATCGTGCTCACCACACCGCGAGGCTTGTTGAGCGCGAGGTAGACCTTGCTCACGTCGACCGGGACGCGTTCCCCGTCGACGCGGACGACGTCACGGGACGGGTCGACACGGGTACCCAGGATCGTGACGACCTGGCCGTTGACCTCGACCCGTCCCGCCCGGATGAGGTCCTCGGCGGCGCGACGGCTGGCCACCCCGGCCTGCGAGAGCACCTTCTGCAGACGGACACCCGTGGGCTGGTCCTCGGTTTGCCGGTCAGTTGGCTCGTTCATGCCCCCGGTCTCTCCCACGACACAGCTTGGGCGTCGGTGTTCTCAACACGCGTCCCACTGACGGCGGCTGCGTCGGCGCCATCCGCCTCGGCACCACCTGCTCCGGCGGTCCGTTCCTCGCCGCCACCGCCATCGTCCACGCGAGGCTCCACGCCGGCCGCGTCGGTCTCAGAAGCGCCCCCGCCGTCCACGCGCACTTTGCTCTCGTCGCTCTCTACCTCCGACGACACGGTCGGCTCCGAACCGTCGGACCCGCCAGCACCCGGCACACCGACGTCGGTGGCGGCGGGAGCAATCGCTTCCTCCTGCTCCACCTCGTCGACCTCAGGCAGGTAGGGCGCCAAGCTCGGCAGCTCGTCGAGCGACCGAAGCCCCAGACGCTCCAGGAAGTACGAGGTCGTCCGGTACAGGGTCGCGCCGCTTTCCCGATCGGTCCCAGCCTCCTCGATGAGGCCCCGGGCCAGGAGGGTGCGCACGACGCCGTCGCAGTTGACACCACGGATGGCCGACACCCGAGCCCGGCTGACCGGCTGCTGGTACGCGACCACGGCCAGCGTCTCCAGGGCAGCTTGGGTGAGCTTGGCCTGCTGGCCATCGAGGACGAAGCGCTCGACGATCTCCGCGTACTTCTCGCGGGTGTAGAAGCGCCAGCCGCCCCCAACCTGCCGAAGCTCGAAGCCGCGTCCCTCGGCGGTGTAGGACTCGGCCAGCTTCTGGAGGGCCTCTTCCACCTCCGGTACGGGTCGGTCGAGCACCTGCGCGAGGGTGATCGCCGGAAGTGGCTCGTCGACCACCATCATGATCGCCTCGATGGGTCCGAAGAGATCGTCGGGCATCGTGACGTCGAGGCCGTCCGCCTCGGCTTCGCGAGCACCGGAGTCGTCGGTGTCCTCGGCCGCCCCAGCACCCTCGGCCGCCCCAGCGGCCTCGACCGCGGCGTCGGCGCGCACGTCCGCAGCACCCGAGGCCTCGGCCCACACGTCGTCGGCCGACTGCTCCGTGCCAGCGCTCTCGGGCACCTCACGCTCACCTTCCGTCACGACACCTCTCCCGTTCGCTGCTCCTCCGTCACGGGCTCCTCGTGACCATCCTGCTCCGGAGGCGAGTCCTCCGACGATCCCGGTCGAGCCTCCGAGTCGTCGCCGGTGGAGTCCGGGCCGTCGTCCTCATCGAACTCGTCCCCGACCGAGATCTCTCCCTCCTCGCTCCCAGACCACCGGATGGTGAGCTCCGCGAGCGGCGCGGCCTGCTCGAACGCGACGACGCCTTCTCGGAACAGCTCCAAGAGCGCGAGAAACCGGGCGATCGTCGTCATGAGGTTCGGCGAGTCGGCCGTCAGGGCCCGAAACGTCGCGGACCGGACCCGCCGCAGGCGCTCCACCAGCACCGCCGCCTGCTCCCGCACGCTGACCCGCGGCTGATGGAGGTGGTGGAGCGGGAGCACCGGCTCCGGCTTGGGCTGCAGCACCTTGGCCGCGAGCCGGGCGAACTCCTCCACTCCGAGCCCGATGAGCACCTCGGGGAGCAGTTTGCTGTACCGCTCCTCCATGCCCACCGCGCGGGGGAACCGGCGCGCTTCCTTGGCCATCCGGTCCGCGAGGATCGCCGCGACCTGCTTGTAGGCGCGGTACTGCAGCAGGCGGGCGAACAGCAGGTCCCGCGCCTCCAGCAGCGCGAGATCCTCCTCGTCCTCCACCTCGCCCTGCGGCAACAGCCGGGCCGCTTTCAGGTCCAGCAATGTCGCCGCGACCACGAGGAACTCGGTCGCCTGGTCGAGGTCCCACTCCGGCCCCTTGGCCCGGATGTACTCGATGAACTCGTCGGTGACGACCGACAACGCCACCTCGGTGATGTCGAGCTTGTGCTTGGAGATGAGCGCGAGCAGCAGGTCGAAGGGACCCTCGAAGTTCTCCAGCCGAACCGTGAAACCGTCCGACTCCGTCCGCTCCGGCACCGCCAGGTCACCCGGGTCGAGGTCGGTACCGGTCACTCCCGATGTCGCCGTCACAGCCGGGACAGAAGCTCACGAGCGAGCTGACGGTAGGCCTCGGCGGCCAGACTGTTCGGCGCGTACGTCGTGATCGGCTCACCGAGCTTGTTGGTCTCGGGGAACCGCACCGTCCGGGAGATGATCGTGTGGAAGACGGTCTCGCCGAAGCGCTCCACGACCTCCTCGAGGATCTCGCGCGCGTGCACGGTACGCATGTCGAACATCGTGGCCAGGATGCCCTCGATGCGCAGTTTGGGGTTGATCCGCTGCTGGACGGTCTTGATCGTCTTATCAACGAGGAAGCCGAGACCGCGCAACGCGAAGTACTCGCACTCGAGGGGAATGATCACGCCGTCGGCAGCGGTCAGGGCGTTGACCGTGAGCAGGCCGAGGGACGGCTGGCAGTCGATGAGGATGAAGTCGTAGTCGGGCCGGAGCGGCTCGAGCTCCCGCGACAACGTCGTCTCCCGGGCCACCTCGCTGACCAGCTGGATCTCCGCGCCGGAGAGGGAAATGTCGGAGGGCAGCAGATCCATGCCGTCCACGCAGGTCTTGACCCGGATGTCTTCGGCGGTGGTCTCGGGGTCGATCACCAGGTCGTAGGTGGACCCGTCGAGCGAGAGTGGGTCGATCCCCAAACCGATGGTCAGCGACGCCTGCGGGTCGAAGTCGACCAGGAGCACCTTGCGCCCGAGCTCGGCGAGGCAGGCGCCGAGGTTGATCGCGGTGGTCGTCTTGCCGACGCCACCCTTCTGGTTGACGATGCCGATGATGCGAGCTGGGCCGTGGTGGTCCAGAGGCGGCGGCGTGGGGAAACGGACCCGCGGAGCCGGCGCGTCCTCCAGACCGTCGGTGTCGTCGCGGGACAGCTGGAGAGACGACAGCTTGGCAGATTCGGTACCGGGACCGTTCGTGGTGTCGTTCACGGCTCGCGTAACCTCCTGCCACATCCTCGAGCCCGCCGTCCGCGGATACGACCGGCTCCCAGGTTCGGTGACTCTAGTTCACGTTGTCCTGGCGTTGGCGACGAGCCAGGTACCGAACCGACCGGCCGTGCGTTCCGCGAGCCGTGCGGCACGTGCTCTCTACGACGGTAGTCGTATGCGACGCCCCTAGGCCCGCGCGCGAGGGTGTGTCGCGGCATACACCTCACGCAGCTTGTCGACAGTGACGAGGGTATAAACCTGCGTCGTCGTGACCGACGCGTGGCCGAGCAGTTCTTGAACCACGCGGACGTCGGCGCCGCCGTCGAGCAGGTGGGTGGCGAAGGAGTGCCGCAGCGTGTGAGGTGACACCTCCGCACGCACCTGCGCCCGTTCCGCTGCGTTCCGTAGCACTGTCCACGCGCTCTGTCGGGACAGTCGGCCGCCTCGCGCGTTGAGGAACAGCGCTGGCGTACCTCGTCCGGCGCTGGCCAGAGCCGGTCGGGCGCGGACCTGGTACGCCGCGACGGCCTCACACGCGTAGGAGCCCACCGGAACGACCCGCTCCTTGCCGCCCTTGCCGCGCAGCAGGACGGTCCCCGCGTCCAGGTCGATGTCGTCGACGTCGAGCCCGACCGCCTCCGAGATCCGCGCTCCCGTGCCGTAGAGCAGCTCGAGGAGGGCTCGGTCTCGCAAGGCGAGGGGCGTCCCGCCGGTGCCGGCGGCCTCCAGGATGCGCTCGACATCCGCCACCGGCAGCGCCTTGGGAAGTCGTCTGGGCAGGGCGGGTGGACGCACGTCACGGGCCGGGTCGTCGGGTGTGAGGCCCTCCCGATGGGTGAACTTGTGAAACCCGCGGACCGCGACCACCGTGCGGGCGACGGAGCTGGATCCAAGCGGGCGGTGCTCGTCGTCGCCCTCACGCAAACACAGCAGGAAGGCCGTGACGTCCTCGGGGACGACCTGCCGGGGCTCGGTAACGCCGCGCGCTGCGAGGAAGTCCGCGTAGCGTCGCAGATCCCGGCGATATGACAGGAGCGTGTTGGCGGCGAGTCCGCGTTCGACGCTCAGGTGGTCGAGGTAACCCTCGACAGCCTCTTCGAGGGCCGTGGACTTCGCCCACGCGGCGGAACGACCGGCGCCCGCGTCGCGGGCGTCGGTGACGGACGACGAACGAGTGCTCAGGCCACCACCTCGGCAGGGTCGACATGCGGAAGCCCGTGGGCTTGCGCGACGGCGGCATGGACAACGTGACCGTCGAACGTGTTCAGGCCACGCAAGAGGGCCGGGTTGCGTCGACACGCTTCCCGCCAGCCCTGGTCGGCGATCTGCAGCACGTACGGCAGGGTGACGTTGGTCAACGCGTACGTCGAGGTGTGCGGCACGGCACCGGGCATGTTGGTGACGCAGTAGAAGACCGACTCGTGCACCCGGAACGTGGGGGCGTCATGGGTGGTCGGCCGGGAGTCCTCGAAGCATCCACCCTGGTCGATGGAGACATCGACGAGCACGCTCCCCGGGCGCATCCGGGCGACGAGCGCGTTGTCGACCAGTCGAGGGGTCCGAGCTCCCGGTACCAGGACCGCACCGATGACGAGGTCCGCGTTGAGCACCGCGCGCTCGATCTCGTACGCGTTGGAGGCGACGGTGCGCACCCTGCCTTGGTAGATCTCGTCGACGTGCCGCAGGCGCTCGATGTCTTTGTCGATGAGGACGACGTGCGCGCCCATTCCCGTCGCAACGGCAGCCGCGTTGCGCCCCGCGACTCCCGCGCCGAGAACGACGACCTCGGCGCCGTAGGTGCCAGGAACCCCTCCCATCAAGACGCCCCGACCTCCGCAGGAGCGCATGAGGTGGTACGCCCCCACCTGGGCGGCGAGCCGGCCCGCGACCTCGCTCATCGGGGCGAGAAGAGGGAGCGAACCGTCCGCGAGCTGAACGGTCTCGTATGCGATCGCGGTCACCCCGGACGACAGCAGCGCGTCCGTGCAGGCTCGGGACGCGGCCAAGTGCAGGTAGGTGAACAGGACCTGTCCCTTACCGAGCAGGTGGTACTCAGCGGTGACGGGCTCCTTGACCTTGAGAATGAGCTCAGCCTCCGCCCAGACCGCCTCCGCAGAGGGGACGATGCGGGCACCGGCCTGCTCGAAGTCACGGTCGAGGATCGTGGAGCCGACGCCCGCCCCCTGCTCGATGAGCACCTCGTGACCATGCCGGACAAGCTCGTGCGCGCCCGCCGGAGTGAGCGCGACCCGGTACTCGTGCGGCTGAACTTCCTTCGGCACGCCGATCTTCACGCTGCCTCAGCGCCTTCCTCACGTTCCATGGTCGACCACGGGTGGCGGCCGACCCGCGGGCCATCCTGTTGTGGTAGGACGTCCCGTGTCGTCATGGCCGGCGAGTGTAGACCCGGCCACCCTCGCGTCCCGTGACTCTAGCGCCGTGTCGCTCCTTTGCGAACATCACCAGGCAGGTCATGTCGAGCGAAAATCCTCGGATCAGGGACTGAAAGCCAGGGGTCAAGCGAAGCACGACACCACATGTGAGATAAGCTCGCGTCCATGAGCGAGGAGTACCTGCGTCGAATCGGTGGCCTGATCCGTGACTCCCGCAAACACCGCGGCTGGACGCAGGCCCAGCTGGCGGAGGTCCTCGGCACCAGCCAAAGCGCGATCAACCGAATCGAGCACGGGCAGCAGAACTTGAGCCTCGAGATGCTCGCGCGCATCGGTGACGCCCTGAACAGCGAGATCGTGTCCCTCGGCACCTCTGGTCCCATGCACCTCCGGGTCGTCGGCGGACGTGAGCTTTCCGGCAGCATCGACGTCAAGACCAGCAAGAACGCTGGCATCGCCCTGCTCTGCGCCTCACTGCTCAACAAGGGCCGGACCACGCTGCGCAAGGTCGCTCGCATCGAGGAGGTCAACCGGATCCTCGAGGTGCTCAACAGCATCGGTGTGCGGACGAGGTGGCTGAACGCCAGCAATGACTTGGAGATCGTCCCCCCTGCGCGGCTGGACCTCGACAACATGGACGTCGAGGCGGCGCGGCGGACGCGCACGATCCTCAACTTCCTCGGTCCACTCATGAACCTCGAGGACCGGTTCAAGATCCCTTACGCCGGAGGCTGTGACCTGGGCACCCGCACGGTGGAGCCCCACATGGTGGCGTTGCGCAAGCTCGGACTGGAGGTCAAGGCCACCGGCGGCTTCTACCACGCGGAGGTGGACCGCTCGGTCAAGGTGACCCGCCCCATCGTGCTGACCGAGCGCAGCGACATGGCCACCGAGAACGCCCTCATGGCGGCCGCACGCAGGGAAGGCACGACGGTCATCCGGAACGCCAGCCCCAACTACATGGTCCAAGACCTCTGCTTCTTCCTCACCAAGCTCGGCGTCGGCATCGAGGGAATCGGCACGACGACCCTGACCGTGCATGGCGTCCCCGACATCGACGTCGATGTCGACTACGCGCCGTCGGAGGACCCCATCGAGGCGATGAGCCTCATCGCCGCCGCGATCGTCACCGGGTCGCAGATCACCATTCGGCGCGCCCCGATCGAGTTCCTCGAGATCGAGCTGGCCGTCCTGGAGGAGATGGGGCTGGACTACGAGCGCGGCGAGGAGTACCTCGCCGCCAACGGTCACACCCGGCTGGTCGATCTCACGATCCGGCCCTCCCAACTGCGCGCGCCGATCGACAAGATCCACCCGATGCCCTTCCCGGGCCTCAACATCGACAACCTGCCGTTCTTCGCCGTGATCGCCGCCACGGCCCACGGCACGACTCTCATCCACGACTGGGTGTACGAGAACCGCGCGATCCATCTGGTCGAGCTCAACAAGCTGGGTGCGCGCGTCCGGCTCGCCGACCCGCACCGCATCTACGTCGAAGGGCCGACCCGGTGGTCGGGGACCGAGGTGATCTGTCCCCCGGCGCTGCGTCCCGCGGTGTGCATCCTGCTCGCCATGCTCGCCGCCAAGGGCACGTCCGTGCTCCGCAACGTCTACGTCATCAACCGTGGCTACGAGGACCTCGCCGAGCGTCTCAACCTCCTCGGCGCCAAGATCGAGACCTTCCGCGACATCTGAGGACACAGCCGCCACGCCGCGGCAGGCGTGGCCCGGACCATCGGGGGGAGAAAGAAACCCATGCTGTCGAAGCAAGAGGCCGCGCAGCGGGTGCGTGCGGCGAAGGTGCGGAAGAACTTGACCTGGGCGCGGATCGCCGAGGCGGTTGGCGCCCCCGTGGCGTGGACGACGGCGGCCCTGCTCGGCCAACATCCGATGAGTGCCGAGCAGGCCCAGGCGGCCGTTGGGATCCTGGACTTGGACGAGGAGGTCGCCCAGGCTCTCCAGCTGCAGCCAACGCGGGGTGCCCTCGAGACCGCGATTCCCAGGGACCCGACGATGTACCGCTTCTACGAGGTGCTCCAGGTGTATGGGCCCACCATCAAGGAGCTCATCCACGAGCAGTTCGGCGACGGCATTATGAGCGCCATCAACTTCCGGCTGGACGTGGAGAAGGTCCCCCACCCCGAAGGTGACCGAGTCGTCGTCACCCTCAACGGCAAGTTCCTCCCGTACCAGTGGTGACCGGGTCACCGCCGGTGGCTGGCTTACGCGTGCGCGGACGGCGGCTGACCGGTGGTGGGCGGTCCGAGCGGTGAGGAGTCCCACGGGGGACAGACACGATCGTTTCCCTTTCCGGTGATCGCTGCGACACTGGATCGAGGTGTTCGCGGAGCGGCTCACCCGGAAGGGAGCGACACCGTGTCGTCGCGGTCCTCTCCCCCCACCGTCGGCCGTCGTCTCCGTCTACCGGAGTACGCCGACGAGGCCACCCGTGCGCTCTTCCGTGCGTTCGTGCGAGACGGACGTCTCGTCACGCTGCCGGCCAAGTCCGTCCGACGCGTCCAGCTCCTTGACCACGTGGCCCAGCTGTTCGAGCCCGGCCTGCGTTACACCGAGCCGGTGGTCACCAGGATCCTCTCGGCCGTCTACGACGACCACGCCACGCTTCGCCGGGCGCTGGTCGACCATGGCTTCCTCAGCCGCCACCACGGCGTCTACTGGCGAAGCGGCGGCACCGTCGACGTCTGAGACCGTCGAGGTCGCTGGACGCTCTCAGGACCACCCGCGACGTGGTGGAGACGCCCGTGGTGGCACAGTGGTACGCCATGGACATCAGCGAGGCACAGCGGCTCTGGGACGCCGCGCCTGGCTGGCTCAACACCGCCAGCGTCGGCCTTCCGCCTCGGCCCGCGTGGACCGCCCTCCAGACCGCGCTCGACGAGTGGCGACACGGCCGCTGCGACTGGGCGTCGTGGGACGAGTCCACGGCGACCGCTCGGGCGGCGTTCGCACAGCTGATCGGCGCCTCGCCAGACGACATCACGATCGGGAGCACGACCTCCGCCCTGATCGGCCTCGTGGCGGCCGCGCTCCCGCCGAAGGCCCGGGTCCTCGCCCCGCAGACCGAGTTCACCTCGAACCTGTTCCCCTGGCTGGTGCAAGCCAGCCGCGGCGTCGACGTCGACCTCGTCCCGGCGGGGCGCTTGGCGGAGGCGGTCTGTGAGGCTCCGCGAACAAGCCGACAGCCGACGGTCGTGGCGTTCAGCGCCGTGCAGTCGGCGACCGGTGAGGTCGCCGACTTCGACGCGGTGGTCGACGCGGCACGAGCGATCGGAGCCACGGTGGTCGTCGATGCTACCCAGGCGGTTGGCTGGCTGCCGCGTCGGTGGAGCCGAGCCGACGCCGTGGTGGTGTCCGCCTACAAGTGGCTGATGGCGCCGCGAGGGGCGGCGTTCGCGTACCTGGCTCCACGACTGCGGGAGCGGCTCACTCCCCTGGCCGCCGGGTGGTACGCCGGCCAAGACCCTCATGAGGCCTACTACGGACCCCCGCTTCGGTTGGCCACGAACGCGCGACGCTTCGACGTGTCGCCCGCGTGGTTCTGCTTCGTCGGGGCGGCTCCCGCCATGGAGCTGCTCCTTGACATCGGTGTCGAGCGGGTGCACGCCCACAACGTGGGACTCGCCAACCGGTTCCGCACCGGGCTCGGCCTCCCCGCCGGCGACTCCGCGATCGTCACGACCGCCATCCCCGACGCGGAGGCGCGGCTGGCACGAGCCGGAGTGCGGGCCGCGGTCCGCGCCGGCCGCGTCCGGCTGTCGTTCCACGTCTACACCACCGAGGCGGACGTCGACCGCGCCGTGGAGGCGCTCACCTGACACCGCGTCCACCCTCGCGGGGCGCGACCCGGCGCGCGCCAGAGCTCCCGGCTACGCGGATGGTGACGTGTCGAACGGGATGACGTCCCGCGCTGGCCACGGAGCGTCCGCAGGGCGCAGAGCGTCGTAACCCGCGCCGTTGCGGGCCGCCCACGCCGCGAGGCACCCCATGACGAGGGTCGGGTTGTGCAGATCCCCCGCCAGGATGTTGGCGACGATGGACGACAGGGGCGCCCACGCCACGGGCATGTCAGCCTCCTCGTGGACGCCGTTGTGGCGCTCGTGCTCAGGGACCGCCTCCAACCCCCGAGCGAGGTAGATGCGGAGCGCCTCGGTCGTCATGCCGGGCGAGGTGAACCCGTCGACGAGCACCCGCCAGTCACGGGCACGGACGTGGCCCTCCTCATACAGCTCACGCTTCGCGGCGGCGAGGTAGTCCTCCCCGGCGACGTCGAGCAAGCCGGCGGGAGGCTCGTAGAGGCGATGCCCCACCGGATGGCGGTACTGGCGAACCAGCAGCACGTGCTCCCGCTCGTCGAGGGCGATGATGCCGACCGCTCCCGGGTGGACGACGACGTCCCGACGGAATCCGGTCTCGGCGTTCACCACCTCATCGGTGCGGACCCCGATCACGCGGCCCGTCCGCAACGCCCAGCGGGATGACCGGACGGGCCACCGCTCCGGCACGTCGCGAAGCGACTCCGCTGGAACGATCGTCGAGGCGTCAGCCCTGGGAAGGCTGGACGACACGGCCTGGCCCTCTCTTCCCGCCTCGCCCGTCACTGGCGCGCGCCCGCCTGGATCCACGTGCCCTCGACCTCGGCCGAGGACGCCTCCGTCGCAGCGGATGGCGTCCCGCTGACCGCGCTGACTCCGTCTTCGTGGGAGAGGGCCATGGCGACATCGTCCACCGGAAGCTGCATCTCCCGCTGCCGGGCCAGCGCCGCCGCCACCAGGCCCGCGAACAGTGGATGCGGCCGGATGGGACGGGATCGCAGCTCGGGGTGCGCCTGCGTGGCGACGAAGTACGGGTGGACCTCCCGAGGCAGCTCGATGAACTCCACCAGGCGCCCGTCGGGCGAGGTCCCGGAGATCACCAGGCCGGCGGCCTCCAGCTGGGCCCGGTAGGCGTTGCTGACCTCGTAGCGGTGACGGTGGCGTTCCTCGACGTACGGCTCGTTGTAGAGCTCCCTCACGAGCGTGCCCTGCACGAGCTTCGCCGGGTACAGACCCAGCCGCATCGTGCCGCCCAGGTCGCCCGCTCCCCCGACGATCTCGCGCTGTTCCTCCATCGTGGCGACCACCGGGTGGGCACAGCTCGGGTCGAACTCGGTGGAGTTCGCGCCCTCCAGCTTCGCGACGTTCCGCGCGTACTCGATCACCATGCACTGCAGGCCCAGGCACAGGCCGAGTGTGGGGATCTGGTTCTCCCGGGCGTACCGGATGGCGCCGATCTTGCCCTCGACGCCCCGGATCCCGAAGCCGCCCGGAACGCAGACCGCGTCGACGTCGGCGAGCTGCTGCGCAGCGCCCTCGGGCGTGGCGCAGGCGTCCGAGGGAACCCAGCGAATGTCGACTTTGGTGTCGTGGTGGAAGCCACCCGCCCGGAGCGCCTCGGTGACCGAGAGGTAGGCGTCAGGCAGGTCGATGTACTTGCCGACCAACGCCACCGTGACCCGGTGGGTCGCGTGGTGCACTCGGCGCAGAAGCTCGTCCCACCTCGTCCAGTCGACGTCGCGGAACGGCAGGTTGAGCCGGCGCACCACGTACGCGTCAAGCCCTTTGGAATGCAGCACCTTGGGCAGGTCGTAGATGCTCGGGACATCGGGGTTCTCGATGACCGCTTCCTCGTCGACGTCGCACATCAGCGAGATCTTGCGCTTGACGCTCGGAGGCAGCTCCCGGTTGCACCGGCAGACGATCGCGTCGGGCTGGATACCGATACTGCGAAGCGCGGCGACCGAGTGTTGGGTCGGTTTCGTCTTCAGCTCGCCGGATGGCCCCAGGTAGGGCACGAGCGAGACGTGCAAGAAGAACACGTTCTCGCGGCCCACGTCATGACGTACTTGCCGGACGGCTTCGAGGAAGGGCAAGGACTCGATGTCACCGACCGTGCCGCCGATCTCGGTGATCACCACGTCGACGTTCGGCCCGGCCATCGCCCGGATCCGAGCCTTGATCTCGTTGGTGATGTGGGGGATGACCTGGACCGTGTCGCCGAGGTACTCTCCGCGGCGCTCCTTGGCGATCACGCTCGAGTAGATCTGCCCCGTCGTCACGTTGGCGCTACGGCTGAGATCGACGTCGAGAAAACGCTCGTAGTGCCCGATATCAAGATCGGTCTCCGCACCGTCGTCGGTGACGAACACCTCCCCGTGCTGGAAAGGGTTCATTGTCCCCGGGTCGACGTTGAGGTAGGGGTCGAGCTTCTGCATCGTCACCCGGAGTCCGCGGGCCTTGAGCAGATTGCCCAGACTCGATGCGGTGAGACCCTTGCCGAGCGAGGAGGCGACGCCTCCAGTAACGAACACGTGCTTTGTCGAGGCGTTCAAAACGACTCCCCGTGGTCTGGTCGGTGGCCGGACACCAGGGCGGAATCCAGCAGGTCCACGGGCTTTCAGCCTATCAACGATCGGGCTCTCGCCACCCACGGCGCCGCGCCCCGTTTGTGGTGTCGACAGACGGTGTCGATACGGAACGGTTCGGGCACCGACCGTGACCTTGGACAGAACGGGAGGCACCAACCAGCCCGGTTCTGACCGAACGTTTCGACCCCTCAGACCGGCGTGCCCGTGATCTCTCCGTAGACCCGGAGCATGTCGAGCGCGGTGTCCTCCTCCGTCGGCCACTCGGCGGCCCGCTTGGGCCCTTGCTCCCGCAGACGCGCGGCCACCTCGGGGTCCTCCAGGACCTCGACGAGGGCGGCGGCCAGGGCATCCGCGTCGCCGGGCGGCACCAGCAACGCCGCGTCCCCCACGAGGTCCGGAATGCCACCTGTCTTGGTCGCGACCAACGGGACGCCCGCCCGCAGCGCCTCCTGGGCCACCGTCGACCGTGCCTCCCAGTCGCTGGGGATCACCACCGCGTCGGCGGCCAGCAGAAGCTCAGGAACGTCACCACGCCGGCCGGCGAGCAGCACCGGGAGCCGCTCCCGCCGAATCCGGGCGTTCAGCCTCTCCCGTTCCGGTCCTTCACCGGCGACCAGGATGAGCGGCGGCAGGGCGTCCCTCCGCATGAGCACCGCCGCGGCGTCGAGCAGCAGGTCGAACCGCTTGGCCGGCACCAGCGCGCCGAGCGCGAGCACCAGCGGCCTGCCAGCCACCCCCAGGGCCGTCCGTGCCTGGCTTCGGGTCCGTGTGGGAGACGGGAGCTCCGGAGCCGCGACGCGGACGATCCGAGCGTCGCGTGCCCCCAACGCGAAGGCTGCCTCCACGAGATCCGCGGCCGCGCCGAGGACGACGGAAGCACGCCTGACGATGACCGACGCCAACGCCCGCGACGCTCGCCCGCTCAGGCTCCGCGTCGGCAAGGGGTGATGCCAGGTCACCACGACAGGCGTCGACCTGGGCACCGCCAGGGCCGCCCGGGCGGCCACGTGGTCGTGGACGTGGAGCACGTCCGCGTCCGCCAGGCGACGCCGAAGGCGCCAGAGGTCTCTCAACGACGTGGGTTCGAGCGGGACGAACTCAGCGTGAGAGGAGAAGTCGAACCGGTCGTCCGTGGCCGCCGGACCAACGACCCGGACCGCGGCGCCCTCCTGCGACAGCCGGTACGCCAGGGAGCGGACATGGCGACCGACGCCACCCTCGCTCGGCCCCAGCACGAGCGTCACCCGCAGGTTGCTCACACGCCGCTCCCGTGGGAGGACCTAGCCTCGGCCGCCGGCGTCAGCGCCCCAGCACGTGGCCTGAGGCCACCGACGCGGCGTCCGGACGGCTGAACGACGGGAACAGCGCCACGGTGACCCACGAGCCCAGTGTCGCGAACGGCATCGACGGGACAAACGACCGACACGCGGCCAACCCGTCGGCTCGGCCCACCGCATTGGACAGCAGCTGAACGTCGACGCGACACCGAAGCCCGCCGCCGACGAAAGCCTTCGAAGGCTCGACCTACCCGGTCTGCTCGGAGCTCGACTGATCGCGTCCAGCCTGACCGGGGCCAACCTCTTCGGTACCCGACTCCCGCGGCTCCGGCCCGGGTGTCTCCTTCGGCGCGGCGCCATGGGTGTGTTCGACGGCGCCGTAGTGACCGACGCCACCGTGTTGCTGCTCCACGAGCGCCCACACCACCGCGACCTGGCCGCTGGTCAGGTCGGCGACGTCAACCGTGGAGACCTCCGCGCTCACCTGAGCGTTCGCGCGAAGGTCCGCCACCAGCCCCCGCGTGGACGCGCCGCCGCCGGCGACGACGACGCCGCGGCTGTTCTGGTCGAGGGCGCGAGCCAAAGCCAGCCATGCCTCGGTGGCCTCGTTCCCCTGACCCGGCCGCGCCGGCGCCACGACGACCGCGAGGTCAGCGGGCGAGAGCGTGGCGTCGGCCTGGAGAAGCCGCCCCTCCCGCAGGGCACCGATGATCATGGCAGCTGTCTTGTCCGGACGGGACGACCCCTCCGTCCCAGCAGCATCCGTCCCAGCGGAATCCGTCGCCGGTGCCTGCTCGCCGTCCGGTACCTGCTCGGGGCCAGGCGTCTCCTCCGGCGTCTGGCCGGGCTCAGGCGTCTGCTCAGAGTCCCGCGGTTCGTCCGTCGGACTGGAGTCCTCGCTTCGGGTGACGAGCGCACGGGCCGCGAGGGAGCCGGCGCGCTCGTAGGTGGAGGCGCCGTCGGCGACCCTCGCCGGGAGACGCTTGATCAGCTCGTCGAGAAACTGCCGCTGCGCGGGGTCGGCCCACCGCTCGCTCACCCGTACCGTGCCCGTCACGGTGCCGCCCGCAGCGGCCAGCATGCCCCGCACGTTCGTGACCGTCGCGTCGTCCGCGCCCGGGAGTGCCACCACGACGACGCGCTGCCCACTCAACCTCTCCTTGACCAGGCTTGGCGCGACGGCCGAGGCGAAGGCCTGGTGGTAGCGCGCCATGCGCTCCAGGCGCTCCACCTGCCGTCGCAGCGTCACCTGTTCGGCACCCATCTGGCGCAGTTCGGCTCGCAGATGCTCGTCGGCGTCACCTCGAAGCGGCCCGGCGCCCAGGGTGACCCCCACGGCCAGAGCGAAGAAGATCGACGCGAGCGAGGCGAGTACGACCCGAAAATCGATCACGTCACCACGTCCCGTATCCAGTCGAGAAGGTCGTTCCAGACCGCACTCACGCTCTCCAGCAGTCCCGAGCCGCCGGGCGTCGCGGCGACCGCCGCGCAGAAGGCCACCAACCCGGCCACCACGAGGAGAACGCTGGGCCAGACCTGGGGCCTGGGAGGGTGGTAGAGGCGGCTCACCCCCTTGGCGTCGACCAGCTTGGCGCCCACCCGCAACCGCGTCAGGAACGTGCTCGCCATACCCGACCGGCGGCGGTCGAGGAACTCCTCCAGCGACTGCGGCACCCCGACCGCGACGATGAGCTGGGCGCCCTTCGCGTCCGCGAGCAGCATGGCGACGTCCTCACTCGTTCCCGCCGCCACCACCACCTGAGCCCGCAGCCCGAGTCGTTCCAAGCGCTCGGCACCCGGCGCACGTCCCTCCCGGTCGGTGTGCACGATGAGCTCCGCGCCCGAGCGCAGCGCCATGTCGGAGACCGAGTCCATGTCGCCGAGGATGATGTCGGGTCGGTAGCGGGCTTCGAGGAGAGCGTCAGCGCCGCCATCGACACCGATGAGCACCGGACGGTACTCGCGGATGTAGGGACGCAGTGCCTGGAGATCCTCGCGGTACTGGTACCCGCGCACCACGATGAGGACGTGCCGACCCTCCAGGTCGGTGGCGAGGTCCGGGAAGCCCACCCCATCGAGCCACAGATTGCGGTCCCGCCGCAGGTACTCCATCGTGTTCGCGGCGAAGGCCTCCAACTGCGTCGACAAGCCCGCCCGAGCCTCCTGCGTCGCGCGGGCGACCGACTCAGCGGTCTGGACGACACCCGCGGCGATGGGCTCCTCGCCGCGGTAGAGCACTCCCCCGTCCAAGCGAACGGTGTCACCCTCGGCGACCCTGGCGAACACCTCCATGCCCACCTGGTCGACGAGCGGGATGCCCGCTTCCACGAGGATGCTGGGACCGAGGTTCGGGTAACGCCCGCTGATCGAGGGGGCGGCGTTCACGACCGCCACCACGCCAGCCTCCACGAGAGCCTCAGCGCTCACCCGGTCGAGGTCGAGGTGGTTGATGATGGCGATGTCGCCCGGGCGCAAGCGCTTGAGGAGGTTCTTGGTGCGGATGTCCAGCCTGGCGGCGCCGACGATCCCGGGCAGCGGCGCGGACCGGGCACGGCGCGAGAGCGGGAGTTTCATGACAGACCCGTATCATTGCAGGGCGGCGGCACGGACAATCACGGACATACCCGCCGTCGCTGTGTCGCACAACCCGCGAGGCGCCATCCTCGACTCGCGCCACCGGGCGTGACGAGAGTCGGGCTCGTCGAGCTCACGCCATGGTCCGGCGTCGTCGCGCGGATGTCCGGCGGCCGCGTCGTGCCGCAGCCTCCCCCGCTCGCACGGCCGCCGCCGTCGCCAGCAGCTCCTCGGCGTGGGCACGAGCGCTCGCGGACCCCTCCAGCCCGGCGAGCATCCGGGCGAGTTCCTCGACCCGGCCGGCGTCGTCCAACCGCACCAGACCGCTCCGAGTCACCGACCCGTCGCTGCTCTTCTGGACGACATAGTGGCGGTCAGCGAACGCGGCGACCTGGGGAAGGTGGGTGACGACCACCACCTGGGCGGTCCGGGCCAACTGGGCGAGCCGGCGACCGATCTCGACGGCGGCTCGCCCGCCAACCCCGGCGTCGACCTCGTCGAAGACGAAGGTCGGGATGCGGTCGCTGCCCGCGACCACGACCTCCACCGCCAGCATGATCCGCGAGAGCTCGCCACCGGAGGCGCCACGGTGAATCGGACGAGCCGGCGCGCCCGGATGCGGGCTCAGCAGCCACTCCACGTCGTCGACGCCGTACGGCCCGAAGGCTAGGGAACGTCCCCCGATCGCGAGGCCTCCGTCTGGCTGCTCGGTCTGGGTGACAGCGGCGGTGAGCGTCGCGTGGGGCATCGCGAGGGCGGCGAGCTCCGCGGTGACCTCGGTGCCGAGGCGAGCGGCGGCCTCGACACGACCCGCGCTCACCTTCTCCGCGAGCTGGGCGAGGTCGCTCACGAGCTGTTCTCGCTCGGCCCGTAGCGCGGCGATGCGGTCGTCGGAGCCCTCGAGGGTCGCCAGACGCTCGGCCGCCTGCCTCGCCCACGCCAGGACCTCGTCGATGGTGTCGCCGTACTTGCGGGTGAGGTTGGCGAGCACCGCCCTCCGCTCCGTGACCGCGCGCAGCCGAGCCGGGTCGGTGTCCACGCTCGCGGCGTAGGACGCCAGGTCGGCGCCCGCGTCGGCCAGGATCGCCGCGGCCTCGGCGAGGCGCTCCGACACCGCCGCCAGAGCCGGGTCGTGGACGCCAGCCGCGTCGAGCACCTTGCGGGCACGGGCGACCTGGGCCAAGGCGTCGACGGGTTCGACAGCGGGGTCTTCGGTGCCGACCAGGGCGGCGTGCGCCTCCTCGGCCGCGCTGCGAAGCGCATCCGCGTGGGCGAGCCGGGCCTCCTCCGCCGCCAGGGCCTCGTCCTCGCCGGGTTGCGGGTCAGCTGCGCTCACCTCACCCAGTCCGAACCGCAGCAGGTCCGCTTCCTGGGCGCGCTCGCGAGCACGCTCCACGAGCTCGGTCAGCTCCGCGTCGACCTCGCCGAGTCGCGCGTAGCGCTCCCGGTAGGCGGCGAGCGGCTCCCCCACCGCCGGACCCGCGTACCGGTCGAGGATCTCGCGCTGCCGCGCGGGTCGGAGCAGCCGAATCTGGTCAGACTGGCCGTGGATGGCGACGAGATCCTCCGCCAGCTCCGCGAGAAGACCGGCAGGCACGCCAGTGCCGCCCGCGTAGGCGCGCGAGCGCCCGTCTCGCGAGACGGTGCGCATGACGATGAGGGTGTCGTCGTCGAGCTCCGCGCCCGCCTCGGCAACCCGCTTCGCCACGCGTGAGGTCGGATCGACGCGGATCCGACCCTCGACGACCGCGCGGTCAGTTCCGGGACGGACCAGACCGGCGTCGGCGCGCCCGCCCATCAGCAGGGACAGGCCGCTGACGACCATCGTCTTGCCGGCCCCTGTCTCACCGGTGACGACGGTGAAGCCTGGGTCGAGCTCCAGCCCGGCATCCTCGATCACGCCGAGCCCTCGGATCCGAATCTCCTCCAGCATCGCTGGAACTTTACGGCGCAACGTCGACGTCCGGAGGATTTCGCAGGTCAGCGGAGAGCTCGGGCTCACGACGTTCGCGACGGACCCGACCGCGCCAGCCGTGGACGGGCAGGTCGAACTTGCGCACCAGCCGGTCGGTGAACGGCGCCTGGTGGAAGCGAGCCAGTCGGACGGGCAGGTCGCCGCGGCGGATCTCGACACGCGATCCCGGTGGGACGCTCTCGGTGCGCCGGCCGTCGCACCAGAGAACGCCAGGGCCGGCGTTGTAGTGCTGGAGAAGCTCCACCGCGATCACCGACCTCGGGGAGACCACGAGCGGACGCGCGAACAGCGCATGCGCGCTCAGCGGAACCGCCAGGATCGCCTCCACCTCCGGCCAGACGATCGGACCGCCAGCTGAGAACGCGTACGCCGTCGAACCGGTCGGCGTCGACGCCACGATGCCGTCACCGCCCCACCGGGACAAGGGCCGACCGTCCACCTCGACGACGATCTCCAGCATGCGTTCTCGAGCGGACTTCTCCAGGCTGGCGTCGTTGAGCGCCCACTGCCGGGCGGTCACGACTCCGTCGAGCGTCACCGTCACGTCGAGCGTCATCCGCTCCTCGACCGCGTACCTGCGGTGGACGACGTGGTCGATGGTCGCGGCCAGGTCGTCGCGTTCGGACTCGGCCAGGAAGCCGACGTGACCGAGGTTGACGCCGAGGATCGGAGTCCGCGTCGTCCGAGCGACCTCGGCACTGCGCAGGATCGTGCCGTCCCCTCCGAGCACCATGACGATCTCGCAGCCGGCGGCGGCATCGCCTGATGCCTCGACGACCTCGGCGCTGGCGAGAGCCAGCTCGTCGGCCTCGGACCGGAGCACCCGCACGCGAATGCCGGCGTCGTGGAGACGATCCGCCGCGGCCCTGGCGAGGCTGACCGCCTCGGGACGCCCGGTGTGGACGACGAGGAGAACCGTGCGGTCCTGGTTCACGGTGACGTCTCCTTCGCGAAGACGCGGGCGAGCTCGATCTCGTCGAGTGGGGCCGCTCCCCGTCGCAGCCACAGGAAGTACTCCCGGTTGCCGGTCGGGCCGGGTAGCGGGCTGGCGACCACGCCAGCGACGCCGAGCCCGACCTCCGCGGCAGCGTGAGCGACCTTGCGAACCGCGTGCGCGCGCAGGGCGGCGTCACGAACCACCCCGTTGCGATCCAGACCGTCGCGCCCCACCTCGAACTGTGGTTTGACCAGCGGGACGAGGTCACCGTCGTCGACGATCAGCTGGCTCAGGGTCGGCAGCACGTGAGTGAGGGAGATGAAGGACAAGTCCGCGACGATGAGGTCGACCGGGCCGCCGATCCGTTCCACGGTGAGGTCACGGACGTGGGTTCGCTCGTGGACCTCGACCGCTGGGTGGGCGCGGAGCGAGGGTGCGAGCTGGTCGTGACCGACGTCGACGGCGACCACCGTCGACGCGCCCGCCCGGAGCAGGACGTCGGTGAAGCCGCCCGTCGAGGCGCCCGCGTCCAGGCACCGCCGACCGGTGACCCGCAGGCCCTGTGGCTGGAAGGCGGCGAGGGCGCCCGCGAGCTTGTGGCCGCCACGAGAGACGTACTCGACGGCGTCCTGGTCGACCGTCACCACGACGTCGGCGGGAACCGGCATAGCCGCCTTGACGGCTCGGCGCTGGCCGACCCGCACTCGACCTGCCTGGATCAGCTCGACCGCGTGGGAACGGGAGCGGGCCAAGCCTCGGCGCACCAATGCCACGTCCAGCCGAGCGGCTCGCTCACGACCTTCCGGTCGCCTGGTCACTGGACTCTCCCGCCTCCAGCAGGACGTCGTGGAGGCGCCGGTGGATGTCCTCGTAGATGCTGACGTGCTGGATCGGAGGCCGTCCGTCGAGCTCCTCCAGGCGATCCAGAACCACGTCGATCTCGGGTCGCCCGGTCGGTTCATACGACGTCCGCGCGACCTCCGGCGTCTCGTGGCTCATGGTTCCACCTCCGCACCTCGTACGTCGGCGAGCTCCTACCCGCTCGACGAACCTACGACCCGCCGCGTCAGCCGACCGCGGCGCCCCCGCGGCGAAGGCGCTCGAGCGCCTCGTCGGCGTCGACAGGCTGGGGCACGCTCCAGACCGCCGCCAGGAGCGCACGAGCCCCGTCGAGCGGGTCGCCCTCCCCCGTGAGGACAGCACGACGCGCACCGTCGTGACCGGGCCGCACGTCCACCGCCCATCCACCGCAGCTCGCGTGCCCGGGCCGCACCACCGGGCGCGGGTGGGCGACGAACATGCCGCCGAGATCGGCGGCGATGTACGTCGGTCGGCGCGCGGGGGGCGCGGTCAGCAGGTCACGCAGTCGAGTCACCCCGGTGAGCACCAGCAGGCTCGGCAGCCCGGCCGCGTGGGCACCTTCGATGTCGGTGTCGAGGCGGTCACCGACGACGAGCGGACGCCGGCCGCCGGTGCGCGTGAGCGCCTCGGTGAACAGCGTCGGACCCGGTTTGCCAGCGACCACCGGATCGCGTCCGGTCGCCAGCCGGATCACCTCGACGAGCGCGCCATTGCCCGGCGCCAGTCCGCCGTCGGTGGGAAGGGTCACGTCGACGTTGGAGGCCACCCAGGGAATGCCGGCCGCGACGGCGTACGCGCCCTCCGCCAGCTGCCGCCAGCCGACATCCGGATGGAAGCCCTGCACGACCGCGGACGGCCGCTCCGACGCTGAGAAGACCGGGACGAGACCGCGCTCCCGCAACGCCGCGACGAGCCCATCACCGCCCACGACGAGCACTCGAGCGCCCGGCGGGACACGCTCAGCGACCAGGCCGGCCGCCGCCTGGGCGGCGGTGACCACGTCCTCCGCGGTCGCCGGCACGCCGACACCGGTCAAGTGCGCGGCCACCGCCTCCGGCGTGCGGGACGCGTTGTTGGTGAGGAACATCACCCGCATCCCCCTCGACCGCGCCTGATCCAGTGCGGCGGGCGCACCCGGCACCGCGTGGGCACCGATGTAGACCACACCATCCAGGTCGAACAGGCCGGTGTCGTAGAGGTCGACCAGCGGACGCGGCGCCTCGCTCAGTGGCTGGAGTCCCAGGGGCCGGCCGGTGGGAAGGGTATGGCTCACTCCATCTCCTCGCGTGCCCGCAAGGTCGCACGTACCTGACGGAGAGCGTTCGCGTAGTGCTTCGAGGACGGACGCATGGCCACGGCCATCGCCAGGTGAGGCGCCGCCTCCCGGTGCTGGCCGATCCTGCTCAACGCGAGACCGAGACCGAAGTGGGCGTAGTCGTCGGCGGGGTTGTCCGCGACCAGGCTCTCGAACGTCCGGGCGGAGTCGGAGTACTGCCGCGAGTTGAACTGCGCCCGAGCCAACGCCTCGCGGATCGCCTTCGAACCGGGCTCGACGGCGTGCGCGTGGCCGAGCACCTGCGCCGCCGCGGCCGCGTCTCCGGACGCGAGCAGATCGAGGCCTCGCCGATACCAGTCGTAGACCTCTCCTGCGGGCCTACCGGCTTGCTCCATGGCCACGCCTCCTCTCCGACGCCAATGCCGATCGATTCGCCGGGCGCCGCCAGCCAGCACCTACCATGGCCCAGCGTGACTGATGCCGCGCGTCGCAGGCGCCCCCTGACCTTCGAACCCTTCCGCGGCCTGCGGTATGCGCCAGAGCGGGTCGAGGACCTCGCCGCGGTGACGGCGCCGCCGTACGACACCCTCGACCGAGCCGGCGTCGCCGCCTTGCGAGCGACCGACCCGCACAACATCGTCCGAATCATTCTTCCACGGGCCACCAAACCCACTCGGCGGCCAGAACGGGCAGCCGCGCATGACGCCGGGTACGACGAGGCACGTGACCTCCTCGCCCGGTGGCGCGGCGACGGCGTGCTGGTCGTCGACCCCGAGCCGGCCCTCTACGTCTACGAGCAGGTCGACGGTCGACCTGAGAACCGCGGGTCGCCGGCCGGCGTGCTCCGCGGACTCATCGGCGCCGTGGAACTACGCGATCCGGACGAGCGGGTCGTCCTCCCCCACGAGGACGTCCTTCCCGGGCCGGTCCAGGACCGCCTGGCTCTCATGCGCGTCACGAGAGCCAACCTCGAACCGATCCTGCTCGTCTACCAGGGCGGCGGCACGACCACCGAGATCGTGGAGGCGGTGAGCGCCACGCCACCGATGGTCGAAGCACACGGGCCGGACGGCACCAGCTACCGGCTGTGGCGGATCAGCGACCCACAGCGCCTGGCGACCATCGCGCAAGACCTGGCTCCACGGCAGTCGCTCATCGCCGACGGCCACCACCGCTACGCCGCCTATCTCCGGCTCCGAGAGGAGATGCACGCCGCGGGAGCCGGAAACGGGCCGTGGGACGCCGGACTCGCTCTCCTCGTCGACCAACGCGCGCATCCCCTGGGGATTGCGGCGATCCATCGCACCGTCACCGGCCGCACCCTGCGTGACGTGGTCGACGCCGCGTCCGGGGTCTTCCAGGTCGAGATGTTCGGTGCCGATGGCGCGGCGGCCCGGAAGGCTCTCGCCGGGTGCGCCGGAGTTGCCCACGCTCTCATCGCGACTGATGGGAGCCAGTGGGTACTCCTCCGGCTCCCGCACGACCGAGCGGCCGCGTTCCAGAGCACGCTCCCTGCGTCACGCCCCCTTCTCGATACCGACGTCCTCCACGGGCTCCTCCTGGGCGGCCCCCTCCGGGTTGCTGAGGAAGCGATCAGCTACGTCCACGACGAGCGGGCCGTCATCGACGCGGTGCGTGACGGCGGCGGTGTGGCGTTCGTGCTCAACCCCGTCGACGTGGCCACCGTGTGGACGGTGGCCGGCGAGGGCGGACGAATGCCACGCAAGTCGACCTCGTTCGGGCCCAAGCCGCGCACGGGTTTCGTCATGCGGGCCTTCGACGACCAGACGACGCGGTCTCCCGGTCCGAACCGGCCGGCGTGGGGGTGAAGGTCGCGCCCGGTCGTCATCTCCCCCAACCGAACGCACGTCACCGACCGCCGACCTGGACTGACCGCTGCGCACCGATCCTCAGCGTTGTGGATCGAGCTCCCCCGCCCTGGCGTCAGGACACATCCATCTCCGAGACCAGAGCCGCGTAACGCTCCTCCGCATCGGTCTCACCCTCGAGGTCGGCTTCAGCGGCTCGCGCGAACCAGCTCGCCGCCTCCTTGCGCCGCCCCAGCTGAGTGAGCGTGTCGGCGTACGCGTAGCGAAGGCGCGCGATCGCTGGGTGGGCGCTCCTCATGCGCAGCTCGGGAACGTCCAAGACGGTGAGCGCGGCCGCGAGCTGCCCCAGGTCGCGCCGGGCGCCCGCCTCGACGATGAGCAGTTCGATCCGCGTGGCCAGGTCGAGCGTGGCGCGGTCGACGCTTGCGACGAGGTCGAGCGCACGCTCGGGACGCCCCAGCCCTCGCTCACAGTCCGCCATGACCGGCACGTACTCGACCGAGCCTGTCATCCGTCGTGCCGCCCGTAGTTCGGCGAGTGCGAGGTCATACCGTCCAGCCTGGTACGCGGCAAGGCCGCAGGCTTCCCGGACCACACCCAGCCGGGGGGCCGCTCGGCGGGCTGCCTGCGCGTGCTCCAGCGCGAGCTCGGGGTCGTCCTCGAGCAGCTGGCCCGCGGCGACGAGGTGACGTGCCACCCGTACCGCAGTGGGCTTGGCGAGCGTGCCGAGCTCGCGCCGCACGGCTGGATCGAGCTCGTGACCGGTGATCTCCTCCGGTACATCTGGCTCCGGCGTCCCGTGCGCTCGCTCCCCCAACGGCCGGGTGGTCTCTCGACCGGAGTCTCGGGTGGGCCGGGGTCGACGGCGCCCGTCCCGGGGCCGGGATGGATGGCGAGCCCTATCCCGCTTGGGCCGGCTTCGCCCTCGCCACGGCTGACCCTGCCTGCCGTCGCTCTCGCCTCCAGCGTGCCCCGCGTTCTCGCTCATCGTGTCCCTTCCGGCCGGTCCCGCTGTAAACCTAGCCACGTCCCTGAGCGAGCTCCCACCCGGGCGTCCAACCGCGGAAGGGCGCATCCCTGCCAAACACCCCCGAGACGGACAGGCCCAACACCCGCCCTGGAACGGAAAAAAGACGCCCTCCCGGAAACGCGGAGTCGAGCGAGAGTCCGGACAAGAAAAAGCGAGGTGCGGGAGAACCACTCGGTGGTGGCCTTCTCCCACACCTCGCTTCACGTGTTGTGGTTGTCCGGCAGTGTCCTACTCTCCCACAGGGCCTCCCCTGCAGTACCATCGGCGCTGGAGGGCTTAACTTCCGGGTTCGGAATGGGACCGGGTGTTTCCCCTCCGCTATGACCACCGAGACAACCCACACCCTTCAAAAACCTAGGAAATGCTCACGGTCCCGGGTGGGCTCGTTGTTCTGTTGTCACAACCCGAGCCGCCCACCCCTAACCCTGGGGGGGTGTGTGCGGGGGTGGTGGCTTGTGTTTCCAGAACCGCACAGTGGAATACGAGCATACGTGTGTTAGAGGACAAGCCCTCGGCCTATTAGTACCAGTCAGCTTCACGAGTCGCTAGTCCTCGCTTCCACTTCTGGCCTATCAACCCAGTAGTCTGCTGGGGGCCTTACCCGGTTGACCCGGTGGGAGACCTCATCTTGAAGCGTGCTTCCCGCTTAGATGCCTTCAGCGGTTATCACTTCCGAACGTGGCTAACCAGCCGTGCCCCTGGCGGGACAACTGGCACACCAGAGGTTCGTCCGTCCCGGTCCTCTCGTACTAGGGACAGCCCTTCTCAAGTCTCCTACGCGCGCAGCGGATAGGGACCGAACTGTCTCACGACGTTCTAAACCCAGCTCGCGTACCGCTTTAATGGGCGAACAGCCCAACCCTTGGGACCTGCTCCGGCCCCAGGATGCGACGAGCCGACATCGAGGTGCCAAACCATGCCGTCGATATGGACTCTTGGGCAAGATCAGCCTGTTATCCCCGGGGTACCTTTTATCCGTTGAGTCACGGCGCTTCCACATGCCACCGCGAGATCACTAGTCCCGACTTTCGTCCCTGCTCGACCCGCCGGTCTCACAGTCAAGCTCCCTTGTGCACTTACACTCAACACCTGATTGCCAACCAGGCTGAGGGAACCTTTGGGCGCCTCCGTTACCTTTTAGGAGGCAACCGCCCCAGTTAAACTACCCGCCAGGCACTGTCCCTGATCCGGATAACGGACCGAGGTTAGACAGCCAGTACGACCAGAGTGGTATTTCAACGGCGACTCCACCTGAACTGGCGTCCAGGCTTCACAGTCTCCCACCTATCCTACACAAGCCGAACCGACCGCCAATACCAAGCTGTAGTAAAGGTCCCGGGGTCTTTCCGTCCTGCTGCGCGTAACGAGCATCTTTACTCGTAGTGCAATTTCGCCGGGTCCGTGGTTGAGACAGCGCCCAAGTCGTTACGCCATTCGTGCAGGTCGGAACTTACCCGACAAGGAATTTCGCTACCTTAGGATGGTTATAGTTACCACCGCCGTTTACTGGCGCTTAAGTTCAGAGCTTCGCCAACCCCGAAGGGTCAGCTAACTCGTCCCCTTAACGTTCCAGCACCGGGCAGGCGTCAGTCCGTATACATCGTCTTGCGACTTCGCACGGACCTGTGTTTTTAGTAAACAGTCGCTTGGGCCTGGTCTCTGCGACCTTCACCGCTCAGGAAGCAAGTTCCGTCACGGATCCGGCCCCCCTTCTCCCGAAGTTACGGGGGCAATTTGCCGAGTTCCTTAACCACGGTTCGCCCGATCGCCTTGGTATTCTCTACCTGACCACCTGTGTCGGTTTCGGGTACGGGCGGCCTTGCCACTCGCTAGAGGTTTTTCTCGGCAGCATGGGATCACTCACTTCGCCTCAATCGGCTCGGCATCAGGTCTCAGGCTTGTATGAGGCGCGGATTTGCCTACGCCTCGCCCTACACCCTTGCCCGCGGTTCAGCCCGAAAGGGCCTACCATCGCCGCGTAGAGCTACCCTTCTGCGTCACCCCATCGCTTGCCTACTACCGGATCGGGTCACGCGCGGACACCCACCACCAGTCCCGAAGGACCAGCGCGGGGCCGGGCGCTTAGCATCACCGGATTCGACATGGGCGCGGCAAGACCGGTACGGGAATATCAACCCGTTGTCCATCGACTACGCCTGTCGGCCTCGCCTTAGGTCCCGACTTACCCAGGGCGGATTAGCCTGGCCCTGGAACCCTTGGTCATCCGGCGGAGGGGTTTCTCACCCCTCTTTCGCTACTCATGCCTGCATTCTCACTCGTGTGGCATCCACGGCTGGGTCACCCCGCCGCTTCACACGCCACACGACGCTCCCCTACCCATCCGCACACCCAACCCCGAAGGGCCAGGTTCACGTGCGAATGCCACAGCTTCGGCGGTCCGCTTGAGCCCCGCTACATTGTCGGCGCAGAATCACTCGACCAGTGAGCTATTACGCACTCTTTAAAGGATGGCTGCTTCTAAGCCAACCTCCTGGCTGTCTAAGCAACTCCACATCCTTTTCCACTTAGCGGACGCTTAGGGGCCTTAGCTGGTGGTCCGGGCTGTTTCCCTCTCGACTACGAAGCTTATCCCCCGTAGTCTCACTGCCACGCTCTCACCTACCGGCATTCGGAGTTTGGCTGACTTCGGTAAGCTTGTGGGCCCCCTAGGCCATCCAGTGCTCTACCTCCGGCAGGAAACACGTGACGCTGCACCAAAATGCATTTCGGGGAGAACCAGCTATCACGGAGTTTGATTGGCCTTTCACCCCTACCCACAGGTCATCCCCCGGCTTTTCAACGCCGGTGGGTTCGGGCCTCCACGCGGTCTTACCCGCGCTTCACCCTGCCCATGGGTAGATCACCCCGCTTCGGGTCTAGGACATGCGACTCAACGCCCTCTTCAGACTCGCTTTCGCTACGGCTCCCCCTCACGGGTTAACCTCGCCACATGCCGCTAACTCGCAGGCTCATTCTTCAAAAGGCACGCCGTCACAGCCAACCCCCACAAGGAGAGCCAGCCGCTCCGACGGTTTGTAGGCACCCGGTTTCAGGAACTATTTCACTCCCCTCCCGGGGTACTTTTCACCTTTCCCTCACGGTACTGGTTCACTATCGGTCACCAGAGAGTATTTAGGCTTAGCGGGTGGTCCCGCCAGATTCACACGGGATTTCCGGGGTCCCGTGCTACTTGGGGACACGTCCGGGAGCCGCTGCCTTACGTCTACGGGGGTGTCACCCTCTCCGCCAGGCCTTTCCAGACCTTTCGACTTCAGCAACGGTTTCTCACTCCCTGCCGGGTTGGCAGCCCCAGCCGGACGGCCCCACAACCCCGCACAGGCAACGCCTGCCAGCTTTACCACCTGCACGGTTTAGCCTCTTCCGCTTTCGCTCACCACTACTCACGGAATCACGGTTGTTTTCTCTTCCTGCGGGTACTGAGATGTTTCACTTCCCCGCGTTCCCTCCGAACGCCCTATGTGTTCAGGCGCCGGTGACTGGGCATGACCCCAGCCGGGTTTCCCCATTCGGACATCCCCGGATCAACGCTCGGTTGCCAGCTCCCCGGGGCTTATCGCAGGCTCCCACGTCCTTCATCGGCTTCTGGTGCCAAGGCATCCACCGAGTGCCCTTACTAACTTGTCCTCGGCGATCACGATGCTCGCATCCACTGTGCAGTTCTCAAAACACAAGCGGAAACCACCCCACCCGCCACCACACAACCACCACCAACAGCGGCAATGGTCGCGCGGCAACCAGAGCGGCCCGCAGAACCAAACCCCACACGTGGGCTTGATCCCTCAGGACCCAACAGCGTGCCACGACACCCAACCAGCCCAGCGCCACCCGTTCCACACCCCACACCCAGCAGGGCAGTACTAGGACATGACACCAAACCAGCCGAGCGCCTTCAGCCGACGTTCCACACCATCGAGCACCACCCCACCCACAACCAGGCAGGGCGAGCCCCAACCCCCACACCAAACACAGGGGCGGGACAACTGCTCCTTAGAAAGGAGGTGATCCAGCCGCACCTTCCGGTACGGCTACCTTGTTACGACTTAGTCCTGATCGCCAGCCCCACCTTCGACGGCTCCCTCCCCAAAAAGGGGTTGGGTCACCGGCTTCGGGTGTTGCCGACTTTCATGACTTGACGGGCGGTGTGTACAAGGCCCGGGAACGTATTCACCGCGGCGTTGCTGATCCGCGATTACTAGCGACTCCGACTTCACGGGGTCGAGTTGCAGACCCCGATCCGAACTGAGGCCGGCTTTTTGGGATTCGCTCCACCTCACGGTTTAGCAGCCCATTGTACCGGCCATTGTAGCATGTTTGCAGCCCTGGGCATAAGGGGCATGATGACTTGACCTCATCCCCACCTTCCTCCGAGTTGACCCCGGCAGTCTCCTATGAGTACCCGGCATTACCCGCTGGCAACATAGGACGGGGGTTGCGCTCGTTGCGGGACTTAACCCAACATCTCACGACACGAGCTGACGACAGCCATGCACCACCTGTGCAGGGCCCCGAAGGACACCGTATCTCTACGGCTTTTCCCTGCATGTCAAGCCCAGGTAAGGTTCTTCGCGTTGCCTCGAATTAAGCAACATGCTCCGCCGCTTGTGCGGGCCCCCGTCAATTCCTTTGAGTTTTAGCCTTGCGGCCGTACTCCCCAGGCGGGGCGCTTAATGCGTTAGCTACGGCACGGAGGACGTGGAAAATCCCCCACACCTAGCGCCCAACGTTTACGGCGTGGACTACCAGGGTATCTAATCCTGTTCGCTCCCCACGCTTTCGCTCCTCAGCGTCAGGTAAGGCCCAGAGAGCCGCCTTCGCCACCGGTGTTCCTCCTGATATCTGCGCATTCCACCGCTACACCAGGAATTCCACTCTCCCCTGCCTACCTCTAGTGTGCCCGTATCGAAAGCAGGTCCGGAGTTAAGCTCCGGATTTTCACTTTCGACGTGACACACCGCCTACGAGCCCTTTACGCCCAATAATTCCGGACAACGCTCGCGCCCTACGTATTACCGCGGCTGCTGGCACGTAGTTGGCCGGCGCTTCTTCTGCGGGTACCGTCACTCTCGCTTCGTCCCCGCTGAAAGAGGTTTACAACCCGAAGGCCGTCATCCCTCACGCGGCGTTGCTGCGTCAGGCTTTCGCCCATTGCGCAAGATTCCCCACTGCTGCCTCCCGTAGGAGTCTGGGCCGTGTCTCAGTCCCAGTGTGGCCGGTCGCCCTCTCAGGCCGGCTACCCGTCACAGCCTTGGTAGGCCATTACCCCACCAACAAGCTGATAGGCCGCGAGCCCATCCCTAGCCGGTCAAAGACCTTTCCACCCCCACCCATGCGGGCAGAAGTCATATCCGGTATTAGACCCAGTTTCCCAGGCTTATCCCAGAGCTAGGGGCAGGTTACTCACGTGTTACTCACCCGTTCGCCGCTCGAGTACCCCCGAAGGGGCCTTTCCGCACGACTTGCATGTGTTAAGCACGCCGCCAGCGTTCGTCCTGAGCCAGGATCAAACTCTCCGTCCAAAAACCAACAGACCACCACCCACCACAAAGGCAGGCAGCAGCCCAAGACAGAAAGCCCTAACGATCCCAGCAGGCAAACAACCCCAACACAGGGTCATCCACCCAAAGGAACCACCACAACACCACAACCCCACACGAGGCCGCGGCGCTGCGAGGGCCAAAAACTACACATCGGCTAACAGGCACGCTGTTGAGTTCTCAAGAATCAAACCCACACCCCCAGGCAACCACCACACACAGCAGCCACCCAGAAGCAGGGCCAACCACCAACACTACCCA